>Ga0193726_1000018_pt1 | contig 506422 bp, 449 predicted proteins | sample H2c1metaG_FD_144928 | JGI IMG/M metagenome (GOLD analysis project Ga0193726, IMG submission 144928) | Soil microbial communities from a riparian zone of the East river system, Colorado, United States - H2c1 | ecosystem: Environmental > Terrestrial > Soil > Riparian zone | place: USA: East... | reverse complement strand
CGGGTTGTGCTTCGACAACACCTTCGTGATCGCCGCCGTCAGCGTCGTCTTGCCATGATCGATATGTCCGATCGTCCCGATGTTTACGTGCGGCTTTGACCGGTCAAACTTTTCCTTGCCCATGACTCTCTCCGTGTTTCGTACTTCTAAAGTTCTACTGCCAAACTGTTTGCGCCTCGCGGCACCGGCTTACTTGCTGTCCTTGCCCTGCACCTTGGCAATGATCTCTTCCGAGACCGACCGTGGCGCCTCTTCATACTGCTTGAACTGCATCGAGTAATTCGCGCGGCCCTGAGTCGACGAACGCATGTGCGTTGCGTAACCGAACATCGTGCTCAACGGCACAGTCGCCTTGATCGCCTGCGTTCCGCCAACCATTTCCATGCCTTCGATACGTCCACGGCGGCTGTTCAAATCGCCGATGATCGTACCCATGAACTCGTCAGGAACAGTTACTTCAACATCCATCACAGGCTCAAGCAGAACTGGCTTCGCCTTGCGGGCCGCTTCTTTGAAAGCCATCGAACCGGCGATCTTGAACGCCATTTCGTTCGAGTCGACGTCGTGATAGCTTCCGTCGTACAGCGAAACCTTGATATCGACCATCTCATAGCCAGCCAGAACGCCGCGGTGCATCGCATCCTGAATACCCTGGTCGATCGGCTTGACGTACTCCTTGGGAATCGCACCGCCCTTAGTGTCGTTCGAAAACTCGTAACCCTTGCCGGGCTCGTTGGGGCTTATGCGAATCTTGCAATGGCCGTAGTTTCCCGAGCCGCCGGTCTGACGAATGTACTTGCCTTCAGCATCAGAGTTGGTGCGGATCGTCTCGCGGTAAGCAACCTGGGGCTTACCAACATTCGCCTCAACCTTGTACTCGCGCATCATGCGGTCGACGATGATCTCGAGGTGCAGCTCGCCCATACCGGCGATGATGGTCTGGCCCGAATCAATATCCGTATGAACGTTGAACGTCGGATCTTCCTGCGCCAGCTTTGCCAGCGCCATACCCATCTTCTCCTGGTCGGCCTTCGTCTTCGGTTCAACCGCGACCTCGATAACAGTCTTCGGGAAATCGATCGACTCAAGCACAACCGGCTGCTTGTCGCTGCAGATGGTGTCGCCCGTTACAAGATTCTTGAGACCCACAGCCGCGCAGATATCGCCAGCCAGAATCTCCGTAATCTCTTCGCGCTTGTTGGCATGCATCTTCAGCAGACGGCCGATACGCTCCGTCTTGCCCGTACGCGGATTCAGAACCGAGTCACCGGTCTTCAGCTGACCCGAGTAAACCCGGATAAAGATGAGCTGGCCGACGAACGGGTCAGTCATGATCTTGAAGCCAAGCGCCGCGAAAGGCTCAGCGTCATCTGCCCTGCGGATAATCTTCTCTTCCATGTTGTCGGGGTTCGAACCGATGACAGCAGGAATATCGAGCGGGCTGGGCAAATAGTCCACCACAGCATCGAGCAGCGTCTGCACGCCCTTGTTCTTGAACGACGAACCGCAAAGAACCGGGAAGATGTGCATCGCGATAGTCGCCTTGCGGATACCGGCCTTCAACTGCGCCTCGGTCGGCTCCTGGCCTTCGAGGTACATGTTCATCAGCTCGTCATCGTGCTCAGATACTGCCTCGATCAAGAAATGACGTGCCTCTTTGGCCTTCTCAAGCAAGTCGGCGGGAATCTCTTCAATCGAGTACTCAGCGCCCATCGTCTCGTCGTGCCAGAGAATCGACTTCATCGTCACCAGATCGATCACGCCGAGAAACTTCGCCTCCGCACCGATCTGAATGTTGATCGGCACTGCACGAGCACCCAGGCGGTCAACGATCGTCGAGGTCGCATACACAGCATCCGCGCCGGCCTTGTCCATCTTGTTGATGAAGCAAATACGGGGAACCTTGTACTTGTCTGCCTGACGCCACACCGTCTCCGACTGGGGCTGCACACCGGCAACCGCGTCAAAGCAGGCAACTGCGCCGTCGAGCACGCGCAGCGAGCGCTCCACCTCGGCCGTGAAGTCTACGTGGCCGGGCGTATCGATGATGTTGATCCGGATATTCTTCCAGGTGCAGGTCGTTGCGGCCGACGTAATCGTAATGCCGCGCTCCTGCTCCTGCTCCATCCAGTCCATAGTCGCAGTGCCCTCGTGGACCTCGCCGATACGGTGCGTGATGCCCGTATAGAAGAGGATGCGCTCGGTCGTCGTCGTCTTGCCGGCGTCAATGTGCGCCATGATCCCGATATTTCGGCAACGATTTAGAGGTGTAGTGCGTGCCACGGTCAATCTCTCATCTGCGAGCGTTCGCTCGCGGTAATTACAACGTTGAACCTAAAATCTAAGAACGCTTCTCCGAACAACCGCGACTTACCAGCGGTAGTGAGCGAAGGCCTTGTTGGCCTCGGCCATACGGTGAACGTCTTCCTTCTTCTTCATCGCGGCGCCACGGCCATTGGCGGCATCGAGCAACTCGGCCGTCAGCTTCTCGACCATGCCCTTCTCGCCACGTGCGCGGCCGTAGGTTACGAGCCAGCGAATTGCCAGCGACGTGCGGCGCTCCGGCAGAACTTCGATCGGCACCTGGTAGTTCGCTCCGCCAACGCGGCGGCTCTTCACTTCAAGCAGCGGCTTGCAGTTCTCGATCGCCTTCTTGAACAGCTTCAGGGCCTCATCGCCACCCTTCTGCTCCAGGTTCGTCATCGCCGTGTAGAAGATGCCTTGCGCGGTCGACTTCTTGCCGCCCCACATCATCGAGTTGACGAACTTCGTTACCAGGGTCGAGTTGTAAACCGGATCGGCTGCAACTTCACGCTTCGCTATGTAACCTTTTCTAGGCATTCTTTCTCTTCTCGTCTTCCTTCAGGACCGTCGACCTCTCAAGCCCTGAACCTGAATTTTGTGCGACCCACACCATGCGGGCCGCGGAACTTTGTTGCGCCGCCGTTTACTTGGCAGCAGCCTTCGGACGCTTCGCTCCATACTTCGAGCGGCTCTGCTTCCGGTTGGCCACGCCCACCGAGTCCAGCGTTCCACGTACAACGTGGTAACGAACACCCGGCAAGTCCTTCACACGGCCGCCGCGGATCAGCACAATCGAGTGCTCCTGCAGGTTGTGGCCAATGCCCGGAATGTAGGTCGTAACCTCGATCCCGTTGGTGAGGCGTACACGGGCAACCTTGCGGAGAGCCGAGTTCGGCTTCTTCGGGGTCTGGGTGTAAACGCGGGTGCAGACGCCACGGCGCTGGGGCGAACCCTGGAGCGCGGGGCTGGCAGTCTTATAACGTGTGGGCGTGCGGCCCTGCTTGACGAGCTGATGGAACGTAGGCACTCGAACTCCTTGGTATTGCAAACCTAAACTTTTGTCAGGCGCGCAGAAGGGTTGGTGTCTTCGCATCTGCACGCAAACGCGCAGATAATTGAGAACGCTGAAGCGTCTCACGCGAAGATCTTCCCTGCTTCACGTCTGTAAACCTGAACAACCAGACGAAAACAGTCGACGGTGGCCGAGCGTCCCCTATCTTTCCAGAAGAGCCGACTCCGTTTCGCTGTCCCGGCCCGCATAGCCCATCCAAGGTGGAGGGTGTCGCAGGCACGTTTTCGATGGGCCGCAAACTTCAGCTTCCTTCACTTTCCAAGGTCGCTTTGCGGTTATCTTTCTCTTGTATCCAGTGTAACGCAAAATGGCTCGTGCTGTCTTGCGACAGCGCAGAACCAACGATTGCCTGGGCTTTTCTCCACCCGTCCACGCCTTAGGTTTCCCTACAGCGCAGCCTGGATACTCGCGGAACCCTCTAACAATAGCAATTTACCGACGATGAGTCAACATTTACTGAGGAAATTCTCAAAAATTGACCCGCCTATCCATCAAAAGCCGCATCAATGCCCCGTCCATCGCCCACACAGCCTCACATGCTAGCCTTTTAGGATGAGTTTCGCCCGTAATCACGCCTCCCGCCTCGCCTCTCTTCTCATCCTTTCCTTCGCCGCCACCCTCCCCGCACAGATCAAAAAAGATCCCCGCATCAGCACTCTCATCGACACCCTCCACAAGACCCGCACCCCCATGCAGGCAGCCATCTCCCCCGACGCCACCATCGTAGCCTGGTCCGTCCGTACCCCCCAGGGCGCGCAGCTTCATCTCACCGACATCACGCGACCCGCTCCCGCCAACGACAAGACCATCGCCCCGACAAGCGGAGGCACCAGCTGCGGCAGCACTCAGCCTGCCTGGTCGCCCAACGGCGAATCTCTCGCCTTTCTCTCCACCTGCACCGCCGACACCAATAACCCCCACCAGGCTCAGATATTCCTCTGGTCCCGCCGCTCTAACCAAATCCACCAACTCTCCCACCTTACCGGTAACATCGAGGACCTCACCTGGTCCCCAGACGGCAAAGCCATCGCCTTCCTCTTCGTCGAAAACGCTACCCGCAATGCCGGTGCGCTCGCAGCCATGAAGCCCTGGTCCGGCGTCATCGGCGAAGACGGTGTCGAAGTCCAGGGCGTAGCTGTCCTCACTATCGCCGGCAACAAAGCCGTCCAGGTCACCCCCGCCAATCTCCACGTCTACGAGTTCGACTGGGCCCCCGACTCCAAACGCATCGCCTACGTCGCCGCCAATCCTCCCGGTGAAAACAACTGGTGGGTCGCCCAGCTCTACACCCAGACCATCGTCGCCACCAAATCCGCCACCACCGACCCTCACTCCATCCTCGACACCATCCGTCTCTCCGGCCCCCTCCACGGTCTCCAGATCGCCAATCCCAAGTGGTCCCCCGATGGCAGACGCATCGCCTTCATCGGCGGCATTATGAGCGACCAGGGCTCTACCGGCGGCGACATCTACTCCATCCCCGCCACCGGAGGCACACCTTCCAACATCATGCCCGACAAGTCCGTCAGCACTGCCTGGTTCGACTGGGCCAGCCCTTCCTCCATCCGCTATGTCGCCCATCGCGGCGGCGGTTACGTCATCTCTGCCTATAACGTCGACAGCCTCAACCCCATCCCCGAGTCCGGCGAGGCCTATCAGCAATCCCTCTCTGCCGGAAAGGATCTTCTCTCCGTCAGCAAAATCGGCGCCTACGCCTTCATCTCCTCCAGCTACGCCAACCCGCCCGAAGTCTTCGTCTCACGCGGCCCCTCACGCAGCCTCGTCCAGGTCAGTCACCTCAACTCCGACCTCAAGCCCACATGGGGCAAAGCGGAGTCCATCGACTGGGACAACGACGGCTTCCACGTCCAGGGCTGGCTCCTCTACCCTGCCGACTACGATCCCGCAAAGAAGTACCCCATGATCGTCAATGTCCACGGTGGTCCCTCCGCCGCTGTCACGCCCCACTGGCCCTCCGTCGGCTACGGAGCCGTTCCCTTCTCCGCCCTCGGTTACTTCGTCTTCATGCCCAACCCACGCGGCTCCTACGGTCAGGGCGAAAAATTCACCCAGGCCAACATCAAAGACTTCGGCTACGGCGACCTCAGCGACATCCTCGCCGGCATGGACGCGCTCGAAAAGCGCCTCCCCATCGACAAATCCCGCGAAGGCCTCACCGGCTGGAGCTACGGCGGCTTCATGACCATGTTCGGCGTCACCCAGACCACACGCTTCCACGCCGCCGTCGCCGGAGCCGGCATCAGCAACTGGAAGAGCTACTACGGCGAAAACTCCATCGACCAGTGGATGCTGCCCTTTTTCGGCGCCAGCGTCTACGACGACCCCGCCATCTACGCCAAAAGCTCCGCCATCGAGTACATCAAGAACGTCAAAACCCCCACCCTCGTCGTCGTAGGCGACCGCGATGGCGAGTGCCCCGCCCCCCAGAGCTTCGAGTTCTGGCACGCCCTCCGCGCCGAAGGCGTCAAGACCCAGCTCGTCATCTATCCTGACGAAGGTCATCGCTTCGCCGATCCCACCCACCAGCGCGATGTCCTCGAACGCGCCCTTAACTGGTTCGAAACCGAGATGCCACCCAGCAACTAACTCACAACCTAGTGCGCCGCAGCCGGGCCAGCGAGCATCTAGTCATCCGGCTCATTTCCAATATCGCTGATCACGATCACCCGCGGAGGGCCGTCAAACTCATCGACATGCATCTGGGAGATCTCTTGGCCCAGACACATGTTCCCAAATCCCATGCAAATACAGCCACGGCACAATGCATCCACCACGCACCACACAAGCCAGGCAATTTCATTGGATCAGTATGTCATCCTGCCTCCGCAAGCCAATTTCGCAAAAAATGGCACCCGGCGTGATCGTCTTCAACCTTTCCCATTTGCGGGAACTCCAGTCCACCTTTTACACTGGAGCCTCGGGAACTTAGCGTTTTGCGGTAAAACCGTTCAACTCAGATTCCGTTGAACGGGGAGGTTCAATGCGTCGGTTTGTCACTCTAGCTTTTTTGCTTCTTTTCACGATCCCTTTCGGTATCTCCATCTCGGGCTGCAGCAAGAGTAGTCCCATCACCTATTGCTCGGGTAGCTCCGGTCCTATCGTGGGGCAGGCGACGACCGTCACGCTGACGCCGAAGATCTTCGGCATCTCCATGAACTTCGCACAGATCGGCCAGGTCAGCGCTCCTTCAGCATCAGACTGCAAAGGTACTGCTGTCACTATCAGCTCTTACACCTACGGCATCTTCGACGCCAACGGTAAAGCCACCATGACCATCGCCGATGTCGTCCCCAGCGGAGCCAACGCCGGACGCCTCTGCGCTGGCACCTGGAACCGTAACTCCGGCGGCGGCATCGCAGATTTCACCACCTGCAATCCCACCAATCAGGCTGGAACCGTCTACGTCGTGGCAACCGGCAACGGTGCTAACAGCAACCCCCTGCCTATCTTCATTCACCCTGTCGTCACCAGCGTTGTGCTCGGTAATGCAACTCCCACCGCCAACTGCTCCACCGACCCGGCAACCGACCCATCCTCCAACTGCTGCCCGCTCGCCGCTCAAGCCACGGTCATCGCGCCCCCTTATAGTCCCAACTCCTGCCTCTCTCAGGGTCAGACCGGACAGCTCGTCGCCAGGGTCTACGCCGGCACAACCAACATCACCTGCCAGGTAGGCCACCTCTCCTACGCTGCGCAGACCGCTGGCGTCTTCACCATCGATGAGAACGGCGTAGCTACCGCGCAGGCGCCCGGCTCCTCCGTCGTCAGCGCTACCATCGCCAACGCCAGCTCTTCGGCGGGCTTCTTCTCAACCTGCCCACCTGTCTCTATTGCGCTCAGTATTCCCAATACGAACAACGTCACCAGCGTCGTCGTCAATCAGAACAACCTTCAGCCCATCAACTCCATCGTCAAGGACATGAACGGGACCATCCTTACGGGTCTTAATCTTGAGTTCGTCTCCACAACGCCCTCGACGATTCCCGCAGCCTCCACCGGATCGGTAACCCCAAGCTTCCCCGGCGCTGCCCAGATCACAGCCGTCTGCCAGCCTCCAACCTGCAATCCATCCTCATTCAATCAGATTGGACTTCTCGGCAACGGTCTGCCCGTTACCTCCAATCCCATCACGGTGACGACGCCTGGAACCAACAGCACCCTGCTCTACATCGCCAGCACGCAGTCCCGTTACCTGGTCCCCGTTGACTTCACAACCAGCGCCATTGGCGCTCCAGTCAAGCTGCCCTACGTCCCCAACTCGATGGTCATCTCCACCGACGGCAGTAATATCTACATGGGCAGCGCAACCGAACTGATGATCGTCAGCGGCACCTCCAATAGCCTCACAAAGGAAGACATAACCGTCGCTGGCAATGTTCTGGCCGTATCGCCCGATGGCACAACGCTCGTCATCACCGATCCCGTCCGTCAGCTCATCTATCTCTATAACGCGACCAGCAACAGCCTCAGCGCACCCTCCCAGGGAGGCGTCGGAAGCCACGCACAGTTCTCTCCCGACAGCCAGACCGTCTACATCACCACCGGCACCGTCACAACCCCGGCTTCGCCCGGCACACCTGCCACATCGACGACACCGGCAACACCCCCCACTCCAGCCATCATCACTCCAGGCAACACGCTCCTTGTCCACTCCACCTTCACAGGTTGGTCGACTATCGATCTGGGTGCACCCTCTTCCGACGTCGCCGTAACCGAACCCAGCGTCGGAGCCTACCTCGCCGGCGCCAACACGACAGGTCGCAGCTACTGCAGCGCCAACGTGTCGACTACCGGTGCTCCCCTGACAAATAATTTCTTCCCCCTCGCCGACACCACTGGCGTCGCAACCGACCGGATCAGCGCAACCAACGACGGCCTTCACATCCTCGGTGCAACGACGACAAATCTAGTTGACTTCGGCTTCCCGTCAGCGTCTCTGCCACCAGTGCCCGCCTCCGGTGCTCCACAGGGTGCATGCCCCGTGCCTGTCCCCGCTAACTACTTCACCTCATCGAGAACCTCGACGACCACAGCGCCCCTCAGTGGCATAACGGCAACAGCCATCAACGGCATAGTTCCGGCGTCCAACTCATCCGTCGCATTCGTAACCTACGCCGGTACTGGCGGAGTACTGCCCGTCTACACACCCGTAGCTAGCGGAGCAGGCTCCGTCACCAACGTTCCACTGCTGCAGGTTACGGGCCAGGCGGCTCCTGTCGCTCCCGTCGCTGGCGTCATCAGCTCGGACAACTCCACCATCTACGTTGGAACAACGGGCGATAACTCGGTCCACCTGATCAACCGCACCACCTTGACCGACGACACGACCAAGACCATCGCTCCCAATCTCCCCCAGAACATCAACGGAGCCGATCAGCCAGGCACAATCGCCACTCCCAACCTCATCGTGCAGCACCCGAAGAAGCTGCAGTCCTAAGCCGCTTCCCTTCCAAACTGAAACGCCCTCTCAATCGAGAGGGCGTTTCGTTTTGGAACATGCAACAAATACTCAAAAAATACTTTAGCCTCGTGCATAATTTCGGCGGCTCAAAAAGTGTCCTTCCGGTGTCCACGGTTGCCACGCAATCCACCGCACCTTGTCCACAAAAACACCACGCTGAAACACCAGATTTCTCAAAAACCCCTGTAAAAACGTCGATCCACCACGCCCAAAAAAATGGCGATTTCAAGCCAAACGCTTCTTCAAAATGTCGCGCGCAATCGCATCCAAAACCCCGTTCAGGAAGTGGATCGACTCCGGCGCAGCATATAAACGCCCTATTTCCAGGCTTTCATTGATGATGATCGGCGCTGGAGTCGCAGGATACGCCAGCATCTCCGCCACCGCCGTCCGAATCAGGTTCCGATCCACGACTGCCATCCGCTCGATCCGCCAGTTCTGCGAGTGCGCCTCAATCAACTCATCGATCTCAGGCTGCCGCGTCGTCGCAATCCGATGCAAATCCTCAGCAAAACCGCGGGTTTCCGCATCGACATCATCCCGCGAACCCCAGAAAAGCTTTCGCACCTGCTCCGGAGTCTGCTTCCCCAGGTCTCCCTGAAACAACATCTGCATCGCCATCTCACGTGACTTCCGTCGTGTTCCCATCAGCTCTTCACCGCCAGCTTTCTCTGGATCGAAACCATCTCGATCGCCGCAATCGCAGCCTCAAACCCTTTGTTTCCAGCCTTTACGCCGGCCCGATCCAACGCCTGCTCCAGCGTCTCGCAAGTCAAAACACCAAAGGCATGCGGAACTCCAGTCTCCTGCTGCGACTGTCCAATCCCCCGCGCCACCTCGGTATAAATCGCCTCATAATGAGCCGTCTCACCACGCAAAAGGCACCCCAGCGTAATAATTGCATCAAACCGCTTCGACTCCGCCAACATCCGCGCCGCCGAAGGAATCTCCCAGGCACCAGGCACACGAATAATCTCAACATCCGCCTTCCCCGCACCACTTCTGTACAAGCCGTCCAACGATCCCTGCAGCAACCGATCAGTAATCACGGCGTTCCATCGAGCCGTAACGATAGCAAATCGCATTCCTGCAGCACCCAGATCGCCCTCAACCGCCACAGGCTTACCATGCAACGGATTCTCCGACTGCCAGAAACCAAGCTTCAATTCCGGCCCAAGTTCAACCGTAAACAGCCGTGAATTCCAGTGCGTTAGTTCCGGTGGAGAGAGCAGCGAAGCAACATCTTCCGTTCTGTAACTGCCCAACATCCAGCTTTGGACCGCTGCATGAATAGCATCAAGGTTTGTAACCTCAATAAGCACAGGTGGAACTGCCGGAGGGCGACCGGTGACGAACTCCAGATTGCCTAGAGGCGCAAGGAACGCGGTGCCGCGACCCTTCTCGTCCTTCCAGCCTTTACCTGCCTCGAACCCGAGCGCGAGGAAGAGGCTGTTGAGCTTGTCGAATGTATCGCCCGAAGCGATCGGGCTGATCAACGTAATTCCCTTAACCATAAGCTCGATTGTATCGTCTGGAGTTGCAGTTAGACCGACGGAGGATTGAATGGGCTACGAGACATTGTTGTGCGAGGTTCGAGATCAAGTTGCAACAGTGACATTGAACAGGCCAGCGGTCCTGAACGCACTCAACGCTCAGACATTCGATGAACTTGAAGCTGTATTCCAAGCACTAGCGGCCGATTCCGCCGTACGTGTCATTCTGCTTACAGGCTCTGGCGAAAAGGCGTTTGCAGCTGGAGCGGATATCAATGAGCTCGTTGCCACCGATGCTGGGACAGGCTTGGCGAAGGCTCGCCGAGGACAGGCAGTTTTTCGGCTCATCGAGGACTGCGGCAAACCGGTCATCGCGCTTGTCAATGGCTTCGCGCTCGGAGGAGGCTGCGAACTCGCTATGGCGTGCACGATGCGTCTGGCCGGCGACAAGGCGCGGCTGGGTCAGCCAGAGGTCAAGCTGGGGCTGATTCCGGGCTACGGTGGGACGCAGCGACTGCCTCGTCTCGTCGGAGAACCGGCGGCGCTCAAGCTGCTGCTGACCGGGGAGATAATCGATGCTGTTGAAGCTCTACGGATCGGACTCGTGGATGAGGTCGTTCCCGCCGAGCGTTTGATGGAACGTGGCGAAGCGTTGGCAAAGTCCATTCGTTCGATGGCGCCGTTAGCTGTCGCTGGATGCCTGGAGGCTGTGCAGCGTGGGCGCGATTTGCAGGTTGATGCTGCTACCGAAGTTGAGGCTGAAGTCTTTGGAAGGCTTTGCGGGACAGCGGATAAGGCTGAGGGCACAAAGGCTTTTCTAGAGAAGCGGTCTCCTGTGTGGGAAGGACGATAACGGATTGAGCCTCGATTAGCGGCTTTTTGCACTTTGGAACAAGGGAAAAGGCTTGATATGCTGATATTCGTGCGTAAATTCAGACTTATTCTTCAACCTGCTTTTTTACCTGCTCTTTTTCTCCCGTTGGCCATTAGCGGCTGTACGCGTACCCCTGCTCAGAGCGTCGAGGCATCACGGGCGATAACGACTCAACAACAGCAGGAGATTGAGGCAGCACGGCAGCAGATGGAGCTGATTCCGCCGCCTTCGAAGACACGCTACATGGCCGTCAAGAGCCTGTCCACATGGGAGAATCCTTACCTGACGGTGCAGGGTGGAATGGTCACGCTGCATGTGGTGCTGGCCGATGCGAATACCAGCGGACTCGGTGAGGGCGGTCTGCTGCGGCCGATGGGGGCGCGGCGGCAGGATCTTAACGTACGGATCAGCGAACTGTCCACGGCACTCAACGCAATTCCCGAAAGCTCCTGGCCTTATGGCCGCGTTGTAGCGATCGAAGAGGCGCATGAGGTTCCGGTCAGCGCGCGGCCGACAGTTCGGCGCAATGTGGAGACGGTGATCAAGACGCTGAACGATCTCGGAGTCGTCGTCTACGAGTGGAACGAGGGTGGACGAAGCTAACTCCTGCCGGTAATTCATTTCGACAGTGCACTTGCGCTAAGATTCTCATAATCAAACTGAGATAAATCACTTCTCCTGGTGAGCGATTGCATACGACGGCCCTGCTGATCTTCTGTGTGTTCTTCCTGCTTGTAACGCTGGCCGGGTTCTGGGCTGCGAGATGGCGTCGACCTGCGAAGGGTATGGCTTCGCTCGAGGAGTGGGGTCTGGCCGGGCGCAGCTTCGGCACGTGGATTACGTGGTTCCTGATCGGTGGCGATCTCTACACTGCCTACACCGTTATTGCTGTTCCGGCGGCACTGTATGGTGCGGGCGCGATGGGCTTCTTCGCTGTGCCGTATGCCGTGATCGCTTATCCGTACATGATGCTGGTACTGCCTCGAATCTGGACTGTATGTCATCGTCATGGGTACATCACCTTTGCTGACTTCGTGGGCGGCCGTTATGGCAACCGTTGGCTGACGGTAGCGATTGCGCTTACGGGTGTGCTTGCGTTGATGCCTTACATCGCCCTGCAACTGGTGGGGATGCGCGTGGTGATAGGAGCGATGGGCATTCACGGCGAGTGGCCGCTGGCGTCTGCGTTTGTCATCCTTGCTGCGTATACGTACTCGAGCGGTCTTCGCGCTCCTGCTGTTATCGCCATCGTCAAGGACGTGATGCTGTACGTGATGGTGCTTGCGGCGCTGATCGTTATCCCGATGAAGCTGGGTGGTTATGCACGGGTCTTCCAGCTGGCGAACCAGACGCTGGCGACACATACTCCGGCGGCGAGCATCTTCCTGAAGCCGAGCCAGTTCCTTGGTTACTCGACGCTGGCCATTGGATCGGCGATTGCGTTGATGCTTTATCCTCACACTGCGACTGCGGTGCTGAGCGCGAAGAGCTCGAACGTTGTGCGGCGGAATGCGGCGATGCTTCCGGCTTACAGCTTCCTGCTGGGATTGATTGCGTTGCTTGGCTATCTTGCGCTGGCCGCGGGTGTGCAGACGAAGGACACGAGTTCGGCTGTTCCGCTGCTGTTCCTCAAGATGTTTCCTGAATGGTTCGCTGGGTTCTGCCTTGCGGCGGTTGCGATCGGCGCGCTGGTTCCGGCAGCGATCATGTCCATCGCGGCTTCGAATCTGTTCACACGCAATTTGTACGGCTCGTTTGTGCGGAAGAAGATGGAGCCGCATGAAGAGTCGCAGATGGCGAAGATCGTGAGCCTGGTGGTGAAGTTCGGCGCGCTGGTTTTCGTTTTGCGGCTGCCTGCTCCTTTTGCGATCGAGATGCAGTTGTTGGGCGGCATCTGGATCGGTCAGATGTTTCCTTCGGTTGTGATCGGCGCGTTCACGCGATGGTTTCATCCGTGGGCACTGATAGCCGGGTGGGCAGCGGGGATGGCGAGCGGCACAGCGATGGCGGCTTCGCTGGGCCTGAAGAGCTCGGTTTATCCTTTCCACTTGCCCATGTTTCTGGGTGGAACTTACGCGATGTATGCGGCGGTACCGGCTTTGCTGCTGAATCTCGCTGTCTCCGTTGTGCTGACGTGGGTGTTTCGCGCGGCGAAGGTCGACGGTGGGACCGATGTGACTGATCCTTCCGCGTATGTTGGGTGACACAGCCTTGAGAAGCTGGAGTGCATCTCACGGCTAGACGAGGTGACAGAGTGAGCAACGAGACGACACGGTCGAAGTCGCTGTCCAAAGGAATACTGGCGGGGTTGATCGGTGGCCTTGTGGCTACCGCTGCGAAGTCGCTGGCTGAGAAGATTTATGCTCCGCGCACGCACGGCGAACCTGAGCCGCCGGTGTTGCTGGCTGAGAAGGTCGCGGGACACGAGTTGACCATCGTGCAGAGAAAAATATCTTCCGAGGCGATCCACTGGGGTTTCGGCGCGGCTACCGGCGCGGCTTACGGTGCGCTGGCGGAGTATGTCCCCACAGTTACGTCAAAGGACGGCGCAAACTTTGGCATGGCGCTGGTGACGCTGACGCATCAGGGTGCGCTGCCGGCGATGGGGCTGGGGGCCCGTCCAGGAGAGCAGACTGCTCGGGAGAAGACCAGTGAGATGACCTCGCATATCGTGTACGGGGTCGTGACCGAGACGGTGCGACGTATGGTTCGACGACTGCTTCGGTGAGGTACCCCCCCCCCAGGTTTGGGGCTGTAATCCCTTTATATTCAATGATATAGGCGAATTGAGGTTCCTCAAAATCGTCATTCTAAAAGGTTTAGAGGCAAATTCTTCTTTCTAAAGGATTTAGCTGCGAAAATGAAAAACCCGGCTGGGTGGCCGGGTTTTTTCATCTCTATAGTTCAAGTATAGCGGAACGAGTGAAACTCCCACGCAATGATGATGTCCTTCAGAATGAGAGGTTTAGGCCGTTTCGGGGCTTGACATGAGAATTTGCCCCATTTTTAGTGATGGCTTCATGGAAGAAGCTTAGAATGAGAGCTTTACTGGATAGGGATGAGAGCGGTAACGGCAACGACAGAAGTCGGGATGACAAACAAGAAAGACAACAGCAACCGCAGGTTCTTCTACTCCGCAACTTGTGAGCGCGAGTTGCTCCGCTCAGGATGATCACCTCTGTGCTCTCTGCGAAGGGACCTTTATTTTGAATCCATCAACGTTGGAACCTCCATCCATTTGTGATTTGCCCAGAGCCTTTCGCCGCCTTGATAGCGGAGGCCAAAGTCGATGATTTGGGTGGCTGCGTCGTCGTCAAGCTGAGAGGCGTAGAGGTTGAGGAGGCGGCGTTTGAGGTCGGCGGCGGATGGGGTTTGGCAGAAGACAGGGGTCAGGGGCTCGTTCAGCTGCGTGGTCAGTTCTTCGCGAAGCCCGTAGAGGTCGGTTGCGGCGCTGGGGTGGGTGGCGGCGTAGGGAAGGTCTTCGTAGAAGGCGGTGGGCAGGGTGGGGGTGAGCGGGAGGGCGGCGATGCGGACGGCGAGGTGGTCGACGTGTTCGCCGAGCGCGAGGGGGACGACGAGGGCTTCCATGGCTCCGGCTTCGGATTGACGGGTGAGGGCTTTGCGGATTTTCTCAATGGCAGGGTCGTTTGGGTCTGCGGGACGGTCGCAGAGATCTTCGATGGGGCAACGGAGGCGGATGGGTGCGTCCTTGAGATTGAGATCGACGATTTGAAGATTGGACTTGGCGGATTTTGGAAGGGCTTGGGTGAGGCGTTGCGCGAAGAGCTCGTCTTCGCGCAGGCGCATGGCGGAGACGTAGGACATGCGGTCGTTTTCGTGGACGAACTCGGCGTCGGAGAAGGGGGCGTGGAGGGTGCGGGTGAAGATGTTAAGGATGGTGACGGTGTGACGAGCGGCTAGCCAGTTGGTGATGGCGAGGGAGAGGGAGAAGGCTGCGTCGCCGCGATGGGGGGAGAGGATGAGGATCTTCATGGTGCTCCGGTGTTCTTTGTAGAGAGGGAAAAGGCATACCCAGGGGCTAAAGCCCCTGATTTGTGGCCGATCTTATAGAGACCCAAGGCTAAAGCCTTGGGGTACCTAGAAGCAACGGCGGGTGCAGAAGCAGATCTCTACGAGATGACAAACAAAAAGGCGACGGCAAGAACAACAGCTACAGCAAAAGCAAATACAGGGATCTCTCCACTGCGCAATGGACGATAAAACTGTCCATTGCTTCGGTCGAGATGACGTTTGTGGTCTCGGAAAAAACAAGCAACGGCAAAGGCGAGTAATGAGTCCGCTGGGCTAGTTTGTGGGGATGTGGTCGCGGGTTTGGGGCCAGTTGGCTACCAGGTTGTCGACGACGATGTGGCCTACGCGATAGGCGCTGTCGAGGGCGGGCATGTAGGCGCTGTATTTGGTGACTTTGGTTTCGGCGAGGCTTTCGGCGGCGGTGAGACCGGTGCGCTGTTGGTCGAAGTTGCTGGCGGTGCGGAGGACGAGGACGCGGTTGATGTCGAGCTTGTGGGCGCGGGCGAGCCAGGTGAGAGATTGGAGGGTTCCGGTGTCTTCCATGCCGCAGACCGCGTAGATTCCTTTGCCGTCGGTCATGTATTTGACCCAGTCGCGGGCCCACTGGCTCATGAGCTTGCCGTGCCAGAAGGTGGCGGCGGAGAGGTTGTCGCCGCGGAGGACGAAGGGTGGGCGGTGGGCGGGGCTGGAGGGATTACCGGTGTCGTACTCCATGCGGCGGGCTTTGATGGCTGGAGTGTCGGGAAGCTCGGTATTTTTGGTGAGGTTGAAGGCCCAGTCTACGAGTGCGGTGTTGAGGTGGTAGACGTTGCCGTCATCGCCGAAGCGGGCTGCGCGGGGCTGCTCGAACGGCTTGGATTTGCCGAGGGGGACGTAGCCGGTGGTCCAGTCTTTTGGTATTTCGCGGGCGTCGATCTCGTGGGCGAGGTCGCCGTCGACGATGTAGTCGGACCAGACGGCGGAGCCGAGGGAGCCGATCTGGGGGTCGATGCCGGCGATTCCTGCGACAAGGAAGTAGGCGTGGGTGAGGTCGAAGCGAGGGTCGCTGCCAAGGGCCATGATGGTGGCGGCGGCGCGTGCAGTGCCTACGCCGGTGACGACGCCGAGGATACCGTCACTGTTGAGGCGGAGGTCGTGGTAGCCCTGCGGGAAGGGCAGGATGATGGAGAGATGTTCGCGCTCGACCCAATACTGGTATTCGCCGGGGACGTCACTGGTGTCGGCACCTTGCTCGAACATGGCGATAACGACGACTTTGATCTCGATAGGCTTTGTCGCGGTCTGCGCGGAGGCACAGGCTGCCGTAGCCAGCAGAAGGAGAGCGGTAAAGAGGCGCATAGTTGATGGTAGCGCATGGATTTTATGCCCTAGTGACGGTCGCTTGATGGGAGTTCGGCGCCGACCTCCAACCCGAAGCGCGATAGCTCGCGCTTCTGGAGGTTGTAGTCGATGAAGAAGCCGATGCCGATGGCGAGCGGGATGAGACCGACGGCGGCTCCGGAGAGGATCTCGCGCTGGCCGATGATTGCGGTGAGCGCGAAGAAGAAGAGCATGAGGCCGACACCGGAGGAGACCAAGCTGATGCCAGCGCGGCGTGCGTTGCCGAGGCTGCGGAGGGGGTCTTTTGGGGCGCGCTGCTCTTCTTCTTTCGTGCCCAGGAGTCGTTCGATTTCGGCAACGGACATGCCCCGGGCTAGCATGGCCATGCGCTGCTCGGCCCTGACGCGGACGGTGTGGGCCTGCAACCAAATGCCTGAGACGATTGCGACGATAGCTACGGCGAAGGCTCCGAGCGGAATGATCAATGGGTTGGTGAATACTTCCATGGTGTTACCTCTCTTTCTGCCCGCATTAGACCTCGGTGCGCTTGCAAAGTTTCACTTGTCTGCATGAAACTTTCGGCGAAGTATATTGTCTAACCTGACTTGGATACTGATCTCAGTTTCGAACAGATTGTGCGGGATCATCAGGCGATGGTCTTTGGCACGCTGATGCGAATGACGGGAAGCAGGGAGAACCTCGACGATCTGGCGCAGGAGGTTTTTCTGCGGCTGTATCGTGCGCTGCCTAGTTTCCGTGGAGAGGCGTTGCTGTCGACGTATCTGTATCGGATAACGGTGAACGTTGCGCAGAATGAGTGGAAGCGGCGAAGGCGGGAGCGAACGTCGACGGTATCGATTTCGGATGAGACTTCAGGGTGGGAAGACCGATTGGAGCATCCGAGCCGCAATGCCGCAGAGCAGATTGAGGAGCGGGAGTTTCAGCAGGGCGTGGAAGAACAGTTGCAGAGGTTGAGCCAGGTGGAGCGGACTGTGATCGTTCTTTATCATCAGGAGGAGCGCACGTATGAACAGATTTCGCTTGCGCTGGGCCTGCCGATTGGGACGGTGCGAACGCATCTGCATCGCGGACGGAAGAAGATGAGAGAGGCCCTACAGGCCAGGCAGGAGAGGAGACCGGTATGCGCGACGAATGGATAAAGGAATTGAATACAGCGGATGCTGAGATGGATCACCGTTTGACGCGCGCGCTGGAGGCTCAGCCCGCGGTGGATATTCCTGCGGACTTTGCGGCGCGGATTGCACGGCAACTTCCTGAGCGGAGGCCGATTGCACTGACGCCGACGCACTACGGACGCAAGGCAATGGTCATTTGCATGGTGGTGCTGGGTGTGGCACTGCTGCTTGGGTTTGTGCTGCACGGTGTGGCTATGCCTGCAGTAGTGCAGGTGACTGGATGGATTCTTTATGCGCAGTTTCTGGGGTTGGTGGTTTGGTTTGGGATGCGGGGGGCGCTGCGAAAGTTGGGCTAGATCGGCTTTACGGAAAAAGTAAACCGGGGGAAGACAACCGCAGGTCCTTCGACTCCGTAACTCGCAGAGAGCGAGTTACTCCGCTTAGGATGACACTTCTATTTTTACGAGATTCATCTGGAACTGGGCTAGACGCCTTTTTTCTGCGGCTCCCAGATGAACTTGTGGATCTGGAGGGAGAGGCGGGCGGGGAGGCCGTCGGCCAGCATCCAGTCGACTAGCTTGCGAGGGTCGAGGGCCATGTTGTCGGCAGTGCGCTGGGGGCTGGGTGTTTTTTGGAATGCGGGGGAGAGGAGGATTTGTCCGGCTTTTTCTTCGAGTGCGTGGGTGTGGATGAAGTCGCGGGCGAAGTCGTAGTCAGTACGGTCTGTGATGACGAATTTAACTTCGTCGTTTTTGGTGAGGGCTTCGAGGTTTTCGAGACGGAAGGTGTTGGCGGCCGCGCCTGCGCCGGGACATTTGACGTCGACGATCTTGTGTACGGCTTTGGGAACGTCGGCCAGGGGGCGCTCGCCGCTGGTCTCGATCATGAGGGTGTAGGGCTGGCTACTCTCGGGGACTAGCAGGCGATTCATTAATGGAAGGAGCTCGCGGGCTTGCAGCATGGGTTCGCCGCCGGTGAATTCGATGAGTTTGCAGGGGGCGAGGGCTTCGACCTGGGAGACGATTTCGTCTTCGGTGAAGGGTTTGCCGCCGGTGAAGGTGTACTCGGAGTCGCACCAGGCGCAGCGCAGGTTGCAACCGGCGAGACGGACGAAGATGCAGGGGAGGCCAGCGAAGGATGATTCGCCCTGAACGGATTTATAGAGCTCGATGAGGTGCATGTGGGGTCTCGTTTGAATGAAGGAGAGCTGCGCCTCTCCTGTTCTATTTTACTTGTTTGGAGAGGGCTCCGGACTTTGGTTATATCGATGAGTGTGACGCATACGTCATGGTGATCTGATTGGCGGCGTGCCTATAATGGCGCGATGAAAATTAGCCGACGGTCTTTTGTCTCAGGGATGATTGCTACACCGCTTGCTGCCAAGTATGCCGTTGCCGCGCAGACTATGGCGCCGATGAAGATTACGGGCATTGAGACAGTGCATTGGAAGTCGCGTGAGGATGCGCCGTTCTGGCCGCATTGGACGTGGGTGAAGATCGATACGGATGCTGGTGTTTTTGGGATTGGCGAGACGTATCCGCGGAATCCGGTGGAGGCCAGTGTGATTCACGCTACGGCTTCTTCGCTGATCGGGCGTGATCCGCGTGATATCGAACGCATATGGGCGGATTTGTATCGGACGTTCGATTTTCAGGTGGCGGGTGGGGCGGAGATTCGTGCGCTAAGTGCGATCGATCTGGCGCTGTGGGATTTGCTGGGCAAGTCGCTGAATACGCCGGTTTATCGGTTGATCGGTGGTCGGGCGAATCCGAAGGTGAGGCTTTATAACACATGCTTTCCGTATAAGTACGACTTCAACAAAGAGCCTGAGAAGATCATGCGGGAATTGATCAATACGCGGGGGATTAAGGGAATTAAGATTTGGCCTTTCGATGGTGCGGCGATGCGGAATCAGAACCAGTTCATTACGTGGGATGAGATCGATCAGGCGATGGTGCCGGTGAAGAAGCTGCGCGATACGTTTGGCAAGGAGATTGAGATAGCGATTGAGTTTCATGCGCAGTGGAATCTGCCTTCGGCGGTTCGGATTGCTCATGCGCTGGAGCCTTATAGTCCGATGTGGCTTGAAGATATGTTGATGCCGGGAAACTTCAAGCAGTATCACGAGCTTGCCGCGGCGACACCGCTGCCGTTGATTGCGGGGGAGCGGATGGCGGGGAAGATGCAGTTTGAGCAGATGTTCGAATCGCGCGCGGTGAAGTATGCGATGTTCGATGTGACGTGGTGTGGTGGGTTGACTGAGGCGCGAAAGATTGCGGCGATGGCGGATGCAATGCAGTTGCCGATTGCACCGCACACGGCGGGTGGGCCGCTACTCTTTTATGCTTCAACGCATCTGACGACTGCATCGCCGAATGTATGGATCCAGGAGAGCTGTCAGCGGTTCTATGAGCATGACTGGCCTCTGATGCTGGAGGACCCGATTGCGCCGAAGGATGGGTATATTTCGGTACCGGAGGAGCCGGGCTTTGGCATGCGCATTAAGCCGGAGGTTTGGAACCATCCGGCTTCAGTGCATCAGGTGACGGGTAAGGCTGAAGGGTGTTTTCGACGTGGAGACCAGTTGAATTGCAGTACGGAGCAGCCGAAGTAGATGGCTACTCGTAGTAGCGGGCGAAGCTGGTATCGGTCTCGTAGAGGGTGCAGTCTTTTACGCGGACGCGACCTGCGGTCATCTCGTGGACCTGAGCGGAGGTTTCCTGATAGAAGTAGCGGGCGAGGTTTTCGGCGGAGGGATTGATCTCTGTGACGAAGGGTTCGAGCTCGTTGATCATCCTGTGGTCGAGGTATTCGACGGTGGGACGCATGACCTGCTTGAGAAGCTTGAAGTCGAGGAGGAGGCCGGTTGCGTCGAGTTCCTCGCCGATGAGAGTGACAAACACTTTGTAGTTGTGGCCGTGCGGGTTCTCGCACTTGCCACGATAGTTGCGGAGGTAGTGGCCGGAGGAAAATCCAGCTTCTACGGTTACTTCAAACATGACTCTTCGATCCCTTCGGTTGCCGCGCGAATGATATTTAGATGGGAGCTGGGTGGTCGCGGCTTCAGCTTATTCCGTACCTATGATTGTACCGTTTTTAGGGGTCTTCAGCGTTTGCGCTTTGCGCGTCGCTGATCTTCGAAGCGGCGCTCGGCCTGTTCGAAGAGCGAGGATAGGATGCCGGCGAGGGCGATGACGAGGGAGATAAGGAGGAGGACTATGCCCGTGGTGCGCCAAAGAGAGGCGTCGCCGGGCGAGCCGGGCTGCTGCGCGATGTTGGTGTAGGCGAGGCCACAGGAGATGAGTGCGAAGAGAGCGAGCGTGGCTGCCAGGATGTAGAGGTTGCGTCCCATGGGATTGTTTTATTTTACGGCGTGCGTGAATTGGCCGCCTGTTTCGTCCCGTTGGAACGCAGAATCAGCAATCGGAGAGAGAATGCATAGAGTTTGATCGTTGACGGAGGGGCCGTATGCCGGCCCGCGTCCAAAATAATCTTCAATATTTCTTGAAGTTCACTTCAATGCGCAAGGCAACTGCGACAGGCTCTCCCGAACGCTTGGCGGGAGTGAATCGATACTGTTGTACTGCGCTGATTGCATTTGCATCGAAGTCGGGGCTGAGCGAGCGAACAATGTGAACGTCCTGAGGCACTCCCGATGCATCCACGATGAGACCAATCAAACAAGTTCCATCGAACTTGTCCTTGGTTTTTCGTGCGGACTCGGGATAGACAGGATCGGTCGACTCGACCAATATCGGCGCACTTATGTCTTTGCCGATCTTATAGACATGGCCATATGGCGCGGCTTCATCGGCTGCATGAGAAGGTGATTGCGGTTGAACCGCGAAGGCCATCGCCGCGCCACCGATGGCTACGGAGATGAGGAAAAGAGCTGACGGAATAATCAAACCGTATTTGAGAGCGGAACTAAAATGCCGCTTCTTCCTATTGATCATCATGATTCGCTTCTCCAGGATGTTGGCATCGAATATGCCGATGGCGTTAGAGGTAGAGATTCGCGGGTTCATGGCTATCATGGTCGCGAGTCGCAGGAGGGATTGTGTGTAGTTTTGTGAATTGATGAGTCTTTCCGTGGCCATGCCGTCGCAGATCATCTCGCGTGTTTGAGCGATGCGGGACTTCAGAATCCAGGTGATGGGGTGGAAGGCGATGATGAGACTTGCAAATTCGTAGAACAGATTTTTTAGAAAGTCGCGGCGCTTGATATGGGCACTCTCGTGTGCCAGTGCGACGAGAAAATCCTGCGATGGGCACTGCTCAGCAAAATCAATTGGAATAAGAAGCAGGGAGCGTCGGAATCCGACTGCGACTGGACCTGAGATTCGCTGCGAATTGATGATTCGAGCGGAGCCGATAGAAAATGCTCGCTTGCAACGAAGCCAGATCTCATTCTGTTCCGGCGTGAGAGAGGAAGGATCGGAACCTCTGAGAAGCTTAGTGGTCGAATACAACGACCAGCCCAGCCGCGCTGCAAAGTAAAGCAGCGAACCGATATAGAGAACTAACAAAGATGAAGTGAGAACCGCAGGAAGATTGATGATGCTTGCTGTGTTCGGGTTATTGGGTGGAGCGGCAACAAGTGTGATTGAAAGATATTCTTTGACGCTGTGTGGAACAGCCAGCAGTCTGCGAAAAAAAGGAAGTGCGGGTGCAAGAATAGAGAGCAGGAGAGTTGAAACCCATAGGACATGTTCCGACTGTGGGCCAAGTTTTTTGAGCATGCGGCTCATGGCCCAGCCCGCTGCGGCAATCAGCGGGACCTGCCAAACAGAGTTGACGAAATACGAGACGATAACGCTGGAAAGACTAGTCATCGCGCTCTCCTTCTTCCTGAATTGCCAGCTTTCGGCTTAGATCGGCAATCCTCTCGGGATCGAGCTGGCGACCCTTGATCAGGCTCATCACGAGTTCTTCCGAAGATCCTCCGAAGAGGCGTTCGACAAATTCAAGGACAGCCTGACGACGGAACTTCTCCCGCGATGCAATGGGGCGATAGAAATAGGCACGCCCTTTGAGGGTGCGTTGTACCCTGCCCTTTCGATGGAGAATGTTCAACATCGTCTGAACGGTGTTGTAAGCAAGATCTTTATTCGGAGCGAGGTTCTTTTGCACCTGGAGAACATTGCTTTGGCCTTCGCTCCAAAGCACCTGCATGATCTGGAGTTCGAGAGGTGTGAGGGAGTTGGAACCTTTCTTGCGTCCGGTCATTTCTTCTCCTAAACAAATAGGAGTTTAGGAGCGAACTATTTCCCTGTCAACCTAAATCTTTAGGAGACGAATGATTGGGTTATTCGGGGCCGTTGTTCGATGTTGCGAAGAACTGCTCGACGTCTGTGATCTCCTGTGTGAGGCGGTAGGGGGGTAGGGATTCGAGGAAGATGCGGCCGTAGCGCTGGCGCTGGATGCGGGGGTCGAGGAGCATGAGGACGCCGCGGTCGGAGAGCGAGCGAATGAGGCGGCCGAAGCCTTGCTTGAGGGTGATGACGGCGTTGGGGACCTGGTAGTCGAAGAAGGGCTTGCCGCCTGCGGCTTCGATGGCTTCCATGCGGGCCTTAACGACGGGGTCGTTGGGAACGGCGAAGGGGAGGCGGTCGATGATGACGCAGCTGAGTTGTTCGCCCTGCACGTCGACGCCCTGCCAGAAGCTGGACGTACCGAAGAGGACGGCGTTGGGGATGTCGCGGAACTGCTGGAGCAGGACGTGGCGGGGGGCGGTGCCGTGGAGGAGAAGCGTATAGGGGAGTTCGGCGAGGAGGCGCTCGTAGGTGTTGCGCATCTGGGTGTAGCTAGTGAAGAGGCAGAAGGCACGGCCCTGGGTGATTTCGAGGACGCGGCGGATGCGTTCAGCGGCCTTCTCGGGGAAGTCGGGTTCTCGGGGGTCCGGCATGTTGGGCGGCAGATAGAGAAGGGCTTGCTTCTCGTAGTTGAAGTGCGAGGGGACGACAAGCTCGCGGGCGGAGATGAGGCCGAGACGCTTGCGGATGTGGTCGAAGCCGCCGGAGACGGTGAGCGTGGCCGAGGTAAGGATGACGCTGGAATAGTTGTCGAAGAGCGAGGTTGAAAGAAGCTCGGAGACGTCGATGGGCGTGGCTTGAAGGTAGGTGTGGAAGGCGGCTGCGCCTCGTGCGAGGTTGCGGACGCCTCCGGCGGCGCGACGCTCGATCCAGAAGACGGTGTTGCGGTCGCTCGATTCGAGAAGGAAGGCGAGGTGGGCGCGGATGTCGGCGGTGCGTTTGCGGAGGCCGGTGGACTCTTCGACGTTCTTGACGCGCTCGAGCTCGCCTTCGAGGCGGGTGAGGGCGTTGAGGGCGCCGGTGTAGAAGTCGCCGCTCTCCTCGAGGAACTCTTCGCGGAACTCGAAGGGCATGCGACCGACGTTTCCGTTGAGCGCTGCCGTATCTACGGGGAGTGCGCCGAAGAACATGCGGGAGCGGTCTTTGAGGGTGGCGCAGGCGCTCTCGATTGCGCTGGTGGAGGCTTGTTTGGCCTTGAGCATGAGGTCTACGTCGCGGATGAGCTCGTCGACGCGCTGGGTACTGAGGCCGATGCCGAAGTAGTTGGAGGCGACTTCTTCGAGCTCGTGTGCCTCGTCGAAGATGACGGCGGCGGCTTCGGGGAGGATGCCGGCGTCGGGGGCATTCGCGGCCTGCTGCTTGATGCTGAGGTCGGCGAAGAAGAGGTGGTGGTTGACGATGACGATGTCGGACTCGAGAGCCTTGCGACGCATGGTAGTGACGAAGCAGCGCTCCCAGTCGGGGCAGGATTGGCCTAGGCAGGCTTCGGTGCGGGCATCAAGCTTGTGCCAGAGCGGAGAGGACTCGGGGAGGGTGTCGATCTCGGCACGGTCGCCGGTTTCGGTGGTCTTTTCCCAGGCGGCGATGTGGTGGAACTGGTCGATCTCTTCGAGGCCGTTAAGGAGGGGGTTGTCGCGGAGGGCGTAGAGCTTGTGTCGGCAGAGGTAGTTGCTGCGGCCCTTCATGTAACAGACTTTGAGGGGACCCAGGAGGGATTCAAGGAAGGGGACGTCTTTGAAAAAGAGCTGTTCCTGAAGATTTTTGGTGCCGGTGGAGATGATGATGCGCTGCTGGCGTTCGCGGGCCATGCGGAGGGCGGGCAGGAGGTAGGCGAGGGTTTTGCCGGTTCCGGTACCGGCTTCGACGATGAGGTGGCGCTTGTCTTTGAATGCCTTTTCGATGGATTTGGCCATCTCGTATTGGCCGCGGCGGTGTTCGAAGGCCAGCGAGGACTGCGAGAGGATGCCGCCGGGCGCGAAGAAATCGTGGAGGCTCGGGAGATTCTCCGGCGGGGCTGGTGTGATCGAGATGGGGGCCGTGGTGGACAATGTTTAGCGTTATGCAGGTTATTGCGGCGCAGAGGCTTTGCAATTTCTATAATAGAAGCAGAAGCGAATAAATAGCGTAATAAGCCTGGCCGCCGAATGGGGGCGCGGGAGAAAGCTGGATGTTCCGTGGCCCAGAGAGACGATAAGAAGCGGTTAGGTAAGAAGCACAGGCAGGCAAGCACTCGACCGAAGAAGGGGCGGGCGCCAAAGGTTGCGCCAACGACCGGGGCGGTCGATCCGCGGAAGCGCAAGATACTTTCGACCAAGCGGGCTGCGGTGGACAAGGCTGCGCGTGTGACGAAGCAGTCTCCGGATAAAGAGAAGAAGAAGACGCTGCGCCCGGACGCTCCTTATGCGAAGAAGCCGGGTGCTGCTCGGCCTGCGGATGGGATTGTGGGGCGGCAGACGCCGCGCTCGTCGAACGTTGCTGGGCGCGAGAATATTGGCGATGACGATTGGCGCGATGTTGAGTTGCTGGCGTCGCAGATGGTTACGGAAACCGAGGATACCGAGGCGCGTAAGCTTCCGTTGATTGCTGTCTGCGGGCGGCCGAATGTGGGCAAGTCAACGCTGTTCAATCGGCTGACGGGATCGCGACGGTCGATTGTAGGCGATGAACCCGGAATTACGCGGGATCGCATCTATGGCGTGATTGAGTGGATGGGGCAGGATGCGCGGATCGTGGATACGGGTGGTGTGGTGCCGGATGATGAGGCTTTGATTCCGAGCGAGATCTTCAGGCAGGCGCAGGTGGCGCTGGAAGAGGCTGACGCGATTGTGATGGTGGTGGACGGACGGACGGAGCTGGCTTCACCTGACCTGGAACTTGCGCGTCTGTTGCTACGTGGCGGGAAGCCGGTGTTTCTGGCGGTGAATAAGATGGATACCGAAGCCATGCAGGTGCAGGCGGAGAACTTCCGGCGGCTGGGGTTCAAGAATGTGCTGCCGATCTCGGCGGAGCATGGAAGCGGCATCGGCGATCTGCTGGATGAGGTATTTGCAGTGCTTCCGGAGGCCGATACAGAAGAGCCTGACGAGACGATGCTGACCGCGCAGGATGAGGTGGCGGAGGATGAGGATGGGCCGGACTTCGCTCCGGTGCGCAAGCTGCGTTCGCATGGCGAGTATGAGAGTAAGGAGACGAAGATTGCCATCATCGGGCGGCCGAATGTTGGTAAGAGCACGCTACTGAATGCGCTGACTGGCACGCAGCGGGCGATTGTGTCACCGATTGCGGGGACGACCCGCGATGCTGTGGATGAGGTTGTGGAGCGCGGTGGGCATAGCTTCCGGTTTGTCGATACGGCGGGAATTCGGCGCAAGGGCAAGACGAAGCTGATGGCGGAGAAGCTGTCGGTGATTATGGCGCGGAAGCATCTGGAGGCTGCGGACGTTTCGCTGCTGGTGATCGATGCTACTGAGGGCGTTGCGGCGCTGGATGCGAACATCGGCGGCTATGCGCATGAGAGCGGACGGAGCGTGATCATCGTCATCAACAAGTGGGACCTGATGACGAGAACCGGACCTGATGGAATGCGGCTGTTTGATGGCAAGCCTCCGGCGGACCAGAAGGTGTATGAGCAGCAGGTTCGGGACAATCTGAAGTACCTGGATTATGCTCCGCTGCTGTTTATCTCGGCGGCTGATGGGAAGAATATCGAGTCGGTGTTCAAGAAGGTTGAGTTGGTTGCGCGCGAGCGGCGAAAGCGTGTGACGACTGGACAGATGAATCGGTTCCTGGAGAAGGTCGACTTCCAGAAGGCTTCAGTACCAATGAACAAGCGCGTGCGGATTTATTACATGACGCAGGCGGCTGTTGCTCCGCCTACGTTTGTGCTGTTCACGGATAAGGATGTGAAGCTGCATTTCTCGTTCGAGCGGTTTTTGGGGAATCAGATTCGGGAGAACTTTGGGTTTATTGGGAGTCCGATCTGGTTCAAGATCAAGGCGAGAAATAAGAAGAAGACGGAGTAGTAGAAGGTGGAACACTAATTACGAGTGCTTTCTCCCGGCTTCGAAAGGACTAACCCATTTTCGAGGTATATCTTCTCTCCGTCTGGGAAGCGATACCGTAGTTCATTTGTCGTAGCGGCGCGATTCTGCTTTTCAAGCATAAAAGCGCCGCTCATCCCTATATCACCGGTGTAATCATTCCAGACTGTGCAATGGTTCGTCCGTTCACCTGCTTTGCACTCGATGTATGCACCACCATCTGCTCCGCCAACCCAAGTCGCGGTCATCGGAACCTTTGCAGGTCTATTCTTTGGTCGCAACTCCGCTGCCTTACAAGCAAGCATTGAAGACATAACCAACGTTCCTAGAACAACAGCGAGCAAGTCGTTATGTTTTTTCAGTGGTTACCTCCGAGCCATTCGTTCCAGGCTTCGAGTGCGCGGTTGCATTGGAGTTTGTGGCGTTCTTTTTTGTCGCGCATCTTTTTGCGGAGTTCGGTTTCTAGTGGGGGCAGGAGGTCGAAGGTGATGTTGGCGGGTTGGAATTTTTTGGTTTCGGCGTGGGTGATGTAGTGGGTGAGGCTGCCGTTGGCTGATGCTCGTGGGGCGGGTGGGGGGGAGTGGCCCTGGGCGATAGCGGCGGCGTAGCGGCCTGCGAGCATGCCAGAGGCGATGGATTCGGTGTAGCCTTCGACTCCGCTTAGCTGGCCCGCGATCATGATGGTGGGGTGAGCTTTGAGCTGGAGGGTTTCGGTGAGGAGCGACGGGGCGTGGATGTAGGTGTTGCGGTGGATCTGGCCGTAGCGCAGGAACGTTGCGTTTTCGAGGCCGGGGATGAGGCGGAGGACTCGGTTTTGTTCGCCGTACTTGAGGTGGTTCTGGAAGCCTACGAGGTTGTAGCTGTCGGCGCGAAGGTTCTCCTGACGGAGCTGGACTACGGCGTAGGGCCAGCGGCCGGTCTTGGGGTCGGTGAGACCGACGGGTTTCATGGGGCCAAAGCGGAGGGTGTCGCGGCCTCGGCGGGCGGTCTCTTCGATGGGGAGGCAGCCTTCGAAGTACTGGAGTTTTTCTTGAGACTTTTCAGCCTCGTTGATTGTTGTGGCGCCTCCACCCACACATGACGATGATGCCGTCATGTATGGGGCACCCAGCTCTGTGGCTTCGGTTGGGATTTGTTCCCAGGATTTGGCGGATACGGCTTCAGCGGCGGTTAGAGCGTCGAGGAAACGGTCGTATTCTTCTTTAGTGAAGGGGCAGTTGATGTAGTCTGCGGTGCCTTTGTCGTAGCGAGCGGCGAAGTAGACCTTGTCCATGTCGATGGTGGTGGCGTCGACGATGGGGCTGATGGAGTCGTAGAAGGCGAGGTGGTCGGAGCCGGTGAGGCGTTGGAGTTCGGCGGCCAACGCGGGGCTGGTGAGGGGGCCGCTGGCTAGGATAGTTAGGGTGTTGGGGTCGTTCTCGTCGAGCGTGGTGACCTCTTCGCGATGGACGGTGATCAACGGCTCGGCGGCGATGCGGGCGGCTACGCGTTTGGAGAACTCGATGCGGTCTACGGCGAGGGCGTGGCCGGCGGGGACTGCGGTGGCGTCGGCTTCGGTGAGGAGGATGGAACCGGCGCGGCGCATCTCCTGCTTGAGGAGCCAGGGGGCAGTGTTTTCGGACTCGGACTTGAGGGAGTTGGAGCAGACGAGCTCGGCGAAGTCGGCGGTCTGGTGGGCCTCCGTGGAACGCGTGGGGCGCATCTCGTAGAGATGGACTTCGCAGCCGAACTTTGCGGCCTGGAGTGCGGCTTCGGGACCGGCGAGGCCTCCGCCGATGACTTTGATTCTCTTTGTTGCCAAGGTACCGCCCTCTCCTGCTTTTTGTGTCAAAGTATTCTAATAAAAGACTTAGGCTCGTACTTCAAGTGCACAGTATTGATTCCAAAGGGTGCCATTCGTAAACTATTCCATGCATGGGACTTAGCGCGTTTCCGCGTTCGGTTCCGGATGGAATTTTCGGAATTGGCCCCTATGTTTATTATATCGGTGGCGTCAAGGGGTGTGGAGAACGGGCAACTGCAAGAACAAAGGCAATAGATCAGTCACTTCGTCCTTCGGACTGCGCTCCGGGCACTTGCGGCACGGCTGAAGCCGTGCCCTTAAGCAGGACAGGGTTTTTCAGCAACCCGTGACACCGTGCCCTTCGGTAGAGAGGGTCTTCAGCAACGTCCTGGAGACAGGCGTAGGCAAGAGAAGGTCTTTAGCAACGTCTGGGGCCGTGCCTTTCACAAAACTTTCAGATGACTCTGAGGCCGGAAGGTTATTCCTGAGGCTTGTTTGCGAGGGTTTGTAGGGCTTCGCCGTTGAGGCGCATGATTCGCCAGGGGTGGAGCATGTGGGCTCCCATTTGCTGGTAGAAGTCGATAGCGGGCTGGTTCCAGTCGAGGACGTGCCACTGAAAGCGATCGCCGCGTTCGAGGGTGATGGCGGCGAGGCGGCTGAAGAGGGCTTTGGCGATGCCTTTGCGACGGAACTCGGGGCGGACGAAGAGGTCTTCGAGATGGATGCCAGCGTTGCCGCGCCAGGTGGAATAGAAGGGGAAGTAGAGGGCGAAGGCGGCGGGCTTGTTGTTCCACTCGGCGATGAGGCAGGAGAAGACTTTTTGCGGGCCGAAACCGTCGCGGAGGAGGTCGGCTTCGGTGGCGACGACGGCGTGAGGCTCGCGCTCGTAGGCGGCGAGGTCGCGGATGAGGGCGAGGATCTCGGGGACGTCGGCGGGGGTGGCGGGGCGGATATTGAGCATTGAGATGGTTTCGATTGCGGTTCAGCGAGCTTTTGATTCATTCTAAGAAACCGCAGATCCTTCGACTACGTAACTCGCAAAGTACGCGAGTTACTTCGCTCAGGATGACACTTCTATGTTTGTGTTCCTCTACAGGATTTATGAAAAACTGCTCTAATTTTTCTGATTTGCCGGCTTTTCGGAGGGCTTCGATGGCTGGGGTGCGTTTGCGGCTAGCCACTTGTTGAAGGGAATGCTGAAGGCGAAGAGTTCTTTTTTGCCGTCGAGCGTGCGGATCATTTTGACGTAGAGTTCGGCGCCTTTGAGCGGCGGGTCGTCGAGGCCGCGGACGTCGTAGAAGAGGTATCCGGCGAGGGTACTGTGGGCGTTGACGGTTGTGCCCTGGAAGCCGAAGTCGTCTTCATCCTGAGTGATCTTCTTATCGACGGGAGCGTGGTGGATGGTGATGGGTGTCAGGGGAATCTTGGTTCCGGCGGCGCTTTTGGTGGAGAAGAGGCGGCGGTTGATGTCGTCGTCGAGTGCGGCGGGGATGACGTCGCGATTGGCGGAGATGAACTGGAGGCGCGCCTCCTCGAGCGAGAGAGCGGTGTCGCCGTCGTTGGTGATGATGACCCGGACGGGGATGAAGCCGTGCTGGACGTATTCGAGACGGAAGAAGCTGCAGTCGCGAGGATTGTCGCAAGGCTCAGCAGCGATGGTGACGTTCTCGTTGGGATGCGTGTCGAAGGCGGCGTACTGATTGGCCGGTTTGGCAGGAGGAGCCTTCTTATCTGCGGCGAAGGTATAGGCTGCGACGAGGAAGAGAAGAGTTACTACTGTGCGCGGAATCTTTTGGAACGGGTGGGACTTCATGGCCAACTTGATTATCATCTTCGCTGGGGCACAAGGTAAAGCGAGGCGACAGGTTGATGATGGGGGGCTTGTGGATCTATAGCGCGCTTCTGCTGGCTGCTCTGGTGGTGGGTGCACCGTACTGGCTGCTGCGGATGGCGACCAGCGGGAGGTATCGAGCGGGGCTGGCAGGACGGTTGGGGCTGATTCCGAAGGATCTGCGCGCGGCGGTGGCGGGGCGGCAGGTGGTCTGGATTCATGCGGTTTCTGTGGGCGAGGTGATGGCCGCGATGCAGCTGGTTCGCGAACTGCGGACTGCGCTGCCAGGGTGGGTGATTGCGGTTTCTACGACGACTGCGACCGGACAGCGGCTGGCGAAGGAGAGGCTCTCGGAATCGCCTGTATTTTATTTGCCGCTGGATTTTGGGTTAGCTGTACGGCGCTATCTGCGCGTGCTGCGTCCGGAAATCCTGATCCTTATGGAGAGCGAACTGTGGCCGAATCTGATTTGGGAGTGTGCGCGCAGCGGCGTGCCCGTGGCAGTAGTGAATGCACGCATCTCGGATCGCTCGCTGCCACGGTATATGAAACTGCGAAGGCTTTGGCGGCCGCTGTTGGCGCAGATTTCGCAGTATCTCGCGCAAAGTGAAGAGAACGCGGCACGGTGGCTTCGGATTGGCGCACCAGCGGATCGAGTGCGCGTATCGGGAAATTTGAAGTACGACGTGAGAGCGGCTGGAGCGAGTGCGTTGGTGAAGCCGTTGCGGGAGCATCTGCCAGAGGGTGCGCTGGTGGTTGTTTGCGGCAGCACGCTTGAGGGGGAAGAGAAGATGCTGCTGGAGGCCTGGTCTGCGGTGCTGGCGGCAGAGCCGAGCGCAGTGATGGTGCTGGCGCCACGTCATCCGAGCCGTTTCGCTGCCGTAGCGGGTTTGGTGAGTGGCAGCGGGTTTGCGATGATGCGGGCGAGTGCGTTTCGCGGACGGCCCGTTGCAATTGAGCCGGGCAGTGTATTTCTGCTGGACACGATTGGGGATCTGGCTTCGGTGTATTCGGTTGGAGCTGTCGCGTTTGTGGGTGGAAGCCTGATTCCCGGGGGAGGACATAATCCGTTGGAACCGGCGCAGTTTGGCGTTCCTGTGATGACGGGGCCGTCCTTTGAAAATTTTCGCGAGATCGTCGATGCCATGGTGTTGCACGATTCGATTCGTATTGTTACGGCGGCCGGACTTTCGGAGGCTCTGATTGCTATGCTGCGTAATCGGGACGATGCGCATGCGTTGGGCGAGCGCGGGCGGACGTTCTTTGAGGCACAGGCGGGGGCCACCGCTCGGACGGTGCAGGCGTTGTTGGAGTTGATGCAGGAGAGGGTAATGGGTGGACGATGAGTATTCGCAGGCCACTGCTGCTGCCGTTGGCTCCACTGTACGGCGCGGCGCTGGCGGCTAAGAGGCAGCTCTTCCGGCTGGGCTGGCTGAAGCAGAACCGGCTGACGCATCCAGTGATCAGCGTGGGCAGCGTCTCCGCAGGCGGTGCGGGTAAAACACCGGTAGTGTTGATGATGGCGGGGATTCTGCGACGACGCGGCTATGCGGTGAGAATTCTGACGCGAGGGTATGGACGCACTTCAGATTTGATCGAGCGCGTGGAGCCGTATGACGACGCCGGGGTTCATGGGGATGAGCCGGTGCTGATGGCGCAACGGTCGGGCGTACCGGTGTTTGCCGGGGCAGACCGCTATCGAGCGGGAGTGTATGCGGAGAAGGATGAAGAGGCTGAAAAGATCGTTGTTCATCTGTTGGACGATGGGTTTCAGCACAGGCAACTGGCTCGCGATCTGGATATCGTCTTGCTGACTGAGGAGGATGCGCACGATATGCTCCTGCCGGCAGGCAATCTGCGTGAGCCGTTGAGCGCGTTGCGGGAAGCCGATGTGATTGTGCTGCGCGAGGAAGAGGTGACGTCGCTGCGAGGGTTTGTGGCGAAGCTGATGCCAGGACGCGAGGTTCCCGCTATCTGGGAGATCCGGCGACGGCTGAGCCTGGGTGAAGCCGGTGAAGTGTCATTGCCTTCGCTGCCGGTGGCATTTTGCGGGATTGCACGGCCGGACAGCTTCATAACGATGCTGAATGCCGAGGGATGCATGCCGGTGGCGCGCGTCGATTTTCCCGACCACCACAAATACGACGACCATGACGTCGCTACACTGTTGCAACGGGCGCGCCACAGTGGGGCAAATGGCTTTGTGACTACAGAGAAGGACGCGGTAAAGCTGATGCCATCGATGATTAATCGACTGGAAGCGGTGGGACCGGTGGTGGTGACGCGGTTGAGTGTGGAGCTTGTCGACGAGGCTAGCGCGATGCAGCAACTGGTATCGCGGGTGGGTCGGTTGGATCGCCGGAGGCGCTGAGCTTCGGGCTGCATGAGAAAATTAAGGTTTGGCCACGCAAACCAATCTATCGCCCAATGATTCCTATCCCCGCCGTGTGCTGATTGTGCGCGTAGGCGCTATGGGAGATGTGTTGCACGCTTTGCCTGCAGCCGCTGCGTTGCGGGCGTTACATCCTGACTGGCGTATCGACTGGGCTATCGAGCCACGGTGGCGTCCCTTGCTGCAGGCGGATGGCGGGGTTTCAGAGCCGTTTGAGCGCGGTCCAGCGATGCCGGTGGTGGATCGAACTTATCTTGCCGCGACGCGTGCCTGGAGGCAGCATCCGCTTTCGCGGACCACGATGAGGGACATCGCTTCGTTGCGGAGGGAGCTGCTGGCTGAACGGTTCGACCTATGTGTGGATATGCAGGGCTCGATTCGATCGGCGGTGATCGGAAAAATGTCCGGGGCGGAAAGGCTTGCGGGGCCGGCCGAACCTCGTGAAGGACCGGCGCGATGGTTGTACAGCCAGCGGATCCGGGAGCATGCGATCCATATTGTCGAACAGGGCTGCGAGCTGCTTGGAGGTGCGGTGGGAGAGGTGTTGAACCCCGCGAAGGTGGCTCTGCCTATCGATGAGGTTGCCGAAGAGACTTCGGACGTGTTGCTTGAGCGCACGTTGCGACATGGGGAAGCCTTTGTGATCATCGCCCCTACGGCAGGATGGGGGGCTAAGGAGTGGCCAGCGGAACGTTACGGTCGAGTAGCGGCGGAGCTGGCACGTAACGGCTATCTCATTCTGGTGAATGGAGCGTCGACGAACGATTCCTCTGCGGAGGCGGTCGTAGAGGCCAGTGGAGGCTCGGCAATCGCAGTTCCCTGCTCTCTGGCGGAGCTGATCGCTTTGACGCGGCGGGCTAAATTGGTGATCGCGGGAGATACTGGCCCGCTGCATCTTGCCGCTGCACTGGAGACGCCGGTGGTTGGACTGTTTGGACCGACTGATCCGTCGCGAAATGGTCCCTACGGAACACGCTCGCGGGTACTACGGCACGCTACAAGCCAACGCGATCACAGCCGCCGTTCGGAGACTGAGCAGGGGCTGATGCAAATCACTAGTGACGAGGTCATTGTGGCTGCTCTCGAACTGCTGGAGATCGAATAAAGGTAAGGTAGAGAAGTGAGTGAACGAACAAGGTGGCAGAAGATTGCGCGGCGCGTCCGCGTGCCACTGGGATTTATCTTTACCGGGGTTTTTCTGTGGCTGGCGCGGCCGACGTGGCACACCATGTTGTGGAGCCTGGTGCTGGTGGTTCCAGGAGTATGGCTGCGAGCCTATGCCGCTGGCTATGTCCGCAAGAATGCTGAACTTACCCGTACCGGGCCATATGCCTATACGCGCAATCCGCTGTATCTCGGCTCCATGATGATCGCCTTCGGATTTGCCTGGGCTGCGGCGAGCTGGATCATTTTCGTTGTGCTGGCGGCGTTGTTTTTTGCCATCTATCTGCCGACCATCCGCTCCGAGGAAGCCTATCTGCGTGAACACTTTCCGGGGTTTGACGACTACGCCAAGCAGGTGCCACGCCTTCTGCCACGCCTGACGCGGGTCCGTAGCGACGCGGAAGCCGGCAGATTTTCCCGCGAGCGTTATCTACATCACCGCGAGTACAATGCCTGTATGGGTGCCATCGCCATTTATGCGGCGCTGGCAGCGCGCCTGCTGTTGCTGAAACGGTAGTCACCCAATCAATTCAACCTTCGAGCTGCCTTGTTTAAGCTTAAATCGGCCCCTTTTCTCCTAGCCTCTCTTCTGCTGACGATATTGCCGGGCAGTGTCCCGATATCTGCCCAGCAGGCTCAGTTCCAGGCACCCCAGATCCCGATGTTGCAGCCGCCGTTACCGAGCTTTGTCTTTCCAGACAGGCAGACCCTTACGTTTACGGTCGACTGGCGTGTTTTCACCGCCGGAACTGCTGTCTTTCAACTGGAAAAACAAGGCACGCTTCAGAAGATCACAGCGACAGCCGATACGGTGGGCGCCGTAACGATGCTCTTCCCCGTAGTCGATAAGTTCCAGTCCGCCTTTGATATCAAGACGGGTTGCTCCACCGGGTTCTCGAAGCAACTGCAGGAGGGACGCCGCAAGGTCAACGGCGATCTCAGCTTCAATTACTCCCAAGGCAAACAGACGCAGACGGAAAAGAACCTGGTGAAAGGCACCTCGAAGACCCAGACCGCCTCCATTCCGGCCTGCGTCACCGATTCTCTATCCGCCATCTTTTACGCCGCGTCGCAGCCGTTGGTGGTTGGCCAGGACGTTCGCTTTCCCCTTGCCGATTCGATGCGCACGGTTACTGTGACCATGAAGGTCGAGGGCAAAGAAGAGGTTAGAACTCCCGCCGGAACGTTCCAGACCCTCCGCGTGCAGCCGACCGCCGATGAGGGCATCGTGAAGAACCGAGGCAAGATCTGGATCTGGTATACGGACGACGCCCGTCATATGCCTGTCCAGATTCGCGCCAGCCTGTTTTGGGGCACCATTACGTTCCATCTACAATCGTACGAGACAAAATAGTGTGGCAACCCATGACTGAAGAGATACAAGATCCGGACAAGTTCGTAACTGTAGGCAAGTACATCGAGGCCATCGATGCCCAGATGGCGAAGGGCCTGCTGGAGTCGGCTGGTGTCGAGTGTTTCCTGCAGGGTGAGAACGCAAACAGCCTGCTGGGCGCGGCGTTTAGAGCGCGACTGCTGGTGCATACACAGGACGAAGATACGGCACGGCAGATTCTTGGCGCGATCAACGGCGAGCCGAATGAGCAGGAAGATGATGGCGATTACTAATCAAACTCGTCCGCGTGCTGTTCTTTGCCTTTCCGGCGGCATGGATTCTACTGTCTGCGCTGCCGTGGCTGCCCGCGACTATGACGTTTATGCCGTGCACTTCAGCTACGGCCAACGTACCGAGGCACGCGAGCAGCGCTCCTCCGAGGCGGTTGCGAAACTGACGGGCGTGCGTGAGCTGTTGCACCTGAAGATTGATCTTTTTCGCAAAATCGGGGGCTCGGCACTTACGGATACAACAATTGCGGTGCCGGACGCGCCTGAAGAAGAATCGGCTATCGGGACGGAAGTCCCTGTCACCTATGTTCCGTTCCGCAATGCACATTTTTTATCAGCGGCGGTGAGTTGGGCGGAGGTGCTGGGAGCTAACAAAGTCTTCATCGGGGCCGTCGAACAGGATAGCTCCGGTTATCCGGACTGTCGGCCAGCTTACTACGACGCTTTCAACCAGCTGATTCGAATGGGCACGAAAGACGGGAACATTGAAGTTGTCACCCCGCTCATCCGCCTGAAAAAAAGCGGAATCGTAAGGTTGGGAGTTGAACTTGGCGCTCCGTTCCATGTAAGTTGGTCTTGCTATTCCGGCGAGACGGAGGCCTGCGGCGTCTGTGAGAGCTGCGTTCTGCGGCTGCGGGCATTTCGCGAAGCGGGAGCTGTCGATCCCATACCGTATGCCAACTCATTAGCGGAGCTTCGCGCATCAAAACTTTAGTGTGCAGGACAACTTTGAAACACGAAAATCAGGCTTCGTTCGACGGGGCCGGGAGAATAGAGACAGTGATGAAACGTATGGGATGGAAAGTTAGCAGTACCCTGGCAGCGGCGCTGCTGGTGATCTTTGCGATGGCGCATCCATCGACCTCGAAGGCCCAGGCCCAGCCTTCGGCCAGCATCCACGGCCACGTCAATAATGCAATTGGCCAGCCGCTCACGAAGGGCGAGGTGAGGCTTACGACTGACCGCGCCGCCGACGAGAAGAGCCGCAAATTCCAGTACACCTTCCCGATCGCCGAGAGCGGCGACTACAAGGGCACAGGCATTGCGCCGGGTAACTACGCCGTCATCGTGTACCAGGACAACAAGAGCATCGACTTCAACGAGAGTGTCGTGTTCGCCGCTGGCGATGACAAGACTGTCAACTTCGACATGACTCGCAAGGAGTACCTCGACAAGATGACTCCGGAGGAGAAGAAGCAGCTCGAAGAGTTCAAAAAGAAGAATGCCGAAGTGATGGCCGGCAACAAGCAGATCTCCAACCTGAACGCATTGCTGACTCAGGCGCGCGCCGATAACAAGTCGGGCAACTATGATGCTGCCATTACAGCGATGAAGGATGCGACCACGCAGAAGCCGGACGAGGCTATTCTGTGGGTCACGTTGGGCGATGCGCAGCTTGGCTCTGCGGATGCTGCCAACAAGGCTGCGAAGGCGGCAGGAACTGCGACGACTGATCCAGCCATCGCGCAGAAGTACGCGGATGCTGCGGCTTCGTTCAAGAAGAGCATCGATCTGAATGCTGCCTCAAAGAAGCCTAACCCGGACACCGCTGGCGCGGCGTACAACCAGCTGGGACAGGCCCTGGCGAAGAGCGGCAATCTCAAGGACGCATCCGATGCCTACGAGCAGGCAGCCAAGGCGAACCCGACAGGCGCTGGAATGTACTACTTCAATGAGGCTGCTACTCTGTACAACTCGGGTAAGACGGATGAAGCTGCTGCCGCAGCCGACAAGGCTATTGCAGCCGATCCGAAGCGCGCCGATGCGTACTACATCAAGGGACAGTCGCTGATCCAAAAGGCTACGGTCGATCCGAAGACGCAGAAGATCACTGCTCCTCCGGGAACGGTCGAGGCTTATCAGACCTATCTCGAGCTTGCTCCGGATGGCCCCCGCGCGGAAGAGGTGAAGGGCATCCTCACCGGCATTGGAGAGCAGGTCAAGTCGAGCTACAAGGCCGGGAAACAACCAGTCAAGAAGTAGTTCTTCTTCACTACCGAAAAGGCCTCAGGCGGAAACGTCTGAGGTCTTTTCTCTGTCTACCATCTACTCTGTTCCCAGAGGGTTGCGTGATGGCTACTACGAATGTTGTGGGCTTCGATGAGGCACTTGCTGTGGTGGCTGCTTGTGCGGCGAAGGTGCGGATTGGGACGACTGAGATTCTGGCGCTGCTGGAGGGCGGCGGGCGCGTGCTTGCCGAAGACGTCAAGGCTGACCGCGATCAGCCTCCGTTCGATCGGTCTACTCGAGATGGGTTTGCTGTGCGGTCGGCTGAGGTGGGTTCGGGGAGATCGCTGCGGGTTGTGGGGCTGATCCCCGCGGGACAGAAGTGGTCTGGGAACGCGCTGGAGGTTGGTTCGGCGATCCAGATCATGACTGGAGCTCCGCTGCCTGAAGGCGCGGATGCAGTGGTGATGGTTGAGCATGTGGAGCGCGATGGGGAGACAATCAGGTTCGACGAGCGGACGATACATGCGGGTGAGAATGTGGTTCCGCGAGGAAGTGAGGCTCGTGCTGGAGCGATTGTGATTCCTGCGGGAACTGTGCTGGAAGCGGCGGAGATTGCGCTGGCTGCGGCTTGCGGCTGCGGTTCATTGCGGATGTTTCGGCGACCTTCGGTGGCGATTGTGGCTACGGGCGATGAGCTGGTTGAGGTGAATGAGGTTCCGGAGGAACAGCAGATTCGGAACTCGAACAGTTATGGGCTTGCTGCGCTGGTGGCGAAGGCAGGTGGAGAGGCGGTGCGGTTGCCGATCGCTCCGGATCGGCTGGAGGAGCTGGAGCAGATCATTCTGCGGGCGAGAGCGGCGAATCTGGTGGTGCTTTCTGGTGGTGTTTCGATGGGTGAGTACGATCTTGTGGAAGAAGTTCTGCTCTCGATGGGAGCGGAGTTCTTTTTTACCGGAGTGAAGATGCAGCCGGGGAAGCCGATTGTTTTTGGGAGGTTGCCGGAGCGAGATGGCTTGCCTGCCCGATTCTTTTTCGGGCTGCCGGGTAATCCGATCTCGACGCAGGTTACGTTTCATTGCTTCGTCGAACCGATGCTGCGGGCGCTGTCGGGAGCCGGTTTGCAGGGGCCGAGGTTTGTGCAGGCGACGCTTGCGGAAGAGGTTGCGGGAAAGCCGGGGTTGATGCGGGTGCTTCCCGCTCGGCTTACGGCGGACCGGGTGCAACCGACGGTGAAGCTGGTTGGGTGGCAGGGGTCTGGCGATCTGGCGGCGAATGCCCGGGCTAACTGCTACGCTGTGCTTCCACCGGAGCGGGAGAGATTTTCTGCCGGCGATGTAATTACAATTCTGCTGCGATAGGCTTGAGCCATGAAAGACGATGTTGACTACACCTCCGAACGCTTGATGGATGACGCTCCCAAACCTCTTGGGAAAGATTCGAACCTTTCGCCGTGGAGACGTCCACCGCAGCGGCTGTCGCACTATGACGATGCGGGACAGGCCCACATGGTGGACGTAAGCGCGAAGGTGAAGACGCGGCGCGAGGCTGTTGCATCGGCCTTCGTTGAGCTGTCAGACGCCGTGATGTCGGCGCTGCCGCAGAATCCCAAGGGCAATCCGCTGGAGGTCGCGCGGATCGCAGGGATCCAGGCGGCGAAGCAGACTTCAAGCCTGATTCCCATGTGCCATCCGCTGGCTCTCAGTTTCGTGGATGTGCAGGTCCAGATCGTGCTGGGCGGAATCGCAATCGAGGCCAAGGCAGCGACGGTGGGTGAGACCGGCGTCGAGATGGAGGCCATGGTTGCGGCATCGATTGCGGCGTTGACCGTGTACGACATGACGAAGGCGTTGGATAAGGGCATTCGTATCCGCGAGGTTGTGTTGCTCAGTAAGAGCGGAGGCAAGAGCGGCGACTATCGGCGGGTTGTTGATTAGTCTGGTGAAGACTACCCCCCAAGGTTATCTTCCGTAAGATGTTTATTCTCAATGATTTATTCGATTTAGTTTATTTCAAATTCGTCATTCTAAATGGGTTACAGGTAAATTCGTCTTTCTAAAGGATTTATGGTGGCCAAGAAAAGCCCCGGTTTATGACCGGGGCTTTTTTTGACTCTGTATTTAGTTTAGCTGATCGAGTGAAACTCATTTGCAATTGGGATGTTGTTTAGTTTGTTGGATTTGAGTGGTTTCGGGACTTGACAAGGGATTTTGCTGGGGGTTTTGAGGGATTATTTTTGCAAGTTATTGATTCTACTGTGTTTATAAAATCAGTATAGGGTTACCAAGAGCAACCCTATACATATCTTCACGGTGAGACTGTGGAACTAGCTTCTTAGGGTCTAAATGATGAGATTCTGGGCAGTGATGAGAGCAAGCAGCCCCGAAAGCAAAAGCGACTGGTGGAGATATACATTCCCACCCATGTCGCGATGAGACCACGACATGGATGGGGCACCCGAGCATTTGTGGCTATTCTGAGAAGAGCGGTCGTGCTTCGCACGATACCCCACCCTTCGCAAAAAGACGCGAAGGATAGGGCACCCGATTTGTGCCATTTTGTTAGATTGCGGTGGCGAGGTTTACGGCGAAGAGGCCGTTGGGGTCCTGCCAGGTGTGGGTGTCGCGAAAGCGGGCGCTGATGAGGAGTTTTTTTACGGCGGTGGGAGTGAATTTGTAGCTGTTTTCGGTGTGGATGGTTTCACCGGTGGTGAAGTGCAGCGTGAGGGCCGGGCCAGCGGCGTTTGCGGGGATGTGGACTCGCTGGTCGGTGAGTGATTCGAGGTGCATCTCGATGCGGGAGTGAGCTGAGTTCCAGATGGCCAGGTGGCGGAAGGCAGTGGTGTCGAAGTCTGCGCCGAGGTCGCGATTGAGGCGGGTGAGAATGTTGAGATTGAAGGCGGCGGTGGTGCCGGAGGCGTCGTCGTAGGCGGCAAGAAGGGTGGCAACGTCTTTGCGCAGGCCTTTTCCTTCACTGGAGCTGAGGCCAGAACCTTCCTTGGAGCTGAGGCCGGGGGCGAGATCGGTGCCGAGGAGGAGCTGATCGCCGGGGAGGAGCTGAGCGCGAAGGTTGCGGAGAACGTCGCGTGCATCTTCGGGAGAGAAGTTGCCGATGCTGGAGCCGATGTAGAGGGCGAGGGTGCGGGTGTCGGGAAGGCGATTGAGGGGGAGGGCCTGGGTGGTGTAGTCGGCGACCTGACATCGAACGGTGACGCCGGGGATGTTGGCGCGAATGTTCTCGGTTGCGGCGGCGAGGGCGGACTCGGAGACATCGACAGGCTGGTAGACGATGGTGCGCTGACGGCGAACGGCGGCGGCGAGGAGGATGCCGGTTTTGGTGGCGGTTCCGGCGCCGAGCTCGATGATGGTGAGGATGGGGGCGGGATCGTTGCCGGAGGGCAGCGAGGCCTGGGCGATGATCTCGTCGGCGCGGGCGGCGAAGATACTGCGCTCGGTGCGGGTGAGGTAGTACTCGGGGAGCTCGGTGATCTGCTCGAAGAGGTCTGAACCGGCTTCGTCGTAGAAGAGCCAGGGAGAGAGCGTCTTCGGTGTACTGGTGAGGCCGGCGCGCGCCTCTGCGGCTACGGCCTGGGCAGGATTGGGAGCGATGAGTTCGGGTGATGCGTTGGGGAGTTCAGAGACCGCGGTAATAGGTGGCACCTTTTATCTTCCCTTCTATGTGGCGGTCCTGACCGCTTTGAAATTGGATGCAGGATGTGGCGGGAAAGAATTGCGCTATTTGCAGGCTGCTGACATAGGGTTGTCAGTGGAAGGGCGATTTGAGGAAGGGTGGAACCCAGAGATAAGGCCGGGCCATCCCGGGTTTCACGACATAGAGTAAAGCTTTTTTTGTCTGATTCGATAAAGTTTACCGAGATTTGTCGGACCGGTTGGATCGGATCGCTGTGATTTAGAATCGTCGAGCGATTCATACCTCAAAAATAATTCATAGCGGTTCAGGATCGGGGTTAAGTGACAGCTTTGCGGACTCTTTTGGTATTGTCGATTTTGGTTTCCATGAACCTGCGGGCGGAGACTTTGCGTGCCGGTGAGGCCATTGCGCGAATTCAACATCGCTATGCCGCGGCGCCTCCGCCGAACACGGTGGATACGATCAAGGCGGGCGATCCGAATACAGTGGTGACGGGAATCGCAACGACGTTTCTCGACACGATGGATGTTCTACATGAGGCGGTGCGGCGCGGCGACAACCTGATCATTACGCACGAGCCGACGTTTTATAACCATCTGGACGAGCGCAAGCTTTTTACCGACGACCCTGTTTATAAAGAAAAGCTGGCCTTTATTGAGCAGCACCATCTGGTGGTCTTTCGGTTGCATGATGAGATTCATGCGGATGCGACCGACCACATTATGACGGGGATGTATGAGGCGTTGGGATGGCAGGGATATCCGCATCCTCCGGGGCGTGTGGGACAGTACTTTGTGACGATTCCTCCGATGACGCTGGAGCAGATTGCGCGAACGCTTGAGGAAAAACTTCAGATCAAGACGCTTCGGGTGGAGGGCGATCCGCGACTTTCAATCTCTCATGTGGCTTTTCTGCCGGGGGCTGCGGGATTGGAGAAACAGGTGTTTGCGCTGCAGCAGCCTGGGGTTGAGCTGCTGATCGCAGGAGAGGCCAGCGAGTGGGAGACGGTAGAGTATGTACGGGACGCAGCGGCACAGGGACGGCACACGGCACTGATTCTGCTAGGCCATGAGGTCTCGGAAGAACCGGGGATGGAACAGTGCGCGAAGGAGTTGCGGGAGCTGTTTCCCGGGGTGAGAGTAGACCATACCGTGGCGGGGCAGCCGTTGTGGAATCCGGATCATATACCGGCGGCGAAGTAAGGATAGCCAGAGCTGGATGCTGCCATCCGGCCTTCCACGGTTAGATGGCTTCTTTTTTAACGGCTGTGGAGGGATCACCGGTGTTGGGCGTGCCGATGGGTTCGATGAGGAGAAGATGGACCTCGTCGATGGCGACGGGGCGGTGTTCGATACCTTTGGGGACGACATAGAGTTCGCCGGGGTTGAGTTCGACGTGGGTGGTGTCGCCTTCCGGAGTGCGGAGGTCGATTCTGAGGAGGCCGCTGAGAACGAGGAAGAAGTCGTCGGTGTCGGCGTGGGAGTGCCAGACGAACTCACCCTTCAGTTTCACGACCATGACGTCGTGGCCGTTGAAGGTGGAGATTACCTTCGGGTGCCAGCGGTCGCTGAAGCTGGCGAGTTTGACTTCGAGGTTGATGGAGGTCGTGTCCATTGGCGGCTATTTTGGAGTGTCCTGGGCGAGACGAAGGCCGGAGAACTGCCAGCGGGTGCCGGGGGTGAAGAAGTTGCGATAGGTGGGGCGGATGTGGCTTGCGGGTGTGACGCAGGAGCCTCCGCGAAGGACGACTTGCGAGGACATGAACTTGCCGTTGTATTCGCCGAGGGCTCCGGGAAGGGGTTTGTAGCCCGGATAGCCGGTGTAGCCGCTGGAGGTCCACTCCCAAACGTCGCCGAAGAGCTGCTGGAGGCCGGGCTCGGAGGTGGCGGGGATGGGGTGAAGGTTGCCGGATTCGACGAAGTTGCCTTGGATGGGCTGGGATTGGGTGGCGTGCTCCCACTCGAATTCGGTGGGGAGGCGTTGCCCGGACCAGCGGGCGTAGGCGTCGGCCTCGAAGAAGCTGAGGTGGCAGACGGGGGTTTCGCTGAGGTCTTCGAGGGGCTGGAAGCCGTGCATGGTGTAGATGCTCCAGCCAGATTTGGTGTCGTTGTCGCGCTGCCAATAGAGGGGCGCCGGCCAACCCTCGGAGCGCATGGCGGTCCAGCCCTCGGAGAGCCAGAGCTCGGGGCGGTTATAGCCGTTCTGGTCCATGAAAGCGAGGTACTCGGCGCAGGTGACGGGGCGGCTGGCAAGCTGGAAGGGCGCGATGTAAACCTGGTGACGCGGGGTCTCGTTATCGAAGGCGAAGGCGCTGGATGAGGAGGGGTCGAGGGTGAGACCGATCTCAGTGAGGCCGGGCGCGAAGCTGATCCACTCGATGGGTGGGGCAATGATGGTCTGCTGCTGGGTGACGCGCGGGCGGGGAAGATAGCCGGGGTGGAGAGGGTTGGTGAAGAGAGCGTGCTTGATGTCGGTGGCGATGAGCTCCTGGTGCTGCTGCTCGTGCTCAAGGCCGAGTATGATGCGCTGGACGGCGTCATTTTCTATTGTTTTCTGCAGGAAGCGGAACATGGCGGAGTCGACGTGTTTGCGATAGGAGAGGATGGATTCGAGCGGCGGGCGGGAGAAGGATGCGCGAAGTTTTTTCTCTGGCATGTCGCCGAGGGTGTTGTAGTAGCTGTTGAAGAGCCAACGGAAGTCGGGGTGGAAGGGCTGGTAGCCGGCGAGGTACTCGCTGAGAACGAAGGTTTCGAAGAACCAGCTGGTGTGGGCGAGGTGCCATTTGACGGGACTGGCCTCGGGAGAAGACTGCACCATCATGTCTTCCGGGGTGAGGGGTCGACAAAGATGCTCGGTGGCCTGGCGGACGGACTGATAGCGGGCCAGGAGGGGAGGGGCGGTGGTCTCGGTGGAGATGGGCATTGTGATCTTCTTCTCTGTCTTCGAACTGATTGCTTATGGGATGGGCCGGGGGTGGGTTTTGTTGCTTTTTTACGAATGGCCTACATATGTCGTGCGTTGAGGAGACGCGCGAGGCCGAATGCGACGGCTGCTGCTGTGCCTCCGATGAGAGTGGTTTGGATGGCGCTGCGAAGCCAGCCGGTGCCTACGAGTTTGCCTTTGAGGGCGCCGAAGATGGCGAGGGCTGCGAGGGTAATGATCGTGGAGAGTTTGAGTGCCTGGAAGTTGTCTTCGACCAGCATGTAGGGAAGCAAGGGGATAAGGCCTCCGGCGATATAGGACCCGGCGATGGTGAGCGCGGAGCTGACTGCGCGGCTGGCGGCGGGTTCTTCGAGGCCGAGTTCGAAGCGCATCATGAAATCGACCCAGGCGGTGGGATTTTGTTTGAGGGCGTGGAGAACGGGGGCGGCGCTGGCGCGGTCGACCTGATACTGCTCGAAGATGGCGTAGATCTCTTCCTCTTCGTCGTGGGTGCGGTCGATGATTTCGCGCTCTTCGCGCTGGCGCTCGGAGACGTAGTGCTCGGCGTCTCCGCGGGCGGCGAGGTAGCCGCCGAGGCCCATGGCGATGGAGCCGGCGGCGATCTCGGCGAGGCCGGCGAGGACGACGATGTGAGAGGAGGCGACGGCTCCGGAGAGACCAGCGGCGAGGGCAAAGGGGACGGTGAGGCCGTCGGAGAGACCGATGACGATGTCGCGCACGGTTTCGGTGGACTCGAAGTGGCCTTCTATGTGTGGGGTATGTGGGGCGGAGGCAACCTGATGCATGGCGGTAGTGTAGTGCCGGACTCTCGATCCGTCACAACGGGTTGAAGATTTTGCCGCCCATTAGCGTCTTTCGTGGAAGGATAACGTCTGTATCTGCACAGGTTGCAGCAGGAAATTGACGAGGCGGTACGTGATGAAACGGGCGATGGGTGCGGTGATTTTGATGTTGGGTTTGCTGGGCTCGCTGGGTGCGACGGCGGAGCTGGCGCAGGAGGGGCAGGGCTCGGGGGAACGTCCGGCGTTTGCCGGAGGGCAGATGGTTCGTGGGACCGTGACTGCCGCCGCTACGGATCATTTGACTGTGAAGACAGATGCGGGGGAGGTTTATCAGGTCGCTCTCTCTGCGAATACGCGGGTGGTGAAGGACCGGCAGCCGTTGAAGGCGGCGGATATCAAGGTGGGCGATGGCGCAGGCGCGATGGGAGAGTTGGATGCATCGACGAAGACGATCCATGCGCTGTTTGTGACGGTAATGGACGCCGCTCAAGTGAAGAAGATGAAGGAAGATCTGGGTAAGGCTTACATCACGGGAAAGGTAATAGCGATCGATGATGTGAAGCTGACGGTGATGCGGCCCGATGGCGTGAGCCAGGTGATTGAGGTGGATGAGGGAACGTCGTTCAAGCGAGGTGGACGCGGGATGATGTCGATGATGAATGGGAGCGGGCCTGTGGGAGCAACGGGGGGACGTCCTGATGTGGCTGCAGGCGCGGAGAGTATTACGCTGGCCGATATAAAGGTAGGCGATACAGTAGTGGGGCCGGGAGCCTTGAAGAATGGAGTGTTTGTGCCGACGCAGCTCGGAGTGATGGATGCGGCGGCTATGGGGCAGAGACGGCGGCGCGCGGCTGAAGGAAGCTCTGCGGCTCCGGCAAATTCTGTAGCGGCGCCTAAGGCTGCTACTCCTAACGAATGATTGATGTTCTTGATGGGCTGAGCGAGGTTTGTGTGCGGCGATTGATTCGAGGAACGGTGCTGGGCCTGATGTGTGTCGGGATCGGGGTTCGCGTTTGGGCGCAGGCAGGTGCTGCGGAGCAGGCTCAAACAGCAACTGTAACGGCCCAGAGCACGGCTGCCGGCGGGACGATCAAAGGAACAGTGAAGGCTGGTGCGGTTCCGCTGCCTGGCGTGAGCGTGACGGCAACCAATACGTTGACCGGAAAGAAGTACGCGACGACGACAGATGTAACCGGCGCTTTTGCGATGGCTATTCCACGCAATGGGCGATATGTCGTGAGGGCGGAGCTGGCAGCTTTTGCGGCGGAGACAAAAGAGGTACTGATCAATGCCGCCGGAGAGAATGGCGGCAAGCCGGAGCAGGTGGCGGAGTTCGGTTTGCAGCTGGCTTCGCGGGTGGCACAGCAGGAGGCGCAGCAGGCTGGAGCTGCGGGGGCGGCGGCTACAAGTCTGGCGAGCGCGCTGGGACGCGGAACGCAGTCTCTGAGTGTGACTGGAGAAGGCGCGGCGCCGGCGGATGCGAGCGTGGGCACGGGGAACGCAGGTGCCCAGATGCCGACTCTGTCGGGATTGGGTGGTGATTCGGCTGCGACTGAGTCAGTGGCTGTGAGTGGGCAGATGGGGCAGACCAATGGTCTTGCGAATTTCAACGAAGACGAGATTCGACAGCGGGTGCAGGATGCGGTTGCACAGGCGCAGCGACAGGGCGGTGCTACCGGCGATGTGGCGAACGCGATTGTGGGAATGCTGGGCGGAATGATGGGTGGACCGGGCGGATTTGGCGGTGGGCCTGGGGGCGGAGGCGGAGGCCGGGGGGGACGAGGCGGAGGTGGTGGATTCAGAAACTTCAATCCGACGCAGCCGCATGGAACGGTTTTCTATCAAGGGGGCAATGGTGCTCTGAACGCTGCGCCATTCTCTGTGACGCAGGCTCTGGGAGAGCAAGGCGCGCAGGTGGTGAAGCCATCGTCGATGCAGAATCGATTTGGCGTGAGCTTTGCGGGGTCACCTTTTATTCCGGGTGTGTACAAGGCGAATCCGAAGCAGTTTGTGTTTTTGAATGTGACCGGAATGAGAAATATCAATCCGGAGATTCTGAATGGAACGGTGCCTACCCTGGCGGAACGGAGCGGCGATTTTTCTGAGCTTCTGAACACGGCGAGTGGAGTTACGTCGGGGCAGTTGTATGACCCTGCGACAGGGCTGCCGATCCTGAACAACAATTTGACGAACGCGACGACGCCACTTTCGCCGCAGGCACAGGCGCTGTTGAATTTTTATCCTGCACCAAACGTCCCGGGTGCGTCGCTGCGGAATAACTACCAGACGGTGACGAATGCGGGGCAGAACTCGACCAGCGCGGCGCTGCGGTTCGTGAGGAACTTTGGACAGAACAGCGGATTTGGAGGCGGACGTCGGCAGGCTGCGAATGCGCCGAAGACGCTGCGGCAGAACATCAACTTCAATGGAAGCTATTCGCATGCGGCGAGTGATCTTAGGAATATCTTTCTTCCGCTCGGCGGAGCGACGGTTTCAACTGGCTACGGTGTGACGGCGGGCTACACGATTGGGTACGGACGATTGACGAACAATGCGTCGATCAACTGGAATCGATCGCATAGTGAACAGCGAAACTACTTCACGGATGGCAACAGCGACCCTTTGGATGGAACTGGAATTTCCATTCCGAAGCCGGTGATCGGAGCGGAGCCGGGAATCTACTATGGCGTTCCGAGCCTGACGATTGCGAGCTTTACGGGCCTGAACCAAACGGCTGCCAATAACCTGGTGAACCAGACGATTTCATTTTCGGATTTTGTGAGCTATAGCCACAAGAAACACAACATGCGGTTCGGCTTCGATTTCCGACGGGTTCATGCGGACAGCATCGGGGGAAGCAGCGGTACTGGCTCGTTTACGTTTACGGGGTATGCGACGCAGAATCCCGCGGCTGCGTGCGCTACTCCGCAGAGTGCGGGATGTGTGGCGAGTGGATCGGCGTTTGCGGATCTGCTGTTCGGGTTGCCACAGCAGTCGGCGATACAGGCGGGCGCGTATAAGACGTATCTGCGGGCGAACGTCATCGACTGGTATGCGCAGGATGATTGGCGGGCGCGGCCGAACCTGACATTGAACTATGGGTTGCGGTATGAATACTTCGGCCCGTATGTCGAAAAATTTAATCGGTTAGTGAACCTGGACCACAATGCGGACTTTACGCAGGTGCAGCCAGTGCAGCCGGGAGGGACGGGGCAGTTCAGCGGAAGTTTTCCACGGTCGCTGGTGAGGCCGGATCGCACGATGTACTCTCCGCGGCTGGGCTTTGCGTATCGTCCAACGCCGAAGTTCTTCAAGGAGACGGTGATCCGAGGTGGCTACGGCATCAACTACAACACGGGACAGTATGCGGCGATTGCACGGCAGTTGGCGTTCCAGCCGCCATTTGCGATCACGCAGACAAACCTGGTGACGACGCCGACGGTTTCGGGGACGGCGGGATGCACATCGCAAAACATGACGCTGGCGAGTGCGTTCGACTGCTCGACTGTGCCGGTGCAGAACAACTATGCGGCGAATCAGGACTATCGCCTGGGATACGTGCAGGTTTGGAACATCGATATTCAGCGGACTTTGCCGATGGGGATCGTCACCAACATTGGCTATAACGGGGCAAGAGGTAATGAGCTGGATATGTGGCGAGCGCCGAACCGTACGGCGACCGGACTATTGAATCCGGGAGCGCAGGCATTCAACTTTGAGGACTCGCTTGGATACTCTCGGTTCAACGGGCTGAGCGTGAATGTGCGAAAGCGTCTGCAGAAGGGCGTTTCACTGCAGGCGACTTATCTGTATGGACACACGATCGACAATGCATCTTCCATTGGTGGCGCCCAACCGATACCGGCACAGAATGATTTGGACCTGGCCGCCGAGGAGGGCAATAGCGTGTTCGACGTGCGTCATAAGGTAACTGGCAATTGGGTCCTGGAACTGCCCTTTGGCCCGAACCGCGCCTACTTTACAAAGGGTGGATTCTGGTCGAAGGCGCTGGATGGGTTTTCGGTGTCGGGTGACTTTACGTTTGCGACGGGCAATTACTTTACACCGCGCTTTTCCGCAACGGTAGCGGAGACGTCGACGGGAACAAATAATACGTTGCGGCCAGACAGAGATTTCGCGGCTCCCATTACCGGGCCACAGACAATTCATCAATGGTTCAATGCGGCAGCGTTTTCGGCTCCGGCAAATGGCTTCGGGACGGCTTCGCGCGGGTCGATTGAAGGGCCGGGGATTGTGGCTGTGGATGCGTCGTTGTCGCGGACGGTGGCGCTGGGAGAGACGCGGTCGTTTGAGGCGCGGGTGACAGCGAATAATGTGTTCAACACGGTGCAGTATTCGGGAATCGATACGACGCAGAACTCGTTGACATTTGGACAGGTGACTTCGGCGGCGGCGATGCGGACTCTCAGTGTGACTGCGCGGTATCGGTTTTGATGAGCTTTGAAGTGCGAGGAATCATGCGGCGATTGATGGCAGCGATTTTGGTTGGAGCGATGGCGGGGTCGTCGGGACTGGCGCAACAGCAGGCGAGCGATGGCACGTTCACGCTGAAGGTGCAGTCCGACATTGTGCTGACGAATGTGGTGGTACGGGATAAGAAGACGGGCGAGGTGGTGAAGGGATTGAAGGCCAGCGACTTTACAGTGCTGGAGAATGGGAAGCCGCAAAAGATCGAGAGTTTCGACTACCAGAACGTCGATGAGGCCGCAGTGTTGCGGGAGAAATCAACGGTGTCCGGTAAGGCCTCGATTGCCGATCTCTTGAACAGGAACTTTGCTGCGGACACGGCACAACTAAGGGATCATCGGCTGATCGTAATGTTTTTCGATTTGAGCAGTATGCAGCCGGAGGATATCGATCGTGCGGTCGAGGCGGCGCAAGACTACATCAACAAAAAGATGCAGCCGGCGGACCTTGTAGCGCTGGTGAGCATGGACACCGGCCTGAGCATGGACCAAGACTTTACCGCGGACAAGGCTGCCCTTTTGAAGGGTTTGAGCAAGTACAACGGGACCGAGGGCACTGGATTTGCGAGTGGAAATGAAGGGGGAACCTCGGGAGGGACTGCGGATGATGCGTCGAGCTTTACTGCGGATGACAGCGAGTACAACAGTCTGAATACAGACCGCGAACTGTATGCGATTCGCACGATTGCGAAGAGCCTGGAACGGGTGGACCAGCGAAAGAGCATGCTGTATTTCAGTGGAGGGCTGACGCGGCAGGGCATTGAAAACCAGGCGAGCATGCGCGCCGCGACCAATGCTGCGGTGAAGGCAAACATGGCGATCTACAGCGTGGATTCGCGCGGGCTGGAGGCGATGCCTCCCGTGGGCAATGCTTCGAAGGGAAGTCTACGCGGCACGGCAGCCTATAACGGCGGAGCGATGCAGGCGAACCTGGATGCTAACTTCGGGTCGCAGGAGACGCTGGCAACGTTGTCGAGTGATACGGGCGGCAAGGCGTTCTTTGACTCGAATGATTTTGCACCGGCGTTTCAGCAGGTGCAGCATGACACGGAGGCGTATTACATCATCGGATTTCGCTCGGCGAATACAGCTCGGGATGGGAGCTTCCGCCACCTGACGGTGAAGCTGAACCGCAATGACGTGAAGATGGACTACAGGCCGGGATACTATGCGCCCGCTGACTTTCAGCACCAGAAAACAGAGGATCGCGAGATTCAGCTGACGGAGCAACTACGGAGCGATCTGCCGGCGACGGATGTTGCGATATATCTGCAGGCGCTGTACTTCCGGATGGATGACAATAGATTTTTCGTTCCAGTGTCGCTGATCGTGCCGGGCTCGCAGATTCCATTCATCAAGAATGGCGACCGCGATAAGGCCAACATCGATATTGTCGGACAGGTGAAAAACGCCCAGGGGATCGCCGTTGGAAATGTACGCGACACGGTGAAGCTGGCGCTGGATGCGGCGCAGCAGGTTCAGCGGAAGAACATTCAGTATTCGACTGGATTCACGCTGGCACCGGGCCGGTACCACCTGAAGTTTGTGGTTCGCGAGAACGAGACGGGCCGGATGGGAAGCTTCGAGACGGACCTTCAGGTTCCCGACATGAAGAAGGTACCGTTGAAGCTGAGCTCGATTGTTCTGTCGAGCCAGCGAGTACCGAATACGGCGAAAAAGAGTGCGAGCCCGATGGTGCGTGATGGTCTGGAATGGATTCCGAATGTGCCGCACGTGTTTCGGCAGGACCAGCATCTCTACTTTCTCTACGAGGTGTATGACGCTGCGCGGCAGAAGACGGATGGGGCGACTCCAGCGGCTTCACCGGGATTGACGCGGCGGCCAGCGGGGGCGGTGCGCGTGCTGACGAGCATTGAGTTCCTGAGCGGCGGCGTGAAGGTGTATGAGACTCCGTTGGTGGAGGCAAATGCGATCAACACGCCGGAGCGAGGCGCGGTCGCGTTTCAGTTCGATGTGCCACTGACGCAATTGAAGCCGGGAACGTATGTGTGCCAGGTGAACGTGATCGACGATGCGGGGGGGAGCTTCAGCTTTCCGCGGCTGGCTTTGAGGGTGCAGGCTCCTGTAGTGCCGGCTCCGGGTCAGTGACCAACCGCTCATGGGGTGTGACCAATCACTATTGACAGTTGCCGAGGTGAAGCGGATGATGATGGCGTACCTCGCGGAGGTATACCATGCGTCCGCTTTTCCGATGTTCTTTCCTGCTTGTTTTCTTCACGTTATGTGTATCCACTGCTCAGCTGAGGGCCCAGGATGGCGCAGTAAGTCCTGAGCTTTTGCGGCAACCGAGTCACGACGATCCGCAGTGGACGACTGTCCAGTCCCATCTGCCGGACCCATTGACGGCGTCTGCGGCCAAGCTTGAATTGGCTGCGGATGTGCTGCGAGCCCGACGTTTTCCCGCCGATGCATTGGAGTATTACAACTACGCCTTGCAGCGGGGCGGCGACCAGGCGTTATTGCTGAACAAAATGGGCATAACCGAGCTGGAACTGCAAAATATGATGCAGGCGCGGGCCTACTTCCAGCGTGTCGTGAAGCTGAAGAAAAAGAATGCAGATGGATGGAACAATCTTGGTGCGGTGGAGTACCTTCAGCGGCGATATCGAAACGCGATTTCGTACTATGACCATGCGATCAAAATCAACAAGAAAGAATCATCGTTCCACTCAAACCTTGGAACCGCCTATTTCGACATGAAGCAATTTGACAGCGCACGAAAGGAATTTGAGATTGCGCTGAAGCTGGATCCGGAGATGTTTGAGCGGCGGCGGATGGCGGGCGGAGTGACTGCGCACCTGCTGTCTCCCGAGGACCATGCGAGGTTCTGCTACGAGATGGCCCGGCTGTATGCGAAGAATGGCGATGAAGCTAACATGCTGCACTCGCTGCAGATGGCGAGCGAGGGAGGCTTCGATGTAGGAGGAGAGATGGGCCGAGACTCATCCCTGTCGCCGTACCGGAAAGACCCGCGGGTGCTGACGATTCTGAAGAATGCTCATGCGCTGCGCACAGGCCGTGCAGCTACGGCAGTAGCCAGCGGCTCGGTGCCTCCTCTGCCGCCGCCTTTGCACGAGTAAGAGCTATTTGTAGGGACAGTGACGACAGTTTGAGTTGCAGCAATAGCCGCGCTTGAGGTGATAAGCCGCGGTGAAGACCAGCCACGGTCCTTCGTAATAAAAGTCTTCCGGTGCCAGTTCTTCGTTCTTCTGTTCCTGCGACGGCTCGGCCGGATTGGGTGGGTTTGTCATTGCTGGAACAATCCGGAATTAGATAAAGGAACGGCGGGTAGTATGGCAGCGTGGAGAATGTCTTGCATCTCTCCGATTGGCGTGGATGTTTCTTCCTGATATAGATTGCCGTTGCGATAGACGACTTGCTTGCCAGGTACGGCGGGAACGCGGTCGCCGGGAAGAATAATGCCTGCGAGATTGATTGGATCGGCGGCGGCGACGGAGATGATGGCGGAGCAGTCGCGGTTACGGGCGGCGCGGAGAGACTCGACCGCCTGCGGGAGAGCGAACTGTTCGCCGCCAAAGCCAGTGACGAAGCGGCCGCCGCGAATCTCGCCGCGGGCTTCGAGGCGGCGAAGGATGCCGAGAAGATCGCGCCAGTGGGGAGCGTTGGACTCGCGGATGAGCAGATCACGGATGAGGATGCCGTAACGGCATAGGAGTGTACGGGCTGCGGATTCGAGCGCGGCATCGGTTCGGCGGGCTTGTTCAATTGCAGTAGGAGCGGCGTGAGCTTCTTCGGAGAGAAGACTCCAACGACCGGCTGAGCTGCGTGTGGAGCGTTTGCCAGGGGCATCGGTAGACGTCGATTTACGGCGGGGATCCATCATGGCGCGAAGCTGGTCGAAGCCATCGGCTGCGGCGAGGCCCGCGGTGGCGAGTTCCCAGAGAGCGTGCTGGGTCTGCTGTTTCGAGAGATTGAGGATGCGCTGGATGTCGTTGGAGAAACAGGCGCCGCGCTGCTGAAGGAGTGCACGGAGTTGCAGGGCTTCGGGGCCGAGGGCCAGTTGTAATTTTGCTTCTTCGACGCACTGTTGCGAGAGCGCGTGTGGGAGCCAGTCGGCGGTCTCGCGAACGTAAAAGGTGATGGGGGCGGCATTGGTGGGGACGACGCGGCGGGGAGCGACGCCGTCGCCGACCGACCATGCCGGGTGAGGCGAGATGCGGCCCCAGCCTACGGCTCCGGAGAGACAGAGGGCGTCGAGCCAGCGGGGATCGTAGTTAGCGACGCGGGCGGGAAGAAGAGTGCGTTCCCACTCGATTGCTGGCGCTTCGAAGCCTTCGAGTTGGTGAAGAACTTCGAGGACGCCTTCTTCGCCGGAAAGCTGGGTCTGCGGGGCGAGATGCTGCCAGTTGAGCAGCCAGCGCATGTAGGCGGCAGGTGTGACGGCCTCGATCTGCTTGCGGAGCGTGCTCATGGTGCGGCGATGGATGCGTTGGAGGATGCGGCGTTCGCACCACTCGATGTCGTGGTCGATATTTTTTTCGGCCGAAGGCACCGGTGCGGTGTACTCGAAGGCTCCACGCATGAGGAGGCCTTGCATTTCCATGGCGAGGAAGGCCTGGAAGATCGAGGCAGGGTCAATGTTGAGGCAATTAGCGAAGGCTCTTGCGGTGGTTGGGCCAAGGATTTGTAACCATCCCTGAACGCATAGTTTTATTGCGGCTTCTTTTGTAACTTCTTGAGTTACTAATAGCTCAGATAATTGTGGCGCTTCGAGCGTAACATGAGGGTTCTTCGTTTCGCTCGGAATGACAATGGAAGAAGAAGGATAGAGAATGTTGATATGGGGAAGGCGTTCGGTTGCGATCCAGTAAGGAGTGCCGTGGCACTCGATGGTTTGTACACGTCCTGTGTGGCTGAGGCGTTCGTAGAAGGTAGGCCAGTGGCGAACTTCGTCGGTGTCGATGAACGATAGCGGGAGAGCGATGAGGCTGTGCAGGAGATCATGAAGCTCATGCTCATCGCGGATGTCGGGCCAGCACTCGCGGCGGATTGCGTCGATCGCAGCTTGATCGAGCTTGCCCGCCTCTTCGAGGACGCTGCCTGGAAGTGCTCGACCCAGTGACGTGGCACGGGCGCGGCGCTCTTCGAGGCCGGCTTCGTCGAGGTAGGCGTAAGGGTTGGCGTTGAGAAGTTCGTGCGCGAACTGTGATGGGATTGGCGTATCGACGGCGAGGCAACGGATGGTCCCATCTTTTATTCCGCGAAGGAGTTCGATGAGGCCTTCGAGGTCCATCGCTTCCTGGAGGACGTCTTTCATGACCTCGTCTACGAGTGGATGGCTGGGGATCTGGATATCGCCTTCGATGGTTTCGAAGCAGGCCGCGGCCTGCGGGAAGACGCTGGCCATGAGGTCGTCGGAGCGAGTGCGCTGGATCTGCGGTGCGACGCGTTTGCCCTTAGAAAAGCGAAGCAGCTGCAGGCTGCGATTGGCGGCCCAGCGCCAGCGAGTTTTGAAGATCGGCGAGGCGATGGCGGCTTGTTCGAGCAGTTCTTTGGCGGTGTGTTCGGTGAGGAACTGGAAGACGTCGGCGAGGGGAAAGCTGTGCTGCTCGGCGAGCGAAATGTTGATGCCGTTGTCGGTGGCCGCGGCCTGCAGCTCAAAGTTGAAGCCGCGGCAGAAGCGTTTGCGCAGGGCGAGACCGAAGGCTTTGTTGATGCGTCCGCCGAAGGGTGCGTGCAGGATGAGTTGCATGCCGCCGCCGTCGTCGAAGAAGCGCTCGGCGATGATGGTGGTCTTGGATGGGACGGCACCGAGGACGGCGCGACCGGTGACGATGTAGGAGATGAGCTGGTGAGCTCCGCTGGCGCAGACGCCGCATTGATCCATGAGCCATGCGGTTGTGGCGGCTACTTCCGGCTGCGCTGGGGAGATGTAGCCCGGCGTGACGTTGGGTGTGCGGGCGGAGATCTGCTCGCGGAGTTCGCCTACGCCGTCGGAGAGGATCGCGGTGCGTTGTGGGGCTTCGCCCTCCCAGAAGGGCAGGCTTGGGGGTGCGCCGTGAGCGTCTTCTACGAGGACGCGGCCTATGGCTTCGATGCGCTGGATGCGCCAGCTGCTGTTGCCGAGAAGCACTACGTCGCCGGGGCTGGAGTCGACAGCGAAGTGCTCGTCAAGGGTAGCGATCTGTACGCCCTCCGGCTGGAGGATGACGCTGTAGAGATTTGTTTCGGGGATTGCGCCGCCGTTGGAGATGGCGATCATGCGTGCGCCGCGACGCGGGTGAAGCTGATGGTGGACACCGTCGCGCAACAGATAAGCGCCGTAGCGGCCGCGACTGGACTCGATGCCTTCGCTTAGCAGAACAATAAGGTCATCGAACTGTGCGCGGGTAATATCGCGATACGGATAGGCCCGGCGAAGAGTGTTGAAGAGCGTGTCTTCTTCCCAAGGCTCGGCTCCGCAGCAGGCCACTATCTGTTGCATCAAAACGTCGGCGGGCTGGGCTGGAACTTCGAGCTGGTCAAGTTCACCGGCACGCATCTTGCGGATGAGGGCAGCTTGTTCGAGGAGATCGTCGCGTGTGGTAGCGAAGAGGCGGCCCTTGGGGATGGCTCCGCGCCAGTGGCCGGCGCGGCCGACGCGCTGCATCGCTACCGCGACGGCGCGAGTGGTGCTGATCTGACAGACGAGGTCGATGTCGCCGATGTCGATGCCTAGTTCGAGCGATGCCGTGGCTATTAATATTTTTATTTGTCCATTTTTCAATCGCTGCTCGGCGTCGAGGCGAAGTGTGCGTGAGAGCGAACCGTGATGCGCAGCGACGTGTTCGGTGCCGAGGCGTTCTGCGAGGGCGAAGGCTATCTTTTCGACAAGCCTTCGGGTATTGACGAAGACCAGCGTGGAGCGATGGTTCTGCGCGTGGGCGGCGAGCTTGTCAAAGATCTCCTCCCACATGCCGTTGTTGGTGACGGAGTTCAGCTCATCGCTTGGGACTTCGATGGCGATGTCGAGCTCGCGCCGCTGGCCAACCTGAACGATGGTGGCGGGTTTGCGATCCTCGTGGACTCCGCTGAGAAAGCTGGCTACGAGTTGGATGGGATTCTGCGTGGCCGACAGGCCGATTCGCTGCGGAGGCGAAGAAAAGCCAGTGAGGAAAGATCCGGGCGAGAGACGATTTGCGCCGGTGACGAGGGCGTCGAGGCGCTCAAGTGAGAGTGAGAGGTGAGCGCCGCGCTTGTCGTCGGCTACGGCGTGGATTTCGTCGACGATGACCGTGCGGACGCGGCGAAGGTTCTCACGCGATTTGCCTGCGGTAAGGAGGATGTACAGCGACTCCGGTGTGGTGACAAGGATGTGCGGAGGTTTGCGAAGCATGGCGGCGCGCTCTTTTGTGAGCGTGTCGCCGGTGCGGACTCCGGTGCGGATTTCGGGGCAGAGAAAGCCGCGTTCAACTGCGAGGCGCTGGATCTCGGCCAACGGGCCGTCGAGATTTTTCTGGATGTCGTTGGAGAGGGCTTTGAGCGGGCTGACGTAGACGACCTGCGTGCACGGCGCGAGCCTGCCAGAAATCGCATCACGCAGGAGTTTGTCGATGCAGACGAGGAAGGCGGAGAGGGTTTTGCCGCTTCCGGTCGGTGCGGAGATGAGTGTGGCATCGCCCGCAAGAATGCTGGGCCAGCCCTGCTCCTGCGGCTCGGTGGGACTACCGAATTTATTGAGGAACCACTCGGCCGTGACGGGGTGCGCCCAGGCTAGCGAGGGGGGAATCTCCAGCGGCATGGGCTGATTGTAACGCGAAAATTTTCGTTCTTTGTTCGCTTCTTTGTTTTCTACATGTTGCCAACACCCACATCGGCTGTGGCAGCGGCGGAGTTACTCTCGTCGAGGTACTGCTCGATGACTCTCTCAAGCAATCCCTGTGCGGAAAGAATGAAATCGATCGCGTCGCGGCCTGCGCCCTGACCGCCGACGTTCGGCGTGATGTAGTGGGCAGCGTCTTTGACCTGCTGGCGAGCGTTCGCTGTGGCGATGGCAAGGCCGCACTGACGCATCACAGGGAGGTCGATGATGTCGTCGCCTACGTAGGCGAGCTGGTCGATGGTGTAGCCGGTCTTCGCAAGGATATCGTTGATCGCATTCATCTTGTGGGCCTGGCCCTGGTAGACGAACTCCAGTTTAAGGTCGTGGGCGCGGATGGCGACGGTCTGCGAATTGCGCTTGGTGATGATGCCGATGCGGAGGCCGCCGAGACGTCCGAGGCTGATGCCGAGGCCATCGTGTGCGGCGAAACCTTTGGCTTCGATTCCCTTCCCGTCGGCACCGGGGATGACGAAGATCTGGCCGTCGGTGAGAACGCCGTCTACGTCGAAGATAAGAACTTTGATATTTTTTGCGAGGTCTTCAGCGGTCATGGAACGATGATAGCGTGCCGGTCTCGCTGAGATGCCCGGCACGCTGCAAGGATTACTGCCAGCGGCCTTCGAACCAGACATAACCGCGAGGAGTATTGCGCCATTCGCCGTTGTGCCATCGGGCTCCCGGGCGGAGCGGCTGCATATACATTCCCGGGGTCCAACGATATCTTCCGCCGACCCAGCGGTAATACCCTCCACGCCAGGCCCAGTTGGGATGGGCAACAGGAGGAGGCGGTATGGGTTCGCGACGCAGCCGAGGAGGAGGACTGAGGGGGTTGTTCCACTGCGTCTGGGCCTGAACCGTGGCGATGGTTAAAACCAGAAAGCTTACAACGATGAGAACTTTCTTCATCCGATGTATCTCCTCCTGAAAGCTATCCGACTAAACGTAGTCCATGGCCAATAAGTTGTGGTGAAGCTTCATCGAATCTGTACCAGCTCTGAGGTCGATCCATGCGAAGAACCGGGCGTCACAGAAGTGTGCTGCGGAGCGCGCCAGTGGTCAATATAGCTCACCTGATGCACGCAACTGATGGTACAGCTGGGCGCGCAGCTCTTTTCGGTGACGAACTCGCGCTTCACGTCTGCGGTCTGGTATCCCGATAGCGGAACGCCCGGGTACCCGCGCTGCTGGCTGCAATAATGCACAAGCCCAAACTCGCAGATGTAGAGATAGCGTCCGCCCGCACGGCAGCGCCAGTCGTTCGTCTTCCCGTTGGCGATGGCTTCCTGGAAGTGATTGAAGCGGGAGTAGCTGCGCCGCGTAAGCTGCCGCACCTTGTCCCAGACGGTGCGCTCGGCGTCACCCAGCGGCTTCAGTTGTCCGCTGCCGTCATGGATAATGCCAATGGTTGAGCTGAAGCCCAGTGTAAGGGCGCGCTGGCTTACGGTCAGGGCATCCTGCGGATTGGCGATGCCGCCGCCGACGACGGAGTTGATGTTGACGTGAAAGTCCGCGTGCTCGGCGAGCATCTGCAGCTTCTTATCGAGAACCTTCAAGCTCTTCTTCGATACCGCATCGGGCATCACGTTATCGATTGAAATCTGCATGTGATCAAGCCCGGCTTTGTTCAGCCGCTCGATCCGGTCCGGCATCAGCAGATAGCCGTTGGTGATCATTCCGGCGATAGCGCCGGTCTTCCTGATCCGCGCGATGATCTGGTCGAGGTCGGGGTGCAGTAACGGCTCGCCGCCTGAGATTGTGATGACCGAGGTTCCCAGCCGGCCCAGATCGTCGATGCGGCGCAGCATCTCATCGAGCGGCACGGGGTCCGAGACGTCGTCGAACTCGTTGCAGTAGGTGCATGCCAGATTGCACCGCCGCATAGGCACAATGTGCGCCATGTACGGGTGCCCCGTCGATGCCAGAGCCGAGCCGATCGAGGCCAGTTCGCGCACCTTACGTGTCACCGCCTTCCAGCGGCGTTTTGCACTCATCGGACGGCTGGCGGTTGCAGTAGTAGAAGCTGAAGACATATCACTTTCAAGTATATAGAAACGGCGACCCGAAGGCCGCCGTTCGCTTCCTGGGAACTTATACCGAGCTAATTCATGCGCTGACGTATCTCGGGAGAATCTGCCGCCCGTCTTGCCGCATCGGCAGCCGCATCCACCTGTCTGCGCGCCGTCTCCAGCTCCGATTGCAGATCCGGATTGGTCTCGACCTTCTTCTCAAGTAGGGCCATCATGCCTGCCAATTCGGGTGAGTAACGGACCGCTTCCATGCGTCTGCGCGCATCGGCCGCCATCGTATCGAAGAGCGGCTGCAACTCAGCCAGCGTCTCCCGGGTGCGCTCTGCCTGTTCGCCGCTGCCGAAGAACTCCTCCAGACCGATCCCGGCATCTACGCTCGAACGCTTCTTGCTGTCCGGCGTCAGGGTCAGGGTCTGCTCCTTCTTGTCGCGCAGCACGACTACCGGAACCGGTTTGCCGCGGTTCTCGTGGATGGTTTTCGACCAGTCGCTTCCACTCGCCACCGAAACCGAATTCACTTTCACGACGACGTCACCAGCGTGTAAACCTGCCTCCGATGCCGGACTATTCGTGTCCACGCTGCGCACCAGCAGTCCCGCGCTTCCCTGCGCTCCGAAGAACTGAGCCAGTTGCGGGCCCATAACCTCGAGCTTCGCGCCTGTGAACGACGAACTGACGATCATCGGCGTTATGCCCAGAAAATTGCGCTGACCCTTGGTAGCCCCAGATGCCGTCGAGGAACTCAAAAATCCGCTTCCATGCGCAACGTAGCTTGAAGAGGGCGCGTCGGGTTCAGGAACCTTATACCGTTGCTCCCATGCCTGACGCTCCACCGCATCGCGGTTCGCCATCTGAGTCGATATCGAGGTCTGCTGGCCGTCGCGGCTAATTACAAAGACCACGAGACTGCCCACCGGCAGCTCGCGCAGCATCCGCCGGAGCTGATCGATTCCGTCGACGGCCTGTCCGTTCATTTGCACGATGACATCATGGACCTGAAGCCCCGCCTTGCAGGCTGGTCCATCGTGGTCCACGTTCACGACTTCGGCTCCACGTGTTTCTTTTAGCTTCAACACGGCCACCTGGTCTTCGGTGATATCGCGCATCTCGATGCCGAGATAGCCTTTTCCCGCCGTATTTCCAGAATGATGAAACGCGAATGCCGGAGCAGCCAGTGCCGCCATCAAAGCGACAATCCCGAACGATATGCGGTACTTCTTCGCCATTGCTCTCATCGCCCGCGCTCCTATTGGATGTCCGCTGCATCCTGCAGCGCGTTATACGAAGCGGTGCGGATATAAGGATTCACGTCCTGCGTTGACACTGTCCGCAGCACCTGTCGGACGCTCGAATCTGTCTTCACCGGAACCAGCGTCGCTACAGCCTGCTTGCGAACATCTGCGCTCGGATCACGCGACAGGGCCTCGGCAATTGCATCCCTTACTCTTGGATCCTGGCCCACGTACCGCTGCAGGCCTTCCAGAGCCTTCAACCGCACGCCGGCATCTTCGTCATACAGCATCGAAACCAGAAGCTGGTTCCTGATCCCTTTCGGATCGGGGCCGCCCAGGCACGCGTGTCCAGCGATGCACTCGTTCGCCAGAAGCGAAACCGAGTTCGTCCGCACTTCACTGTTGGTGGCTGCGTGGGTTCCCATCAGCAGCAGCTCGCGAATCGCAGGCGAATCAAGCGAGCCTTCCATCGACTCCGGAACCATGCGGTTGTACTTCACCTGCACCATCTCGGAGTTCGGTGTCTGCACGATTCCCGTTACATCCGCAACGGTACCTCCGGACGGATTACTCAACCGCACCGGTGGAACCTGCTTGGGCTGATGCGCTACCTGGTAGCGATACGTGAAGTTGCCGCCCAAAAATCCAACGCCCACCAACAATGTCGCCAATGCGGGAGCGCTTTGCACATGGCCTACCCACGAGAAAAAGTTCGACCTGAGCCGCGTCAGAAAACCATGCGGCGGAATCAGATCCAGCGCGTCATCGAGCCGCATTCGCGACTGGGCCAGAAGATTTGGGGAAGGTTCCTCCACCGGCAGGAGCGCCAGCTTCTCCTCGAGGATCCGCATCTCGTCCCACTCGCGTCGGCAGTCGTCGCACCCGTCCAGGTGCTGCTCCAGCGTTCCCGCAAATTCATCCGGCAGCTCACCATAGTTCGCCAGAATGATATTTTCTTTTACCGATTCGCACTTCATTGCACTACCTCAACCAGCCTCAAAATTTTGCTTGCTTTCGGGTCTATGAAGTCGCCCGTCTCGAAATCAAATTCAGCGCAACACATACTTATTTCCCTGCCTAAGCCCTTAACTCCGCCAGATTGGCCCGCAATTTTCGCGTAGCCCGGAACAGCGTATTCTTCGCTGTTTCCTCTGTCGTACTCAACATCTCACCAATCGTTCGCAACTTCAGTCCCTGGTAATGCTTCAACTCAAACACCGTACGTTCCCGAGGTGTCAGCTTATCCAGCGCCTCGGCAATCTTTTCGCTCATCACCTTGCGGTCCAGCTCCCTTGCCGGGTTTGCCATCGCGCGGTCGTCGGTGATGTTTGCCATCAAATCCATCTCGTCGCCGCTGGCATCCAGCACCGTCGCCGGATCTTCCCTGCGGCTCTTACGTCGACGCAGCTGGTCGAGGCAAAGATTCGTCACAATCCGGTACAGCCATGTGTAAAAGCTGCACTCGAACCGAAAGTTTCCCAGGTGGCGATAGGCCTTGATAAAAGCCTCCTGGTGCACATCCTGGGCGTCCTGCTCGCTGCCCAGCATATGCAGCGCCAGCCGCAGTACAGACTGGTCGTATCGCCGCACCAGGGCATCGAAGGCCTCTCGCTGCCCTTTCTGGGCTTCGCGGATCAGCTCATCGTCCTCGATCCTCTGCTGAGCGCGGGCTTCCTGTTGCGCCTGCGTCAGCTTTCCGCCATTGCGGGTTCCGGGTTGGGCAGCTACCTTTGCCATCGCTGGCAATGATTCTACCGCTGGACGACCGATCCCGAGTGCAAAGGGGCTAGGACGACGCCCGCGAGGCCCCAAAGAAAGCGGAGAGGAAAGCTCGCCGCCAAGATCCATGCCTAACGCTTCAACGCTCATTCCAGCTGACTCCGGAGGTCAGGAAATCGATAACACTGCAATAGACCCGCCCAAATCGCAAAGGTAAGCAATCCACCCCCGATTCGAAACCAGATAGCTGAACCCGGACCCCGCCTCCCTTCCGGTAAACTCTCCAAATGCCCCACCGCTCCGACACGCCCGACCTCTTCGCCGAAGCCTTCCCCCGCCCCAAGCCGCAAACCGGTGGCTGGATTAACGCCCATTGCGACGGCGGAGCTCGCGGCAACCCCGGCCCGGCCGGCTACGGAGCCCTTATTCAAGACGACCAGGGCATGGTCCTCGCCGAACTCAGCGAGTTCCTCGGCATCCGCACCAACAACTACGCCGAATACTCCGGCCTTCTCGGCTGCCTCCAGTACGCGCTCGATCACGGCCATCGCCGCCTCCGCGTCGTCTCCGACTCCGAGCTGATGGTCAAGCAGATTCAGGGCAAGTACAAGGTCAACTCGCCCGACTTGAAACCCCTGTGGCAGGAAGCCAGAAACCGCATCGCCAAGCTCGAAGCCTTCGAGATCTCGCACGCTCTTCGCCATAAAAATAAGGACGCCGACCGGCTCGCCAACGAAGCCATGGACCGGGGAATGAAACGCCCCAGCGCTCCCGGTCAGCCCGCTCCGACCCCTATCAAAGCCACCCCCTACCCGACCAAATCCGAGGCCCCGCCAAACCCCTACGCCAAGGCCGATGCCATGCTTCGCGGCTTCACCCGCGACGGCGTCGTTCACATCCTCGGCAACGCCACCCTGCCCGATGGCGTCTTCGTCAAAATCATTCGTGAGTAAGTATGACGTCATAGCGAGCGCAGCAAACTGATGCGGATAGTGCTCGCACCTTCGCGGACGTTACAACACGAATAACGCGCTGCTCGCCTGTGCCCTGAAAGATCAAATGTCGGTAAATCGTTGCGGAGGCCAATTTCAGGCCCGAGCGATAAGCCCTTTGCCTACCGGGTGATTGAAGCTTTCTGCAAATCGTTGCAGTGCGCGTGGAACGGCTGTTCCCGTTGACTTACCTCACGGTTCCGAACAACCTCCATACAGCTCACATCCAGCAGCACACTTTCGAAAGGGCTCCTACTCGTATGCGCGTTCTCGTCAAAGCTCTCTCCTTGCTAGCCATTGCCGCCACCGCCACTGCAGCCAAAGCCGACACCTTCAAACTCACCGGAGACGGCGATACCTACATCTTTTCCATCGCCTCAAGCCCCACCGTCACCGAAATTCCTTTTGGCTTTATCGTCAATGGCATCACCGTTACGGATGATGGCATCAGCCAGGCAAATTCCACACTGACCTTCTACGACACGGCCTTCAGCGGTGGACTGGAAATACAGCCCAACCCTAATACCCTGGTCTTCAACAGCGATCAGCTCTACTCAGGAACCAACGGCTCTCCAACATTTCTGCTCGGAACCTTCAAGCTTGTCGACGACATCGACGGTTCCAAATACAAGCTCGTCATCAAAGCCGATCCACCCAGTGCATCCCCCATCCCCGAGCCTTCCAGCATCGCTCTGCTCGCGATAGGAACTCTCGCCTTCGCAGGAACGATCCGCCGCAAATTGCTTCCTCAATAACACTCAATGGAAGCGGCTCTCATCCACGACGTGGTTCACTACAGCATGGATGAGGGTCGCTTACGCTGGCTCCTGATATAGCCCAATGACATTCCCGGCCGGATCGCGAAACCTTGCTGTAATCTCGGGAGCATCGCCCCCAATCGGCTGCACAATCTCTCCTCCGTTGGCCACCACCGCGTCCATCGTTGCAGCCACGCTATCCACCATCACGTAAATCAACAGTCCCGGCTGCGAGGCAGGCGGCCTTCCCACCGACCACGTGCCGCTCACCTGGGCCACACCGTCGTCGAAGGCAGTCGATCCATCCCCACGCTTCCTGATCTTCCAGCCAAAGACACTGTGGTAAAAGTCAGCCGAACGCGCAATATCGGTCGCGGGAATGTCGATGTAGCAGATCTTTCCGTTTTTATAATCAGGAGGCATCGCCGACTCCCTTCACGCACGCGATTCTATCGCCTGCGCAACGAAATGCTCCAGCCAATATTGGCGAACGTCAGTGTTTGGTTTCAGCCGAAGCCTGGGCCAGGCGCGAGCACAGCTGCTCCACGACACCCATCTGTTCGAGCATCGTCTCCAGCTTTTCCATCCCCATCGACTCTTCAAGATGACGCTGCATGCGATCAAGAATCCCGACCACTCGCGCAGCCCGTCTCTTTCCCGCAGGCTGCAGCACAAGCTGAAGCGCACGAGCGTCGTGCGGATCGATCCGCCTGCGTACCAATCCCTTCGCCTCCAGGGACGAGATGCAGTGACTCACATTTCCTCGCGTCGTCTGAAACGTCTCCGCCAGCGCCGATGGCTTGATGCCGCCCTTCTTCTCGAAGAAGATCGCCGCAAGCACCAGCGATTCGAAGAAGGTCAGACCCTCGTCACGCAAAATCGCGTTCAGCGAAGCTTCCATCCGCCGGGCGGTTCGGCTGGCCTGAAAGACCGGGCTCTGCTGTAGAAATGACTCAATCCGCATCGTGCCACCATTATATGGTTTACCGGTTCAACTACTTAGGACGAGACAAAACTAACTCCGCAATCCATATCGCAGGCTTGATCATGGATAGGTGACTTCCCTGCAAAAATCCTTGCTCCTCCTGTCGTTATTGCCTTGTCTGCAAGCTCTCAGCCAGCAGCCTGCTTCGCATGTCCCAGCGGTTCCATCCACCCAGCAGACCGTCGAGGTCACCACCACGATCCCGCCGATCCCGCTATCCGAGTCCAATCGCTCCGTCGAAGTCCTCGACACGCGAGAGCAGCCGCTTCTCTTCAACAACTTCACCGACTACCTGCGCCAGGACCCGTCGCTCAGCCTGCAGGCGCGCAGCCCAAATGGTGTTCAGGCCGACCTCTCCATCCGCGGGACTACCTTCGAGCAGTCCCTCATCCTGCTCAACGGTCTGCGCATCAACGATCCCGAGACCGGCCATCTCAACCTCGATATTCCCGTGCCGCTCGACGCCATCTCGCGCATCGAGGTACTGCATGGATCAGGTTCGACCTTCTACGGCTCCGATGCCATTGGAGGAGCCGTCAATCTCATCACAGAGCGTCCCCGGGCTCTTGCTCTCGCTGGCAGGATAGGCGCCGGCAACTACGGCTCGCTCGAGCAGCACCTCCGCGCCGATTACGCGACCCATCCCATCTCTGGACAGCTCACTGCCAGTCGCGATACCTCCGACGGCTTCATGGCCGACCGCAACTATTCCAGCAACGCTCTGGCCGCGGAGACGTGGCTCAACGTCTTGAAGCCCGGTACTACCGACATCCTGCTCGCCACCAGCGACCGCCCCTACGGAGCCAATCAGTTCTACGGCCCCTACGACTCCTGGGAGCGCACCAAAGGCTGGTTCGCCGCCATCCAGCAGCAGCTCGGTCAACGCACCTCGGCAAGCTACGCCTACCGCCGCCACACCGACCTCTTCGTTCTTCTGCTGGACAAACCCGACTACTACCGCAACAACCACGCCACCACCGCCTGGCAGTCCGCCCTGCGCCGCGCCGACCCTATTGGGCACAACGCGACCCTCTCCTATGGCTTCGAGGCCAACGGAGACTCCATCCACAGCACCAATCTCGGCATCCACGCCCGCAATCAGGGCGCAGGCTATGCCAATCTCTCCCTCCGCGCTCTGGGCCGCCTCTCGCTGTCCGTTGGAGTTCGCGAGCAGATCTTCAGCGGCGGCGACTCGGTCTTCTCTCCCAGTGTTGCAGCGGCCTACGCCCTCACCGGCACGCTTCACCTGCGCGCATCGGTAGGCCACGGCTACCGCCTTCCTACCTACCTCGACCTGTACTACACCGACCCCACCACGATCGGTAATCCGAATCTCAAGTCGGAGTCGTCCTGGAGCTACGAAGGCGGCGTCGACTGGAACCCGGCCAACGGCCGCCTTGCCCTCACCGCCACAGCCTTTCGACTCCAGCAGAGAAACGGCATCGACTACTCCAAGTACGATCTCTCGAAGCCCTGGCAGGCCACGAACGTAGCCAACTTCGCCTACAGCGGAGCTGAGACTGCCCTGCGATTCCGCCTGCCCGCATCACAGCAGCTTCTGCTCAGCTACACCGCCATCCAGGCAAGCTCGCCGCCTCAGGGGCTCATCTCCGAGTACACCTTCAACTACGCCGCCCAGTCCGCGCTGATGGCATGGAGCGGTCCGCTACCCGCAAAATTCCACCAGTTGTCCATACGAAACCAGCTCGCTGTCGTGCAAAAAACGCAAAAAACAGCCTATCCGCTGTGGGATATATCCCTCGCCCGCAACACAGGAAATATTCGCCCCTACGTGCGCCTGCTCAACCTGAGCAACACCGGCTACCAGGAAATTCCCGGCGTTCCCCTGCAGGGCCGAACCATCATGGCGGGCACGGAATTCAATTGGTCATCAGGACGCTAAACCGGAGTATTGAAAAGGGTTGACTCCGCCTGACGCCTGCGCGTCAGCCCCGGAATCACGATGCCCCGAATGTGGTCCCAACGCAAAAACTGCGTCACCGCATCTGGAAAATCTCCGACGTTCACATAGCGCAACAGCGTCGATTGAGCCAGGCTCGCGCACCCCAGATTGAACACAAAATCCACCATCGCATCAAACTGATTCTGATTAATATTCGCCGTCACCAGCTTGTTCACACACGCCACAGAACCGGCGATATCGCTCTCAAGAAAGGCATCCGCCTGATCCTGCGTGACTGTCAATCCAGCATGAACACCGGGGCCCGTGTGGCCGTATCCGATCGTCCATACGCCGCCTTGATCGGCATAGGCAGTTAAAACGCACCCCTCGAAGTTTTTCGTGAGCGCCAAACCGGCATCGCCATAAGTGAAGTTAGCCATTCGTCCTCGCTTCCTTTAGCTCCAAACAAGACAGTCCGCAAACCGCTGCCAAGTCCCGCGTCGTGCAAGGTATATCACGCAGACGCCATGAATTCGACAGACGCGGAGGACTTTTTACCTGGCCAGCTCTGTCTTTACGAGTTCGCTTACAAGCTTGCCGTCCGCCCGCAGACCGGCGGCTTGAATGCGCTGCTGCACCGCTTTCATCACAGTTCCCATATCTTTCGGGCCCGGCTTGCTGCCGCCCTCTGCAACCTGGGCGATAGCAGCCTGAACCACCGTGCGAATCTCATCCTCGCCTGCGGCCTGCGGCAGATACGCTTCGATCAGGCCAATCTCCACGCGCTCTTTCTCAGCCAACTCCGGACGGTTGCCCTTGGTAAACGACTCCACGGACTCCTTGCGCTGTTTGATCAGCGTTGTCAGAATCTGGGTCTCTTCCGTGTCGGTCAGTTTCTCGCGTTTGTCGATCTCCTTGTTCTTCAGGGAAGATTTCACCATGCGCAGCGTCGTCAATCTGTGCTCATCCCGAGCCTTCATTGCCACCACAATATCCGCTTGAATCTTTTCGCCAATCGTCATCGTTCACCAATCTCCCATCATCAACACTCGATTATAAGTTCACGTGTTATGCCTGCCGCTTCGACAACTCGATACAATAGCAATCATGATCCGCAAAACGCGACTCTTCACCCCTGGCCCGACGCCACTTCTCCCCGCCGCCCAGTTTGCAATGGCTGCAGCAGACATTCACCACAGAACCCCTGAATTCCGCGCACTTTACACCCGTGTTCTTGCTCAGCTTAAGGATTTCGTCGGCACAAAGAACGACGTCATCATCCTCTCCAGCTCCGGCACCGGAGCCATGGAAGCCTCGGTCTCGAATCTCACCTCGCCCGGTGACCGCGTTCTTGTTCTGACAGCCGGAAAGTTCGGCGAGCGCTGGAGTGCGCTCACCAAGGCGTTCGGTTGCCACGTCGACGTCGTCGAGTCCCCTTACGGCAGCACCTTCACTATCGACCAGGTCAAGGCCGCACTCAAACTTGAGACGCGCGCCGTCTTCGTGCAGGCCACTGAGTCATCCACTGGTGTCCGTCACGACATCGAGGGCATTGCAAAGCTGCTCAAGTCTGAGAAGTCCGAGGCTCTGCTCATTGTGGACGGCATCACCGGTCTCGGCACCACGCATCTCGACATGGATGGATGGGGGATCGACGTTCTCATTGGCGGCTCGCAGAAGGCTGTCATGATGCCTCCGGGACTGAGCTACCTTGCCGTCAGCCAGCGCGCCTGGGACCGCATGGAGGCGACCTACAACCCGCGCTACTACTTCGACCTCCGCAAGGAACGCAAGAACGCAGCCAAGGGCGAGTCTGCCTACACGCCTTCGGTCGCGCTCATCGCCGCACTTGGCGCTGCGCTGGATTACATCGCCGGTCAGGCGGATGGCAATCTTGCCGAAGGCCGGAAGAAGCTGATCGACAACGCCGAAGCCTGCGCCGCAATGACCCGCGCCGCAGCCACCGCGCTCGGCCTCAAACTCTTCGCTCCCGCGGGCGCCGAAGCAGCCGCAGCAACGGCAATCCTTCCTCCTGAGGGTACCGACTCCGGCATCATCGTCAAGGGCCTCAAGTCGCAGTTCGCCGCCATCGTCACCGACGGCCAGGGCGAGATGAAGGGCTCCCTCTTCCGCATCGCTCACATAGGCTTCTTCGATTACATGGACACCATCGCCATCATCGGCGCACTGGAACAGGTTCTCGCGAAGTTCCTTCCTCAAACCGGCATCGCCTTCGGCACTGGCCTTATCGCTGCCCAGAAGGTTTATGCCGAGCGCTCCGCAAAATAACAACAGCTTCAACAAAGAACGCTGATGAAACGCTCGACCAAAGTCGCTGCACCTCTCCTCGCTTCGGCAGCCCTCGCGATCCTCGCAGGCTGCCGCAAGCCGGAGATGCAGCGATGTGTCGACGAACAGAATCATGTGGTCGATGACAGCCTTTGCGCCAATCAACCCCCTCAGCAACAGCAACGCCCTATGGGGGCCGGTAGCCTTATCCCGCTCATCCCCATCTACCACTATTACTACGGCGGATGGGGCGGCTATGGACTTGGCAGTGTCGTTGGCGGCGGTAGCTACGCTCCATCTGTTGGCCGCAGCTATGCGACGCGCTCAGGAGCCACAACACGCGGAGGCTTTGGCGGCTCTTATTCCAGCGGCGGTGGTCACGGCGAAGGAGCAGGAGAATAAATGCAGCGCATCCCTCTCACCCCCAGAGACGACTGGCAGCAAAAGGTGGAGTCCGCCGGTCTCACCTTCCACTCGCCTGAAGGGATGGACCGTCCTTATTGGGATGAGTCCGCTGCCTATGAGTTCACTGCAGCGGAGATCGATACCCTCGAAGCCGCGGGCAACACTTTGCAGGAGATGTGTCTTAGCGCCGCTGAGCATGTCATCAAAGAGAAGCGTTACGTCGAGCTCGACATCCCTGCCGAAGCCGTCCCTGCAATCGAATGGGCCTGGGAGAATGAACCTCCCGCGCTCTATGGCCGCTTCGACCTGAGCTGGGCGGGCGCGTCCAGTGGCCATGCACCAAAGCTTCTGGAGTACAACGCAGACACACCCACATCGCTCCTCGAAGCCGCCGTCATCCAGTGGAGCTGGCTCGAAGAACAGTTCCCCAACGCCGACCAGTTCAACTCCATCCACGAAAAACTGATCGCCAAGTGGAAGGACATCGATCCCTATCTGAGCAAGCCCATCTATTTCGCTGGCCTCGACAACCCCGAAGACCAGCTCACACTCGTCTATCTTCGCGACACCGCCCAGCAGGCAGGACTTCAAACGTTGCAGATGTTCATGGAGGAGATCGGATGGAACGACGAGCAGCAGGCCTTCCTCGATCCTGACGAGCAACACATGTTCTCCATCTTCAAGCTCTACCCGTGGGAGGCGATGGTCCAGGAAGAGTTCGGCATCCACGCCGTCGAAACCTACCAGAGCACTCGCTGGATCGAGCCCATCTGGAAGATGCTGCTCTCCAATAAAGGCATCCTGCCGATCCTGTGGCAGCTTTATCCCAACCACGACCTTCTTCTCGAAGCTCACTTCGACGGCCCACATAACCTGCGCGACTACGTTCGCAAACCTATCTACTCGCGTGAAGGTGCCAACATCACCATCGTCCGCGACAATGCCACTATCGCCTTCACCGGCGGTCCCTACAACGGGCCTCAGATTTACCAAGCCCTTGCACCCGAAGCTCGGTTCGACAATCGCCATCCCATCCTCGGCCTCTGGATGATCGACCAGGAGTGTTGTGGCATGGGCATTCGTGAATCCGCCGGTCCCATCACCGATAATCTAAGTTCCTTCGTCCCTCACACCTTCCGCTAACAACCCGATACTGCAAGACTGAGGTTTTGATAACTATGAAGATCGTCCTCGCTGAAAAAGTCTCTCCTGCCACCCTCGCCGTCTTCCAGCAGGAACCTGGCTGGAACGTAATCACGCCCGACCAGATCAAGAATGGCCTCGCCGCCGAGCTTGCCGACGCCGACGCTCTCGTCGTGCGCTCCGCCGTCCAGGCCGATGCTGCGCTCCTCTCCGCGGCCCCCAAGCTCCGCGTCATTGGCCGCGCCGGCGTAGGCGTCGATAACATCGACACCGACGCCGCCACCCGCCAGGGCATCGTCGTCATGAACACCCCAGGAGCCAACGCCGTCGCCGTCGCCGAACTCACGCTTGGCCTGATGATCTCGATGGGCCGCTCGATCCCACGCGCGAACGCTACCATGCATGCCGGCAAGTGGGACAAAAAATCCCTCCAGGGGCAGGAGCTCCGCGGCAAAACCCTCGGCATCGTGGGCCTCGGCCGTATCGGCCTCGAAGTCGCCCGCCGCGCCGCTGCCTTCGGTATGGAGCTGATCGGCTACGATCCCTTTATCGCACCCGTCATCGCTCGCGAAAATAACGTCACCCTCGTTCCCATCGATGAGATCTTCAAGGAATCTGACTACCTCACGCTGCATGTCGGTCTCACCACGCAGACCGAAGGCCTCATTAATGCCACTTCTCTCGCGATCATGAAGAAGGGCGTCCGCATCATCAACTGCGCTCGTGGCGAGCTCATCGTCGAGGAAGCCCTCGCTGAAGCCCTCAAGTCCGGCAAGGTCGCTGGCGCCGCCCTCGACGTCTTTCATCAGGAGCCGCTCAAGGAATCCGTCTTTCACAACCTCGACAACGTTATCCTTTCGCCGCACATCGCTGGCGCTACGGACGAAGCGCAGGAAGCCATCGGCATCCAGCTCGCCATGCAGGTGCGCGATTATCTCAAACTCGGCGTCGTGCAGAACGCAGTCAATCTCCCCAGCCTGTCGCACGAGGAGTACATCGAGGTCGCGCCGTACATCGAAATGGCGGAACGGCTTGGTCACTTCCTCTCGCACGCCACGCCCGGCAACCTCGAGAACATTCAGATCACCTACACGGGCCGCATTGCTTCCGGCAAGACCGACCTCATCCGCAACGCGGCAATCGCCGGCATCTTCGCGGACTCAGAAGCCGTTAACCGCATCAATGCAGCAGCCATTGCGCAGGAACGTGGCATCCGCATCCAGGAGGACAAGAAGGAGTTCACCACTGGCGGCGCAGGTTCTGTCCTCAAGCTTGTCCTGCACTCCTCCGATGGGGACGCCAGCGCTTCCGCGACGGTTCTCCACGGCAACTCGGCCCGCCTGCTGACCTACGATGGTATCGACATCGAAGCTCCCCTCAACGGAACCCTTGTCTCCATTCGCAACCACGACGTACCCGGAGTGGTCGGGCGTATCGGCACCATCCTCGGCGAACACTCCGTCAACATCGCGAACTTCGCCCTCGGTCGCTCCATCCGTTCGCAACGAGTTCCGCAGGGGCAGGCTCTCGCCGTGGTGCAGATCGATGTCTCCAACGCAAACTCAGCCAACGCCGCTCTCGAAGCGCTGCGTAAGGTAGAAGCCATTGCCAGCGTGCGCCTGATCGAGCTAGGCAAACTGTAATGGCAAAAAGCCCTGCGGCCGTTATGCGCGCAAGGCTTTGAACTAAATATTTTTCATAGGGGGATGAGGCCAAAGGCTTCATCCCCCTATGCGTTTGACGGGACAGCCTGTGCATCGAACAGCTCGCAAGGCGCGGCCTGCATGGCCTCCGCAGGATAGGGACGCAGAGCATCGATGGGCAATGGCGCGGCCGGATCGCGGGAGAGCCAGCGCGTGTAGTCCTCTGCCCGAAGGATCACGGGCATTCGATTGTGAACAGGAGCCATTACCTCATTGGCCTCCGTCGTAATGATGGCGAAGCTCTGGAGCCATTCCCCATCGGCGGGGCACTTCCAGGCAGACCACAAACCAGCAAACGCGAACGGCTGCCCGTCGGCCATCGTAAAGGCAAAGGGCCGCTTCGTTCGTCGGCCATTCGTTCGAGTCATAGACAAAAGTGCCTGCCACTCATAAAAACCGTCAGCGGGAATGATGCATCGGCGACGCTGCAGGGGAATGCGCCAGATAGCCTTTTGTTCGAGAGTGTCGGCTCTGGCGTTGATCGTCGAAGCGCCGCTGAAGTCCTTGAGGTCCTTCGCGTATTGGGGTACAAGTCCCCAGCGCATCAACACAAGTTCGCGCTCGCCAGTATTGCGGTTGTGTCGAATCACAGGCTGTCGCGTGGTGGGGAAAACGTTATAGTCGCAAGGCGGCACTTCCACGTTAGCCAGATCAGTCCTCTGGCCACATAGATGGAAGGCCTCAATCAGGCGCTTCTTGTCCGAATTGCGAAGATAGCGACAGCACATAGAAGGAATTGTAGCGTTACAACAAGCGCGTTACAGACTGAGTCCCCATTCATCGCACCGCTGTAGTATCCGTAGGATGATCGTCGTTCCGACGTCTCTTTCCCGGACCGCGATCTTTAGATAAAAAGCGATAGGTACAGTCGAGACACTTCCACGGATGAAGCCCAAGGCGAAGCAGGATCACACGTTGAAAAAAGTTTTTACGCGTCGAGCGCGCCGTCCGAACCGAGTAGCACCGCGTGCAGCAGACTTGCCTCATAACTACATCACCACGCAATCTCGATGCAGTTGAACTATATTGCATGCGAGTTAATATTTAGACAAAAGCAACGCCGCAACAGAATAACCGCGAAACGCATTACTCTCCATTATGGTTCTATTGCGAACTTTGGAACGCAGTCCATTCCCGATACGTCAAACTGAAGAGGAAGAACCTGCCCTTTGGCTCCCGATTCAAACGATTTTTCCAATACAGCCATCACTGCCAGGGCTTGTTCGGGAGGTACAGGATTAGGCTGCAGGCCCAGTATAGCCTCGCGAATACCAGCGTAGTATGCCGACTCATTGCCCACAGGGGCTGGTATCTCTGTCTGCTCTCCAGTTGCGCCATCGTAGAGGATTCCGGGGTCGGGATCGACGCCAAAACCCGCTGCATCGGGTCGCATACCAGCAACGAGCTGCTTCTCCTGGACATCGGCCCCACGTTTCACCCAGCTTGCGCGCGTACCGTGCATCGCCGAACGAGCGACACCACCGGAAACCAGCAGCGACGCGTGAAGAATAACGCGAAGACGCTCATAATTGAGCTGTATGTGTGCCCAGTCATCCGTCTGCCCGCCACTTCGTTGTATGGCGAAGCTCGCGTTGATCGTGTGAGGCAATCCAAACAAGTGCAGCGCTTCGTCGATGAGGTGTGGACCGAGATCGAACCACAGCCCCGCACCCGGGCCGGTATCTTCGCGCCAGCGTTGGCGAACTACTGGACGATAACGGTCCATATGCGCTTCAAAGTGAATAACCTCGCCAAGCGCACCCGATTCCAGAATCGCTTTCGTCGCAAGAGATTCACTCTCCCATCGCCGGTTATGAAAGACCGAGAGCAGCCTTTGCTGCTGTTCAGCGAGCGAGACGAGAGTGCGCGCCTCTGCAAGCGTGACGGTAAATGGTTTATCCACGACCACGTGTTTACCTGCAAGAAGCGCGGCGGAGGCAAGAGGAAGGTGGCTGTCATTGGGGGTAGCAATTACAACGAGATCGACATCAGGATGAGTGGCAACATCCTCGGCAGAACAGACCGTAACATCCCGCAGATCGGCCAGCACTCTCTCGGGTCTGCTTGAACCCACAACCACTAACTGCAACCCCGGGACCGACTGGATTAATGGCGCATGAAACGTCTTCCCTGCATATCCATAGCCGATCAGTCCAACTCGAATCTTCTTTTCGCCTTCAGTCATAGTCTCTCTTGCAGTGCTTTCCGGCCCGTCCCTTTTGAAGGGACGCCTGATAATCCAGTCCCTTGTCATTGGTAGCTTTACATCATTATGATCCGGACACTACTCGAATTCGTATGCGAGAACAATTCAATCATCTCTAGTCTGTAGTTCGTTACGGGCAAAACTGTCTCTGCTCTGTCACAGCCGGTGGGAAACCCGCGGTTCACAAGAGACTCCCCGCGATTTATCCAATGCCATCGGTGTCTCAAGCCAGGCGCACGATCCAACAGGAGCAAGATAGATGTCTGAACGTCGTACCCGGGTCCGATTCTTTCTCGCCTTCTGGCTCTTCGTCATTAGCGGCGTCGCTTTTCTCGATCGCACGAATATCTCCATCGCCGGGCTGCAGATCAGCAGCGAGTACGGCCTGGGCAATCAACGACTGGGATGGATCTTCAGCGCATTCCTTATCGGATACGCTGGCTTCCAGCTACCGGCAGGATGGCTGGCAGCACGCTTTGGGCCGCGACGCGTGCTCACTCTGGGTATCATGTGGTGGGGCGTCGCAACTGGATTGACGGCCCTTCTGCCTTCGAGCATCTCGCATGCGGTCATGCTGCTGATCGCCGTTCGATTTGCCCTCGGCGCCGGTGAGGCAGTTGTCTATCCCGCGGCCAATCAATTCGTCGCACGATGGGTACCCGTAAAAGAGCGCGGCTTTATCAATGGCCTCATCTTTGCCGGTGTAGGAGCAGGCAGCGGCCTCACTCCTCCGCTGCTCACCTGGCTCATCACCCATCACGGATGGCGTGCCGCCTTCTGGTTCAGTGCTGTCATCGGGCTCGTGGTTGGAGCCGTATGGTGGTTTGCCGCGCGCGATACACCAGAAGAGCACAGCAGAGTCTCCGCTGCAGAGCTGCGCGAGATCCACGAAGGCTTGTCCTCCACCCCTGCAGTCGTGGTTCCCGTCGGCTCCCCTGTCAAGCCGGAGCCCGCGAGCATCTCCTGGCGCGCAATCTTTCATCGCCGCGATCTTCCCGCGCTCATGGTCGGATACTTCAGCTTCGGTTATATCGCGTGGATCTTCTTCAGCTGGTTCTTTCTTTACATGGCCCAGGTGCGCGGCTTCGATCTCAAGTCGAGCGCCCGCTACGCCATGCTTCCCTTTCTCTCAATGACAGTCTTCTGCCTCGTAGGAGGAGTTCTCAGCGACCGCATCACCCAGCGTTACGGGCTTCGCATGGGACGATGCGGCCTCGCATCAGTCGCCCTTTTTCTTACCGCTATCTTTCTTGTTCTGGGATCACAGGTACACAGCCCCCAACTGGCAGGCATCATCCTTGCCGGTGGTGCAGGCGCGCTGTATCTTTCGCAAAGCTCCTTCTGGTCCGTATCGGTCGATATCGCCGGACGCAGCTCTGGCGTCTTTTCGAGCATGGTGAACATGGGCGGCCAGATCGGAGGCGCCGTCACTGCCTCGCTGACCCCCTGGGTGGCGCAGCGGTTCGGCTGGACGACATCGTTCGCAATCGCCGCTGCATTGGCCGTCGCCGGAGCAATCTGCTGGATGACCGTCCACCCGGAACATCCGCTTGAAGTCTGAGAGAGAACTTCACTTGCAGAAATATGAAGATGCCACTAAGTATCTTCTCCACAAAAATCCCGCCCGCACAAATGGCAGAATAAACAAATGCCCGACCGAGAGTTCCCTCGTCATTCCATAATCCTTCCTCTCGCCGCGCTGATTGCCGTTCTCCCTCTCATCGCCTTCGGCTGCTCCTGCGGCCACGACTTCGACTTCCACATCCTCAACTGGTTCGAAGTAGCGCACCAGTTCACGCACGGAAACTTTCATCCTCACTGGGCCTACACCCCAGCCTTCAACGCAGGTGAACCACGCTTCATCTTCTACCCACCCATCTCCTGGGTGCTGGGTGCGCTTCTCGGCTTCGTCATGCCATGGACGTGGACCCCAATTGCCTACACCTGGCTGGCACTCACCGCCGCAGGCTTCAGCTTCTACTACCTCGCGAAGACCTTCACCACGCAGAACGCCGCGCTCCTTGCTGCAGCCTTTTACATCGTCAACCCGTACATGCTGTACACCGCATACGAGCGCACTGCCTACGCCGAACTCCTCGCCGCAGCCTGGATTCCTCTCCTTCTCCACGCCATCCTGCGAGAAGAGATCACCATCCCTCGTATAGCCATCCCCATAGCTCTTCTCTGGCTCACCAACGCCCCCGCCGCAGTCATGTCCTGCTACGCCCTGGTCCTTCTGGCCATCATTCGCATTGCCACAAATTCCGATACCGCATCCTTCGCCTTTGCGAAGAATGTGGCACCATGCGAAAGCGCGAACTCTGCCATACAACTAGCCCTGAAAACCACGGCAGGCGCCGCGCTCGGCCTTGCCCTTGCCGCTTTCTACATCGTCCCCGCCGCCTACGAGCGCCGCTACGTGCAGATCGTCATGGCAATCCTCCCCGGCATGGCACCGCAGGACAATTTTCTCTTCCATCGCCTCGGCGACCCCGATCACGACGGCGTCCTCCGCACCGCCTCCATCGTGGCCATCGTCCTCATCGCTCTCACCGCCATCGCTCTCGCAATCAATTTCCGCCGTAAAAAAGAAGCCAACCGCACCCTTCTCTTATCTCTGACAATCCTCACCGCCGTCATTACTCTCCTGCTCACACCCTTGAGCGCCCCTGTCTGGCACTACCTGCCCGAACTCCGCTTCCTTCAATTCCCCTGGCGGCTCCTTGCCATTCTTGCCCCAATCCTGAGCCTCGCCATTGCCCTCGCACTCTCCCGTCTCAAATTGAAGCCAGCCATCACCGCGGCTCTCTGTCTTGCGATCGCAGTCGCCCTCACCCTACCCGCATACCACTTCTTCCACCAGCGCTGCTACCCCGAAGACACTCTTCCCGCTCGCCTCGCTCTCTTCAACTCCTCCAACCCCGGCACCGATCCCACCGACGAATACACTCCCACCACCGCAAACAACGACATCCTCGCCGCCACCAACCCGCCCTTCTGGCTCTCCACCAACCCCGCCGCCCCAGCTCCAGCCAACTTCACCCCCGGGCCCGCACCCACAAACCTCACCCTCTCTTCCCCCATCTCCCAGACCCTTATCCTCAACCTCCGCAACTATCCCATCTGGAAGATCACCGACAACGGAGTCGCCGTCTCGCCCATCCACCGTCCTGACGGCCTCATCGCCATTTCCATCCCCGCCGGCCCCTCCGTCATCGACATCACGCAAACCCATCGCTCCGACGAAATTCTAGGCGGCATCATCACCGTACTCGCCCTTCTTGCTCTCCCACTCACCAGGCGCACGCGAACTCCATAGCACAAAGCCCATACCCTCATCGCTGATTTATCATCAACATTAGATGGATTCCACCGTACAAAACCTGCTTCTCTCCGGCGCGCAGCTCACCGATGCTGCTCTTGAACGCCTCCTGCCCCCGCCCGACACCCTCCCTCATTCCATCCACCGGGCCATGCGCCACAGCACATTCGCCGGTGGCAAACGCCTCCGACCCATCCTCTGCATGGAAGCCGCCCGCATGACCTCTGGCGGTACGAGCATTCCCGAAGACGCAGCCGACTTAGGCGCAGCTCTCGAGATGATTCACACCTACTCGCTCATCCACGACGACCTCCCGGCCCTCGATAACGACGACCTCCGCCGTGGCCAGCCCACCTGCCACGTCGTCTTCGGCGAAGCCATTGCCATCCTCGCCGGCGACGCCCTCCAAACCCTCGCCTTCCAGACCATCGCCGCGCTCCCCACCCCGCCCTCGACCACCGTTGCCATCCTCCGCGAAGTCTCCCTCGCCATCGGCACCGGCGTAGGTCCCAACAGCCCGCTTCCTCCCGGCATGATCGGCGGCCAGGTCGTCGACATCGAGTCCGAAGGCACACCCCCCACAGCCGACCTCGTCGAATCCATCCACCGCGCAAAAACCGGAGCCCTCATCACCACCAGCATCGTCTCGGGCGGCCTCTATGGTTCCGCTGGCAACGAAAGCGCCGACACCATCGCCCGCCTACGCACCTTCGGCGAAAAAGCCGGCCTTGCCTTCCAGATCATCGACGACGTCCTCGACATGACCCAGAGCTCCGAAGAACTCGGCAAAACCGCCGGCAAGGATACCGCCAGCATCAAGGCGACCTGGCCCGCTGTCTTCGGAATCGACCAGTCCCGGAAAGACGCGGAACAACTCATCGCCGACGCCTTCGAAGCCCTCGCCCCCTTCGGCGAGGCCGCCACGCCCCTAAAAGCCCTGGCCCTTTACCTCGTCGAACGCAAGCACTAAACCTCCGTGAATATTCGGTGACCTGAAGAAATTTATTCGCTCCGTAGCGCGTTCAGTGCTATTTTCCTCGCACGTGTTCTACACCCTCTGAGCACCAACGTGAGGCCTTCATGTCTCAAAATATGCCTTCCGCCCCAACGATCGCTGAAGTCGCCAAGGCGCGTGTAACCGATGTCATGGAACGTCGTCAGATCAGCCGTTCAGCTCGGGCAGCAGCCTTGGAAACTCACGCCTCCAAAGTCAGGATGAACCTCACCCTCACCCTCGACAACAATCATGTCAGTGACACTGTTGTCGAAACTGCGGGCTACCTGGTCGCAGCAGGCGACTCCTGGTTCGACTACCCCTTCCCCTTCGACGATGACATCCTCGTCCAACTGCACGACCTCCATGGATACAACATCGAGTCATCTGCACGGCACGGAGACCGCATCGAGAATATGCCGTACTCTGGTGGCCAACTCGATAAATTTCGCCGTTGCGTCGATAAGTTGCACGATCAAGGCGTCATTCCCAAGGCAGCTCTTCTGTCCGGCGGCGGCAATGACTTTGCGGGCAGAGAATTTGGCATGCTGCTCAATACCGCCGATTCAACGATCAAAGGCTGGAATCTCGAAATCCTCACGGGCCTCGTCACCGAGCGACTCAGCAATGCCTACCATGTCTTTATTTTGGCCATCAATCAGATCGCCCAGGAAATACTCGGTAAAACCATCCCCATACTGATTCACGGCTACGATTATCCGGTTCCCGATGGCCGCGGATTTCTTGGTGGCGGGATCTTCCCGGGTCCCTGGCTTAAGCCGGGCTTCGACGAAAAACTGTTTACCGACCTTCCCTCAACCACCGACATGATGAGAACAATCATTGATCAGTTCAACGCCATGCTGAGCACACTACCGAACGATCCGACCCTGGGAGAAATTCACTACATCGATCTTCGTGGCACGCTGTCCTCCATCGTTGTCGATGAAGCTTACAAAGATGATTGGAACAACGAACTCCACCCCACTCAAAAAGGATTCATCGAAGTGGCGCAGAAGTTTCACGACGTTCTCGCAACTCTTTAGTGCTCAAAATGGTGAGACTCGATAGACGTATCATGTTTTAAGATGCTCATTGAGTCTCAGATCCTCACCGCCCTGCGCGACTGCTACGACCCCGAAATCCCCTGCAACATAGTCGATCTCGGCCTCATCCACTCCATTCACATCCAGCCCGACCACGAAGCCCCCGGCACCGGAATCCCCGGCGTCCCCCAAAGGCACATCGTCGCGATCACCCTCACCCCCACCAACCCCACCGAAGAAGCCGAAGCCCACCTCACCGCGCAGATCTCCAACCGCCTCGCAGGCCTCGAAACCGTCAGCCGAACCAATCTGACCCTCCTCAAGACACCCCCTTGGACCCCACAAAACATCACCCCCGCCGGCCGCAAAACTCTTGGCCTCGACGGCAACCCTACTCTGGTCCAGATTCGCTAGCATGCCCCCACGCAAACTCAAACAAATCGAAGCTCCGGCCATTCACCCCTTCGACCAGATCCACGGCACCGACACCAGCGGCCTCATCGCCGCCGGCAACCTCACCACCGGCCATCCCAACGACGCCCACGTCACCGCCTACTACGGCGTCGCCCCCAGCATCCTCCGCACCCTCATCGACCACTGGCTAGCCAGTCCCCCGCCCCACCCCATCTCCCGCTACACCTTCGTCGACATCGGCGCCGGCAAAGGCCGAGCCATGCTTCTCGCCAGCCAGCTTCCCTTCCGTCAGGTCATCGGCATCGAGCTCAATCCCACCATGGCCGACATCGCCCAGGCCAACCTCGATCTCTGGCAATCCGCCCACGCCACCGACACCACCGCCCCCAAAATCGCCCCCATCCGCCTCCTTCAGCAGGACGCCCTCGACTACGACCTTCCCCGCACCCCCACCCTTGCCTTCCTCTTCCACCCCTTCGAGGCCCCTGTCCTGAAAGCACTCCTTCGCCGCATCGAGACCCAGTTCGCCAAACGCCCCGGCACCTTCGATCTTCTCTACGTCAACGCCGAGTGCGCCGATATCCTCGACAAACATGCCGCCTTCACCCGCCTCTGGCATGGCCCCGTTGCCATGTCCCCTGAAGACCACGCCGCCGACCTCGCCGCCATCGCCCAGCAAAAGGAATACGGCTCCACCGGCGATGAAGAGTGCGCCATCTATCGCTACACTGGCCGTTCTTCAAAACCCTGACGACCACACACGCCACCCTCCAAACCCGCGCCACCCCAATCCCCTCAAAGTTGTATCTGGTCCCCACGAACCCAGCCATACAATCCCGGCATGAGACTGCGCAGACTGTTGTCCCTCCCCTCGCTGCTGTTAGCCCTCAACATATCCGCTCTCGCCGCTATCCCGGGCGTAGCCGATCACGCGCCCAACTTCACCCTTCCCACACTCGGCGGCACCACCTTGCAGCTCTCCACCCTCACCGGTCAGGGACGCGTCATCCTCATCGTTCTTCGCGGATACCCCGGCTACCAGTGTCCCTACAGCCTGCAGCAGTTCAACGACTTCCAGCAATACGCCGCGCAGTTCGCCGCCCTCAACACCCAGATCGTCTTCATCTATCCCGGCCCATCCCCCAACCTCGTCTCCGAGGCCACCGACTTCGCAACCACCAGCTCCATCCCCGGCAACATCCACCTCGTCATCGACCCCGACTTCACCGTCACCAACCTCTACGGCCTCCGCTGGAACGCCCCCAGCGAAACCGCCTACCCCTCCACCTTCATCATCGAAAAGGACCGCAGCATCTTCAGCGTGCAGGTCGGCAAATCCCACGGCGACCACCCCTCCGCGGCCGACACCCTCGCCGCACTCAACGGCGACACTCCCGCCACGAAACAACCATAGTGCTGGCTACTTGATGTAATACCTAACCACTCTCCACGCCCCATCTTTCTCAAGCATCGCCGTTACGGTTTCAATCGCCGTCTCTCTGTGTTCTTAACGCGCCTCAAAAGTCAGCACCTCATACTCTCCACTCGGCGCGCCCGAAAGAGTCTTGGTATAGGCAACGTTTTTCAGCGTCCGGGACTCCAGCTTTCCCAGTGGACTACGCGCAGCCTGAACCGCTTCCACCCATTTCTCTTCGCTCACCGCCGCCTGAAACGTCGCACCCGCAACCTTATAGCTTTCCGCATACTTACCCGAATCAACCAGTCCCAGCCACGCCTCCTCGGCCTTCTGCGCCGCCACAGCATTCTTATCCTGCGCCTGCCCGAAAACGTTTAACGAAATCATCAAACCCAGAAGGAACACACTGAGAAACCGCGCAGCTCTCATACATCACCTCACATAACAGCCTATGCCGACCTTCACCGTCCCACCCGGATCAAAAACGCCCGCTCGTTCCCCTCCAATCGTTCAATCGCGATCTCTCCATCCGCCCGTTCCACCACACTGGGAAACTTCTCCCCCCATTCAACCAGCACCAACGCATCGGGTTGCTCCGCCATCTCATCCAGCCCCACCGTCAACAGCTCCCGCTCCGTCTCCAACCGATAAAGATCGAGGTGGTACAGCCGAACCTTGGGCCCCGCATACTCATGCACCAGCGTAAACGTGGGACTCGTGACATCCTCTTCGTCAGCCGCCCCCAGCGCCGCCGCAATCCCCTTCACCAGCGTTGTCTTCCCCGCGCCTAAATTCCCCCGCAACACAATCACTTTAGGAGCAGGCAACAAAATCTCCGCCACCCTCTCCCCCATCGCCAACGTCCCCGCAACCGACCGCGTCTTGAACCGCTTCTCCCGCAAAAACTCACTCAACGTATCAACTCCGATACCTTTATTATCCTCTGCGGCAAGAGTATCCCAATCTTCTCCAGAAGATTTTCCGAGACCTCTCAGCTCCTGAACACCGCCGTATCAGGATGGTGGTTCATCCAGTCGAACCAGTAATCCTTGTGGGCGTCGATCTCTTTCAGGCACCGCCCCGCCAGCTTCCCATCCACCGCACATCCTTGAAAGTTCCACCCACTTCCCGTATCGGCATCCTGCATCACCCTGTCCCCTTCGCCCCTGGTGAAGGTAAGCTCGGCCGCGTCAAACACTCGAATCGAAGCCCCATCCGAACCCACGACCACGAGCACCGCAGAGCCCGCCACCTGATCCTGAATCACCTTCGCCCCCAGAATGGCATCGATCGGATAAGCCTTGTTCTTACCCGCGACCGTCAAGCCCAGCATCAACCGATGCGGTCCAATTCCTGATTTAGTCGTATCCACCACGGTAGTGGTCTTCTCGACATGCTTCTCCCAATCCTTCAATTCGTACTCCGGGATATACGGCGCATCCGGCTTCAGCACATCGCCCTGCGGCTGCTCTCTGCGCCACAGTGCAAACGTCAGTTCGCTGCTGTGAACCAGATTCAGATGCCGCCCCTTCAACGGCCCGAAGATCGCCTCCCCCGTGCTCTGCTGCCACACGCTGCTGGTCTGCTCGTCGCGCATCAGTGCATTCCCATTGTTGATTCCTGCCAACCGAAAATGCAGCGCCCTTCCGTCGACCACGGGATCCCAGACCAGTCCTGTGTGACACAGAGTGCAGTACGTCACCACAATGGGCACGCCGCCCACGGTGTCATTCACAATATGGTGATACCCCATCGTCCGTATCGGATATGCGCGCGCATAACCACCAAGCCGCACCGCCAGCACTTTATCGCCAGGATCGACCGCCACAGCAGCCGCACTCCCAAACGCCGGCGCGTCATAGGGATGAAACATCTTCTCGAAGATATTCACATGCGTCAGGTACGCTCCCGCAATCGCAACGACGCACAGACCCACCATCGCAGCCTGAAACCACACTCGCCTGACGCCTGCTCCAACTCTCTTCCACGACCATAGCGTCACGGCCACCAACAACACCGCACTCGCACCCGACACCCATGGCCCTTCCTGATGAGTCCACAGCGCTACCTGCAGCGCCGTCGCCTCTTGAGGGTGAAACGGCCGGATCACAAGCATCGGAATCATCACACACGCCGCCGACACCGCTGCACATATCAATCCAACCGCCAGCGACCACCCTGCCGTGGTTCCTACCCTCTGCTCTTCCAATACCTGTGCCATGAATATCCTCGTTGCGATTCAACTGTGACCGCCCCATCGAGTCAACCCCTCAGACGATGGAAAAGACTCTCCACCTAAGGTTGGAGGTCTGGACAGTAGTCAATCAGGAGCCACCCTCTCCCCCATCGCCAACGTCCCCGCAACCGACCGCGTCTTGAACCGCTTCTCCCGCAAAAACTCACTCAACGTATCAACTCCGATTCATCAAAACTACTTTATTCATCTCGCAGCGTCTTTGCAGGATCGATCCCCGCAATTCGCAGAGTCGGCACCGTGGAAGCGATCAGCGCCACTACTGCCAGCACCAGAACAACCGTGACAATCGTCGGCCTGTCATACACGTCCACTCCGTAGAGCACACTGTGCATTCCCCGCAACGTCCCTGCACACAAGATCAAACCCAGAATAAGCCCCAGCACCGAAGCCCATACTCCCGGTGCGCCAATATGAATCATGGCTTGACGAATCGTGGACCCCAACGCGATGCGGATGCCAATCTCGCGAGTCTTCTGCGCCACAATATTCGCGACCAGCGCAAAAATCCCGACAGCGCTCAGCAGCAAAGCCAGCCCAGCCATCGCGCTCAGCAGCGCCACTTCAACACGCTGCGTTGCCAGGGTCTTCGCCTGCAGATCGCGCATGCCGTAGAAGCCCGAAAAAGGCAGGTTCAGATCGGCACTCGCCAGCGCCCGTTGCATCTGCGCCGTCAACCCTTCCACCGGTCCAGCCGTGCGAACAACCCAGCTCGGCTGAAACCATGCGTGGACCGCCGCAAGCAAACTTGGCACTACCTGCGATGCCGGAATATAAATCATCTCTTCCCCGGTAAGAGGCGCTGTAACATCCAGCCCCGGCGCCATGGCCACATCCGCCACCACCCCGATAATCATCATGTTCTTATCCACGTAACGGCCAATCGGATTCGTCCCATGGAAAAATTTGCGCGCGAACGTCTGGTTCACAATAGCCACGCGTTGCGAGTCCGGACGATCTGCATCGGTAAAGGATCGCCCCGCCATAACCGGAATCTGTAGTGTCTTAAAATAATCCGGAGTGACGTACGTCTCATCCGCCATCACTTTTTGCCCTGCTTCTTTACCATCGCTGATAGCCAACCCTCCCATAATCAGGGAGCGTTCAAACGGCAAACTCAGGCCGACAGCGGCATCCTGCACGCCGGGAATCTGTCGCATCGCCGCGGTGCTTTCATTCAGCAGCTTTCGAAACGCCACCGGGTCGTGATATCGCACATCGTCAAGCGATGCCCTCGCCGTCATCACTCCCGTCGGATTGAATCCCGCTGGCAGCCTTTGAAGATGAATAAGAGTACGGATGAGCAAGCCCGAAGCAGCCAGCAACACCACCGTCAGCGCAACCTCGCCCACAATCAACGCCTGCCGCAGGCGCAGACGATCGCCGCCGGTCGCCATACGGCTGGCAATGGCCGAACGCAGATCGAGCCTCTGTGTCGCAAGTGCAGGCAGCATGCCAAAGAGCACGCTCGTCAGCAGAGAGATCAAAAGCGTAAATGCCAGCACACGGCCATCGAGAGGCACTCTGGCTACAGGAAGAAAGTTCTCTGGCAGAAGCAGCAGCAACCCGCGTAGAGCGGCAAACCCCACCGCTATCCCGGCAATTCCGCCAACAAACGCCAGCAGAAGATTCTCCACCCACAATTGCTTCTGAATCTGCCAGCGCGAGGCGCCCAACGCCATCCGCGTCGCTACTTCGGGTGTCCGCCGCAGCATGCGCACCAGCGTCAGACCAGCCAGATTCGCACACGCGATCAGCAGGATAAATCCCGCCGCGAGCATCAGCGTCAAAGCCTGCGGACGCAGCGTAGCCGTCTGCCCCTTCTGCAGCGGAACCGAATAGTAGGTCACCTGCGCGCCGGGGTTATCCTCCAATTCAAAACGATGAGGCCGAAGAGACCACATACGATTGATCTCGGCATCCGCCTGCTGCCACGTCTTGCCATCGCGCAGCCTTGTAATCGCCGCAAAATTCGTTCCCGCTCCTTCGCCCCCGCGACTAGCCTGAATCGCCGTATAGAGATCGGCATTCAAAGGCGTCGTCGCTCCTTCAGGAAGCACCCCGATGACGGTATACGGCTCACCCTTCAACAAAATCGGCTCACCCACGATTTTGGAATTGGCACCGAAGGTCTTTCGCCACAAGTTGTAGTTCAGAATGGCGGTCTTCGGTCCGTGGACACGGTCCTCCTCCTCCGAAAAATTACGCCCGGCAAGCGGATGAATACGCAGTACATCGAAATAGTGCGCCGAGACCCGGCCCGCATGCAGATACTGCACATGCGATCCCGCCTGAAGATTAACACCCGAAGTTCGCGAACTTGAAACAGCAGACGTTAATGAGGGAACGTTGTCCCGCAGCAGTTCCCATTGCTCGCCATTCAGATTGTGCCGCTCATCGGAAGACTTTGTACCTGTAACTCGCGTGTAAATCGTTCCCATGCGCTCCGGCTGCGAGTAAGGCAGGTTCTTCAGCATCAACGCATTCACGATGGAAAAGATCGCGGTGTTTGCACCTATGGAAAGCGCCAGCGTAAGAATCACCGTCACGGTGAACCCGGGATTGCGCCACAACTGACGCGTCGCAAATCTTAGATTTTGCCCTAAAGCATCCATCGCTCATCCTCCTGGCAAGACAGTGGGGCTTATCTGCAAAATACGTTAATCCTCCAGAGAAAGTTCCGCTGGATCAGCCGCGTCTCAAACCGCAAACCCAAACCAACCCATCTTCATCCCTGACCCGATACCGAAAAGCATCCGACAAATGTGTAACCGTATCGGTTGCAAGAACTGTATGTTCATCCATAACATGCGCTGCAAAATCTCCTGCGAGTCCATGAAGATACACAGCCGCCTCAACCGCTCGCGCCACGTCATCCGGAAACTGCGCCAGCATAGCCGCCACGATCCCTGTCAGAATATCGCCGCTGCCCCCTTTCGCCATCGAAGGATTCCCCGTCGTATTCACCGCAATCGACCCATCCGGATGCGCCACCAGCGTCCGCCATCCCTTCAACACCAGCGTCACCTTGTGCTCCGTCGCAAACCGCCGCGCCAGCCCCACCCGGTCGGCCTCTACCTCTTTCACCGTCAGCCCCGCCAGCCGACCCATCTCGCCCGGATGCGGCGTCAACACCATCACCCGTCCGGTCCCCTTCAGCAACTCCGCCTTACCCGCAAACGCATTCAGCGCATCCGCATCGATCACCACCGGCACCGTAGTCTTCGCAACCAGCCGCCGCGCAAACTCCGAAGCGTCCCCCTCGGTCCCCAACCCGGGCCCCACCGCCAGAACCTTGATCCCCTTCATCAAAGCCTCAAATCTCTCGCCCTCAAGATTTTCAAGCGATACCCCTTCCACAGAACCGGGTGCCCCATTCTTTGCGTGATCGGGGTCCCCAACGCGCGTATTCGCTCGTTGGGGTGATTGGGCGAAGGGTGGGATATCGTGCGCAGCACGACCGTTTTCTGCCAACGGAGCCACCATCAACTCCGGAGCCACCCCACCCACAATCCCCACAAGTCTCTCCGGCACCGCCGCCGTCACCAGTCCGGCCCCCGTCCTCATAGCCGCCAGTGAAGCCATAGCCGGAGCCCCGGCCTTCCCCCAGCTCCCCCCCACCACCAGAACGTGCCCAAACTTCCCCTTATTCGCATTCACCCCCCGCGCCTTCTCCGCCACAGCCTTCGAAGCTCCGGTCCAGCTCAAGCCTGACGAAGAAGCAATCGCCTCCTCAGGAGACCCAATCCCCGCCACTACCACTGGCCCAAACGTCCCTCGCGTCAGATGCCCAAACACATGCGCCATCTTCGGAGCCGTAAACGTAACCACGGCATCCGCCCTGTACGCCCCCTCCGCCTCCTGCTCCATCGAGTCCGCATCCCACCCTGAAGGCAGATCCACCGCCACCACCGGCACCTCCAGCTCCTCAACCATCTCCCGCAGAGTCCCCGCCAGCCCACGCAACGGAGGCTTGAACCCCGTTCCCACCACAGCATCCACCAGCAGCTCCGCCTCACCCAGCGCACATCGCTTCAAAGCAGCCTCATCCCGCACCTCGTTCATGGCCACCGTCGACGTCTCATCCCGCAGCCGCCTCAAGGCTGCAGCAGCCTCTCCCTTCAGCTCCCCCGCCCCGCCCAACAGCAGCACCCGAACAGCCTTACCAGCCTCCGCCAACACCCGCGCGGCAACTAATCCATCCCCACCGTTGTTTCCTTTCCCGCAAAGCACCATCACTCTCGATGCAGCCGGATACTCACGCAGGCAAAACGCAGCCACCGCGCTTCCCGCCGCGTTCATCAAATCCCCCAGCGGCACCCCAAACTCCTCCGCCGTCCGCCGATCCACCGTCCCCATCTCCGCCGCCGTCAGAATCTTCATCTGTCCCTTCTACACCAAAAGGAAATGCGCCAGCTTCTGGCGCATTCCTCAAAACCCAAAAAATCGACATTTCAGAAACCACATTAGCCAGCCGAAAAACCAACGGCTAACCAACCCATTACCAGCAGAAATTTACTCCGAAGACCCTACACTTCCAACCGCGCTAACCACCGTCGGTTTCTGCATAAAATAACTCTTATCCCAAAGCGCCCTGTAGAACTGCCCCGTCAACTCAGCCGCTTTCGGTCCGAAGGTAGGTCTTCCACCCTCAAGAAAAAATACCGTAACAATCCGCCCATTCGGTGTATCCGCAAACGACCCAAACCACCCAAACCGCGTTCCATTATTCGAGCAGGTTCCAGTCTTGCCCATCACCGGAAACTGGTTGAAGTTAGCCCGCAAAGACCGCGCCGTACCGTACATAACCGCGCCCTGCATCCCAACCTGAATCTCTGGAATTAGCGGCGCTATGTTCAACATTCGCTTTATCTTAGGCTCAAATGTCGCGATGTCCACCGTATTCTCAGGATGCTGCAAATAGTACAGCGTTCCCCCATTCGCAATCGCTGAAACCAGCGCCCCAAGCTGCAGCGGAGTCATCGACACGCTCTCTCCAAACGAGCACATCCGCCCCACTCCACCCAGCGACGCAGGCAGTTCTTCATCCGGATAAATCCCCAGCTGTTCGCCCTGAATGTGATACCCGGCCAACTCCCCTAAACCGAACTGGTTCGCATAATGCTTTACCCGCTCAAACCCTAACGAGCGTCCAAGTGTCTCAAAATAAGCATTATTCGAGTGCGCCAGAGCCTCCGTAAGCGTCAGATGATATTTCCCGCCTAGATTCACCGGTGTATCCCGCTTGACCAACCCTTCTTCAAGCGCTGCCAGCGCCACCGTCAGCTTAATCGTCGAACAGGGTTCCGCACCCCGCGACAAAGCCAGCTTCTGGTTCACCATCGCCAGAATGCGCCCATTGTCGGGATTAATCGCAACCGCAGTGCCATTCATATTGCCCAGCGCTTCAATCGCCGCTGCCCGAACCACTGGATCTTCACCTTCTGTTACATCACCCAACGTCAAATTATCTGCAAAGGAGCTAGCCGAAAAATGCTCCTGGTACCGTGTCCGCCGAACAGCCAGCTTAGCCTTGGCTCCGCGCCCCCGCTTGTGCACCACAACCTTCGACGTTGCAGCAACATGCGTCGACTTTACCGTATGCGAGGCGCCACTCTTTGCCTTGGCTTTCGTGGTCGTATGAACTGTGCTGGTCGAGTGTTTTTTCGCCGTCGTGGTCGTCGCGCCAGCCTCTGCCGCCAGACTGAAAAGGAGCACGCACAGCATCTTCAATATTTGAGACACCGTCTTCCTCCTCTCAGGATGCGCAAACCACCTGACAAATCTTCCTTCGTTTGCAAAACTCTCACCCATCTCCATTGTACGCAATGACACAGAGGTATCAATCATTCCCACCCTGTCCAATACTTGCTATGGATTGCCACGCCGCAAAAACGCTGGAATATCCAATTCGTCCGGCTCCGTCTGCTCCACGGAGACTGCTACGGCTCCGCCAAACACCGGTGCTCTTCCCGAAGGTTCTGTAACTGCCGCACTTCGAACGTCTTCCTGATGGACGTGCGCCGCCACACCAATGTGAGCCGGCTCCCGGTAACGTTCCGGCATCGCCGTTCCAATCGCCTCGTCCTGTGCCAAATTCGATTTGAAAAAATCATCGTCAAAAACCGAGGCAGCCACAGGCACCAGTTCGGGCGCAGCCTTGGTCTCAACAGCCCTGCTCTCCATTACAGGAGCGGTATCCCTCGCCGCTACAGGCGGTACAACAGGGACCACAGGCTCTGGCGCAGCCTCACTCGCAAACCTGGGAGCGGCCATTCTTGCATTCGTCACCCGCGGTGCAATCGGCACGTCATAGCGCATCGTCGGCAGCGTTGCCTCCGCCAGCATTCTCTCACGCCGTTGCGGCATCTCCTGCTGTTTGAAACCCGTGGCGATCACAGTAATCTTCACCTCATCGCCCATGGTCTCGTCCTGCACCGCGCCAAAGATGATGTTCGCATCCTCATGCGCCGCATTCTGAATAATGGTCGAAGCCTCGTTCACCTCACTCAGCTTCAAACTGCTCGACCCCGTAATGTTGATCAGGATTCCGCGAGCCCCATCGATCGCTCCAGCCTCCAGCAACGGCGAAGCCATGGCTGCCATCGCAGCCTCCACCGCGCGGTTCTGGCCCGAGCGCATCGCCGTGCCCATCACCGCATAGCCCATCCCCGCCATCGTCGTCTTTACGTCGGCAAAGTCGCGATTGATTACGCCGGGAATCGTGATGATGTCTGATATCCCCTGCACACCCTGCCGCAGCACATCGTCCGCGATCCGGAAGCTCTCAAAGAATCCGGCATCCTTCGCCACCGCCAGCAGCTTTTCATTCGGAATCACGATGACGGTATCGACCGACTCCAGCAGCTCCTGCATGCCGCGCTCGGCCTGCATCATTCGTCGCTTGCCTTCAAACGCAAACGGCCGCGTCACCACCGCCACCGTCAACGCGCCCATCTCACTCGCCAGGCTGGCAATCACCGGAGCCGCACCCGTCCCAGTACCTCCACCCAGGCCAGCCGTTACAAACACCATGTCCGCACCCTCAAGCGCCTCGATGATCTTGTCCGAGTCCTCAAGCGCGGCCCGTCGTCCCACATCAGGATTCGCTCCCGCACCCAGCCCGCTTGTCAGCTTTACGCCCAGTTGCAGCTTCACCGGTGCGTTCGACACCTGCAGCGCCTGCACATCCGTGTTCGCCGCAATAAACTCGACGCCTTCCACATTGGCCGCGATCATGCGATTCACGGCGTTATTCCCTCCGCCACCAACGCCAATTACCTTGATCTTCGCGCCATGCGGAATCTCGTCGTGGTAGTGGATGCGGATGTCGTCATCAGGCAGATTGGGCATGAAATCAGTACTCCTTAGGCTCTTTTAATTCTGACACCTCCCAACCGAACAAAGGAACCACGTTTTCCACCGCCCGTACCATCGCTGGTTCAGCCTAAACGCCTTTAATTTCCAGCGGCCTTCCCATCTTTTGTGGGCATCGCCGTAATAGGGGTGTTGAACTTGTCCGTCTGCGTTATCCCCCGCCCTTCCACAACGGTATAAATCCTGTCCGCCGCAACATCCGGAATCTTCTCGACAAGACCGCTCGGCCACTCAATCTGGACCTGCTTCATCACCGCTTCAGAACCAAGTCCAAAATGGAGCCGTTGGTCGCTTGAAGACAAATAGCTTCCTCCGCCTCGAACCTCGTCGACCTGAGCCAACTTGCTCGTCGTCACCGTCACTCGCGCACCAATCGCAGAGCGGTTGCTCTTCGTACCTACAAGACGGAACAGTACTCGGTGCCCTGCATTCTTCGTCTCGTTGATGAAAAGCGAAGGCGGGCCGCCCGCGTTATAAACCACGGCATCAACGTTACCGTCACTGTTGACGTCGCCAAACGCAACGCCTCTCCGCGAGTGCAGCGGCCCATCGTTCAATCCAGCAGCATTCGCCATCTCTGTAAACGTCCCATTGGCCTCATTGCGAAACAGCTGTATCGGCTCGCGATACTTCAGATCATGCGGCAGACTGTCGACCATCGACGTTACATTTCCATTTGCGACGAAGAGATCCGGCCAGCCATCATTGTCGAAGTCGGAAAATCCCCCGCCCCACGCTACAAGCTGATTCCCCGGCCGTGTAAGTCCAGCCGCAAAGGCATCATCCGTAAAGCCCGTATCGAAGCTCTCATTCTTGTACAGGCTCATTGGCTGATACCCATACCGCGTCACCACAACATCGAGCGACCCATTGCGATCGTAGTCTGCAAAGTCCGCCATCATGTTGCCCATGGAGCGCCCTTCAGGACTCAGCGCAGTTCCCGTCAGCAACCCAATCTCTTCAAATGTACCGTCGTGTTTATTGCGGTACAGAAAATTCGGCCCCATGTCATTCGTGACGAAGAGATCGGGCCAACCATCGTGATCGTAATCGGCCCACACCACACCCATGCCAAGCCGCTTATCGGGATTGTCGACGCCAGCCTTCTGCGCAGCCTCCTCGAAACCACCAGCCCCCAAGCTGTGAAACAACAGGTCCGTCTCGCCGTTAAGTATAGGAACCTCCATCGACAGCCCCTGATACAAAAATCCTTTGTCTCCCGGCTGCGGTAGATGGTGCAGATCAGAGTTCACATAGCGCGACACGAAGAGATCCAGCTTCCCATCGCGATCGTAGTCAGCCCACGCCGCGCCTACACTGAAGCCACCACCACCAACTTTATTCTTTGCCGTCACATCTTCAAACTTGCATCCACCAAGATTGCGATAAAGAACATTGTGACCATAGCCTGTTACATAAAGATCGGGCAGGCCATCATTATCGAAGTCCCCCACAGCAACACCCATCCCCCATCCACGCACCGACAAGCCTGACGGCGCCGTTACATCCGTGAAGTGCACCGGCGCATTCTGCGCTGTGTCCTGACGGTACAGCGTAACCATCAGATCTCCACCCTTCAGATAATTGTCTACCGTAGAGTCGTTCACCGTAACGATGTCGAGCTTCCCATCGTTATCGCAGTCGAACAACGCGACACCCCCTCCCATCATCTCGACAAGATACTGCTTTACCGGAGCAAAATGTGGCACAGTCGTCAGCCCCGCCTGCGGCCCAACATCACGAAACCGAATAGGCGTAGTTGTACCAGTCTGAGCTAGTGCAAAAACCGAAAACACCAACGACGCCGAGAGAACAGAAATGACTTTCGAGATCATGTGATTACGGATGGACGGCCTCACCATTCTTCTCCAGATGCGCCAGCGCAAGCGCCAACTGGTCTTTCGCCTCTTTGTCCTCAGCATTCAACTGAATCGCAGAGCGTAGTTCGTCTGTGGCCTGCTGATACTGTCCCTGAGCGGCATACGCCTCACCCAGCGCCCGATGAATCTCCGCAACCCCAGGATTAGCTCGCGACAGCGCCTGCAACCTCACCAGACCGTGAGCATAATCACCCGTCTGAACAAGAGACTGAGCATAGATGTAAGCAAGCTGCGGATTGTTCCCCAACGAAGCCTCAAGTGGCTGAAGCGTCGCGACTGTAGCCGCATAATCCTTCTGCATAAAAAAGCTCACGCCAAGAACATTTCGCGCCCCCTGCTCCTCCGGATGCGCCGCAAGATAGTGCTTCAGCGGAGGAATCGCCTGAGCATACAGTTTCCCTGAGAACGCAGCCCTGCCCCAGTTGTAATCGAGTCCTTCGAGCGAAGGGTTCCACCTCCCAGCCTTTTCAAAATATCCAGTAGCCGTCGCAAACTCACTATTCCCTGCCGCAATCGCACCCAGGTTGTTGTAGCTGTCCGCAACAGCACCCGAGACCCGCGACGTAAGCTCCTTCATCTCCTGCTCCGCCTTCGCGTCGAAAGCAACGCGCTGCGGCAGGCTACCCATCGGCGGAGCTCCTGCCATCTCACCCATCGGTGCACCCTTCAGCCTTGCCTGATCGAGTTGCAGATTCTGCTTCAGCAGACCCGCCGAAATCTCCATCTCCCCTTTCGCTTCATCAGCACGATTCATCTGCAACAGCACACGACCCAACAGGTAATGAGCCCGCTGCACCTGATAGTGGTTCCGCGACACATCCGTCGTCAACGCGATCGCCTTGCGAAAAGCCTGCTCCGCCTCCGGCAGCTTCTTCAGTTGCAGATAGACCTGCCCCAGCAGCAGCGGATTGTCAGGATTACGTGGATCGAGACTCGACGCCCGCTTCAAATCCAACTCCGCATCCTGCAATCGATGCTCGCTCAACGCAATACTGCCAAGCTGCGCGAGGCTGAAATAGTCATCCGGGTGCAGTGCCAGCTCTCGATTGAACTCTTCAATCGCCTTTGGATACCCAACCTCGCCCTGACTCAGCATGTACGACGCGCCAAGCCCATAGTGCGCCTCGGGCAACGTCGCATCACGGGCAATGGCCTTCTCGAACTCGACGATAGCTTTATCGGGATAGCCGGCCTCACCATAAGCCCGCCCGAAATCAAGATGGATCGCAGCCTTATCGCCAAAGCCCTTGGACATCTCCGCAAACAGAGCCTCAGCATCTTTCGTATCCGCCAGTGCAAGATAAGCCGTCGCCAGCGCGAGACCATCCTTGTAACTCGGGTCCAGCGCAACCGCAGCCTCAAGCTGCTTCCGTGCCTGCTCGTTCTCGTTACCCTGCAGCAAGGCCTCCCCCGCAATCAGCCGTGCCTCCGAACTCTTCGGATCGTTGATCAGCACCGCCTCCGCAAGCGCCTTTGCTCTTGCAATATCGCGGGCCTCCAACGCAGCCTCAGCAAATCTCAGGCGAAGCTCATCATTCCCATTTACTTCATCCAGCCCCAGCGCCTCTTCAAAGAGCTTCGCCGCTCCAGGATAATCACCAATCTGCACATGCGCTTCCGCCAGCCTGCGAAGACTGCCCACCAGAAAGCTCCTATACTCCTGCGTCGCCCGCGCCAGATCTCCGGCCGACTGAGCTCGCTGAGCCGCGTCATACTGCTGCTGCAGCTCGCCCTGCTGCTCTAATTCGCTAGCCGCCTGCTTAGTTTTCTCCGCTGGCTTCACTGATCTGTTGCCTTTGATCTGTGCCACACACATCCCTGCATTCGCAGTCCCCACAGCGATCGCGGCAACTCCCATCCAGTGGCGCCACCGAACTCGGCGCATAGCATTTTCTCGAAATTTCTCTGTCAACAGCAATCGTTCCGACATTGGCAAAAGTATAGCGAAGGGCCTAAACCCTTCGCTATCGTTGTTGATCTTTCAACATCTCACGCTGTCAACGGCGAGTGAGGCGGCCTTTCGACCACCCCACTCATCGTCATCAGGTTAGAAGTTGTACTTCAGTGCAAGCTCCATAATGCGTTGGCTATGCCCGCCGGTCTTGGTATCCAGGAAACCAAGGGTAGACGAGTTCGACGACGTATTCGGAGTCAAATCATGGTTGTAGTGCAGTGTCAACTGATTGTTGCCACTGAACTGAGGAAGAGGGTGATTGAGCCAGTTGAATGCAGATGCACGGAACTGAACGCTTTGCCCTTCAGTGATCTTGAACGTCTTGTATGCCGCAAGATCGCTATCGACGAAGTCCGCAGTCCTATAGTACGGAAGATTCCGCGGGCCGTTCGATCCAATCGCCGGCGCTGCAAAGCACGACGCGTTGATTCTCTGTTTATCTTGCAGGTTGGCGCCAGCATTGCAGGTCAGCACAGGCATAATCAGCTTCGCTGCATTTGTACCGAAGTAAGTGTTCTGGCTAAGTCCGGTGATCGTAAGGAAAAAGTTCGGATTGCCTTGGCCAGCCGCCTGCAGGTTGTTGCCCGACTGCCACGTCGTGATGCCTGAAACTGTCCAACCGTTAGCCACACCGCGCAGCAGATGAGACTCACCGTTGTAGACATTCAGGAAGTTATAGGCGTACGACGCGTTGAAGACATACGGCCGATCAACTGACGCTATGCCATAGTTTCCACGCACCGTGAATGGATCGATCTGCTGACCGGTGGCCAGCGTCTTCGACCAGGTGTAGTTCAGGTTATAGGTAAGACGCTCCGACCGTTTGACCCAGCTCAGTTGGAGGCCGTTGTAGTTCGAGTAACCAACGTGGGTGCTTACGCTGATCGGATTCGTCCCGTAAGAAGAGCCAAAAGGATGGTAGTGAGCTTCCGCGTTATTCGGTGCTCCCTGGCTGAGGTTCTCAGGATTCGGCGAGATAACTTTTGTCACCGGATCAGGCAGGAAGAAAGCGCCCAACGGAACCTTATTCTGGTCCGTGAAGCTCTGAAAGCCGCTGCCTGAGACCGACTCACCACCCATGAATATCTGATCGGTACTGCTTCCGACGTAAGCAACCTCGACCAGAGAGTTCATGGGTGCCTGTTGCGAAATGGTTAGGTTATAAGCACGGCTCCGTGGAATTCCGTAGTCGGTTGGGTCCATAGCGACCACGCCACCGTTGATTGGTTGCGAACCGGCAGTAAGACCAATTGTTGGTAATGCTGGCGTGATCTGCGAGATCCGTAGGCTGTTTTGTCCAGGCAATCCATATCCCAGGATGCTCTGCGCTGTAGAGAGGGCACCGGTGTAGTCGTTGTATTGATCGGTAAACCGGTACTCACCCCATCCGCCACGAACAATGGTCTTTCCTGAGCCAAACAGGTCATAGGAAAGTCCGATTCGCGGAGAAACGAAGAGGAAGCGATCTGGCGAACCGCTCTTCGGAATGCCCGGGTTGATACCGTGCCAGTACACACCGGGATTGAGCTTGCCTGATGCCCGGTCAGAAGCGACGAGACTGGGCATAAATACGGCAAGGCCTGTGCCCTGACGATCATACCAGTGGCCGATGTGCTCGAAACGTAAACCATACTCTACAGTCAGACGCCGTGTAGCCTTCCAGGTGTCGTTGCCGTAAAACGAGAACGTCTGATAAGCCATATCGCTGACTGGTGCTTTGTCGTTTTCGCTGTAACCAGTCGCAACGCCCATCACGAAGTTCGCAGTTGGGTTATTCGGAGATCCGAGCGGCTGGGCTTGATTGGCACTGTTGATGTCATTTTTTACGGTACCGCCGCTGCTGAAGTTGCCGAAACTTCCATTGGGAGCGAACGATCCGCCCTGGATATTTCCAACGTTCTCGGTAAAGACTCCGAATTTCAGCGTGTGCGTCTTGATAACCTTCGACAGGTCATTCGCGAACGCTGGCATCTCTTTGCGAACAAGGTATGTGCCGTTTGGCTCAAAGATGTCAGCCTGCGAGAAGTCCGGGAAGGTCAGTGTACCGGCGCTGCTGTAAGAGGGGATCAACTGAGATCCCGAATTGTACACAGTCCCGTAGTTGGTGGGATAGCCAAGCGTCGAGCGATAAGCTGCCGATGCTTTCGGCGGACCTACCGGGAAGTTGCCGTAGCCCCAGCTTGCAATGAATTCATTCGTAAACGTCGGACTGAATATGTGAGTAAAGTGCCCCGCAAGCGCCTTCGAAAACGCAGTGCTGATCAGTCCGCCCCCTGGATACGGAATGGAATTTCCCGGGGTCCAGTAGATGTGTGCTCCATTGCCCTGCGACGGAGCCGAGTCCTGGCCGTACTGATAGGAGACGAAGAAGGTGTTGCTGTCATTGAGGTGATAGTCCACACGAGTACGAAGCAGGTAGCCGTTGTGTGTTCCGGGGATCACCTGGTTGTAGTTGAATCCGCCAGGAGTCGTAATTGGATTTGCATTAGCAGCTGGCCAGAAGCTTGCCAGCGACTTTGCGCCCGGATCCAGGAACTCGGTCGGGATAATACCGGCTGCCCGGGCCCCTTGGCCAACGATGGAACCATCCGGCAGCACCGTACCCGTAAGGTCGTTGCAACCATTCGTTGACTTGGTATCGAGATTCTTGCCGCCGCAGAAAGCAACGTTCGCCGCGGTGTTCGTAAAGTTACCCGCCATCATGTCAGGCGTTGGAATGAACGACTGCAGACGATTCGAGTTGCCGGTGTTTTGCAGAATGCGCTCGTAGCCAAACCAGAAGAGGACCTTGTTCTTGGTAAATGGTATCGGACCGCCAACGTTGCCGCCTGGGTAGTAGTAGTGCGAGGCACCCCTTGCAGTTCCAGCATGGTTGCTCTGCCAGTCATTGGCGTTGATGACGTCGTTTCTGGCGTACAAATAGCCGCCGCCGTGGTACTTGTCACCACCGGATTTGCTGATCGAGTTGATGACTACCGGCCCGCGAGGAGCATCGGCGCCAAAGTTCGAGGTCTGTACGCTGACCTCCTGCGTCATATCAGGGTTCAGAATCGAGATCGAGGCGCAGTTGCAACCTGGATCGTCAACGTCTACGCCGTCTGAAAACTGACTCGTACCGCCGCGATTGACCGCGCCGTTTGCATTCAAACCATTACCAACCGCGCCTGCGCTGACACTCACAACCGTAGGATCGAACATCGCTCCGTTGGTGAGGCCATTCCCGACGCTCGTCACGCCTGGCAGCACCTTCAACAACTCGGAAAGGTTACGACCCTGGATCGCTAGCTGCTGGATATCGTGTGAGTCAAGGATCGCAGCACGCTGTCCGTTTTCCACGGGAATGATCTGCGCACTCCCCGCTTCTACCGTGACCGTCTCGCCCGTTTGTCCGATAGCCAGGACAAGGTTAGGAATCTTACGGACATCACCCGCGCTTAGCGGAATGCTGTTCTGTTGAAAGCTCTTGAAGCCCTTGGCTTCAATCCTCAAAGAGTAGCTTCCGGTCAACAGCGCCGGAAAGGCAAAGTACCCTTCGCCGTTGCTTACAGTATCGCGTTTCTGACCTGTTGCTTCGTTCGTAACTGAGACGGTTGCACCTGGGATTACGGCTCCGGTTCCGTCAACAACCGTGCCATTGATGGTTGCAGACACCTGGGCATACGCCGAGGGCAGCAATACCAGAAACGACGCTACGATGAGCGCCAGGAGTAGCCGCGCGTGGCGCAACGGCTGTAGGTATCGGTATGACCGTTCTAATTGCATACTGCCTCCAAAAAAACGTTTCCTTCACAGACGTGCTTTTCAACTTGGAACGCACATCTGCCGTCGCCTGCTTCGATGACATCCGCTCGCATCAACATCCGACCCGCCACAAATTGCGGCCAGTCGAACTAACGAGCTAAATCGATTCAGTGTGACGTTAGAGCATTTACATGACCGAAATAACGACTGTCAACCTAAATCGTTTGAACCGTTTATTCCCCAGTAAATGCCCATCTGCAATGCCTCTTGCGTGCGGTTTGAGGTAAAACGCTAAACCTAGTATCCTCAAATCCTTACAGGCCGAAAAACACACCCGTAACAAAGAATAATTTTTAGCTAAAGCCACAAGGGCGATGCCAATCCTTTCGAGAGCTGAATTCAATTTCGGCAAATGAAAGAGTAAAAAAAGAGAGATTTTGGAGGATTTATTTCAGATTAGTGTCCCAATATTAAAGCCGGCCTAGAATTCAGACGCCTGCCTTTTCCACAACCTTTTCAATCTAGAAGCTCCCCGCAAAGATAGCCTTCAACTTGGCCCGCAGCCCTTGCTCTTCGCTGGCCTTTCGTACCTGCGTTCGATGCGTATACAGCAGCATCCCTATCGCCGCTGCAAACTCCGGCTTGGCCAGCTCCTCCGGCATCCGTGACAGCGGCACCGGATACCCAATTCGCGCCGGCACCCGTAACAGGCTCTCCGCATTATCCAGCAGCCCAGACATCATCGCCCCGCCGCCCGTCAGCACACATCCAGCGCCCAGCGCCTCCAGCACCCCACCCTGCCGCAGATTGTCCCGCAGCATCGTAAACAGTTCACGCGCCCGCGGCTCCAGAATCTCAGCCAGAAACCTCTGCCGAACCATTCGCGCCGGCTGTCCCCCCGATATCGCCAGGTCTCCGCCTACTTCAATCTCATTCAACTGCGGCACCGCCGTCACCACGCAATGCCCATACGTCTTCTTCAGATACTCGGCCTCTTCCACCGTTACATGCAGTCCCACCGCAAGATCGTTCGTAAAATGATCCCCTCCAATCGGCAGCACCGCCGTGTGTGCAATCGACCCTTCGAAGAACACCGCCAACTCCGTCGTGCTCGACCCGATATCGGCCATGCACACGCCCAGCTCCCGCTCGTCCGCACTCAGCACAGCCTCGGCCGAAGCAATCCCTTCATACACCGTATCAATCACCTCAAGCCCTGCCCGGTTTGCGCATGTAATCACGCTCTGCGCCACTCCACCCGAGCACGTCGAAAGATGCAGATTCACCTCAAGCTTGTTCCCCACCATCCCCACCGGATCGTGAATCCCCGCCTGGTCATCCAAAATGAACTCCTGCGGCAACAGATGCAGCACCTCGCGATCAGGAGGCAGCGCCACACTCCGCGCCCGGTCCACCGCAGCCCGAACCTCTTCGCGTGTAATCTCTCGCATCCGGCTACCCATGCTTATGCCGCCCCGCGAGTTCACCCCACGCACATGAGTCCCGCCGATCCCCACCACGGCTGTCTCAATCCCCGCCTTCGCCGTTCTCTCCGCCGTCAGCGCCGCGCGATTGATCACTTCCGCCGCCGGTCCCAACTCGGCAATCAAACCCTTCCTCATCCCCTTCGAGGGCTCCACTCCATGCCCGCGATACCGCAGCACGCCATCCTGCAACTCAGCCACCAGCACACAGCTCTTCGTGCTTCCGGCGTCCAGCACGGTAATCAGGTTGTCCTGTCTCTGGTTCATGGCTTGACCACCTGCGGAGGATGAAATTGTTGTGTCGTCGCACTCGGCGTCGCCGCATGCGTCGTACCGCTTTTTGGATGGACCCACGTAGCAACATCACTTCTCTTGGCGGAAGCCTTCGTCGCCGCACCTTTCTTCGCCGCAGCCGGATGCGAACCATGAACCACAACCTTAGCCTTTGGTGAAGCCTTGCCAGCAGCCTTTGCCATCGGTGGCTTCACCGCAGGAGCCGCAAACGGAACATCCGCTGAAGGCTCCGTAAAATTCATCGCCGCAGGCGAAGACCCCGCCGCAGGAACAGGCCCCGTCTCCAGCACCACCTGCCGCTCATACCGCATGTCCACAGCGGATAATTTCGGGTACTGCCCCCTCCACTCAGCCAGGTGAGCCTCATACTTCTTGTACCGGTCCAGAAAATTCTCTTCGCCAAAGTGCACCAGCACATCCGACGCGTGATCCGGAATCAACGCCTTTACATCCTCTGGATTCGACAGGTCTACCTCGCTCAGATTCTGCGAGATCTTTTCTCCCTCAGCATCCAGCTCCGATGTAAACCTCGCAAAGATCTTCATCCTTGCCGCTCGCGTCGACAGAGGCTCATCCCCTCCAATTCCCGTCACCACGGGAAAGGAATAATGAGTATTCGCGGGTACATCCGTCGGCATATCCAGCAGCACACCATTCGCATCCACTAAGCCGATATGGTTTCCCTGCCGCACAAACGCCACTGGCGTTCGCTCCGTAATCGATACCCGCATCCGGTTCGGCAGCAGCCGCATCACCGTCGCGTGCTCCACCCACGGCAACCGCTCCAGCTCCGCTCGTCTATCCGCCAGTGACACCGTAAAGATATTCCGTTCCACATCACCGCCAAAGATACTCAGCAACTGGGCCCGAGTCAGATGGCTATTCCCTTCAATCTCAATCGAAGACGACGACTGGATCACAAACCGGTCGTCATGCATCAACAAGTCCCTCGCCAGCCACACCGCCCCAGCGCAAAATGCCAGCAGAAACAGCACCGCGACAACGACAGCGATCCTTCCGCCCTTCGTCGCAGGCAGGCCGCGAAACCGAATCCGCGTTCCCGTCTGCCGTCTGCTTGCAGGAACATCGTCATCCTCAAAATCGTCCGCAAAGTCATCGCTCAGATCTCGACGCAGCATTCTCCTCGGCGTCACCGCACCTCTTCGCGGCGTCACCGGCTCTGAAGCATAGTCCTGCATAGGCGTCCCTAACACCGACATCCCACGCTTCGAAGATCCATTGCTATTTCGCAAACCCGAGCAAGGCCGCGAGAATCGCCACCCTGACTATATCCTGCAAACAACCCCATCTAACCTCTCATCTCTCGGGCGTACCCTTTCAGGAACGCACCAATAACCTAACTCCGTACGGGCAACCTAACCTCGCCGCGCAAGTCTTGCAATCCCACCTTCGCATCAGCCATACCAAAATCCGAACCCATCAAAAGCGGGTAAAAAGCGGGCGCCCCATCCTTCGCGCTTTTGCGAAGGTGAGGTATCGTGCGAAGCACGACTGCCTTGTCTACCTCTTAGCACCCAACCCCTCCAACAACATCCCTCCCGCTTGCGACACACTCCCCGCCCCCAGCGTCAAAATCACATCCCCTTCACGAGCCTCATTCACCAAAGCCCCCACCCCATCCGCCAAAGAAGCCGCATACCCCACCCCATCGGCTCCAATCGCCTTCACCAACGCCTCCGCCGACACCCCTTCAATCGGCTCCTCACTTGCCGCATAGATGTCCATCACCTCCACAAAGTCCGCGTCTTTAAAAGCCCCCGCAAACTCCGTCATCAAATCACGCGTCCGCGTAAACCGGTGCGGCTGAAACAACACCATCACTCGCCCATACCCGCACTCCCGCGCCGCCTTCAGCGTAGCCACAATCTCCGTCGGATGATGCCCATAGTCATCCACCACCGTCACGCCACCCACCACGCCCTTGATCTGAAACCGCCGATCCACCCCGCGAAAACTCTCCAGCCCCACAGCAATCTGCTCCGGAGCCACCCCCAACTGCACTCCCACCGCCACCGCCGCCGCCGCATTCAGCACATTATGCCGTCCCGGAACATGCAGCCGAAAAGGCCCCAGCACCAACCCCTTATAGTTCACCTCAAACCGCGAGTTGCAATCCTTTTCCTTCACCAGCATCTGCACCCGAAAGTCCGCATCCTCACTCTCGCCATACGTGTAGACCTTGCGCCTCACCTTCGGCAGCACCGCCCGCAGCAGAGCATTGTCGATACAAGCCGTCGTCGCTCCATAGAACGGAATCCGGTCCATAAACTCGACGAACGCCCCCTCCACATCTTCCATATCGCGATAGCAATCCATGTGCTCGCGATCCAGATTCGTCACCACCCCCAGCACCGGCGACAGCTTCAAAAACGACCGATCGCTCTCATCCGCCTCCGCAACCAGATACTGCGAGTTCCCCAGCCGCGCATTCGACCCCAGCGCATTCACCCTTCCCCCCACCACCACCGTAGGATCGAGCCCTCCACCCGCCAGCACCGCCGCAATCATGCTGGTCGTCGTCGTCTTCCCATGCATCCCGGCAACAGCAATCCCATACTTCAGCCGCATCAACTCCGCCAGCATCTCCGCCCGCTGAATCACCGGAATCTTCCGCGAATGCGCCTCCACCACCTCAGGATTCGTCTTGCTCACCGCAGAACTCGTCACCACCACATCGCTCGCCGCCGCATTCGCCGCCGCATGCCCCTCAAACACCCGAGCCCCCAACCCCACCAAACGATCCGTCACCGCACTCCGCCGCAGATCGCTCCCCGAGACCGAATACCCCATCGTCAGCAGGATCTCCGCAATCCCGCTCATCCCAATCCCGCCAATACCAATAAAGTGAATGCGCTGTGTCGACGCAAACAGAAAATGACCAGGCACAAACATAGCTACTTACTCGCTCTCAAAAAATCTCTAGGGATCGTGGCCGATTAACTAATCCGTCAACAGGCCTCAATTTTCCAATGTATCAGTTAGTCGTATGCCTGCAGCCATCCCTTGCTGTACAAAAAATCATGCCCTGCAAGATCTTCCGTTCAGCCGCGTTCTGTGCCGCCGCCCTCCTCTCGCCCTTCACCGTCGCCCAACAAACCCACACCCTCCTCGCCACCCCCACAACCGTAGCCTGGGGATATTACTGGTCCCAGGCCAAACCAGTCCTCTCCATCAACTCCGGCGACACCGTCACCATCCAGACCCTATCCACCTGCGGCCAGCCCTCTCGTCTCGAAGCCCGCGGCATCGCCCCCGCCGACATCCCCGACTACGTCCGCGCCATCTACGACAAAGTCCCTGCAGCCGACCGAGGCCCTGGCGGTCACATCCTCACCGGCCCCATCGCCATCGCCCAGGCCGAACCCGGCGACGTCCTTGAAGTCCGCATTCAGAAAATCCACATCGACGTCCCCTGGGCCTGCAACGGAGCCGGCAAAAACGGTTTCCTCGCCAAAGACTTCCCCGACGGCTTCTCCAAGACCATCCCCCTCGACCTCAAAAAGATGACCGCCGCCTTCTCCCCCGGCATCACCATTCCCCTGCATCCATTCTTCGGCAGCATGGGCATCGCGCCACCCGAAGCCGCCGGCAAACTCAACTCCGCTCCTCCCGGAACCCACGCCGGCAACATGGACAATAAGGAACTGGTCGAAGGCGCCACCCTCTTCATCCCCGTCCACATCAAAGGAGCCCTCTTCGAAGCCGGCGACGGCCACGCCGGCCAGGGCAACGGCGAAGTCGATATCACCGCCATCGAAACCCAGCTCACCGGCACCTTCCAGTTCATCGTCCACAAAAAGAAGGATGGCGAATCACCCCTCCTCTGGCCCCGCGCCGAAACACCCACTCACTACATCTCCATGGGCTTCGACGAAGACCTTACCAAGGCAACCGAAATCTCCATCCGAAACATGATCACCTTCCTCTCCGAACAGATGCCTGACCACCCCCGCCTCACCCGCGAAGACGCCTACGCCCTCATCTCCGTCGCCTGCGATGTCGACATCACTCAACTTGTTGATGGAAACAAAGGGGTTCACACCATGTGTCCAAAATCCCTTTTCACCGTGCGATAAACGGTCTATCGTCTAACTGCAATAGCCACAGCGGGATGCAATACGTGCAACAAATCCCCTCATCCTGTGTCTAATAAGTATGAGTGCCCGATCCGGAAAATACACAGCAAGCCGGGCGGGAACCTCAGTCCTCGCTACTCCGCGAAGTCCTCGAAAGTCAGGGCAAACGAAGGATAGGCAGGAAGGTAGACAATGAAGTTCACCAGGTTTCTCAAAAATTCGATCGGCGCCGCCATTATCGCGAGCGCTCTCTTTATGGCTCCTTCAGCCGCGCACGCACGCGTCTTTGTCTCTGTGGCAATCGCGCCTCCTCCCATACCTGTCTTCGTTCAGCCCATCGCTCCCGGCCCCAACTTCATTTGGACACCCGGCTACTGGGCCTGGACCGGCGACGGCTACCAATGGGTCGACGGAGCATGGGTAGCAGCGCCCTTCATCGGCGCGCTCTGGACCCCCGGCTTCTGGGCCACCGGCCCCTCCGGCTTCTGGTGGAGTCCCGGCTTCTGGGGAAACACCGTCGGCTTTTATGGCGGCGTCAACTACGGCTTCGGCTTCTTTGGCACAGGTTTCTTCGGCGGTTTCTGGAACGGTGGTCGTTTCTTTTACAACCGTTCCTTCACCAACATCAACATCAACATCAACCGGAATTTCTATAGCCGGTCCGTACGTGGCTTCGACGGTCGCCCCGGAGGCTCGAGCTTCTCACGCACCAGCTTCAACGGCGGCAATCGTGGATCCTTCGTGAATGGTAATCGCGGAGCCTCCAGTTTTGCAGGCAACCACAACGCCTCCAATTTTGCTGGCAACAGCCGCACCTCTAACTTTGCCGACAACCGCGGCTCGAGCTTTAACGGCAGCCAGGGCGCTGTAAACCGCTCCAACTACGGAGGCTTCGGCAGCACCAACGCCGCTCGTCCTTCCTACAACGGTGCGAGCAACTACAGCAACGGATACCGCAGCAGCGCTCCTGCTCAGGTTGCTCAGGGTCGTAGCTATTCCACGAACTCCCAACCCCGTCAGAGCTCCAACGGCGGTAATGGAGGCGGATACTACGGCGGCGGCATGAACTCTGGCGGTGGTTATCGCGGCATGAGCGCCAGCAGCGGCTTCCATGGCAACAGCATGGGAGGCGGTGGCAGCATGGGCGGTGGCGGTGGCTTCCATGGTGGTGGTGGTGGTGGCGGCTTCCATGGCGGTGGCGGCGGCGGACATCGCTAAACCCATCCGCACGAAAACCTAACGGGCTGAGGAATCTATCCTCAGCCCGTTCTCTTTTTGCACCGCCTCTGCACCCATAGGCTGTCGTCACCTTCGCAAGCTTTTGCTACTGCCGCTGTCTTTGCCGCTGCTTCTGGGCCCCAAGGCTTTAGCCTTGGCCTCTCCAGCCACAACAAATCTGGGCTTCAGCCCTGGGGTATGCCTTCCTATCCATTCGCCCGCAATCAGGCAACAATCAATCGAGAACTTTGGAGTCTACTAAAGCGCGGTTTAAGTGGCACCTACGTTGCCGTAGAGCCGTATCGCATGGACTGCTATTTTGATGAGCAAATGTTCCGCTTCAGCAACCGCATTGGTCACACGGATTCAAGCCGTTTCGTAAAAGCAATATCGCAAGTCGTGAATCGTCGCCTCACTTACGCCGAACTAACGGGTAGGAGGCGGCCCGGCTGCAAGCCTAAGCCCGGTCCTTTGCGGGGGAGTAAACGAATCGAGTATGCGGTGAAGGCTTCGTTGATTTCGAAGCCTCGATTGCAGCGCGAGAGGAAGCCGCACTAGCCTTGGCGATTTTTGCTAGCGCAGACTGGAAGGTGTCGCTATGCTGGATGGCATCAATCTTTTCCTTACTTTCCGGGCTTTCGTGCTTCATAAATACCTCGTCATTGCCTAGATGAAAAAAACCAGTAAAAGAAACCAGAAGCAGGCTAAAGACGTGCTTCCGTAAGGAATATGGCCGAAAGGCTGCTTGAATAGAAGGCCAAAAAGGAAGAGAAGGAAATTGGCTGCTTGAGAAAATACGATTACAACAGCCGCCGATATAAAACCGGATGGAGATCCATTGGCCCAGACCGTATCGTCGAACTTATTTTCGCTGGCTGCATAGTCGCGTTTTCTGTTCTTCAATATCGGGCTTCGATAAACAATGCCCGCAGTAGCACGCTGCAGATGGAGAAGGTTATCGATACCGCTGATCGAATCAACGATGCCGCTGACAGTTTCTCTAAAAGCTCTGCCGATATTGGAAGGGTCACCACCGATGCCGTCAAAGAACTTCATCAACAAGCTGTTGACATTGAAAAAGCTAGAACCTCGTCTGAAGCCGCTTCGCAAAAGTCCATCGGGGTCAGCATTGATACTCTTCAGCACGAACAAAGAGCTTGGGTTTATCCCTCCTCCTATCAACTTTCCAATGAACCAGATGCTGACCATCGAAAAGTAACCATCAAATTCTTTCTTATCAACACAGGCAGAACTCCGGGCTTGGAGGTCGTAACAATATCTCGTCCTTATCATTGGCATGGAGTGCCGCCACAAGAAGATTTCCCTGGGTATACCGGCGCATTGACTAAGACCATAATTCCACCGGGCGTATCTCCTTATAGTGGGGAAACTGATTCGATGGAAATGAACGACAGCGCTATCGTCGAATACAACGCCACTAGAGCCAACATCTACTTTCGAGCCAAAATTACCTACCGAGACATTTTCAACCATGACCACTGGATGACTATTTGCGCCTTCCATGTACATGGGGAGCCCCTGAATAACTTTCAATTTTGCGGCACGGAGATTGACCCCGAATCCGGCCACAAATAAGAAAACAATCACCGCTATGCTCACCGAGCGGAGCATTTTTCGAGGTGGGTTAGATAAGGTAGTTATTGCCTTTACAAATATATTTCTCAAATTCCCCACCGAAAATCAATGTCAAGCCCTAAAACCCCATAACAAAAAGAAAACAAACAACATCCGCATTGCGTGCGAGTTATCTCCAATCCTCTACAATTGAACTAGAGATTAAAAGCCTCGGCCAAAAGCCGGGGCTTTTACTCTTTAGACCGTAACTCTTTTAGAAAGACGAATTTACCAATAACCCATTTAGAATGACGAATTTGGTGTCGATTAAAAAACCGCAAGTTGCTGAATACAGGAGATTTACGCCGATATACCCCCGGGGGGCCCTCCGCTGTCATCCACGCCTCGCCAGCCCCGCCACCATTGACCCAATCTCTCGCACAGCTTCAGGATGCGCCAAACCACGAGCCCGCCAGCCCATCTCCGCCCGCCTGGCATCATCTTCCAGCAACTCGATCAGCACGCCCAGCAATCGTTCCTCGCTCAACTCAGCTTCTACGATCAGCTCAGCCGCCCCCGCCGCTACAAAAGCGTCGGCATTCTTCCTCTGGTGGTCATCAGCAGCCTGCGGAAACGGCACCAGCACCGCAGCCTTGCCCGCCGCAGCCAGCTCCGCCACCGAACTGGCGCCACTCCTGCAAAGGATTAAATCCGCATTCCCAAACTGCTTCGGCATGTCATCCAGATACGGCGTCACCAGCAATCGTTCAAACCCAATGCCAAGCCGCCTGTACGTCTCGAGCGTCGATTCTCCATGCCGCGCCCCGGTCTGGTGCACGATATTCAGCTCCGGAGACGCATCGAGCAGCCGTCCCACAATCTTCGGCACCAGCTCATTGAACACCCGCGCCCCCTGGCTCGCTCCAAACACCAGCAGTCGCTTACCGGGCACCGTCTTCTCAACCTCAAAAAACTCCGGCCTCACCGGCGTACCCGTAACTCGAGCCCCGCGAAAATACCTTCGCGTCTCCTCAAAGTTCACCGCAGCAGCATTCACCCGTTTGCCCACCAGCCGATTCGCCAGCCCCGGCACAGCATTCGGCTCAAACGCCAGCGTAGGAACCCGCAACAGAATCGCCGCCATCATGGCCGGACCCGAAGCGTACCCTCCAACCCCAACCACAACATCCGGCCTGAAACTCCGCAGCAATTCAACGCAACGCATCACGCCCAGCGGCAGATCCAACAAGGTCCGCACCCGCGTAGCCACGCTCACACCCTTCAGTTGCCCCACGCGAATCAGCTCCAGCGGAAACCCAGCCTCAGGCACCAGCCGAGTCTCCAACCCCCGAGCCGTCCCCACAAATCGAACCTCAGCCCCATGCGCATCCCTGAGCTCCCGCGCAATCGCCAGCGCCGGAATCACATGGCCGCCCGTTCCTCCACCCGCAATCAAAACCCGGAGCCTGTTCTCTCTTTCCTCTTCCCTCTTCCCTCTTCCCTGCATCATCTCAATCAATCTCTCGAGTCACATTCAGCAGCACACCCATTCCAGCCAGCGTAATGAAGATCGAAGTCCCCCCCGACGAGATAAACGGCAACGGAATTCCCTTCGTCGGCAGCAGCGCCAACACAACGCTCATGTTGAAAAACGCCTGAATCAAAATCGCTGTCGTCAGCCCAAACGCAAGAAACCGTGCAAACGGATCGGTCGACAGATAAGCAGCTCGAAGCCCGCGATAACCCAGCGCTACAAACAACGCCACAATGATCACTGCTCCAATTAGCCCAAGCTCCTCGCAGATATTGGCGAAGATGAAATCCGTCTGTACTTCCGGCAGATAGAACAGCTTCTGCCGACCCTCCATCAATCCAAGCCCATGAATTCCGCCCGTACCAACCGCAATCAACGACTGCAGAATGTGAAATCCCGTCCCACGCGGATCGGCCTCAGGATTCACGAACGCCAGCATCCTGTCCCGCCGGAACTTCACATGGAACAGCATGTAATACATCACCGGCGAAGCCAGCGCAGCCCCAATCGCAAAGTACCTCACCCTCGCGCCCGCCAGATACAACATCAGCGCAGTCACTGCCATGCACACCATTGCAGTACCGAGATCAGGTTCCTTCAGGATCAGCGCCGCGAACACCAGCGGAACAGCAGCAGCCCGCAGAATCGTTCCCTTCCAGTCATCCATCTGGTGAATCCGCGTCTGCAGAAAGTATGCCAGGAACAGCACGATCACCGGCTTCGCCAGCTCCGAAGGCTGCAGTGTCGTTCCAGCAAGGCGAATCCAGCGATGCGCTCCGTTCATGCCGCTCATCACGAACACGCCAGCCAAAAGCAGCGTCGTAATCGCCACCGCCGGAAACACCACCCTGGGATTGTTATAGTGCCGGTAATCCACCCGCATCAGCACTACCAACGCCGCCATCCCCAACAGCGCCCAAACCGCTTGCCTCACCACAAACGGATACGGAGATCCCAGACTCTCTTTCGCCAGCACAGCCGAAGCCGAGAACACCATCACCAGCCCAAACAACACCAGCAGCAGCACCACTCCGAAGAGCCACTTGTCCACCCCTACTCTCTTCGCCATACCATCACATCCCGCTGATTCTGCTTAGCTCAACTCGCTCACAAGCTGCCGGAACACCTGTCCCCGATGCTCATAGTTCTCAAACTGGTCGAAGCTCGAGCACGCCGGCGCCAGCAACACTACATCGCCAGGAACAGCAGCGATAGCAGCATCCGCTACCGCAACCTGCATCGTTCCCGCTGACACCATCTTCACGACTCCCGCAAGCTGACGCTCAATCTTTTCCGCAGCCGAACCAATCGTATAAACAGCCTTCACCCGCTCCTTCAGCAACTCAGCCATCAGCCCGTAGTCCGAGTTCTTGTCCTTGCCCCCAAGAATCAGGTGGATTCCACCCTTGAACGACGCCACCGCCTTCATCGCCGCATCCACATTCGTAGCCTTCGAGTCGTTATAGAACTCGACGCCACGAAGACTCTTCACGAACTCCAGCCGATGCTCCACAGCCGTGAACGCCGCAACTGTAGCCCGAATCTTCTCCGCCGGAACACCAGCCAGCCTCGCCGCACAAACCGCAGCCAGCACGTTCTCCACGTTATGCGCACCCTTCAGGGGAATCTCCGCCACCGGCATCACCGGCTCCGCCTTGCCCCCTTCCCGCGCCAGGAACACGATACTCTCGCCATGGACAAACGCCCCTTGCTTGATCGGCCGGCGCCCACTAAACCAGAAAATCTGAGCCTTCGTCTTCAACGCCACCATCTGCGTCGCTTTGTCTTCCCCATTCAGCACCAGGAAGTCATCCGCGCCCTGATTCTTCGTAATCCTCGTCTTCGCCGCCGCATAAGCCTCAAAGCTTCCGTGCCGATCCAGATGATCCGGTGTAATGTTCAGCACTACCGCAATCTTCGGATGAAACTCCTCAATCGTCTCCAACTGAAAGCTCGAAACCTCCAGCACACTCGTCGTCTCTGCCGTACTCTTTTCCACCAGATCGATCACCGGCAATCCGATATTTCCACCCACAAGTGTGGACAAGCCAGCATCGCTCAGAATCTTTCCCACCAGTGTCGTCGTCGTAGTCTTGCCATTCGACCCAGTAATCGCCACGACCTGCCCTTGCAAATACCGACTCGCTAGTTCCAGCTCCCCAATCACTGGCAACCCAAATCCAACCACCTGCTTCACCTCAGGCGTATCCATCGGCACACCGGGCGAAACCACAATCAAATCCTGCCGCCGAAACGTCAGCAATCCATGTCCGCCCGACTCCACCATGATTCCAGCCTCAAGCAGCGCCGGTATCTCCTTCGCCAGAGACACAGCGCTCCGCGAATCACTCACCGTTACTCGCGCCCCTTGCTTTCGCAAAAAAAGCGCCGCCGAGATTCCCGACTTCCCCAACCCAACCACCAACACCCGCTTATTCTTCAAATCCATCATTCCTTCACCACTCTTACCGTAGCTTCAAAGTCGTCAACGCCAGCAGCGCAAAGATCAGCGCAAGAATCCAGAACCGTGCAATCACCTTCGACTCCGACCATCCCATCAACTCAAAGTGATGGTGCAGCGGAGCCATCTTGAAGATGCGCTTTCCCTTACGAAGCTTATAGCTTCCCACCTGCAGAATCACGCTCAACGCCTCAAGAATAAACACTCCACCAATAAACGGCAGCAGCAGCTCCTGCTTGATCGCCACCGCCACCGTGCCAATTGCTCCACCCAGTGCGAGACTCCCCACGTCACCCATAAAGATCTCCGCAGGATGCGCGTTATACCAAAGGAATCCAATACTCGCCCCCACCATCGCCCCACAGAACACCGTCAACTCACTCACCATCGGCATCCGCTGCAGCTCAAGATAGTCGCTGAACACCACATGCCCGCTCACATAAGTCAGCACCGTCAGCGCACCGGCAGCAATAATCGTGCATCCAATCGCCAGTCCATCCAGCCCATCCGTAAGATTCACCGCGTTGCTCGCGCCCGTTATCACCAGCACGACGAAGAACACAAACGGCAGAAACGCCAGCCAGTGCATATGCGGAACATGCCCCATCCACTCCCACACCAGGTCCGGCTTGAACCGCTTCAGAAACGGGAACATCAGCTTCGTCGAGTAACTGCCGTGCAACTCCATCCGCACGAGCGTAATTGCCACGCTACTGCTTGCCAGAAACTGCAGTCCCAGCTTCTGCCGCGCCGTCAGTCCCTGGTTCCGCTGATGCACCACCTTGATATAGTCGTCCGCAAATCCGATCGCCCCAAACGCCAGCGTTGAAAGCATCACCAGCCAAACAAATGGATTCGAAAGATCCGACCAGAGCAGCGTAGGCACCAAAATCGAGATGCAGATCAGTATCCCACCCATTGTTGGCGTTCCACTCTTCTTCTGGTGCGACTGCGGTCCCTCCTCGCGGATATACTGCCCGATCTGAAACTCACGCAGCCGTCCAATTACATAGGGCCCAATCAGCAAGCCGATCAGCAGCGCCGTCAGGCTCGCGAACACCGTCCGAAACGTCAGATAGCGAAAGATTCGAAAGAGACGAAAGTAGGGAAACAATTTCTGGTACAGCAGCCAATAGAGCAAAACGTCTCCGCCTTTAATTCACGTCGATATCGGGATCGATCACAGCCTGCGAAACACGCAATCTCTCGCTATCTTAACAGGCGCAGCCCACCCGCCCGGCAATCAATTTCCGCAGCGAATCAAGACGCATTCACCCTGGGCGACTCAGCCGTCAACCCAGCCAAAGCCAGCTCCAGCCGCACCCCGCGCGACGCCTTCAACAAAACAGCGTCCCCCTCTCGAACATTCTGCTGCATCCACTCCCCAGCTGCCTCTACGTCGCCAACAAATACTGCCTCCACCCCGCCTTCTTGCGCACCTTGCACCAGCGCCTCCGCCATCCCGCGCACTCCCACCACAACCGTCGCACCACGCTCCGCCATACGCCGACCACACGCCGCATGAAGCGCCGCAGCCTCAGTTCCAAGCTCCAGCATCTCGCCAGCAATCACCACATGCCGCTCTGCGGGCATCGCTATGAGCGCATCCACCATCGCATCCAGAGCCTTCGGGTTCGAGTTGTAACAATCATTGATCAGCAGCGCCCCACGCCACTCCAGAACCTCACCGCGTTTGTCACCGGCGCGCAACTCCCCTACCGCCACGGCGCATTCCTCAAGGCTTATCCCACTCCGCAGTCCCACCGCAATCGCTGCCAACGCATTTGCAACATTGTGCCGGCCCAACATCTTCAACTGCACGCTGGCCCGCTCGCCCTTTGCCTCCACCGTAAACACCACACCCTCTACACCAACCTCCGAAACGTGCACCGCCCTCACCTCCGCCCCTTCGCCCAGTCCGTAAAAGACTGCGCGATCGTCCATCCCCCGCCCGAACTCCTTCACATGCGCATCATCAAAATTCAGCACAGCCACTCCATCCCCGGGCAGCGCCTCCACCAACTCATACTTCGCCCGCGCAATCCCCGCCAGTCCATCCGGAAAGAACTCCATATGCACCGGAGCGACGTTGCTCACCACCGCCCAATCCGGTTCCGCAATCTTCGCCAGCGCAGCAATCTCCCCCGCATGATTCATCCCCATCTCAATCACCGCGACCTCATGCTCCCGTTCCAGCTTCAACAACTGCAGCGGCAACCCAAACCCGTTATTCAAATTCCCCAACGACTTCAGCACTTTGAATCGCGCCGACAACACCTGCGCCACAGCCTCCTTCGTCGTCGTCTTCCCCGCCGACCCCGTCACCCCAATCACTCGCCCACCCCACTCGCGCCGAACCGCATGGGCAAGCTTCTGCAGCGCAGCCAACACACAATCCTCGCCATCGGCAACGCGCAACAGCTTCGAGTCATCCACCTCGCCAGGCACCACCCACCGGTTACTCACTACAGCAGCTACAGCACCATTAGCCAACGCTGTCGCTACATAGTCATGCCCATCCAGCCGTTCTCCCTTCACCGCAAAAAAGAGCTCTCCCGCACCAATCGTCCGCGAATCGATCCCGTACCCCAGGGTCTCCGCCGAAGTATCAAAATCCCCTTCCGCATGAATCCAATCCGCAACCTGTCCCAACGTCAACTTCATAGAGCGAATCCTTTCATAGCGCGCTCTGCGTTATATCCTAAAGTCAACTTCACGCAATCTCCTTCAAAACATCCGCAGCCACAGCCACATCATCAAACGGCACAGTCCCATCCTTCAAAATCTGCACTTTCTCATGCCCCTTACCTGCAATCAGGACAATATCCCCACCCCGCGCCGCACGGATCGCAATTTCAATCGCTCCAGCCCTATCTTCCTCGACAATGCAATCCGTCCCAGTCTCCTTCACACCAACAAGCGCCTCTTCAATAATCGCCATCGGCTCTTCACTCCGCGGATTATCGCTCGTCAAAACCACCAGATCGCTCCCTTCGCCCGCAGCCCGTCCCATCCGCAGACGCTTCGTCCTGTCCCTATCCCCTCCACAACCAAACAAAGTAATCACCCGCCCACCGCGCTCCTTCACCAACTCCCGCGCCAACGAGATCAGATTCCGCAAAGCATCATCGGTGTGCGCATAGTCCACCACCACCGTCACATCATTGGCCGAAGGCACCACCTCAAACCTCCCCGGAACCTGCGCCCCCGCATCCGCCCCACGAGCAATCTCCTCCATCGTCAACCCACGAGCCCACGCCGCCGCGCTGGCCGCCAGCAAGTTGTAGACATTCACTCGCCCTGTGAGCGGAGACCGCATCTCTACGCTTCCATGCGGCGTCACCATCCGAAACCGTGTCTCCCCCGCACGCATCCGAACATCTTCAGCAACAAAATCGCCCCTACCCTCCATCCCATATCGCACTACCTGCGACCGCTCGATCCCCACCGCCATCCTCTCACCATAAGCGTCGTCTGCATTGATCACCGCAACCCGAGGAGGAGGCGCACCTACCCCATCGAACAACCTCGCCTTCGCCGCAAAGTAGCTCTCCATCGTCCCGTGATAATCCAGGTGGTCCTGCGTCAGATTCGTAAACATCGCCACATCCACCGGCAATCCCCAAACCCTCTCCTGCTCAAGCGCATGAGAAGACATCTCCATCACCGCTTCTGTCGCACCCACCTTCAAGCCATCGGCAAACAACTCCAGCACGTCCCTGCTCTCCGGCGTAGTATGCGGTGACACCCGCACCTCATCGCCCACATGCGTCTCAATCGTCCCAATCAAAACGCACATCCGCCTTGCACTCCGTAGCATCGCCTCCAGCAGAAACGCCGTAGTCGTCTTTCCGTTGGTCCCCGTCACACCACTCAGCGCCAGCTTATGCTGCGGATGTCCCATCACAGCTGAACTCGCCTCTGCCAGCGCCCGCCGCCCCCGCTCCACCAGCGCCCCCGCAAACCCGCGATGCTCACGCCCTAGCCGCTCATAAGCCTCACGAGAATCCGTCGCCACCGCCACCGCACCCTGCGCAATCGCAGCATCTATATAACGATTCCCATCCGCCATCCCACCCCGCATCGCGACAAATAAGTCGCCCCGCCCCACTCGTCGCGAATCATACTCAACACCAGAAACCTCAACCGGCGTATCCGTGCACAAAAGCACGGCCATCTCACGCAGCACATCATTCCATTCCATACCCACCGATTCTAAGCCCCCAAACACGCGTCCCCACTACCCAAGGAAAGGTCTACCGGGTAAACCGCACCACAACCTCGGTCCCCGCAGGAACTATCGTCCCAGCGGCCGGCACCTGCTCCCGGGCGAGCCCACTGCCCACCGGCTGCACGCGTAACCCCACACCATCAGCCTTCTCCACAGCACTCCGCAGCCCCATGCCTTCAAATGAAGGCACAGCCACTCGCAATCCCGCATCCACCACAACTGAGCTTTTATCCTTCACCTGCACAGCAGGCACAATCTTTGGAACCGAAAGCTGTGCCGAAGCGCCACCTGTATCCGGCATCATCGAACTCGTTCCCCCGCTCGCCTGGAACGCATTCAAAACCTTAGCTGGCAGCAGATTTAAAATCCCCGGCGACTTCGCAGCAACCTTAGGGGCTGCAGCTACAGCAGCCCTCTCCGCGTCAGCAGCATCAGCAGCCGCGGCATTGGCTGGCGTACGCAAAGGATCGTCCGCGGGCAAGCTATTCACGTCTGCAAACATCGCATTCAGGTCCGCGCCATTGTCCTCCGGAGCACCCTCCAACTCCTCGCTCTTCGCCAACGCCACCAAATCCTTCTTCGCCTTCAGCGGCTGATCATGCGGCACTCCCAGATACTCGAGCACCTGCTGGGTAACCTCGGCAAACACCGGCGCGCTGGTCTCGGCGCCATAGCGCGAGCCCACCGTCGGCGTATCGATCACCACCGCCACTGAGATCGCCGGGTTGCTGACCGGCGCAAATCCTGCGAAGCTAGCCACGAGCTTGGTGTGCGAATAGGTGCGCGTCGCCGGATCGATCTTCTGCGCCGTGCCGGTCTTTCCACCTGCGCTGTATCCATTCAGCGCCGCCTTCTTGCCTGAACCTTCGGTCACGATGCCCTGCATCATCATCCGCATCTTCGCCGAGGAGATCTCCTTGATCACGCGATGAGCTCCATCCGGCAGCGTAGCCGGCAGCTGATTCGCCGGGCGGAATGCGATGGGCTTCAGCCTTGGATCGCCCTTCATCTGGTCGGTGGACTCCAGCAACACATGGGGCGGCATATACACCCCCCCATTCGCAATCGTGCTCACCATGGTCACAAGCTGTACCGGCGTCACGCCCACCTCCTGCCCAATCGCCATCGACAGGATGCTCGTCGCACCCCACTTCTTCGGCGCTCTCAGCAGTCCACGCGTCTCACTTGGCAGCTCGATCCCCGAACGGTCTCCAAAGCCGAAACCCCGCATGTAATCGTAGAACTTGTTCGGACCTACCTTCAGCGCCATCTTCGCCGCGCCCACGTCGCTCGAGTGCTCCAGTGCATACTGCACCGTTACCACGCCGAAATGATCAGCCTTATCGTCATGCAGCGTCCGGCCATACATCGTCATCGCGCCGCCCTGGCAGTCCACCATATCCGTCGGCTGCACTCCGGCGCCATCGATCGCCGCCGAGTACGTTACCAGCTTGAACGTCGACCCCGGCTCATACACATCGCTCACTGCCAGGTTCTGCAGCACGCTCGCATCCATATGGCGTTGATCGTTTGGGTTGAACCTCGGCGCAATGGCTAGTGCAAGAATCTGCCCGGTGTGCGGATCCTGGACTACGACAGTGCCATGCGCCGCCTTCATCTTTTCCATCTGCGCATCCAGCGCACGCTCGGCGATGTATTGAATATTTGCATCAATCGACAGCACCAGGTTCTCGCCCGCCATCGGCTGGCTCTCTTCGCTTCCCAGCACATGACGCTTCGCATCCAGTGCCGTCAACACATGTCCCGGCGTCCCATGCATATCGTCATCGAATTGCCGCTCCAACCCACCCAACCCCGTATCATCCGTGCCGACATAACCCAACACCTGCGCGGCCAGATCGTTATTCGGATAGAACCGCTTAAACTCTTTCTGAAAATAAACACCCTTCAGATTCAGCTCGCGTACACGAGTCGCCGTGTCCGCATCAAGCCTCCGCGCCACCCAGGCAAAGTTCCTCGAAGCATTGAACCGCGCCAGCATCTGCTGCTGCGACGTAAAGTTGTCCCGCGGATCAGCATGCACAATCCTTGCCAACAGTTCCGCCGCGTTCTCCCTATTCTCCCCCAGTTCACTGGGAACGGCATACACGCTGTCCACAGAAACCGTCATTGCCAGTTCACGCAGATTGCGGTCATACAACACCCCACGCCGTGGAGCCACCTCAAATGTGCGCTGCTGCTGCTTCGCCGCCCGTTCGACAAAATCCCCATGCCGAACCACCTGCAGCCACGCCAGCCGCAGGCCAATCACACCGGTCCAGAAGCAGAAAAACAGCGCCACGTACGCAAAACGGATCCTCCGTATAGGAGCGGTCAACGTCTGCCGTGGCGCTTTATTCATTTCAACCCTGCTATTTCAATTTGGAAATTTCTGCTTCTACACCAACTACTGCGCGACCACTACCGGCGCATTCGCCTGCGCCAGCACCGGCGCATTCACATCGCTTCCGTCCGGCCGAATCACCTGGCCCGGCTGAGGAGCATCCAGCCCAAGCTGCTTCGCAATCTTGTCGATCCGTTCCGGGTCCGTCAACTGCGCCTCCGACAGCCGTAGCTGCCGGTTCTCCTCTCGCAACTGCTCTACCTGCTGCTTCTGCACCTCAACGTGATAGCCAATCTCAATCGCCGAAAAGTGCTGCCACACATACACCATCACCAGCACAAACAGCACGCTCATCACCGCCGAAAACGTGCGCATCTCACGCCGCCGCTCGGGATCGTCCGCCTTCACCAGCCGTGTGTTGTCGATGTGCTTGGCGAAGAAGACCTCAGGCGTCGGTCCACGCCGAGCCTTTCGCTGCAACTCATACAGTTCACGATTCCGCTCCGCCAGCGACTCCACGCGGCCAGCCGTCTGCCGCCGCGCTCCCATCATCTCGATCTGCTGTCCTGCTATCGCCGTCGCTGCCATCGCGCACCTCGCTTGCTTCTAAACTTTCGCCACTCTTCTCAACGTACGAACCGGGCCGGGATCGCTATTGGAGGAAGGGACTTTTTGGTACTGAGTTGTCTTTCGCCTGAAAGAAGGTGGGACAACCCCGGCCCGATCACTTGTCTTCTCTTTTCACAAAGAGAAACTTGTACCTAAACTTTCTGCGCCGCCCGCATCTTTGCGCTTCGCGATCGCGGGTTCCGCATCTCTTCTTGTTCACCGGCCACAACCGGCTTCTTCGTCAAAATCTCAAACACCTTGTTCCGGCCGGCCTCACGAAACGCATCCTTCACCAGCCTGTCCTCCAGCGAGTGGAAGCTGATCAACACCAGCCTTCCTCCCGGTTTCAGTAGAGACGGCGCGCTCTCCAGCAGCGTCCTGATCTCTCCCAGCTCATCATTCACTCGAATCCGAAGTGCCTGAAAGGTCCGTGTCGCTGGATGAATCTTGTCGCCTTTCATTGATGGGGCCGCGGCCGATACCACTCTGGCTAACTCCGCCGTAGTCGTAATCGGCCGGGCCCTCACAATGGCTCTGGCGATTCTCCGCGACCTCCTTTCCTCTCCGAATTCGTAAATCAGGTCGGCGAGTTCGTTTTCGTCTTCCTGATTTACCACTTGCTCGGCCGTCTCTCCGCTGCGCGTATCCATCCGCATATCAAGCGGGCCAGCCGACCGAAAACTGAATCCTCTGTGCGCCTCGTCCAGCTGCAGGCTGCTCACTCCAAAGTCGGCAAGCAGACCATCCAGGCTTCCCGGCTTTATCTGGCTCTTGGCTTCCGAAAACGCCCTCGGCTCAAACACCACCTCCGGCATCTCATCGCCCAGCTCAGCCTTCACTTCATTCAGCCGAGCCTTAGCCGCTTCCATCGCCTGCGGATCGCGATCAAAGCAAATCAGCTTGCCTTTACCGCCCAGCCTCCTCGCAATCGCCGAAGAGTGTCCCGCCAGCCCCAGCGTCGCGTCTACATAAACGCCGCCCGGACGCACATTCAAATACTCCAAAGCTTCTTCTAAAAGAACCGGCACATGTTGCGGTCTATTCATCTCTTCCCGCCTTCTGTGCTGCCCCTGGGGGCCAACATCCCAAATCCCTAGCTATTCGTCTTCTCGGCAAACGCAGCCAGATCGCTCGCCGTCAACTCCACTGTTCCGCTCGCACTCTGCATCTCGGCCTTGAACGACTCTGCGTTCACTACCTCCAGAAACGTCTGCGACCCCAGAACATTCACCTCGCCCATCACCTTCGCCGTATCCCGCAGTAACTGCGGAATCAACAATCGGCCCTGTGCGTCCATCTCTGCCATCTGGCCGTAGTAGTTCGTCACGTCCAGAAACTTCTTCCTTACCGGGTCCATCGAAGAGAGCTTGGCCATCTGCGCCTCGATCTTCTCCCACTCCTTCAGCGGGTGAATCTGCGCCCGCTTTCCGTCCAGGCTCGTTATGTAAAACTGCGGCCCGTACACCTCATCCACGCGACGCTTGTAGTCGGCAGGCAGCTTCAGCCTGCCCTTCTCGTCCACGCGTGTTGGGTGATTTCCGCGAAACATAACAACCTCGATACCCGTCCAGCTTCAGTTCCGTCCGAAAGAGACTTCGCGGAGTAGACTTTATTTAGAAATCGCCTCAACTCAGTCCCTTTGACTCCACTTTTTACCACTTCCGTCCACATCGTCTCCCAGCTATAGGTCGCTGTAAAGGCCTAAATTGCGCAAATCTCTGCGTTTCCCATAACGGAATGTGGAAAACTCACCAAATTGTGAGAATCTAGCCATATACCCCCACAGGTAGTGTTGGCTTCCATGGTTCATATATGGCTCAGCACTTGCGAAGCCAAATCTCATCTGATAAGCGAAATAAAAGCGAAAGCGTCGCGCCTTCGCCCTTAAATCACGCTTTATCCGCGAAAACTTGCGAGCCAATCACAACTAAATCGGTGCCAAGCCTTCAACCTTAGCCGGAGACCCGAACCTCAGCCGCAATCCTCTTCCGTCGCAGCAGCCAAACCAGGTACGCAAGCACCGCAAGATTGATCAGCAACAAGCTCAGCCGAAACAAATTCGGCTGTCTGACCAACTCATACAGTTCCCACGGAAGAAACGAGACTGTCAGGCACAGGGTCAGATACTCGGCCCACACCTTCTCCAGCATCAGCCCCACACCCTCTGTCAACGCCAGTGCCGAATACGCAAACGTCGCCAGGCCGATCTGTTTCAAGCGATGTTCATCGATCAGGTCTGCCTTATCCAGCAATAGTGTGACGAATTTACTCTCCGGATCGAACTTTAATGCCGTGGCAAGACGCATCACCTCGTCGCCAATGTCCTTATGCAGCAAATGGATCGCACCCATCCCAAGCGCAAAGAACAGAACAGCCTTTCCCAATTTAAACAATCCGATCAGAAGCAATCCGCGATCGCGACGCAAATGCTCTCCACCCACACGTTCATCCTTTGTTCGCATCTGTATCCATCCGCGGTCGTCTGTCGACTCGTTCTGCATGGCCTGTCTTTCAGTTGACGGGTACCCACGACAATTGTCAACGCCCCATCCGTAACACGCCATCTTTACTGCATCAACAATCCCGTCGAATCCTTTTCCTCCATCCAATCGCCTTGCATACAGGCACTCTCGCAACAGATTTCCCTGGCATCCATCGAGATATCACCAATCCGGTCTTCTGGCAGCGACGTAGATGTGAGTGAACGCCACGAAATCGGGGCGCACTTCAGAAGATCACAACAAAGTGAAAAGGAAGACCCATGAAGAAGACATTCCTCGCAACAATGGCTGCAATCGCTTTGGCCGTCACTTCCGTCAGCCTCTCCGCTCAGATGAAAGATCCCAAGGTTGGCGGCGCCGAGATGTACCCCACCAAAACCATCGTCGAAAACGCGGCCAATTCCCCGATCCACAAGACCCTTGTCGCTGCCATCAAAGCAGCCGGCCTCGTCGACACTCTCAACAGTACCGGCCCCTTTACCGTCTTTGCCCCAACTGACGATGCCTTCGCCAAGCTCCCCGCCGGTACTGTCGATACCCTCGTCAAGCCCGAGAACAAGGACACCCTCGTCAAGATCCTCACCTACCACGTAGTTCCCGGCAACGTCAGCTCCAAGCAGCTTGCCGCCATGATCAAGAAAGGCGACGGCAAAGCCGAACTCAAAACCGTCCAGGGCGAATCCCTCATCGCCACCATGTCTGGCATGAACATCATCATCACCGACGCGAAAGGCAGCATGGCTACCGTCACCACAGCCGATGTCTTCCAGTCCAATGGCGTTATCCACGTCATCGACACCGTTCTTATGCCTGAATAGTTTTCCAGCCGAACGGGGTGGCCCGCACTGGCGCCCCATTTTTATTTGCAACTTACTAAGTTACAAATTAAAGATCAGCTCGCACTTCCACCCACAACAAGTTATAACCAACCCAGTCCATGCGTCACACCTATCACACCGAGCAATGGCTTCCCTATCCGGTCGATCTGGTCTTCGCCTTCTTCGCCAACCCCGAAAACCTCCCGCGTCTGATGCCGTCGTGGCAAAAAGCCCGCATCGAGGAAGCCATTTTCTCCCCGCCACCACCACGCCCTACATCGTCCCAGCCTGGCCGCAGTATCGCAGCTGGCCCCGGCACCCACATCATACTTAGCTTCCGCCCCATCCCTTATCTTCCGCTTCGCATTCCCTGGGAGGCCGAAATCGACGAGTTCGTCTGGAACAGCCACTTCGCCGATCGCCAGGTCCGAGGCCCCTTTGCCTACTGGCACCACCGCCACATCGTTCAGCAGGAAAGCCGCGCCAATACCACCGGCACCCATCTCCGAGACGAAGTGGAATACGAACCGCCTTTAGGCTCCTTAGGCGAAGTAGCCAACGCCCTCTTCATCTCTCGCCAACTTCGCCGCACCTTCGCCTACCGCAAGCTCCGCACAAACGTCCTCCTGGACAAGGTGTTCCCATCACCTCTCCAAAAATAAACGGGCCGCATCAGCGGCCCGTTTATTTACTTTTCCAAAAGCTAAGCGTGCTTCGCCAGAATCCGCTCCATCATCTTGCTCAAATAAGGTCTCGCCTTCACAAGCGCAGCTTCCGCCGTTAGACCATACTTCGCACGCAGATCATCCACCTTGCCATGTTCGATAAACTCATCCGGCCATCCCACCCGCACCACCGGAACCTGCACATCGAGTTCGCTCAGCGTCTCCATTACGGCAGACCCGAACCCACCCGCAAGCACATGGTCCTCCAGCGTAATCACCAGCCGGCTGCGTCCGCCATACTGGGCAACGCAATCCCGATCCACAGGCTTGGCAAATCGCGGATTGATCACCGCCGCCGAAAACCCTTCCCTTTCCAGCATCTCTGCCAGCCGCACAGCCTCCGGCAACATCGCACCCAGCCCAAAGATCGCCACATCCGACCGGCCTGAGTCCTTAATTACCTCAGCCTTGCCAATCTCAATCGCAACCGGCTTGTCCTTCACCGCCACACCCGGCCCCGTTCCTCGCGGATACCGCACCGCGCTCGGCCCTTCATGCAGCATCGCCGTATACATCATGTCAGCGAGCTCATCCTCGTCCTTCGGCACCATGTGGATCAGGTTTGGCACACTCCGCAGATAGCTGATATCGAACAAGCCATGATGCGTCGGCCCATCGTCGCCGCTCAGCCCGCCGCGATCCATGCAAAACACCACTGGCAAATTCTGCAGACACACATCATGCACAATCGGATCGAACGCCCGCTGCAGAAACGTCGAGTAAATCGCGCAGAAAGGCTTATACCCCTTCGTCGCCATACCCGCCGCAAAGATCACTGCGTGTTCCTCGGCGATCCCCACATCAAAGTACCGTTTCGGATGATGCGGGCGAAACAGATCGAGCGCTGTCCCATTCGGCATAGCAGCCGTAATCGCGACGACTTTCTCATTCCCATCCGCCAGCTTCGTCAACGTCTCGGCAAATATCTCCGAATAAGTCTTCTGCCCCGCGGACTTCGTCTCACCCGTCTCCGCGTCGTACGGCCCCAACCCATGAAACTTCTTCTGTTTCTCCAGCGCCGGCTGAAATCCTTTGCCCTTCTGCGTAATCGCATGTAGCACGACGGGCTTGTTCTGCTGCTTCAGAAACTTGAACGTCTCAATCAACAACGGCAAATTATGCCCATCAATCGGCCCAAAATAGCTCAGCCCAAACTCTTCAAACAGAGTGCCCGGCCCGATCAAACCCTTCGCAGCCTCTTCAGCCTTGCGCGCAACGTGCCTTACCGTCTTTCCACCAAACCGCTCCAGTAACTCCGCAGCCTTGTCATGCCAGCTCGAAATTGTGGGATTCATCACAATCTTGTGGAAGTACTCCGCAATAGCCCCAACATTCTTATCGATCGACCAGGCATTGTCATTCAACACAACAATCAGCCGCTTAGTCTGCGCCGCAATATTATTCAGCGCCTCATACGAGATGCCATTCGTAAACGCAGCATCGCCCGCCAGCGCGACGATGTGTTCGCTCCCGCCCGACATATCCCGCGCTACCGCCATCCCCAGCGCCGCACTCAGTGCCGTCCCGGCATGGCCCGCGCCGTAGCTGTCATGCTCGCTCTCCGTGCGCAACATAAAGCCGTTCAGCCCATTCGGCTGACGAATCGTATGAAACAGCTTCTCCCGCCCCGTCAGCAGCTTATGCACATAGGCCTGGTGACTCACATCGAAAACGAAACTGTCCGTCGGCGTATCGAAGACATAGTGCATCGCCAGCGTCAATTCAACGACACCCAGGTTCGGCCCAATATGTCCGCCAGTCTTTGAAACGCCAACGATCAATCGCTCGCGAATCTCTTCGGCAAGCTGCTCCAACTCCACCATCGACAGTTTCTTTACATCGGCCGGGGAGTTAATCTTCTCAAGAATCGCACTCATCAAAACCCTGTTCTGCAGCCAGCGCCCCGAACGAACAGGAGAACTCCAGCGCGCTACTGCGGTCAATCCTCGACCATATCTACCTTGGTCAATCCGGACCAGCCCATACCACAGCCCTTAAGTATACCAACCCGGCAATCCAGCTCCCTGACACAAGCTTGAAGTTCTTCTGCAACAAAAAACAACTTCGCGAAGCTTTCCTACGTCTAAGCCCCTATGGTGAGGTTCATACGAGTCGCTGCCGCTGCCTTTTGCGTACTCTGCGTGCTCGCCATCTGCATCGCGCCGCTTGTCGATCTGCCAGCCACGAAGCTCAACCCTGACAATTTCGTAGTTCTCCTGCTGTGTTCCTTCATGGCAGTCGCAACTACCTCCATTATTAAGGCCTTCCATCATGCCAATCAATCCATGATCTGGCTACCCTCTTCCGCGCGAAAAAAACGCCACTCGCGCTCCCCTCTCGATTTCAACTCCATTCTGCGGCACTAATTCCTCAAGGCTCTCTTCGCATTCGATTCGATCCACGCATCATTTGGATCCGCGGATTTGGCGCATAAGTTGCTCATGGAGGTCAGGTGAAGTCTTCAGAAGTAATGCAGGCATGGAAGACCATTCTTTTAGGTCGACGCCCCTCGTTGTCCATTGAACTCACCCGCGAATGTCCTCTGCGCTGCCCCGGATGCTACGCCTATGACCCTGCCCATCTTGGTGGCGACGGCACAGTTACCCTGCGTCAGTTATCCGACTACAAAGAAGACGCTCTTGTAAAAAATGTTCTCCGCGTCATCGACGAGCACCAGCCTCTCCACGTCTCTCTCGTCGGTGGCGATCCCCTCGTGCGCTACCGCGAGCTCGAAGCCATCCTCCCCGAACTCGACCGCCGCGGCATTCACATCCAGATCGTTACCAGCGCCTTTCGCCCCATCCCCGCTCATTGGGCGAACTTTAAGCGGCTCAACGTCGTCGTCTCCATCGACGGTTTGCAGCCCGAACACGATATACGTCGCGCACCTGCGACTTACGAGCGTATATTGAAGAACCTCGCGGAGGCGCGCGTTACGATCCACTGCACCATCACCGGCCAGATCGCAGAACAGCCCGGATATCTCGAGCGGTTTCTTCAGTTTTGGACCGAACGCCCCGAAGCAAAGAAGGTCTGGATGAGCATCTTCACACCGCAGATCGGAGCCACTGGTCCAGAGATACTCACACCCGCCGTGCGGGCTGCCGTTATCGCGGAACTCCTTCGCCTTCGCCCTCTCTACCCCATTCTCGACATGCACGAATCTGCCTTGCGTGAGTTCCTGAACCCACCTCAGTCCCCTGCGGACTGCATCTTCGCCCGCACCACCCACACCGTCTCCGCTGACCTCAAAACGATTATTACCCCATGTCAGTTCGGAGGTGAACCAGATTGCTCTCAATGCGGCTGCGTCGCCTCCATGGGTCTTGCCGCGGTAGGACATCACAAAGTAGTCGGCGGTCTCACTGCAGGTCGTCTGTTCAAAATTTCAGAGGTAGTTGGACAAAACGTCAGAAAGCTATCAAATCCCCAAAAGAGGGCAGCGATCCAATGACTCAATACATGACGCAGCAGACGATTCACCTCGAAACAGCCGATCTCGAATCGACGTTCCACTCCGCCGAAACCGACCTCCGCCGGCAACTCGCTCGTTTCAGCCGCTGGGTCCATCGCCTCGGCTACACTCCGGGTACCGCCGGTAACCTCTCCATTCGTCTCGACGAACACCTCATCCTCGCCACACCCACAGGCTGTAGCAAAGGCCTCCTGCACCCCATCGACATGGTCGTCATCGACAACGACGGCCACAAGCTCAGCGGAGCCCGAAACGTCACCAGCGAGATCGGCATGCACGTCGCCGTCTACCGCATGCGGCCCGACGTTCAGGCCATCGTCCACACCCATCCACCCATCGCCACCGCCTTCGCAGCCTGCGGCAAAGCCCTCGATCAGCCCATCTGCTCTGAAATTCTCATGACCACCGGCCTCGTTCCTCTCGCGCCCTATGCCACCACCGGTACCGAAGAAGTAAGCGCCAGCCTTGAGCCCTTCATCCCCGACCACGACGCCATTCTCCTGGCCAACCACGGCCTCCTCACCTACGGCTCCTCGCTCACCGACGCCTTCATGAAGACCGAAACAGTCGAGCACTTTGCCCAGGTCTGCCTCTCCGCGCATCAGCTAGGCGGAGCCATGCCCCTCCGCGACCACGACATCGAAAAACTCCACCGCGCCCGCACCCGATACAGACTCAACGCCTCCAAAGGCCCCGCCTGCCACTAAGCACGCTCAATCCCTAACGTTGTCGCAAGCTTTTATCTCTCATTGCCGCTGCTCTACTGTTGCTGTTGTCATTGCCTTTGTCGTTGCCGTGTCTTTGTCGTTGTCGCTGCCTTTCTTGTTGTCATCCCGTAGGGATCTGCTTTTGTCTTTGCTTTTTCCCACCCTACAAAAACGTCATCTCGACCGAAGGCGGCGCAGCCGCCGCAGTGGAGAGATCCCTGTATTTGCTTTTGCAGCTGCTCTTGCCTTCGCCTGTCATTCTGAGCGCAGCGAAGAACCCTCGCATTTTGAGAGGAGCGGAGCGACCCGAGCACCTCATCTACCCGAATTGCTCTCGCCCGTTCAACCATCAAACCCAAAGCAATGGCTGCCGAATCGGAAAGTTCCGGATAATCTCCGCATCGCTCGGATCAGGATTCAACTGCTTCCACAGCGCAATGTACTCTCCTCGTCCACACCCCAACCCACAAAATAACAAGCTCGGAGATCGCACCGGTAGCGCATCGAAGTGTTCGACATCCTTCGCAAACGGCCACCGCGTCTTATCCTCAAGAAACGGAAATAGAAACGCCGCTCCTTTGCATATGCCCCGCCCATCGCTCAGCGTAAAAGCAAACAAATCGTCTCCCTTCCTGCTCAACGACTGGCAAAGCCCCGCCATCACATCCAGATTGAAGATCGAGTAGCTATAAGGCTTCGTCCTCTTCAGCTCCAGCGGAAAGCTTCCATCCGTCCCCATCTGCTTCGGCAGAAGCAGATTCTTGTATCGCTCGCGCAGCTCATCCCGCATATCTTCCTCACCCGCCAACCGCGCAAACTCCGCCGCCTGCAGCGCCCAGCATGTCGAATGATTGTTCGCAGAATCGCGCTCGGTCATACCTTTCTTGCTTGTATTCATCCACTCGAGGTAGCTGCGGAACCACTCCTTCACGCCCGTATACTCATCCTCACTCAGAAACTTTCCTTGAAGAACAGTCGCCGCCCTCGCCACCTCCGCCAAGTGCAGCGTATCGATAATTCCATACGACCTCCCCGTCACCCCACGAGTTACACCCTGCGCATACTCAAGGTTCGTATTCATCCTCGTAGCTGGATCCACAAACCATGCCCGCAGATGTTCCGCTGCTCGCTCCCCATAGCGTCGGTCCTTGGTCAGCAACCACGCCGCCGTCAAAGCAGGCATCTGTATGCTGAGCGCAATCATCGCCTTCCTGTGCCCCACAAAGTTATCCGGATTGCTCTGCCCGTCCCGCTCCCGGTAAGGTCCATCGTGATTCTTCGGATCGGGCCAGAAATAATCCGCCTGCGAAAAGAAATCGTGCACCCCACCCGGACTTTTCTCCGAAGGAAAACTCGTGATCGTCTGTGGCTTCTCCTTCACATACAGCTTTGCGGCGCGCAGCACCCGCTCGCGATCCACCGCAGCCACCAGCGCATATCCATCTGTCCCACTCTGCTTCGGCGCAGCCAAAGCAACATGCCCCAGTGCGGCAGCGCCCCCAACACAAAACAACCGTCGACTAATCAACATCAAATCTCTCGTCTCCTGTCAGCAGAGCAATCTCACTCCGCCATCCCTTCAAGTACAACATCACTTACCGGTTCAGCGCCAAACTGCCCCTCCCACTTCGCAACCACAACGCTCGCCAGGCAGTTCCCCACCACATTCGCCGTCGTCCGCCCCATGTCCATCACAGCATCGATCCCCAGAATCACAAAGATCGGCTCCGGCGGCAGTCGCAACGAAGTAGCCGTAGCCATCAACACCATCAGCGTCGCCCGCGGAACTCCGCTCACACCCTTGCTCGCCAGCATCAGCATCAGCACAATCGTGACCTGCTCCCCCACCCCAAGATGCATTCCCGCTGCCTGTGCCACAAAGATCGCCGCCAGCGTCAGGTACACCGCCGCTCCATCCATGTTGAAGCTGTATCCCGCAGGCAGCACAAACGCCACCACCTTCCGCGGAACTCCAAACGCCTCCATCGCCTCCATCGCCCGCGGCAGCGCCGCTTCACTCGCGCTCGTCGCAAACGCAATCGACGCAGGCTCCGCCACCGCCTTTGCAAATCCAAACACCGGTATCCGAAACAGCAGCATCACCGGAACCATCACGCCCACCGCCAGCACCACCAGCGCGCCATAGTACGTCAGCACCAACTTCCCCAGGTTCACCAGTACACCAGCACCGCTCTGCCCCACCGTGTACGCCAGCGCCGCACCCACCGCCACCGGCGCAAAGTACATCACGATGTTCGTGAACTTGAACATCACCTCGCTTAAGCTCTCCGCCAGCCGCAGCATCGGCGCGCCCCTCTCCCCCAGCATCGCCAGCGCAATTCCAAACAACACCGCAAACACCGACACCTGCAAAATCTGCCCCTCAACCAGCGCCTTCGCCAGGTTCTCGGGAAACACATGCAGCACAAAATCCTGCCACCGCATCGCCGGAGCCGCCGCTGGCACAGTCACAACTCCCGGCTCCGAAACCTGTGTTCTCGACACCGGCACACTCAGCCCCACCCCGGCCTTCGTTACATTGATTGCCACCAGCCCAATCACCAGCGCCAGCGTCGTCACCACCTCGAAGTACACCAGGCTCTTCCACGCCATCCGCCCGACGCCCTTCAGGTCACCATGCCCCGCAATCCCCGAGATCAGCGTCCCCAGAATCAACGGCCCCACAATCGTCTTGATCAGACGCAAAAAGATGTCGCTGAATACCCGCAGCTGTACCGCCACCCCCGGCGCGTCGAACCCCAACTCCGCCCCCGCCACCATCGCCACAAAAATCCACGGCGTCAACGACCGTCGCCGCCACGCAAACACCATCAACAACGCCACACCCAACCATCGCATCACCATCGCTAAACCATGCAGCGACGCCCCCCGCACCACACCCAATGCAATCCCCAAAGCCAGCAAACAAGCAGCCACCGCCAGCAACACACGCTCAGAATTCAATTTCCCCATTCCGCGCAGAATACCAGCATCTCCACCGATAATCCCCCTCCCCCATTCGCCCCCGAACTCACATTACGAAAGTCACCGAAAATCTGCGCCAACAGGGAATGGATAAGATCGCTCGACCAGCTATCCTGTTAAAGCGGATTCACAAAAAAATTCCCGCACTCCAGATTGCGCCAGCGGCCCGTCTAACTCACAGGGCAGCACCTCACTCTGAAAATTATTTTTGATTGACCCACTGCCTTTGATCCCTTGACACGCCATTGACACGCCATTCGCTGAGGTTCCCATGTCGAAGTCACGTATACCGCACAGGCTCGCAGTACTGCTCTGCCTCGTCTCCGCACTCCCGCTCGCAGCTCAGTCCCTCGCGGCTCCTGCAATCCAGACGAACAACGCCGCTGCCTTCGACCCGCTAGGCACATCCTCTGCTACAACAAGCCCCCTCGCTCAACCTACCCTCACTCCCGGCGCCCTTCTTCTCATGGAGCTCGAAGGCCGCTTCTCCAGGGCCGTTGCCTCTGAAGGAGGCAAAGCCTTCAGCACCTGGTTCGCCGACGACGCCGTCACCCTCAACAATGGCCGCCCCGCCATCCTCGGCCGCGCCAACATCTCCGCCCAGGCCCAGTGGGATCCCAAAGACTATCAACTCACCTGGACCCCGCAGGGAGCACAGATGGGTCCCTCCAACGATATGGGCTTCACCTGGGGCCATTACGAAGGCCATTCGAAGGACCATAATGGGAATCCCGTCGTCATCTCCGGACGCTACTTCACCGTGTGGAAAAAAATGCCCGACGGCAACTGGAAAGTAGCGATGGATGCAAGCGCCAACGAGCCTCCGGAAGCAGGTGAATGCTGTGTGCTTCCAAAGCCTTAGCCCGCTCGCTACACCTAAAGTAGCAGTGCGAAATTGCAATACCATCTCCTACCATCAAGAAGTCAGATGAACGTTCTCCTGGTCAAAGACGAAGCTCTCCGAATCGAAGCCCTCAGCCAGTACGAGGTCCTGACTACCGCCTCAGATCCCGTTCTCGATGACATCACCCGGCTCGCCGCTCAGCTCTGCGGCACTCCTGTCGCAGCCATCTCACTGATCGATTCCGACCGCATCTATATCAAGGCTCGCACCGGCATCGATGCCACCGAGCTCGTTCTCGGCAGCTTACCCTGCGAAACCACCATCCTCGGTGACTCTATTTACGAGATCCAGGATGCCCGCCACCACCCCGACTTCGCTCCCGACGGCATCTATGTCGAAGGCCGCCCCCACCGCTTCTACGCCGGCGCCCCTCTCACCACTCCCGGCGGCACCAGCATCGGTGCTCTTCTCGTCCTCGATCCCGCCGCTCGCCGTCTTACCCCACAGCAATCCGACGCCCTCAGCATCCTCAGCCGTCAGGTCATTACCCGCCTCGAGCTCAACGGCCGCATTCGCCAGATGGACCGCGCCGCCCGCTCCCGTCAACGCGTCGAGTCCGCCCTCACCGTCGAGCGCAACTTCGTCTCCGCCGTCCTCGACACCATCGGCGCCCTCGTCGCCGTCTTCGACACCGCCGGCCGCATCGTCCGCTTCAACCGCGCCTGCGAGGTCGCCTCCGGGTACGAGTTCGCCACCCTCGTCGGCCGCTACACCTGGGACAGACTCATCCCCCGCAGCGAGATCCCCGAAGCCATCGCCACCTTCGAGCGCCTCCGCGCCGGTGCCTTCCCCGCCGCCTTCGAAAACCAGTGGCTCAACCGCGACGGCACCCTCCGCCGCATCGCCTGGTCCGCCACCGCCCTCCGCGACACCCAGGGCCAGGTCGGCTTCATCATCGCCACTGGCATCGACGTCACCACCCAGCGCGCCGCCGAAGCCACCCTCCGCGAAAGCGAAGCCCGCTACCGCCAGCTCGTCGAAGGCTCCCTCGGCATCGTCTGCACCCACGACCTCAAAGGAAACCTCCTCTCCATCAACGCTCACGGCGCAGAGACCATCGGCCGCACCGTCGACGCCATGCTCAACCGCTCCCTCAGCGACTTCATCCCCGAAGATCGCCGCGCCTCCATGCAGGTCTACCTCAAAAAGATCGCCGAGACCGGCGAAGCCCAGGGCCTCCTCCACCTCTCCCACGCCGACGGCGAGATCCGCGTCATCGCCTACCGCAACAAGCTCATCGACGTCCCTGGCCGCACCCCCTACGTCCTCGGCTTCGGCGTCGACATCAGCGAACAAGTCCGCGCCGAAGGCCGGCTCCGCACCCTCACCCGCCAGTCCGATTCCATCCTCGAGTCCGTCGGCGACGGCATCTTCGCCATCGACCTCAACGGCAACGTCACCGTCGCCAACGTCGCCGCCGCACAGATGCTCGGCTACAAAAAAGAAGAGATACTCGGCCGCAACCTGCACGACCTCATCCACCACACCCGTCCCGACGGCACCGCCTTCGCCTCCGAAGACTCACCCATCCGCAAGTCCCTCGCCAACCTCGACACCGTCCGCGTCTCCGACGAGGTCTTCTGGCGCAAAGACGGCACCTGTTTCCCCGTCGACTACGTCGCCCGCCCCCAAATCGAATCCCAGTACGAGACGCAGGCCCAAGACAGCAAACCCAAAGCCGTCGGCGTCGTCGTCGCCTTCACCGACACCACCGAGCGCCGCGCCCTCGACCGCATGAAGGACGAGTTCATCTCCACCGTCTCCCACGAGCTTCGCACCCCGCTCACCTCCATCCGTGGTGCCCTCGGGCTCCTCTCCGGCGGCGCACTCGCCTCTCGCCCCGAGAAGACCCAGCAGATGCTCGAGATCGCCATCAGCAATACCGACCGCCTCGTCCGCCTCGTCAACGACATCCTCGACCTTGAGCGCATCAGCAGCGGTAAAGCCGAGCTCCACCCCACCATGTGCAGCGCCGAAGACCTCCTCCGCCGCGCCGCTGGCATGCAGCAGTCAACCACACCCAAGCCCGCCACCCGCATCTTCTTCAGCGCTCATGGCGTCAGCGTCTGGGCCGACTCCGACCGCATCCTGCAAGCCCTCAGCAACCTCATCTCGAACGCGATCAAGTTCTCCCCCACCGGCAGCGAGATCCACCTCACCGCCCGCAATCTCGACAGCAACGAAGCCCTCATCGAAGTCCGCGACCAGGGCTCAGGTATCCCCGCCGACAAGATCGAGCACATCTTCGACCGCTTCCACCAGCTCGACGCCTCCGACTCCCGCGCCAAGGGCGGCACCGGCCTCGGCCTCGCCATCTGTCGCAGCATCATAGCCCACCACGGAGGCCGCATCTGGGCCACCAGCACCCCCAACCAGGGCACCACCTTCCACTTCACCCTACCCACCAAACCCGCCAACAACCTCCGCTAGCGTAACTGGTCAGCGTTCGCTCATTTGCCCCAGTTTTCCAATTCGAGACCCTTCACTCGCGAAAACTCTCGTGTATTCGCAGTTACCAAAATCAATTCGTGGCGCAACGCCGGTCCCGCAATCAAGGTATCAAACGGCCCTATCATTTTGCCTTGCAGTTCTAACATGGCGCGAACCTCGCCTGCACGCTTCGCATCTTCTTCATCAAAGCTCAAAACCTGCAAAGGGCCCGAAAGGAAACTCTCAACCAACATCTGGTTGATTTGTTGCCGATCGCTTTTCTCCACTCCATACCACAGCTTGAAATTTGAGACAGAGGAGACAAACAGACTCGTCCCCTCTGTCACGGCCAGGTGAAACCGTTTCCGAACAATTCCCGGTCTTCCCTTGATGATTTCAATGCAAACATTCGTGTCGAGCAGATACATCAAAAGATCTTTCGTACAGGCATCTTTGGTTGGTTCCTGCCTTCTTTCAGAAATGACTCTTTTCGAAGCTCATCCATTTCACGGAACCACGCCTCTACATCCACCGTAAGCGGCTCAAGCAAAACACCAAGACCAACTCGACGAATCTTCACCGCTTCACCCGGAAAGCGAAACTCTATCGGCAGCCTTATAGCCTGGCTTCTTCCGTTACGAAATAGTTTGGCGATTGATGCCATGGCGTGGCCCTCATTGATATCTACCAATAGTAGATACCGCTACTCCTCATCCCCGCGCAGCTTAGCAATCACCCCAAAATCCTCGAGCGTAGTCGTATCGCCCTTCACCTCACCGGTAGTAGCCAGCTCCCTCAACAACCGCCGCATAATCTTCCCACTCCGCGTCTTCGGCAGCGCCTCCGTAAACCGCACATCATCCGGCCGAGCCAGCGCACCAATCTCCTTGGCCACCCACTCCCGAATCTCCTGCCGCAGATCTTCGCTGACAACGTGCCCCATCTCCAGCGTCACAAAAGCACAAATAGCCTGCCCCTTCAGATCATGTGGCCGCCCAACCACCGCAGCCTCCGCGACCTTAGGATGCGCCACCAGCGCCGACTCCACCTCCATCGTGCCCAATCGATGCCCACTCACATTCAGCACGTCATCCACGCGGCCCATCAGCCAGTAGTACCCATCCGCATCCCGCCGAGCACCATCGCCCGTAAAATAGCTCCCTGGAATCTCACTCCAGTAGGCCTTCTCATACCGCTCCGGATTCCCATACACCGTCCGCGCCATAGAAGGCCACGCCGTCCGGAACACCAGCAGCCCGCCTTGACCGTCCGGCACCGGCTCTCCTTCTTTTGTAACCACTTCAGGCACAATTCCAAAAAACGGACGCGTAGCCGATCCTGGCTTCGTCGCCACCGCTCCCGGAATCGGCGCAATCATAATTGCGCCCGTCTCCGTCTGCCAGTACGTATCCACAATCGGGCACCGTTCTTTGCCAACCTCGCGATGGAACCACATCCAGCTTTCAGGATTAATCGGCTCCCCCACTGTCCCCAGCAGCCTTAGCGAAGCCAGCGAGTGCTTCCGCACCCACTCCGCGCCCCACTTCGTAAACGCCCTGATCGCCGTCGGAGCCGTATAGAACACCGTCACCTTATGCGCATCGACGATCTTCCAGAACCGGTCAAACTCCGGCCAGTTCGGTGCGCCCTCGTACATCACCACCGTCGCGCCATTCTGCAACGGCCCATACACCACATAGCTATGCCCGGTCACCCACCCGATATCCGCGGTGCACCAGTAAACATCTTCCTCCTGCAGATCGAACACATATTTACTCGTTAGGTAAGTCTGCACCGAGTACCCACCCGTCGTATGCACCAGTCCCTTCGGCTTCCCCGTCGTCCCCGACGTATACAGCAGATACAGAGGATCCTCCGCATCCATCCACTCCGGCGCGCACACATGCTCTGCCGTCAGCATCGCTTCATCCCACCAGATGTCGCGCCCTTCCTTCATCTTCACGTCCGTATCCGACCGCCGATACACCACAACATTCTTCACCGTCGGGCACTGCTCCAGCGCCTCATCCACAATCGCTTTCAGCTTGATCTCCGTGCCGCGCCTGTAGCTCGTATCCTGCGTAATCACGGCCACGCACTCCGAGTCATTTACGCGATCCACAATCGCATGCGCTGCAAACCCGCCAAAGATCACCGAATGTACCGCGCCAATCCGCGCGCACCCCAGCAGCGCAATCGCCAGCTCCGGACACATCCCCATATAAATCGCGACGCGGTCGCCCTTCTTGATCCCCAACCCCTTCAGAACATTCGCAAACCGCTGCACCCGCTCATGCAGATCGCCATAGGTCAGCCGCCGCACCTCACCCGGCTCCCCCTCCCACAGCAGCGCCACCTTGTCCTTCCGCGCACCCAGAGCATGACGATCGACGCAGTTATACGAAACATTCAGCTTCCCATCGATAAACCACTTCGCCCCGAACCCCGAACCATCCTTACCCGGCTCCAGCACCTTCGTCCACGGTGCGAACCACTCCAACTCCCCCGCCGCCTCAGCCCAGAACTCCTCCGGCTGCTCCACGCTTCGCCGGTACATCGCCTCATACTCTTCCACGCTCTTCACGTGGGCCTTGGCAGCAAACTCCGCAGATGGAGCAAACACCCGATTTTCCCGCAAACTCGAATCCAGATTCTGACCTTCAACTAACGACGTCACGCACGATCCTCCGCAGTTTTAACCACCAACAAAAGGTACGCTATGGCCACACCACCAGCAACCCGCACATGGAAGGCCCCTGTCTAAAAGTAGTAGTTGCTTATTACCGGGCAAGTACGGTCTGAAATCTATTCGAAAAAATACCCCGCCATCTGCTTCTCCTCGAACTCCCATAAAACCTTGTCAAGTCATTTTCTTCACAAACCACATCGAATCAATAACATGCATTTGCAAAAAGATTATCCAAACCTGATATACTTTAAAACAGAGCAAAAAAAAGGCTCCTGCTATTGGCAGGGGCCTTTTCATTGTCCGTAACTCCTTGATTCACAATATTTTGCAGCTAAACCTTTTAGATAGAATATTTTACAGCCTTACATCATCCGTAAATGCAACAAAATAAATACGATAAGCATAAAAATACCCCCACCCCCGTGGGGGAGGGGGTATAAGGAACGAATCAAATAATTAGAAGTGGTAAGCCACGCCAAGCGCAGGCATCGAGATGACTTGATAGCGGTTGGTCTTGAAGTCTGTATTGCCGAAATCTGGAGCCTTCACCACAAAGCCGCGATACTGGACACGAATGTCGAAGCTGGGGCTCAGCTCATAGGCGATACCACCGCCAAACAGCGCCCCGATGTTCGTATTCCGCTTGGCATCCAGCTGCGTCGTCCTGGAGTCCCGAATCGGAGAGAAGAGCATCGCGCCCACGCCGGCTTCGAGAAACGGATTGAAGTTGCGGAAGTTCATGTTATACACGTACGCTCCGCTGATCTCCTGCTGTCGCGTGTGAATACGTGCGTTCGGCACAAAACTCGTCCGGTACGCAATCGAGTTCTGAGCGAAGCCGTAGTTCAGCTCAAGCGCGCTCCGGGGAGTCAGCATGTAACGATAGCTGCCCAGAAAGCCTACCGTGCCGGTTGAATTCAATTGAACCGCGTTCCCGTTCACCTGCGGACCAAATACTCCAATGGCGCTCACGCTCGCGTCCTGCCGACTCTCCTGCGCATATCCGGCAGCCGCCATCAACATCAGCGCCCCCAACAACATCGTTTTCTTCATTCTTCGATAGATCCCTTCAAATTGGTCCGCAACGTCGTACGCTGTCCCGCAGGCAACGCGCATGAAGTGTTACGGAGAGCCATGATCACTTGTCCTTCATTGTAACCGCACCGGCGCCCCGCAAACGGACCCGACACGCAAGAAGGCCGGAGAAGCTGCCCCCTCCGGCCCACTGCAACTTGTAAATTTCAACCACAAACCCGCCAAATTTACTGCGGGGGAGCTGGTGGCGGTGGCGCATCGCCTCCACCCTGCTGACGCCGTTCCTGCATCTTCGCCTTCATCTCGGCCTGCATCGCGTCATACTTGGTCTTCTGCTCGTCCGTCAGTACACCGCGAATCTTGTCCTGCGATGCCTTATGAATATCCATCATCTTCGACCGCTTATCGGCCTGCGACAGCGAGCTGTCGTCACGAACTGCCTTCGCCTGCGTCATAGAGTCATCGTTGATAGCCTTCACCTGGGTCACCTGATCCGGCGTCAGGTTCAGCTTCTTGGTCAGCATCTCTACCATGTCGCCCCTGTGGCCCGGCCCTCCACGCATTTGGCCGGCCGGGGGTGCCGGCGGCGCAGTATCCTGCGCCATCATCGGCGCCACATACAGAGTGGTGGTACAGAGCGCCAGCATGGCCGTCTGCATCCCTGCTTTACGAAACATCGTCATTTTCATCGAGTGTCACCTCATGACTACAGCCGGACGGAAGCTCCGGCATCCAAGTCTGCTCTTTCAGACGCGATTTCGTCACAAAATGTTCTGCGAGTCGCAAAAAATCTTCGCTAAACCTACACCCCGCGTTCAGGCAGAAAGCAATAAGGATCCCCATGCGCAGCCGCATAATCCTCCACCACCTTCAAAAATGCCAGCGCCGCGTGCGACAAACTGGCCTGCCGCCGATACACCAGCCGCAACTTTCGCTCAATCTGCAGCTCCGGCACATGCACTCGCACAAGCGCGCCACTGTGCAGTTCCGTCCTGACTGTCAGCCCTGGAACGAGTGCCACCCCGTTCCCCATCTCCACAAACCGCTTGATCGCCTCCAGCGAAGGCAACTCCACCCCCATCTGGAGCCGGGTCTTATGCCGTTTGAACGCCTGAATCACTTTCTGCCGTTGCGGCGACGAAATATTATGGGCAATAAAATTCTGCGTCCCCAACTGCCGAATCGAAACCTTCTCCGCATTCGCCAACGGATGCGTCGGATTTACCACGAAGGCCAACTCATCCCGATAGACCACCATCGATTTCACCTGCGCGTCATCTGGCCGAAACGACAGTACCCCCAGTTCTACCGAATGCATCAGCACTTCGTCCGAAATTCTGCTCGCCAGTGACCGCTGCACCGCCAGCTTGATCCTTGGATTCTGTCGTCGAAACTCATCCAACAAAGGCAGCAGGTACAAACATGTGTACTCATTCGCCGCTATATTTAGTCTGCCTCGATGTAACGCCCGCAGCTCGGTCAGCGCCCCAGTCGCCTCATTCCGCAGATTCAACAACTTGGCCGCGTACTCCCGCAGCACCTCGCCAGCATCCGTCAGCGTCCCATCGCGCGATGACCGCTCGAACAATACCTCCCCCAACTCCCCCTCGAGCTTCGCAATTGCCTGACTTACCGCTGGCTGAGTACGATGGAGTCGTGCAGCCGCACGCGAAAAGCTTCGCTCCTCTGCTACCGCCAGAAACGTCTCCATCTGGATCAGGTCCAAGCCTTCGCCTCCTGCTGCAACTGTTGGGCGTACTGAATGCGCCAATTAGAATTTATGATACATGTGGAAATCATCATAAGCCTGCATTATGATGATTTCCAGATCGAGAGTGTTACCTCCTATGAGCGAAACCAACCAGATCGTCTTCTTCGACACCACTCTCCGCGATGGAGAACAGTCCCCCGGCTGCACCATGCACCACGCCGAAAAATTACGCTTCGCGCACCAACTTGCCAATCTGGGCGTCGATATCATCGAGGCAGGTTTTCCCATCGCATCTACGGGAGACTTCGAATCAGTACGCACCATTGCTGCCGAGGTTAAAGGCGTGCGTATCGCCGCGCTGGCTCGCGCCAAACCAATCGATATCGAGTCTGCCGCCCGTGCTGTGGAACCAGCCAGCCTGAATCGAATCCACACATTTCTTTCTTCATCCGACATTCATCTCCAACATCAGATGAAGCTTTCGCGAAATCAAGCACTCGATCTCGCCGGAGAGTCGGTCAGACTTGCCCGTTCGCTGGTCGATGACGTCGAGTTTTCTCCCATGGACGCCACTCGCAGCGACCCTGCTTACCTTTGTTCCATGGTCAAAGTCGCTGTACAGGCAGGTGCGACCACCATCAACATTCCGGACACCGTCGGATACATCACCCCATCCGAATACGCCGCTATTTTTCGCATGCTGAAGCAGCTTCCGGGCATGGAGAAGGTAATTTTCTCCACGCACTGCCATGACGATCTCGGCCTCGCGGTCGCCAATACTCTTGCCGGGATTGAAGGCGGTGCGCGACAGGTAGAGGTTGCGGTGAATGGCATCGGCGAAAGGGCTGGAAACGCAGCTTTGGAAGAAGTGGCTGCAGCTCTGCTTGTTCGCCACGATGTTCTGCCCTACACCTCCAACATCGTAAACGCACAACTCTATCCCACCAGCGCGCTGCTGTCGGAGATCGTCAACCATAAAGTCGCGCCCAATAAAGCAGTGGTCGGCAAGAACGCCTTCGCGCATGAGAGCGGCATTCACCAGCATGGCGTTCTTGAAAATCCCCTTACCTACGAGATCATGACGCCGGCCTCTGTAGGTGTCACCGCAAACAGTATCGTTTTGGGCAAGCACTCCGGGCGTCGCGCCCTTGAGCATCGTCTTGCCGAACTCGGTCGTGCCTTTTCCAAGCAAGAGATAGACGAAATCTATGCCCGCTTCACTGAGCTCGCAGACCGCAAGAAGCTGATTTATGACGAAGACCTCATCGGCCTGCTGCAGACCGAAAAAACTCAGACGCTGACGCACTAAACGCGACCAGCACTCGAACTTTAAGGGAAGACCCAATGCGTCTCAAAATTGCAGTTCTCGCCGGCGACGGCATCGGCCCCGAAGTCACCCAGCAAGCCACCAACATCCTGCGCGCGGTAGCAGAATTCGGCGGCCACGATTTTACCTTCGTCGAAGCCCCCATCGGTGGTATCGCCATCACCGAACATGGCTCTCCCCTCCCTACAGGCACTCTCGATGTCGCGCTCGACTCTGAGGCCGTCCTTCTCGGTGCCGTGGGCGACAACAAGTTTAACGCGCTCACGCCCGACAAGCGCCCCGAAGCTGGACTCCTTCAGTTACGACAAGCCCTCGGCGGCTTCGCGAACCTTCGTCCGTCGATCGCCTACACCGCCCTTAGCGCAAGCTCTCCCCTTCGCCCCGAAGTCACCAAGGACGTCGACATCCTCTTTGTCCGCGAGCTCCTCGGCGGCCTCTACTTCGGCGCCCCTCGCTGGTGGGACCGTGACAGTGAAGAAGCAATCAACACCATGCGTTACACGAAAACCGAGATCACGCGCGTAGCCCGCGTAGCTTTCGAACTCGCAGCCAAGCGTCGCAAGAAAGTCACATCCGTCGATAAAGCCAACGTCCTAGAAGTCTCGCAGCTCTGGCGCGCCACCGTTACCGAAGTCGCCAAGGATTACCCCGAAGTCACACTAGAGCACCAGCTCGTCGATTCCATGGCGATGCACATCATGAACACACCTCGCAACTTCGATGTCGTCCTCACCGAGAATCTCTTCGGCGACATCCTCTCCGACGAAGCTGGCGTCATCACCGGTTCGCTCGGAATGTTGCCCTCGGCCACAATCGGTGGAGCTGTCAATCTTTATGAGCCTGTACACGGATCAGCTCCAGACATCGCCGGAACTGGCAAAGCAAACCCGCTCGGCGCGATCCTCACCGCCGCCATGGTCCTTCGCCACTCCGCCAACCTCGAGCAGGACGCAAAGGCCGTAGAAGCCGCCGTCCACAAAGTTCTCAACGCCGGCTACCGTACCGCCGACATAGCTCGCGGCCAAGAGCCCGGCCAAACGCCAGTGACGACGCAGGAGATGGGCAAGCTGGTTCATCAGGCTCTGGCCGAATCCATCGACCGCCGCCAGGCCATGCACGCCGTCTAAACAACGCGCGCGTCCTTCGCCACTAAAGCCTGTCATCCTGAACGAAGCGAAGAACCAATTGCTGTTGTATTTGTCACTGTTTGTTCTATTGGTTGTCATCCGTAGGATCTGCTTTTTCGGTGTTAGTACAGCTTCAACCATGAGGTAAGCGTTCTTCCAATGCGCCAGTTCCTCCAACTCGCCGTCGTCTTTCTCACCCTGGCCCCGATGGCGGTGCCTGCGCAGATATCCTCGCCCCAAATCGACAGGCCGAAAAAACAACCGAAAGAAAATCTCGAGTGGCTTTGGAAATACGCCCCTCCCCCCGCCGACGGCCGCGAGAACGACCTGGTACTGGACCCGCGGTTTCGTCCCTTCCTTGCCCAATACCTCACCGCTCCGCAAATCTTCTGGGGCAACCCGAAGACCGGCTACAAGTCCCTCGCCGAGACGGCACTCGACTTTCTCTCGGTCCCCGACAAAGTCCTGGCCGACGATAATCGCTACGTCACCATCACCGGTTGCGTCTACCGTTTCTGTCCCTCTCGTGGCCTCCTCTGGGTCGACCTCGGCAGCCCCCATCCTCTCGTCATCTTCTCCGCCATCGACTGGGTCAAAGACAACAAAACCCCTGACCAGCCTGATGCCGAGTACACCATGTGGCTCTTCACGAACCACCCGATCGAACCCGACCACATCTCCTCTGCGCTGATGCACAGCATAGCCCGCTGGACCGCCGAACCGGCCTCCGGCACCACCGTCCTCCAGCACATCACCAACGCCATCCTCGTCGACCCCGACGGCACACCGCATCAAATCTCGCCCGCCGCCATCGGCGCAAACAGCACTACCAGGCTCCAAACCGGACAAAAGGCACACCCATGAACAAGACACCAAAGACACTCTTCGAAAAAGTCTGGCAACAGCACCTCGTAGCCGAACCTGCGGGCGAACCCGCGATCCTCTACATCGACCTCCACCTCGTCCACGAGGTCACATCGCCGCAGGCCTTCGACGGCCTCCGTATGGCCAACCGCAAGCTCCGCCGCCCTGATCGCACCGTCGCCACGGTGGATCACAACGTCCCCACAAGCAGCGTCGAAGACCGCCTCCACATCATCGACCAGATCGCCTCGAAGCAGATCGAAGCCCTCCGCAAAAACTGCGCAGACTTCGGCGTCGAGCTCTTCGACGTCCAGTCTCCTAATCAGGGCATCGTCCATATCATCGGCCCAGAGCTCGGCCTCACCAAACCCGGCATGACCATCGTCTGCGGCGACTCCCACACCAGCACCCACGGAGCCTTCGGAGCACTCGCCTTCGGTATCGGCACCAGCGAAGTCGAGCACGTCATGGCCACCCAGACCCTCCCGCAGGACAAGCCCAAAACCTTCCGCATCAACGTCGAAGGCAAGCTCCCCACCGGCGTCACGGCAAAAGACATCGTCCTCCACATCATCGGCGAGATCGGCACCGCCGGAGCCACCGGCCACGTCGTCGAGTATGCGGGCTCCGCCATCCGTGCTCTCTCCATGGAAGGTCGCATGACCATCTGCAACATGAGCATTGAAGCCGGTGCCCGCGCCGGCATGATCGCTCCCGACGCCACCACCTTCGCCTACCTCATGGGTCGTCGCTTCTCCCCCACCGGCACCGCTTGGGATCAAGCCGTAGCTCACTGGTCTGAACTTGTAACAGATGAAGGAGCAATATTCGACCGCGAGCTCAACCTTGACGCCGCCGACATCACGCCCACGGTAAGCTGGGGCACTTCACCCGGCATGGTCACCGGCGTCAAATCGACCGTCCCCCTGCCCGACCCCAACGCCAGCGAAGCCGACAAAAAAGCCTTCGAGCGCGCTCTTGAATACATGGACCTCAAGGCTGGCACGCCCATCGAGCAGATCGCCATCGACCGCGCCTTCATCGGCTCCTGCACCAACGCCCGCATCGAAGACCTACGCGCCGCCGCATCGGTCGTGCGCGGCTATCACGTCGCCAGCACCGTCTCTGCGATGGTCGTTCCCGGCTCGCAAGCAGTAAAAGCACAAGCCGAAAAAGAAGGCCTCGACATAATCTTTACCGAAGCAGGCTTCGACTGGCGCGAGCCCGGCTGCAGCATGTGCCTCGGCATGAACCCCGACATCCTCGCCCCCGGCGAGCGCTGCGCCAGTACCTCGAACCGCAACTTCGAAGGCCGCCAGGGCCGCGGAGGCCGCACCCATCTTGTCAGCCCACAGATGGCCGCCGCCGCCGCCATCACTGGCCACTTCACCGACATCCGCAACTGGCAATTCAAAAATCAGCCCGCACAGACGGAGGCGAAATAATGCATCCCATCAACGTCCTCACCAGCCACGCCGTCCCTCTCGACCGCCCTAACGTCGACACCGACCAGATCATCCCCAAGCAGTTCCTCAAGCGCATCGAGCGTACCGGCTACGGCGACTTCCTCTTTTACGACTGGCGTCGCATCCAGGAAGGTCCCAATGCTGGCGAGCCCCACCCGGACTTCGTTCTCAACAAACACCATCACAAGGGCGCGAAGATCCTCATCGCCGGCAAAAACTTCGGCTGCGGCAGCTCCCGCGAGCATGCTGCCTGGGCCCTTACAGACTTCGGCTTCCTCGCCGTCATTGCCCCCAGCTTCGCCGACATCTTCTTCTCCAACGCCGGCAAAAACGGCATGATCCTCGTCCGCCTCTCCGAAGCCGACGTGCAGACACTCATGGACCGCTCCACAAATAATCCCACACACAAGATCACCATCAACCTTGAAGCCCAGACCATCACCGACGACGAAGGCTTCAGCGGCACGTTCGAAATCGACCCCTTCCGAAAATACTGCCTCCTGAACGGCCTCGACGATATAGGCCTCACGCTGCGCCACGAATCCGAACTGGACTCCTACGAGTCCAAACACGATGCCGAATTCTGGCTCAAACCACGCAACACCGTCACAAGCTCAGCACCGCAGTAAGCGAAGTCTTTCAAGCACAGCAAGGAATCTTTGCTGCTATTTGTTTTGATCCGCTTTTATCCGTGTCATCCGTGGTCGGTTTTCACTTTTTAGAGGAACAAATGTCCAACGAAATCAACCCGAAGAAAAACTCCATAGTCCTCACCGAAGGCCCATCACGTGCTGCGGCCCGCTCCTATCTGCGCGGCGTAGGCTTCTCCAAAGAAGACCTTCACAAGCCCATCATCGGCATCGCCAATACCTGGACCGAGATCGGCCCTTGCAACTTCCATCTCCGCCAGGTCGCTGAGGCCGTCAAGCAGGGCGTCCGCGAAGCCGGCGGAACTCCCATGGAGTTCAACACCGTCACTATCTCCGATGGCATCACCATGGGCACCGAGGGCATGAAAGCCTCGCTCATCTCCCGCGAAGTCATCGCCGACTCGATCGAGCTCGTTACCCGCGGTAACTCCTTCGACGGGCTCATCTGTATCGCCGGCTGCGACAAGAACATGCCCGCCGCCATCATGGCACTCGCCCGCCTCGATATCCCCGGCCTAATGCTCTACGGCGGCAGCATCGCCCCGGGCCATCTAAAACAACCAGATGGTTCCATCAAAGACATCACCATCCTCAATGTCTTCGAGGCCATCGGCTCCCACGCCGCAGGAAAGATCACCGACGACCAGTTGGAAGAAGTAGAAGCAGCAGCCTGTCCCGGCCCAGGAGCCTGTGGAGGTCAGTTCACCGCTAACACCATGGCCATGGCTGGCGAGTTCCTCGGCATCTCTCCCATCCAGCTCACCGGCGTTCCCGCCATGTCCGCCGACAAGGCCCACGCCTCCCGCGAAGCCGGCAAGCTTGTCATGCAGCTCGCCCGTCAGGACCTGCGCCCGTCGAAGATCCTCACCCGTAAGTCCATCGAGAACGCCATCACCGCCGTCTGCGCATCTGGTGGCTCAACGAACGCGGTCCTCCACCTCATCGCAATCGCCAGCGAGCTCAACATCCCGCTCTCCATGGACGACTTCGACAAGATCAGCGAGCACGTGCCCTTCATCTGCGACCTCTCACCCGGCGGCAAGTACGTCGCCAAGGACTACCAGGACGCAGGCGGCTCCCGCCTTCTCGCCAAGCGTCTCCTAGACGCTGGCCTCCTCCACGGCGACCAGATCACCGTCACCTCGAAGACCCTCGCCGAAGAAGCCTCGGCAGCCATCGAGACCCCTAACCAGCCAGTCATCCACACACTGGATAAGCCCTTGAAGCCCACCGGCGGCCTCGTCATCCTCAAGGGCAACCTCGCCCCCGAGGGCTGCGTCATCAAGGTCGCCGGCCACGAGCGCCTCTTCCACCAAGGCCCGGCCCGCGTCTTCGACAGCGAAGACGCCTGCTTCGCCGCCGTCGAATCCGGCAAGATAAACCCCTCCGACGTCCTCGTCATCCGCTACGAAGGCCCGCGCGGAGGCCCCGGCATGCGCGAGATGCTCGCCGTCACCGCCGCCATCAAAGGCATCCCCGAGCTCTCCGAAACAGTAGCCCTCCTCACCGACGGCCGCTTCTCCGGAGCCACCCGCGGCCTCATGGCCGGCCATGTAGCCCCCGAAGCCCAACTCGGAGGACCCATAGCCGCCGTCCACGAAGGCGACACCATCACCTTCGACATCCCCAACCGCGAACTCCGTCTCGAAGTTCCAGCCGAAGAGATCGCCAAGCGCCTCAAGTCGTGGCAGGCCCCCGCCCCCCGCTACAAACGCGGAGTCTTCGCCAAATACGCCAACTCTGTAAGCAGCGCCAGCGATGGTGCTGTAACCACATAAAGACAAACTATGAAGAGAAGAACCGCTGTACTGATTGTTACGCCGATCGTACTTATTGGAATTGCGCTCATCTCCTTTTTTGCAATTCTCGTTCTTTACTACGGAAACATGTTGCTCGTTATAGCTCTACGTATAAGGCCGACAGAAGAACAGATTGTAGGAACTTACAAGGCAACAACAGATCAAGGTTCAGCAACGCTCTCAGTCAATAGAGATCACACATTTACGGAGCTCATAGAACCAAAGATAGGGAGCCGACAGAACATTAGCGGGAACTGGAAGCAATCAAGTTTGAGTTCCGTCGGTTATGGTACGCAATTCTTCCCATATATCGGTGTACTGCATGACAAATTCCAACCTTATGCGTATGGCACTCCGGTATTTGAGAAGAATCTGATAGGTCACATTTCGATTGAAGAAGACCCCGACTGGGGTATCTATTTTTACAAGCAGTAAGCGCACATTAGGAGATATCTATGACCGATAAAAATCAACACCCTACCCTAACCGGAGCCGAGATCTTCTGGGCCACACTCGTAGGCGAAGGTGTCGGAACGGTCTTCGGCTACCCCGGCGGAGCCATCCTCCCCATCTACGACGCCCTGCGCAAGTTCCCCATCCACCACATCCTCGTCCGCCACGAGCAGGGCGCCTCGCATATGGCCGACGGCTATGCCCGCGCGTCCGGCAAGGTCGGTGTCTGCATGGCCACCTCTGGCCCTGGCGCGACGAACCTCGTCACAGGCATCGCCACTGCCATGCTCGACAGCATTCCGATCGTTGCCATCACCGGGCAGGTCTCCTCGAAGGTCCTCGGCTCCGACGCGTTCCAGGAAGTCGACATCACCGGCATCACCCTGCCGATCACTAAGCACAACTTTCTCGTGACCCGCGCCGAAGACATCGCGCCCACCGTCCGCCTAGCCTTCCAGATCGCCCAGTCCGGTCGTCCCGGCCCCGTCCTCGTCGACATCACCAAGGACGCCCAACAGGCCACCGCCACCTTCGACTTTGACGCCGCCGCGCCACATGCTTACCGCCCGCACCCTATGCTGCGCGCCGAAAGCTCCTCCATCCAGCAGACCATCGAGCTCATCAAGGCCGCTAAAAAACCTGTCATTCTTGCGGGTCATGGCATCATTCAGTCCGGCGCTGAGCAGCAAGTCATTGCTTTTGCTGAACGTCATCAGATACCTGTTGCGAGTACGCTGCTTGGACTTGGGGCGTTCCCGACGCACCATCCCTTGTCGCTGGGCATGATGGGTATGCACGGCGAGTCTTGGGTCAACCACGCCATCCAGCAAGCCGATTTGTTGCTCGCCTTCGGCATGCGCTTCGACGACCGCGTCACCGGCAACCTCGCCAGCTACGCCCCCAACGCGAAGAAGATCCACATCGAGATCGATCCGTCTGAGATCAATAAGAATGTGAAAGCGGACGTTGCGCTGATAGGTGATTTGCGCGAGACGCTGGATCTGCTGCTGCCGTTGCTTTCGAAGCAATCGGACACCAGCTGGCTGCGCGAGATCAATGCGATAAAGGGTGATGCTGCTGTTCGCGACATTATCAATTTGCCGGACAACGGGCATCTTTACGCGGCTCATGTTATCAACGACATCTGGCGTGAGGCCGTAGCCGCTGGGCGGGAAAAAGAAACCATCATCGTTACAGATGTGGGTCAGCACCAGATGTGGGAGGCCCAGTATTACAAGCACGATGTCTCCAGAACCCTTGTCACCAGCGGGGGTTTGGGCACGATGGGCTTTGCTTTGCCCGCTGCCATTGGGGCGAAGGTGGCTTGCCCTGAAAAAGATGTCTGGGTGATCGCTGGTGATGGCGGGTTCCAGATGACGGCGGCTGAGCTCTCAACTATTGTGCAGGAAGGACTTGCGATCAATATTGCGGTGATAAATAACGGGTTCCTGGGGATGGTGCGGCAGTGGCAGGAGGCGTTCTATGAGAAGAACTATTCTGCTTCGCCGATTCTGTCACCGGACTTCGTCAAGCTGGCGGCAGCCCACGGCATCGATGGGGCCCATGTCTCTGAGCGCAGAGATGTGACGCCGACGGTGACGAAGGCCCGGACCAGCGGTAAGGCTTTTCTTATCAACTTCCAGGTGGAGAAAGAGGATGGCGTCTATCCGATGATCGCTCCCGGAGCGGCACTGCACGAGATGGTGCGCCGTCCGACAAAAGATCCTCTGCTCGAAACTCCGGAGGATGAATAACGTTTTTGGTCAGAAAAAATGTTGGGCTGCGGAAGGTCGAATTTGGTCTTTTTGCAGGGGTTTTTGAGAAAAGTGACGTGCAGGACGTGGTTTTTTGGTGAACAAACAATGGTGAAAAGTATGGCAAACGTGGACAACAAAATGTCGCTTTCGGGCGAGCGAAAATTATGCAGTTTTTTCAACTTTATTTTCGCTTCGTTTCTTGTGCTGACGCCGGTCGTTGCGCATGCTCAAACCCACGTCAAAATCAGAATCATCAACGCCAAGACCAATCAACCCATCACCGACGAAAGGCTTAACGTAGCCCTACGTGTCGACCAAATCGGATCCGTAGCAATGGCCACAGACAAAAACGGAATCATCGACGTAGACACCGGCCATGCCTCCATCATGCGCATCCTCTCGAATATGTATGCCGACTGCCGGCCGCGCGGCGAGCTTTATACCAACTATTCGATCGACACGATTCGCCAGAACGGAATCACTACGGGCAATCTCTGCAGCGACGCCAGGCCTAAGGCAAAACCCGGAGAACTCATCCTCTTCGAAATTCCCAAGACCTTTATCCCGAGCTACCCCAAGCCACCCGTCACTTCCTTGCCCCACTCCGATGAGAATCCGCACTGAAAGGCATGCATGCTCCACACTTTTGTAGCTCTGGTTCAAGATAAACCCGGCGTTCTTACGCGGGTCGCCTCGCTGTTTCGCCGCCTGAATATTAACATCGTCTCGCTTACGGTTGGAGAGAGCGAGAGGGCCGATACCTCGCGCATGACCATTGTCTGCGAGGCCCCCGAGCACGCCGCGCATCGCATCCGCGCTTCGCTCTATAAGCTTGAGATTACTGTCGACGTTGACGAAGTGGGCCGCAGCGAGGCTGTCATTCGTGAGCTCTGCCTCATCAAGGTTGCCGCGGGTCCGCAGGAGCCTAACGGCTTGCATTCGCGTTCGCAGATCTTTGAGTTGGCTAATGTCTTCCGTGCCCGCGTTGTCGATCTCGCGCCTGAGTCCATCATGCTCGAGATGACGGGAAGCTCCAGCAAAATTGAAGGACTGATTCAGGTGTTGCGCGAGAGCAATTACACGATTCTTGAGGTGTCTCGTACGGGGCGCATGGCCATGCGGCGGGGACATCACACGAGCCGTGTCCTGAAAGCCCTTGGCACGCCGACAGACGAACAGGCCGAACCAACCTTTCCAAATCGCCCGCAGAACGATGACCTGCCGAACCAATTCGCAGAAGACGATGCTTAACTCATTGAAGAAGCTCATACCGATTGCGTGCTTTGCGTATGGATGCACAGGCATTGTTCTGTGTGTCACCTGGTTTTTCTTCGCATTGAATGGCAATGCTGGTTTGCCTGCGAACGTTTGGCTGATTGTAGGCCCCTTTGCCAGTATCGGTTTGGTTCTAGTCCTGACTCAACATCCGTCTTCTTGGCGACCTGTGCTCAATGTCACGCCAATGCGGGCAAAATTTGCGCGAGTAGTGATACTCATCGTGTTTACCAATGCGACTCTGTGGCTGCTCTTGACTTTCTTATGGAGGCCACTGCACTTTGCGGTCTCACTCGATGTCTTGTTGGAATCGTTTTTATCCAGCATGGTTCTTCTGTGGATGACCTATATCGCCATCATTTGGGGATTCCGTCCTGAAAATGTTTTTTCACATCGCTTGAGACGTTTTGCAGGTAATCCGCTTCTATACCTACTTTCAGATCGGTATCGATCGAACTGACAGCAGACGCGAATATCATCAGCTAACTCACATATACTTTTAGACACACTACAAAGGAAAACGAAAGACAATGGCAAAGACCTACCACGACGCAGACGCAGACCTCTCTCTTATCCAAGCCAAGAAGGTGGCCATCATCGGCTATGGCTCGCAGGGCCATGCCCATGCCCTCAACCTCAAGGACTCCGGCGTCGATGTACGCGTAGGCCTCCGTCCCGAATCCGCTAACGCAGAGCGTGCACGCAAGGCCGGTCTCGTCGTTGGCACTGTTGCTGAAGTGTCGAAGTGGGCTGACGTCATCATGAACCTGACGCCTGACCAGACAGCGTCGAAGGTCTACCACGCCGACATCGAGCCCAACTTGGGAACAAAAGACGGGGCCCCCGGCAAGACGCTGATGTTCGCTCATGGCTTCAACATTCGCTTCCGCACCATTACGCCGCCTGCTGGGGTCGATGTCTCGCTGGTTGCGCCGAAGGCTCCCGGCCACCGTGTCCGCGAAGTGTTCACCGAAGGCGGCGGCGTACCCGGCCTTGTAGCCGTGGAGCAGGATGCCAGCGGCAACGCGCTTGCACTCGCACTCAGCTATGCCAAGGGAATCGGCTGCACACGCGCCGGTGTACTCCAGACCACCTTCACCGAAGAGACCGAGACGGACCTCTTCGGCGAACAGGCCGTCCTTTGCGGCGGCACGAGCGCGCTCGTGAAGGCGGGTTTCGAGACGCTGGTCGAGGCAGGATATCAGCCTGAGCTTGCTTACTTCGAAGTGCTGCATGAGCTGAAGCTCATCGTCGACCTGATGTATCGCGGCGGTCTTGAGTACATGCGCCACTCCATCTCCGACACGGCAGAGTGGGGCGATTACGTTGCCGGCCCGCGCATCGTTACACCTGAAGTGAAGAAGGCGATGAAGTCGTTGCTGAACGACATTCAGGATGGATCGTTCGCGAAGAAGTTTATCGAGGAGAACGAGACCGGACGCAAGGAGTTCACACGCATCCGCAAGGAAGAGGCCGCGCACGGCATCGAGAAGGTAGGCGCCGAGCTTCGCAAGGCCATGCCCTTCCTCGACCCAGTGAAAGTTGAGAACGGCGCTGTTGTCAAGGCTTGATTCATCACCCAAAAGAGCTACGCCCCGGCAATGTCCGGGGCGTTTTTCTTTGCTGAACTTCAGCGGCTGCACGATAGGATAGACCTTCCAATCTATGGTCACGACCGCGCAAGTCACTCCTGTTTCCGCTCCACGCGACAGCTTGAAACATATTGCATCGTTGGATGGCATTCGCGGAGTTGCGATTGTGATGGTGCTCATCAATCATCTGCTGTGGTCGTCTCCGATGACCGGCTCGCGTGTGATGGATTTCGTCGTCAAGGTTCGCGCAGCAGGCTGGGTTGGGGTCGATCTCTTCTTCTCTCTCTCTGGTTTTCTCATCACGGGAATCCTGTTCGACACACTGCATACCGGCAACTACTTCAAAAACTTTTATGCGCGGCGCGTTCTTCGCATCTTTCCGCTGTATTACGGCGTCATCCTTCTGCTGTTGATCTTCATCCATCCATTGCGCTTCGGTCAGGGGCGGCAGCTTTATCTGCTGCTGGCCTATCTGCAGAACACTTCTTTATGGTGGAACGGCTCGCAGTCGATTGTGGTTCGGGAACTGACGGGACATATGTGGTCTCTCGCCGTGGAGGAGCAGTTTTATCTGGTTTGGCCGGTGCTCCTCTTCTGGATTCGCGACCGCCGCAAGCTGCTGCTGACTGCAGTCGTGATGGCCGCGATGGCTCCTGCCGCTAGGTTTTTGCTGCTGCACCAAGGCGCGACCTTCGAAGCGACTTACAAGCTGACCTTCTGCCGCGCCGACTCGTTGCTGGCCGGCGCGTGGCTGGCGCTGATTCTGCGCGGCGGCCTGCGCGATACTGTGCTGCGCTATGCCGCTTCTGTCTTCTGGTTTGCCGTGTTTTTGTGCGCGGCTATCGCCTGGAGGACTGGATCGTTTGACTGGGAGTCCAGCCGTGCCATCAATTCCTACGGCTACAGCATCCTTGCGGTAGGCAGCACCGCGCTGATCGCCATGGCGTTGCGGCCACAGTCCCTGACTGCAAGGGCGATGGGCAATCGACTGCTGCGCTGGCTGGGCAAATACAGCTACGGCATCTACATCTTTCACCAGATCGTCGGATTTTTTGTGGGCGCGGTGTTGATCGGCTTTCTTCACGCTCATCTTCACTCCAAGGCGCTGTTCCACGTTGCGTCGATGGCCAGTATCGTCGCCATCACGCTTCCGCTCTCGGTGCTAAGCTTTAGGTTCTACGAACAGCCTTTTCTGAGGCTGAAGCGGCATTTCAATTACGCCTCCCGCTGATTCGATGAACTAAAGTTTTCAAGTCGTTTCGGGCCAATTCCTCATCCAAAATGAATTCGGCAGCATCCAATTCCGTGTCACAGACAATTCGTCACAAAAACCCCTGGGTGTCTCCTCTATTCCACTCTCCTCTGTAACAATGGAGACTCCTAATTGGTCTTCTACCTATGCAGGCAGAAGAAGGTTCCAAAGGAGATTCAAGATGGCAGCTCCAAGCAGCTACGAAGCCTTCCTACCTCCAACTCATCCAGGAGAGCAGCCAGCCTTCATAGGCCCGCCCGCTGAGCCGACGCCGCTTTCGCAGCTCGTCGCCGCGTTGCGCACTATTCCTCCGCTCGACGGCCTCACCGAAGCGGAGTACAGCTGGCTCGCAACACATGGAACCGAGACCGTAGGCGACGATGGCTCGATCGTCTTTCTCGAGGGCGGCCCGGTCGACAAGCTCCACTTCATCCTCATGGGCGAGATCCACGTGCGCCGCCGCAACTCCGGTTCGACCACTTTGTGGATCGGTCGCGCTGGACAGATGACGGGCAAGCTCCCTTTTTCGCGGATGAAGAGCTACGGCGGCGATGGCTACACCGTCGGCCCCGTCTGGGGGCTCAACATCGACGAGAGCCTCTTCTCCGAGATGCTCGCTGCAATTCCGTCGATGACGCAGCGCTGCGTCTCCGTGCTGCTCGATCGCACACGCGAGGTGACGCGCATGGAGCAGCAGGCCGAGAAGCTCTCTGCGCTGGGCAAGCTCGCCGCCAACCTCGCGCACGAGCTCAACAACCCAGCCTCGGCGGCGCAGCGCTCCGCGTCGAGCCTCTTCTCCGAGCTGCGCCAGTATGGCGATCAGAAGTATCGTCTCGGCAATCTTTGTTTGTCCGACACGCAGACATCGCAGTACCGCTCCTGGATCTCGCGCACCCGCGCTCGCATGTCCGACTACGACACGCTTGCGGAATCCTTGCAGGATCCTTTGGCCGCGATTGATCGCGAATCCAATTTGATCAAGTGGCTGGAAGAACACAACATTCCGAACCCTTGGGCTATCGCCCCTGCACTCGCCGAGACCACCATCACCACCGGTGAACTGGACGAGCTCGCCGGCATCGCCACATCGGAGATGTTGCCCATCGCCGTGGCGACCTTCGCCAGCTCACTGCGTGTCGAGCGCATGGCGGAGACCGTGGTCAACTCCACCGTGCGTATCTTTGACCTGATCCGGGCCATCAAGGACTACTCCTACATGGACCAGGCGCCGATTCAGGACGTCGATCTCGCGCAGTCGCTCGAAAACACGCTCGTGATGTTCAAGTCGCGGCTGCAGAACGTCAACGTCGAAACCAGCTTCGATCCCGCGCTGCCGCCCGTAAGCGCCTATGGCAGCGAGCTCAACCAAGTCTGGACAGCGCTTATCGAAAACGCCTTGGATGCGATGAAGGATCACGGCACCCTGCGCCTTACCACCCGGCTCAGTGGCCAGATGGCGTTCGTCGAGGTCTGGGACACAGGTCCGGGTATCCCTCCCGAGCTCAAGTCCCGCATCTTCGAGCCGTTCTACACCACGAAGGCCCCCGGCCGCGGTCTTGGTCTAGGGCTGGACACGGTGCAGCGCATCGTCACCAAGCACTCCGGTTATACCCACGTGGAATCGAAGCCCGGCGCTACCTGCGTCCAGATTCGTCTTCCACTCGACCAGGCCCAGGCGTATTAAAACAAAGCGGGAGAGGTCATAGCCTCTCCCGCTAACTTGCTTGCGGTCAATTACTTGGTAACTTCTACGCCGCGCCAGAATGCAGTGTGATGCTTCACATTCCGTGCCGCCGGCTTGGGATCGGGATAGTACCACGCTGCATCGGGGTTCTCCTGGCCGTCGACAACGATTGTGTAGTATCGCGCCTGGCCCTTCCAAGGGCAGCTGGACGTCGTCGAACTGGGCCTTAGAAATTCCCGCTTTACAGTTTCGTCCGGAAAGTAGATGTTTCCCTCAACCGTCTCGAATTTTTCACTCTCTGCCAGAGTTTGGCCGTTCCATACTGCTTTCGCCATAAGCTGCTACCTACATTCTTTCAATCATTTACGGGCATACGCCGCACTCCCGCCGATAAAATCCGCAGGAGCGCAGGCCCAGAGGGTCTCAACGCATTTGTAACAGAAATGATGCAGAAGGGAAAGGCGAGCCTCACCCGGGACATGCCTGGACCCGTTCTTAGGAAGCCGCTTTCGCAGGGCCAAAATTCTTCAGCATCGTCTCGTAAAGAGCCTTCGCAGCGGGATATTTGTCGATCATCGAGGCGGTATGCTTCATGAACCGGTTACCGCTCTGCTTCTCGGTCTCCGCATGGAAGTGGTGGAACTTGGCGTACAGCAGTATGCCCTCGCCATTGGTATCGAGGAACAGGTCTGCATCGAGCGCATCGCGCAGAACCATCGCGGCCGCCATCTCCCAGTAGCTCAGCACCTGGCGCCACGCCGGATTGTGCTCCGAGGTCATATCGCGCGAAACTACGCGCAGCTCTTCAAGGCTCTTCGGGTTGAACTCGAAGACCATAAACCGCCGGGCCCTGCGCAGCATCTCTTCCCGTCGCAGTTCATAAAGGTGCAATATCAATTCTGCATCCGCTGGCGTTGCCATGTTTCGTTCTCCTTCAACTATTATGCAACGCTCTCAACCACCGGACGCGCCTTCTCCGGATCGGGCCGTTCCGCAGCCGGAGCCGGACCCGCAATCTTCTTCTCGTACGAGCATGGCGGAGCAGTCGGAGCCTCTTCAGGAGCGCCCTTCCTCTTCCGCTTCTTCGGCAGCGTATCCACGTTGTTCGGGCAGACGAGGTGGGTTCCCTTGTCGTTCGCGACCTCAAGCAGGTAGGCGCTGTGGCACTTCGGGCAGGTCTCGTTGACGAGCTTCAGGTTCGAGGCGAAGTCGCACTTGGGATAGTTCACGCAGCCATAGAACAGGTCGCCCCGTTTCGTCTTGCGCACGGCGATATCCCCGCCATCCTTCGGGCACTTCACATCCAGCAACTCCTGCTTAATGTACTTGCACTTGGGATAGCCGCTGCAGCTGATGAACTCGCCGTACTGCCCATTGCGCAACAGTAACGGCTTGCCGCACTTCGGGCAGCTCTCCTCCAACTGTACCGGTGGCTTCTGCTGGACCTTCTGGGTCAGCTTGCGAATCGTCTTGCACGGCGGATCTTCGTTGTAGCCGGGACACGCCATGAAGGGTCCCCAGGGTCCATTGCGAAGCACCATCGTTCGGCCGCAGTTGTCGCAGGCCTCTTCTTCCGGAGCCTCATCGGCGCCGGGTGCGCTCAGGTCAGGCTTGGCGGCAAAGTTCTCTTTCGTAAAGTCGCAGCTGAACTGCTCCGCCGTAACCTTCTTGCCTGCTTCGGCAGCCTCATCGACCGCCGCGGCCAACTCCTTCGCGTTCAGGACTTCCTTCGAATAAGCAAACTCATCATCGGTCGTCGATTTCACGATCATCGGGAACGTAAACGACGACGTCACCTTCTTGATCACGGCCTTCTGGTCCTTCTTCCATGGACCTGCCGCAATCGTCATCGGCTTGACTTTGGAGAAGTTGCTGCACGAGTAGAAGCTGCCGAACTTGCCCCACTTCAGGATCAGCGGACTGCCGCAGTTATCGCAGACCTCATCGGTCTTCTCCTCCATGCGCTTGATGTCTTCCATGTTCTTACCGGCGACGGTCAGCTCTTTTTCGAAGTGGTCGTAGAAACCATTCAGCAGATCGGTCCACTTCTCCGCGCCTTCTTCGACGGCATCCAGCTCGCCTTCGAGCGTGGCCGTGTAAGCCGTATCGAAGATGTAGGGGAAGTTTTTTACCAACAGCTTGGTCACTACGGTACCAATCTCCGTCGGCACAAACTTCGCCTGAATCTTCTTCACATAGTCGCGGTCCTGGATCGTATTAATGATGGAGGCATACGTCGAAGGCCGTCCGATACCCTTCTCTTCGAGCGTCTTCACCAGGCTGGCTTCGTTGAAGCGCGGAGGCGGCTGGGTAAACTTCTGCTGCGGATCCAGCTTCTCCAGCCGCAGGGCCTCGCCGTTGGTCAGCTCCGGCAACCGGCTATCCTCTTCCTCTTCTTCGCTCGGTGAGTCGGAGCTTTCAGGATTTGCCGCTGCTTCCTCTTTTGCAGCCTTGCCCTTCGCTGCCTGACGCGCCCGCTTGTCTTCCTCTTCAAACTTCAGGTGGCCGTCGAACTTCAGCACGCTTCCGGTCACGCGGAAGTCGTAGGCGAGCTTCGCTTGCGCGACAATATCTACCGTTGTCTGGTCGAAGACCGCCGGTGTCATCTGGCTCGAAACAAACCGCTGCCAGATCAACCGGTACAGCCGAAACTGCTCGTCCGACAGGTACTTACGAATTGAATCGGGCGTGTACTTCACGCTCGTAGGTCGGATCGCTTCGTGCGCGTCCTGCGCCTGTGCCTGCTTCTTGCCTACATACTCGTTCGGAGAAGTCGGAAGATACTGCGGTCCAATCTTGCCGATAAACTCGCGAGCTTCCGCAACCGCATCGGCGCTCACTCGCGTCGAATCGGTCCTCATATAGGTAATCAGACCGACCGTGCCCTCCGAGCCAATCTCGACGCCTTCATACAGCCGCTGCGCCACGCCCATCGTGCGGCGAACGTTGAAGCCCAGCCGTCCTGAGGCATCCTGTTGCAGCTTGCTCGTCGTGTAGGGAGCCTTGGGATTGTTCCTGCGCTCTTTCTTCTCGACCGAGCGCACGCTCCACTTCGCGCCGCCCAGCTCGCCGACAACTTCATCGATAGCCTCTTTATCAGGCAGCGCATTCGACAGAAAGAGGTCTTTGCCGTCCTCATCCTTGCCGTTCGGTACACGCGAAGGCGTTCCATTCACGCCTACAAAGCGCGCTATGAAGCTCTGCTTACCCTTCGGCTCGAGCTGCGCATCGATCGTCCAATACTCGACCGGATCGAAGTCGTTAATCTCCTGCTCGCGTTCGACGATCAGTCGCAACGCAACCGTCTGCACGCGCCCAGCGGAGAGTCCGCGACGCACCTTATCCCAAAGCAGTGGAGAGACCTGATATCCCACCAAACGGTCCAGAACACGGCGGGTCTGCTGCGCGTCGACGAGGTTCTCATCTACATCGCGAGCATGCGCAAACGCAGCCTTTACGGCCTTCTGCGTGATCTCGTTGAACGTGACCCGCCGCAGCTTCGACTTGTCCTTCACCATCGGCAGCAACTGGATCGCCAGGTGCGCCGCAATCGCCTCGCCCTCGCGGTCCGGGTCGGGCGCGAGATACACCATGTCCGCCTTCGACGCCAGCTTCTTCAACCGGTCAACGACCTTCTCTTTACCGGGAGACACGATCAGCGTCGGCTCAAACGTCCGCTTCTTCAGTTCCACACCGATGTCGTTCTTCGGCAGGTCCATGATGTGGCCGATCGAGGCCTCCACCGTGTAGTCGCTGCCGAGATATTTACCGATCGTCTTCGCCTTCGCCGGCGATTCTACGATCACAAGTGATTTCCCCATTCGTTCCCTTCATCCACCAGAACGTTTCGCCGCAGCAAAACGTTCCATTCTTTCCGTGTTCCCTTGCGAACCTAACATGCTTCCGCCGGACGCGTCATCTCTGTCTGATCCCTCAACTGACGAAAACTGCGTCTGAACGTCATACTCAACCCACCATTTTGTGGAAAACCCGACACCAATCTAACTGGCGCTCAACCCCAAGGATCTGCTGGACTTATCCGCAGCCGCTTCTGCCACTGAATCCATTTAGCCGGGAATCGCCTAAAACGTCCGAACATAATTTTTACCGGGTAGCTGTTTGACACGCCCCGCAATCTCCAGTTCGAACAGAGCGGTAAAGACCTCGGCCGATCCCAGCTCCGTCTCCAGACGCTCCATCAGATCATCCAGTTGGATAGCTTCATCATGCCGCAGCCGATCCAGAACCTTCCGCTCATGATCCGGCAATGGGGTTTCGCTAAATAAGGATGCAGTCCCTGATGCTTTCGATTCACCTTGCCCCTCCGCAGCCAGCTCTTCCTCCAGCTGCAGCCGTACCTGCGACGGCAGATCTTCCCACACGTCCTCCCATGTCGCCGTAAGCTTAGCGCCCTGCTTTATCAGCGTGTTAGGACCCCACGCATTTTTGTTCGTCACATTGCCCGGAACGGCATATACATCGCGATTCTGATCCATCGCGCATCGCGCCGTAATCCGCGTGCCGCTGTACTCCGCCGCTTCAATCACAAGCACGCCGACGCTCATTCCGCTCAAAATCCGGTTCCGGATGGGAAAGTTCTGCGGCGCCGGAAACGTCCCGAGCGGATATTCGCTCACAATCGTCCCTCCGCTCGCCACAATATTCTCCGCCAGCTTCTTATTCTCCTTCGGGTAGATGACGTCGATTCCCGTACCCCACACCGCCACCGTTTTTCCTCCCGCCTCAATCGCTCCCTTGTGCGCCGCGGTATCAACCCCGCGCGCCATTCCACTCAAGATGACCAGCCGCCGATGCGCCAGATCACGTGAGAGTAGCTCCGCCATCCCCGCACCATACGGCGATGGACTCCGCGTTCCAACCACCGCAATTCCCGGCCGCGCCAACAGCTTTACATTTCCTCGAATCCAGAGCACCGCCGGAGGATCGTAGATCTCCCGCAACCGTTCGGGATATGCCTCATCGGCGGGCGTCAGCACACTCCCGCCCACCTCGGCAACGCGGCGCACTTCATCCTCAGCCGCCGCCCGAGCCTTCCCTTCAAAGATGAACTGAGCAGACTTGGCCGGCATACCCAACCCTTCCAGCTCCGTCAGCGAAGCATCGAACATTCGCTCCGCAGCACCCAGCCGGTCGACCGCCTTCCATATCCGCGTAGGCCCCATTCCCGGCGTCAAAGTCAACGCCATCCAGGCCATCCCCGCCACATCCAAACGCTCCACCGCATCCTGCTCTGCGTCGCTGGTCGTCTTCATCCTTCTCCGTTGTCTGTTAAATCACTGCGCCCGATGGAGACTATCACGACCTCTCCCCACGGCAACATCACGCCTGTCTCACTGCGGGCGTCCATCGCGGCGCGGAGCACTCGCCATCACCAGCGAAGCGCCACCCATGGCCAGAGCCACAAACTCGCTCGTCCATTCATTTCCGTTATGCGGAGAAGCCGCCACTCTCGGCGCATGAAGTATCACGACCCACAACAAAAACATCGCACCCAACAAGATTCCCGCAAGCGCGGTGAACTTGTTGCTCGCGATACTCAGAGCGGCAGCCAGGAAAGCTACGGCCACAAAATAAGTCCAGAACAGATGCCACGGAATCCACGCCGGTATTAGCGTCGCCACAAACTTGTCATAGATAAAATGCTGCACAGCAAAGACCACAAGCGAGACCGCAAACATATACCGGCCCGCCTTTGCCAGCACAGGTTGAACGTTCTTCTGCCCGAGGCCGAAGTCAGTTCCCCACACCGGGAGCATTGCTGCCAACACCAGCGCAGCCCCACTCATCGCCATAATCTCAAATCCACTCGTCCATGGAGCGGGATCGTGGATATGCATGGCCAGCCGCGGCAGAAAAACCAACAGCGCGCGCAGCAATAGCACAATACCAAGCAACGTCGCCGCCAACTGCCCCTGCCACCGAAACACAATGCAAACCGCAGCCGCGATAAACCCAATCCCAACCACCCACGCCAGAACATGGCTTACAGCGCTCCACGGGGGCCCCGGCACCACACCGCCCAGTCCGCCCGCAAACACCAGGTACAGCACCCCAAAACACATCATCGCAGCCGCAAACACCAACCGGCCAACACGGATCACTCCATCCATATCGTCATCTCCTCGCGATATCCAGATCTAGAGTTACACGGCGAATCCTACTACGTCGGCGTCCCGTATCTTTGCTTTTTCGTCACATGCCCATCAAACCTCGTCACAACGTTTGCATTCCAGCTCCATCCCCACATGCGCTGCTCGACCCTCTTCGATCGTCACCCACTCCCTCACAGTCCACGGCGGATCGTGCCGCACATGCTGCCCGTGCCCACAGTCCAGCCGAGCCACCCAGTGCCCTTCATCATCCTTCTCGAATCCGATAACCGCTCGCCGCATCTTCGCTTCTTTCCTCTCATCCCATAAACTAGTTCCTTGGGCTCCATCACGTCACATCCCGTCCGCGTAGCCGCTATCAACTTCCTCAACCCCGCTCCCCTCATGTGGGACTTCGAGCACCCACCCCTCGCCGCCAAACTAGCCGAGCGCTACAGTCTTCACTACACCCAGCCTTCACTCTGTGCTGAAGAACTCCTCGCCGGACGAGCCGACCTCGGCCTCATTCCCATTGCTGCACTCACTCCCGATCTCGCCATCGTGCCCGGCTGCACCATCGCCTCGCTCAGCCACGTCCGCTCCATCCAGCTCGTCGTTAAGCTGCCTCACACCCTCGGCACGGTGAAAACCATCGCCGCCGATACCGCCTCGCGCAGCTCCCTCGCCTATGCCGAGATCCTCTTCCGCAAATTCCTCTGCACCAATCCCACCTTTGTTCCCGCCTCGGCCGATCCCATCGCCATGCTCGAGCTCGCCGATGCCGCGATCCTCATCGGCGACCCCGCTCTTCTTGCTCTCGAATCCCGCGAAGCAATCGAGCAGGTCGTAGGCCCCTGCCAATGGTTCGACCTCGCCCACGAGTGGCATTCCCGCACCGGCCTTCCCTGGGTCGCAGCCGTCTGGGCCGTCCGTCCCGAGGCATTCGCCATCAGCCACATCACCCCCGCCCAGCTCACCCAGGATCTCACCACCTCCCTCGACAATGGCCTTGCCCACATCGAAGACCTCGTCCAGCAGTGGACCCCTATCATCCCCATTCCACCCGCCACCATCCGTCATTACCTCACCCAAAACATCCACTACATCCTCGACGAATCCTGTATTCAGACCATCCAGCTCTTCCGCCGGTACGCCGCTGAGTCGGGCATTCTCCCCCCACTTCCAACCCTTCGCTTCCTCTAGCTCACTCTTTCTTCACAAATATCGCGACTTACGGTCACCTATCCGCGTCTTAATCACATGACTCCGCCTGCCGCAATCGCCATCATGGTCGATCACGCAACCGCAGCTGCCAGAGTCCTTGCGCAACGTGCCCCCGGACACTCCTCCCGGCTGATGCATTTCCTCTTCAGCTTCGGCCTCTTCGGACTCTTCCTCGTCTCCATCGTCGACTCCTCCTTCGTTCCGCTTCCCATCCCCGGCGTTACCGACATCATGATCGTTGTCCTTGCCGCCAAGCACAGCAACTGGCTCGCGCTTATCCTCATCTCCACCCTCGGCTCAGCCATCGGCGGATATCTCAGCTATCAGGTCGGCCAGTCCGGCGGTATGGCCTTCCTCGAAAGACGTATTCCCCCGCGCATCTTCAACCGCGTCCGTGACTGGATGGAACGGCATGCCATCCTCGCCATCGCCCTTCCCGCCATCCTTCCGCCGCCCATGCCCCTCTCCCCTTTCGTCCTCGCCGCTGGCGCGCTCAAGATGTCGAAGAAGAAGTTCATGATGACCTTCACGATCAGCCGGGCCGCGCGCCACTCCATCGCCACCGGCCTGGGTATCTACTATGGCCGCCACATCGTGCAGCTCTGGAACAAAATCTCCGCCAAATACGCTACTCCCATCCTCATCATCCTCTGGAGCGTCATTCTTATAAGCTGTGCCATCGCCTTCTGGAAGCTCTACAAAACTTCGCACGCTGTTACTACCCATCCGGGGCTCGAAAGCGGCAGCAAGACTCCAGCCTGACCTAAGCCGTAGCGGTGTTCTTTACCCTTGGCGCAAACTTCCGCTGGTAATACGCCGTGGTCAGCGCAATCGCCGGAACTCCAATCATCGTGGGCCAAAGCCATACATACCAGTGATTGCCCAGCATCGGCCCCAGCGTCACCACACTGAACGCCGACCATGCCGCGATATAGCTCGCTATGAAATTCCCCAGATGCGTATACCACCAGAACATCTTCTCCTTCGGCTTTCGTACAAATGACCGCATCTGCTTCGCCGAACCCGTCATCCCGATCAATCCGAACGCAACCCCCACCAACGGAAGCACCTCGATCGAAGCCGGATGAAACAAGCTCAGCCACGCCAGTAGTGCACTGCTCGCAAACGTGATTACTCCAGCGATCCAATCGACAGGTTCCGCACTCCCACCTCGCGCCAGTTCCTTCAACCGAAGCACCCTGTACCCGGAAAACGCAAAGTAGAAGCTGAACACAGCCACCAGCGCCAGGAACCGCACCGGAAAAAAGAACGCCATCGGCAGCGCCGTAGACGCCACGATCCCCATCGACCATAGATACACTTTGCCCCAGCGTTTATGCTGCTTGCCGCCCTTTGCCGTGGCCAGGGCCACAGGAGCCAGCAAAAACGATGACGCCCCAGCCGTAATGTGAATCGCCAGAAAAATCTTCACCCACAACGGATCATGGACCTGCATAGCATCCTCCTATCGTTTCGATTGCGTTGGTCTCTTCGGTCGCGCGACCTTCTTTCCGCTTGCGCTCTCGATCGCATCCAGCTGCTTCAACGTTTCTCTGCCCCACTTCACCAACGCTGCGCTATAGTGCTTGCCATAGCTCACGGTCATTAGCCAGAAAGGGAGCTGCGGATTGACGATTTTCTTTGCTTTCAGCTCTCTCGCAATTCCCGAATACACCTTGAGAGCTGCCTCATGCGTAGCAATAAACGCAGCTACATTCTCCCGGCTCGCGCTTACCGGCGCATGACTGCCAAAGAACAACTTCAGCAGCAGCTCGTTCCTCGGGACCTCCGCTGCAGCCGGAATCTGCAGCCACTCCCTCAATCGCTCTCTTCCCGCTTCCGTCAGCGAGTACACATGCCGGTCCGGCCGCCCCTTCTGCTGCTCGGTCTTCTTCTCTACCAATCCCTCGCTCGTCAGCCGCTTCAGCGCTGGATAGATCTGCCCAAAACTCTCGCTCCAGAAATGCCCGATAGATTGTGAGATCACCATGCGCATGCCATAACCGGACATCGGTGCCATACTCAGCAGCCCCAGCAGCGCATCCGGCGTCGCCGTCCCTCCTCTATTCTCTTTCTGTTTTTCAATCTTTTTCATATCTGAAAGATATATATCTGCTAGCTATAACTATTTGCAATGTCATCCGTCACAGTTCCTTTTAAAAATTTCGCTCCCCCACTAAAAAAGCGGACCCGAAGGTCCGCCTCTTCTCAACGTATTTCCTCTGTTCCTTCTAAAACTCCCACCGCAGCAAAGTAGCCCCGACCGTAAACCCAGCGCCCACACTAGCCAACAGCACCAGGTCGCCCTTCTTCAGCCGCTTGTCCTCAAGAGCCGTCTGCATCGCCAGCGGAATGGTCGCTGCCGTTGTATTTCCGAACCGGTCGATATTGATGACCACATGCTCCTCCGACAACCCCAACCGCTCCGCCGTCGAAAGAATAATCCGCTTGTTCGCCTGGTGCGGAATGAAGCACGAAAGGTCCTTCCCTGTAACACCATTGCGCGTCAGCACTATCTCCGCAGCCTCGGCCATCTTGCGGACGGCGAACTTGTATACCGCTTGGCCATCCTGATGCACATAGTGCATCTTCTTCTCAACCGTCTCCGCCGTTGTGGGATTCAAACTTCCCCCCCCGGGCATATTCAACGCAGCCGCACCCGCCCCATCAATCTCATGCCAGTAGTCCACCAGGCCAACCTCACCCTCGGCACAAGGCTCCAGCAGCACAGCACCTGCACCATCGCCAAAGATCACGCATGTAGCCCGGTCCGTATAGTCGATGATCGAGCTCATCACATCCGCCCCGATCACCAGCACCTTCTTGTGCATTCCGCTCTCAATCAGCTTCGCCCCAACTTGCAGCGCATACGGAAACCCGGAGCAGGCCGCCGAGAGATCGAATCCCCACGCGCCCTTGGCTCCCAGCTTGTCCTGCACCAGGCAAGCCGTCGCCGGAAACATCATGTCCGGCGTAACCGTGGCCACAATAATGACCTCAACCTCACTCGCCTCTACTCCGCGAGCCGCCAGGCACTTCTTCGCCGCCTCTACCCCCAGATCGCTTGTGGCTACGCCCTTGTCCACAAGGTGCCGCTCGCGAATCCCTGTCCGCTCCACGATCCACTGATCGTTCGTAGCCACCATTTTTTCAAGGTCAGCATTGGTCAACAAACGAGGCGGAACATAAGCTCCCACCGAACTGATCTTCGCCCTAACCCGCACCTGCGGCTTCAACGTCAAACTCAAACTCTCACCTCACTACAGAATCAGACCCAAGAATACAAAACTATTACAAATGAATCGGTATTCACACGACGCCAACCATTCTCTACGAGAACAACCGCCCTGTCACTCCACAATTGTGAGCCCACCGTTACCAGACGCACCTCTCCAGGCAGAAGTCTCAGCAGTTTAGGTTGTTGGCAGGAGGAATCGAGGCGGGAAACAGCAAGAAATAAAATGTACTGGGTGATCCACTGCGCCATTTGCGAAAGAGCCAGCCCGACAAATGGGGGCCAATAAAAATGTACCGGGCGACCCACTGCGCCCGTAATGGCCCGTTACCGTTGCTTCCTTCCGGACCTGGCGGGGTTGGCGGGATTACGTCGCGTAGGACCCGGCACACGTCTCATTCTAGCATCACGAATCCCATCCACAAAAGCTGCCGAGGTCGCCTGCTATCCCCTTTATCGATAGAGCGACCAGTCCAGAGGATTCACCTGCACAGAATGTAAGTTGGCCCCGCTGGAATACTTATTTGCGAGGTTCGCGTTAGAAGAAATCAGCCGTTCATCACAGATCGGTGGCCAATAACAGGTAGATACAGCTACACTCCTTGAGTCAGAACAGAGGAAAAACACCTGTGCTAAATCGATTTTCTAGACGCTCCTTTGCCCGCCTCCTCGGATCGGCTGCGCTTGCCCCCACTGTCCTTCCCACCCTCTCCGCACTGGCGGACGAACCGCATGCGACCCCACCGGCTCCCCGCCACTTTCCCCAGGGCTTTCTCTGGGGCTCCGCCACCGCCTCCTATCAGGTCGAAGGCGCTGTCAAGGAAGATGGCCGCGGTCCCTCCATCTGGGACACCTTCTCCCACACCGCCGGCAAGACCAACAACGGCGATACCGGCGACGTAGCCAACGACCACTATCATCGTTACAAGGAAGATGTGCAGCTCATGAAGGCCCTCGGCCTCAAGACCTATCGCTTCTCCGTAGCGTGGCCCCGCATCTTTCCCCAAGGCACCGGCACACCCAACCCCAAAGGCCTCGACTTCTATAACCGCCTCGTCGACGAGCTCCTCGCCGCCAACATCGAGCCCTACTGCACACTCTTCCACTGGGATCTCCCCCAGGCGCTCGAAGACAAGGGAGGCTGGCAATCCCGCGACACGTCCGAGGCCTTTGGCAATTACGCCGGATACGTTGCCGAACACCTCTCCGACCGCGTCAAGAAATTCATGACCCTCAACGAGATGAGTTCCTTCGTCGACATCGGCTACCGCGACGGCCGCCACGCGCCGGGCCTTAAGCTGCCGGCCGCTGGAGTCAACCAGGTTCGTCACCACGCTCTTCTCGCCCACGGTCTCGGCGTCCAGGCTATCCGCGCCCACGCAAAGCCTGGCACCAAGGTCGGCCTTGCCGAAAACGCTGCCGCGTGCGTTCCCGTCATTGAGACGCCGGAGCACATCGCCGCCGCCGCTAAGGCCTACCGCGAGGTTAACGCCGGCTACCTCACCGCTGTCATGGAAGGCAAATACACCGACGCCTACCTGGCTCATCATGGAGCTAACGCACCTAAATTCACCGACGCCGACATGAAAGCCATCGGCTCTCCTCTCGACTTCGTCGGCCTCAACATCTACACCCCGGCCTACGTCCGCGCCGACGACTCTGCCGCCGGCTTTGCCATGGTCCGGCCTCCAGCCTCCTTCCCGCACATGATGAGCTCCTGGCTTCACGTCGGTCCCGAGGCCCTCTACTGGAGCCCGAAGCTCGCCTCCCAGCTTTGGAATATCAAGGAGATCTACATCACCGAGAACGGGGCCTCCTCTACCGACGTCCTCACCCCCGACGGCCACGTCTATGACACCGACCGCGTCATGTACCTCCGCAACTACCTCACCCAGTTGCACCGCGCCGTCTCTGAAGGCGTTCCCGTCCGCGGCTACTTCTGCTGGAGCTTCATGGATAACTACGAGTGGGCCGACGGCTACGCCTACCGCTTCGGCATCCACTACGTCGACTTCGCCACCCAGAAGCGCACGCCTAAACTAAGCGCCCACTTCTACAAGGAAGTCATAGCCCGCAACGGCCTCGCCTAACCATAACGTCGCTCTGAGGTCGACCCCATCAGCTTCATCAGGTGGGGTTGACCTTAGAACCCACGGTATGTCGCGGATCGGGCAAAATGGTCCAGGCAAGTCACTTCGCAACCGCCTCGATAGATTGCAATCCCCGTACATGTTCCGAAGGAGATATCCCAATCGCCTTGCGAAACATCGCGCAAAACGCCGCGTGGCTGTCATAACCCAGGCCCTTCGCAACCCGCGAGCTGGACTGTCCTTGCGCAAGCCGAATCTGTGCCTCCAGCAACAACAGTTGCGACCGCCACTCCTGAAAGCTCATCTTCAGCTCTGCCCGAAACAAACGCGCCAGCGAGCGGCTGCTCATCTCGCCGCGGGCCGCCCAATACTCCATATCACCCGCCAGCGTCGGCCTCCTCTGCATCGCACTGCAGATGTTCCGCAGCCGCGGCTCCCTTGGCGATGGCAGATGCAGCGGAAGCGTTCGCGACAAGCGAAGCTCGCTACAGATCAACGCGGCAATGTGCGTGCCTCTACCTTCCGGCGCATAAGCCCGCCGCTCGCTTAGCATGCTGACGATCAGCTCCCGCAGCAGCGGAGACACACTCACCACCGCGCACCCAACTGCCGGATGAGTCACCGTCTCATCGAAGAACACCGTGCGCATCGCCAATGCACTCCGCATGCGAATCGAATGCCGCGTATGCGCCGGAACCCACACTGCGCGAGTCGGCAACAATACCCATTGCCCTTCGCGCGTAGCCACCGTCATCGTGCCCTCGACGGCATAGATCAGCTGCGCCTTCGGATGATCGTGCGCAGGAACATGGTCGCCCGCTGCATAGTCATAGGCCAGCACAGCCACTGGCCGCTGCACTCGAAGACACGCTGCAAGCGCCCTGTCTGTCCTTAAATCGATACTTTGTGTCTGCATATCGCGTTTCTGCCGCCCTACGCTGCAAGTATACGAGAGGGGCAGAACATCCAGTCCAACAAACACAACCTCTGGCTCATCGCTGCGGCAGCAATCATTGCTCCCTTTATGGAGGTACTCGACACTTCCATCGCCAACGTGGCTCTGCCCTACATCGCGGGCAACCTCTCCTCTTCGCGCGACGAAGCCGTCTGGGTGCTCACCTCTTATCTCGTGGCCAACGCCGTCGTTCTTCCCATGAGCGGCTGGATCTCCCACCGCATCGGGCGCAAGCGCTTCTACCTCATCTCGATTCTTCTTTTCACCCTTAGTTCTTTCTTCTGCGGCATCGCGCCCAGCCTATCCTTCCTCATTCTCTTTCGTGTCCTGCAAGGCTTGGGCGGAGGCGGCCTTCAACCTACAACGCAGGCCATCCTCGCCGACGTCTTCCCTCACGAGCGCATCGCTTCCGCCTTCACCCTCTATTCCGTGGTCATCGTCCTTGCCCCCACGCTCGGCCCTGTTCTCGGAGGCTGGCTCAGCGATAATTGGGGTTGGCGATGGATCTTCTTCCTCAACATTCCCTGCGGCATCGCAGCCTATTTTCTCAATCGCGCCCTTCAACCAGAGACAGAAAAAATCCTCCACAAAGGCTCTTCCATCGACTACCCGGGCCTGCTGGGTATCGCCCTTGGTCTCGGCTGTCTCGAATACGTTCTTGATCGTGGAGAGCGTCTCGACTGGTTCTCCTCGCCCGCTATCGTAACCGCAGCAGTCGTGTCTCTCATCTCGCTCGCGTTTCTCGTTTACTACGAGCTCTTCCGTGCGAAGCATCCGATTCTGCAACTCCGCCTGCTCGCAAACCGAAACTTCGCTCTCGCTGGCGGCATCATCTTCTTCACCTACTTCGCCCGCTACGCAAGCACAGCTCTACTGCCCGAATTTACCCACGCCATGCTCGGCTACACTGCCACCGACAGCGGTCTCGTCCTCTCACCCGGCTCTTTTGTTCTGCTCCTCTTTCTGCCCCTCACCACCTGGCTGATGAAGCGCGTCGACCTTCGCTTGCTCATCTTCAGCGGCCTGCTGGTGACCACCTTTGCCTTTCACCTCTTCAGCAATCTCTCCCTCGCCGTGGACTACCCAACCATCGTGAAGCTCCGCATCCTCGAAAGCTCCGGTGTCGCCCTCTTCCTGACGCCCATCAGTGTCCTGGCATTCTCCCAACTCAAATCAGGCAAAAACGATGCAGCAGCATCGCTCTACGGCCTCTTTCGCAATCTCGGCTCCGCCATCGGCATCTCCGTCGTCAGCACAATGCTGGTGCGCCGTATACAAATCCACCGAACCTATCTCATCCAGAACCTGCCCTCGTCCTCACCCGCTCTTATCGAAGCCATCCACAGCCACGCCTCCTCTCTGCAAACCTTCGCCGCAGATTCGAAACCCGACTCCATCATCCGAGCGCTCTCCCTCCTCAACGAAGAGGTAAACCGGCAGGCAGCCATCCTCACCTACATGGACTGTTTCCGGCTGCTCACGTGGATCTCGCTGGCACTTTCACCATTCGCACTCTACTTCACCGTCCAGAAGAACCAAAGCTGACGATGGAGCTACTTCTCAGTCAAGATCGCGCCGAACGCGGCAAAATCTCGCCTCAAGCACAAAATCGACGAGGACGGAGAGGGCACGGAAGCACGCAACGCAAAGGTAGCAAAGCTGGTAAACTAGAAGACTGTGACTTCCCCTGCCCACACCGTGGCTACAGGTGTGCTCGAAGCCCAGACCGCGACTCGGTCGCGCCCCAAGATCGGCTTCGTCTCCCTCGGCTGCCCCAAGAACCTCGTTGACTCCGAGGTCATGATGGGACTGCTCCATCACGCCGGCGGCGAGCTCACCCCCAACGCCGAAGACGCCGAAATCCTCGTCGTCAACACCTGCAGCTTCATCGATTCCGCCAAGCAGGAGTCCGTCAACACCATCCTTGAGATGGTTCAGCACAAGCAGCAGAACGGCGGCAAAGCTCAGCGCCTCATCGTCGCAGGCTGCCTCGTAGAACGCTATCGCGACGAGATCCAGAAAAACATTCCCGAAGTAGACGCCGTCGTAGGCACAGGCGAGCTCGAAGCCATCCTCATCGCAGCTGGCCTCACGCCCACATCTCAAGCCACAAGCGACTCACCCTTCACCATCCTTCCGCAAGGCTCACCGCAGACCACCATCCACACGCACGCCATCGGCAAAGTCCAAACCGACGCTGAAGTAGCCCAATTAGCAGCCGTGAGCAGTCAAAATCTTATCGACCGCGCCCCCAGCGCCGTTAGCCAGCACTCGCGCCCTCTAGCCGACCCCGAGAACGACCGCGAAGTCGCTCCGCAGCTCAAGATCGTCCAATCCCTCGCCGAGACCGGAACCACCCACGGCGACGAACCCCTCGCCCACGCCGGCGATCACATCGCCCACATCCCCAACGCCGGGACGAAATCCCGCCCCGAAGGCGACCTCCGTCAGCAGCAGGGCCGCTTCTCCCGCGAGTCCTGGGACGGAGCCGCCGCCGCGCTCCCCGAATACCTCTACAACGACGCCACCCCACGAATCCTGACGACGCCCAGAGCGTCTGCATATATAAAGATCGCCGAAGGCTGCGACCATCCCTGCAGCTTCTGCATCATCCCGCAGCTCCGCGGCAAGTTCCGCTCACGCCGCATGTCGTCGATCATTGCCGAAGCCGAAAACCTCATCGCACAAGGAGTCCGCGAGATCACCCTCATCGGCCAGGACACCACCTGCTACGGCGAAGACCTTGGTTTCACCGACGGCCTGGCCACCCTCCTCGACGCTCTCGCCGTCCTCCCCGGCCTACGCTGGCTGCGCTTCCTCTACACCTACCCCAACAAGGTCACCACCACTCTCCTTGAGACCATGGCGAAGCACGACAACATCGCCAAGTACCTTGACGTCCCTCTCCAACACGCCAGCGCCAGCGTCCTCAAACGCATGAAGCGCGGCGGTAACGCGCAGATCTTCTTCGACCTCATCGAGAAGGCCCGCCGCATCGTCCCCGGCATTGTCATTCGCACCAGCTTCATCGTGGGTTTCCCCGGTGAAACTGAGGACGACTACAAGGAGCTCGAAGCCTTCATCACCGCCGCCAAGATCGACTGGCTCGGCGTCTTCACCTACTCCGACGAAGAGGGCGCAAAGGCCTTCGATCTGCCCAGCGAAACCAAGGTCCCTAACCGTACCATCCAGGCTCGCCGCCGCAAGCTGATGAAGCTCCAGCAGAAGATCAGCACCAAGGCCAAGACCGAATGGGTAGGCCGCGAGATCGACCTCCTCGTCGAAGGCGAGTCCGAAGAGACCGAACTCCTCTGGGAAGGCCGCACCTCGCTCCATGCCCCCGAGATCGACGGCAAAGTCTTCATCAACGACTTCGGTCCGCACGAAACCCTCGTCCCCGGCACCTTCTATCGCGCCGAAATCACCGAGTCCCACGACTACGACGTCGTCGCCCGCATCCTCGAATAATTTCTCATCCTGTAAGGATTTCCGACGGACATCACCTGACCGCGGGCGGATAAAGAAACTTGATCGCTGCAGGAAATCGTGCGCTCCAGGCAGCGGCGCCATGATTTGCATGTGGTTGCACGGTAAGCAACACCTCTGGATGATTGGCCATAGCAGACTTGAAGTTGGTAGCTAGTGTCTGGTTAAGCGTGACGAACGCCGCATCGAAGTTCGGCACGCCCAACATCTTCGCATCCGATCCTAGTTCCTCAGTTCCCACCCCAATTGAAACACGTACCGGTCCCATCACTATCGGAGTGACATCACGTAGCAATTGGCCATTGCCGTATTGCATCGATGTGCTCTCTAACAAACCTATTCCAAAAACATCAGGCCGTTTGATGAGCGCTGTCAGCGCAGCTACACCGCCAAGCGACGAGCCTCCAACGCCCGTATGCTCTCGCCCTTTCTCCACACGATAGTGCGCAGCGACGTAGGGCATCACATCTTCGGTCAGGAACTCTGGGACGCGCTCTCCTTGAAACACCTTGGGTGCACCAAAGAAAAGTGGATTTCCATAAGGTGCATACTCCGCGTCGCGATGACTATTGCTATCGATCCCGACAACAATAATCGGCTCCACTTCGTGCTTCGCAATCAGTTCCGTGAGCGTCTCATCCACTTTCCATTCGCCCTGCGTGCCGGGTGCAGTGCATCGATCGAAAAGCCAGGCTCCATCGAACATATACAACACGGGATAAGTAACCTTCGCATTCTCAGCATCACCATATCCGGGCGGCAGCCATATTCGCAGATTTCTCTCGTTCCCATAGACCTTGCTCGTCAGTGGAACAATCTCCAACTTCCCTGTCACTGTGGAATGACACGGCTCAGGGTCAGACTTTGTTTGAGAATGAAGGTGGATGGACGAAGAGGCACCTGTGGCAACTATCAACAACAACACTAGATGGAAGCGGTTCAAGAAACACCTCACATCCAATGTAAAGTAACGTCATTCAGCTATATTCAGCTATGGCAAAAATCTGTGGCAAACGATGATACTTCCTATCGCGCCGAAATCACCGAGTCCCACGACTACGACGTTGTCGCCGCATCCTCGACTAACGCACTAACTCAGCGTTGCCAGTAACTGGAGTCGCAATCGGCTTGATCTCTACTGCCGGTGATGCAAGTGTCAACGCAATGATCCTATCGCCGGCATCCGCATTCCCGTTCAACGTAATCTCCACCGAATCCCCGACTTGTTTACAGGCAATACTTTCCCCCGTAAGGCTTGAGCAACTCAGTATCTTGGTCGGGAGAGCCGGAAGCGAAAGCGTCCTGTCGGCGGCATTGAGGACATGCAGATAGATTGTCTTGTCATGATAGGTTGAGACGCCAAAGTCTCCAGGCAGATACGGGCCGCCCCGTGTGGCATAGATGCTTTGGCCGTTCCGCCTCAACCAATCACCAACTTCGCGGAGACGTTCGGCATGTTCCGGCGCAATCTGTCCATCGGGACGTGGACCTACGTTCAAAAGCAGATTCCCATCACGTCCGACGGCCCCAACCAACAGGCGGACGACATCGCTTAGCGACTTGACCTTGGCATTGGGCTGATAGCCCCACGCTCCGGTAGTCAATGTCGTGCACAACTCCCAGGGATGCACACCGTCGAAATTGCCCATGGCGCCATCGCCTTCACGCGAGAGAAAATCCGCTGGCGCATCCGTGCGATCGTTGGTGATGATCGATGGCTGAAGTTTTCTCAGATTGCCAAGTGCATCGTCATCCTTCCATGTGAAAGCACCGGCGTAGTGCTGGCCCTTCGGCCGTGCATGCCATCCATCCTTGAAGGTAACGCCGTTGAACCCAAGCCAGTCGACACCACCACCGTCAAACCAAAGAATATCGATCTTGCCATAGTGCGAAGCCAGTTCATTAAGTTGGCGATGATACTGCTCGCGCATCTCCACCGCATTCGCCTGATAGAGATCAGGGAAAAAGAAGCCAGGGTATCGCCAGTCGAGCGGCGAATAATAAAGCCCCACATGGAGCCCGGCTTTGCGCACAGCCGTAACGTATTCGGCAACGAAGTCGCGGTGAGCCGATGATTTCATCGCTGTAAAATCGCTGCCCGGATCGTCGAACAAAGCGAAGCCATCATGGTGGCGCGCCGTAAGTACGGTGTATTTCATGCCAGCCGTTTTAGCGATAGCCGCCCACGCGTCAGGATCGAACTTGTCTGGATTAAATTGAGCCGCCAGTTTGGCATACTCGTTCACCGGAATTTGTTCGTTCCATTGCACCCATTCGCCGCGACCCGGGATGGAATACACACCCCAATGCATAAAGAGACCGAACTTGGCATCGCGCCACCATGCAATACGCGATGCGGCTGCCTCGTCAGAAATCGTCGACTGTTGTTGAGCCCAGCCGGATGTCACACATACGACGATTAGTACTGTCCATATAAACCAGGCGCTCGCTGCATTCTTTTTCATTCGTTCCGTTTTACACTGCTGTAAGGTCTTCAAAAAACTTTTCCTATCTTCTTAGACAATCCCCTTTTCAATTGCCTTGAGAACCGCCCGGGTACGATCCCGGACACCAAGCTTGGAGAGGATATTGGAGACGTGGTTTTTCACCGTCCCCTCAGAGAGATAGAGAGCGCCGGCAATTTCGCGATTGCTGTACCCGCCGGTCATAAGGCGAATGATCTCAGCTTCGCGGACCGTCAGCGCTTCGCTCTCATATCCGCTGTCGGGCGGAAGGGGTGCTTCCCGTAATCCATGAAGCAGCCGTTCGGTGACTACCGGGCTGATCATGCTCCGGCCTGCCGCTACGAGCCGGATCGCTTCTGTGAGCTTTGCCAGGGAAACATCCTTCAGCAGATAACCCTTTGCGCCAAGACGGATTCCTTCGAGCAACGCCGCATCATCGTCAAATGTGGTCAACAAAATGGCTGGGATCATCAGGGCATTCGCTTTCATCTCGCGCAACACTTCGATGCCGCTCATCTTCGGCATGCGAACATCCAGCAGAACCAGATCGGGCGCCTGTTCCTGCATAGAACGCAAAGCTTCGATTCCGTCCGCCGCCCGTCCTGCAACACGGATATCTTCCACCAGGTTCAGCAGCATTTCGAGACCCTCGCACACTAGTGCCTGGTCTTCGACAATCAGCACCCGGATCACCGCAACTCCATGCCATCGCTGAGAGGAAACCATGCCTTCAGATGAAACCCGCTCTGTTGGCCTGTATCAATTGCCAGGCCGCCTCCGAGCTGTTCCAGACGTTCACGCATGACAGTAACTCCAATTCCTGGCCTGATTTGCTGGGTTTTTGAGCCATCGTCGTGCGCTTCGATTTCAACGGCTCCGTTCTGCGCGTAGATGCGGACCCAGAGATTCTTAGCATTGGAGTGCTTCAGAGTATTTGTCGTTATCTCCTGGATGCAGCGCAACGTGGCATGTGCTCGCACGGAGTCAGTAATTACCAAATCGTCGAGAAGCTCTATGTGCAGCCTGATTCTTGGTACATTCTGTTGCAGTGCTTCAAATGCGCTGCGCAGATCAATGCAATCGCTCTCATGAAATCCAATGACAATCTCCCGTAGCTCTTCCAGCAAATGTCTGGCAGCGGAGAGCGCCTTTTGCTGAATCGCCTGCGCTTGATCGGGAGGGTGGTGCGCGGCGGCCTCCAGATGCAGGCACAGCGCGGTCAGGTTATGTCCAACGACATCGTGGAACTCTCTCGCGATGCGAATGCGTTCGCCCGCCTTGCTGCTTTCGCGCAACAGTTCGCGTGTGGAGACCAGTTCAGCGTTCACCTGGGCTTGCTCCTCTCGTCCAGCGGCCTCGCTTCTGGCAATGGCAGCCGTAACAATGGCGAAGGACTGGAACCCGAGAAAGGCTCCGGTCGCGCTCCACCGCCAGCCCAGGTGGTAGTGCGGCTCCTGATAGAAAATCCAGAGTCCGGAAGCGGCCACAGCCCATAGAATCGCCGTGCCCACCGGACAAATCAGCGCCACCTGCCAGACGATGATAACTAGCAGGCAACCGATGAGATATCCCTGGTAAATCGCTGTCATGCCCAGCACGCACACTGTCTGTACGGCAAGAGCAGATATCCTGACCCAATGTTCACGAGGCTTTGGACTTGAGCTGATCCAGAATGCCGGGGCAAACAAGAAGAAGAGTGCCAGCCAGACAATCCAGTGAGAACCGGAAAGAGCTTCGCCTTTTCGGGCGGAGCTGACGAAGACCGGCAGCGAAAGAAAGGCCCAGATAAACAAGCCCGTGGCGCGAAGGGCGACGTGGTACCGAGCCGCGGATGATACAGCCCTCTGCATGGCCGGAATTATCGCAGGTTCGCAAGCGAAGCGTATGTGCCGGAAGTCATGGAATAGAGCGCATAAGCCGAAATAGTGGCTCATGCACCCCTGGCCTGAAATGTTATTGGGAGACTACTTCGATCTTGTCGATAGCGATAGCGCGTGCTCCGTTGTACTCGAACAGCCGGCCCGTAGCCCGCACTGTCTTTGCAACATAAGGCAGCAGACGTTGACGCTCATCAGTCTCGGGCATGGTATGCGAGATGACGTTGTAGATCTTCCCGTCCGAGGTAATGATTCCCAGCGGTGCCCCAGCCTCGGCACATGCCTTGACGCAGCTGTCATCTGGAGGATGCGCTGATTCTTTGCTGTGATTGCGCAGCGGGCACGCAATGTCTCTCACGTAGCCAGTAACAGAACCTGCTGTGCCGTTGAGCTCAGCAGGCATGTTGGAACGATCTAGATGCGGTGCTGCCGATTGGGAATAACAAACCGCCCCAAAGCACAAACAGGCTGCCGCAAAGTACACACATACAAGTGCACTCCACAACTTCAACCGATTCCTTTGCATGGTTCCTCCTTCAAGAAACTCAAAGAAACCTTACGTTGTGGTTGAGAACAAGTACCAGTGCAGGAAGTCACGATTGTAAGCCCATCCGCGCAACTCGCTGTTTGAACAGGATGGAGTCTCGTTCGGATTGTCAGGTGTTTGGCCAACGCCCGTATCGTCGGCCATCCGGAAGTGAGCTCCGTTATTCCTCTTCCTTTTGTGCAAAACCGCCTTCTCGTAAATTGAATTCGCCACGAACGCCTCAGCAAAAAGCGTCTTCTTCTCCGATGAATCCCGCCTAACCATCCAAACATCTATCTTCAGGTACGCCCAGTCAAGGCTGCTACGGAGAAGCTCCATGGACCTGCAACTCAAAGGCAAGACCGCAATCGTAACCGGAGGCTCAGCCGGTATTGGACTAGCCATCGCGCAGTCCCTCACCGCCGAAGGCGTTACCGTCACAGTGCCCGGGCGCAGCAAAGAGAAGCTGGATAAAGCTCTCTCTGGATTAAGTAACGTCAAAGCCATCGCAGCCGACGTAGCCACCGCCGAAGGCGCCGCAGCCCTCATCCAGCAGGTCCCCGACACCGATATCCTCATCAACAACCTCGGCATCTACGAGCCCAAGGCCTTTGCCGACATCACCGACGCCGACTGGCTCAACATCTTTGAGACCAACGTCCTCAGCGGAGTCCGTCTCTCGCGTCACTACTTTCCTGGCATGCTTCAGCGCAACAACGGCCGCGTCATCTTTATCTCCAGCGAGTCTGCCGTTATGACGCCGCCTGAGATGATCCACTACGGCGTTACCAAGTCCGCCCAGCTCGCCATCTCTCGCGGCCTCGCCGAACTCACCAAAGGAACTGCCGTTACCGTCAATACCGTCATGCCAGGCCCGACCCGCTCCGAGGGCATCGTCGAGTTCCTCGAAAAGATCTCCTCCACTCCGAATCCGACTCCGGAGCAGGCCGAGAAAGAGTTCTTTGAAAAGCATCGTTCCAGCTCGCTCCTCCAACGCCTCATCGAATCCTCTGAGATCGCCAATCTCGTTACCTTTCTCGCCAGTCCTCTCTCCTCCGCCACCAACGGAGCAGCCCTGCGCGCCGAAGGCGGTCTTCTTCGCTCCATCGTCTAACTAGCGGTCACACCGCCATTGGATTTAAAATCGTTAACGCCATGTCGAAAGCTCTCTTCTGCCCAACCTGCCGCAAAGTCGTCCTGGCCACGGACGAGTATTTCCCCTTTTGCTCCGACCGCTGCCGCCTGCTCGACCTCGGCAAATGGGCCAGCGGCGATTACAAGATCTCGTCCCCCATCCAGGACCCCGACCTTCTCGAGGAACTGGCTCGCTCGAAATCCAACCGCCTGCCCGGATCGAGCGATGAAGATTGAGCTTACACTCACGAGACACCCAGAAAAAAGTGCGTGCACCTGTGCGAATAAGCCAAGTAAAATGAATACTTTGCACGATAATCAGACAGGAAACATGGTCTTAGCACTACAAGTACGAGGCTAACTACAACAGAATGAATACTTTGACACATTTAATGGGGAGAGGGGGAGTGCGCAGGCTGTAAATTTCCGTCAGCCACCATCGCTCCCAAATGGCCAACTCAAAAATTCAACTTCACCCTCCTGCTGAAAAGAAGACCATCTGGGCCTGGACCCTCGGTACCTTCTTCGGTGCTGGACTCCTCAAGCCCGGCCCCGGGACCTACGGCTCCATAGCCGCCCTTCTGCTTTGGTACGGAGCCGCTCATGTTCTCAACCCATCGCCTCTGGCCCTCGCTATCGGTACAGTAATCGCTGCGCTTGCAGTCACTCTTATAGGCATCCCCGCCGCCACCATCGTCGCCCGCGAATCCGGCCGCGAAGACCCCGGCCACGTCGTGATCGACGAAGCTGCTGGCCAGCTCATCGCGCTCATTGCCATCCCCGCGGACTGGAAACACGCTGCTTTATCCCTGATCCTCTTCCGAGCCTTCGACATCCTCAAACCGCCCCCCATCCGCCAGCTCGAACGCCTCCCCGCCGGCACCGGAATCATGCTCGACGACGTAGCCGCCGGCCTCTTCGCACTGGCATGCGCTCAACTCGCACGGCTTTTCTTCTAGTGCACCTCAACATTTGCACTCCTCCCATGACCGGTCTACGCTAAAACCCAAGCCATGACATCCCTTCGATCTCTCCTTAAGCCCGACCCTTCGCACACCAGCACACCGCATCTGGATCGCGTCTCCCCCCCGGCTGCCATGCCCGGCGGCGAAGTTCAGCTCGAAGGGGCCCACCTCGGCCCCTCCGGCCACGTCCCCCACGCCACCGTCGGCGACACCTTTGCCCCCATCACCCTCAGCCGCCCCTCCCGCGCCGTCGTCAAAATTCCCGAGGGCTCCATAACCGGCGATCTCGTGGTGCATCACAACGGCCTTGCCAGCAATCCTCTTTACCTTCGTGTCGCCGTGCCGATGGCCGAAAACCTTCACCCCGTCGCCAATCCCGCAGTGGACGCAGACGGCAACGTCTTTGCCACACTCTCCGGCTCCCGCGGCCAGGCCACCCCTGTCTCTATCTTCAAAATCCAGCGCGACTTCCAGATCACGCCTTTCGTCCGCGATCTTATGAACCCCACCGGCCTCGCCTTCGGTCCAGACGGCCACCTTTACGCAAGCTCTCGAGCCGAAGGTACCGTCTATCGCATCTCGCCCGAGGGCGGCATCTCCACCTACGCCGAGGGCATGGGCGTCGCCACCGGCATCGCCTTTGACCGCGACGGCAATCTTTTCGTCGGAGACCGCTCAGGAACAATCTTCAAAATTGCACGCGCCAGCGCAGGCGGCTCAAGCGGCGAGATCTTCGTCTATGCAACTCTCGAGCCCTCCATCGCTGCCTACCACCTCGCTTTCAGTGAGTCCGGCACACTCTTCGTCACTGGCCCCACAACATCCTCCAACCAGGCCATCCACGCCATCGATCACGACGGCAACACTACCGTCTTCTACCAGGGTCTGGGCCGCGCCCAGGGCATGGCCTTCGATGTAGACGACAACCTCTACGTCGCCGCTAGTCTTCACGGTCAGCGCGGCATCATCCGTATTACGCCGCAACGCGAAGCCAGCCTGGCTGTCTCAGGCCACAACCTTGTAGGTTTGGCCTTTCTGGAAGACGGCTGCGCAGCCCTGGCCACTCGGGATGCCCTTTATCACGTCGATCTGGCTATTCAAGGCCGCACCTTGATTTAGGGCTTTACACCGCTGACCGGCAATACGATGACCGCAAACGCCATCACAGTCCCACCGGGCACCGATACATTTCTTTTTTGCGACCGGAACCAGCCTGAATCCGCTCGGCCCATATCGCTGAAGAAATTCACACCCGGAATTGCATTCCTCTGACTGGATATTCCCGCGGGCAACTGAGGAGCCGCGCTACCTACTGGCGGTTTACGATTTCGAGCAGGCACACCCGTTATCTCAGAGCCCTGATAGCCCTGGACCGGCGGCACCTGCGAATTTCCAGCTTCCACACCGACCCCCGGCGTGGTGCGGTCCGCCGGCGCAGAGACCACGGACGGATTCAGAACATTCGGAGCTTCCCCGATCCAGAGGATCGTCGCTTTCAAGGGAAACTCTTGTCCGTCCTTCATCCGGACCTTGTTAAAAGTAACGCCGATCGCAGAGTCACCGCCTTCAACTGACGGTTGAACCTTATCGATACGGCCAAGCAATCGACTGTGGCTGTCGAGATCCACGCCATCAGCAAGGTGAATCTTTACCTCCGGAGTGGCTTCCACCGTATCCCCTTCTTTGACTTTCTTCACATCCAGAGTCTTCTGCAGACGCGCGCGAACACCGATTATCCGGCTGCCATTCGTCACTTGCGACCCAGTACTCCCCGCTACATCGGGCACCGTTTGAGCAACTGCCACCAAGGAAAAAGCCAGAAGAATCGAAAGAACCTTTGCTGCTATCACTTTGCTATCCCAGCCCATCGTCTTTATCACTATGACAACCACTCATAACACACCGGCTCATCAAAGCCACTACTATGGATTAAGAACAGACTAGAAGGTCAGAGTTTTCATAAAAATCATGATCGCTGAAATCATCGCTGTCGGCTCCGAAATGCTGACTCCCTTTCGCCAGGACACCAACTCTCTCTATCTCACCGCGGGTCTCAATGATCTCGGCGTCTCCGTTGCCTTCAAGACGATCATCGGCGACAGCATCGCGCACCTTACCAGCGCTGCGCGTATTGCCATCTCCCGCGCGGACGTCGTGATCTTCTCCGGCGGACTTGGCCCTACCGAGGACGACATGACCCGCGAAGCAGTCGCCGCTGCTCTCGGCCTCGAACTCCATCGTGACGCTGCCATCATCACCGATCTCTACAAGAGATACGCCGCCCGCAAGATCATCATGCCGTCCAACAATGCCAAACAGGCCGATATCCTCGATGGCGCGAAGATGCTGGCTAATGCCAATGGCAGCGCTCCCGGTCAATACCTCGACACCGTTGTGGATGGACACCGCAAGGTCGTCATTCTCCTCCCCGGCCCACCCAATGAGCTCAAGCCCCTCTTTGATCTCCAGTGCAAGCCGCGTCTCGCGGCCTCTCTCCCGCCCCGCCATCTTGCCAAACGAATGCTCCGCATGGCGTTGATCCCCGAGTCGGTCGTCGATGCTCGCACCGCCCCCATTTATCAGCTGTACACCGATATCGACACTACAATCCTCGCTGGTTCCGGTGAGATTCAGCTCCATTTTCTCTGCGCCAAGCCTACTCTTGCCGCGGCGCAGGCTCGCGTCGACGAGTTGGCCGAGAAGATCGAAGCGGAGATGGACGACGCCATCTTCTCCTCTCACGGCGAGTCGCTCGAAGAGGTTGTGCTGCTCCATCTCGGCATGCGTCACCTGACCATAGCTGCAGCAGAAAGCTGCACAGGCGGTTTGCTCTCCGAACGCTTTACCGCTATTCCAAACAGCTCACGCACTTTTCTTGGCGGAGCTGTGGTGTACACAACAGAGCTCAAGACAATCTTCGCTGACGTGCCGAAGGATCTCATCGACAGTAAAGGCGTGGTCAGCGAGGAAGTTGCTGCATCGCTTGCTGAAGGCATCCGTGAGCGCACCAATGCGTCCCTGGGAGTGTCTATTACCGGGCTTGCCGGACCGGGTGGTAGCCCTCCAGGTCCCGACGCCGAAAAACCAGTTGGCCGCGTCTACGTCGGCTTGGCGGATGGTAATCAAACAATCGTTAAGGAATTAGATTTGGCTGGTGATCGTGATCGTATCCGCTACTGGGCCAGTCAGCATGCGCTCGAACTGATCCGACGCCATTTGCTCTAGAATCCCCACGGGCACAAAAGTCGGTGTTTCTGCGTCTCCCACACCGGCGCTTGATAAACTCATCCAGATAAACTCCATGAATCCTTGGCTCATCTCCATCCCGTTGGCTTACCTTCTGGGCTCAATCCCATTTGGCTACCTGCTGGTCAGAATCTTCCGTAAGCAGGATATCCGCGCAACCGGCAGCGGCAACATTGGGGCTACTAATGTGGCTCGCTCCGGAGCCAAGGGACTCGGCATCGCCACGCTGTTACTCGATCTTGGCAAAGCCTTCGCCGCTGTGAAGATCGCTCAACACCTTGCACCGGGCAATTACGATCTCGCTGTCGCTGCGGCCGTTGCCACCATCCTCGGCCATATCTTTCCCATTTGGCTTGGCTTTCTCGGAGGAAAAGGTGTCGCCAGTGCCCTCGGAGTTTTCCTCGCACTCACGTGGCCGAGCGCACTCGCCATCCTCAGCGTCTTTCTGGTCGTTTTTCTAATCACCCGCTACGTCTCGCTGGCATCCATCATCGCCGCAGCCTCCTTTCCCTTGTTCGCCTTCTACTTCGTTCCTTTCAGGACACCTATTGTCATTGCCGGATTTCTGTTCATCCCTCTACTCATTATCGTTAAGCACCATCAGAATATTCGTCGACTTCTCTCTGGTACAGAGAGTCGTTTCGGCTCAAGGAAGGTGACAGCTTGAGCCGTTTCGCTGTACTTGGCGCAGGCGCGTGGGGGACCGCTCTAGCCATCTCACTTGCCCGTCGTGGTGGCCATGAGGTTGTCCTATGGGCCCACTCGCCCGACCATGCGGATCAACTCACGGAGGCCGGCGAAAATCTTCGCTATCTTCCTGGTTTCGCACTGTCGTCCGACATTTACGTCACGTCCGATCTACCCGGCGCCATCTTCGAGGCGGATATCCTGCTCTCCGTCACGCCATCCCAGCATCTGCGTGGCGTCATCGCTAACATCGCCCCCATCCTGACGCCGAACCAGATCATCGTCTCCGCCAGTAAAGGCATTGAAGAGAATAGTTTCCTGCGCATGTCCCAAGTTGTCGCTTCGATCACCGACAATCCTTTCGCTGTTCTCTCCGGCCCCTCATTCGCGCAGGAACTTGCTGCCGGAGCTCCAACTGCTGTCGTCGCAGCGGCCAGCGATTCCAATATTGCTCAGACAATCCAGCGCGATTTTTCTTCCGCCTCTCTCCGTCTCTATACCAACGACGACGTTACCGGTGTCGAACTCGGCGGCGCACTTAAGAATGTGATCGCGCTGGCGGCGGGCGTAGTCCATGGCCTGAATCTCGGCCACAACTCCTCCGCAGCTCTCATCACTCGTGGCATCGCTGAGATCACCCGTCTCGCCGTAGCCTGTGGCGGGCGCCCCCAGACTCTCGCTGGTCTTTCCGGCATCGGCGACCTCGTGCTCACCTGCACTGGAGCCCTCTCACGCAATCGTTCCGTCGGCATCGAGCTGGGCAAAGGTCGCCAGCTTCCCGATATTCTCGCCGGTCTCAATGGCAAAGTCGCTGAAGGTGTTCGGAGCACCGCCGCCGCTCTTGGCCTCGCCGCCCGCTACGGTGTCGAGATGCCTATCGCAGAGCAGATGGACGCCATCCTGCACCACAACAAGAGTCCCAAGGATGCTATCCGCGACCTCATGGGCCGACCGGGCCGCGACGAATAAATTCGATACATCAGAACACGAGCTTGCGAAATAGCATCCAACGGAATATGAGTGAGCCGCTTCCTTCCAACAACGATCCAACCCCGGAAGAACGCAAAGGTGATTCTTCATTTCTGCCCGTAGTCATCATGTTCGCCATCGCCATCATCGTCATTTTGATCGGAGCAATCGTGTTCATTAAAGCCAGGCAGAATAAGGCCGTTCCCAATCCCAGGGAACCGCATCCAACGTCACAGACCATGCCATTACCGTTGTGGCCACAACAGAGAATCGGTATTACAGTGTAACTTCATCAAGGCGGCTAAGCGATGCACGAACGCAACTCAGAACGCGGCCATATTCCGCCACCAGATCTTCCACGCCACAAAACCGTGCTTGGATTCAGGCCGCATCTTTTTGTTGGCGGTCTCGTTTTAATCGCCATTCTTCTTATCTATCTACTCTTGATTGTGCGTCGCGCGGTATGGGTACCGGTGCAGCCGAAAGCTGTTCCGACATCGAGCTACACTCCACAATCCGCCGTTTGGCCCGCTTAATAGAGACCGTCACAGCGGCCAGCCTTACCCATCCGCTAAACTAGATAAAGCATGGCTTTCTCCCTCTTCAGCAAACGCGACAAATCCGAGCAGCAACCCGACACACCCTCCGCTCCCGAACCCCAGGAGCAGAGGCGCGGCGGCTTCTTCGACCGCATGAAGGAAGCGGTTACCCGCACCCGCGAGTCCTTCTCCGAATCGATCAGCTCCGTCATCGCGCTAACCCGTGAAGTTGACGAAGCGTCCCTCACCAGCCTCGAACCCATGCTGCTTGCAGCCGATATCGGCTCCGCGACCACTGCGATCATCATGGAGAATCTGCGCCAACGCGCTCTTCGTACAGGCATTAGCAGCGGAGCAGAACTTCAGCAACTCCTCAAACAGGAACTTAAGCAGATCCTCGATGGCGTAGCCCGTCCAATCCAGCATCCTGCAACGCCGCCTGAGGTCATCATGATGGTCGGCGTCAACGGCACCGGCAAGACCACCACCACTGGTAAGCTGGCTGCCTTCTACCGCAACCAGGGTCGCAGCGTCCTGTTATGCGCCGCCGATACCTTCCGCGCCGCAGCCATCGAGCAGCTCGAGGTCTGGGCTCAGCGTTCCGATGTCCCTCTTATTAAAACCAAACAGGGCGGAGATCCATCAGCAGCTCTCTACGACGCATGCACAGCGGTTAAGGCACGCGATATCGACATCCTCATTGCCGACACTGCGGGACGTCTTCACACCAAAACCGATCTTATGAAGGAACTCGACAAGATGCGACGCACCGCCGAAAAGCTCGTTCCCGGCGCGCCGCATCAGACCCTCCTCGTCATGGACGCGACCACCGGGCAGAACGGTCTGCAACAGGCGCGCCTCTTCACCGAAGCCGCTCGCGTCACAGGCATCGTACTGACCAAACTCGACGGAACCGCAAAGGGAGGCATCGTTCTCGCCATCGCAACCGAGCTGAAACTTCCTGTTATCTACGCCGGCGTCGGAGAAAAAATCGAAGACATCATCCCCTTCGACAGCACATCTTTCATCGACTCTCTACTCGATTAACCCTCGACACCGCTTTTCCGAAAGCCAGTATTTAAAGCATTTAGTGCGCTGACTCGCGTTACTTCAGCGTGATAGTCTTGGTGCGCTCGCAAAACAGGTTTTTGCATGCAAAATATCGCGCGCACACCGTCGGAGGAACCGTTGATCCAACTGCCGTTCACAAGGAACCAGAGACTTTCTATTTTTAGCCTTCTTGTATTAGGGTTCATTCCGGCGCTCGCGCAACAGGGCTCGTACCCGTTTAAAGATCCTTCGCTGCCCGCAGAAAAGAGAATCGACAACCTTCTTTCCCAGATGACGCTCGATGAAAAGATCAATTGTCTTGGAACTCAGACCGGAGTGCCTCGCCTCGGCGTGCCAAACTTCGGCAGCTCGGAAGGAATTCATGGTGTCGTACAGCGCGGCGGAGGAAAGCTCGAACGACCCGCAATCACCACAACACAGTTTCCTCAGCCTCCTGGCATGGGTGCATCGTGGGATCCCGACCTTGTGCGACAGGCTGCAGGCGTAGAAGGCAACGAAGCGCGCTTCATCACGCAGACACCAAAGTACGATCGCCAGATACTGATGCTCTGGGGTCCTCAGGCAGACCTCGCACGCGATCCACGCTGGGGCCGCAGCGAAGAAGTCTACGGCGAAGATGCCTTCTTCAACGGAACCATGGTTACAGCTTTTACCAAAGGGCTGCAGGGTGACGATCCAAAGTACTGGCAGGCAGCCGCGCTGTTGAAGCATTTCCTTGCCAACAGCAATGAGAACTTCCGCACCAGCTCGTCTTCTAACTTCGATCAGCGGCTGTTCTGGGAGTACTATTCGGTTCCCTTCCGCATGGGCTTCCTCGATGGCGGAGCCAAGGGCGTCATGGCATCCTACAACTCCTGGAACGGCACACCGATGGCCATCAATCCCATCCTCAAAAGCATTGTCCAGAAACAGTGGGGCGTCGATGTGCTCTCAAGCGACGGCGGCGCGGTAAAACTCCTCGTTACCTCGCACAAGCGGTTTGCGAACCAACAGGAGGCCGTGGTCGCCTGCCTGAAGGCTGGCATCAATCAATTCCTCGACACTTACAAAGACGAGACCAAGGCGGCCATAAAAGATGGCTCTGTGACCGAACGCGAGATCGACGATCTGCTGCGTCCTAAGTTTAGAGTCACGCTTCGCCTGGGTCTGCTCGACCCTCCGGAGATGGTTTCCTACTCTCAGGTAAAAGACTCACCTGAGCCCTGGACAACCGAAAAAAACAAGTCCATCTCGGAAAAAATGGCACTCGAATCCGTGGTGCTGTTGAAGAATGCAAATTCCTTTCTGCCGCTGAAGAAAGATTCGATCAAATCCATCGCAGTCATCGGCCCACTCGCCGATTCAATACATTGGGACTGGTACGGCGGCACTCCTCCACACGCAATCACACCGCTGCAGGGAATCAAGAATGAAGTCGGCCCAGGCATTACGGTCAACTATGCAGCCAATGAAATAGGCAACGCCGCAATCAAAGCAGCTCAATCCTCCGACGTGGCCGTAGTTGTTGTAGGCAACGATCCAACGTGCGGCCCGGATATGGCGCACGACTGGCACAACACTCCCTACGATGGCGGCGGCACCCTACCTTGCACGACGCCCAGCGATGGCCGCGAGGGACGCGACCGCGAGAGCATTACGCTTGCGCAAGAACAACTCGTAAAGCAGGTGTACGCGGTCAATCCCAAGACCGTGGTGCTGTTGATCTCAAGCTTTCCGTTCGCGATCAACTGGTCGCAGGCCAATATCCCCGCAATTCTACAAATGGCCCACTCTTCGCAGGACGAAGGCACCGCTCTCGCTAAGGTTCTGTTCGGCGACTACGACCCCGGCGGCCGCCTGACAACGACCTGGCCCAAATCGATCGATCAGTTACCCCCAATGATGGATTACGACATCCGCAGCGGGCGTACCTACATGTACTTCAAGGGGGAGCCGCTCTATCCTTTCGGCTACGGTCTCAGCTACACGACCTTCAGCTACGCCAACCTCAAGACGAGTTCAAAAGAGTTGGCGGGTGATGGAACGATCACTGTGAGCGTAGACATCACGAACACCGGCAGCCAGACGGGCGACGAAGTGGTTCAACTCTACGTGAAGCATCCGAAGTCGAAAGTAGAACGCCCCGCCAAGGAGCTCAAAGGCTTCCAGCGTGTCACACTCGCGCCTCATGAGACCAAGACCGTACAGATTCCACTGAAGGCTTCAACCTTAGCCTACTGGGATGATAAACAAGCACGTCTCAAAGTCGAAGCTGAACCGCTTAGCTTGATGATTGGAAGCTCATCAAAGGACATCAAGCTGACGACAGAAGTACGCGTCCAATAACCCTCACAAAAACTCAATCCAAGCCCCGGACATCTTCCGGGGCTTTTCCCTTTTCATTCCTGACCAGAAAGCGGAACCAAAAACCAGCTATCCTCAAAATGATGCCGTCGCACCTTCAAGACGAAGTCTTCATGCAGCGTGCTCTCAGGCTTGCAGCCGACACCGTAGCCCTTGCCTCGCCAAATCCTCACGTCGGCTGTGTCCTGGTCCGCGACGACAAAATCTTCGCCGAAGGCGCACACATCTACAACCACCGTGACCACGCCGAGATCATCGCGCTGAAACAAGCGGCCGAACGCGGTCTCTCCACCAAAGGCGCCACCGCCTATGTCACCCTTGAACCTTGCAATCATCACGGCCGTACCGGCCCGTGCGCCGACGCACTCATCTCAGCAGGCATAGCCCGCTGTGTCGTCGCCACCGTTGATCCCAACCCGCTTGTAGGCGGACAAGGCATCGCCAAGCTCCAGTCCGCAGGCATAGAAGTCACCGCCGGCATCCTGCAACAGCAAGCCCGCGACCTCAACGAAGCCTTCGCCCACTTCATCCGCACCAGCACACCGTTCGTTACACTCAAGGCAGCGTTATCGGTCGACGGCAAACTGGCACCTCCGCCTGCCCACCGCTTTCCTAACCAGCCACACTGGCTCACCGGCCCCACTGCACGCGCTGAAGTCCACCTTCTCCGCCATGCCTCAGACGCCGTTCTTACGGGCATCGGCACCATCCTCGCTGACGACCCTCTCCTGACCGACCGAAGCGATGCCGCCCAATCGCGCCGGCGTCCCTTGCTTCGTGTCATCCTCGATACCCACCTCCGCACTCCGATGACATCACAACTCATCCTCTCCGCCCAGGACGATCTGCTCATCCTCTGCGGAAACACCGCATCTAAAGAAAAGATCGCCGCCCTCGAGGCACGTGGCGCCCAGGTCCAATTCATACCCGACCACGCCGGCCGCCTCAGCCTTCCCGCCATCCTCGCCACCCTTGCCAAACGCGAAATTCTCAGCCTCCTGCTTGAATGCGGCTCGCACCTCAACGGCTCCTTCCTCCGCCAGAACCTCGTCGACAAGGCCGTCCTCATCTACGCCGAAACCGAACTGGGCGATCAGGCCATCCCCTTTGCGCAAGGCATTCCCTCACCCTATCTCTTCGAGCAGACGCTCCATCGCATCACCCGCACCACCCTGGGCACCGACGCCTTTGTCACCGGCTACCTTCATGATCCTTGGCCTCATCCGTGAGCTGAACCCTATCGCTCGCGAAAAATGTTCTAACCTATAGCCATGTTCACCGGCCTCATTGAAACCACCGGAACTCTTCTCGCCGTAACCCCCACAGCGGGAGCCACCCGCATCACCATCGCCGCCTCCTCATCCTTGCTTAGCCGCCTCAACACCGGCGACAGCGTCTCTGTCAGCGGCGTCTGCCTCACCGCTCTCAACATCGAACCCAACGCCTTCCCTCCACGCTTCTCCGCCGATCTTGCCGCTGAGACCATCGCCCGCACCACCCTCTCCCGCCTCCACCCCGAGTCAGTCGTCAACCTCGAGCTCCCTACCCCCGCCGGCTCTCCTCTCGGCGGCCACGTCGTCCAGGGTCACGTCGACGGCACCGGAACGCTTCTCGCCCTCGAGCCCATCACGCCCGAAGCTCCCGCCACCACCGACTGGCGCCTTCGCCTCACCCTTCCCGACGCGCTCACCCGCTATGTCGTCGAAAAGGGTTCCATCACCATTGAAGGCATCAGCCTCACCGTCGCCTCCATCATCGGCAACGAGGTTACCATCGCCATCATCCCTCACACCTACGCGTCCACCAGTCTGCGCTCACTCACTCCGGGCAGTCCTCTCAACATCGAGGTCGACGTCCTGAGCAAGTATGCCGAGCGTCAGAATACAAACGTCACAGACTTCACCCTCACCGAGCAATACCTCATCGCCAACGGTTACTGAACCTCAGCAACGAAAGGAACCTCATGAACAAGACTGCGAATCTACTCATGCTCGTCGGAGACTACGTCGAAGATTACGAAGTCATGGTACCGTTTCAGGCCCTGCAGATGGTAGGTCACGTCGTCCACGCCGTATGCCCAGACAAAAAAGCCGGCCAGTACGTCCGCACCGCGATCCACGACTTCGAAGGTGACCAGACGTATTCAGAAAAACGTGGCCACAACTTCGTCCTCAACGCTACCTTCTCCGACATTCGCAATCTCGATGATTACAGCGGCCTCGTTATCCCCGGCGGACGCGCACCCGAATACCTGCGCCTCAACCCACGTGTCCTCGAGATCATCCGCCACTTCTCCGAAGCCGACAAACCTATCGCTGCCATCTGCCATGGTCCGCAACTGCTTGCCGCTGCTCGTGTCATCGCCGGCAAGCGTGTCAGCGCCTACCCTGCCTGCGCGCCCGAGGTCGAACTGGCCGGAGCCACCTTCGTCGCCCTTGAGGTCACCGACGCCATCGCCGACGGCAACCTGATCACAGGACCCGCATGGCCCGCACATCCAACGTGGTTGGCAAAGTTTCTCGAAGTCCTGACGCAATACCTCAACAAATAAAACCTACGTCCATCGATTCCTTTCCATACTCTCTTCATCTATTCGACATCCCATGTCTTTCGCGCCACTCCCTTTGAAATTTTAGGGGAACATGGCATACTTCCCTATAAATCTAAGGGGGAGCATTTTGAAAGGCCAAGAACTGGATATCGTTCGTGGGACACTGGATCTTCTCGTTCTGAAGACTTTGAGTTGGGGTCCTCTGCATGGCTACGCAATCGTCAGCGCCATACGGCAGCAGACCGACAGGGCCCTCCTGGTCGAAGAAGGCGCCCTCTATCCCGCCCTGTACAGGATGGAATCCAAAGGATGGATCGAGGCTGAGTGGGGACTGTCGGAGAACAATCGCCGCGCAAAATACTATAGGCTCACGCCAGAAGGGCGACGCCACCTCCGATCCGAAGTAAAGACCTGGAACGCATACACCGATGCCGTCACGAAGGTGCTCCAGGCGACCCAGCCCCCTGCGCAGGAGAGCTCGTGATGGAGAAAACCCCTATGTGGCGACGTTATCTCCGTTTCTTCGGCACCGATGTCGAAGCTGATGTCGAGGACGAGTTGCGTTTCCATCTCGATGCAAAAGTGGACGAACTTATTGCACAGGGTTGGTCCACTGAAACCGCACGAGGTCAAGCTCAACAGGAGTTCGGAGATCTTGCTGCAGTACGCCGGACCTGTCACCAACTGCGACGAAAGAACGAAGAACGCAAGAACAGAGAGTACTACTTCGCCGGATGGCGTCAGGACGTCGGCTATGGCTTGCGTCAGCTAAGGCATCGCTGGCCGACAACGTTATTAGCAATCATTACGCTTGGCATGGGAGTGGGTGCTGTTGCCGCGGTATTCGGCATCGTGTACGCAGTTATTCTGCGGCCCCTACCACTTCCAGATCCTGACCAGATAGTAACGATATGGTCGACGAAGGAAGGCCGCGACGATGTAGTCACACCACGCAACTTCGATAGCTGGCGGCGCAATACCCACTCGTTTCAACGACTAGCTGCTCTGGAGCGGACCACGGCGACACTCTCCGACGGCAGCAGTACAACGCAGGTTCTGGGCGGCGAAGTGACGTCCGACTTTTTCTCAGTGTTCGGTATTTCACCGGCACTTGGCCGTACCTTCATCAGCGACGAAGACATCCCACCACGCCAGCATTTGGTCGTTATGAGCCATCGCCTCTGGCACGAGCGCTTCGCCGAGGATCCTGGAATAATTGGCCACCGGATACGTCTTGATCGTGAATCCTACACCGTAATCGGCATCATGCCGAAACGCTTCGACCTGCGGCCGGATGGAGAGCAGTTCTGGATCCCGCTTGCTCTCAGCGGACAAGAGATGAACTGGAGCGGCGTACTCTACGTCTTTGGACGTTTGCAGCCGTATGTAACGCTTCAGCAGGCGCAAGCCGAGATGAACGTCCAGTCACGCATTCTGCAAACTCGCTATCCCGAGATGAATCGCGGCCGGGATATCCGTGTCGGTGAGTTCGCATCGGACCTGGTGGGCGAGTACCGTCGCCAGCTCTTCATCTTGTTGGCGGCAGTCGGATCAGTCTTCCTTATTGCCTGCGCGAACGTCGCAAACCTGCTGTTGGCACGGGGAACGGGCCGCACCCGCGAACTCACAATCCGGACCGCACTGGGAGCGAGCCGCTCTCGAATCGTCCGTCAGCTCCTCACCGAAAGCCTTCTTCTAGGAATCTTCGGAGCTGCCTTTGGTCTTGTCGTCACTGCCACTGCCATCCATGTTACAAAATTGACAGCAACCGCGGTGGTTCCTCGTGTGGGCGAGGTGAACGTGGACGGTACGGTTCTGACTGTCCTTATAGGTCTTGCCGTTGTCTGCACTCTCTTATCCGGAACACTACCGGCAATCCGGGCAGCGTATCTGGAACCGCAAAGCGCGCTGGTTCAAGCCGAGCGAAGCGTGGCCGGACTAGCCCGCGACCGCACCAGGCAAACCTATATCGCAATTGAAGTAGGCCTAGCACTGGTGCTTCTGGTTGCAGCAGGGTTACTCATACGAACAGCGATCGCTGCACAAACCGTTCGCCCAGGCTTCGTCCCGGACCGCGTAGTGACCGGACGGACAGCTCTGCCATCGACTGCATACAAAACAGCAGATCAGGTAGCAGGCACGTATGAGCGCATCCTCAATACGCTCGCCAGCCAACCCGGCGTGCACGCGGCCTCGCTCACATCGAAGGTGCCCCTGGGTACCAGCAGTATGGGCATCTCGCTCAAGCCCGATGCCGTAGCCCCACCTCTTCGATACGAATCCTCTACCGAACTCCAGTATGTAAGCTCTGGATACTTCTCCACCATGCAGGTTCCGCTCCTCAGCGGACGCGAGTTCAACGCACACGACCGCGCAGGATCGATACAGGTTGCCATCGTCAACCAAACCCTCGCTCGACGGCTCTGGCCCGGTCGTGACGCAGTAGGACAGCAGTTGCGTCTGCCGGAGCTCGATAGCGATTCTCCGTTACAGCAAGTCATCGGTGTCGTAGCGGACGTGCATGACAACGGTCTTATGGCAGCACCACCCGCAGTTCTCTACATACCGATCGCTCAGGTGCCTATCAATCCCTGGCACTGGACCGAACAATCGCTTTATCTCGTCGCGCGAACACAGACAGATTCTCTCGCTACATCCGAACTTCTGCGAACGGCCCTACAAAATGTAGATCCCGAACTTCCTCTCGGTGATGTCCTCACGATGGACCAGAGACTCGCGCGATCAGTTTCGGCTGCCCGTTTCTACACACTGCTCCTCACGATTCTCGGCCTCTGTGGATTGCTCCTCACCGCAGCAGGAATCTACGGAGTCGTAGCTTATTTTGTCAGTCGGCAGCGTGCAGAGATCGGAATTCGCATGGCACTTGGAGCCACGCGCGGCAACGTAGTGCTGTTTGTCATACGCCAGGGAATGCTTCCAGTTCTCGCCGGAACCTGCCTTGGCATACTTGCCTCGCTCATTGTTTCCCGCGTGCTTGCCGCCCAACTCTACGGCGTCGACACCACGGACCCACTCACTTTCGCTGCGGTTACATCCACATTACTGGGAATCGCTGCACTCGCCTGTTACGTACCTGCACGCCAAGCCGCGAAAATCGATCCCGTGATCGCACTTCGCAGTGAATAATTAGATAGCTCAGCACAAAAAGAACGCCTCTCATCAAAGAGAGGCGTTCTCGTTAAAAGTTTCTGCCCGGTTTTTTTAGATCGAGCTCATATTGTGCAGGAACTCCTGATTATTCCGGGTCTTTGCCAGCTTATCCGTCAGCAGTTCCATGGCTTCAACCGGCGACAGAGGATTCAGTACCTTGCGCAGAATCCAGGTCCGCTGCAGATCTTCCTTCGGGATCAGCAGCTCTTCCTTACGCGTACCGGAGCGCTGGATATCGATCGCCGGGAACACGCGCTTGTCGACAAGCTTGCGATCCAGGATGACTTCCATGTTGCCCGTACCTTTGAACTCTTCAAAGATGACTTCATCCATGCGCGAGCCGGTATCGACAAGAGCCGTTGCAATAATCGTCAGCGAACCGCCTTCTTCGATGTTGCGGGCAGCACCGAAGAACCGCTTCGGCCTCTGCAGCGCATTCGAGTCCACACCGCCTGAGAGCACCTTACCCGAGGGAGGAACAATCGTGTTGTACGCACGAGCGAGACGCGTAATCGAGTCCAGCAGAATCACCACATCGCGTTTGTGCTCGACCAGGCGCTTCGCCTTCTCGATCACCATCTCGGCGACCTGAACGTGACGAGCTGCCGGCTCGTCGAACGTTGACGAGATAACCTCGCCCTTCACCGACCGCTGCATGTCCGTCACTTCTTCCGGACGCTCGTCGATCAGCAGAACGATCAGCACGATCTCAGGATGGTTCGACGTAATGCTATTCGCAATCGACTGCAGCAGCATCGTCTTACCGGTACGCGGCGGAGCAACGATCAATCCACGTTGTCCTTTGCCCACTGGAGTCAGCAGGTCCATCACGCGGCCGGAGATATGCTCGCGCACCGTCTCCATCTTCACACGCTCCTGCGCATACAAAGGCGTCAGGTTGTCGAATAGGATCTTGTTGCGCGTCTCTTCGGGCGACTCGAAGTTGATCGCCTCGATCTTTACCAGTGCAAAGTACTTCTCACCCTCATGCGGAGGCCGCACATTGCCGCTGATCGTATCGCCTGTCTTCAGGTCGAACTTGCGGATCTGCGAGGGAGAAACATAAATGTCATCGGGACCGGGAAGGTAGTTGTAATCGGGCGAACGCAGGAAGCCGTAGCCGTCGGGAAGAATCTCCAGGACGCCTTCGGCGAAGATGTGCCCTTCTTTTTCGCTCTGCGCCTGCAGAATCTTGAAGATCAGATCCTGCTTCCGCAGACCGCTGGTACCGGCAATATCAAGGCCACGCGCGAGCTTACCTAGCTCCGCAATATTGTGCTCTTTTAGTTCAGAAATCGTCATGTTTTACCTGGAGGTTTTGAATTTAAGGGGGGATTGTTTGGAACTGAGGCGGGATCTGCTTGACGAGGGGGTCGTGCGGAAGGCCAAATGTAAGGGAATTGTACTGCGGATGGGTTGTAATGCGGGTAAAAGTTGAGGGTGGAAGAACAGCCGCGCGTTAAGCTGCGCGGCGTTCCTGCAATTGTACCTTCTCTACGACTGCTTCGGTTCCATCCATCGGAATCGTGTCCTTGAAGCGATCCAGAACATCATTCGTCGTGTCCTGCAAACGGGTGTTGGGCTTGTGCAACTTCCGGGTGGCCTTCGACGCCAACTGACAAAGCTCATAGCGGTTCGTGACGTGTGTGAGGGCTCCAAAAATAAGATCTGAGCGCATAGTGATTCTCCTTTTCAATTTCTCGAGGCTGAAGCGTCTAGAGCGCTCACTGCCTGAATATTTGTTTTCAACTCTCGACAGAACACTCGCCTGTCTTTGACTCAATCATTAGACGCAGAAAACATGGTTTCGGACTCTGAATCTAGTGCAAATATCTCAATCCAAAATACATCCACTACAAGGCAGACAGAAACTCAAGCCCCGGCCACACGCAGCCGCAGCTACTCGTTCAAGTCCTGCTCTCCTAAATCGTCCAACGGGGGGCAACGCCCAGGCGTGAAACAGAAGAACACGGTATATCCGGAAACCAAAAGCTTCCTGTCAACCACTCCTACTTGTCGTCGGGGGTCACTTTATTTGACCGGAGCAGCTTCGACATTAGGAAAAGTAAATGGTCTGAAGCTTCAGGTCAATACTTATTTTGGAAAGCCGGGGACCAAAGTCTTCCAAAAACGGAATTTTCAAGCACCATCGAAAGAATCCCTGTATCCACGATTACCTACCATTCTACCTCATCATGCCCAGTAACTTCGGTCTAAAGTGCGGTACTGAATCGCCTCCGCTATGTGTTTTACAGCGATATCCTGTTCCCCTCCCAGATCGGCAATCGTCCGAGCCACCTTTAATATCCGGTCATGCGCCCGCGCACTCAACCCCTGTTGCTGCATAGCCCGTTCCAATAGCCGCTCCGCATCCGAGGACAGCTCGCAGTACGTTCGTATCTGTTGCGTGCTCATCTGCGAGTTCGCAAAGATCTGCCGTGAAGGCGCCTTCGGCGACCCTTTCGTTCGCTCCCCCGCCTGCCCAAACCGAGCGCTCTGTCGCTCCCTAGCCGTTAGCACTCGCGCCCGAATCTCTTCCGACCCCTCGGCCGCCATTCCGCCCCTTAACTCCTTATATTGCACTGCTGGAACTTCAATATGAATATCGATTCGGTCCAGTAGCGGTCCCGATACCTTCGAGACATACCGTTGAATCATCGGCGGCGTACACATACACTCCCGCGACTTGTCGTTGAAGTATCCGCACGGGCACGGATTCATCGCCGCCGCCAGCATAAATCTAGCCGGGAAATTCAAACTCATCGCCGCCCGCGCAATCGTCACCGTCCCATCCTCCAACGGCTGGCGCAGTACCTCCAGTACATTCCGAGGAAACTCCGGCAACTCATCCAGAAAAAGCAGTCCGTTATGCGCCAGCGATACCTCACCCGGTCTCGGCATCATCCCCCCGCCGATCAACCCCGCATCCGAAATCGTATGGTGCGGCGACCGAAACGGCCGATGCGTCACCAACCCCTGCTCCGTATCCAGCACACCCGCAACCGAGTGGATCTTCGTTGTTTCCAGGGCTTCTTCAAACCGCAGCGGAGCCAGAATCGACGGTAACCTCTTCGCCAGCATCGTCTTGCCCGACCCCGGCGGCCCGATCATTAAAATATTATGTCCACCCGCAGCCGCAACCTCCAGCGCCCGCTTCGCCACATGCTGTCCGCGTACGTCTTTGAAATCGAATGGAAAGTGCTGCATCTCGTTCAGCAGACTCTCTGACTCCACCTTCAAAGGCGTCGCCTTCACCGCATCTAGCGAAAACGAATTCAACAGTTCCCGTACCTCCAGCAGCGACTTCACCGGATAAACGTTAACGCCCTGCACCACCGCCGCTTCTCGCGCATTGCTCGCAGGAATGATAAGGTTCGCAATCCCTTTAGCTTTAGCCGCAACAGCAATCGGCAGCATTCCCTGAACTGCCCGCAGACTGCCATCAAGACCCAGCTCTCCCACCAGCAGAAAGTCGTCCAGCTCTTTGATGTGCAGCGCCCCATAAGCGCCCAGTATCCCGATCGCTATCGGCAGATCGAACCCTGAGCCTTCTTTCTTCAAGTCCGCGGGGGCCAGGTTGATCGTGATCCGTGTCGGTGGAATATCGAAGCCGGAGTTCTTAATCGCAGACCGTACCCGGTCACGACTCTCCCGCACCGCCGCATCCGGCAATCCCACCGTGCTGAACTGTTCTTTATCTAACCTGATTCCGGAGAAGTCGACTTCAACATCAATAATGTGGGCGTCGATCCCATACACAGCAGCACTACGAGCCGTAAAAAGCATTATGAGCCTGGAGCAACCTTGAGGCAGAGAATTTCGCCGAGTATAGCACCCCACTCGTTATATAAAGATGGCACACCACCAGAACGAAGGAGCATCCATAAAATGCAGCCTGGGCCATCGATCAATCGCATCACTGTTGTCCGCCTCCTATCAACCCTCGCCGGGTCTCACAGCAGCAAGGCCCCGCCATCCATAAAACCCTGATCGCCGCCCTCGGCGACAAGGACGCCGCAGTCCGTGCAGCCTCCGCCAAGGCACTTGGAACCTATCACGATCAAGCTACCTTGTCCGCCCTTCTAACAGCATTCGACGACAGTAAGCCAGGCGTTCGACTCTTCGCCGCCGCAGCTTATATCCGAGCCAGGCAACCCGCATCACACCCCGTTGCCACGAACCAGACTTAAACTTGAACACACGATGAGCCCTCACACGTCGTCCTCCCATATCGATCGCTTTCGCAAGCTCGCGTTGACATTGCCAGGAGCCATCGAGAGCTCGCACATGGGCAGCCCGGACTTTCGCGTTGATGACCGCATCTTCGCAACTCTCTCCGCGCAGGCAACCGGACGTGGCGTTCTCAAACTCACGACGGAACAACAGCAAGCCTTCACCACTGAGATGCCCGCGATCTTTCAACCAGTACACGGAGGCTGGGGCCGCATGGGTATGACATTTGTCGATCTCAAAGCAGATAAGTCCATCCTTGAAGGCGCACTCGCCACGGCCTACAACAACATCAAGTCCAAACAAGCTGAGAAGACGAAGCGCGGCGCAGCCAACAAACCCGCTCGCCCACGCCTACAATAGACAGCGTGAACACCAGTCTCTTCGAACTCTTCAAGATCGGCATCGGCCCCTCCAGTTCTCACACCGTTGGTCCCATGCGCGCTGCCCTGCGCTTCGTCCATGCACTCGACTCAGCAAATCTTCTCAACCGTACCGAGCGCGTCGTGGTCGATCTCTACGGCTCACTAGCCCTCACCGGCATTGGCCACGGCACAGACCGTGCCATCCTTCTCGGCCTCCTTGGCGAAGCTCCCGACATGGTAGACCCAGCGCAGATTGAAGCTACGCTCAACTCCATCCGTACCACAGCCACGCTTAGCCTTCTCAACCGTAAAACCATTCCCTTTCTTGAGGCCCAGCATCTTCTCTTCCACCGCGACCAGATGTATCCCACCCCCGGCATCGTTTCGCACCCTAATGGCATGCGCTTCACCGCGTTTGACGACACCGGCGCCATCCTCGCTGAAGAGATCTTCTATTCCATCGGCGGCGGTTTCATCGTCTCCGATGCCGAGCGCACCGCCGAAAATACGATCAGCAATCGCACCGTCCCCTATTCCTTCCGCAGCGCCGCCGACCTCCTCGCCACCGCACACCAGCACGACCTCACCATCGCGCAGCTCCTCCTTAGCAACGAAGTAGCTCTCCTCAACGATCCATCTATTCTCATCAACCGCCCTGCGCCTGCCATCGAAGCAAGCGGCGCAGAAGAGAAAATCAAAGCCAGCATCCTTACTCTCTGGCGAACCATGCAGTCCTGCACCCAACGTGGCATCGAGATCGAAGGCATCCTACCCGGAGGCCTAAACGTTCGCCGCCGCGCTCCGCGCTTGGCTCGCCGCCTCGAGAACGAAGGCTCAAAAGACCCTCTCGCACCCATGGACTGGGTCACGGTATACGCAATGGCCGTCAACGAAGAGAACGCCGCCGGAGGCCGAGTCGTCACCGCTCCCACCAACGGCGCCGCCGGAGTCATCCCTGCCATCGCCCACTACTACATGCGATTCATCGAAGGTACCGACACCGATAAGGAAGCAGGGCTCATCCGCTACTTCCTCACCGCCGCCGCAATCGGCATCCTCTACAAAGAGAACGCCAGCATCTCCGGAGCCGAAGTCGGCTGCCAGGGCGAAGTAGGCGTGGCCTGCAGCATGGCCGCCGGAGGCCTCGTAGCTGCACTCAACGGCACCAATGCGCAAGTCGAACACGCCGCCGAGATCGCCATGGAGCATAACCTTGGCATGACCTGCGACCCCATCGGCGGCCTCGTCCAGATTCCCTGCATCGAGCGCAACGGCATGGGCGCCGTCAAAGCCATCAACGCCGCGCGTATGGCCATGCACGAGACCGGCGACCACAAGCTCTCGCTCGACCAGGTCATCGCCACCATGTACCAGACTGGCCTGGACATGCAGTCCCGTTACAAGGAAACATCCCTCGCCGGCCTCGCCCTCAACATCATCGAGTGCTAACGAAGTCTCACTAGATTGCGCCCGCGAATCTCCCGCAAGCCACCTTGCACACCGTCTTCATCCCAACCACCCCATCGGTCTCCCATCGCGCAAAGAACTCCTTCAACGCCCGCTGCATCCCCTCGTACTTCGCATGTCCTGGCTCAGGCGTCACAGAGTACGACTGTGTCTGCCCAATAAACTCCTCCAGCGTTAGCCTCTGCTCTCCGGCAATCTCTTTGCGAAACAATTCGCCGCCAGCAAAGAACGCATCGACTCGTGGAGCAATCTCATACCGCTCGCGATTCTCCGCATAGTCCGTTCCATGCTCTCGCAACAAAGCCTCATACGCCTGCGACTGTGGCGATTCATCCCGTACACGGCTGTTGCTGGCGAGTACCACCCAGCCGCCCGGCCGCAAAACCCTTTGAAACTCCTTCGACGTACGTTCAAGATCGAACCAATGAAACGCACGCCCCACTGCGATGAAGTCCACCGAAGTATCCTCCAGCCCCGTCCCTTCAGCAGTCCCTTTTTTGATAATCAAGCCAGGCCACGCAGAAGCCAGTTTCTCGCATGCCCCGCGCATGTCATCGTTCGGCTCGACAGCGATAACCGCATTTCCATGCTCCAGAAACAACTCTGCCAGCATTCCCGTGCCAGCACCGATATCTGCAACCATATGCTCCCGCCGCAGTCCGCACTTCTCTTTCAATATCTCCAGCACCGCTGACGGGTAGCGCATCCTGTACCGTTCATAATCCTCAACTCGTCCCGTAAATCGTTCTGTGTGTTCGCTCATCTTTCCTTGGATGCATCCAGGCGCCCTCACCGTTCCACAGCAAGAGCTACAGAATTTCCCCCACCCAAACAAAGCGCCGCCACACCCTTCTTCGCATCGCGCCGTATCATCTCGTGGATCAGCGTCACCAGCACCCTCGCTCCGCTAGCCCCGATAGGATGCCCAATCGCTACTGCTCCACCATTCACATTCACCTTCGACGCATCCAGCCGCAACTCCTTCATCACTCCCAGTGCCTGCACACTAAACGCCTCATTCAGCTCATACAAATCCACCTCATCCCGATCCCACCCAGCCTTCTCCAAAACCCGCTGCACTCCGATCACCGGAGCCAGCATCACCCACTTCGGCGCAACTCCACTCGTAGCCTGCGCCTTGATCGTCACCATCGGCTTCAAACCCAACTCAGCCGCTCGAGCAGCCGACATCACCACCACTGCAGCAGCAGCATCATTCAAACCCGGAGCATTTCCCGCCGTCACAGTTCCATCCTTCTTGAACGCTGGCCGCAATGCAGCAAGAGCCTCCATCGAAGCATCATCCCTTACGCTCTCATCTCGCGCGAATACAGCAACGCCTTTCTTCCCCGGCACATTCACCGGAACTACCTCCGCCTCAAATCGCCCTTCCCTCCACGCCTCATTCGCCTTTCTGTGCGATGAGAGCGCATAAGCATCCTGCATCTCCCGTGTGATCGAATGCTTATCCGCTACCAGTTCACCCGTCATCCCCATGTGAAAATCCTCACAAGCGCACCACAATCCATCCTTCACCATGGAGTCCACCACCACCGAATCTCCCATCCGAAATCCCTTCCGCCCTTGCGGCAGAAGATACGGCGCATTCGTCATTGACTCCATCCCACCTGCAACAACGATCTCCGCATCGCCAGTCATCACACTCTGCGCTGCCAGCGCCACAGCCTTTAGCCCACTCCCGCAAACCATGTTGATCGTCAACGCCGACACCGTATCCGCAAGCCCACCTTGCAGCGCAGCCTGCCGCGCAGGATTTTGTCCAAGCCCCGCAGGCAGCACGCATCCCATCACGCATTCATCCACAGCCGCCGCATCAATCCCCGCTCTGCGCGCGGCTTCCCGCACTACCACCGCACCAAGCTGTACCGCGCTCATCTCCGCCAGCGCACCTTGAAACTTACCCACCGGAGTTCGTACCGCGGAGACAATCACCACATCCTTCATCGCTTCACCTCATCGCACTGCACTAACAAAAATCAAAAACAGAACGCGACAGTATACGGCGCATCACCCATCACGCGCTCTCACCCAACAGAGTCATGTCACTTCGCAATCCCAAAATCGCATCTCACACCTCTGTCTCTCTACGGCCACGCGCTAAAAAAAATTGCGAAGATGAATAGATTTTTCTTGACAGTGAAATTTCGTAAATCTATACCTTCGTTAGCTGCAACTCAGCATGTTGCAGGGTCAATGTCTAATCACTAGGGAGAATAGGCAAATGCCAGTCAAGAAAGCAGCAAAAAAGCCAGCAGCAAAAAAGGCTCCAGCGAAGAAGAAGTAAAACTCAAACAGGCAAAGCAGAAACGGGGGACGCGATGAGCGTCCCCCGTTCTACATCTGTCAAAAAGCAATACGCTACTGCGCCGAAGCAACCTTCGCCGCATTCTTCGGTGTCGACAGATAGCCCGACACCTTGTTCTTTTCAATCACATTCACCACCAACTCATACAGCACAGGATCCTTACCCGTATAGAACTGAACCGGCTCATCGAGTCCCTTGTCCTTCTTCTCGATGTTACGGTCATCGGCGCTTACGTTCATCGTGTAACGCGAGTGCTTCTCATCCGCCTTCTTCAATTGAAGCTTGACCGTCGACAGCAGTGTCGGCTTCGCGCCCTTCTGCAGCGTGAACTCGAAGTAGTTCCGGTCGCCTTTATGCTTCAAGATATCCAGCTCATTGTGGTTGGTCGCAATCAGCCCGCTCATCACACCGGCATCACCGACAACTCGATTCAGCTGAGTCTTCGTCGCCTCAAGATCGCTCTTGGTCGTGGCTACATCCGTCTTCACTCCACCGACATCGGTCTTCACGCTGGCCACATCGTTCGACACCGCGCCAATCTGCTTGCTCGCCGCCGCCTGTGCTTCTTCAAGCTTTGCCGTCGCCGCCGTCGCCGCCCTCTGCGATGCGATGATGCTCTGGGTCCGCGCCTCCATCTGTTTCTGCGTGATGCCGACACTCTGGCCCAGCGTCTCGCTCGTAGCTCTCAGACGGGCATTGGTCGCTTCCAGCCTCTGCGCCAGGTCGACGCTCTTTTGGTCGGCTGCCGCAAGCTTTTGTTCCGTGACGCCCAGGTGGTTCTGTAACTGGTAGCACCACACCAATCCGCCTATCCCCAACAGCACCGCAACCGCCACCACTCCGAGTAATGCTCCAGATATTGACCGCTCCGGTACGTATCCCTCTTCGCTCATTCCGCCTCCTGTGCCTTCTTCGTTGGACGCATCGCCGCACCGTTCATCACAGACCCGCTGCCAGCTCACGCAAACCTGCACTCCCAAACTATATCCTCTCCCAAATCCAACTAGACTGGCTTTATGCATTCCTCTGCTATCTGTCCTGATATCTGCATCGCCGGTGGAGGCATCATTGGCCTTTCGCTCGCCCTCGAACTCCATCGTCGCGGGGCAAGGGTCACCGTCCTCGATCAGGGCGATCCGCTCTCCCAGGCCTCCACCGCAGCCGCCGGAATGCTTGCCGCCAGCGATCCCGAAAATCCTTCGCAATTAAGTTCTCTATCCCGTTTCAGCATCTCCCTTTACCCCGACTACCTCGCTTATCTTCGCGAGCTCTCCGGCCTCAATGTCCCGTTCCAAACCAGCAAAACCCTGCAGGCGCTCCCGCATAAATCCCTCGCCACTTCCAACACGCTTACGGCCGTCGAGTTGTCCCGTCTCCTCCCGCAACTCGTACCTGGCGACTACCGCTTCACCCTTCTCGAAGAGCACAGCCTCGATCCCCGCGAGCTTGCCCGAGCTCTTCTCGCGGCCGTTCGTTCCACCACCATCGATCTCCGCCCTCATGCTCCCATCCGTATCGTTCGTTCTCTCAATCAACCCATCGAGGTTCATACTCTCACCAGCACACTTCATCCGTCCTTCTTCGTGGATTGCACGGGAGCCTGGGCCACCACCTCGTCACGCCTGCCGCATCTTCGTGTCACACCCCGCAAAGGCCAGATGCTCGCTGTCTCTCTTCCGCCATCCCTTCCATTGCACTTGGTCGTCCGCACGCCGGATATCTACGTTGTCCCTCGAATCGCCGGTCCGACGCCAATCCGCGCAATCATAGGAGCGACAGTCGAAGACGCAGGCTTCGACACGACCGTCCACCCATCCGACATTGCTAGTCTCCGCAGCCAGGCTGCAGCTCTACTGCCCCCACTTGCCCACGCGCCAGAGCTTGAAAGTTGGGCAGGCCTTCGCCCTGCGACTTCGGACGGCCTCCCCATCCTGGGCTCGCTTCCCGGCCAGACAAATCATCTTCTCGCCACCGGCCACTATCGCAACGGAATCCTTCTTGCCCCCGCGACCGCGCACGTCGTCGCGCAGCTTATCTATAACGAAACACCATCGATCGCTCTCTCTGCCTACGCTCCTGACCGGAACCCCCTCAACGCGTCTAATACAAACGTCGCACAACCGTTTCGATATTCGCCCAACGAACCGTGACAAGGGTTTCCCCCCTGCGCTATAACCAAATGTACTTAAGTCTCACCTGGGGAGAAGCCATCTATGTCCACCGCTGTCGCACCGAAAGGCTTGGAAGGCATCGTCGCCACCAGCTCTTCCATCTGCTTTATCGACGGCGATGCCGGCGTCCTCTCCTACCGCGGCATCGACATCCACGAGCTTGCCCAGCGCTCCACCTTCGAAGAGACCACCTATCTCCTCTGGTTCGGAAAACTCCCCAATGCAGCAGAGCTCGCAGAGTTCACCAAACATCTTGCCGAAGCCCGCAAGCTCGACCCCAAGATCATCGACCTGCTCCGCAGCGTACCCACCTCCGCGACGCCCATGCAGGTCCTCCGCACCGCCGTCTCTCTGCTAAGCATCTACGACGCCGACGAAGCCGACAGTTCCCACGACGCCAACGTCCGCAAGTCCTTCCGGCTCACCTCGCAGATCGCCATGATCGTTGCCGTCTTCGATCGCATCCGCAAAAGCAAGCCTGTCGTTGAAGCAGATCCCAAGCTCTCACACGCCGCCAACTTCCTCTGGATGCTCAACGGCGAGAAGCCCTCCGACACTGCCACCCGAGCCTTTGACATCGCGCTCATCCTGCACGCCGACCACGAGCTCAACGCCAGCACCTTCGCCGCGCGTGTCATTGCCGCCACCCTCGCCGATATCCACTCTGCTATCACCGGTGCCATCGGCGCCCTCAAAGGCCCACTCCACGGCGGAGCTAACGAGGCCACCATGCGCCTCCTCTACGCCATTGAAAAAGCCGGTGCCGATCCCGTCGAATACGTCAAACAGATGTTCGCCGAAAAGAAAAAGATCTCCGGCTTCGGCCACCGCGTCTACCACACCGAAGATCCTCGGGCCACGCATCTCCGCCGCATGTCCGAAGAGCTCGGCAAGGCCCATGGCAGTACCAAGTGGTTCCACATGTCGCGAAAGATTGAGCTGTTCGTCAAGCAGGAAAAGAAACTCAACGCTAACGTCGACTTCTACTCCGCCTCCACCTACACCACGCTCGGCATTGACATCGACCTCTTCACCCCTATCTTCGCCGTAAGCCGCATCTCTGGCTGGGCCGCCCACGTCATCGAGCAGCACGACGACAACCGCCTCATCCGTCCCCGCGCCGACTACGTAGGCCCCGCCTACCCCGCACCCTACGTCCCCGTGTCGGAGCGCTAAACCAATGCTCTAATCACCGGCATCCTCCAAGGCAGCGCAGTCAAAAACTCCCTCGCCAATCAACCCTCGAAGATGCCATGCTCAAAAGCATCCTCGCTTGTACGGAGTTTGTTTGTCTTTGCCTCAATATCGGTGTGCAGCGCTCGGCATCCTTCTGTTGCTCACAACGCCATCGCTCATTCGCGCTCAACAGCCGATAGAAATCAAAGAAGCTCCACAAGCCGTTACAGCGGCATCGAACGATACGGCTGATGTTCCCCAGGTTCCCGGCCTGGGCAACCCCGAGCAGGGCTGGAACGCTGGCCTCTCCATTACGAGCGTCCATGATTCCACCACCGGCTGGGCTACTCTCGCCAACCCGGCTATCAGTTACAGCTTCAATGACATCTTCTCCATTGACGCAACCATCCCCATTTACTTTTATCGCCTCGCCGAGAGCCGCTCCACCCATCCCCGCCCCGACGCGCAGCTTGTCAACCAGCGTGGCGAGCTGGGCGATCTCATCTTCGGCCTTCACGCCCAGTTCATCCCTGCTCTCTTCCAGTATCAACTCACCGGTGCCGTCACTGCTCCCACCGGCGACGAGGCCTACGGACTCACCACCGGTCGCGTCACCTTCGATATTTCCAACCTTTTCCAACGTACCTACGGCCGCTTCACACCCAACCTCGAGATCGGCGCCGGCGACTCCTCCACACTCGTCAACCGCATCGTCAACAAGAACTACACCTCGCTTGGCCCGCTCGCGCACTTCCAGGCCGGCCTAGCCATCGACCTGCCCTTCCGCAGCACCTTCGAGACCGGTCTCTACGAGCAGCTCCCTATTGGCGACCAGAAGATCTACGGCCCGTCGCGCAACGGCAAAACCACCGTCGTCAAAGGCTACAACGTCACCGAAGACAACGGCTTCACCAACGTTCTCGACATCGCCGTCACCCCCCGCACAACGCTCTCCGGCTACTACAGCCGAAGCCTCCGCCGCCACACCGACACCGCCGCCGTTACCATCACCTACGTCCTCCGTGGAGCCCCTCCTCCCGAAGAAAAATCCTTCGACGACCTCCTCCGCTGATCAGCGCAAACAAAGAGCAGCCTTAAAGGGCTGTTCTTTGTTTCAAAACCAACACCTTACTTCGCACTGGCAGGTGGCACAATCCCATTCATCCGCAGATATTCCACCAGCTGTCCATAATGATCGGACCCATGAGCCACCACGCCACCGGCAAAGCTCGCCCGTGTCCCTGTTCCCCGAACACTCTCAAACGCATTCTGCGCCGTCAGCGTTCCCATCGCTTTATGTAAAAACTCGAACGACGCCGCCAGTGCCGCCACCAGCTTATCTTTATCCGTCAAGCTCCCGATGGCCTTCACATCCACATCCGGCTTCAGCCCGCTAAGCAGACCGCCATAGTAGTAGTTCGCCTGCGTAATATGCGCCACCATGGCGGCAAACGACCGCACACCCTTGTTATCCGGCGACAGATAATCCGGTTTCTGCGACGGCGCAAAGATCGCCGCACTCGGCGCAAAGCCATACTTCTCCGCAGGCATCGCCTTCGCCGCGCCCATCATCTCTTCTTCGAACGCGCTCAGCATATCGCCGAAAGTCTTGGCCGGCTCAATCATCGTTCCCGGCGCAATCGTCGGTGCTCCACTTGCCATCTATGCCCGCGCTCCGGTCAAACAACAAGCTGCTAGCGCCAACGCTATAACCATCCGCTTCATCATCGTCTTACGCTCTTGTCGTCCTCAAAAACCGTATAACCGGCTCAGCCTACCAGAGTTGTTCCCTCACTCGCGTACCGTTCGTCACACAGACAGGTAAAATAAAGTCATGAACCGCATCTACATGGACGCAAACGCGACCACGCCTCTGCTGCCAGAGGTCTTCGAGGCCATGCGCCCATTCTGGATCGAGCACTTCGGCAACGCCAGCTCCATCCACCAGCACGGTCAGCACGCCCGCGCCGCCGTCGATCACGCCCGCGACTCCCTCGCCCGCCTGCTCCACTGTCGCGCCTCCGAGATCGTCTTCACCTCCGGCGGCACCGAAAGCGACAACCTCGCACTCTTCGGCACCATCACGTCCGAGCTCTCCGCTACCAAAGAGCGCACCCACGTCATCACCACCAGCATCGAGCACCACGCCGTCCTCCACGCCGCCGAGTCGCTCGAGCACCGCAATATCGACGTCACCTTCCTGCCCTGCACCGCGCAGGGCGTCATCGAACCGGCAGAGCTCATCGGAGCTATCCGCCCCAACACCAAACTCGTCAGCATTATGTACGCCAACAACGAAACCGGCGTCGTCCAGCCCATCGCCGCACTCGCCGCAATCGCTCATGCTGCCGGCGCGCTCTTCCACACCGACGCCGTCCAGGCCGCAGGCAAGGTCGCGCTCGACCTAAGCCCCCACGGCTCGCTCAAGGACGTCGACCTCCTCACCATCTCCGGTCACAAGATGTACGCACCCAAAGGCATTGGTATCCTCTTCGTCCGCCGCAACGTCCGTCTCAACCCGATGATGCACGGCGGTTCCCACGAGCGCCAGCGCCGCGCCGGAACCGAAAACGTCGCCGGCATCGTAGGCCTCGGCAAAAGCGCCGAAGTAGCCCAGCAGTGGCTCACCACTGAAGGCCCCAACAAACTCGCCGCCCTCCGCGACCGCCTCGAACAGGGCATCCTCGCACAGGTCGACGAAGCCGGCATCAACAGCGGAGGCGCACCCCGTGTCGCCAACACCACCAGCATCTACTTCGACCACGTCGAAGCCGAAGCTCTCGTCATCGCCCTCGACCTCAAAGGCCTCTCCGTCAGCGGAGGCAGCGCCTGCCAGTCCGGAGCCACCGAACCCTCGCACGTCCTCACCGCAATGGGCCTCTCACCCGCCCGCGCCCGCGCCAGCATCCGCTTCTCCCTCTCAAAACTCACTACCGAGGAAGAAGTAGACCAGGCGATCAAGCTCGTCCCGGCAGCCGTAGCCCACCTGCGTGACCTCTCCCCCACCTACACCAAGTCCGAAACCGTCACCTCCGCGTAGTCGTACTTGTCTTTGCCTTTCTTGTTTGTCATCCCGTAGGGATCTGCTTCTGTCGTTGTCGTTGCTCTTGCTCTTGCTCTTGCTCTTGCTTGTCATTCTGAGCGCAGCGGAGGACCCCGGATTTCCGAGGAGAGCGAAGCGACCCGAGCACCCCACCGCCGCTCTTGCTGTAGCCAGTTCCCTCCACCAGCAATCCCTGCGCAATTCTGCGAAAATAGAAGCTAGTATGCCCGCAGAGCCCAACAACACGATCGCAGTAGCCATGTCCGGAGGCGTAGACTCCTCCGCCGTCGCCGCGCTGCTGCGCTCGCAGGGCCACACCCTAGTCGGCCTCACGCTCCAGCTTTGGAACCAGCGCCGCCTAGCTGGTCACGAGGGCATGCCTGAAGCCGTCCAGGGCCGCTGCTGCTCCATAGACGATGTCTACGACGCCCGCCACGTAGCTGAGCAGCTCGACATCCCCTACTACGTCGTAAACCAGCAAGCCCGCTTCGAAGCCGAGGTCGTCAAGCCCTTCGTCAGCGAATACCTCGCCGGACGAACCCCCATCCCCTGCACCCTCTGCAACAATCACCTCAAGTTCGACCAGCTCCTCACCACCGCCCGTCAGATCGGCGCCGACCGCATCGCCACCGGCCACTACGCCCGCAATCACTTCGACGAAGCCCGTCAGCGCTGGATCCTCTCCCGCCCCGCCGATCACACCAAGGACCAGACCTATTTCCTCTTCGGCCTCACACAGGACCAGCTCTCCCGCACCCTCTTCCCTTTAGGCGAGATGCAGAAGCCAGCTGTCCGCGTCATGGCCTCTGAGGCCGGTCTCGACGTCGCCACCAAGCCCGATTCCCAGGAGATTTGCTTCATCCCCGGCGGCGACTACAACACCTTCCTCAAGGCCTACCTCGAAGAGCAGAATCAATCCCTGCCCGACACCGCAGGCGAGCTCGTCACCACCACCGGCGAAGTCATCGGCCACCATCAGGGCATCCAAAGCTTCACCGTCGGCCAACGCAAGGGCCTCGGCCTCACCTCGCCCAACCCGCTCTATGTCCTCAGCATCCACCCCGACTCTCATCAGGTCACGGTAGGTTCCGACGACGATCTTCTCTCGCGCGACCTTTACGCCAACCGCCTCAACTGGATCTCCATCCCCGATCTCCACGACGGCGAAGAGCTTCGCGTCACCATTAAGATCCGTCACCGCCACGTTCCGGCCGCAGCCACCCTGCACCGCGACGGTGACGACAAGATCCACGCCATCTTCGACGAGCCCCAGCGGGCCATCACCCCCGGCCAGTCCGCCGTCTTCTACCAGGACGATGAAGTCGTAGGCGGCGGCTGGATCTGCTAAAGGTAGCTTCTAGAACAAATCAACATGGCTGACAGCGGACAATCTTGTCGATTGTTATCTGCCTTACTCTTCCGTCATCTACTGAAATCGCTTTGCCTTCACCGCAAGCTACCGAATCTGCACCACGTCCCTCCATTACAATCGCACGGTCGAGGTTATTTAACCCATGTCCATTCCCTTGCTCTTCGCCATCGCCATCGTCGCCCTTTATCTGATCAATTCCATCAAGATACTCAAGGAGTACGAGCGCGCAGTCGTCTTCCGTCTCGGCCGCGTTAGGGAATCGGCCAAAGGCCCTGGCGTCATCCTCGTCTTTCGTCCCCTCGATCAGATCGTTCGCATTAGCCTCCGCCAGGAGGCCATGGAAGTCCCCCCACAGGACGTCATCACCCGCGACAACGTCACTCTCAAGGTTAACGCTGTGATTACCCTCCGCGTTGTCGACCCAACCAAAGCCGTCATTCAGGTTGCAAACTATATCTACCAGACTTCGCAGTTTGCCCAGACCACTCTGCGATCCGTTCTGGGCGAGGTGGACCTCGACGGCCTGCTGGCTCATCGCGAAGCTCTGAACCAGCGTATCCAGACCATCATCGACGGCCACACCGCTCCCTTCGGCGTCAAAGTCGTCTCGGTCGAGGTCAAGCAGGTAGATATGCCAGAGTCGATGCTGCGAGCCATGGCGAAGCAAGCTGAAGCCGAGCGCGAAGCCCGTGCCAAGATCATCCACGCCGAAGGCGAGTTCAAAGCCGCAGCCAAGCTCGTCGACGCCGCTACCCTTATGGCGGCCCAGCCCCTTGCCCTCCAGCTCCGCTACCTTCAAACTCTCACCGAAATCGGCGTCGAAAAGAACACCACTATCGTCTTCCCGCTCCCCATCGAGCTGATGAACCTGTTCAACAAAAGCATCTCCGCTCCGAACACCACCGGCGAAAAAACTCCGCAGAAGGACCAACCGTGAACACGCGATACGAAGAAGAAACCGACCTGCACGAGCTTCACGAACCCCACCGTGATCGCGAGATCTCCTTGGGAGCTGCGACCATCCTCGGCATCTTTTTCGTTCTCGCTCTTATCTGCGCCGTCTTCTTCGGCTTTGGCTATACCCTGGGCCGCAGATCCGCTCAGCCGCAAAACGCTACAGTGCCCACCGAGCCATCGGAACCTCTCTCGTCGAACAGCTCCAAGCCATCACCGGGCAGCGCCGCTATCACAACGCCTTCCTCCACCAAATACGCCACAGATGCACCGTCCTCTTCCGAAGCCAGCGAAACGGCCAAAACCGATCGGCATGAACCGCTTCCCTCCCCCAGCACCCGAACCGTCGCGTTGAATTCGACTCCAGCGAAGCCAGCTGTCAGCACGGCCCTCCCCATAAAGCCTGCTCCATCCGCTCTAGCGCCTATTCCCATCATCGCTCTCTCGACACCAGGCGCTTCAATTGTTCAGGTAGCCGCGGTTTCCCATCAGGAAGACGCCGATACCCTCCTCTCGGCCTTGAAACGACGAGGTTACGCCGTAACTGTCCGGCATGAGACGCAGGACAAGCTTCTCCACGTCCAGATCGGCCCCTTCGCCACCAAAAAGGACGCAGAGACCATACGCCAGCGGCTTCTCTCCGACGGCTACAACGCTATCGTCAAATAGCAGCCTCGATTCCTAGCGGAAGTGGTAAGAGGCGCCGATCGTAATGAGGTTTGGCCTTAGATCGCTCTGTGGAAAGCCGAACCAATTCTGAAATTCGAAGTCGCCGCGCACGTAAAGATAGGGGAGCACTTTGTAATCGACTCCCACTCCTCCGGCAACCAGGTTATAAGCAAGGTTGGCATACGTCACGCCGCCGCTGGCAAAGTTGAAGACCCCGCGGCCGTAAAGAACTTTTCCGTAAGGCACCCACTTGCCATAAGTCCGATAGTAGCGGCCACCTATTTCGTAGGTCTTCTGATAAATATTGCTTGGGCCGTCTTTAATGAAGTGAAATTCGCCTTCAACACCGAGATGCGGTTTGAAGTCATAGTTGAAGTAGCCCATGCCGCCACCGACGCGATTAGGCAAATAGTCAGTACCGGCATTGGTGTAGCCGCCGCCGATCTTCAAGTCGCCAGAGCGGGAAGCAGTGGGGGATGCCTGAGCGTGAAGAGTAGAGGCTCCGCCTAGCAGTGCGAGGAACACGAAAATTCTTGTTAGCACGGACATTCCCCTTGTAACGATTGGTCTGGCCTGTAAGGCAGAGGGGAAAACGCCGGGTGTGATTGCGGAACCGAAGACATCTGCTTTGTTTAATGACAAAAATCTATTCATTATTAAAAAGCATAAGCGACACCGACGGTTCCGACGATAGGAGAGATCCCATCAAACGGAAATTGAGGCCACTTTTGGTACTCGAGGTCGAAGGCGCGGATGTTGATATGGTTCTTCAATTGAAAGTCCAGGCCGCCTCCAAACGCATAGATCTTATAGGTATAGGCCGTGTTGTATATGGTCTGAAACCGACTCACACCGCCCTGAACTTTGAGATAGGGATGGTAGCGGTTGTGATGAAAAACATATCGCGGGCCAAACAAATACGAGTCTTCTCCGGGCGTGGAGAGACTAAGCTTGTGAATATCCCCTGTAACCCCAAAGTGGCGTGTAAAGTCAAAGGATCCATAAACACTTAGACCCTTTATCACCGAGTTGGAGGCGCAGCCATTGGTGAGGCCGTAGATTGTGGCGGATGGACAATCGGATCCTGCCACGGAAAAGCCACCCCCAAACTGGGCGACGCCAAGACGTGATGCAGCGGGAGTCGCCTGGGCGTGCGACCAGCCTGCCAAGGCAAGGACGCACATAAACCAGGCGGTAAGAGTAAGACGCTTCAAGGCAGTATGCCTCCGGAAAAATAACAGTAACTAGTTGAACTATAAGGACTTGATGGGTTGGCCCTTATAGCCGGAAAAAGAGCGGGGACCCGTTTGTACGAGTCCGAGTCCCCATTCGTGTTTGTGTTTAGTTTTGCGGCGGTGCAGGAACAGTTGCCACAGGCGCAGCCGTGTTATCAGTTGGCTGAGTTGCGGGCTGCGCCGCAGCCGTATCGGCAGTCGGCTGGGTGGCGGCTGGAGCTGCAGCAGCCGCATCGGCGGGTGGCTTGTAGTACGCGAGCTTGATATAAACCGGTGCTACCTCGAAGGGCATCTTGTCAGACGGCGTAAGAAGTGGCTCATACGTGGAGTGCATCGAGATCACCTGATCGGTCCAGGGATCGCGGCGGAGGAAACTGGCGAGCGGCATGGCAGCCTGCTGCTTGAGATCCTTGTCGTTGAGCTTGGGGCCCTTTGCCATCATGGCTGCCAGCCAGAAGGTGGAATCGTTGTCGCTCTTGACGAGGCCATCTCCGATGAGAGGCTCGTTGAGAGTCTTTAGAGCCTTGACACGCTGCTGCAGCTGCTGAAGATAGAGGCCGAAGTATTGCTGCCCACCGTCAAGCTCCTTGGCACTCAAAAGCTCAAGAGCTTTCTTCGCGGCCGCCGTGTTGTCGGCGTCCGTGTGGTGCATGGGGATGCGATCGAATGTAGAGGCCGAGGGGAAAAGGAGACGGTCGTTGAAGGCGTACTTGGTGTCGAGCCGGTGACCAAGGACGATATGGGCGATCTGGAACGCGAGAACCGCGTTGAGATTACCCATCTGCTGGGCTCCATCCTGCGAGACGATGGCAGTAGTGTCGAGCAGACCCTTGGAGATAATGATCGTATTGCCCACAGCGATGGACTCGAGAGGCTCAGTAAGCAGTGTCCGGCAGCGGATTGGACGGGATAAGGTGATGTTGTTATAGGCGAGGATGTTGCCTGCAAGAGCTTCAAGGGTCTTGTCGAATTCGCTGGGAGCATCGATCAAGCCGGCCTGGAAAAGACGATCGACGATGTTGTCCTCGGCCTGTTGAACCCAGGCACGCTGTGCTCCGAGCGGACCTACATCCTGAGCGTCGTTGCTGACATCGGTTGCCCCAACGACATCGAGCGAAGTGTTCTCAGTCTCCTTGGCGGGGACTTTGAGAACATAGCCCCAGATGTGATTAACGGCTTTGAATTTGAGGGTGCGAGAAACGCTCTTGGGATCGCTCTCCTCGACGTAGAAGGAGGTGGGAAGCCAGAGATCCGGCTGGACATTAGTACGCCAGCTATCGAAGTGGTAGAACTCGCTGTAATCCTTCTCACTGCCGGCGAAATTCCCATTAAAGCGAACGACATTGCCGTTGCGGGTCTCAACCCAGATGCGACCGAAGAAACGTCCGGTTGCGCGCTTGCCAGAGACAGGGGTCACATCGAAAACAGCGGTTGGAGTGTTGCCAAGAAAGTCGTTGCGAACGTAGCCAAAGACATAATGCTGTTTATCGAAGTCATTCGAGTCCATAAGGATCATCTGGACAAAGCCGGCTTCGTGGAAGTTGAGATGGAGGCTTCCGCCTAGACCAGTGATGAAAGAAGCCGATTGCTTAAAGAAACCGAGCTTGCCGTTATTGCTTGTACCCTGCGAGGTGGACTTGTTGACCTTGTAGGTCTGGTCTCCGATGATCTTGTTGAATTCGACGCGCGCAAGAAAATGCTGGTCGGATTCAGGAACCTGGCCGAGGACGGGATCGGGCTTCATATTCTGGATATAGGTTTCGACGAGAGGAGCCCGTTCCTTAACGGTCTTGACGACCTCCTTTTCACGCACGATGGCCTTATCGATTAGAGCGCTTTGCGCGGCGGTAAGCTTACGCGCCGGTAGCACATCCTCTGGCTTCTTCTTCTTGCCTACGAGCGGAAGGCCGAAGGCAGCCTGGGCACAGGTGGCGGCGATGAAGGTTGCCAGCAACAGACCGGCGGTCGAGTGTTTCCGGAAGATCATGATTTACGGCTCCTGCGGTGACCGGTAAGGGTCATCCAATTGAAGGTCTTTGCTGTTCATTTTGGCGACATTACCAAACAAAACTAGTGTACCCGGGTTTATCCGGCGAGCTGGAAGGCTACGTTGACCACGCCCTCCCAATCAATAGGATGGCCGGATGCATCCGTAGCCGGCTGAAAGCGCGTTGCCTGCACCGCACGGACGGCAGAGTCGCCAAGGCCATGCCCAAGATCGCTTGTGACACCGAGAACCTGGACCGTCCCCGCAGCCGAGACGCGAAGACGAACTGACACAGTTCCTTCGATATGAAGCTTGATGGCCTCGGCGGTGTATTCGGGACGCGGTTTGAAGAGAACCTTAGGCGCAGACTTGGCGATGGGTGTAGCCGGCCCGGCAGGCTTGGGCACGGGAGGTGGATTGTTCTGGCCGAGGTTGACAGGGCCAGCGACACGTCCTGTCGAGTTCAGGGGTCCGGTTCCGCCGGTTACGCCAAGTTGAACTCCGCGGACGGCATTGGCAGTCGAAGCCATATTCTGGCTGGTCGGCGAACCAGAACCCAGGCTGACGACTTTGGCGCCAGCGCCAGTGTTGGAGGCTGGCATTCCAGCCGCACCGCGATTGCCGAGGTTGATGGCACTGGTGGCGGGGCGATTGGAAGCGGCAATAGGATTGGTCTGCTGGCCGAGAGCGACAGCGGCAGGATGAGGAGCGTTATTGACGACGGATGCGGGCTGCGCCTGTGCAAGGTTAACAACCCTTGGCGCCGGTGGCGGCTGAACGATCTTAGGCGGCGCTGGAACGAGGATGGGAGGCTGCTGCACCATCTTGATCTCCGGCGGTTTCGGGAGATCCGGAAGTTTGACGTCAGGCAGCTTGATCTTTGGCGGCTCGACTTTGACGACAGGTGTCGGCGGGAGCTTGGGAGGAATGATCTTGGGCTTGATTGGCTCAATTTCGGGCTGCTTGGGCAAAGGCGCGAGGCTCAACTCAGTGAGCTTGTGCCGATTGTCCATGGTCTTCTTCGCGGCCGCGCCGATGATGCAGACGACGATGGCAATAACGATGTTGAGCGAGATGGACGTAAAGAGCGATCCCCTGCTCTGGCTGCCGTCGTTAAGGACGCCGAAGTGTGAGAACTGCATATTCTGCGGGTTGGTATCGTCACTGCGAAGCGGCTTTGCCATAAAAAAAATCCTTCAGATAGCCTCAAGTGGAGGCGGGAGGATGAGACTGATTCGAGCAATAAAACCGGAATCAGAAGAATGAGAAGAGGAAGTCCGGAACATTTTGCCGGAGCGTGGTCGAGTGTTCGAGTGTTCGAACTTTGCCGAATTGCCTCGATGCATCTGTTCATGACGGAGTGACCTTCTGTCGCTGAGATAACCGACTTGCCGGACAGATCATTGAAAACCAAAAAAGCAATGCAAAAGGTTGCAGCAGACGCCGTGCATGCAGATGGTACCGGGGCTCTGCCAGTCACTTACTGCAAGTATATTGCCGTAAGCGTATGTCGTTGACACTGGTACTTTTGTGGTATCCAAGATAGAAACCACTGGGAGATTTTTTAATGAAGATTCTGGTAACGGGCGGTGCGGGCTATATCGGCGGTACGGTGACACGGCTGCTTCTGGCAGGTGGTCACGCCGTAACAGTGTTGGACAACTTCTGCCATAGCAAGCGTTTAGCGGTGGCCAACGGCGTCGAGTTGGTGGAAGGCGATTTGGCAGACCGTGCTCTGGTGGAGAAGACGCTGAAGACCGGGCCGTTCGATGGAGTGATGCATTTTGCCGCTCTAATCGAAGCTGGCGAGAGTATGAAGGTGCCTGAGGTTTATTTTCGTAACAACACGGCTTCGACGCTCAGCCTGCTCGAGGCCATGCTGGCCACAGGACACAACAAGCTGGTATTCAGTTCGACAGCGGCCTGTTATGGGGAACCAGAATCGACGCCGATCCTCGAAGATGCAAAGCTGAAGCCCACTAACCCCTATGGTGAGAGCAAGTTGCTGGTAGAGCAGATGCTTGGCTGGATGAATGTATCGCACGGTTTCCGCTATGCGAGCCTGCGATATTTCAATGTGGCTGGGGCCATTGAAGGGTACGGAGAAGCGCATGAGCCCGAGTCTCATCTGATTCCGCTGATCCTGGATGTGGCGTTGGGGCGGCGGGCGAGCATCAAGATTTTTGGCCGGGATTATCCGACCAAGGATGGAACCGCTGTTCGGGATTACATCCATGTGCGCGATCTGGCGGAGGCCCATCTGCTTGCATTAGGGGCACTTAAGGAAAGGAGCAAGCTTATCTACAACATCGGGAATGGTCAGGGTTTTACTGTGCTGGAAGTGATTGAATCAGTACGGCGGGTAACGGGAAAGCCTATCGCTATTGAGGAATGTGACCGGCGCGCAGGGGATCCGGCGGTGCTGGTGGCGAGCTCGGAGAAGATTAAAGCGGAGCTGGGGTGGAAGCCACATTTTGCAGAATTGGACCAAATTATTTCGAGCGCCTGGGAGTGGCACAAACAGCGATATTCCTAGGTTTTTTGTAAAAAACGATAGGCAAAAGGTGGTTTTTTGTCTGGCAATCGTGACTTCGTCGTGGTGATTTGCTGGTTGTAAAAAGGAGTCTCCCTTGATTGAGAGCATGTTCCATCTGCACCTGCCGTTGCTCGAGAAGATACTTCGCCCTGTGATCGTATATCTGTGCCTGATCGTGTTTCTGCGGATCTTTGGAAAGCGGGAGCTGGCGCAGTTGAATCCGTTCGACCTGGTTGTGCTGCTTTGCCTGTCGAACACAGTGCAGAACTCGATCATCGGGGACGACAATTCGGTGTCGGGGGGGATTGTGGGAGTGCTGTCTCTGCTGACGATCAACTGGCTGCTGACGCGGGCGCTGTTCAATATGCCGAAGCTGAATGAAGCACTGGAGGGAGAGGAGACAGTGCTGATTCGGCATGGTGTGGTGGATTGGGAGGCTGCGAAGAAAGAGGCGTTGACAGAGCTGGAGTTGAAGACGGTGATCCACAAGCAGGGATTGAGCGATTTCTCGCAAGTTGAGAAGTGTGTTCTGGAGCCGAGCGGAAACTTCTATGTCGAACAGAAAGACCCGATGCGTCCGTATACGGAGCGTGCAGAGGTTCTGAAGGAGATCAAGGAGCTTGCAGCCGAGGTGAAAGAGTTGAAGTTGTTGCTGGGAACTCGTGGATAAGACAGCAAATTGATTGGAACGGTGTGGCCGAGAACTAATTAGACGTCTAAGTAACAACTTCCGAATTGACGAGGTCCAGAAGTAAACGACGAGATGCGCGTTTGTCGTTACTAATCCTGACAGCATCGGTGCTGGATGAGTGCTAAGCCCTGTTAGCGCAGTCGACCTAAGGAGGGGATGGGGTTGTAGGGTTTTCAGCTGACCCTTTCCTCTAAATAAAATTGCGCCGAATATATTTTGGATAATGGGCCGGGTATAAGATTCTCCCCCAAGGAGAAACCTCATGGGGCGTCGACTATTCCTGGCACGATTGGCTCAATTGGCTGCTCTACCATTGGTTGTGGCTGGGGGTTCTCTGGAGGGGCAGGCCTCCCACAAGTCGCTCAAGATTGTGATGAAGAGTGCGTGGGGCTCCGATGATCCAACCAAAGCGGCGTTCCCCTTCTTGCATGGGTTGGCACTCGCGGAAGCTGGACACCAGGTGCAGATTTTTCTGCTGGGGGAAGCAGTTGCATTGATGCGAAAGACCCTCGCCAACTCGGTTACGCCGGTCGGATGGCCGCCTGTGGGCGAGACGCTGGATAGACTCGCCGCAAAGCGTATTCAGATCTACGCTTGTGGGGCGTGCTCTCGCGCCAGAGGCGTGACCGAAGCGGATCTGAACAATTATGGGGCGAAGTACGGTAACCCGACAATATTTGTGTCGCTGATTGAGTGGGCTGACCACGTAATCACAGAATAGCTCCTCTATTGAATGATTGAGAACGGCGAACGAGGGACTATCTCTACTTCTCAGCCAGATCAGTTGTTGCGAAATCGTCAATTCACTCCATCGAGCACTGATAAGTAACGATAAGTCGGCTTCTCGTCAGGGATGGCTCAAGTGACGAAAAGCGCATTTATCAGAATGGATGCTTCGAGGTCGTCTCCAGCACCGCTTATCGAGTGCATTGGCCTGTTAACGAGCGTGGACCTCTCATCATGCCCCTACCGTTAATGGAGGATAAAGCTCAAACCAGGGGGATACCGACGATATGTCAAACGTCCCTTCCGGTCCTATGGATAGACGAAGGCACTGCAAGCATAATGGGCTTAATCCTCCCTTGCATTGCGTCGAGAATTACAGTTATGGAAGGTTTCGTCTCGCGAGGTTTCCACATGTTGATTGACGACGATCTTCGCGGCAGGGTTCAAAGGCTGTTGGCTGGCTCTCATCAGGTCCACGATTTGCACCGTCTATTTCTGGCCCTACGTGACCGTGCTCACAACCGGGAGAGTGTCCGCGAAATTGGTGACTTTGTTGCTCACCGTGCCGAACGGCAGAAAGGCCTTGTAACGCAAACGGGCCGCGATGTATTTACGAGTATCGACGTATGGAGCCTAAGTTTTCGCGGCCAAAAAACATCCCTCGAAGACATCGCTCGGGCAGCGTGGGCAAACTTTCGCCTAGCCTCTGACAGCCACGCTGGAAGCCGGTTGCGGCTTCCAGCGTGGCACAATCAAAGGAAGACTCAAGAGCGGCCTTCCTGAGCTCGAGCGCGGAGAAGCCCTATCGGCGCAGGAACTCAAGATCATCGAGTACCTCGGGAATCACTTCATCTGGAAACCGGCTTTCACAGACGAGCAGTTGTTTGCTGAATTTCGGGATGTGCTTTCGCTGAATTCAATCCTTGTTGACGCAGACATCCCGGCGCTTGCTGGCATCAAAACATTTCTGACTCTTTATGCGATCTGTTGCATGCACGGCTCGGCGATTGTTCTGGAGAACGGGATCAGGGCCGAGCTCCGGGCGGGTTTTTTCAATCGCGAACGCCGTCTCGAAGTAAAGATGCAGATCAGATTTGACGACGCTCCTAAGCCGATTATGGCGCCAGTCTGCCTGTTTCTCACGTCGCTCCAGCCTGAGGACTATTGCGAAGCACAACTCCTCGACTCGGGCACCTATGGACAACCACCTTTTGCGTGGTCCGAGCCTGTTGAGGTGGGAATCGACGGTAGGCTTCGCCTCGTGAGGTGAAGGCGTCTGTGCCGGTTATCTACTCAGGTCGTACACCGATATGCCAGCTCGGAGAGGTTTCCAGAACGCTATTCAGACCTTTACGGACAGAGTTCTGCATTTTGTTTCGCTAGGGTCTCAGTCATTGGCCCTTCACGATCGCGGATCCGCTCATCGAGGGGATTAGTAACGGAAAGTCGGCTTGTCGTCAGTGACCTCCAGTCTGCTACTATGCCAGCCATGAACAAACTTGCGCCATTCCTCTGGTTCAATGACAACGCCGAAGAAGCCGCTGAGTTTTACCTGAGCGTCTTTCCGGATGCACGCAGGCTCGATGAGCTGCGTTCCAAAGGTGTCGGTCCTTGGCCCGTGGGCAAGATTGCCACTATCACGATCGAGCTTGAGGGCCAGGAGATGGTCTTCCTCAACGGTGGCCCTGCGCATCAATTCAACCCCGCCTTCTCGTTCTTCGTCCGCTGCGACTCCCAGGAAGAGATCGACAGCTACTGGGACAAGTTGATCGAAGGCGGCAAACCTATGGCCTGCGGCTGGCTCACAGACCGCTTCGGCTTATGCTGGCAGATTGTGCCACGCAATATCGGCGATTTGATCAGCCATCCCAAAGCGATGGAAGCCATGATGGGAATGATCAAGATGGACCTGTCCGCGCTGGAAGCCGCCGCACGCTAAACCTGAGAGCCTTTGCTGATCGCATTGCCTCCCCGATGAGCGTTTAGCGGTATTAAGCCGAGGCTGGTGGCTGTGGATGAGCGCATCGGACTATTGGGCGACCGTTGAACGGCGATGGTCGCTAAGGGCTGCCTTACACTTGCTCCATGATCCGTCAAATCGCGCCTCAGTTTTTTACCACCGATATTCCCGGCACGCTCGCCTATTACAAAGACAAGCTTGGCTTCGAGTTTATGGGGACATGGCAAGATCTGCCGACCTACGCTATCGTGGCGCGCGACAAGCACCGGATTCACTTCCGCTGCGCCGAGCCACCCACAGCCAATCCGGACAAATACACGGACGAGCTGCTGGATGCCTATCTTTTTGTCGAAGATGTAGATGCGCTTCATGCCGAGTATGCAGCTAATGGCGTAGAGTTCACTCGGGAGCTTGCTAACATGCCCTGGCACTCGCGAGAGTTTGTCGTGAGAGATTGTGACGGCCGTCTGCTGGCCTTCGGCTCGAACTTATAGTGGAGGCAAATGCTTCCGGATGGAGCTTAAACCAAATGACTGGAGCGGTCCATGGAAGAAGAACAAATACGTGAAGTCCTGAATGCGCACTGGCACGCGTCGGCAGTCGGCGATGCAAACGCGGAACATGATATTTACGATGACGATGCCATCTGTGATTATCCCCAGTCAGGCGAGCGAATTCTCGGACGAAGCAATTTGCAGGCCTTGCGGAGTCATCACCCAGGTAAGCCGTCAGGCTTCAATGTCAAACGAATTATCGGAAAAGGCGATCTCTGGATTACGGAATACACAATCACCTACCAGGGGCGACCAGCATACACAGTGAGCATTATGGAGTTCCGCAACGGCAAGGTCGTGCACGAGACACAGTATTTCGCAGATCCCTTCGAGGCGCCGGCCTGGCGAAGTCAATGGGTTCAGCAGAATCGCGTGACGCCGGATTGAAAATCGATTCGTACCAAGAAGTCGGCTTGTGTGTATCTGTTTAGACCACTGGGAAACGAGTGATTGTCACACTGGAACTGTCGGTGGAATTATCCCGGTTGCGTCGTGCGCGAGCACGGATTGCTTGAGCGTGGAGGGATCGACACTTCGACGTGTAGCCCAATCGGACAGGTTTTTGGGCCGGTATGTCTCATCACTGCGCCAGCGGTCGAAGACAGTTGCATCAATGGTTTCGTTGATGGTGGATGTCACCGCGTCACCGGTGTCCAGTGGCTCGGCCCCGATGGGCCTGTAGTAATGTCTTCCGAGGGTCAATATTTCATAGATGCCGTGTGCCATTTCGGCCAGGGAGTCACGGATGGGGCACGTATTTTCATTGCCATCGACTACCACGCTGTCCTTGAATTCGAGTCCATGCGCGATAGCTTTGCTCATCAACCACTCGAGCGGGATTTGAGCGAGCAAGTCGTTCGCATAGCCTCCACCGACATTCGCATGGGCTCCTACGAACCAGCGCTGCTCGACGTGGTCAAGATCGCGGGGCGGGTAAGTCTGTCCCTGTTTCGGTGTGCTCTTCACCCAAAGTGTAGGTGCGAACGCCTCCCGATGCTCGTCTATGGCTAGCGCATGGTAGGCATGCGTATCGTTGATCCGCAAATCCGTTTCCAGGAAAGCGAAATCGGAACGACTGACCTTCGGGACACACGGAATAGGAACACCCAAAGATCCAACTGTGTCCCATACGCCCTGGAACCAAATTGGGATAGGCCGAGAGTATTCCTTGATCCATTTATCTTCTAACGACAGTTCGCTTTCGACCACTTTGCCTAGCGCTCGGACAGACTCCGCTGTACCTTTGCGGTATCGTTCAAACAGCTGCTTCATCGAGACCGGAGATCCCGGCTTCAACAAACCGCATTTGGATAGGAAGCCTGCCAGACTGCGGGCCGTGAACGCTCCTCGGCTGAAACCAAAGATGAAGAGCTGCGCATCCTGTTCGTAGTTTTCGACCAACCATTCGTAGGCGCTGATTACCTCCTCGTTGATGCCGATGCCGAACATTCCTCCTGAGAGATGTTCGCCAGACTGCGTTCCGACGCCCGCGCTGTAATAGACGAGCTGTTCGGGAGACTTGGCGCACAGGGATTTCAATCGCCAGACGTTGGTATTATCGCTAACGTTGTTCCACGTGCCGTCTAAGAACAGGGCTATACGCTTTTTATCGGCCACTTTTGCCCTCCTATGGAATGACAGTTGCTACCAGCGACCACTCTACGCTGACTGCAAGGCTTCGATCCAAGCATATAAGCCGCAAGAATCAGTACCAGAAGTCGGCTTGTAGGAAGTTACGGTCACTCCTGAGTGACGGGCTAACCGGAAGTAATCCGTAAGTCGCTAACGATAAACGCTCTTACATTCTCTAACTCCTGGATGGTCAGGCATACAGCAATTGTTACGTAATTTGTGTTTTGCCTATGGTGGTATTGGATCGGAAGTCTCGATGTTGTTTGGTCTTTAATCGCGGGGCAGGATCTTTTCAAGCGCCTTGCGGTAGCTTTCGGGCGGATCGGGAAGCTGGGAGTCGCGGATAGCGGCGCGGTAGCCTCCCATGTAAATGGAGTACATGACCGCGAGGGCGCATCCGACACCAAAGGCAAAGCCTAGAAAGAATCCGATCGCCGCGGGCCAGTAGAAGTTCATTATGATTGCAGTTTATCTTTAGTTCCAACACAGACGGGGAGTGCTATGCGGAGTTGGCGGTGGATTGCGGCGGTTGGAATAAGTGTGGGCGCGGCGGCGTGGGCTCAGGATGTTCCGAGTGTTGTGGGCAAGGAGCTGCCGGAACTGGTGACGACGTACAAGGGACTTCATGCCGCTCCTGAGCTTTCGCATCACGAGGCGAAGACCTCGGCGCTGATGGCCGAGGAACTGCGCAAGGCCGGTTACACCGTGACCGAGCGCGTGGGGAAATACCCTGATGGAGCGCAAGCCTACGGTGTCGTGGGCGTCCTGAAGAATGGCGCAGGACCTACGCTGCTGATTCGCGCCGATATGGATGCACTGCCGGTGACCGAGGCAACGGGACTGCCGTATGCGAGCAAGGTGCGATCGACCAATCCTGCAGGACAGGATGTTGGCGTGATGCATGCCTGCGGGCATGACATCCACGTGACGACGTTGATTGGCGTGGCGCGGGCGATGGCGGAGTTGAAGGGTCAATGGCATGGGACGCTGATGCTGATTGGCCAGCCGAGCGAAGAGACAATCGACGGCGCGAAGGCCATGATGGCCGACAAACTATACGAGCGGTTCGGTAAGCCGGACATGGCGATTGCGCTGCATGATGCTCCGCTGCCCGCGGGCCTGGTGGGTGTCGTGCCGGGAGCGGCGCTGGCCAGCTCCACATCGATTGACGTGGTAATGCGTGGTGTGGGAAGCCACGGATCGGCTCCGGAGGCAGGCAAAGATCCAATTGTGATGGCGGCCGCATTCATCACGCAGGTGCAGACAGTGGTGAGCCGGTCTGTGCCTCCGCAGCAGCCCGCCGTTGTGACTGTTGGCGATATTCATGGCGGAACGAAGCGGAACATCATTCCCGATGAAGTAAAGATGGAGTTGACGACGCGAAGCTACAACGAAGATGTCCGGCAGACGATCATCACAGGCGTGGAACGGACAGCGCGGGGTGTGGCCATTGCAGCCGGGATGCCCGAGGACAAGATGCCGGTAGTAACGGTGCTCGAGAACGAATCGACTCCGCCGATGATCAACGATGTGAAGCTGTCGGCGCGACTGCAGAAGACATTTGCGGCAAGGCTGGGGGCGGAACATATGATCGAGTTGAAGCCGATCATGGGCAGCGAAGACTTCGGCATCTTCGGAATGGACGGGAGAATTCCTTCCGTGATCTTCTGGTTGGGAGCGGACGATCCGGCGACGTTTAGGGAGAACCAGAAGAAGGGTGTACCTATGCCCGCATTGCACTCCGCGCTGTTTGCTCCTGTACCGGAACCTACGCTGCAGACGGGGATTACGGCCATGACGGATGCTGCACTGGAGCTGTTGCAGTAAGCAGAAGCTGAAAGCAGTTGGTGCATCAACAATTCTGTAACAAAGAGCTGTTTGATTGGTTTATTGCAGTTGGCTTCATTTCTGGCTGGGAATCTGAATCGAAAGCGGCTATTGTTTCGACGGAAGACCGGAGGCATGAATGCAGACACTGAACCGTTGGTGGATTGCTTTTGCTGGAGTTCTGTTGCAGATGGCGCTGGGCGCGGTCTATGCCTGGAGCGTGTTTCGAGTTCCGTTAGCGAAGCAGTTCGGCTGGACGATCTCGCAAGTCACGCTGACCTTCACGATTGCAATTATGGTGCTCGGGTTCGCTTCCTTCTTTGGCGGACTGTGGCTGAAGCAGGTGGGGCCGCGCGTGGTCGCACTGACCGGCGGTGTCCTGTATGGCGTCGGAGTCTTTCTGGCCAGCTTTTCAAACCATGGCCTGTGGTGGCTCTATCTGACGTACGGCTTGATTAGCGGCATCGGGCTCGGTTTTGCATACATCGTTCCGGTAGCCGTACTGCTGAAGTGGTTTCCTGATAAGCGCGGGTTGATGACGGGCATTGCCGTAGGAGGATTTGGCGCGGGAGCTCTGGTGACCGCACCGATTGCAACACGACTCATTCAAAGCGTCGGCGTGTTGCAGACATTCGCTTATCTAGGGGTAGCTTTTTTGATTGTGTGTGTGGTTTCGGGCTACTTCATGCAGAATCCTCCGGAGGGCTGGCAGCCTGAGGGTTGGACGCCGACACAGAAAGAGCTGGGACAGAAGACCGCCAAGGACTTTACGCTGACCGAGGCCCTGAAGACATGGCAATGGTGGGCACTCTGGCTGCTCCTGTTTCTGAACACATCGGCGGGTATATCGATCATCTCGCAGGAAGCCCCGATGTTTCAGGAGTTCGCAAAGGTCACGGCGATTGTGGCCGCGGGAATGGTTGGCGTAGTCAGCATCGGAAATGCTCTGGGCCGGGTGTTCTGGGCGTGGGCCTCCGACACGATGGGCCGGAAGATAACATTTGCGGTGATGTTCGTTTTGCAAATTTTGCTGTTCTGGCTGCTGCCCAGCCTCCATTCCGTTACCAGCGTGACGATTGTGGCCTTCATCATTCTGATGTGTTACGGCGGCGGCTTCGGTACAATGCCTGCATTCGCGGCTGACTACTTCGGGCCGACCAATGTGGGATCGATCTATGGGCTGATGTTGACGGCGTGGGGATTTGCCAGCGCCTTCGGGCCTCTGCTGATCGCGCATCTGCGCCAGTCCAGTGGAACCTATGTGGGCGGGCTGCACGTAATCTCGGTGATCATGACGGTGTCGGCCTTGTTGCCGCTCATGGTGAGGCCGCCGGCTCCGGTAAAGTAAGCCGTCAGTCTTCCGGCTTCATCTCATCCGGCAAAGCCTCCGCAATCGCGCGCCGGACAGCTCGCAGTGTCTCCTCGCGGTTAGCATAGTGCGACGGCTCTACCACCGGCAGCAGCTGTATGTGCGCTACTCCAGGCACAATCGCCGTGCTCCCTTTATGCATCATGTTCTGCGTTCCTGAAAGCGCGATCGGAACGATAGGAGCCTGTGTCTGCTGCGCCAGAAAAAACGGACCCTTCTTGAACGCGGAGAGCCGTCCATCCAGCGAGCGCGTCCCTTCCGGATAGACCAGAATATTCAACCCCGAGCGCAGAGCATCCTTCGCCGCCTCCACACTCGCCTGCGCCGCATCCCTGCGTCCACCACGCTCCACCGGAACGAACTTCCCCATCTTCATCGCTCGCCCCAGAATCGGTATGCTCATCAACTCTTTCTTCAGCAGCACAGAGCTACGCCCCGGCAGCAGCGGAAGCACCACCGGAGGGTCGAGGTTCGAGACATGATTGCTCATGAAGATGCACGGTCTGCCCGCGGGAACATTCTCCAGCCCCACAATCTCCACGCGGATTCCCGCCGCCTTCACTCCCGCCTTGGCGATCCACATCGCAACCCGGTACAGCAGGCTGATATCACCCACAACAAGCGTGTACGGAATCCCAATCAGACCTGCCAGAGGACCAAGCGTGAGATAAACAAAAAGCATCTTAAACGTTGCAAACATAACGTCTTTCAGAATATCGCAGCTCGAGAGACCGCGAATATCAGTCTCTGAAAACTATTCAACCAAATGGTTGACAAGGAATGGCTCTCGAGCTACTATTCAACCAAATGGTTAAGTCTAACGCCCTTCGTCTCGACTCAATCTTCCACGCTCTCTCAGACTCCACGCGCCGATCCATCCTTGAGGACGTCGCCACAAAGTCCAAGACGGTGGGCGAGATTGCAAGGCCCTACGCGATGTCTCTGGCTGCCGTATCCAAGCACCTTAAAGTGCTCGAGTCAGCCGAACTCATCGCGCGGGAGAGACGTGGCAACTTTCAAATCGTACGGCTCAATCCGAAAACCCTCAGGTCGGCCGAGCAGTGGCTGACCTTCTACGAAAAATTCTGGAACAAGCAGCTTGACGCACTCCAGGCTCACCTTGAAGGAGAGAATAATGGCGACAACAACAATGGCTAATCCGCAGGTCGATTCCAATCCGGCCGAAAACCTGAAGGTGCAACTAAGCCGCGTCATTCGTGCCAGCAGGCAGCGGGTCTTCGATGCATGGACCCGTCCCGAGAACATGCGCCAGTGGTTCGGCCCCAACAGAACCATCGCCAACCTCGAAATCAATCCGCGCAAAGACGGCGCCTACCTTATCGAGCTGGAAGGCGGGCCCTGCGATAGTACCAACGCTAAAGCGGATATCGCCTCCAATGTCGTAATCTCCGGCCGCTACATCAAGGTCGATCCCTACGATCTCCTCTCCTTCACATGGTCCAGCAACTTGGACTCAACAGAAGAAACTCTCGTCACCATCACCTTCAAAGATGTCGCCGAAGGAACCGAACTCACTCTCACTCACGAGCGCTTTGCCACCGAACTCTCCCGTCAGCGGCACGAGATGGGTTGGATAGGTGGGATAGCCAACCTGAAGACCTTCGCTGAAAGCGATTCTTAACCTAATCGTCAGGCGTCTTCTGTCAGGCGGTCTTCGCAAAGATCGCCTGACGAGCACCTGCAAGCGGAGCCTTCGCGTCAAAACGGATGCTGCCATTGCTCTCCACCACGCCAAGCTGCTTCCAAAGGCCGTCAAAGTCGATCGGAACAGCATTATCGCGCATTCGGTTGTAGAGCTGTGTCAGCACCTGGGTTCCTGTCGCAGTATCGCCAACCTGCAACGTTGGCGCGATCGCCCATTCATGCGCGATCGTGCCACCCGCACCAACAATGCCTCGCAGAGCATCCTGCAGCCCCTTGCGATTCTGCGTCTGCTTCCGTATCTCGACATCGGCAAGCAGGCAAAAACCCGCCCCACCCCAGTACGTCCGTCCCCACGTGTGCGTACGGTTAAGCCCCGTCTCTCCAGCGCGAGGCTGGCCTTGAGGCATATCGCGAATCATGTCCCGCCACACCAGCTCTTCAGAAAGCTGCCCCGCCTGCACGCGAGCTATCGGCTCCACGTACACCGCAACTCCCTCTTCCAGCCAATGATTCTCATCTGGTAAAGAAGGCAGCCCGGTATGAATCAGCTCATGCGTCATCATCCAGTCGTTGCCCAGTTGTTCCGCAGTCGTGTGTTCACCCACGTGGATGCGCGTAAACGCAGGCGAGCCGCCGACATTTCCCCACGTCGTTCCACCGTGAACACCTTTGCCGGACGAAGGCAGCACAAGAATCCGCATCGAGACAACCGGGAACCGCCCGTAATACTGCGAGACCGCCTCCGCCGCCCTGCGCACCCAAAGCACGACGGCATCGTGCGAAAGATCGAGATCGCCCCCGCCGAAATCAACCTGCAACGCAGCCCCGCCGACTGTGATGTTTTTCGAATCGACGACTGGCTCGCGCCACGGCGGTTGGAAGCCGTGAAGAAAGCGCGGCACCAGCACAGAACCTGCGGCCAGGCCGAAGCCTGCGTACAGAAGACGTCGGCGGCCAATCACAGGCTCCTCCATCAAGCAGCATCTATCGATTGGACGCCGCGCAGCGACGAAACGTAACGGAAAGATCGCCGCTTATTTCGGCTCGGTCTGATGCAAAAACTCGATCAGGTAATCCTTCCACACTGCCGCCTGCGTATGCGTCCCATGCCCACGCGTCGCATCCGAGATCGGCACCAGGATGAACTTCGCATGGGGAATCTTCTTCACCATCTCTTCAGCAATACCAAGCTCAGGCGGATTGATGAAGTCATCGGCGGAGTTGATCCACAGCACCGGCGCCGTAATCGTCCCAACCTTCGCACTCGGATCGTAGTTGCGCGATGCATTCACGTAGTAGATAAGGTCGTTGCCGTCGGTCGTTGCCACCGTTCGCTCAAGATAATTGTCCACATACTTCTCGGCAGCCTCGCGAGTAGGCGCGGCCTTCTGCATCACCAGCGGCGCCGACCCCATCACGAGCAGCAATTCATTTGCGCCACGCAGACCAAGCACAGGCTCGGTGGTGTACTCGCCGTTCTTCCATGCCGGGTCCAGCTTGATGTTCTGGATCGCCATGTAACGCATCATGCGGTTGCGCCCCGCGATCGGTACAGGCAGGCACGCAAACGGCGCAAGCGCATCAGAAAACTGCGGATACGTCTCACCCCATACAAACGACTGCATGCAGCCCATCGACGTGCCCAGAATGAGCCTCAGATGATCGACGTGCAGGCCATCGAGCAGCATCGTATGCTGGCTCTTAACCATGTCGTCGTAGTCATACTGCGGGAAGCGCATGTGAAGCCCGTCAGATGGCTTCGACGACTGGCCATGCCCAATGTCGTCCGGAAAGATCAGAAAGTACTTCGTTATATCGAGTGGCTGGCCCGGTCCAAAGAGCACATTGGAAAACTGCGGAGCCAGCAGCGAATGCGCGCTCCCACCCGTTCCATGCAGCAGCAGAACAGCATTATCAACATGCCCCTCGGCATTTCGATGAGGCGCTCCCAAGGTCAGATAATGCAGCTTCAGCTCCGGCAGAACGTCGCCCGTCCCAAATCGGAAATCCTTGATGACGTATGTCCCGTCCTTCACAGGCCACGAGGCCGCAGGAGCAGGTGGTCTCCCCGCCATCGTCTGCGCCGAAGCTGCAACTGAGATAAGTAGTAGAACCGAAGCCAGCGTTGTCCGGCAAAAACTGATTCGCAGCATGTACCTCTCCTCGTAAACAAGAGCAAATGCATAACAACCGTAACAGCAAAAACAAAGAGGCGTGAAGACTGGTCTCCACGCCTCTCGTTGGTCTGCCTCTAACCTACTCCGTCTTTGCGGGAGCCGCGGGCGCAGTCTGCGGTGTCGTCAAAGGCTTCGTAATGTCATCAAGATAAGCAGGCGTGCCCTCCACGCGAACAAGCGAGGGATAGCGTTCACCATCGTGATAATCCACATCCGCCATCATCACAAAGGTATCGCTCTGCAGGATGAAGCGGATTGGCTCCGTCTTGCCTTTAGCGTCCTTGATCGCAGCCTTCAAAGCTTCAGGCGAAAAGACTCGGCCATTGACCGCAATGATCTTCTGACCCGGCGCCAGCTTGGCTTTATCGGCTGGACCGGCCCAGCGAACATCCGAGATCACTCCGTCAGCGCCAACGCGAATGCCAATCGAGTACCAGACATTCAGCCCGCCGCGACGAGGGCCGCCATTAGCAGCCATCGTCTTCTCAGATGCACTCGGCTTATCCGTGTAGACCAGCTTGTATCCGCCCTGTTCAATGCCCGACAGGTCCGCATGCGGATTCGGCTTATCGACGCGGTCGTGCAGGAAGGTAGCCCAATCATATTTCACGACCTGATTAAGATCTGCGATCAACTCTTCGCGGGTATAGGTAACGATCAGCGGACCCGTATTGCCACCCTTGCCCAGAAAGATGTGATGAAAATCCGTAAGCGACTTCTTGTTATCCGTCAGCTTGCGAATCAGCGTGTCGGCATCGAGCCAAAGCAGCTCGCCCTCCTGGTAGTAATCCTGTCCGCGCTTCCAGTTCGACCACGCCGGATTGCCGCCGCGAAGAATGCTCGCCGCGATCGCCGTATCCTCCGTGCTGCGCCACTCGCGTCCCGGCTTGTAGTCGAGATTCGCCGCCGACATCGCGAGCAGATCGCGATACTGCGCCTGCGTCTTCAGGCCAGAGCGCGCCGCCAGCACATTGCCCAGATACTGCGTCATGCCCTCATACACCCACAGCAGCGATCCCTGCTGCATCGTGGCAAAGTCCGTCTGGTACAGGTTGAATGGCCGGCGATACTTGCCGTTCCACGAGTGCGTAAACTCATGCGCCAGCAGATCCGACTCGCCAAGCTGATGCCCCTCATCGGAGAAACCCTTCTCCCCAACGCCATTATCCGACGACTGCCCATGCTCCAACCCCTCGCCGCCAGCGACGTCCGAAAGCGTCAACAGAAAGTGGTAGACGTTATAGTGCCGCGCGTTATAAGCGGCGCCAGTCTCACGCACAAGATTCGAAAGCTCGGCCAGCAACGCAGGCCGCAGCTCCGAGTCCTCCGGCGCATCGGCTACGACATCGATGTAATGCTTCGGCGTCACTTCAGGCGCCAGCGCATACTCATGGAAGTATTCGCCCGTGATCACAGGTGAATCCTGAAGCTGCTCCACCGTCGTCGCGGCAAAGTGCGTCGTCCCGCCCTTCGGATGCTGCGCATCATAGCCATCGGTAGGAGTAAGCGCCGTGCCTACACCCCAGCCCTCAGGAACAGTAACCGAGGGCTGCACCGCAATATCCTTCACCGGTATATTCGCCGGATACAACAGCAGCTTCTCCCACTCCAGCACTGCCAGCTTCTGGCTGATGCGGCCCGTCACGATGCAGTCCAGGTGCGCATGCAGCGTCGTCACGCCGGCAGGAACCGTAACGTGAAACTGGTACAGATCCACATCGTCCCTTCGCCACGGAAGCACCTGTCCATTCGCCGTAAAGACCACGCCGGTAATGTCATCGACAGGTCCCGTTGGCCGGTGATTCCCCGGAATCCACTTCGGCGTGGTCAATGTAACCGGCCCAGCCTTCACCGGCAGATCGATCTCTGCGTGATACAGCTTGCGGGGCGCGTCGGAAAGATCGGCGGTTATCTGAATGGGCGTCTTCTGCGCCAGGGCGGCGGTCGAAAGCAGCAGGGTCAATGGCAGGAGGGACTTGCAGATAGGCATCGTGAGTTGCGTTTCCTTTTAGGTGTATCTCGGGGGAGACTTCTTTTGTAAGACGAATGACCGGATCATGAAGACGCAAAGCCGCTCATGCAGCGCTGCGTCTTTACAATTCAGGCTTTCAATTCAGCTTCGATAGCCGAAACAATGGCTGGATCATCCGGTAGCACCTCAGGCGAGAACCGCGCGACAACGTTCCCCTTGCGATCCACCAGAAACTTCTCGAAGTTCCACAGAATTCCGGGTTCCGGATTCGTTCCGGCGCCATTGTGCTTGCTCTTCAAAAATCCATCCAGATTCTCGCGGAAGCCCGAGCGCGTCGCCCCAATCGCCTCAGGCTGAGCATCTATCAGCGTCCGGTACAGCGGATGCGCCTCAGCTCCCGTCACCTGAATCTTCGAAAACATCGGAAAGTCCACGCCGAACGTGCCCCGGCAAAAGCTCTGAATCTCTTCGTTCGATCCAGGCTCCTGCGCTCCAAAGTCGTTGGCCGGAAAACCGCACACAACCAGACCGGCCCCCTTGAACCGGCCGTAGATCTTCTCAAGCGCGTCATACTGCGGCGTCAAACCGCACTGCGAGGCTACATTGACGATCAGCAGCACCTTGCCGCGGTAGTCGCCCAGCGAGGCGCCCTCACCGGTGATGCGATTTACGGGGATATCGTACAGATTTGGCATAGATCTCCTGATTTGCTTCCCTTTCAGTATAGGGGAGCCGATCTCGGCGGTCCGAAAATCACGATCGACAATCGCTTGCGTACCATCGTAATTTCCAGCAAACAACCTCACGCAAATCACACCGTCGATTGACGGAGCAATTACACTGAAAGAAATATGTCAATTGTTGATCGTCTGGTTGGGAAGCCGTTAGCTACTAGCGAAGAGCGGGCCGAACACATCGGTGTTGCTGCAGGAATTCCGATTTTCGGGCTTGATGCCCTTACAAGTGCGGCGTACGGCCCCGAAGCCGCCATGACCCTGCTCATCCCTCTGGGCCTCGGCGGCGTTCACTATATCGTCCCCGTCATCTCGGCCATCCTCATCCTTCTCGTCATCGTCTTTTTCAGCTACCGCCAGACCATCGAGGCCTACCCCAGCGGCGGCGGCTCCTACACCGTAGCCAGCGAGAACCTCGGCCCCCACGCCGGTCTCCTCGCCGCCGCGGCCCTCATGATCGACTACATCCTCACAGCGGCGGTAGGCATTTCGGCTGGCGTCACCGCATTGACCTCGGCCGTCCCAAGTCTGCATCACCACACGCTGGCCATCTGTCTTGTGATCCTCGCCATCCTCGCCATCGTGAATCTCCGCGGCGTCAAGGATACCGGGACCGCCTTCATCGCGCCAACCTTCCTCTTCGTCGGCACGCTTCTCGCCGTCATCGGCGTCGGCGTCTACCGCACGATCCTCAGCGGCGGCCATCCCATTCCCGTTATGGCCCCGCCGCCCGCCCTGCCGGCCACTATGCAGTACCTCACCCTCTGGCTGCTCATGAAGACCTTCGCCAGCGGGTGCGCCGCCATGACAGGCGTCGAGGCCGTCTCCAACGGCGTCATGGCGTTCGGCGAGCCGCGCGCCAAAAAAGCCCAGCGCACCCTCACCATCATCATTGCCATCCTCATCGTCCTTCTCTTCGGCATCGCCTACCTGGCCAAGGCCTACGGCATCACCGCCATGGATCCCGACGCCCACAACTACCAAAGCACCCTCAGCGTCCTTGTCACGGCCGTCTTCGGTCGCGGATGGTTTTATTTCCTCACGATGGGCTCCGTGCTTGTCGCGCTCTCCCTTAGTGCCAACACCGCCTTCGCCGACTTCCCCCGTCTCGCGAAAGCCATCGCCCTCCATGACTATCTCCCCCACGTCTTTATCCTCCGTGGCCGCCGCCTTCTCTTCTCGCACGGCGTCTACGCGCTCACCGGCTTTACCGCCGTCATTCTCATCCTCTTCGGTGGCGTCACCGACAGGTTGATCCCCCTCTACGCCATCGGCGCCTTCCTCGCCTTCACCCTGTCCCAGGCAGGCATGGTCGTACACTGGCAAAAGATGGAAAAACACCCCGGCCGCCTCTGGCACATGTTCGTCAACGGCATCGGCGCCATCGCAACCGGCATCACTCTCATCGTCGTTCTCATCGCAAAGTTTGCCGCCGGAGCCTGGGTCACAGCCCTCCTCGTTCCCTTCCTCATCGCCATCATGCTGGGCGTCAAACGCCACTACACCCGCGTCAAGCGCGAGATGAAGGACAAGACTCCTCTCAATCTCGTCAACCTCCAGCAACCCATCGTCGTCATCCCCATGGCCCGCTGGGACCGCATCACCGAAAAAGCCATGCGTTTCGGCCTCCTCCTCTCCAAAGACATTAAAGTCGTCCACGTCCACTCCGACGACGAGGAAGAGGCGCTAGAGCCCATCTGGGAAGAAAACATCTTGGTCCCCATCAGACGCGAAGGACTGACAGAACCAGAACTGGTCACCATTCCATCCAACTATCGCTTTATCATCACGCCGTTGATGGACTACATCCTCGAGTTGGAAGAGAAAAACCCCGGTCGAAAGGTAGCCGTCCTTCTCCCTGAGCTGGTCGTCCGCCATTGGTGGGAGAACGCTCTCCACAATCAGCGAGTCCAGCTTCTCAAGCTGCTTCTTCTGCTCAAAGGAAACCAGCGCATCGTCGTAGTCAACATCCCCTGGTACCTCTAAGTCTTACGTCGGTACCTCGGTTTTACGTCGGTGACTCTAAGTCTTACGTCGTCACCTGACCCTGAGCGAAGCGAAGGGGGAAGGGATCCCTGTATTTCGCTTTTGCTTTGCCGTTGTTTTCTTGCTTGTCCTCCCCATTAGGGGATCTGTTGTTGTCTTTGCTTTTGTCATCCTTCCCAACAGCCACAAAGGATCGGGTGCCCCATTCATCGCGGTCTCATCGCGATGAGTGGGAATGTAATCTCTCAACCGGCCTTTGCGTTGCTTTTCTTGATTGTCATCCCCGAAGTGAGTCTGCTATCTCTTTGCATTTGCGTTTGTCTGTTTCACATTAAACCAACATAAATTCAATCACTTACAAAAAACAATCATGGGATATCCAAGAAAATTCCTTGTCAAGTCCAAAAACCATATAAATCAAACAAAACAAATAAGATATGGTTTGCGTGGGAGTTTTCTTCAATCCGCTACAATTGAACTAGAAATAAAAAGCCCCGACCGAAAGGTCGGGGCTTTTCCGTAAGTTTCATAACTCCTTTAGAAAGACGAATTTACCTGTAACCCATTTACAATGAAGAATTTGCAAATATAAAATCGACTAAACTATTGATTATAAATAACTTATAAGTATAACCCCCGGGGGCCACCTAACCGATAATTGCCCGAGGCAGCTTTTGATAAATTCCCCCAAACCCACCATTGGAAAGGATGGCTACAACATCACCGGTCTTCAATTGAGGAGCCAGCGCCGCAACAATCTCGTCAGCACCAGCGTGCACACCCGCAGGAACCCCACGAGCATTCAACGCCGCCACAACGTTCTCCGGATGCAGCCGCTCCCCTTCCGGAATACTCTCTGACTTGAAGACCGCAGCCAGCACCACCTGATCGGCAAGCGCCAGACTATCGATCAGCGCCGCTTCAAAGGTATTCCGCCGCAGCGTATTCGACCGAGGCTCCAGCACCGCCACCAGCCTCCGACCCGTATACCGCTCTCGCAGCGCCCTCAGCGTCTCACGAATCGCTGTAGGATGATGCGCAAAGTCGTCGATGATCGTCACCCCGCCGACCTCGGCCTTCACCTCAAGCCGCCGTTTGACGCTCTTGAAGCTGGCCAGCGCCTCCACAATCGCCTCAACCGGAACACCTTGCCCTGCAGCCAGCGCTGCCGCAGCAGTAGCGTTCAGTGCATTGTGCTCACCCGCCATCGGCAAGCTCAACTCCGCAAACGGCTCCCCGCCGCGCAGCACCGTCCACCGCGTCGCAGCCTCATCGTGACGCAAATCCGTAACCCGCCAGTACGAGTCCGTCGCGAAGCCATACCGTTCCACCGCACAAAACGCCTTCGCGACGCACTCGGTCACGTTCTCGCTGCCGTCGAAAGCCACCACGCGGCCTCGTCGAGGCACAAGATTTACGAACCGCTTGAAAGCCGTCTTCACGGCAGAAAGGTCCGCATAGATGTCCGCATGGTCGAACTCCACATGCGTCAGAATCGCCGCATCCGGAAAGTAGTGCAGAAACTTCGGTCCCTTGTCGAAGAAGGCGGTATCGTACTCATCGCCTTCCAGCAGAAACGGACGCGTCGCCCGAACCATAAAGCTCGTGCCGAAGTTCTCCGCCACGCCGCCGATCAAAAAGGAAGGCGCAAGCCTGGGCTCCCGACGCGATGCAACCTCGTAGATCCACGCGAGCATGCTCGTCGTCGTCGTCTTTCCATGCGTCCCGGCCACCACCAGCGACTCGCGTCCCTGGAGGAACTCATCATGCAGGATCGAAGCCATCGAACAGAACGGTATGCGCTCATCGAGCACGCGTTCCAGCTCCACATTGCCCCGCGAGATCGCATTGCCCACGACCACAAGGTCAGGCCGGGGCTCAAGGTTCTGCTCCGCATAGGGCTCAAAGACAGGAATTCCAAGCTGAGCCAGCAGATCGCTCATCGGCGGATAAGCTGCCGCATCCGATCCCGTCACACGGTGCCCCTGCAGCTGCAGCATCCCGGCCAGCGAGGCCATAGCTGTCCCGCAGATTCCAATAAGGTGTATATGTTTTGAATTTTGCATCGATTGCCAGACTAGAGACTAGACCGAAACAGCCGCTTCAACAAAGTCCATCCGCGGATTCTCCAAGTCTGTAAGGTCAAGTTTAGCCTGAACACCCAGCGGAAGCGTAATGTTCGCTCCGGAAACATGCCCGCAGCGCAGCCCAATCGCAATCGGCCCGCTGAAGTCCCGCAACGAGTGCAAAATCGCCCGCTCCAGGTACTCCTGCTCCTCAACGCCAACGCACTGCGCCATATCGCCGAACACAATTCCCTTCACGCCTTCAAGCCTTCCCGAGTAGCGAAGATGCAGTAGCATCCGGTCCCACTGATAAGGCTTCGTCCCAATATCCTCCAGAAACAGAATCGTTTCCTCGCCAAAAACCGGAGCATAATCGGTCCCCAGAGCCTCCGTCAGAATCGAGATGCATCCTCCAACCAGCTTTCCTTCAGCAATCCCATAACGAAGCACCTTCAGCCCATCGCGCTTCCCCAGCGACCAGACATCATCGCCCTGAAACGCGTGATTCCAGCTGGCCAAATCCACCCCGCCATCACGGGCAAAGTCCGCCGCAACCATCGGAGCGTAGAAGGTCACAAGCTTCACCTCGTTCCGGAACCAGCTATGCAGCGAGCTGTGATCGCTATACCCAACGAACACCTTCGGATTCGCCCGAACCAACGCCGCATCCAGATAAGGCAACAACTCCGCCGATCCCCAGCCGCCACGCGTACAAACGATCCCATCGATCGACGGATCGGCAAACGCCGCATGCAGATCGCCCAGGCGCTGCTCCCGCGTTCCCGCATAGTAGAGCGGACCGCTATCCAGCGCATGCGGACTAAGCACAGTCCTATACCCAAGCGCCTGCAACTGCTCCATCCCGCGCTGCACCAGCTCAGCCTTCGGTGTACTCGCCGGCGACAGAACCGCCAGCGTCGCACCCGCACGCAGCGCCGCAGGCTTCACCAGTGACCTCACAGCGCGGCAACCTCGCCACGGCAGATAATCTCAGCCGGACCTGTCAACCGCATCGCCGCATCAGGCGTTGCCCAAACCGTCCTCTGCGCTCCGCCTTCCGCATGCGCCGTAAGCTCCCGCGCAACGTCCCGCAGAGCCATCGCCGCAGCCGACGAAGCACATGTCCCGGTTCCCGAAGATGTCGTCGGGCCACAACCACGCTCGTAGATGCGGAACGCAATCTCTGTATCCGACATCACCTGCACAAACTCCACGTTCGTACCATACGGGAATAGCGGACTCGTACTGATCCGCGCGCCAAGCTCCTGCCAACTGTGCCCATGAGCACTGAAGTCCTCCGTATCGACGAACAACACAAAGTGAGGATTTCCTACATTGACCATGGCTCCGGCCACATTACCCACACCAGGAAGTTCAATCGTCCGCTGCATCACACGCGGAACGCCCATCTCGCTCTCGATCAGATAGAGCGGGTCCGCAGCCTCAACGACATGGCAACTCCGCACGCCGCCATGCGTCCCAAGCGCAACGTCATACAATCCCTCGCTGCTGGCCAACCACGCAGCGACGCAGCGAGTCCCGTTGCCCGAAAGCTCCGCTTCGCTTCCATCTGCATTGAAGAGCCGGAGAAATAACTCCCCATCCGGTCTGCGTTCCAGAAACTCAATGCCATCCGCGCCTACGCTCGTATTGCGAGCGCACAGCTTCCGGGCCATCTCAGCAGGTTGCCGCTGAACAAGATGTTCATCGATGATAAGAAAGTCGTTACCGCACGCATGGGCTTTTACGAAAGGAATCATTCTTCTACTATTCTGCCTCAATGTCGCGGAAGGCGACGACCTGATCGGTCGCATCGCTCGCTCTCAAGTCCGCAAGAAGTCGAGCATGTGTCTTCTGATTCGCCTTGATAACAAACGTCACCCGTTCAAGTTCCGCCACACTATCGCGCTCAACAACATTCAATCGCTCGCCAGCCCGATCCAATACGCTCAGAATCGCCCGATAGATTCTCTTCTGATCGTTGCCGCGAACTTCGTACATCAACGGATAGCGTTTCCACCCGATCCGCGCCTCCAGATAGCCAATAAACGTCAGCGAGAACAACACAATCGCCGTCGCCAGCACAGCTTCGATGTACAGCCCGGCTCCGCACGCCATTCCAATCGACGCAATCACAAAGACCGTAGCCGCGCTCGTCAGACCGATGACGCGGTCGCGTGTGTGCAGAATCAAACCAGCCCCAAGAAAGCCGATTCCCTGAACGATATTTGCAGCGACCCGCCCCTTATCTGGATTTCCTTCACCTGCCAGAACTGCAGAGAGCAGCGTGAAGAACGCGCAGCCCAGACATAGCAACATGTTCGTCCGCAGACCGGAAGCCTTATGTCTCCACTCCCGCTCCAGCCCAATCGCGCCACCTAGCAGACAAGCCGTTCCCAGCCGCATGGCAGTTCCCATGGAGAGCAATTCCTGATCGATCTGGCTGAAATGAAACGATGAAGGAACGAGCATAAGTCTGGCTGGATAGTAGCACCACGAGCCTTCGTTGAGGCACCCGATCTAGTGTTGCGGTGTTGCCGAAGAAGGAGCGTATTTGTCCGACTTGTAAGTTCGCGCACACGGCTGACCTGTCGTACAAAGAACCGTCAACTCCGTCAGCCCCTCCGGGTGCTCTGCCACAGCTTGGGACACTTGATCGCCCGCGATCGCGACAACGTAAGCCGCGCTTTCAGCAGGCTTAGCCAGCGCAGCTTTCCAGCTGTCGTAGTCACCTTCGTTCAGTGTTTGCCGAAGAGGTATACCCGCCTGCTGCAGCGCACCAACGTGGTCAGAGTTATACATCAGGATCGGTACGCCCGCCGGATAGGACTTCAGCTCTCGCCCTAGCGCCGTCTCAAACGCTACACGTGTCGTTGAGTTCGCTTTCGCTTCCTTTAAAACCAGAGGAACGCCATACATCATGAAGACGGCATTGATCGCAATCAAAGAAAGAACAACGGGATGGAGAAGACGGGCAATCAACGGCTGTCCACTCCTCAATCGCCGTTGTAGCCATTCCATTGCTAGGCAGGCATACAACGCGAAAGCAGGCAGCATCCCCATGCCATAACGCGAGTTGTAAAACGAATGCGGCCAAAGCGGCGGGATGAAGATAGGGACCGATCCATATGCAACCGAATAGATGTAAAACGGAAGCGGTATCCAAAGAAGCACCGCTGGCAAAACAAACCTGCGCCGAAGCGTAAGGATCAGTCCTGCGATTGCAGCGGCCATTACGATAAAACCCGTCTCCCACGCAGCGGCATCCAACTGCGCCGTTCTGGTGTAGAGGAGCGACGCCCATAGCGGATCGTGCCATCCGTGATAATGCGGCGAGCCTGGCGGTGTCGTCTTCTTCTCGATCGCTGACGCGGAATAAGGCCCGCGCATGAAATCCAGGGCGTCGTGAAAAAAGTGTTGATTGTAAGCAAGCCAGCTTACCGGTCCCGCAACTGCAAGCAGCGTAAATACAACAAATGAAGGAGCTACCTTCCGCCATAATTCTCGACTACGCGACAACTGCCACGTCAGCGTGCACCACGCCACCGCGCCGAACACCCATCCGTCGTATCTTGTAAAAACTGCCGCGAGTATAAGCAGTCCAATCAGCAAAAGCCGCCGATCGATCGGCGCAGATTTAGCGGCTCGGATAGCGGCAACGCACTCTACAGTAAGCAGAGTGATCCAGATAAGCAGTGCGAGAAACAGTGGCTCTGTCATAGCCGTTGTCGCAAGATAAAGAAGGTTCGGATTCACCGCATAGAACGCCGTAGCAGCAAAGGCCCACTTCGGCGTCATCATCCAGCGCGCAAGCCGATATATCCCGATAACACTGATGATGTAGCAAAACAACGACGGCCACGCTCCAGCGAGGCCATTCTGCCACCACTCCATCTTTTGCACGAAGGGCAGAATCAACAGATGCGGCAGTGGCAGCCACACACCTCCAAGCTGAGACAGCCCCGGATTGCGTGAATCCAGAATGCGTCGCGCAATGCCCAGATGCGCAACCGCATCCCCATACAGCAGCATGTAACCCCGCGCATTGCTGAGGAGCAGCGACACAAAGCCCAATACAACAGAGGCCAACGCTATAGGAAATGTCTCTTCGCGAGTGGCCGGCCTTATCTCTTCGGGCATCCCCGAAGAGGAAGCAGGCCTGACACCGGTCAGCGAGACCGGTGCCCGTCTTCTCGCAGTTCTACGCTCCTTCAAGGTGCGATATCTCCATAAAGAGCTTGAACCGTTCGTCGATCTCTTCGCGCGTTACGTTCTGAAGCCGCTCTGTACCAAAGCGCTCAACGGCGAACGATCCCATAACGCCACCATAAAACATCGCTTTACGAAACACCGCCGGCGTCAGTTCAGACTGCGAAGCCAGATAGCCATAAAATCCGCCCGCAAACGAATCCCCCGCTCCAGTTGGATCAACGACCTCAGCCAACGGCAACGCTGGCGCGCGGAACGGATGCGAGATCTTTGTGTTGCTGAACGAGCGGTCGCTGAAAAACGCCGTAGCGCCGTACTCTCCATGCTTCACCACCAACGTCTTCGGTCCCATCGACAATACCTTCTCAGCACCCACAACGAGGTTGCGTTCTCCCGCAAGCATCCGCACCTCACCATCATTGATCAACAACACATCCAGATCGCGCAGAACCTTCGCCAGGTTCGCAGCATGATCGGCGATCCAGTAGTTCATCGTGTCGCCGCAAACCATCTTCACGTTCGACATCTGGCTGCGCACGCGCGCCTGAAGAACAGGATCGATATTCGCAAGGAACAGATATTCGCTGTCTTTATACACATCCGGAATCTTCGGCTCAAAATCCGCAAAGACGTTCAAATCGGTGCCTAGTGTCTGCGCTTCATTCAGGCTTCCAGTATAGGAGCCGGTCCAATGAAAGCTGAGCCCTTTAGCCCGTTCGATGCCGCGAGTATCGATGCCGCGGCGCGTCAGAACAGCCTCGTGCTCCGGCGTGAAGTCCTCTCCAACAACAGCAATCACGCGTACCTGCGTGAAGTAGCTGGCGGCAAGCGCAAAGTGAGTTGCAGCGCCGCCAAGGCAATGGTCTACAGCACCGGACGGCGTCTCGATGCTATCGAAAGCTACAGATCCTACTACGAGAATTGACATAGTCTCATTTCCAGAAATTTAGATTGTTGAACTTGTAAAAACTAAAACTTCGCCAGCCCTTACAAATACTTATCCAGCAGAAGAGAGAGCCTCTGCCGTGCTTCAGCAGGAATTACCTTGCGATCCGTGAGAATGGCATACTTCAGTGCATCCCCACACGCACACATCCTCTCCGTTGGCATCGCCGCAACGGCTGCCTTAACGACCTTTGCTGCGTTCTCCGCATTCTGATGCAGTACCGCCACAATTTGATCGACAGTCACATCGTCATGTCCTTCGCGCCAGCAGTCGTAGTCGGTCACCATGGCCATCGTCGCGTAGCAAATCTCCGCCTCACGCGCCAGTTTTGCCTCCTGCAGATTGGTCATTCCAATGACATCCGCTCCCCAGCTGCGATAGAGGTTCGACTCCGCACGCGTTGAGAACTGCGGGCCCTCCATGCAAACATAGGTCCCGCCTTTTTTTCCTACAACGTCGACCGCCGCACAAGCCTTCTCGAATACAGACGTAACCGTAGAACAAACCGGATCGCCAAAGGCCACATGCGCCACAATGCCCTCACCGAAGAAGGTCGAGACACGAGCAAACGTACGGTCAATGAACTGATCCGGGATCACGAAGTCGGTCGGCTTATGCTCTTCCTTGAGCGAGCCCACAGCCGACACAGAAAGAATGCGCTCAACGCCCAGGATCTTCATCGCATAGATATTGGCTCTGAAGTTCAACTCCGTCGGCAGCAAACGATGCCCACGCCCATGACGCGCAAGAAATACAACCTTGCGGCCTTCCAGTTCTCCCAGCACAAATGCATCCGACGGCTCACCAAACGGAGTCGATACCCGCTCTTCACGCACATTTGTAAGTCCCGGCATGGCATACAAACCGCTGCCGCCGATAATTCCAATCTCTGCCTTCTTCAAAATGCTTCGCTCCTGTAGTTGGGACTGCCGACGAATCGCTGCTCCAATGTTATCGATGCCCCATGAAAGTATATCGTTCCAGGCTGCTTGGCTTGATGGCGCCAAACGATGACAGCAGCGTCGACAGGCCCAGCGCTGTCTCGTGAGGCTGAGCTCCTGCAATCTGCATCGGTCCGCTCGATTGCACACTCGCGATGCTGTCCCGCAGCTTGCGCGCCAGCGGCAGGCTGAATCCCTCGCCTATGAAAACTCCCGTACCTGAAATCGACAGCAGCACATCACCCTCGCTTGTCGAATAGATCTGCTCGCTGTCATTCACTTCATCCTGCGTGCGCCGCACAACATTGGAATACTTACGCGGCACCTGCTCTGCATAGACCCGCAAAAATGAGCGCGCTGAATCCTCATTCTTCCACTGCGAATAATAGAGCAGCCCAATCGAAGCCGTTGACTCCTTCTCTGCCACCGTCACCGCAGACTTGCGTTGCGCGGCATAGTAGACGCCGCCATTCCACGCCGGAGCCAGCGCCGTCGCCATCTCGCGGCCGCCAAACAGCTCCGTCAAAATTCGCACATCCAGTTCACCCATCACACCCAGGTCATACGGTGTGTACTCCGCATCCAGCAGCGGATGAATGTCCGGCAATCGCAGCACAGGCACCGGCGCATGACCCATATATGCCTCGGGATGCATAATCTCAAAGCTCGACGACGGCGGATTTGCCAGCACGCCCGCAAACGCAGCCTGCCTTCCGCCCTTCACCAGTATCGCCTGCTCAAAGCTCAATCCCTCGCTGTAAGGAAACAACAGGGACTGCTGCAGCAGCAGCGGAGCCCGCGCCAATACAGGCGATCCGCTCGTATCCTCCACCGTGTCCTTCAACTTGTCTCCCAGCGCCGGAGCATCAGCCAGCGTCTTTCCCGTTGGTCGCAGCGTGTAGTCGATAAACACCGCCATCGCCTGTCCTTCAGCCACCGCGCTGCGAGCCGTCTCCGCCTCATCCACCAGCAGATGACGATTGTCATCCTTCATCGTGTGCGACATGTCGTTCAGACTGACATCCGACCACTTCGTCAGATCTACCTTCTGATCCTGCAGCGCATGCGTCAGCTCATGAGCCAGCACAGGCTTTTGTTCCTCCGGCTGTATCCAGCTCAGCAGATTCACCGTCTTTGTCTTGTTGTCGTAGAAGCCCGCGATCTGTTCGGTCAATAGCTCGACGAGAAACGGCCGCAGATGAAAGTCTCGATCCAGAAGACCAAACTTCTTCAACACAATCTCAGAGCGCTCCAGCCGCCGCGCGCCCTCATCCTCGTCAAATTTCACCTTCAGGTAGCGATTCACTTCATCGCGAGACAGCAGCTTGCGCTTCACACTATGTTCAATAGGCAGCTTGGTATCGCTGCTGACGAAGTTCAAAATCTCGTCGACAGAGCGAAACAATTCCTTCGCCTGTTCTTTCGTCATCGGCGCCTGATCGGCAGCCGTCGCCTTGTCCTGGCCAGACGCAGGACTCTGCCCCGCATGCGCCACGCTGGCAACCGACAGCAAAGCAGCTACCGCTACACGCATCACCCAGCTGCTACCCAATCCGCAAAGACCTCGCCGCAAATTCAACCTCGCAATCCACCGTTATAATCAAGTGTACGCAGAGTTCTCCGCGCCGTCCGCTATGACCCTCGTGACCCCCACGCCCCATCCCGAAACCATCGCCTCCCCAACGGCCCAGCTCGCCAACCTCCTCACAGGAGCTGGCATCTCCACCCTCGATCACACAGGCTGGATTCGCGTCACCGGAGAGGACCGCGTCCGCTGGCTCAACGGCATGGTGACCAACTCCATCCAGGATCTCAAGCCCGGCGACGGCTGCTACAACTTCATCCTCAGTGTCCAGGGACGCATCCAGGGCGATGCCTACATCTTCGCCGAACCCGACGCCCTCCTCATCGAAACAGCCTCCACCCAGCTCCCCATCCTGATGGCACTCCTCGACCGCTTCATCATCATGGACGACGTCGAGCTCGCCGACATCACCGGCACTCAATCCGGCCTGATCCTCTCCGGCCCCCAATCCGCATCCTTGTTGCAACAGATCGGCCTGAACGTCACATCGCTCGAAGAGTTGAAGCGTCACACGCTGTCCTGGAACTCGGCGGGAGTCACTGTAATCCACGCCTACAGCCCTTTGGTTCCTCACTTCGAACTTTGGACCGACGTTGCCACCGCAGCCAATCTCTCCAAAGCCCTCCTCGAAGTAGGCGCAACCCTCTCCGAACAGCAGAGCCGCGACTGGCTCCGTTTGCTCGAAGGAACACCCCTCTACGGCACCGACATCCGCGACCGCGAACTCCCTCAGGAGACCGCCCAGACTCGCGCCCTCCACTTCGCCAAGGGCTGCTATCTCGGGCAGGAGATCGTCGAGCGCATCCGTTCCCGCGGCAATGTCCACCGCGTCTTTCATGGCTTCCGCCTCGAAGGCACCTTACCCTCATCCGGCACGCTCCTCGAAGCTGACGGCAAGCAATCCGGCGAGCTCACCACCATAGCCGCAATCCCGTTACCCAACGGCAACACCATACAACTAGCCCTCGGATACGCCCGTCGAGAAGCACTCGACCGCGCGGTACCCTTGACCTACCCAGGCGGAGTCGCAACCCCTGTTTCCCTTCCATTTTCGCCAGTTGAAGCCTCCGGGCTGCAAGCTGCATCTGAACCTTCTGAAAGAGCGTGACCATGTCCGAACAAAACAAGCCCTTCGTCGTCACCGACCGCCGCAAGTTCACCATGGATGGCGATATTCGGCCCGACGCCGATCCATCCCCCGCAAAAGAGCGCCGCGAGCCCGCGCCTGTCGAGCCTGAGTCAAAGCCCGTCGCCGCCGAAACATCGCCTGAAGCCGCGGCAGCCACTCCGGAAAGCGATCTGCCTCCTCTCACCAGCGAGCAGATTGAGCAAGCCCGCCAGGCCTACCAGATGACCTCGGACCGCCTCGACACCGCCATCCGTGCGGCCAACCCCGGAGCCGACCATCCGCCCACCATGAGCTTCGACCAACTCGTCCAGTCCGTCTACATGACTGCGATCATGCAACTCGGCGGCGCGACCCCGGAAGGCCAGCAGCCTCAGGTAGACATCATTGGGGCCCGCCAAAGCATCGACATGCTCGGTGTGCTCGCCGAAAAGACCAAGGGCAACCTCACCCCCGAAGAGTCCCGCCTTCTCGAAAGCGCCCTCTTCGAGTTGCACATGGCCTTCCTCGAGATCACTCAGGCATTGGCTCGATCCGCCGCCGCCAAAGCTCCCGCCGGTCCTGGTCGCCCCGGCCCCGTCGGCCCCAGCATCGTTCGCTAAAGCATTTCTCCTGTGGTGTATAGCAGGGCTAGGGCGCATACGCCGTTTTTTTCCAACAAAAACGGCACTCGCAGAACTTGGTGGGATCGCAGAAACAGGAGAATGCTTTAAACGATGGAGGCGACCCTCACCTTTCTCGGCAGCGGCACCTCGATGGGCGTGCCCACGCTCGGCTGCGATTGTGCCGTTTGCGCCTCCGCCGTCTCACCCGGCGGCGGCTCACGCAACCGTCGCACCCGGCCTTCCATCAGCCTCCTCTACGACGGCCACACCGTCCTCATCGACACCGGCCCGGACTTCCACGCCCAGGCTATTCGCGAGGGCATTCGCCGCGTCGACGCCGTCCTCTACACCCACGGTCACGCCGACCACATCATGGGCTTCGACGACCTCCGTCCTCTCAGCTTTCACGTCAAAGGCGATCTCCCTGTCTACGCCGACGACACCACCGCGAAGGCCCTCGAGCGCATCTTCGAATACACCTTTCGCACCGAGGACCGCTATCCCACCAGCGCTCGCGTCCAACTTCACCGGATCGAACCCACGCCCGGTGCCGGTTTCGACCTCTTCGGCGCCTGCTTCCAACGCATCCCCGTCACCCACGGCCGCCAGCAGATCACAGGCTACCGGTTCGGCAGCGCCGCCTATCTCACTGACATGAGCGACATCCCCGACGAGAGCATCCCCCTCCTCCAGAACCTTGATGTCCTCATCCTCGACGCCCTCCGTCGCGACCCGCATTTCAGCCACTCGCACCTTGAGAAATCCATCGCCTACGTCGAAAAGCTCAAGCCGCGCCGTGCCTTCTTCACCCACATGAGCCACGACCTCGACCACGCCTCCACCGAGGCTGCTCTTCCACCGCACATCCGTTTGGCCTACGACGGCCTGCAGATTAAATTCGAGATTGCCTGATGAAGATCTTCCGCCAGCTCGCAGAGATCCCCAAAGATTTCGGCCCATCCATCGCCACCATCGGTAACTTCGACGGCGTCCATCGCGGCCACCAGTGGGTCATTGCGGAGGTCGTCTCCCGCGCGCGCTCTCTCGGCATCCCCTCCATCGCCATCACCTTCGATCCCCACCCCGCCCGAGTCCTGCACCCTGACTCAGCCCGCCCGCTAATCACACCCCTCGCGCAAAAGCTCTCGCTCCTCGAAGCCACCGGCCTCGACGCTCTCCTCATCCTTCCCTTCACCACCGACCTCTCGCGCAAGTCCGCCCGCTCCTTCGCCACCGAAGTCCTCCAGCAGACCCTCCACGTCACCGAGCTTCACGAAGGCGAAAACTTCCGCTTCGGTTACCAGGCCGAAGCCGACATCGAAAGCCTCGAAACTCTTGGTCATGAGTTGGACTTCAAAGTCCGCGTCTACACCCCACACAGCCTTCGCGGCCAGCCTATCTCCTCCAGCCGCATCCGTACGCTTCTCGCCCAGGGCGACGTCAGCCACGCACGCGCCCTTCTCGGTAGCCCCTTTTCCATCGCATCCACCCCAGCCTCCGGACGCGGCTACGGCACCCGCTACACCGTCCCCACCATCAATCTCGCACCCTATACCGAACTTCTCCCTGCCAACGGCGTCTACATCACCTCGCTGACCATCGGCACAGGTCCCTCCAGCGAGACCTTCAATGCCGTCACCAACATCGGCAACCGCCCCACCTTCGGCGCAGACTCCTTCGCAGTCGAATCCCACCTGCTCAACTTCCACCCCATCGATCTCACGGAGCAGACACCCCTCACCCTCACCTTCCTCAAGAGGCTACGTCCTGAAATGCGCTGGCCCAACCCTGAAGCCCTCCGCGAGCAGATAGGCCGCGACGTCCGCCGTGCACAGCGCTACTTCAGTTTGTGTCGGACGGTGGCTTCGCAACACCCTTCCGCACATCCTCAGGCTTTACTGGCACCACATCATCCTTAGCCGGGCTGACTGGTTTCGCAACCGCCTTCGGTCGAGCCACCTCACCACTTTTCCTCTCAACCGGAGCCGCCGTATCCGCCGGAGCGGCATTTGAAATCCCAGCCTTAGGCGCGCCGCTATTGACCGCAGGAAGCGTAGAAGTATCCGGCTCCTCTTCATCGGGAATCTTCGACGCCGGCTTCACATCTTCCGCCCTGCTCATAGGGACATCCAGCACCTTCTTTGGCGCACCCTCTGCCGCAAAGGTCTCATTCGGCTTATCCGCGATCGCCACCCGCATAAAATCCATCCACATCGGCAGTGCAGCGCGTGCACCCGTCTCCTTCTCCCCCAGCGACTGTCGGTCATCGAACCCAATCCACGTCCCGCAGGTAATCGAAGGCGAAAAACCAATAAACCACGCATCCGTATAGTCGTTGGTCGTTCCGGTCTTCCCTCCCAGCGGATGTTTCAACTGCGACGCCGCCGCCCCCGTTCCCATCCGCACCACCGCCTGTAGCAACTGCATCATCGTGCGCGCCGTCTCCACCGAGACCACCTCCGTCACCTCGGTCGGCTTCTGGTCAAACGGCAATCCATCCGCCTGTGTCACCTTGCGAATATAGTGCGGCTCAATCCGAATCCCATCATTCGGAAACACCGTGTAAGCCCCCACCTGCTCATACAGTGTGATATCCGCCGCCCCGATCGCCACCGGCAGAAACATCGGCAGATCGCTCGTAACTCCAAAGCGCCGCGCCGTCTCAATCACCTTCCGAATCCCCACATGCGCCGCCAGCCGCAGCGCCGGAATATTTCGCGACTCCGCAAACGCATTGATCAGCGTCATCGCACCCTTATACCCGGCCTCATAGTTGTGCGGCGTATAAGGTCCGCTCGGCGTAGGAAACGTCGTCGGAGCATCCATCACGATATCCGTCGGCTTCATCCCTGCTTCAATGGCCGTCGTATACACATAAGGCTTGAACGATGACCCCACCTGCCGCTGCGCCTGTGTCGCCCGGTTGAACTGCGAGAGCGCAAAATCCCGCCCTCCCACCATCGCCAGCACCTCGCCATCAGAGTTGTTCACCGCCATCATCGAAGCCTGCACACCCGAATCCTGCTCAAGCGAAGCATGGAGCACACTATCGGCTCCACTACCATCCAGCTTCAGATAAACAACGTCGCCGTTCCGCAGAAAGCTGTCGCCATCCACATTCTCCGTCCACTTCCAATCTTCCGGAGTCAACACAACCTTCTGTGCACCCAGCTTCACCTCCACCCGCTTCGGCGAAACCTCCGTCACCACTCCATGAACGTACGTCCCCTTTTCCATCGGCTGTATCCAGTCTGGATGCTTGTAGCTCTCCACATCCATGCCACCCAGCACGACATTTGCCAACCCGCCCTTCCATCCATGCCGTCGCTCATAGGTTGCCGTACCATCCAGCACAGCCTTGTTCGCCACCAGTTGCAGGTTCAGGTCCAGCGTCGTATACACTCGCAGCCCCGCGCCATGCACCTCTTCGACGCCATACTCCTTCTCCAGTTGCCGCCGCACCTCTTCCACAAAATAAGGAGCCACGCTGTTCGGTGCCGACTCGATATGCAATCCCAACGGAGCCGCCATCGCCGCATCCGCCTGTTGTTGTGTAATCTTGCGGTCGCTCAGCATCTCGCTCAGCACCAGATTCCTTCGCTTCAACGCCCGCTCCGGATAGCGCACCGGCGAGTAGTACTCCGGGCCCTTAGGCAGCGCAGCCAGCAAAGCCGCCTCCGGAAGCGTCAAATCCCTCACATGCTTATTGAAGTAGTATTGTGATCCCGCCTCAAACCCATACGTCCCCCGGCCCAGGTAAATCTGGTTCGCATACAGCGCAAAGATCTGTTCCTTCGTAAATCGCCGCTCAATCTGCATCGACAGGATGACTTCCTGGATCTTGCGCCCATACGTCTTCTCCGACGAAAGAAACAGATTCCGCGCAAGCTGCATCGTAATCGTCGACGCACCCTGAGCCCGCCCTTTCGCATGAAGATCGCGGTACGCCGCACCCACGGCCCGCACCAGGTTCACACCCCAGTTACGCTCAAAGCTCTTATCTTCAATCGAAATAATCGCCTGCCGCAGCACCAGCGGAAAATCCGAATACGGCACCACTACGCGCCGCTCCAGTGCAAACGATCCGAAGACCTTGCCATGAACATCCAGCAATTCCGTTGTTGTATTAGGACGATACCGCGCCAGGTCTTCCATCTGCGGCAGGTCGATCGAATACACCACCATCAACCCGCACATCGCACCAAACACAGCAGACAGGCCCAGCAGGATAAAAAACGTAACCCGCCTCGCGATCCTGCGACTCGGATAATCCGGCCCGTTCAGTGTCGCGCGACGAACGACCTGCCGCCACTGCGGTTCAGCTTCAACCTCAGGAGTCTCGGTTTCGCGGTGGAATAATGGCTGCACTGCCCTCTCACAATAGCACGCATCATCCTGCAGTTGGGCAGACCAGAGTGCCATCGTTCAAGGGCGAATCATTCGTGCAATCAGGTCTAAGCGGCCTTGCTCTTCAACAGATCGAGCGCCTTCGTCAGCTGATCGTCAACCGTGACGCTTGGCTTCTGCGGCGCAGTCTGATCATGTTGAATCGTTGAAGCCTGATCATCAGCCGCCTCATCATCGGCGCTAGCGCCATCATCGGTATTCGAAGCCACCAGCATGCCCGGGGTCACGCCCTCATCCTGAATCTTCTTACCCGAGGGCGACTCATACTTCGCAACCGACAAAATCAACGCCGCGCCATCCGGCAGCTCAAACGTCTTCTGCTGCGCACCCTCGCCAAACGTCTTTTCACCGACAAGGTCCGCACGCTTGTTATCCAGCAGAGCCGCAGCAACCAACTCACCCGGTCCAGCCGTTCCGCGATTCACCAGAACCACCACCGGCGACGTCGCATTGATCGACTTCGAAGCATCCGCCGTAAACGTCTGTTTGTCCACCTTCTGCCCTTCCAGCATCGCAATCGTGCCGGACTTCAGGAAGAAGTTCGCCAACCGAGTTGCCTCTGCCATATCGCCCGCAGCAACATCGCGCAGATCGAGCAGCACCTTCTTGTTGCCCGCCTTAGGCATAGCCTTCAGCTTGGCCTCCACTTGCTGCACATGCTCGTGATCCAGAACACCCGGCTTCAGATACAGAATCGACGAGTTCTCATACATCGTCTCCGACACCGGCGGCAGAATCGACGCCACTCGCGTCATCGAAATCTTCTCCGGCGTAGCCTTACGCGGCCGCACAACCGAAACCGTTAACTCGCTACCCGGCTGTCCTTCCAGCAAAAGTTGAATCATCGCCAGGGAAATGTCACGCGTATCCTGCCCGTTGATCGCCTCGATAATGTCGCCGTCGTTCAAATTCGCTTTATCCGCCGGGCTTCCTGGCACAACCGAAACCACGGTGGCATATCCATAACGCTTCGACACATTGATGCCCACCTGCGCCTTGCCACCCTTGCCAGCCTTATAGGTCTTGTAATCCTCCGGCGTCAGATAGCTCGAATCCGCATCCAGCGACTCCAACAGTCCGCGCAGCGCGCCATTCGTCACCGCATTGATGTTCGGCTCTTCAACATAGTCCGTCTGGATGTGCCGCAACACCTCGCTGTACACATTGATCTGGCGATACGCGCCATCCTGCGGCTCCGACGCCGCACTCACGCCACTCGAATTCACGCCAAGGAAAACGGTCAGTACCAGAACAACCGACACGACGAGCAGAAGGATCTTTGTAATCTTGGGCATAAGTTCGAACGATCTCCAGGGACAGCTTAGGCAAGCTTCGCCAACTAGGGTTAGACGCACCCCACGGGTAAAATGATACTCTCGTACGAAGATTGCGCGATACCCAGCACTCTACAACATTGGTGGCGGTGGGCAGAATCGAACTGCCGACCTACGGGTTATGAGTCCGTCGCTCTAACCATCTGAGCTACACCGCCGATGTGTGTATGACTGCGCCCATGAGTGTCACGCGAGCACAGGAGAATCGCCGCGGCACAGCCAGTTCCAATCATACTTGATTCCGGCCAGCTCGAAAAGCAGCCGCCCATCATTCTCTGCGTCATCCCAGCCCGCCTGGCTTCCACGCGCCTTCCCCGCAAAGTTCTCCGCTCCATCGCCGGAAGACCAATGCTCTCATGGGTCTACGAGGCCGCAAAAGCCTGCCCTCAACTCTCGAGCGTCCTCATCGCCACCGACTCCGCAGAGGTCGCCGATCTCTGCCGCGCCAACAGCTGGCCCTTCCAGCTCACCTCACCCGATCTCCCCAGCGGCACCGACCGTGTCCACGCAGTCGCCCAGCACATCCACGCCGACATCTACGTCAACATCCAGGGCGACGAACCCCTCCTCAAACCCGAACACATCACCGCCCTCCTCCGCCCCTTCACCTACCCCCAGGTCGAAGTCTCCACCCTCAAAGTCCGCTGCACCCCCGGCAACATCACCAACCCCAACGCCGTAAAAGTAGTCACCGCTGCCGACGGTCGCGCCCTCTACTTCTCCCGCGCCACCATCCCCTACGACCGCGACAACGCCAACCCGGATTACTGGAAGCACATCGGCCTCTACGCCTACCGCAAAGCCCCCCTCAACCGCTTCCCCACCCTGCCCATCAGCGCACTCGAACAGATCGAGCGCCTCGAACAACTCCGCTTCCTCGAAAACAACATCAACATCTACGTCGAATCCACCGACTACGACACCATAGGCGTCGACACCGAAGAAGACCTCAAACAAGTCGAAGCCCTCCTCCAGTCCTCATAATCTCCAAAACGAACGACGCCCCACCACTACTTCGACTCTTGCGCCGGCAGGCGAAACATCACAAACTCCGCCACCCGCATAGCAGCCGGCGGATCCAGATTAGCTAACGCGACCACGACATACCTGGAATCAAGACACATCTGCAACTCGCCATTCATTCCTGGCGAACCGCCACCATGCCCTACGCACTTCGAGCCATTCACCATCATCTCTTCAAAACCGTACGCATAGTGTGCATCCCCGCCCGGCATCGCAACCTTACCCGTCGTTAGTAACTCTGTGTAGTGCGGATTCAGCAGCTTATTGCCCCTCAACGCATTCGCAAAGGCCGCCAGATCGCCCACCGTCGTATATCCCCCGCCAGCCGACGTGCCGCGATACGGCAGAAAATCCGTATTCGGATGCCACTTACCTGCCCCCATCCTCGTGTAGCCCACGCTGAGGTCCGCAACCGCCTGCCCCTCCGGCTCAGATCCGGTCGAAGTCATTCCCGCAGGCCTATATATGTGCTCCTGCACATAGTCGTAATAGCTCTGCCCACTCACCTTTTCAATCACGTTCCCCAACAACAAAAAACCATAATTGCTGTACTCAAAACGGCTGCCCGGCTCGAACCTCACCGGACGGCTGCCATACAGCTTTACATAGTCTTCATGCGTCTTCAGTTCCAGTCGATGCTTGTCGAACTCCGGACCGAAGAAATCCCCCGTTCCACCCGTATGGCTCAGTAACTCGCTGATCGTCACCTTCGCAGCCAGATCCTTATTCGGATAATCGGTCAGATACTTCCCCAATGGATCGTCCGGCCCAAGCTTTCCCGCCTGCGCCAGTTGCAATATCGCCACAGCGGTAAACATCTTGTTCATCGACCCAATCCGAAACCGCGTCTTCACCGTGTTGGGTATCTTGCGTTCTCTGTCCGCCAGTCCATAAGCCTGCGTAAAGACCGGCTTGCCATCCTTCACAATCAGCACGGCGCCCGCAAACTTGTCGGCAGCCACACTCTCATCCACTCGCTTGCGAAGCGCGGCAATCAGTTCGGCATTGCTCATGTGCGGCACAGCAAACTCCGTCGGGTGCCCAATCGGCCGCATCTCCATCTTCACAATGCGATGAGGTGCATCAGCTTCAACCTCCAGCGTGACCTGCCCAAACATATCCGAGTCCCGCTCCCGCATCTGTGCCGTTACTTTCGTCGCGCCATCATCGGAGAATTTCTTCGCTTCGAAGCCACCCGTATTCTCCCGAACCCGCCAGTCCTGATCGGCATGCCCCGCTCCCGAAGGAAAATTCTTCTGCAGATACTCCCGATAGACCTCTCTGTCATCGCCATTAAACGCAGCCAGCCACTGTTTAAACTGCTCACGTGCAGGCGTGTCCGCACTCTGCGCCTGCGCGGAAGAAAAGACAGACAGAGCAAGAAACAATGTTTGAATCGCTCTCCTGCCCCTTCCGCTGGTCCACCTTCTAACCTGTGGCCTCTTCGGTCCAAAAGACAGATGCTTCAATATCCACGCGGCCAGCCTCGCTGACTTGATCGGTTTCATGCAAGCTCCTCTCCCAAATACAGCAATCCATTCCACAACTCGCCCAGAACCCGGCGGGTCTCCCGGATGGAACCGAGACCGTGCTCGGTCATGCGAAAATACCGCTTTGCCCTGCCTCCACGTACTGACGCCGATTCCCCGAGACGGGACGCAACAAGACCCTTCAGCTCCAACCGGCCCAACGCAGCATAGACGCTTCCAACCGAAACCTCGCGACCACGCACATCGACAGTTCTCTGGACAAGGGCACCCCATACATATCGTCCCCTAGACGAAGAATCGCAAGCAGGGTCATCAGTTCGAACTCGCCGAAATAGTTATGTTCTCTTATTTATTCAATATGCATGAAGAAATAGAAATCAGCCGCATCTTTGTCAAGTCAAAAAGCAAAAGCCCGGACAAATGCCCAGGCCTTCTTAGGTCTTATCTATCGCAACCTTAGTCAATCACACAGGCTCAAAGCAAAGCTCCAACTCCTCAACCCCCACCTTCACCCTCAATCCTTCCAACGAAGCCACAATCCAATCCGTCTCCCGCAACTCCTCCTCCGTGTGCGTCCCCAACACCCCGAGCACCCGGCATCCCGCCGCCTTCCCCGCCCCCACACCCGACGGCGCATCCTCCACCACAATGCACTCCTCCGCCCGAAAGCCCAGCAACTCCGCCCCTCGCCGATAGGGCTCCGGATCCGGCTTCCCCTTCACCACCATATCGCCGCTGATGATTCTCTCCGGCACCGGCAGCCCCGCCACCTTCAGCCGCCCGAGCAGCAGTCTCTTCGTAGCCGAAGTCACAATCGCCCACCGTTCCTGAGGAAGACTCTCCAGCAGCTCTTTCACCCCCGGCAGCACCTTCAGGTCCTCCGTATCTTCAATCTCCATGTCCTCGATGACGCGCAGCCCCTCCTCTACATCGATGTCCGGCCGCAGCTGCTTGATAATGTCGATCGCTCGCACCCCATGCGGAAACTCGAACAGATTCGCATTCGGCACGTCATACATCTCGCACCACCGCCGCCAGCACCGAACTACCGACCCGATGGAGCTAACCAGCACACCATCCATGTCGAACAACACACCCTTGGTTTCAATGCAGATCGGTTCCGAGATCAATTCGCTCAAGCCGCACTTCCTTGCAGTACAAACTTCTGTGCCGCCTCAAGAACCCGCGCAACAGACTCCGTCGAACAGCTCTCGCAATAAACCCGCAGCAACGGCTCAGTCCCCGAAGCGCGCAGCAACAGCCATGTCTCCGCCGCATTCGCCTTCGCCGTACAGTCTGGATTCTCAAGAAAGAATTTGATGCCATCCAGCGTCTCCATCCGCAGCACCTTCATCCCCGCAAAGTCGGCCACCCCAGCCCTCGCCCGCGCAATCGCACTCTGCTTCAACTCCTCGTCAATGTGCATATCCACGCGGCCATACTGATGCTCGCCAAACTCATCCTGTAACGCCTGGACCAACTGCCCCAGCGTCTTCTTCTCATCCGCCATCACATTCGCCAGCAACAGCGAGTTCAGCATTCCATCCCGCTCAGGCAGATGCCGGCTGATCCCCACCCCACCCGACTCCTCGCCGCCAATCAGAATCTCTTTCTCCAGCATCAGGTCGCACACATACTTGAACCCGATCCCATGTTCATTCAGCGGCCTCCCATACTTCGCCGCAATCCGGTCAATCATCTTCGTCGTGTTGAACGCCCGCGTCACCTCACCCGGCCACTGCTTCTTCTCAATCAGCCACTTCAGCAACACCGAAAAAATCTTGTGCGCATCCACCACATTGCCATGCTCATCCACCGCTCCAATGCGGTCCGCATCGCCATCCGTAATCAATCCCGCATCGCACTTCTCTGCGACGACCGCCTCCTGCGTCGCCTTGATATGCGGCAGAATCGGCTCCGGATTGATCCCCGGAAACGCCGGGTTGATCTCATTCCGAATCTCCACAAATGGAATTCCGGCCCGTGTAAATATCCCCGCCAGCACCCCACGTCCGGCCCCATACATCACATCGACCAAAAACTTATATCCCGAAGCCTTGATCGCATCCAGATCCACAAACCGGGCAATCGCCGCAATGTACTCCGGATTGAAATTAACTTCCTCCACCTTCGCGAGCTCAGCGGCCTGTGGCAGCGCCTTCTCCAGATATCCCTCAATCGCCGTCATAATCGAAGGCTTCCCCGACCCGCCATAGCTGGCCTTGTACTTCACCCCATTCCACTCCGCGGGATTATGGCTCGACGTAATCATCACGCCACCCGCGGCCTTCCGTTCCCGCACCGCATACGACAGCGCCGGCGTAGGCGTAATCTCCTTCGCCATCGTCACCGGAATTCCCGCACCCGCCATCACTTCAGCCACCACCTTCGCAAACGACTTCGACCCGAACCGCGTGTCATACCCTATACACACACCCGCGGCCGCATCTTCATTCGCCAGCACATAGTTCGCAATCGCCGCCGCAGCTACCCGCACATTGGCATAGGTAAAGTCATCGGCAATAATGCCCCGCCATCCATCTGTGCCGAACTTCACTACCGTCTTCGTCTCTGCCATAGCTCCCCTAAACCAGATCTTCCCGGCCCGCACTCTTCAACTCTGCGACCACCTTGCCCACATCCTGCGACCGTTCCCTTGTCGTAATCAGCAAAGCATCCTCGGTCTGCACCACCACCAGGTTGCACACCCCAACCAGCGCCACCGCCTTCCCCGGCGCATAAACATAGTTCCCGCATGAATCGATCACCACGTGATGAGAATCACTCTCATCGAACACATTCGCCAGCGACGCTTCCTCCGGCGGACACCCTGCCGAATGTTCATGCAGCGCATCCCAGCAACCCAGGTCGTTCCAGCCAAAATCCGCAGGCAGGCAATAAATCTCTGACTTCCCTTCACCCTTCAACGATCGCGGCTCGAGCACCGCATAGTCGATGCTGATGTTCTCGCATTGCGGATACATCTCCGCGAACACCTCCGCGAACTCCTGCGTCCCATATGCTGCTGCAATTTTTTCAAGCAGCGGAGCCATCCCCGGACAGTGCTCCCGAACCGCTCCCGTCAGCGTACGTGCGCTCCACAAAAACATCCCGCTGTTCCAGCAGTAATTGCCGGAGGCAACAAACTCCTTCGCCAGCTCCAGCTTCGGCTTCTCCGTAAACCGCTTCACCCGCCGCACCGCGATACCGTCTCCCGGCAAAGTCGCAGCATCCACCACCGCGCCTTGCTCAATGTATCCATATCCGGTCTCGGCCCGGGTCGGCGGCACTCCAAGAACAACCATCCTCTCGCCGCTCGCCGCCAGCTTCACACCCGCGCGAATCACCTCCGCAAATCGCGCGTCATCCTTCACCACATGGTCCGAAGGAAACACCCCAATCACCGTATCCGGCTCACTCTTCTCCAGCAGAAACGCCGCCAGCGCACACGCCGGGGCTGTATTTCTCGCTGCAGGCTCGCTCAGAATCTGCTCTTGCGGCACCTCCGGAAGCTGCTCCTCGATCAGATCATCCAGCAGATCATTGGTGATCACCCAGACGTCGCTTGGATCGGCAATTCCTTTCAGCCTGTCCACCGTCTGTTGAATCATCGTGCGAGCCCCATTCAGCGCCAGCACCTGCTTCGCCCGCGATCTCCGGCTTCTCGGCCAGAACCGCGTCCCGCTTCCACCTGCAAGAATCACCGGAGCAAACCTTTGCTCCGACCGACTACCATCAATGGGCATACATCTCCTTTAACAGAAAGGACCGCACCGTTCCTTCGGCTGCGGCCCTCCGTCAAATCAGTTTGTTAGCCAAGCGTTGCAAAGTAGTCACGCATCCGCTTCACACCTTCGTCCACCACATCGTGTGAAACTGCGTACGACAACCGAATATGCTCATTCGTTCCAAACGCCTCGCCCGGCACCACAACCACATGCGCCTCGCTCAGCAGCTTCGCAGCCAGGTCCGAGGCCGACTTCACCCCGCCCTTGCCGATAAAGTTCTTCACATTCGGATACACATAGAACGCGCCCTGCGGCACCGTGCACGTCAGCCCGGGAATCGTCTCAAACCCCTTCAGAATCTGGTCCCGCAGCTTGATGTAGTCCGCACGCATCTCCGCCACGCACTCCTGCGATCCGCTCACCGCCGCAATCGACGCCCGCTGCACCATGCTCGCCGTATTCGACGTGCTCTGTGACTGCAGCTTGCTCATCGCCGCAATAATCGCCTTCGGACCCAGTGCATATCCCGCTCTCCAGCCCGTCATCGCATACGTCTTCGACAGCGAACCCAGCACCACCACATGCTCCTTGCAGTCCGTAAACGACCCGCCGCTCACAATGTGCCCCGTAAAGTTCAGGTACACATAGCACTCATCCAGCAGCACAAAAATCCCGCGCTTGTGCGCCAGCCGGACGATCGCTTCAAGATCCTCCGGCGACACCACTGCCCCCGAAGGATTTGACGGCGTGTTCAAAACAATCGCCTTCGTCTTCGGCGTAATCGCGTCTTCAATCATCTTCGCCGTTACTCGGAAATTCTCCCGCTCATCCGACTCCACCGGCACAACAATGCCGCCCGCATACTGAATGATGTCCTTGAACGAAACCCAGTACGGCACCGGCAGAATCACCTCATCGCCATGGTCCACCAGCACCTGGATCGCGTTGAACAGCGCCAGCTTTCCACCCGTCGTAAACACGCACTCGTCCGGCGTATAGTTCGACGCAAAATCGCACGCATGACGATCCACAATCGCCTTCCGCACCTCAGGAATACCGGCGACGTTCGTATACCGCGTAAAGTTCTTCTCAATCGCATCAATCGCCGCATCTTTGATATGCCGCGGCGTTGCAAAGTGCGGCTCTCCCGCACCAAAGTCCGCCAGGTTCACACCCTCGGACTTCAACTTCAATGCCGCAGCCGTAATAGCCATGGTTGCCGACACTTCAATGCGGCCAATCCGGTCCGCGAATACCTTCGTAGCAGTTGCCGTTACGCTCATACCTCTAGTGTGTCAGATTTACCTCCCGAGATAAAGCGCCACCGAAATCCGGATCGACCCCCACCCCTCCAGACTTCAAAAATCCCCTCTTCCGAAAAATACCTCTCCCTAAAAAATTCGGCCCGTTAACCTCCATACGTGTTGACATCCTACCCATCCACTCTATATATGTTGAAAAACAACAGGAGTAGAGAAATGGGAGAAGGCAAATCGGATGTTCTGCAGGGCACGCTGGACCTTATGATCCTCAAGACCCTTGAGTCCATGGAGTCATTACACGGCTACGGCATTGCACGCCGCATCGAGCAGGTCAGCGCAAACACACTCTCTCTCAATCAGGGAACCATCTATCCAGCCCTCCTGCGCCTCTTGCAGCGAGGTTGGATCAAGGCCGAATGGGGCATATCCGAGACCAACCGCCGCGCTAAGTTCTACTCACTCAGCCGTATCGGCCGCAAGCAGATTGAACAGGAAACCGAAAACTGGGAACGCATCGCCTCAACCATGGCGCGCTTCCTCGCGACAACGGATTAGGAGCCGAAGATGGATTGGGTACGCATTCTGCTAAGCCGTTGTGCAGCTCTCTTCCGCAGACAACAGCTGGATCACGACCTCGACGAAGAACTGCGCGCTCACGTCGACCTCGCCGTCGAAGAAAATCTGAAACGCGGCATGACCACTGAGCAGGCCCGAACCGCAGCCCTCCGCGAATTCGGTGGCTTCACGCAAATTCAGGAGCAATACCGGATCCAGCGCAGCCTGCCTTTCCTCGAAACGCTTGCTCACGATATCCGCTTCGGCTTTCGCCAGCTACGTAAATCGCCCGGCTTCACCAGTACCGCTGTCCTAACCCTCGCCCTTGGGACCGGAGCGACCGCGGCCATGTTCAGCGTGGTAGATGCCGTCGTTCTTCGTCCTCTGCCGTACAACAATGCAGACCGCATCGTCAGCATCAAGCCCTATTCTGCCTCCAGCTACTGGCAGACGACCTCATGGCCCGGATATCTCGACATGAGAAAACTGAACGAGTCCCTCCACTCCCTCGCCGGATACGCGCCCTACTGGGGCATGACCTTGAAAACGGGCAGCCAGACGCAATACGTCCACGTCACTCAGGGCACAGACAACTTCTTCGACATCTTCGGCGTGCAGCCTCTCCTTGGACGTACCTTCCTGCCGGGCGAAGATAATCCAGGCAAAAATAACATCGTCGTTCTCAGCTACGAGATATGGCGGCAAACCTTCAACGCAGACCCCCACATCGTCGACAAGGTCGTCAACCTCGACGGCAGTCCCTATTGGTCATCGGAGTCATGCCAGCCGGTTTCCGCTTTCCACTGACCGAACCAAATCTCGTCTATATCCCAGTGCACGTCCGGCCGAATTGGACTAATTCATGGCAAGATCATTGGCTGCAGACCATCGGCCGTTTGAAGCCGCAGACCTCGATTCAACAGGCCCAGGCAAACATGACCCACGTCATGCAGGAGATCGGCACCCAGCATCCCAACTCAGACAATGGCCGAACCGTACAACTCGTCCCCATCTCCGCAGCCCTGCACGGGGACAACGAACTCTCTGAGGTCTGGGTCATGCTGGGCGCAGTCCTCGCCGTGCTTCTAGTGGCATGCGTCAACGTTGCGGGTCTTTTGATGGCCCGCGGTGTCGCACGCGAGCGCGAGATGGCCCTGCGTGTCGCCATCGGCGCAGCACGCGGCAGGCTCATCCGACAGCTACTCGTGGAGAACGCCCTCCTGGGCATACTCGGCGCGGCAGCAGGCCTTCTACTCGCCGCCGGTCTGCTCGCCGTCATGAAAGCCTTCCTGGTTCATGCCTTCATGCGAGGCGCAAATATCCACCTCAACCTCACCGTCATCGCCGTCACCATGGCTGCAGGATTGCTCTCAAGCATCGGAGCCGGCCTCATTCCCGCCTGGCGCGCCGCAAAGTCGGACCCCAACCACGCTCTCAAATCCGGAATCACGACCGGAGCCACTCGCTATCAGCACCGTCTCCGCGCCGGCTTCGTCGTCACTCAAATAGCGCTGTCTCTCGTCCTTGTCCTTCTTTCCGGCCTTCTGCTCCTCACCCTGCGGCGTATGTCGCAGACCGACTTCGGTTTCAATCCCAAAAACCTTCTCATCCTTGGAGTAAATATCCCCGCCGGAGATTACAAAGGGCGCGATTTCGTGCAGGAGCTCATGACGCCGCTGGAAGAACGAACACAAGCCATCCCCGGAGTTCTTGCGGCCGGATTCATCGATCAGCCTCCCGTGCTGGGCTACGGATCCGACACAACGATGCAGCTCGTCGGCCAGCCCCCCGATCCCCCAGATCGCGAACGGCTCGTGGAAAGCAGAACTCTCACCCCCGGTTACTATGCCGCGCTCGGTCTGCCCATCAGGGGCCGCAGTTTTTCCCCACAGGACACCCCTGACTCCCAACCCGCTGTCATCGTCAATGAAGCCTGGGTCAAGGAATTCCTGACACAGAAGCAAGACCCTCTGCTCCAGACCTTTCGAGCCACTCCCAGCAACATTGCCATCGCAGGCGTCGTACGGGACGTCCGGCAAAATCTCTCAGAACCGGCCCGTCCCCAGATTGATTCTTCATTCTCCCAGCTGTCTCAGAAAACGCAGCAGAATATCGGCTCGCTCAGTGTGTGCCTGTTCATACGCACCTCCGTGCCGCCACTCAGCATCATTCCGCAGCTCAGAAACGCTTTGCACGATGTCGCCCCAACCATCGCCTTTCAAACCCCATCGACCATGGAAGACTTCCTCGACGACGCACTCGTAACAAACCGCATGGAGAGCTGGCTCTTCGGAATCTTCGCTGGGATAGCAGTCTTACTGGCGGTGGTAGGGATTCACGGCCTGCTGATGCAGGAAGTCTCCAGTCGAACCCGCGATATCGGCGTTCGACTGGCCCTCGGTGCAACCCGCGCCGGAATCGCACAGATGATTCTCACCCGCATCACAGCACTGCTCGGCATCGGCCTGGGAGCAGGAATCCTTATGACGCTCCTCTTGCGCCGCATTGTCGCCAGCGTCGTCACAATGGAATATGGCCGCGACGGCCTTGTAATCGCCGCGCTCATAGCATTGCTCGCAGTTATTGGCCTGTTGGCTGCTCTCGTCCCAACTCGCCGCGCCACCTCAATCGATCCCATTCAAGCTCTAAGAACGGAGTAGGACCAGAAGCCATCCTTGACATCCGGCCCGTCAGACGGGGACGGCTGTCTCACCTTTCAGCAGTCGAAGTACGGCCTCATCTCATTTATTTAGAATACTTTGCGCAATTAATATGGAGGGGGACACCTACACCCGCCCAGGCACCTTAGCCTTCAACCGCTCCACCACCAGCGGCGGAACCAGCGCCGTAACATCCCCACCCAGCTGAAAAACCCCTTTGATCAGCCGCGAGCTCACATACGTATACTTCTCCGCCGGCATCATAAAAAGCGTCTCCAGCTCCGGATCCAGCTTCCGGTTCATCATCGCCATCTGAAACTCGTACTCATAGTCGCTGATAGCCCGAATCCCCCTCAACACGGCCTTCGCCCCTTGTTGCCGCGCAAAGTCCACCAGCAGCCCGTTGAACGTCGTAACCGACACATTCCCAAATCCCTGCACGGCCTCGGCGATCATCTCCTCGCGCTCCGGAACCGTAAACAGCGGTGTCCCCTTCTCCGAGTTGCGCAGAATCGCAACCACCAGCTCATCCACAATCTTCGCGCCACGCGCAATCAAATCCAGATGACCATTGGTCAGTGGATCAAACGTCCCCGGATAGATAGCCTTTACCGTATGCATCATCAGCAGCATACCTTTTTCCTCTGAAAAAAATCCCCCATCTTGTAGTCTTCCCGCTATCCCTCACGTCTGTCCTCATAGCAGATGGAACCTCACCACGGAGATCCGGTCGCACTAGAAACCATGCCCGCTCACGCCGCCATCTCGGACGTCCTCACCGCAACCGACCAGGCCCCCGTCACTCCCTTCGATGACCTGGCCTCCGTCGTCTCCCTTTACGAGCAGCGCATCTTCCGCTTCCTCCTCGTCTCCACCCGCGACAGCGACATCGCCCAGACCCTCACCCAGGAGACCTTTCTCCGCGCCTGGACCTCCCGCACCTCCTTCCGCGAAGACTGCTCCATCTCCACCTGGCTCATGCGCATCGCCCTCAATCTCCTCCGCGACCACACCCGCACCCAGCGTTTCCGCTTCTGGAAGCGCGCCTCGGCTGCTGCAGTCGACGTCTCCGATGTCTCCGAACACATTCCCAACCGCGACAGCTCCCTCGAAGACCGCTTCATCGCCAGGGAGCAGCTCGCCATCATCTGGGACGCCGTAGCCCAGCTCTCCCAGCGCCAGCGCACCATCTTCCTCCTCCGCTTCGTCGAGGAGCTTGACCTCTCCGAGATCGCCTCCACCACCGGCCTGCCCATCAGCACAGTCAAGAGCCATCTCTACCGCGCTCTCGCCATCATCCGGGCTCGCCATACTTCTACGCTCAAGGACACCCTATGACCCCCCATCTCACTCACGAGCAACTCTGCGACATGGTCCTCGCCCGCTCCCCGCATCCCCTCAGCAGCGACTTCGCCGCCCTGCAGAATCATCTCGCCGCTTGCCCTTCCTGCGCCACGGAGCTGGCCAACCTTCGCACCTCGCTTGCCCTCTTTCGCGAAGCCTCGGTCTCTTACTCGCATCAGCGGCAGCTCATCCAGTTCTCCAACATCCCAGCTCGGTCCAAAACCATCGTTCAACCCATCTACTGGGCCGCTGCTGCTATCCTCTGCATCGCTGCCGCACTTCCCCTCACCCTGCACCGGCAAGCCCCATCTGCACCCGCATCTTCAACATCGGTCACCCAACCGGCAAACCCCTTACCGTCCGACGAAGCTCTCCTCGAAGAGATCAACCAGGAGATCTCCGCCCCTATTCCCTCACCCATGCGACCGCTGGCAGACCCCACAGCCGGCTCCGCTGCAACCCCATCCACTTCATCCCAAAGGAACTGATATGACACGCACGTCCATCCTCGCCATTGCCTTCGCTTCGCTCTTGCTCGGCACCTCGGCCTTCGCACAGCAGCCCGATACCGCGCCTGCTCCAACACCCCCGTCCTCATCCGACCGTAGCGCCCGCAGAGACTCCGGTCCGCCCCGAAACATGGTCTACCAGCGCGTCATCACCACCGACGGCATGCACTCCCAGCTCCGCATGGGGCCCCCTGGAATCTGGTGGAAAAATCCCGACATCATTCAAAAGCTGACCATCACCACCGACCAGCAGAAACGCATGGACGACATCTTCCAGCAGAGCCGTCTCCAGCTCATCGATCTCAAGGCCAATGTCGAAAAGCAGGAGGTCCTGCTCGAGCCCATGCTCTCCGCCAACCCTCCCGATACCAACAAGGTCCTCGCCCAGATCGACAAGGCCGCCCAGGCTCGCGCCGAACTTGAAAAGGCCAATGCCAAAATGCTCCTGGGCATCCGCACTGTCCTTACCCCCGACCAGTGGACCAAACTCCAGGCCGAGGAGCGAGGTAACCGCCGGATGTTCCGCGGCCGACAGCTACAGGAAGGCCCAGGCGGTCCAATTGGGCCAGGCGGTCCAAGCAGCATAGCCCCCGGCGGTCCGTTAGGTCCTCAAAGCCAACTCGACCTGCCCCCACTCCCCACGCTGGACCCAGACACCGACACAGACGAACCCTTCTACCTGAACTTCTAACCAGCAGCAATAGACGCCGCGGCAGAGAAAGCAGAAGGCAACAGCAAGTCTCCATATCCTGCTGTTGCCTTTGCCTTGTCTGTTCTCCTCAAGCAGCCACAGGGTGCCTCATCCTGAGCGCGCCTCACCGCGCGAAGGTTGGGGAGTGAAGAAATTCCTGCCCGGCACCTCTTCCCGGGTGCCCCATCCATCGCAGTCTCATCGCGATGGGTGGGAATGTAAACCCTTCCCCCAGCCAGGCTTTTGCAGTTTGTCGTTGCTCTTGCAGTTGTCGTTGCATTTGCAGTTGTCGTTGCTCTTGTTTTTTGCTCGTCGTTCTGAGTGCAGCGAAGAACCCTGTATTTGTTTTTGCTGTTGTCATTGCCCTTGCCGTTCTTGTTTGTCATCCCGGAGGGATCCGCTTTTGCCTTTGTCTTTGTCGTAATCTCGTTCCAACACTTATCGGTAAACACACAAAAATAAACAACTTACAAAATAATCCCTCAAATCATTCAGCAAAGTCGCATGTCAAGTCCAAAAACCAACTAACCTATTTACCATCAATGACATCCGCATTGCGTAGGAGTTATCTTCAAACCGTTACAATTGAACTAGAGATAAAAAAGCCCCGGTCTTTGCCGGGGCTTTCGCCATTAATCCTATAAACCTTTTGTTTGGACGAATTTACCCGTAACCCATTTAGAATGACGAATTTGAAAACACAAAACGAAGCAAGTAGTTGATTCGAAAATCTTTACGCAATGGTACCCCCCGGGGGGTCACCCCATATACATCCCACCGTTCACATCCAGAGTGTGACCTGTAATATATCTAGCCTCCTCCGAGGCAAGAAAGGTAACGGCATGAGCAATGTCCATATCCGTCCCCACCCGCGCCAGCGGAATATGCTGCGTCATCGCATTCTTCTGGTCCTCGGTCAGGACGGCAGTCATCGCCGTCTCAATGTACCCCGGAGCCACCGCGTTCACCGTAACCGACCGGCTTGCCAGCTCCCGCGCCAGCGACTTCGTCAACCCAATCATCCCAGCCTTCGAGGCCGCATAATTCGCCTGCCCGGCCTGCCCGGTCTCGCCCACCACCGAGGTAATGTTGATGATTCGTCCCCAGCGGCCCTTCACCATCGAGGACATCACAGCCTGCGTCAGCAAAAACGCGCCCGTAAGGTTAGTCATCAGCACGTCGTCCCAGTCCTTGCGCTTCATCCGCAGCGCCAGGATGTCTCGCGTAATCCCGGCGTTGTTCACCAGGATCTGGACGCCGCCAAACTGTGCAATCACAGCCTTGGCGCACTCTTTGATCGACTCTTCACTCGAAACATCGAGAGCAAAAGCGTGAGCCGTTCCACCGGCGGCAGCAATCTCCGCCGCAACCTCACCCAGCTTTTCAACATTTCTTGCAGCCAGCGCCACCGTTGCTCCAGCCTTCGCCAACTCCAACGCACAGGCGCGTCCAATTCCCTGCGACGCTCCCGTTACCAACGCAATACGACCCGCTAAAGTGCTCATGAACCTCCGTAAAAACAGTGCTTCCGCATTATACGAATCAGGATAGAAATCGGCGTCCCCAACATCCTCAGGCGCATAACGTATCCTGAGTTCCAAATGTCCGAGCAAGAGAAGAAGTCACCCGCAACCGACGTCTACGCCATCCACGGCGCCGACCCCGAAGTCCTCGCCTACGCCATGGCAAAGTACTCCCGGTCCGCGCTCACCATGAAGGAATCGCTCGCCGAGATCAGCTCCCAGCGCGTCGAACAGTTTCTCAACACGTTTTACTTCCAGTATGGCCACCGCTCCATCGCCGACTTGGCTCACATCCCCTTCGCCATCGAGCGACTCTCGCTCCTCGCCGCCATCGAGCTCGTCGACGAGCAACGCTGGGACGGCCAGGAACGCTCCACCCGCTATCAGAACTTCCGCACCTCCGGCTGGTTCACACCGAACCTCGGCGAAAAAACTCCGGCCTACACCGCTGCCATCGAGGCAATGTTCAAAGCTTACGACGACATCGGAAAAAAGATGTTGGAAGCGTTGAAAGCCGCGATTCCATTGCCTGAAACGATGAAGCCCGAAGCCTACGAGCGAACTTTAAAAGCTCGCGCCTTCGATGTCGCGCGCTATCTTCTTCCTCTCGCAACCAACACTTCGCTCGGCCAAATCGTCAACGCAAGAACCCTCGAGACTCAAGTCTCACGCCTTCTCACCAGCGAGTTCGCCGAAGTCCGCGAGATAGCCGAAAAGCTTCGCATCGCCGCAACCGAACCTGCATGGAACGTTCAACACTCAGCCGCGCAAGTCCTCTGCGAAGAGATCACTTCAGTCGATCCAACGTGCGGCGAACGCGCCGCAGAAGCCCTTCTTCGCCCCATCAAGACAGCTCCAACTTTGGTCAAATACGCAACCGAAAACGCCTATCAATCCAGCAGCCGCAAAGAACTAACCTCAGCAGCAGCCGAGCTGATGTCCAACCAGCCAATCGATCCAGCTCCAATCGTTGACCTTCTCGACGACGCTGAACCGCTGGAGGTCGAGCTCTCCACTTCGCTCCTCTATCCGCATTGTCATTACTCGTATCGCCAGCTACGCAGCAACGTAGCTGCGCTGAGCGCCTCGCGCCTCACCGAGCTGATCGAGTTGGGAACGAAGCATCGCGGACGCCACGACGAGCTCCTGAGGGCCTTCAGCGCTGGTCACAGCCTGCGCTTCGACATCCTGATGGATATCGGCGGCTTCCGAGATATGCATCGACATCGTCGCTGCGTGCAGCTGCTTCAGCCTTACACCGATCTTCACGGTTACGATGAGCCGATCTGCCCGGGACAACCGACGCTCGCAGAAGCTGGATTGGAAGGTCTTTATACCGATGCGATGAACGCGGCGTTCGCTGCTTATCGCGAGCTACGGGATTCAGGTGCGCCCGAAGCGGCTCCGTATTGCTTGCCGCTGGGAACTCGATGCAGGTCGATGTTCAAGATGGACTTCGCCGAAGCGCTTTACATCGCGGAGCTGCGATCGGGTGTTGCTGGTCACTTCAGCTATCGGCGCGTTGCCTGGGAGATGTTCAAAGCTGTTGAGGCGAAACATCCTTCGTTGGCGAAGCTGTTCCGGATCGAGGATGTGAACGAGCCGATCGATTTGCTACGACGATAGTTGTATTCGCCTTTTATTTGCTTTTGGGAATTTAAATGCTAGAATCCGTTTTGACTTCATCAGGAGAACCACGACGTGGCAGATGACCGTAGCAAGGCAATAGAGCTGGCCCTATCCGGGCTGGAAAAGCAGTTTGGCAAGGGCTCAATCATGCGGTTGGGCTCCAAGGATGTTGTGCCGATTTCGGTTATCTCTACGGGGTCGATCTCCTTTGATGCTGCGTTGGGCGTGGGCGGTGTGCCGCGTGGCCGCGTGATCGAAATCTTTGGACCGGAGTCTTCGGGTAAGACGACGATCACGCTGCAGATCATCGCCGAGGCACAGAAGTCTGGTGGATTGGCGGCGTTTGTGGATGCGGAGCATGCTCTCGATCCTGCGTACGCGGCCAAGCTTGGGGTTGATATCGACAATCTGCTGGTGAGCCAGCCGGACTACGGCGAGCAGGCGCTGGAGATCGTCGAGGCCTTGGTTCGGTCGAATGCGATCGACGTGCTCGTGGTTGACTCGGTTGCGGCTTTGGTGCCGAAGGCCGAACTCGATGGCGAGATGGGCGATTCGCATATGGGTCTGCAGGCTCGGCTGATGAGCCAGGCGCTGCGTAAGCTGACGGGAACGGTCTCGAAGTCCCGGACGTGCCTGATCTTCATTAACCAGATTCGCGACAAGATTGGCGTTATGTTCGGCAATCCGGAGACTACGACGGGAGGCAAGGCTTTGAAGTTTTATTCCTCCGTTCGTATCGATATTCGGCGCATTGGCGCGGTGAAGGATGGCGATTCGGTTGTGGGTTCACGAACCAAGGTGAAGATTGTAAAGAACAAGGTTGCGGCTCCTTTCCGCGATGCTGAGTTCGACATTCTGTATGGCGAAGGCATCTCGCGCGAAGGTGATGTTCTCGATCTGGCGGTGCTGCATAACATCGTGGACAAGAGCGGTGCGTGGTACAGCTATCAGGGCGAGCGCATTGGGCAGGGCCGCGAGAATGTCCGCACTTTCCTGAAGGAAAACAAGGATGTCTTCGGTCGCGTCGATACCGAACTTCGCAAGAAGCTTGGGATTGGCGGAGCAAGCTCCGCCGTTGATGTTCCGGCTGTGCCCGTCAATGGTGAGGCGCAGGCGAAGGAAGTGGTTCGCGGGAAGAAGTAACGGTTTAAGTGGAAGCGCCGATGGCTTGAGCCATCGGCGCTTTTTTGTTTTTGTTATGGAGCGTCGGTTAGTAAAACAGCAAAAACAACGGCAAGAACAGAAGCAGATCCCTACGGGATGACAAACAAGAAAAGCAACAGCAAGAGCAAATGCAACGACAACAACGACGGCAACGGCAGATCCCCTTCGGGGACGACACACTAGAAAGACAACAGCATGGCATCACGGCAGAAGGAGTACCGCGGCTTGTTGCTACTGATTGGGGCGTCCGTGGAGGATAGGACGGCCTAATGGGATGACTTCCCGGTTTGCGGTGGCGTTCATGATCTCGGCGAAGGCTACGAAGAGGGCGTCGAGGCCAGTGAGGAGACCGATGTAGCCGCCGATGACGGTGCAGCGGAGGGTGCCTATCATGTAGCCGAAATCGCCCCAAGCCAGCAGGAAGAAGGTGATCCAGAGCAGAAGGAAGATGCTCCAGACGGCTTTGCTGAGGCGGAAGGTGACGAGCCAGAGAAGAAAGGTAAAAATTCCCCACATGAGCAGGGTGACGGCCATGGCGGAGGCAGGTGGAGCGACGAGCCAGCCTGCTCCGACGGTCCATTTGAGAAAGGCGAACCACCACCAGAAGAGTCCGTAGGAGGTGAAGGCCACCATGCCGAAGGTGTTGCCGGTCTTGAACTCGAGTACACCGGCGATGAGTTGCGCGATTCCACCGTAGGCGAAGGCCAAGGGAACGACGACAGGGACCGCTGCCGGTGGGAGAAGGCCAGCATTGATGCAACTGAGGACGACGGTGGTGAGACCAAAGCCGGCGAGGCCGAGGGGAGCAGGATTTGCGGGTTTGATTGCGGTGACGGGTGTAGTGACAATCGGATCAGTCGGGGTTGCCATCGTGCGGGATTGCTCCTGTTCGTGTGCAGGTAAATGGGGTCGGAAATGCGACCCCATCGTAGATCATTGGGTGAAGAAGATGGCGTTAATATTCGTTGTCTTCGTCGTCCTCATCCTCTTCTTCGTCCTGATATTCGGGGATCTCGAGGGTGGCGCCGGGTTCGGCGAGGTCGAGGCCGTCGGGAGTGGAGTGGAGACTGCGGACGACACTGGGGGCGTAGGGTTCGGCCTGGATGCGGGCGGAGTTGGCGGCGGCGAGCTGGAGGCCGTAGAGCAGGGCGGTAGCGCGTCGGGTGTCGAGGTGGCCGGTAGCAAGGGCATTGATGACGACGGAGAGAGCGACCTGGACGGACTCGCGGTCTTCGAGGGCGGAGAGCTGAATATGCTGACCGGGAATGAGGTAGCCGCGTGTGGCAGCGGTGTGGCGGAAGCTGCTGTGGCGCTGATGGAGGCGGTTGTGGAAGTAGCACCACTGCTCGCCGGTGAGGGAGGGTGCTTTGCATTGGATTCCGTTGGCCTTGATGTGTCGGCAGAGCTCGTATTGCATTTGGGTTCTCCTGGGGTGTACCCCCCTGGGGTGTGCTTAAAAGTCGATTGGTTGCAGCAACTTAGCGATTTCTACTTCGCCAAATTCGTGCAACCAAAGGGGTTACGGCTAAATTCGTCCAAATAAAAGAGTTACGGCTTAAAAATGGAAGCCCCGGTTTTTGGCCGGGGCTTTTGTCTCTACTTCAATTATAGAGGATGGAGCGTAACTCCCGCGCAATGCGGATGTTATTGATGTGTAATGGGTTATACAGTTTTTGGGCTTGACACACGATTTTTAGGTAGAATCTGAGGAAATTCTTGCAAGTAACTGTTGTGTAATGGTTTGCAGGATGGGTCCAAGGACTGCGAAACCGGTATAAGGGGATGCGCAATGGCTGAGATTGTGGTGCGCGAGGCGGTTGGGACGGAAGATGTGGCTGCGGTACGGCGACTGATGCGGGCTTATGGGGCGTATCTTGCGGCTAATCCTTCGGGGGCGGCGAATATCTGCCTTGAAGGCTATGAGGAAGAGTTGGAGAGGCTGCCAGAAGGATATTCCGCTCTGCTGCTAGCTATGGTGGATGACGAACCGGCAGGGTGCGTTGCGCTGCGAACGTTGCAGCGAGACGAGATAGCCTGCGAGATGAAACGGTTGTGGGTGGAGGGAGCGTTTCGCGGTTTTGGATTGGGAAAACGGCTGGCAGAGGCTGCGATTGGGTGGGCGAGGCGGACAGGTTTTGACGCGATCTACCTTGATACGGTTCCGGCGGCGATGCCTGAAGCCAATCGGATGTATGAGGCTATGGGTTTTGTTCCGGTGGATCGATACAACATCAATCCTGTGGCGGACATTGTTTTCTTTCGCATGAGTTTACTTAAGGGCTAATAATTGGTTCGGTAATGTTAGACGTGGTTCCAAGTGGGTCTGGGGTTCAAGTAGAACTTCAGGGTTTTGGGGTAACTGACTCTGGATGAACCTGGGCAGGTACGGGAATCGGGAATGATTCCAAGTTAGGGATTGACCAAGTGCTTGTATCTGTTTACTTTGTGGCTAATGGCTGACATGCAAACAATTACTGCTGGTATGGAGAGCGCGCCCACAGAGGCCGTCTCAATTTCGATGAATATCGGCACTACGATCCGGGGATACCGGTTGCAAAAAGGGATGTCGCAGGGCGATATCGAGAAGCGGACCGGGCTGCTGCGATGCTACCTGTCGCGGGTGGAGAACGGGCATACGGTGCCATCGCTAGAGACGCTGCAGAAGATTGCGCGGGCGCTGGATTTGCAGTTGTCGGAGTTTTTCGCCGATGAGGTCGTGGCTAAGGAGATGTCGTCGCTGAACCTGGGTGAGGACGAGATCCGGTTTTTGACGCAGGTACAGCGGTATTCCGCGCATTTGAGCGAGAGCGACCGGCGGCTGCTGCTGGCAATGGTAAGGAAGTTTGCTCAGACGACTCTGAGCTAAAGGCAGGGAGTAGGGAGACATTTGACGCGGCAGGGGAGCCTTATGAGGTCGTTACGAAACTCGGTTCAGGAATGGCGATGTTAGAAGGACGTGAATCTTCTCGTTGATTGTAACGAGATCGTTGTCGCTGTGCTGGGACGCGATGAATCACTGGGCGCCGCAAGCCGGACCGAGGTTTCGGGCGCCGCTGCATCGGGGACTAAGGGACCTTTCGCCAGCTCGTCCTGGTTTCGTTTGGGAAAGTAAAGATATCGAGCGTGACTACACCGTCAGCGTCTTTATGAAACTCTGCCTCGCCGTCCCACTCTTTCATGTAAAAACGGGTCTCCGCTTGCGCCAAAAGGGTGGACGTACTGTGTCCGGTTGGTATCAGTCGAAGATGGTGATCGATCATCTCTATTTGAAACGCATCCTTACCATCTGAGTCGCTGGAGCGATACGTGCCAACGTACTGCTGAAGGATTGCCGGGTTGACGTTTTGCTCTCCGCCCAAGGCACGTACGATGGCATGCTCGTCACGGGCCAGGGCCATCAGATTGCTGGTGATCGCGTGAGTGCCCGGCGTAAAACGCCCATTCGCTTGATTCGTAAAGACGATCACTCCGGTCTTCGTCGCTGGAAAATACTCGTTGTCCGAGATGAAGCCAGCTGCTTGTCCGTCATGGCCGATGTCCGTCTGTCCGGCTTGGATCGACACCTGCAGGCCGTATCCAAAGCCGTCAGCATCCGCGGCCGTCATTTCATCGTAGGACTCGGGCTTCAGCAAACGTCCGCCATGCAGCGCCATGAGTCACTTTGCAAGATCCGCGCCGGTCGAATAGATTCCTCCGGCCGAATAGAGAATGGCATACGGAAGCGGGTCAGCTGCCTTAACCGGCGTCCCCGGAATGTAGCCATATGCCTTGTTCGGAATAACTTCTGAGGTAGAGCCCAAACCACTGTCCTGCATGTTGAGTGGAGTAAAAAAGTGCTTCTGCAGGAACTCCCCGTAGGTTTGTCCACTCACCTTTTCAATCACCAGCCCGAGCAGCACATAGCCCATGTTGTTGTATTCCGTGCGGCTTCCCGAGGGAAGACCGGAGGTTGCGTGGCAACCGATCGGACGATCTCCTGCACTGTGCGCTGGCCCTGGTTGTATCCTTCCGTGCCATAGATGCGTACGCCATCCGGAATGCCGGAGGTATGCTGCACAAGCTGCCGGAGCGTGACGTCCTTCCACGCCGCGGGCGTTTCGGGATAATGTTGGCTGAGCTTGTCCGTCGTGTGAAGAAGGCCCTGTTGCTGTAGAAGGAGAATGGACGCCGCCGTGAACTGCTTGGTTTCCGAACAAATCGCAAACCGGGTGGTCTCAGTGACAGGGATCCGCCACTCCACATTCGCTAGGCCATAGCTTTCGTTGCTGATGACTTTGCCATCCCGGTAGACAATCACATTTCCGCTGAAGCCATCTTCTTTCGCATAAAACTGTCCCACACGCCGCGCCTCATCGGCGAGTTGCGCCAGAGAGGCACGAAAGGAAACCACGATCAAACCGACATAAAGACTTGCCTTAATCCAGCGTCTGCTGATTCGCATGCCGTAGTCTATACCGCGAGCTGCCCTCATAGTGGTAGCGGTCGCTAGAGTTTCGTAACAGCCTCTTATGGCTCCTCTGCTTCGTTTTGAGTGATCCGGCATTGGTGGGACGCGGCCTTGCTAAAAACAACCGCAGGTCCTTCGACTCCGCAACTCGCAAAATGCGCGAGTTGCTCCGCTCAGGATGAGAGCTATATCATAAATAACTAGAAATAAAGCACATAATTTTCTATAATGCTATATACAAAGTATGCACAGCCACGAAGAATTAATGGCTTGCACGAGGAATCTACACGGAAACTGCACAGAACGGAATAAACAAGAGGAGGCGACATGGCCTTCATTACCGAGAAAGAGGAGCTGAAACCCGGCCTGATTCTCTTCCGGCGCGGCGACGTGGACCATCGCATGTGGTATTGCCGCATGAAGATGCCGAAGGCCGACCGCTATAAGACGGTTTCGCTTAAAACAACCGACATCAGCGCGGCCCGCGAGCGGGCCTTCGATCAGGATGCCGATGTCCGGTTTCGCATCAAGCATGACGTTCCTGTGTTCAACCGCCCCTTCCGTGACGTGGCGCGAGAGTATCTGTTGACGCAGGAGGCGCGAGCGAAGCGCGGGGAGATCAGCGCAGCGCGGCCCAAGAAACTTCGTGCCGTCATCGAGGGCACCTTAGACAGGTATGCCGGTTCCACTCAGGTCCATCTCATCGGTGACGAGCGATGGGGCGGCTATCCGGCATGGCGGCGTGAGAACGGCGCGGGACGCCACCGGCGCAACGGCGTTCGGGAAGTCACAGCCGACGCAGCGCAATCCTTCGCGGACCATGAAGCCGAGCGCCGCACCAAGGTTCAGCAAGCCTTGGGCATCAGAGTATTGAAGCCGATTGAAGTCAAACCTTCCGAAGAACGGGTAGTTCCTTTTATCAGCGATTCCACCATCCGCTTCGAGATGTCCATCTTCGGGGCGATTATGAACTATGCGGTGAAAAAACGCTATGTTCCGGCAAGCCAGCGTTTCGACGAGCGCCCCAAGCTCAAGACGATGCGGCGGGACGAGTTCACTCTGGAGGAGTACCGCAAGCTCCACACCGTAGGCCGCAAATGGATTGGCGAGGCCGACAAGCCGTCAAGCAACTGGTATCGCACCGTTACCTACAACATGATTCTGATTGCCTGCAATACAGGCATGAGGCCAGCGGAGATGAAGAACCTGCGCTGGCGCGACATTATGCCTGCGAAAGACCGCGAGGGCCGCGAGATCGTCGTCTTGTTCGTGCAGGGCAAGGGCAAGTCGCGCAAGCTGGTCGCTCCTAAGAGCGTCGGAGATTACCTAGACCGCGTCCGCGCAATCTCCAAAGCCACGGAACAGGACGACAGAGTGTTTACCAATATCACGGGCAAGCCTGCGAAGACACTCTATAGTTCCTTGATTGCCGATCTGCCGAACGAAGCTAAGCTGCGCGAAGGAACGCAGGGCGTTCCGCGCTCGACGTATTGCTTCCGGCACACGTATGCCACGCTCCGCTTGCAGGAAGGCGTGGACGTGTATTTTCTTGCTGAGCAGATGGGAACATCCGTCCACATGATTGAAAGCCACTACGGACATGTGAATACTATCAAGCACGCCGACCGCGTGTTGCAGGGCATGGCTGGTTGGGAGTTGCCGCAACGGGACGATACCAAGGCCAAAGCGTCGAAGGCGGCAGAGACACACGATAAAAGCAAACGAGGTCAGCGCCACAGGCGGCGTTGACCATGAACCTCCCGAAGCCGTCTTTTGCCGGAGCCGCTGGCGGAGGCTGGCGCAGGGAGGCAATCATCCCGATATCCGCTGAGGTTGTTCTGATTTGCCGCTGCCCCGCTGGGGCGTTCTTAGCGGCAAATCCTCGCGCACGTGCCGCCGCTGGCGGCTGTTTCTAGTGCAGCACTGATTGCTTGATGACAGACAATCCGGAGGTCGCGAGGCCGCGAGGGTTCAATTCCCTCCGCTCGCATCAAACAACGTTTCACAATCTCGGGCAAGGATGGAACCGTCCTGTCTTGTTTTGAAGCCGGACTAGGGCCACTCCGGCCCGCGCTCAGGACGGCGTTTTCATTGGATTCGAGCTGTTGATTCTGACGAAATCGCGATGACAGCAATCGCAATAGGCTAAATGGATTTGCAGCAGAGCCCATTCTTCTTCTGAGAGCTCTCCAGAGGAAAAGTGGGTGCATAAAGCAGTCAACTCCTCGTGCAATTGAGTGGTCATAGCCACGCTCCGCTTCTGGGCATTCTGAATCTCCTTATAACTTGCCTGTCAGAGCAGTTGGAATCAACACAGAGATGCGAGTTTGGCCAAACTTACTCGTAGGAAGCTGCGATCAGGAAAAATGTGCAAGCGAGGCGAGACATCCGTCGTCCGGACTGGAGACGCTGGCCCCCGCTTAGTCCGGTCCGGAACGCGTTTTGCATACGAGCGTATGCAGCTCCCATTGTGCCCCCCGTCTCAAATCATCCTGCACTCTTGATGCTGGTCCAAGCGCATACCATTCACAAATTACATTTGAGCTTGTGACTCCAATCGTCAGATATGATTCGGGGCGAGGCGACTATGAATAATAATGCCGAACCAGTAGGAGAAGAGCTGTGCATCTTCAGCCCATACGTGCCAAAGCCGGGAATGCTGGCTGCAATGGCACGGCCAGAGAGATTGGAAGAGATCAAGGAATTAGAGACCTCCGGACGAAAGATTGTCTGGAAAGTGCGCGGCATCATCTCTGATTCGGTCCCACTTTCTGGGGAAATCCTCGAAGCGCTCAAACGCCCAGCGCACAATCTGCTCTTTCTAAACGAAGACCCGCTTACGATTTACCTCCATGCTGGCGGCAAAAGGGCTGTCTACTATGATTTCGTCGGTGACGAGAAGCACAACTTGCAATACATAGAGGTTCAGGTCGAATCACGCCTCCCAAGTGTTGCTTTGCTCTTGGCGCGACGACCCTTGAATGCCATGCTTGATGTCATCACCCGCAACTTCAATCTTCCTCTGACCCTTCAACGTCTAGAGCTCATATCCCCCAAAGACGGCGGCGCATTAATCTCGCAAGCCTTATTACCAACGAATGCGAAAATCGTTGCAGGGCCGCTAGGCGGAATTGTGCAAGCTGTCCCGTTCGCACCTTACGATGCCATATACCGCGAAGCTCTCACATCGAGCAGTCCTTTTTACCGACTGCTATGTGCAGCGCGAATGTATGAAGGGACAAATACGATTCGGAAATGGATGAAGGATCGTTGTGTCGAACGCGGAATCCAAGACAAGCTGCCATCCGACCCACCTGTAACCCAAGAGGAATTGAAAGAGTTTGGCTTTGCCCCCGAGATCATCCAAGGAGTTAAGACAACGCAGGATCTATTTCATAAGCTCAAGGACATGCGAGATGCCATCGCCCATTTTCTGATTGAACGAGAGACTGGCGACGTTCATGTCTATCTGGCCGAAGGAGCCGAGCTTGAGCGATATGCCACTGCAGCCGTCGCATTGCTGCATTATGCTCACAATGCTCTGGAAAGCCTCAGACGCTTTTACACTAGCAAACTGGAATCACATCGCGGCATGGTGCTTCCAATGGTTCAGAACAGACACGAATTCATTGTTCGCGCGTCGGATCTGGGGTACGAGTAACGCAGATTATGGTTCCCCCTTTTCGTTGTCTAAGAGCCAAGGAGGCGGTCCTACGCTTGCCTCGGTCATCTCGTCCACGCGTTTGTAGAACTGATGAATCTCCATGACGCCGAAACCCAAAGCCTGAACCATTTGCATTTGAAGGCGCATGGAGTAGTTCGTTGTTAGCTGGTTCTCCTCAAACTTCCGGAGCCAGGGAACGGAAATTCCTGTCTCTCTTGAGAATTCTGCAAGACTCCAGCCCTTTTCGATGCGAAGCTGGCGAACCAGATCACCACAACAACGGTGGTATTCCTCTCTGTACCGTTGCATCGCGGCATTGTTCCGTGGCCTCATTTCCTAGACCTCTTCCCAGGCTTTCCTTTTTTCGGCGGCTGCTGAATCTGGTCGTATTGGGGATAGCAGTCTGGATGATCCGGTAAGAACATCTGTCCGCTTTCAGCAATCGGGTCGTCTTCGATGGAGACAAAGTGCGAAACCCTTGCTGTAGGCAGGGAAAAAGGCTCGATAGAGATGGACCACTCGGTGCGATCAGCAAACACCACGGTCACATAAACTATGCTGCGCTCCGCTTGAGAGAACCTTATGTGATCGACTTCCTTCCCCTTCGCGCTGTAATCGAAGAGAGAGCCGTGCTTATGCTCTAGGCGAATCGTCTTCACCCGTGCTCTGCTCATGGTTGCTCCCCCTCTTCGTTGGCTTCGTTCTCCAGAAGCACTTCATCGGGAATATCCGATAACTCTTCAGCCCGGTGCGCAAATTCCGTAAAAGAGAGATCGAAACCGATGGTGAGGCAGTAGAGAAAATAAAAGTCGGGATTAGTGTCTTTTCCCGCTTCGAGATCGCACACGAATTCAACCGGCACCTGGCTACGCTTTGCCAGCTCTTCCTGCGTCAGACCCTGCTCGTTCCGCAAAATGATAGAAAGAGCGGCATAAGCGGCAACAGCGCGTGTGCTCCGCTCTTGCCTGTCAACTTCGGGAATCGCGTTGATGCCCTCCGCCACCTCTGCCTGCGAAAAACCAAGTTCTACGCGCAAAGCACTCAGAGCTGCACCTATGGCTTGGTTGAACTCCTCACGGCTGATCCTCATATTCCCTCGATTTCCAGTTCAGCGAACTGTCGTTCCGCATAAAACTTCAGGCCAGCGTAGAGGTTCTTCACCAGCTTGGCGTCATTCTTGAATGGGACCGACCTGTCACCAATCAGCTCAATACCTGCTCTTCTGGCCCAGGTATAGGCCGCCGATACCATCAACTGCCTCGCGCGCTCTCCACTGATGCCGTGCATGGCTCCGATGGCTCTTTGCGATTCGCCGTCATGAACGAACTGCACCAGCATCCTGTAGGCCCGCGCGAATTGCTGTCTTCCCTCCGGTGTAGACTTCGAGCTGCTGTGAGAACCAAAACTGAGGCGCGGTGCTTTACGAGGGAGTATGTCTGCATACTTCTCACGGATGATGGTCATAGGAGAGGGGTCCGGGGGAACTCGATTGGCTGGAAGCCGCGCAATCCGAGAATGTTGCCGCCAGTGGCGGTACGCCCGTTGCCTGATCCACTCCACCGCGTCTTTGTCAGACAGGCGTGGCGGCACTCGCAGGCAACACGCAACAGCCCATTGTTCGGCCAGAACTCGAGGACAAATGCTGAGGGCTTTGGCAAGCTGATAGAGGTCGCGTTCCAGCAAATGAACCTTGCCAGCAACATATCGAGCGAGATAGCGTTCCGTTACGTCTCCAAGTCTCTTGCTTAGCTGTTCATGGGAAATATCGCCACGCAACATTTCAATCTGCGTGAGCAGATGAAGGCTGAAATCGCCTCGGATGCGCGGAGGATGTTGAGAGCCTCGCATGGTCAGAATAATCTCATAGTTGATTATGATAATCAACTACTTGTATATAATACTCATATACTTGGACTTATAGAGGTATGCGTGTTAGCTTTCCCTTGTTTTGATTATCACGGGAAGACAGTTACGGGCCGCACGCGCTCTTCTTGGCATGGAGCAGATTGAGCTGGCAAAGCGCGCGCGCGTGGCGGTAGGAACCATCCGAAGGATGGAGTCTTTTGATGAAGAAGTTGGCGCGCGCACGTCAACGCTCTCTCAAGTCCAGAAGGCGTTGGAAAAGGCTGGAGTCGAGTTCCTGAACGACGGACAACCGGGGGTCCGGTTGAAACGCTCTTCCGGGAAGGTATAGAGACTAAACAGGCAGCGCCGAACTCCCATGTGGGGGATGGTGAATGTATAGTCCAGACCACGGACCCACCCTTGGGCGCGGGGCGGCGAAAGCCGAAGCGGTATGAAATCCGTCGGCCGCAAGGTCGTGGGGCGCGCCCCCCCCCCGGCACCGAGATTCTAAGGGACTTATAAGTAGATGCTTCTCCACTGCGAGAGCCGTGAAAAACGAGGCCAGGCCCCTAGCTCAACCTTGAGGTTTCTCCTTTGAGATCTGTTCCGCTATGATCATTATTTCCGCAAGAACAAGCACTGAGAGGTACCGATGGCGTGCCGCTAGCGGTTGCCTTGGCAAGAAATATGCGAGAGTCCATATTGCGCGTTCCGTTGGGAGGGGCTCTCGGATGAGCAACGCTTCAGGCCTACATGAGGTGTTTCCTCGAGAGCAAGTGGGAACTCAGACGGGAGCCCTTTACGAATACCAGTACCATCAGGCCGCCGCTAAGGCGCTGACGCTTCTCGCAGACGACAGCATTGTTTGCGTTTATTGCGAGTGGCACGATGACTTCGTGGCCGAAAACGGCACATCATCATCGCCTTGCTTCACCTTCCATCAGGTCAAGACACGCACAAAGAGCAAGGGCCCGTGGCCACTTGGGGAATTCTTCGGACTCGCTCGCAAACCCAAGGGCGAAGCGGAACCTCCGGCAGATTCAAGCTCTATCTTCGGGCGCTTGTGGGATCACACCTCGAAATTCGGGAGCAATTGCAGCAACTTCGTTTTTGTTACTGACGCCGGAATAGAAGCGAAGCTTTCAGGTTTTCTGGCGGACATTTATGCTCACAAATCTTTAGCCGAACTGTCTGTCGAGTCCAGCAAACTCTTCGAACGAATCCTTGCCCAGTCCAGCCAATCGCTCAATGGCGTCTCAGCAGAGTCGCTCTTCGCTTTTTTGTCGAAACTGCGCGTCGAAGACGCCATCGGGAACGCGCAAGATCTGGACGGAGTCAAGGCCCTTCTGGCGAGCCGCATATTCGATTCGTCTGAAGTCGACCTTGCGATGTCTGAAGCAAGAAAAATTGGTGGGGAACTCGTAAGCAAAGTCAGGAGTCGATCGCATTTGGTCCTCACAACCCTGCCAAAAACGACGGAGGATTTGCGGCAGCTCAAAGGTCTCGTAGTCGACGACGTGCTGAGGGAGCTTAGCTTGTCGATTGAGGGATATCGATCACTACGGCAGGAAGGTAGAACTGCGGTACGGACACTGTCTAGGCTTCACAGACTGTGCAAGAGGACCGGCATCCCTGAGGAATACATCCCACTCCTTTGTTCATGTAAACTCGCGTGGACATCGTGGTGGGTTGATGAAAGAGATAAGCTGGATGCCCTTGATGCATTAGCCCTCAAACACGACTGTGCAGAGTTACTTAAGGTGCACCGGGCTGGATCTTTGGATTTTCAAGGCCTGCTGGATCAATCACGAATCATCGCGGAGAAGCATCGAACAGTGCTTACTTCGTTTACCCCGATTACGCGCGAAGCCGTATTCGGGCTGCTCCTTGAAATGGCGGTGGAGGCTGCAGAGCAATAATGCCGACTCTAGAACAATTCGTCGCGGATCCGCGTGTAGCGCCTCTTCGGCTACAAATCGCTTCTGAACGTCTTGACAATGCAGCACGTTCGCGTCATGAAGGCCTATTTCACGTTCCGCTTCTTGCAATCTGCACTTTGGTGATCGCGCGTCGAGTGAGCTCTTCGCTTCGCACCTCTGAACTTGCCTCATGGACGGGTGCGACCCTGGGTTACCACTTCTATGGAGCCCAAGCTGCTCGCAGAAAGCTGGAATGGTCGATTCCTCACAGAAGACGCTGTGCCGATGCATTGCTCTTTCTCGAGAATTTGGAGCTTGTGAGGGTGGAAGAAGCTGTAGAGCGGCAAATCAAATGCACACCTGCGGGACTTCATTTTTTGAGTACGAGGACAAGAAAACCGGACGAGATCGGAACAATGATAAGAGGACTTGATCGCGCCTGTAAGACCATCGAATTTGAAGGACTGCACCTACTATGAGCGTTGAGATTTCGTCCCTGGAATTTACGCCGCGAGGTGATACGGGCTGGACCACTGGCAAGCTGGACTTTGGCCCAGTAACCAACGTGTTTCTTGGACCAAATGGTGCGGGCAAAACTCCCACGATCAAGGGCATTCCTTTCGCCTTGGGGCACCCTATTGAACTGCCTGCAGACATCAGGGACCATTGCTCCTCTGTCGTTCTGACGCTGAAGGATGGCCAAAAAGAGCATCGGATCGAACGCACGATTTCGCCGGGCTTCTCGGTCAAGGTGGTTTCTGCGGGCGAGCAGCATACTGAAATAACGAACGAAAAGGATTTTTCAGCTTGGCTTGTCAGCGCGCTAAACCTTGCGGAGCGGAACTTCGCGGCCAAGGATGGTACCGTCGTTCCTCCATATTCGAGTACATTCTTGCCGATGTTTTGGGTTGATCAAGATCTCGGTTGGAGAGCACTGTACAGCCCACTCTCGACACACAATTTCCTCAAAGATCAGCAGTCGGAGATGCTGCGATGGTTTTTGGGCGTTCCGTCCCTAAATAGGCCCACCGACAAGTCCGATTTCAAGAACGCAAAACAAGAGCTAGAAGCTATTCGCGAACATGTCGAAGTCTGCCGCAAGGTAATCGAAGCCATGAGCCGAGAGGTGGGAACCGATAGTGCTCCGGGTAGACGAGAGAGGTTGTTAGATCGCCAGAATTCCATCCAAGCTGAATTAAAAGCAACTTCTTCAGTTCTCGATTCTGTGAGCCGCGGGAACTTCCCAGAGGACGAGGCTATTGCGAAAGCATCAGCCGATCGGACTGCGGCGGCATTCACTGTTGAGTCGGCTCGTGCCCGAATGAAACAGATGGATAAGCTAGGCGTTGAGCTTCAAGCCGAGGTTGCAATCCTCGAGACCAACGAAATAGCAGCAGGAGCTTTCAGAGAGCTTTGTGGTCATGAAGCTTGCCAATTCTTTCGCTCGCCTGAAGAATCATATGGTCGAAGGGTTCTCTTTCTAAAGGACCAGCTCAAGGACTTCGGCGTTTCTAGATCAGGATTGGTGGCCCAGATGAATGAGATCCAGGCCACTGTCTCAGAAGCTGACCGCCAGCTTGAATCACTCATGCGTGCAAAGAAAGAACGTTTGGCGTCGAGCATCGGCGATGACATTGTCTCAAAGCTCAACGAGCTGACCAAAGAGCTCACAGAGCTGAATATCCGAATTGAGCGAATCGGTCGCCACGAAGCGGAACAGCAAAAGCTCAGGGCCGCCATCGACAAAGCGCTTGCAGCGGAGCAAGAGGTTGAGAGACTGGCACCGCGAAGAGGCGGCGGATCCGATGACAGCAGGCTCATTGAAGTTCGAGGGGAACTTACTAAGCAGTTTATGAAGTGGCTTGATGTGCTTAATGCACAGAATATTTCCCAGCCTGTTTACTTTGACGACGAGCTAAATCTCAACCTTGGGAGAGAGAAGTTTACGGAAAATTCGTCTACAAGCGGGAGCACAAGAACCCGTGTAGTCCTCGCTTTCCACGCAGCAGTTCTCGAAGCATCTTTGCGCTTGCAAGGGGCACACCCTCGCTTTCTGATATTGGATACGCCCAAACAAAACGAACTTCACACCGATGATTTGCAAAGTTACGTGGAACAATTCCAAAATCTTTCACATCAATATGGAACGCCTCTTCAGCTGATTGTTGCGGCGACCGAGGAATCATTCGCTACGTCCACACAATTGCAAGGAATCAGAATGCTGAGGGCGAACTTTTCCGACGGGAATGAACCAAGGTTCTTTGGGGCCACGACTGGCGATTCATCGGCAATCTAGACATGTAAGAGATCGCCCCTTGATATCATTTCCCGGATCGCCGGAGCATATGGTGCGCAACGAATTCGAGCGCATCATCGATCAGCTCGCTGACCGTCAACACTTTGGAGTTCCGCAGTTCAGGGAGCTTACGCCCAGCCGCTGCATCCGCCTTGCGTGTCTGATATAGCTTAAAAAGCGTCCGACTTCCTCCCTACGTTCTCACGGTGCCGCTTTCCCGCCGCGTAGTAGTGAATCCACCAGATGCCGCTGCCAGCTGGACTTTCTTATACTCCACGGATCGAACCCTCCCGATGGCCGTTAGCGCGGATATAGAACATCAGCATGTCCGATAAAATAGCCACTGGCGTCATGACAACCTTGTAAATCTGCGATTCGATGGCGTATCTGCGGGGTTCTACGGCAGTTCATTTTGCTCACTGATGACCAATGCCGAGCGAGATCACTGGACTTGCCGATTGTAATTAGCTAAAGAATAATGAGATATACTTTCGTTACGCTTGCAGCTAACGAAAGGTTTATCGTGCCCGAATCCCGCACAACATCTCGGCTTGGGCATTATGTCTCCAATGTTTTGGGTGGGGAGACGGCGCGCGCATTTGTTCCGCCCCCTCTCCCACCGATCCCACCTGTTGAGCTCGACAGGCTCCAAATCCTCCTAGAGCAAGCAAATCAGGCGGTTGGGAGACTGGACGGACTCGCCTCGTTGCTGCCCGATCTTTCTCTGCTGCTCTACACCTATGTTCGCAAGGAGGCCGTGCTTTCCTCGCAAATCGAAGGCACGCAGTCTTCGCTCTCGGACCTTCTTCTCTTCGAAAATGAGGAGATTCCCGGAGCCCCTATCGAAGACGTACAGGAAGTCTCGAACTACGTCGCTGCAATGAGCCACGGTCTCGAACGGCTGCGCGCCGGATTTCCTCTGTCCCTGCGGCTGATCCGCGAGATCCATGAAATCCTTCTCTCAAAGGGTAGGGGGAGCGGGAAGCAGCCGGGAGAATTCCGGCGTAGTCAGAACTGGATCGGCGGCAGCCGCCCGGGGAACGCGCTATTTGTCCCTCCGCCTCCCGAACTCGTTCAAGAGTGTCTTGGGCACCTTGAGAATTTTTTTCATGAAGAAGAGTCCCGACTTCCATTACTCGTGAAGGCAGGACTCATCCATGTCCAGTTTGAGACGATCCATCCTTTCCTCGATGGCAACGGTAGACTAGGCCGACTCCTGATCACGTTTCTCCTTTGCGCTCAAGGTACCCTTCGGGAACCGATTCTGTATCTGAGCCTGTATTTCAAAACTAATCGCACGGCGTATTACGAACTCCTGGACCGTGTTCGAACCAGAGGCGACTGGGAAGCATGGCTTGACTTCTTTCTGATTGGAGTGCGCGACACCGCCGATCAGGCAGCTCATGCAGCTCGCCGTATACTTGCCCTCTTCGACCAGGATCAGAAAAAGATCGAGGGCCTTGGCCGACCTGCGGCCTCTGTCCTTCGCGTCTTCCAGCACATGCAGAGAAATCCGATTGTAGCCATTCCCACAACCGCCAAGAAAATCGGTATCTCTGCACCCACTGTTACGAAGTCGCTCATGCACATGATCGATCTCGGAATTTTGCAAGAAGTGACGGGCCGGGAGCGCCACAGGCTATTTGTCTACGAGCAGTATTTGGCCATTATGAACGAAGGGACGGAGCCGATTCGATGAGTGAGCCGATGGATAAGAAGCGCCTCACAGAGGCGGATATCCGCACTAAGTTCATTACGCCCGCCCTGCTTGGCATCGACAGTTCCAAGTGGAATGTCATGACACAGCTTCGCGAGGAGGTCTATTTCACAAAGGGACGGGTGATCGTACACGGCAAGACGACAAAGCGGGGTGAAGCCAAGAAGGCAGATTATCTGCTCTACTACAAACCCAATATTCCAATTGCAATCATCGAAGCGAAAGACAACAATCATGCCGTTGGCGATGGAATGCAGCAAGCTCTTGAGTATGCCGAACTCTTGGATGTCCCCTTCGTCTACAGCTCCAACGGAGATGCATTCCTGGAGCATGATCGTACCGGAATAGCCGATCCTGTGGAGAGAGAAATCTCTTTAGTCGATTTTCCTACCCCAACGGAGCTATGGAATCGCTATCGTTTTGCCAAAGGATATTCACCTGAGCAGGAAGCGATAGCAACACAAGACTACTATGACGACGGCTCTGGGAAGGCACCACGGTATTACCAGTTGACCGCCATCAACCGCACCGTAGATGCAATCGCGCGTGGAGAGAACCGCATTCTGCTCGTCATGGCCACCGGGACTGGAAAAACATACACGGCCTTTCAGATCATCTGGCGTCTTTGGAAAGCGGGTGCGAAGAAGCGCATCCTTTTCTTGGTAGACCGTAACATCCTCGCTGACCAAACCAAGACCAATGACTTCAAACCATTTGGTCAGGCCATGACCAAAATCACAAACCGTACAGCAGACAAAGCGTTCGAGATCTACCTGTCGTTGTACCAGGCGGTGACGGGCACCGATGAAGATCAGAATATTTATAAGCAATTTTCATCGGACTTCTTCGATCTCATCGTCGTTGACGAGTGCCACCGTGGCAGCGCGGCAGACGATGCATCTTGGCGCAAGATCCTAGAGTACTTTTCGTCAGCTACCCAGATTGGCTTAACTGCAACCCCCAAAGAGACAGAGACCGTCTCCAACATTGAGTATTTTGGTGAACCAATTTTTACCTATTCGTTGAGACAAGGAATCAGCGATGGCTTCCTTGCTCCTTACAAAGTTGTTCGCATCGGAATAGACAAGGACCTTGATGGCTGGCGACCCGAAGTTGGTCAAACGGACAAATATGGGCAGTTGATCGAGGATCGGGAGTACAACGACCTTGACTTTGACCGCAACATGATCCTCGAAAAGCGCACTGAGCTTGTGGCGGCCAAAATTACAGAGTTTCTGAAAGGAACCGACCGCTTCTCCAAGACAATCGTCTTCTGCGAGAACATCAACCATGCGGAGCGGATGCGGCAAGCGTTGGTAAATGCAAATGCGGATCTCGCGGCGGCCAACAGTAAGTATGTTATGCGGATCACGGGTGACAACGAGGAAGGGAAAGCCCAGCTCGACAATTTCATCGATCCTGAATCAACGTTTCCGGTGATCGCTACAACGTCCCGTCTCATGACAACTGGAGTTGATGCGCAGACCTGCAAGCTCATTGTGCTCGATCGCCGCATTGCATCCATGACCGAGTTCAAGCAGATCATCGGTCGCGGTACCCGCATCAATGAGGACTACAACAAGCTCTACTTCACGATCATGGACTTCAAAAGGGCGACAGCTTTGTTTGCTGATCCGGATTTTGACGGCGATCCTGTCCAGATTTATGAGCCCGGACCGAACGATTTGCCTGTGCCTCCCGACGATCCCGCTGATCCCAATAATCCCGAACAAGCCGGCGATATATTGCCTGAGCCGTTCGATCAAGAAGGGAACGACGGACACGGACGAGTCACATACCACGTTGATGACGTAGAAGTGGTCGTGGCGACTGAGCGAGTTCAGTACTTGGACGAAGATGGGCGGCTTATCACTGAATCGTTGAAGGACTTCACGCGAAAGGCAGTCCAGAAGGAGTATGCCTCGCTCGACGCCTTTCTAACGCAGTGGAATTCCTCCGACCGAAAACACGCCATCGTGCAAGAGCTTGCTAATCGCGGGGTGTTTTTCGACGAACTGGCTGAACAAGTCGGTGCCGATCTCGATGTGTTCGACATCATCTGCCATGTTGTCTTTGACCGACCTCCTCTGACTCGCCGCGAGCGTGCAGAAAACGTGCGAAAGCGGGACATCTTCGGGAAATATGGAGCAAGCGCGCGTGCAGTGCTGGATGCCCTGCTGGAGAAGTTTGCGGATGGCGGTTTGAACAGCCTCGAATCTCTGGACATTCTCAAAGTCGATCCGCTGACCAAGTTCGGAACACCCATCGAAATCGTCAAAATCTTTGGCGGCAAGGAGCACTACCTCGCCGCGATTCAAGACCTCGAAACACAGATTTACCAGGAAGTGGCCTAAGCAATGGCAAATGTTTCTAATCTCGTAAAAACCATCCAGGACATCATGCGGAAAGACGCTGGCACGTATGGTGATGCTCAGCGCCTTGAGCAGCTTGGCTGGATGTTCTTCCTTAAGATCTTTGACGACCGTGAGAAGGAGATGGAGCTTCTTCGCGATGGCTACAAGTCACCATTGCTCAAGCACCTGCGCTGGACTAATTGGGCTGCAGATGAGGAAGGCATCACGGGAGATGCACTGCTTGACTTCGTCAACAACACTTTGCTGCCGAAGTTGAAGGCTCTCCCGGGTGGGCAAGACAAGATTGCCGGGCTGATCCGGATGACCTTTGAGGATGCCAACAACTACATGAAGAATGGCACTCTCATGCGGCAGGTTATCAACAAGATCAATGGTATCGACTTCAACGCGTCCGACGACCGGCACATGTTCGGGGATATCTACGAAAAACTGCTGAAGGACTTACAGTCAGCGGGCAATGCTGGAGAGTTCTACACACCTCGTGCAGTCACCCAATTCATCGTTGACCAGGTCAACCCACGGCTTGATAAGCGGGAGACCATTCTCGACCCGGCTTGTGGAACGGGCGGTTTCCTCACATCTGTGATTGAGCATCTGCGTAAGCAAGCCAAAACGGCAGACGATGAAGCCTATATCCAGAACTGTTTTGCTGGCATCGAGAAAAAGCATCTCCCCCACGTACTTTGCATGACGAATTTGCTATTGCACGGTATCGACGTTCCTTCGAACGTGCGACATGACAACACGCTTACGCGTCCATTGCGTGACTGGTCGCCGAAGGAACGCGTCGATGTCATTGTCACGAATCCACCATTTGGAGGAATGGAAGAGGACGGCATCGAAGCCAACTTCCCAACCGAGTTCCGAACCCGCGAGACGGCAGACCTCTTCCTCGTACTGCTCATGAAGGTGCTGAAGCCCGGAGGCCGCGCCGGTCTTGTCCTGCCCGACGGTACTCTCTTCGGCGAAGGTGTGAAGACTCGTATCAAAGAAGCACTCCTTACTGATTGCAACCTGCACACGATCGTTCGTCTTCCGAATGGTGTCTTCAATCCCTATACCGGGATACGGACCAATCTCCTGTTCTTTACAAAGGGTCAGCCCACGACGGAAGTCTGGTATTACGAGCATCCTTATCCTCAGGGGGCAAAGAGCTACAACAAGGGCAAGCCGATTCGCATTGAAGAGTTCGAACCCGAAAAAAAGTGGTGGAAGAAACGTGTTGAGAATGCGCAGGCGTGGCGCGTCTCGATTGACCGGATTAAGGATGGAAGCTACAACCTCGACATCAACAATCCTCACATAACCGAGGATGGTCCAGGTGATGTAGAGCATCTTTTGCCCGAATACGAAAAACTATTGGCGCAGATTGCAGAAACCCGCGTCGTGTTGAAGGCAGAACTTTATCGTGCTCTAACTACTGTGGTGAGAACAGACGCATGACGCCACAGGCTATTTTGGAGATATTCGATCAGCTTTCAGATGCTCCGAATGCTGTAGAGAAAGTACGCGAACTCGTTTTGCGCTTGGCAATGAGCGCGAGACTCGTCGATCAGAATCCGGCTGAACCCTCAGGAGTCGAAGTCTTCAAGGCAATTCAGCAGGTTAGAGCAAAACGACTCCGCCCCAAAGAACCCGTTAGATTCTCGCCCAAGGATTTGATAAAAGCCGGAGATGACATTCACCTACCCCATTCTTGGTACCGCTGTGTCGTCGGTGAGGTTTGTGATCTCAAAACGGGTGCCACTCCGCCGACACAAGAGCCTCGCTATTTTGGAGGACAGATTCGATGGCTAGTATCGGGAGACATCAATCAAGGTGAAATATTTGAATGTGATGGGCGGATCTCGGAACTTGGACGCGCAAATAGCAATTGCAAATTAATTCCAACGAATTCAGTCTTGATCGCGCTTAACGGTCAAGGGAAGACCAGGGCGACCGTTGCCCTTCTCCGAGTCGAAGCGACGTTGAATCAGTCGTTAGTGGCAATTATTCCATATTCCCCAGAGCAGCTTCTTCCCGAATTCTTGTTTTGGAATCTGCGCAGTCGCTATCGAGCTATCCGCGATATAACAGGCCAGGAGCAGCGGCGTGGATTGAATATGAAACTGGTGAACAACCTTAGCCTACCCCTCCCTCCTGTAGAGGAGCAGCGAAGAATCGTCGCCAGAATCCAGGAACTAATGAAACTCTGCGATCAGTTGGAGGTACAGCAGAAGGAACGCGATGCCCGTCGTGCTGCCCTCACGCGTGCAGCCATCGCCCGTATTAACGAGTCTCCCACTCCGGAAAATCTAAACTTTCTATTTCACGAGTCGTATTCGATTTCAGCAACTGATCTGCGAAAGACAATAGCCAACCTTGCACTTCGGGGAAAACTGGTTTCGAGAGATGATGGCTTTGAGTCAGTGGATGTGTTGCTTGCACACCTGCTCGATGAGCGGCATGCGTATTCGACAAAATATGGCTTCAGGACTAATGATCTTCGCAGAAATAAAGTAGACGCCCCATACCCGATACCGACCCATTGGAGATGGGTAAACCTGAGCGAGTTGTTCTGCGCGGTGACTGACGGCGATCATCTTCCGCCGCCAAAGTCGCCCGATGGTATAGCGTTTCTAACGATTGGCAATATCACTACAGGCCAACTTGATTTCTCGGAAGTCCGCTATGTCCCGAAGCACTACTATGACGCGCTAGCCGAATATCGCCAGCCGCGAAACGGCGATTTGCTCTATACCGTTGTCGGTGCCACGTATGGGCGCCCCGCGCCTGTAGATACGACTCGTCCGTTCTGTGTGCAACGGCATATTGCAATTCTCAAGCCATGCCAAAGCACAAACAGGGAGTTCCTGTCTCTTCTTCTTAAATCGCCTCAGGTCTATGAACAAGCTAAGGCCAGCACTACCGGCACCGCGCAACCCACCATTCCGCTTGGTGCCCTTCGGAATTTTCAGGTTCCTCTTCCACCACTCTCGGAGCAAGATAGAATCGCGCGAAAAGTATCGGAGTTGATCGCGTTAGTGGACAGGATGGATGAGCAACTGAAGAGAACTAAGGCTATGTCCGAAGAATTACTCGACGCATTCATACACTTAGTGCTTCATCCAGATAAGGAAGTTGCCAATACTCATAAGCATGATAGTGCATCCGACCGAGCTGCAATTGGCTGCTATGCGATAAGAAGTTTGACACAAAACGCGAGCTTTGGTCGCACAATGTTGATGAAAGTGTTCTATTTGTCGGAGGCTCACTCTGGAATCTCGCAAGGCTGGCAGCCGATGCGGCAAGCAGCGGGCCCATACGATCCAGCCATTGAAGATTTTGAATCGCTTGGCGTCCAAAGTGGATGGTTCACGGTCAAGACGAAGACCCTCGGTAATGGCCACGAAATGGTTCAGTATCAAAGCAAGAGCGGCATGGAGGCGAAAATCGCCGAAGCGGTCTCTGTGCTCGGTGGGCGGCAAACAGAGTTTGACCGACTGCTTAACCTCTTTCAGAACAAGACAACAGAGGAGGCGGAGATCATCGCGACTCTCTTTGCTGCCTGGAACGACTTGCTGATTGATGGGAAATTTCCTTCAGACGATGAGATCATCCGCGAAGTGCGTGAAAATTGGCACTACAAAAAGGAACGCTTCACTCCTACGCTCCTGACGAGATGGCTGAATTGGCTACGCCAGCAAAGTGTTATCCCTAGAGGGCTCGCGCCACGGACTCGTCAGCAGCTCAAGCTTGGCTTGAGCTGAGGGCTTGGTCCGTGGGTCGATGAACTCGGGGACACGGCCCAGTACCTCCCCCTATAGTCGCGGATCGACTGGTTCACTTTCCAGTGCGAGGACTCCGAAGACACATTCATGAGTAAGGCGCAGCGGTTCCTTGCGAACGAATCGCTCCAGTGCCTCGATACCAAGCGCAAACTCTCGGCTCGCCAGAGAGCGCTTGGCTCCTACGTTCCGCGAACGCAGCCGTTCAAGGTTCTCTGGGAGGAGGTACTCCGGGCCGTAGATAATGCGAAGGTACTCTGCACCTCTGCACTTTATCGCTGGCTGGGTAATTCCACGCTTGCCTTCTGCGATGAAGTCGAGCGGCTTGACTACCATACCTTCTCGTCCTTGAGCCGTCATCTCCATCCACCAAGCAACTGCATCGGCAACGCTTGCCTCATCATGAAGATTGACGATCTTGAATGGGGTTGCCACTAATATCTCGGTATCCGCGCTACAGAGCTTGGCGATCATCTCCATGTGCCAGGTGTGCGGCTTGTCCGTGTGGACTGCGCCTTCGCTAGCCAAGAGGTGAAACGGGGCAAGTTTGAGATCGGCTAGCGAACTGACCGGCCAGCAGTATTGCCGATAGGCTTGCGTGTAATGTTCTACAGCGTCGAGCCGTTCAGTGGTCTGCGCAGAGAGTATTTCCAAGCCAGGGACACGCAGCATAGCTTTTGCGATGAAATCTTTCTCAGCTTGTAATGCACGGACGCCAGCATTGCCAACAGGCGCGTACTGCTTCTGGAGCAACTCCTGTGCCTTTGCGGACCAGGGCATCAGCTCGCAATCAAGGCAGAGCCAATCGGTCCTGAGTTCATCCCAAAGCTCCGACTTCTCGACCGCCAATTGCAGACGAACGAGGAACTGACGTTCCAACGCTTCATCTGTGAAGAATCGACGACCGGTGCGTGTGTAAACCGTTCCGAGTGACGCTTGCACAACACCGAAGCGCTTCTGAGATACGGCCTCATCTTTGCAGAGGACAACGACAGCTCGAGAGCCCATGTGTTTCTGTTCGCAGACGACAGTGGTAATACCTTCTTTGCGGTAGAAAGCGAATGCCTCGTCGGGATGTTCAAGCAGGTTTTCGTGCTTGCTCGTCTCGGTGGGCGACATCGTCGGCGGAAGATAGATGAGCCACTTGGGGTCACTCGCGAACCGGCTCATAACCTCAAGCGCAGCGATAGCGTTCTCCTCTCGAATCGTGATCTTCGGCTTCAACCGTGTGTCGATTAGGCGTTTGCCGACTATATCGGCAAGGTCGAGCACATCGTCTTGCGCATGTTGCAAGTTCCGTACAGCCCCCGTCTTTTCAGGCAGGAATGGACGGGCAGGTTCGTAGTGCGTCTGGTTCGCTTTGACGGACACGATCTCGCGCTCGGGATAGCGCAGGGCCGTGAGTTGCCCGCCAAAGACGCAGCCGGTATCGAGATTGATCGTATTGTTCAGGAAGAGCGGCTCGGGCACTGGCGTGTGTCCATAGACGACCAGAGCTTTACCGCGATAGTCCGCAGCCCAGTTGTAGCGAACGGGTAAGCCGAATTCGTCCGTCTCTCCCGTAGTTTCTCCGAAGAGGGCAAACTCACGCACCGCTCCTGACCCTCGACCGTGCATGGATTCCTTCAGGCCAGCGTGGGCGACGACCAGTTTCCCGTCGTCGAAGACATAGTGACTGACAAGGCCATCGAGAAACTTGGCGACTTCGACGCGGAACTCATCCGGCTCCTCGCCGAGTTGTTCCATCGTCTCTGCAAGACCATGCGTGCGCTTCACGTCCCGGCCTCGCAAAGCTCTCACGAGCTTCATATCGTGATTACCGGGAACGCAGAATGCTTGGCCGGATTGCACCATGCTTGAGACGAGGCGAAGAACCTGCACCGTTCCCGGCCCGCGATCAACCAGATCGCCTACAAAGACCAGCTTGCGGTCGCCGGAGGACGAAACGGAATACGCTCCATCGGTCTGATTCATCTTGTAGCCGAGCTGCGCCATAAGTTCGACAAGCTCATCGAAGCACCCATGAACGTCTCCGATGATGTCGAATGGGCCGTGCTCGGTCTTTTTGTTATTCCAGAGCGGATGCCGTTCGATGGTCACAGCATCCACTTCCTCCGGGCTAGAGAGCTTGAAGATGTGGCGGATGCCTTCACGCTCTAATCCGCGTAACGAACGCCGGAGCTGCTGGGATTGGTTGCGAATGACGTGCGCCCCGAACTGCCGGTCGGGGCGAAGCACGTTGCGATCCTGGCAAATGCGCTCCGAAAGATCGAACACAATGGCCTCAGCGAAGAGATGAAATTCTTTTGCCAGCGCGATAAGAGACTTCCGCGCCTCTGGCTGGACGTTGGTCGCATCGACTACGGTGAGGCGTCCCCGTGCGAGCCGCTTGCGCACGATTTCATGCAGTAGATCGAAAGCATCTCCGGTAGCAGACTGGTCGTTTTCGTTATCGGAGACGAGCGCTCGGCAGAAGTCAGAGGAGACAACTTCTGTGGGAAGAAAGTGCTTCCGTGCGAACGAAGATTTGCCGGAACCGGAGGGGCCGACCAGAAGCACGAGCGACAGTTCGGGAATGCTGATCTTCATGCCGCCACCTCCTTTTGAGTGAATACTGCCATCTGCGTTGGTGCCCCTCGTTCTGCATCGACCGGACCTACTGGTTCAAAACGAACCCCATACCCAAAGCGCTCGGCAACCCCACTTGCCCAACTTTCAAACTCAGCACGTTTCCACTCGAAGCGGTGGTCGCCATGCCGGAACTCGCCTACAGGAAGAGTCTCGAATACTGTGTTGTACTCCGCGTTCGGAGTCGTCAGGACCACATGCGTCGGTCGGGCAAACTCGAAGACCATGCGTTCGAGAGTCGCCAGACGCGGCGCATCCAGATGCTCGATGACCTCAACGATGGCTGCTGCCTCAAATCCGTTCAGCCGTTGATCGCGGTAGGTTAACGATCCTTGTATCAGCTCGATTCGACTGCGCTGGCGTTCCGGTAGCTCGTCGAGTCGCAAGCGCTCCTTCGCGATCTCCAGCGAACGCCAGGAGACATCCATGCCGAGGATCGTATCGAACTGCTTTTCCGATAGGAGCAATTTCAATAACTTGCCCTCGCCACAACCGAGATCAACAACGCGTTTCGCACCTGTATCCCGGATAACTGAAAGCACCGCTTGCAGGCGCTGGTCGTGCAGGGAAGGTGTGTGTGCCATCACAGGCGACTCCGCCGAGGGCATCTCGTCTGCCTCATCGCTCGGTGTATCCTCTGCCAACAAGCGGCTCAACGCTTCTCGCGTGAGGCTCCGCTGGCGCTTCAGATAGCGCGAGACAATGAGGTCTTTCTCCGGATGAGTGCCAAGCCAACCCTCGCCGCGCTTCAGGAGCTTTTCGATCTCGTCGTTGGCTACCCAGTAGTGCTTTTCATTGTCGAGAACCGGAATCAGCACATAGAGGTGGGTGAGAAGATCTTGCAGCCGCACTGTACCCGCGACAGTGAGCCCGACATAGGGGGACGCGCCCCATTCCGGGAACTTGTCGTCAAGCTGTGAGCCCTTCAATTCGACGGCATAGCCAAGCGGCTCAAAGAGACGCCTGACCAACTCCTCACCACCCCGAGCCGCGATGACAGGCAGATGTGCCGTTAACGGAATTGGTGCCTCCGCAAGTTCAGGGCGATCCTTGCTCCGACCACTCATCGCCGTGCTGAAGATCCGCCCCATCGCGACGCTCAGGAACGAGTTCGCAGCGTAGGGACGGTCGTTCACATACTGCTCTAACTGGCCGCCTTCACCGGCAGGCCCCCGCCCGCGAACGAGAGCGACCGGATCAATCTCGACCAGCAGAGCCGCTGTGCAGAATTCGACAGAGGCATCGGGGTAAAAGACATAAGCCTTCCCAAACGAAAGCGCCTCCGTCTGGAGACGTGACGGATTCTTATGCAGCAAATAGCCGAGGTCGGTGGCCGGTTGATGGGTCGTGGAAATCGTGAGGAGCATCTGGTTAGTTTAGTGGATGGACCATGGCCGACTTCTACGATGGCCAGCGGTCTCACGGTGGCAATCTGAATCGCATAATGTGATCAATCGCCTCTTGAGCGGTGCTTGGAGCGATCGTCCGTTTGTGTAAATGATTAGCTTTGGTAGCCGTCAAAAGAGGTCGCGCTGCTGCGCAGCGGGTGTAGATGTGACACATCACCCCCAAATGGGTGCTGTAGGTAAACCGGAGTTCCCGGCGGTGAACGCGATTACCATCAGCTACTTAGCCATTCCGCGTTTACGTCCGTAAACGCAAGTTGCCGCCTGGAATCACTTTGTCGCGTTCGCGTAAACGCATTGAATACTAAAGCACTTGACCGGCAAGTGCGGTTTTCATGGGTTGACTATTGCCGTCGTCGGATGCACTCTGTTTTTGAGGTGGCCCTCCCCATGACCACTCCTCCTCGTATCCCGGCCTCGACGCATCCTCCATCGCCACCCGACGATGAAGTTCGCCCCGGCCTCCGCGCCAAAACGGTAGCAACCAGACTCACGCCGGAAGAGCTGCGCGAGGTCGAAGCCGCCGCTGGGCGCGACGGGAAGTCGCTTGCGGAATGGCTGCGCGAGTTGGCCCTGAAGACGGCTCGGCAACGTCCAGCGGACCCGATGGAGCTGCTGCTTTCGGAGGTCTCGGCGACCCGGTACATGCTCCTGAATCTCTTCCATGCGACCGCCCAGGCGAACGCCGAAGGCAAGCATCTGCTCCCTGAGTCCGTGCTAAAAATCCGTGACCAGGCCGACGTTCGGAAGCTCGAAAGCGCCCGGAAGTTGATGGCGGATTTTCTCGCCCAGGGAGGGCAGGACGGGAGTCAGAATGGGGGCAAGCCCTGAGCCGCCCGATGCAGTTTCCGAGCCGGACAGGGAGGCTCTTCTGGCTACTTGTCTGGGTCACGCTGGGGCCGCTCGCGCTCATTGTTTCGGTCTCGGCCTGGCTCGCTTTGACACTCCCCCCGCTCCAGAAAATTTATCTCCCGGTATACTCCGCGAGCACCGTTGGTGCTCGCCTGCCCGGCAATCTGATGACCATCCGGTGGGTGATGAAGACCGCTCCCAGACGAAAACCCGAGAGGCTTTTGCCCGAGGATGCGGTCTCTGGGCCGAGTCCAAAACTGCCAGTCAGCCTCTCGCCCAAGGCCATTGAGGAGGGTTGGCGCGAAGTGGTTCAGACCCCTCCGGAGAAGGTTCGCTCCTCCGAGCTTGCTCCGTATCTCCAAGCTACGATCTACGACGGCGAGAGCGTTTTGTGGCTCTTCGCCCGGCCCATGATCTACGGCGTGGCTGGGATTTTGTTGCTGTACGCGCTCCGGCTTCAGCTTAGACGAGGACGCAGTGGGCAGCATGAGGAGCGGCACGGACGGCGGACCAAAGGCCCCGAATTGCTGTCGAGCGGCTGGCGTCGCCGACTCGGAACGGATGGGATTTCTTTCCACTTGCGCTTTGAAAAGGCTCCTTGGAGCTGGCTTCCGTTCGGGCCGAATTTCCGGATTCCGCGCCGTCTGGAGTCCAGCCATATCGAGCTGATCGGCGACACCGGTTCGGGTAAATCGACGGCCATCCGGCAGATTCTCCGCGATGTCCAGCATCGCGGCGAGACGGCCATCGTCTACGACCCAGCAATGGATTTCGTGGGGGAGTTCTATGACCCTAGTCGCGGCGACCTGATCCTGAATCCTCTCGACGCCCGGTGTCCCTACTGGAGTCTCGATCAGGAGATCGTGCGCGATGAGACTGCCGCTACGATCGCCTCCGCTTTTCTTCCAGAGAAGGAGTACGAGAAGGCATTCTTCACCGACGCTCCGCGCCGGTTGCTTGCCGCCATGCTGCGGCGTCGGATGCCGACGCACTTTCTTTTGCAGTGGATGAGCGACCCTGAGTCGCTTGCTTCCATCGTGGCGGGAACACCGTTGGCTGCGCTGATCGACCCGGCAGCTCCAGCGCAGCGTGCCGGGGTGCTGTCGAGCCTCAACTTGGTAGCGGACTGCTTCGAGCTACTGCCCGAGGGAGGCGGTGGACGGGCGAGTTTTGCCACGGCTGATTGGAGGAAGGAGCGCAAGCGCTGGGTGTTTCTGACCTCCAGCCCCGACTACCGGGAAAAGGTCTTGCCGCTCCATTCGGTATGGCTCGATCTTTTCATCCTGCGGATGCAGGGCCCCTGCGATGATTCCGTCGCCAAGCCGGTATGGTTCGTTATTGATGAGCTGGCCAGCTTGAACAAGCTACCCCAGCTCCACGCTGCCGTGACTGAAAATCGCAAGTACGGCAATCCCGTCGTGCTCGGCTTCCAGGGGCGCAGCCAACTAGAAAAACGCTACGGCCATGACGCCGAAGTCATGCTCTCCCAGCCCGCCACGAAGGTATTTTTCAAGACCTCCGAACCGCGCGCGGCTAAGTGGATTTCCGACGCTATCGGCGAAATCGAGGTCGAGCGCTTGAAGGAGTCACGCAGCATGGGGCTACTCGGTAGCAAGAAGTCCTATGCGATGGAGATTGCCACTAAAGCGCTCATCATGCCGTCGGAAATATCTGGCCTTGAGCCGCTGCACGGTTTCATCAAGCAAGAGAATCGCGTTGTGCCGGTCGTCTTCCGATTGGCAAAGAAACGCTCGAAAGAACCTGATTTTATAGAGCGGAAGATTCCGCAGGCCGTGCCCGGGCCGACTTCCCCGGTGCCAGCGTCGTCGGCACACACGTCGCCTCCGAAACACGCCAAGCCGACGGCGGTAGTCCAGGCTTCGCTACCTCTCGCCGATCCGCCGTCCACTAACGGAAGACCCAGGGAAGGGTTTGTGTGGGATGAACGCAAAAGGGATTGAGTGACGAGATGCGCGTTTATGAGGACTAATCGTCCGCGACGCCTTCAAGGAGTACATTGGCTTGGTATCGCTCGTTGAGGACGAAATTCGTGACGAGAAGCGGACCGATCACACGCTGCGGCTCGCAGCCCGCGTTGTTAGGCCTAATTACTCGTGGACTAACGGCCGGTTGGAGATGGTGGGGAAAGATTGGAGGAGACGGTCATCCAAACCGTCTGAATAGGTCTAGTTGACAGGTGTGTCGGGAAACAGTGGCATCAGCTCCTTGAGTTTCGTGGCTACGTTTGCCATGTCGACTTCCTTCGTACTCAGGCCGCTACGGGACGCGAGCATGGGGCTAACTTCCAACAACTGTTCGAAGGTGGTGCCGTGCATGATCGGAATGAGTTGATCCCGAGCCAGAAGCACCGACAGCTCCTTTTCTGCGATCCCGGAGTTCTTTATGCGCGTCAAAAAGGCCGGAGTAACCAACACAATGCCCACTCGAGACTGCGCCAAGCCCTTGTCGAGCTCACGCATCAGCGGCGTGCCGAGCAGCACATCTTTTTCGCTGAACCAAACCTTGACGCCACGAGACTCGAGTAGGTCGTGAAGCTCTTTTGCCGATGTAGCACGGTCGTCCCAAGCGTGGCACAGGAAGATGTCGCGCTTGTCTGGCTTTGGGCCAATTTTCTCTAGCGCCTCGCGGAATGGCGTGAGCGCACGGACTTCGGAAGGCGTGTAAGAGACAGACGATCCTACCGGTGACCACCGTGGTCGAGCACTGCCGCCTGCACCGCCTCCGCTACCTCCGGAAGAGCGGCTTGCACTAGCCGACGAGGAGGCAGGCGTGGAATATGACGGATAGGAGTAGCTGTTATATCCGCCACCCCAACGCCCGGAACTGCCGCCGCAGGCGGGGCAATTCGCTCGACCTGATGCTGTGTGATGGCCTCTGGAAGGTGCTGTGCATCTCGACATGGCGCTTATTTTACGCGTTTCCCCAGACATTTGTGGAAAGAGACCGCGAGCAGCGAATCTGCACTTGGCAGGCTAGGTCTGATGCTTCTTCACGAACTTCTCGAACCAATCTAGCTGCACCCGTTCAAGCCAATGCTTGCGTTCGTCTGCTCCTAGTTTGCGGCTGGCCCGCAAGAGCGCCAGACGGGTCAGAGGTTCCGACGATTGGAAAGCATCTTTGAATGACAGAGCTTGTGATCGGCGGCCGCTGGCAGAGAGAGCAAGAGCAGCGTACCGCCTCACCGCTTGAGACGGAGTGGTCTTGAACACCGTCCCTAGCTCGTTTGCCTGATTCCAAACAGGGTTCGTCCCGAAAAGGTCGAGTATCCAAATCGCATAGAACTCAGGCGCTTGCGCATCGCCGGAGGCTGTGATGGGAGATAGAAGCTTAACGGCACATTTTTTTCGCGTTTCTGCATTGATAGGCTCGACATTCCGGAAGAATGCGTGAAGAGCATGGGCCACAGGATAGAGACGAGGAAGATGATCTAACACGATATCGATCAAGTCGTTTCGTTCGAAGCTGGAAAGTCGATGAAGGATGAATGCGACTTTCTTGTAGTCAATCTCATCCTCATCAAGCGCTTCGGTCAGGATCTCCTCCAAATCGACCGCGTCCAGAGCTTCCTTTTCTTCCGCCGAGAGCTCGTCGAGCAAACGCCCACTATCGTCATCATAGAAGTGCTCTTCAATCAACTTCGCGAAACGGGATTCGACCGAATCTTCTGCTTCCTCATCATCGCCGTGCGCTTCCAGATATTTCTTGCACTTCATCACCTTCGTCTTCGCTGCGTGGAGCGATAACCCCTGCCGCTTATCCAAAAGTTGACCAAGCGTCCGTATGGCCCACTCCACCTTCTCTCTGCTTGAAGCGAAGAAAACGTAGTCGTCAATGTAGCGGATGAAGTCGATACCACTCCCAAGCAGCTCATCGTCGATGTCGATCAAAGCAGCTTCCGCCAAGGGTCTGGAAGCTGGTGGTCCGATTGGAATGCCATAGCTAAGTCCATCGTGCGTAAGTCTGCGTAGCAAACCTTCGATGATTCGAGGGTAGGGCTCTAGCTTGGGAACGCCATCCACACAGGCGTCCAAAGCCCCCCGGACCTTGTGCTGATATAGGCGAGAGTAGAAATCCGTAATGTCTGCGAACCCGATGTAACCAGACGGCTGAGCTTGCGCACGCAAGCGCTTCTGGGCTTCAAACTCTGCGTGACTCGGTTCCGATGCATACAGCTCGTTGCGAGCAGAGCCCAATCTGAAAGAAAAGACACGGTCGTCCGTCTCCGGAATTCGTTTATCGTCAATCTCGTTTGTGAGATCCGCCACCAGCGAACTGTACAAGATGAGATCTACCGGATGGAGCAGCGTAACCGGACGCAAGTTGATCTTCGACTTCGGTGCGTGGGCATAGATAGGGCGGTACGGGATGTACGTCTGCAGGTCAAGCTCCGCAAGCTTGGGTCTCAGCTCCTGCCAGCCCGCCTCGACTGCAGCCCATTCTGGCGGCGAGGGAAAGAAATCACTGTATCCGTGGTGCTGGATCGTTTCGAAGCCCCGCTGGAGGGACTGCTCGCTTAGTTGAAACAAGGCTCCTCCTGTCAGGCTGTACCGCCCTCATCCTTCCCAATGGAGAGGCGCCCAAATGACTAGTCTAGCCGTGATTATGACCTTGTGCATGGACGAAATCTGCGCATGCAACGAGTGCCGTGATGAAAGGGTGTGCTCTCAAGCGTTCCATAGTAACAATCGATTAGTCCTCATAAGTCGCATTGTGTTTACCAACGTGACATAAAATTTTGCTGTGGCTCATCTAGTCGTTTGGAGCAAGCCCCATGCTCTCGATGTCTCCCAAACCGTTGTCAGCAGGCCAAGCGCGGACGTATCACGAGCGAGAGTTCGCGTCCCAGGGGCAGAACTACTGGAGCCGGGATCGGCAGGGCTACAGCGAGTGGCAGGGCAAACTGGCCGAGAGGTGGAGCCTGCAAGGTCCGGTCGGCAATGAAGAGTTCGCCCGGCTGACAGAAGGCCAACATCCTTTGACTGGCGAACAGCTCGTTCGCCATCAGCCACAGAAGACCTACGAAAACCAGATCGGCAAGGAAGTCACCAGCGTGGAGCACCGTGCTGGATGGGATGGAACCATCTCCGCGCCGAAGTCGGTTTCGATCACCGCCCTTGTCGGCAGCGATGATCGCGTAAGAGAGGCACACCGTGAGAGCGTCCGTGTAGCCCTGGAGGAGTTGGAACAGTTCACCCAGGCGCGGATCGGGAACGTCCATAAACCGGAGACGACGGGGAAGTTCGTTGCCGCGACCTTCGAGCACGACACGGCGCGGCCCGTCGATGGCTATGCCGCGCCGCAGCTCCACACCCATGCCGTTATCTTCAACGTCACCGAACGCGACGGCGGTCCCGGCAAGCTGACCCGCTCCGTGCAGTCGCATGAGCTGTACGCCGCCCAGAAGTATGTGACGGCTGTCTACCGGTCGGAGTTGGCGACACGGTTGCAGGGTTTGGGGTATCAGTTGGAGCGTGGAGAGTACGGGCAGCCCGAGATCAAGGGCTATACGAAGGAGTATCTCGAAGCCTCCAGTCTGCGCCGGGAACAGATCCAGGATTACAAGCGAGAGCAGGGCTTGGACGGTTCCTCGGCAGCACAGATCGCCGCGCATCGGACGCGCGATCGCAAGGAGCTGCTGTCGCCCGAAGAGGTGTTGCAGCGGCACCGGGACCTTGCCGCGCAGTACGGCCATCAAGCGGATCGCATCGTCGCCCAAGCCAGGGAGCAAGGGCAGCAGCAGACCCGGGAACCGGAACGAGGCGTGAGCCAGGCGCGACAAGCCGTGACCTACGCCCGCGATCATCTCTTCGAACGGGGTGCGATCCACGCCCGGAAAGACATCCTCGCAGCGGCCCTTGACCGTGGCATGGGCCAAGCGACTTCCAGCCAAGTGCGGGAGGAGTTCGAGCGTAGGGCGCAGGCTGGGGAGTTTCGCCATGTTGAGAATGTGGGGACGGGCCCTCAGTACACGACCGCCGCGATGCTGCGCATGGAACGCGAGACCATCGCCCACATGCAAGCGGGCAACCGGCGCGGCTTCGAGGACCCGATGCTGGTTTCTCCAGACATTCGAATTGCGACGGAGGATCGCCACCGGGAGCTGAACTCCGGTCAGCTCCGCGCCGTCGATGAAATCTTTCTTTCGCGCGAGAAGATCGTCGGTTTGGATGGAGTCGCGGGCGGGGGCAAGACAACGACGCTGGCAGTCGTGCGCGAGGGTGCGGAGACTGCTGGATATACCGTGGAGGGTTTTGCGCCCACATCGAGGGCCGCGCAGAAGCTCGGTGAGGCCGGGATTGAGACCAGGACCTTGCAGTCACATCTTGCCCAGGGCCAGAGGGTAGACACCGGCGAGCACCGGCTCTATGTAGTGGACGAGAGTTCGCTCGCGTCCACCAAACAGATGCACGAGTTCGTGTCTCGCCTGCATCCGAACGACCGCGTTCTCTTAGTGGGCGATACCCGGCAGCATGAGTCCGTAGAGGCGGGACGCATCTTCGCCCAGCTTCAGGACGCGGGCATGAAGACGGTCAAGCTCGATGAGATCGTGCGGCAGCGCGACCCGGAGCTGAAACAGACCGTCGAGCAACTCGCGAGAGGCGATGTCCGAGCGGCGCTGGCAGGGTTAGAACAGCAGGGCCGCATCCATGAGGTACAGGGCCATGACGAACGCGTAGCAGCCATCGCAAAAGAGTATGCGAGGTCGCCTGAGAGCACGTTGGTTGTCTCACCCGACAACCGCTCCCGCGTGGAGATCAACCAGGCTATTCATGTGGAGATGCAGGCTAAAGGCGTTGTCGGTCAGGAAGAGCATCGCGTGCAGGTCCTCGTTCCCCGTCAGGATCTCACCGGCGCAGATCGTACATGGGCCGAGCGGTACAGCGTCGGCGACGTGCTGCGTTACTCGCGCGACTCCAAAGAAACTGGCATCCACAAAGGCGAGTACGCAAAGGTGACGGAGATCGATGCAGCTAGTAATCGGCTCACCGTCGCGATGAAGGACGGTATGGAGAAGACCTACGACCCGCGCCGTCAACAGGGTGTCTCCGTTTATCGCGAAGAGGAGCGAGCCTTCTCCATCGGAGACCGGGTGCAGCTCACCGCGCCTTCCCATGAGCTGAAGGTTGCCAATCGGGAGCTGGGGACGGTGGAGGGTATCGGCGAGGATGGGAGGCTATCCCTCAAGATGGATGGGGGCCGCTCCGTCGAGCTTGATCCGGAGAAGCACCCGCATCTCGATCATGGCTATGCGGTGACCAGTCATTCCAGTCAGGGTCAGACCGCCGACCGCGTGTTGATCCATGTCGATACCGAGCTGGGGGCCAAGGATCTGCTCAACAATCGCATGGCCTACGTGGCCGTCTCGCGCGGAGCGCAGGACGCGCAGCTCTTCACCAACGACCGGGAGAAACTCTCCTCTGCGCTCGGCCACGATGTATCGCACCAAAGCGCCCACGCAACAGAGATCACTACCTCGAAGTCGATTCAGCAGGAGATCGCACCTAAGCATGAACAGCAATACGAGCATGGAATCGGCCTGTAGCCTGCCTGTCCAGATATATTGAGTCCGCGCTTGCCGCCACCGCCGACCTCACGACCGTGTGAGATAAATTCGGGCCAGCGATCAGCGCATTCTCCGGGTTCAAATCGAGGCAAGGTTTCGGACGGGGCATCGGGTTATCCTACTTGGGGAGACTGATGGTAGAACACTACCTTCGCATGACAAGGGCCTTATGAAAACCACGATTATGGTCATGGATGTATTCGTGAGATTCCGCATGATCGCCATCGCGCAATCAGAGCAACAGACGCAGGCATGGGAAATGCAGGTTATGTGCATACAACAGGTCGCAGACATCCTCACTTCCCTTGGCTTCTTGGATTCCAAAGCTGCTGCGCTGCTTACGGAAGCTAGTACCACCATCACGCCTCAGCCAGGCATCAAAACTATTCCGTTTTCGGATTTCGTCACTTTAACCGAACTCGTCTACCCTGACTCCGAGCCAGTAAGCCTGGAGGCTCAACAGGGCCATTCGCTCATCGCTACTGGCGAAACGACAGAAGAAGCTCTCGCCTCCGCAGGCTTCGTATTGAAGATGGACGGCCCGTTGCAGTGACGCTGTCTTGAACAGGCGCAATTCTTCCAATCGAAGAATGTGTCCGACCTACAGTTCCGCCAGAAACTTCATCAATGCCTTATCGTCACGCCATCTCCTCCTTCCGCGCATCGGGCTCAGCTTGTCCAGTTGTGTCCTAAATCGTTCCGGAGTGAGCGATAAATACCTTTCCGTAGAGCCGATTCCCATTTGTCCCATATAAGCGGCGAGTGCTGGGAGCATTCGATTGAGATCTGCCCGATGTCGTATCCACCCGGTGATCCGATGAACCGCGAATGTATGTCGCAGATCGTGCATTCGTGGTTGATAACGAGCTCCATCGCATCGCTCAACTCCTGATTGCCGCCGAACTCTCAGAAATGTCGTACTGAATGTACTGGCGCTCAAGCTTTCTCCATCCTTATTGGTAAAGAAGTGGCCAGCCGATGGTCCCTGATAGAGCCTCGATTCCAGATATTCTCCGAGAATCCTCCTCAAATCTGGGCCAACAGGAACTGTCCGAGGACGATTGTTGCGGTTAGCGCGGATCGTGAGCAGGCCCCGCTTAAGGTCTACGTCAGCTACTTGAAGCCGCATGGCCTCGCCGACGAGAGCCCCCGTTCCATAGAGGAAGATGAGGAACGTGCGTACCGTGCGGGCGTCGATACGACACAACATATCTTTTTGGCTTGTGCGCGTGGCCTTAAGCAAAGCTCTTATCTCGGTGTGGGTGTAGATATAGGGAATGAAGGCGCGATGGCTGGTTCTTCGCTTTGCTGGTAGAGGCAGAACCTCTATCTGACCTCGCGCGAGCCAGAAATCGAAAAAGGAGCGGAGCAAACCGTATTTCTTCTCCCAAGTGAATGGAGATGTTTTCGGGCCATTGAGAAAAGAAGCGACCTGACGGGCCGTCACCCGTTCCAAAGAAGACTTTCCTAGGTGATTACTCAACGATAAGAGATCTCTCTCGCTCTTCGCGTACAACAATCCTTCAGCTCTCTTTCGTTCGACATACATCTCTACGGCTTCAAGGAGCGTCATCGTATACCTCCCAGGCTGAACATCGCCACTTTGTACAAAGACCGTTTATCGTACTTTGCGTAGATTCCGACTGACCGAGTATCTTGATGCCCAAGATATTCGGCGATCTCTTTCAATGAGCTTCCTTTCTTCAACAAGCGCGTAGCGCAAGCATGACGGAGTGAGTGTGGTCCCTTGTGATCGCATTCAACGTCCATCTGCTTTAATCGTTTACCTACGATGCCCCACATGCCCGACGGTCCCAGAGGACCATATGGAAGGTGCATCGACAGGAACAAATGGCGGCAACCGCACCTTGGGCGGCCTCGTCTCAAGTAGTCCAGGATTGCTTCGCCCACCTCATATTGAATTGGAAATTGCTGTATGCCCCCGCGCTTAGCCCGGCGCACCGTAAACGTCTCGTTGCGCCAGTCGAAATCTTCGAGCCTAAGCCCAGAAACCTCACTGCTGCGTAATGCATAGATCGAGTACAAGAGAAGCATGGCGCGCGCCCGCAAATCTTGCGGTGAGGTTCCATTGACGGAGCGAATGAGCTGCCGTACCTGTGTCCAACTAGGCCCTTTGGGTGCATCCGTGTACTTGGGAACGCGCGGGCTCACAATCCCGCGTACCATGCCGGGACGACACCAGCCACGTTCCTCTGCATAGCCGAAGAACGATCGTAAGGCCTGACATTGCGTCGCGATCGTTGCGAGCTGCCATCCCTTGGCGCGCTTGGATATTAGAAACCGGTCCACATCATTCATCGAAATGAGTGCAAGCTCGCTGTGCCACGATGATGCCCACCTCAGAAAACCCTGAGTCCGTTTGGTGTAGCTGCGAACGGTAGCTGGCGAGAGCCCACGTTTGGATGTCAGAGCGTCTCGGAAGTCGTCGATTAGAAGATCAAAGTCTGGTGCTGACGTAGAAGGAAGGGTAAGACACCCGTGAAAATTTAGCCACGCCTTCGCGATCCTTGCAAAGTTTTTGGGAGTAGCTCCTGCACCAACTCCAGTCCTCCTTCGCTGCGGACTTCGATACTCAATCCAGCGGTTGCTCGCCTCTTCGATCTCATACTGTTCCACTTCACGGAGCCTGTCTAAGGCTAAGAGTTGAACGATATGAACAAGAAAGGCCGCAACACAACGCACACGAGCTGGTTCTAGGCCCTTTTCTAAAAGGTGCGTCAGATACTCATCTCGTTCTCTGAGAAGCGGAGCAGCGCGATGGCGCATGTGAACGCTTGGATAGTGCGAAACACTTTCGATCACTGTGATCTACCTCCGTGACGGTGGAATCTGGAATATGCAATCGCCCATTCTTGGGCTCTAAAAGGCTATTCCACTTCACCTATAGCTCGTTAGGAGATCCATCCTTCTACTCGCGGGATGAAGCTTCCTCCCGCGCTTCGACCGCTCATGCGTTCTCCGCTTCCCACCTCTGCGGGCCTTTCCCGCCCGCAACGCCCACCCTATAAATCCTGTGCGCTACGCGCACGAATAAAGAAACCAAGCCTTTCCTGAGGGCTCTGCCCTGGCGCAGCACAAGGGGTTTCCGCCAATCTTCCGCGCTTCGCTTGTGCAGACCTTCGCTGCGCTCGCCCTCCGCTTTGCTCCGGGTGGGGAGACCCCTCCCCTTGTGCTTTGCCGCCCCGCCTTCGCCAGTGGGCGTTCGGCATGTAGGTACATGCCGCGCACGCCATGAAAAGCAAAGACAAAGGAGACAAACACGATGAATGCCACAGCCAACACCAACAACATCGCTACCGCCAACAGCAAGAAGCCCAACACCAAGCAGGAACTCATTGCCGCAAACATCAGGCTGCTGATCGAGCAGTTGGAGGCCGGACACTCCAACGCCCTCACCAACTACCTGACCGCCATGAGCCGCTTTCACCAGTACAGCTTTGGGAATGTTTTGGAGATTGCGCGGCAGAGGCCGACCGCTACCCGCGTCGCCGGATTTTGGACGTGGAAGAATCTTGGCCGCAACGTGAAGGCGGGACAGAAAGGCATTCGCATTCTTGCCCCGATTGTTGGTGTTCGCCGCAAGAAGGAGGCAGAAGCCAACAAGGACATTACCAGGCAGAACGAGCGGGCTTTGCTTGGATTCCGCAATGCCTACGTTTTCGACGTGTCACAGACGGACGGCGTAGACCTACCGGAGATGCGCGAAGTCTCAGGCGATCCCGGCGACAATCTGGAACGCTTGGCTTCATTCGTTCGTAGCCGTGGCATCCAGCTTGCCTATAACGAGAACATCGCGCCAGCTCTCGGCATGAGCTATGGCGGACGCATCGCGCTCTTGCCCGGCCAGTCCAAGGCCCAGGAATTTTCAACGCTGGTGCATGAGACCGCGCACGAATTGCTTCACAAGGCCGAACGTCGCACTGCAACCACCAAAACGGTACGTGAGACAGAAGCCGAGGCAGTGGCTTTTGTTGTCGGGAAGGCTGTTGGGCTGGTGACGGGTTCCGCATCGGCAGACTACATCCAGCTTTACCACGGCAATGCTTCACTGTTAGCTGAGAGCTTGGAAGTCATTCAGCAGACAGCCAACGTCATCCTCGCCGCATTGGAGCCGCCCATCGCGGACGAAGTAACCAACGAGGAACTTGCCGAAGTGGCAGCATGAGAATCATGCCCACAATCATGTAACAATTCCCATGACACATGAAAACCTGACAGACGGGATGCAGGGGCTCCCGTCTGCCTTTCGGCGGCGGTTTCACCGCAAATCCGCACAACCATCCTGCACAATTCCTACACAGCCTAAATGGCGCGCTTTAGATCAAATAGAATCAAATGTTTGTAAAACTTTTCTCACCCGCTCAGAATGACACTTCTGTTCTGCTCAGACTTCTTTACGCTTAAGATGCATTTCCTATTTCTGCTCAAACTTCTTTCGCTCAGGATGCATTTTCTATTTGGAATCCATCGATTCTGGAATGTTCTAGGCGCGGGGGACGTCCTGGATTGAGATGAGGGTGAGGGTGACGCTGTCTGGGGTGCTGCGTTTGTGGGGTGTGCCTCGGGGAATGACGAGCATGTCTCCTTTACGGAGCGTGACGGACCTGCTTCCTTCAGAGGCGGGGGCGAGCCACTCGCCGGGGCCGGTGCTATGCGGATTTTTGGGCGTTCCACCGAGCTCGTATTGCGTGGTGCCTTCGAGTATCTGAAAGACGTGGTCGCGATGCTCGTGGTACTCAAATTCCTTTGCGCTTTTGTTGGTTTCGACGGTAACGACGATGGTGAAGGGAGTGATCTTTGATCCGGCTAACTGCTTGTTGCCTGGTGCCGCCTGCAGACCCTTGACGATCTCTTCGAGCGAGCCGGCGGAAAAGAGCGTGAATGGATCGTGCGGCCCGGCGTCGGCGGTCTGGGCCTCGGCAGAGGATATGGGTGAGGCGAAGAGCGATTTGTCTGCGAGAGAGAGGCTGACTGCGGCGAGGGGTGCCGTCAGAAAGAAGTTGCGGCGAGATTGATCTTTGACCATGCGAAAGTGAATCACATTCGGGCCATGGAAGTGAAGGGATGGCTATAAGAAAAACTGCATGAGCTATCGGAGCTTGGTGATGAAGTAGCCGAAGAGCGAGAGGACAAAGACTGCGAGCACGAAGGTGAGCTTCTGGCGCTGGAGGTAACGGACGCGGCCGCTGGTCATGCGGGGGACGAGGGGGACGCCGAGGGCGAGACCGCTGAGGAAGCCGCCGAGGTGAGCGCTGTTGTCGATACGAATGCCGACGGGAACGACGGCGGTGCCGAGGCCGATGATGAGATTGAGCGCAGCAAACTGGATGACGGAGCGGCGGAGACGCTTGAGCTCGTAGATGGGGATAGGAAGCTTGTGGTTGGAGAGCAAGACGATGAGAATGCCGGCGATGCCGAAGACGGCGCCCGAGGCTCCGGCCCCGACGGAGATGTAATCGCGCGTCCAGAAGACGTTGAGGCCGAGGCTGAGCAGGTTGCCGGCGATGCCGGTGATCATGTAGACGGCGACGAGGCCAAGAGGGCCAAGAAGCGGTTCGCCGAGGAGACCGAGGTTCCAGAGGCACCACATGTTGGTGGCGAGATGGATGATGCCGACGTGGACGAAGGTCGCGGTGAGGAGGCGGTACCATTCGCCGTGAAGAACGAGGACGGGGACGTTGGCGCCAAAATGGACGAGCTGGCCGGGCGTGGGCGAGTTGGCGGGGACTCCGTGAAGGAGCATCCAAAGGAAGACGGCGCAGTTGATGGCGACGAGGGAGTAGGTGCCGGGAGCGCGGAAGAAGCTTCTGCCGCGGTTGGTGACGCGGGTCTGCTCTTCGGCGTAGTCGGGCATGGGGCGCGATTGCGCTTCGGCGTAGTGCGGCGGCAGGATCTCGCCTTCAGAATGTGGGTCTGGTGACATGAGTATGTCTCTACGCTATCGCGGCGCGAAGTGGGTGGCAAATGCAGGCCGGGAAAAGGGGTAAATCACGGGCGGACAATGAGGAGGCTGTCCGCTTTCTGGCGGGAGAGAGAAGTGATCAGGCGGCGTTTTCGTTCTTGGTGAAGCGGTCGCGTATGTCTGCGGGGATGCGCTGTTGAACGATGTCTCCGAGGAAGCCTGGGAGCGGGGTGGCGATGGCGACCAGAAGCCAGAGAAGCGCAGAGACCGCGATGCCGGTTACGGCGACGGCTTCAAGCGAGATGGCGATGACGTGGGCTTGATTGAGATGGAGGCGAACGGTGCCGATGTGAGCGACGACTTCGAGCCGGTGAATGATGACGGCGGCGAGCAGGAAGGCAGCGATCGAGAGCGTGCTGACGGTAATGAGAAGAACGTCGATGGTGCGGGCCACGTGCTGACGGCGACGGCAGTGAGCGCAGTCGGCAAGGTGCTGATCGTAGTCCTTGCGCATGGCTGGGGAGAGACCCGAGATGTCGTAACGCCAGCCGGAGAGGATGTCGCCAACGACCTGATCGATGCAGGTAGTTGCGCGGTTGCGGCGGTTGGCGGAATAGGAGAGTGCAGCTTTACTCATGGTCTTGTCAGACTTCATTCTACCTTGCTTGGATAGCTGGAAGAAGGGGAAAGATTCATCGGAGAGTAACTTTTGATATGCGACAAGTTACCATTGATTGTCGCTAAGTACAACAAAATAAAGTCGTGCAGATGCGAGTATTTAGAGGCAAATGGACTCAAGCGGGGTTCCCTGCTGGGCGAGCAGAATCCGATTACCGAGCAGGGTTGGGTGGTCGGCGAGAGCTTGCTCGGCGGCGATGCGGGCGAGTTCGGGGGCGTTGTTGGACTCGGAGAGGTGGCCGAGGACGATCCAGGCGGCTCCTCCGTCGTAGTCCTTCTGAAGGAACTCCGCCGTGGCAAGGTTGGAGAGGTGGCCGACGCGGGAGAGGACACGCTGTTTGACCGACCAGGGATAGGGGCCGTCGCGAAGCATTTCGAGGTCGTGGTTGGATTCGAGGAGGAGGACGTCGATGCGCTTGAGGGCGGCTTTGACGTTGGGGGGCATGTAGCCGAGGTCCGTGGCGAGGGCCATGCGAATGCCCTCGGAGGCGAAGACAAAGCCGCAGGGGTCGGCGGCGTCGTGGGGGATGGTGAAGGGGGTGATGTCGATGTCACCGATGCAGAAGTGGGTGCCGGAGTGGAAGAACTCCACGGCTGGGAGGTGGGTGGGGTCAGCTTTGGTGGGGGTTGAGGCGGCGTCGGGGTCGCAGAGGTCTTCCGTGTCCATTGCTTCGCGAGCTTCAGTTGCATCGACGGCGTCGGCGTTGAGGCTGGCGGCTTCGGCGTAGACGCTGGTGATGGAGGCAGACTCGGCGGCGATGTCGTAGGTCTGGGCGGCGACGGCGGCGGCACGTGGCGCTTTTTCGCGCTGGATGTGATCGAGCCACTTGGCGTAGGTCATGGTGGTGCGCGGGGTCATCATGCGGACCCAGGCGCGGTGGGTGGGCTCGGTGAAGTAGACGGGGATGCCAAGGCGTCGAGCGAGGACGCCGAGGCCGGCGACGTGATCCTGGTGCTCGTGGGTGATGAGGATGGCGTCGAGCTGGGTGGGATCTTCGCCTGCGATGGCCATGCGCTTGAGGAGTTCGCGGCAGGAGAGCCCGGCATCGACGAGGATGCGGGTGCGGGACGAAGAGATAACGGTGCTGTTGCCCTTGGACCCGGAGGCTAGCACTGTCATTCGCATCATCTGTCTACGATACGCCTGTTAGTTGTGGGTTTCTGGGGGGAGTAACTGGTTTGGTTCGGGCGTGTGGCGGATATACTTGAGGGGTCGATAAAGAGCAGGCCGATATTGGTAAGCCCGGCCACTTCCCTCCCGGGAAGCCCTCTGTGCCGCACATGGTGTGCGGACCCCGCGACAAGCAGGGACGCATGTGCGTTCAGCGCTTGGGCGGGACTCTTACGGCAGGACGGTGGCGTCTCTCCCAAGTTCAAATTAAAAAACAGAGGAGAGTTGTATGGCCAATATCGAAGCAAACAAGGGTGTCGTCACGCAGATCAACGTGTTCACAGTAGCGCCGGAGAACCAGCAGGCTTTGATTGAGCTGCTGATTGAATCGACGAAGTCAGTGTGTGAGCTTCCGGGGTGGATCTCGGCGAGTATTCACAGGAGCGCCGATGGAAGGCGGGTGGTGAATTATGCGCAGGCCGAGAGCATGGAAGCGCAGGAACGCATCGTCGCGTCGCTTTGGGCGAATGGATTTCTGGAACGGAACAAGAGGCTGGGGGAGGCGCATCCCGGGCTGTATGAGGTGGTCTATACGCTGACGCGATGAATGGATCCGGCGCAGTGACGATATGTTGCTGCGCCGGATTGTTTTTAAGCAGGTGATTTTACGGTGAGGATGTCGGAGAGGAGTATGGAGTGGCCAGCGGTTCCCTTCTCGATGTAATCGCCGGTTGGTCTGGGTTCGACTTCGACGCAAAAGAGATCGGGGGTTTCGCCTTCATCGAAGACGAAGAGGATCTTTGCGAGGAGGCGGTCGCCCTGAACGGTTTCGAGGACGACTACCTGGTCGATTTGCGATTGGAGCGCTGCTCGTTCGGTGTCAATCATTGTTTGTAGGGTGCGGATTAGAAATACAAAACAAATGGTGCTGACGCAAAGCGCTAGACAGGATGCTTCAGCGGGGCGAGGAAGTTGACCGTGCTGCGGAGGACGACTTCGTTGCGTTGATTGTAGGCGAGAGTGCGGGTGCGGACTACGCCGTAGTCTTTGCGTGAGTTGGATTGGCGGACGCCGATGACTTCGATCTCGGTGCGGATGGAGTCGCCGGGGCGGACGGGCTGGGTCCAGCGCATCTCTTCGACACCGGCGCCGATCATGCCTCCGGCTACGGTGATGGACTGGACGCGGAGGCGCATGACGATGGCGGCGGTGAGCCATCCAGAAGCGGCGAGGCCTTTGAAGAAGGAGCCTTCGCCAGCGGCTTCGTCGAGATGGAAGGGCTGGGGATCGTACTTCTGGCCGAACTCCTTGATCTCTTCGGCGGTAACCTTGGCGCTGCCGAGGGAGTTCATCTTCTGGCCTACGTAGAAGTCTTCGAAGTAAAGCTCTTGCGACATGTTTTCTCCTAATACAAGTTTACGAAAATGAGATAGATGTTGAACTTGGCTATTCTCACGTCGATTTGAAAAGCACGTTGTAGACGACCCATATCGGAACGACTAAGAATATCGCTCCACAAACGCGAACCTCCAAGTCACCCCAAACGCCTTCGATTCTCTTTCTGTTCCCATGTCCACCCTTAGGAGCCAACCAGCTCGGAAGTTTGACCCAGGCCTGCGGAGAAATGAACATAAATGCGCCGTTGACAAGAAACGTTAGTGCGATCAAGATCGCCACTAACCAACCGATCATGTGAAACGTCATCTGCATACGTAAGTCACTCAAGTGTAAGTGTAGAAGCCGCGGCCGGATTTGCGGCCGAGCCAGCCGGCATCGACCATGCGGATGAGTAAGGGGCAGGGGCGGTATTTGGGGTCGCCGAGGCCGGCGACGAGGACGCGCATGATGTCGAGGCAGACGTCGAGGCCGATGAAATCAGCGAGGGTTAGAGGCCCCATGGGATGAGCCATGCCGAGCTGGAAGACTTTGTCGATAGACTCGGGGGTGGCGACGCCTTCCATGACGGCGTAGATGGCCTCGTTGATGAGGGGCATGAGGACGCGGTTGGAGACGAAGCCGGCGGCGTCATTAACTTCGACTGGGGTTTTGCCGAGTTGCTGCGCGAGGGTCTGGACCGTATCGAAGGTGGCCTGCGAGGTCTGGAGGCCGCGGATGACTTCGACGAGTTGCATCATGGGCACGGGGTTGAAGAAGTGCATGCCGATGACCTGGTCGGGGCGCTTTGTCTGTGCGGCGATCTTGGTGATGGAGATGGAGCTGGTGTTGGTTGCGAGGATGGCTTGCGGTGGGAGGATGCGGTCGAGGTCTTTGAAGAGGGCGGATTTGATTTCGAACTGCTCGTTAGCGGCTTCGATGGCGAGGTCGCAGGTGTTCAGGGCTTCGCGGTCTAGGGTTGGGGTGATGCGGGCTAATGATTGTGCGGCTTGATTGCTGGTGAGTTTTTCTTTGGCTACTTCTCGGGCGAGGTTTTTTTCGATGGTGGCGAGGCCCCGGTCGAGGAAGGACTGCTGGATGTCGCAGAGGATGACATTGAAACCGGAACGTGCGCAGACGTGGGCGATGCCGTTGCCCATGGTTCCGGCGCCGAGGACTGCGATGGTTTTGAATGTAGGCATAAGGGTGATTCTTGCGACTTTGAAGTTTAGCAGTTTAGAAGTGAAGATCGGATGGGATGCTGGCGGTGTCTAATAGAACATGCGAAGTCACGGAAGCCTTGTATGGGCTGTCGTACTGACCGCCACCGCGCAATCTCACATCCAGGGCGTTCCAACGAATACTCAATCAAGCACTAAGCGACAGCCGATACTCTATCTCGTTGCCGCAGGACCGCAGTCTGAGAAATTTAGCCGACAGTTCGGGCTACTCTCAATAAACACAGACCTTCTAGCCAAAATGCAAATTCTGGTTGTGCCGATCACATCTTCGTTTCTGACGATGGGATGGCCAAGGGGATTATCGATCGGCACAGTGGACGAGGCAACGCAGAGAGCTGTACTCAAACGCTTCGGCTGGCGAGAGGGTAAGCAGGATTTTTTGGCCGTGCTGGTCGATGAAGAAGACCGATTAGAATTGCGAAGCCACGAATCGGTCACGATTGAACAAATTCTTGCATCACGCTGTCGAGGAAGGAGTGCTGGATGCCTCAGAGGACTACGTTGAAGCCGGAGCGCCCAGACATGGGCGATGCCTTGCCCATGGTTCCGGCGCCGAGGACTGCGATGGTTTTAAGTTCGGGTATAAGGTACCCCGCATTTTTTTGAAGTGACGCGTGCAGTGTGTGGATGATAGTGACTTCGCTAGCTGCCAGGCAAGTTGAGGGCGATGAGGAGGACGGTGATGTTGTCGTTGCCGCCTTTGGCGTTGGCGGCAACGACGAGGGCCTTGCAGGTGGCGTTGAGGTTGGCCTGGGTGGCGGTGGCGGGGACCTGGGCGAGGATGGCGGCGATGTCTTCGTCGCTGAGCTCGCGGGTGAGGCCGTCGGAGGTGAGGAGGTAGAGGTCGCCGGATTGGGGGTGGTGGCCCTGGATGTCGGCCTCGACAGTGGCCTGCGAGCCTACGGCGCGGGTGATTAGGTTGCGCATGGGCGACTGGGCGGCCTGCTCGGGTGTGATCTGGCCGGCGCGAAGCTGCTCTTCGACGAGGGAGTGGTCGTTGGTGAGTTGTTCGAGGTATCCGCGGCGGCGGCGGTAACAGCGGCTGTCGCCGACGTGGACGAGCCAGAGGGTGGCGGGATCGGAGGCGCGGGAGTTGGTGTGGCTGTCGCTGGTGGGGGCGTGGAGAAGGGCGACGAGGGTTGTGCCCATGCCAGCGAGCTGCGGTGACTGGCGGGCTTGCTGATAGACGGCCTGGTTGGCGGCCTGGACGGCGGCGTTGAGCCGGGCCTGGGGACGGGTGGAGGGACGGGACTGGCCAGCGCCGGATGCAGGCGGAGCGATTTGCGCGAGGAAGGTGTCGGCAGCGAGATGGCTGGCGACTTCGCCGCCTGCGGCTCCGCCCATGCCGTCGCAGACGACGAAGGCGCCGATGGAAGGGTCGGCGGCGCATGCGTCCTCGTTGCCGCGGCGAACCTTGCCGCGGTGGGAGAGCATGGCGTAGATGAGTTTGTTGGCTGCCACCTTTGGTTTGAGGAAAAACCGGTCCGCAGAAAAAGATACACGCTGCCGCGACGAAGTCCAAGGGTACGTTCGTGTTAGAAGGAGGAAGGAGGGGTATGAACCAGATAGGGAACACGATCGTGCTGGGCGACAACCTGCAGGTGCTGCGCGGTATGGAAGCGGCGTCGATTGAGCTGATTTACGTTGATCCGCCTTTCAATACGGGAAAACGGCAGGCGCGGACACAGATGAAGACCATTCGGGACGAGGCCGGTGACAGGGTAGGATTTGGCGGAAATCGATATAGGACGGAGTTGGTGGAAGGCGGAGCTGGGGGTGGTTATGGAGATAGCTTTGACGACTTTCTGGGATTTCTGCGGCCGCGATTGGAGGAAGCGTATCGGGTGCTGGCAAAGACGGGGTCGCTGTTTTTTCACATCGATTACCGCGAGGTGCACTACTGCAAGGTGATGCTGGATGAGATCTTCGGGCGGGCATGCTTTCAGAACGAGATCATATGGGCGTACGACTATGGCGCGCGGGCGAAGAAGAGGTGGCCGGCCAAACACGACAACATCCTCTGGTATACGAAGGATGCAGAGCGATACACGTTCAACCTGGATGAGTGCGACAGAATTCCGTATATGGCTCCGGGGCTGGTGGGCGCGGAGAAGGCTGCGCGGGGCAAGACGCCGACCGATGTCTGGTGGCACACGATTGTTTCTCCGACGGGAAAAGAGAAGACAGGGTATGCGACGCAGAAGCCGCTGGGTGTGCTGGAGCGGATTGTGAAGGTGCACTCGAACGTTGGGGATACGGTGCTGGATTTCTTTGCGGGGAGCGGAACGACGGGCGAGGCTGCGGCAAAGCATGGGCGCGGGTTTGTGATGGTGGATGAGAGCGTGGAGGCAGTGGAGATCATGCAGCGGCGGCTGAAGAGCTACGGCCCCCGAATGGTAGATGAACTAACTTCCGGGAGCGTGAAGGATTAGACGCGGGCCTGTCTTTCGGCGATGTCGCCGATAAACGGGAGCTTGTACCACTCGCCTTTGAACGCTTTGAGGATGGCGATGAGCCACGCGATGAAGATGACCAGCGCGATCACCATGTTGAGACAGGCGAATAGAAGCCCGGTGAGTGGGATGATGTGCAGAATCTCCTGCCCGATCCTGAGCACGACATTGAGGAGGATGGACACGATGCAGAGGCCGATGGACTGGAAGGCGTGGAAACGGACCAGCGGGATTCTGTTGTAGGGCTCGAGGACGAGGAAGACGATCGCCGGGATGATTGTGATGTAGGCAAGGGCGGCTGCGAGGTTGTCGGAGAGTCCGGAGGAAGCAGGGGTGGGTGGTGGAATGTAAGGCGGAGGTGGCGGCTGCGGCGGGATTGGGTCCTGGGGAAAATCAGACATGGCTTTTCTCCTGACGGCTTCGCAAATTTGACTAGCGCGGGGCGAGTCTAAACGCCCTCGCAAAAGCGTTACTCAGCATAACCGAGGACGGGTAGGATCTAGCTATTTTTCTTTGGGACGTAAAGATTGGCCGCTACGTGCCTGAGCGGCGAAACGGATCTCGACCGCTCCCCGCTCGGATAGATGGGTTTTAGGTGTTTTTAGGATCGACGGCCTTGAAGCCGTAGGTCTCGTAGTGCGTTGTGAGCTTGTTGTTGGCTACGGTGACTACAGTGAAGCCTTCGGGGGTCCCCATACGGGTGCCCTGCCACCAGTTGCCGCAGATGGCTCCGCTGGTGATGTAGGGGACGCCTTTCCACTCGACGCGCTCGTTGATGTGGGTGTGGCCCTGGAGGACGCCGAGGACGTTGTGGCCTTCGAAGATGCGGATGACCTCGTCGGAGTTGATGACGGTGAGGCCATGGTGAGGCGAGGGTGTGCTGGGCATGGGAATGTAGGAGGAGAATGCGCTGACCAGGGGGATGTGCACGGAGACGATGATGGGCGTGCCGGAGGGAAGCGCGGCGAGGTCGGCGGTGAGCCACTGGAGTTGCGCGGCGTCGATGCGGCCTTCATAGGAGCGGTCGTCGGTGATGCCGATGGAGTCGAGGACGATGAAGTGGTAGCCCTTGTGGTTGAAGGAGTAATAAGCCTTGCCGAAGTGATCTTCAAAGAACTTCTTGCCGTAGAGAGGGTCGGTGGGTGAGGTGCCGCTGGCGGGATAGATGCCGAGGACGTCGTGGTTGCCGAGGGTGTGGTAGACCTTGAGGCCGAGGTCCTGCTCGGTCTTGCCGTAGAGGTCGAAGAGGGCAAGGGCGCGCTGGGTGGGAACGGCGAGAGAGTCGAAGACGTGGTCGCCGCCGTTGATGGCGAAGTCGGCCTTGAGGGTGCGGGCCTTTTTGAAGGCCATGTCGGTGCCGATGGCGGCGTTGAGCTCGGGCTGGATGTGTGCGTCGGTGAGAAAGAGGAAGGTGAAGGGCTCGGCTGGCGGCGCAGCAAAAGCGGAGGGAGAGACGACAGCGGAGATACCGGTGGCTCCGAGGAGTGTGAGGAATTGGCGGCGGGTGGTCACGCTTTCCATGATATTCCGGAGCAGTTACGGGACGGAGAATGTTTGCCGGGTAGAATTTAGCGATGAAGTATCTGGTGGCTTTGCTGGCGGTAGCGGGAATTGTTGTGTCGGTGATGGCGTTGCGGGTGCATTACATGGATCCGGCGCTGGCTCCGCCATGCGCGGTGACGGAGAAGTTCGACTGCGGCGCGGTGAACCACAGCCGGTTTGCGGTGTTTCCGGCACGGACGTTCGATGAAGATCCGAAGGGTGGGCACCATATCCCGGTGGCGGCGTTGGGGATTGTGGGATATGCGCTGATTCTCGTGCTGGCGTTGATGGAGCGGTGGTGGCTGGTTTTTGAGGCGGCGCAGATCGGATTTCTGTTTGCTGCGTTTTTAAGTTACATCGAGGCGTTCGTTCTGGAGAAATGGTGCATCTACTGTCTTTGGTCGCAGGGTATTGTGGCGGTGATTCTGCTGACGACGATTGGTTTGCTGATAGCTCGCCAGATGAGTTCGCGGCGGCTTGAAAGAGTATCGAGGTGAAGTCAAAGATATGTGGCCAAAGCTATTTATGCAGTTATTTGAATTACTTCCCCATGTGACACGCCTGGTTCCGGTCGCGGATCGGTATTTCTCGTCGAAAGCTGCGAACGAAAAGGCAAATGAAGCTGCGCTTGTTGCAATGGCGGAGGGTGTTCGCGGCGACCTGGGGCAGGTGACGAAGGCCCACGCTGGGCTGTATCGGCAGATACAGGAAGTGAGCGCGCAGATTGCCGAGATGGGTGAGGATGCAAAGCGCACGCGGCTGGCGATGGAACAGCAGGGACATCGGCTGGAGAGCCTGGAACTGCAGGTGGTCGGGCTGGCTCGGTGGGTGAAGGCTGGAGCTGTGGTGGTCATAGTTTTGCTGGGGGTGGTGATCATCCTGGTAGCACGCGGACACTAGCGGCGGCGTAGAATCGAATGTATGGGAATCAGCCGCGAACAAGCCTTGGACTGCTTCAACAGTGATGATTTGATCGGGATTGGCATGGAGGCCGATGCGGTGCGCCGCCGGCTGCATCCTGAGGGTGTGGTGAGCTACATCATCGACCGGAACATCAACTATACGAACTTCTGCACGGAGTATTGCACCTTCTGCGCGTTCTATCGGCCACTGAAGGGCAAGATGGCCGCTGAAGGGTACATCCTCGACTTCGAGACGATCTATGACAAGATTCGCGAAACCGTGGAGATGGGCGGCACGGGCGTGCTGATGCAGGGCGGCCTGCATCCTGACCTGAAGATCGATTGGTTCGAGAAGCTGTTTCGCGGGATTCGCGACCGCTTCCCTACCGTGTGGCTGCACTGCCTGAGCGCGAGCGAGATTCTGGCGATTGCGGAGTACAGCGAGTTGAGCCTGCGGGATACGATCATGCGGCTGCGCGATGCGGGATTACAGTCGATCCCCGGTGGCGGCGCGGAGATTCTGGATGATGAGGTTCGGCACCGGATTGCTCGTTTGAAGTGCAAGACCCAGGACTGGGTGGATGTGCATCGCACGGCTCATGAGCTGGGGATGCGGACGACCGCGACGATGATGTTCGGTGTGGGCGAGACGTTTGAGCATCGCGTGAATCACTTTGAGGTGGTGCGCAAGCTGCAGGAGGAGACGGGCGGGTTTACGGCGTTTATTCCGTGGAGCTTCCAGCCGCAGAATACGGCGCTGGGCGGACGCGGGTGGGATGAGGCGACTTCGGTGGAGTATTTGAAGACGCTGGCAATCTCGCGGATGTATCTGGACAATATTGAGAACGTGCAGTCGAGCTGGGTGACGCAAGGACTGAAGGTGCTGCAGATGGGTCTGCGGTTCGGCGGGAATGATGTTGGCTCGGTGATGCTGGAGGAGAACGTTGTGAAGGCGGCGGGAACCAGCAACTGCACGACGGAAGAAGAGCTGCGGCGAATCATTCGCGATGCAGGGTTCAAGCCGGTGCAGCGGGATACGCTCTACCGGACGATGTTCTTGAATTAGCGGGCGTGGGGTGCTGTCGTGACTGCTGAGGCGGCTCGATGGAAGTGGAAGACGTCGGATTTGTGCTGGCCTTGCTTATCGATGCGCTCGAGGGTTGAGGTGAGGTGGTTGGGGTCTTCTAGAACATAGCGGATGGTAAGCTTACCGTCTTCGCGAGCGAAGATGACGGTGGTGGAGGAGCTTTCCGTTACTGGCAGGCGAACCATTTCGTCTTTGTTTTCCCAGCCGATCATGCCGGCGTTGAAGTGCTTCATCTTGAAGACAGGTGTGGCTCCGTCGAGTTCGATGGCCCAGAACTCGTAGAAGACGGGTTTGCCCTGCTCCACCTCGCGATACATGCCGATGATGCTGGTGCCGGCGGGATCGCTCCAGATTTCGTCGGAGTGGGATTGGCCCTCGTCGCCTGTCCAGTGGCCGGAGAGAAAGGCCAGATTGGCCAGTGCAGGAGCCGGTGGATTTTGACTCCATGCGAGAGGACTCGCAATGAGGGACAAGACGAGGCTAAGACGCCACATAATCGCTCCTTGTCGGAATGAAATGGAAGTTTAGATGAGCAACGGGCCGATTCAAAGGGTCTTCGCGTAGAATCGGTCGATAGAGTTAAACCCTCGCTGGAGCTGTAACCTGTCTCATTATCTTCAAAACCTGACGGCCGCGCTTGGGCTGCTGCTTGCCCCACATGGGCTTGGGCACTACTGGCGGGCGCACTATCTCGACCAGACATTTCGCGGACTGTACCGGTGGAATGCGTTCGACACGGCACTGCTGATTCCCTACTTCATCGTCATGCTGATTCTGGCGTTCTATGGTGTGCATCGCTATCAGCTGGTGTGGCTGTACTACAAAAATAGAAAGAACGTGGCGAAGTGGGATGAACCTCCGGCGCGGTTTGCAGAGGGCGAGCTGCCGTTTGTGACGATTCAGCTTCCAATCTTCAACGAGCAGTTTGTGATCGACCGGTTGATCGATGCATGTTGCAGGTTGAATTATCCGCGCGACCGATTTGAGATTCAGGTGCTGGACGACTCGACCGATGAGACGACGATGGTGGCGCAGCAGATCGTTCATCGGTATGCGGCTGGGTTTGCCGGAATGGACCCGCAGCCGATTGTTTATCTGCATCGGACGAACCGGCATGGCTATAAGGCTGGCGCGCTGGATAAGGGACTCGACGTGGCAAAGGGCGAGTTTGTCGCGATCTTCGATGCGGACTTTGTTCCTCCAAGTGAGTGGGTGATGCAGGTGATTCATCACTTTGCCGAACCTGAGATCGGCATGGTGCAGACGCGGTGGACGCACCTGAATCGCGACTATAGCTTTCTGACGCAGGTGGAGGCGATCCTGCTGGATGGGCACTTTGTGCTGGAGCATGGCGGACGCAGCCGGGCGGGAGTGTTCTTCAACTTCAACGGCACCGCGGGGATGTGGAGGACGCGTGTGATTGGAGAGGCGGGCGGCTGGCAGCACGACACGCTGACCGAAGATACGGACCTCAGCTATCGCGCGCAGATGATCGGGTGGAAGTTTAAATATCTGCAGGATGTGGAATGCCCGGCGGAGCTGCCGATTGAGATGACCGCCTTCAAGACGCAGCAGGCGCGCTGGGCGAAGGGTCTGATTCAGACCGGAAAGAAGATTCTGCCGCGAGTGATGAAGAGCGATATGCCCTGGCATACGAAGCTGGAGGCGTGGTATCACCTGACGGCGAACCTAAGCTATCCGCTGATGATTGTGCTGAGCGTGCTGCTGATGCCCGCGATGATTATCCGCAGCTGGCAGGGGCTGCTGCAGATGTTGTTGATCGACCTTCCGTTGTTTATGGCGAGCACGATGTCGGTGTCGTCGTTCTATCTCGTTAGTCAGAAGGAACTGTTCCCGAACAAGTGGGGCAAAACTTTCTTGTATCTGCCGTTCCTGATGGCGCTCGGCGTGGGTCTGACGATTACGAATACGAAGGCCGTGATGGAGGCGTTATTCGGCGTGCAGTCCGCATTTGCGCGTACGCCGAAGTATCGTGTGGCGAAAAAGGGTGAGAAGAGCCAGGCGAAAAAATATCGCAAGCGGCTGGGGATCATACCGTGGATCGAGTTGGCGATCGGCTGCTACTTCGCCTTGACGGTGTGGTACGCCGTTTCTACGGAGAACTTTTTCACGATACCGTTCCTTGTGCTGTTCGTCTTCGGGTACTGGTACACGGGACTGCTGAGCCTGCTGCAAGGGCGGTTTGAGCGCGCAGGGGATGCCGCGCAGGAAATGCGTGAGAAGCCGTATCCTATGGGGATTTAGGGGTCTTATCGTCCTTGCAGTTAGTTTCTAACTGACATGTTTAGAGGTTCGTGATGAAGAAGCTTTCTGCCGTATTGCTTTTTGTTGTCAGCTCGTTCTTCTCGATTGCATACGCACTGGAATCTGTCCCCAAGGCGGAGTACAGGACACGGCGTGTTGCGTTGGCGGGAAAGATGCCCGGTGGGGTGGCTGTGTTATTCGCAGCGACCGAACCGGTTCTAGACTTTATGCCCTATCGTCAGGAGGAAGACTTCTATTATCTGACGGGATGGAATGAGCCCGGAGCCGCGATGGTGTTGATTGCGGCTGCACCTGCTGAGGCCGAAGTCCCGGGCACTGGACTCGGTGGACACCCGGCGCAGACCTATCGGGAGATTTTGTTTCTGCCGACGCGCAATCCGCGAGCGGAGAAGTACACCGGCGCGAAGATGGACGCGGCGACTGTGGGAGCGACGTCAGCGACAGGGTTCGATGAAGTGTTGCCGATGACGGAGATGCCGGCGGTGCTGAGTAAGCTTGCCACGGCGGATCGAGCGCGGATGCGCAATGTGTGGGTCGAGAAGGATTCGCCCCAGGCACGCGCCGCATTGAGCTTTACAGCAACCACGCTTGGCGTGTCGGATATCTCACCGCGTGGCGATGTATCGGATTTGATTATGCCGCTGCGCGCGGTGAAGTCGGCTGCGGAGATCGAATTGTTGAAGAAGGCGGCGAATGCTTCCATCGCCGCGCAGATGGCGGAGATGAAGGCCGTGCGTCCGGGCGTGACTGAGCGTAAGGTAGCCGGAGTGATCGTCGAGAAGCTGATGGAGGAAGGTGCCGAGCGCGTCTCCTATGCACCGATTGTGGGCTCGGGGGCCAACTCGACGACGCTGCATTACAGCGAGAACTCCGCGACGATGAAGAGCGGCGACGTGGTCGTGATCGACGCAGCGGGTGAGTACAGTATGTATGCCTCCGACATTACCCGGACGCTGCCGGTGGATGGGAAGTTTACGCCGCGGCAACGGGAGATCTACGACATCGTGCTGGGTGCGCAGAGGGCAGCGGCGGCGGCGTTTGTCGCGGGAAAATCGAAGATCAACGACCCGCTGCATAAGCAGGCAGACTCACTTGATCAAGTGGCGTTTGCCTATATCAACTCGCACGGCAAGGATCTGCATGGGCAGCCGCTGGGCAAGTACATGGTTCATGGATTGGGTCATCTTGTTGGAATCGACGTACACGATCCGTGGGACTATACCAAGCCGCTGGATAAGGGGATGGTGTTCACGATCGAACCGGGAATTTATCTTCCGGAAGAAGGGATCGGAGTGCGCATCGAGGATGTGTTTTATGTGGACGCGGATGGCAAGCTTGTGGACCTGATTGCTGACCTGCCTCATGAGGCAAACGATGTGGAGGCAGCGATGCAGCACTGAGCGTAGCTGTATTTCTTAAAAAGAAAGGCCCGGCTAATACCGGGCCTCCTTTGCGTTTGGTGAGTTGGTTAGAAGCGTATTCCGAAGGTAACTGGAATATATGTAGTGCGTTGGCTGTTCTGAGGGAAGGCGTTGAAGTAGGATGTCGTTCCGCTCACATCGAATGGCCGGGCCTGATTGTCGATCCAGACATAACGCACTTCAGCAAAGAGCCGCTCTCCGGCGAAACGGGAGAATTTGTAGGTCATACCCAGGCCTGCATTCAATCCGAATGCGTTGCTGGTGTACTTGTCGATAGTCTGGTTGGCTTGGTACTGGAAGCAGCCATAGAACGGATCGCAATAGAGGCTTACGCCGGGAATCGTGAAGTTGGCGGTCTTATGGTAAAAACCAAGGCCTCCCACCACATAGGCTCCCCATTGATCACTCTGCGCGAAGTTATAAATGGGATTGAGAGTGAAGGACCAGGCACGACTTGAACCGCCGAGCTGGGTAAGAGCATTGCCGTTCTGATCGGTCGCGCCGAGGCTGTTGTAGATGTCCAGCAGGTTGTTCAGCGTATGAGTCTGGATACCGAAGTTGGCCCAGTCGAATTGAGCGATAACACCGAAGTTTTTATTGAGGTTACGACCGATGCCACCCTGAAAGTTATAGCTTGTGGTCGCGTAGCCATGCGTAGCGCCGACAGGCAAGGTAAAACCGCCACCGACAACAAAGGCCCACTTGTTGGAGCCATCGGCGTTGTGGGTGCTGTCGCTGTACGTAGGACGGCGGCCATAATGGCGGCGCGGCGGTGGCTGCGTGTCTTCGCTGCCGCTCAGATTAAAGCGTTCGGCAGCCGCCATTTCAGGTTCGCCGACGCTGCTGCTGTAGTTGAGATCGTCTGGAACGGTGAGGTCCAGCGGTGCCGCAAGAGTCTTCTTGAGAGAGACGGGGGGAAGCGACGACGTGGTCGTTCCGGCCGACTGCTGTGCATGCGAAATGAGTGTTGCCGAGGCAGCGAAAAGCGTGACGGCAGCTGTACGAGTGAGAAGGCTGAAGATGCGATTCTTGTTGATCGTTGTGTACATCCGGTGGCTCCCTTGTTGCTATGAGGTTCTTGTACGGCTTCAACCCTGAATAGACGTTGTTGTTGTGTAAGACGCACAAATGACGGAATTGGATGACAGAGAGCAGTCTTTTTTAACTGAGAACACAATAGTTACGGGCATTCCAGCGATCCGGAATGCCCGTACTTGATTCGATTACCGAAATGCAAATCGAAGTTTAGTGGATGTCGAACTGCTCGGGGTGGAGAGCGGGGTCCGACTTGACGAGGATGGTCTTGCCGACCATCTCCTCCATCTCCTGGAGCCACTTGGTGCCGGGCGCCTTGAGCTGCTTGACCACTTCTGGGTTGACGCGGAGCATCACATCGCCGCGATCAAGATGCTTCTGCATCTTGCGCATCTCGATGTAGATGTCGTTGCATACCGTGACCGGCGATTTGACCATGCCGGTGCCGACGCAGACGTTGCAGGTCGTCGAGAGCGTACGCTCGAGAGACTGCTTGACGCGCTTGCGGGTAATGGCGACCAAACCGAAATCGTTGAACTGAAGAACCTTTGATGGAGCGCGATCGGTCTTCAACTCTTCTTCGAGAGCAGCCATGACGCGATTGCGGTTCTTGCGCTCGTCCATATCGATGAAGTCGATGATGATGATGCCGCCGAGGTCGCGCAGACGAATCTGGCGAACGATCTCGGGGATGGCATCGAGGTTGGTTTTGACGATGGTGTCTTCGAGCCGAGCGGTCTTGCCGACGAACTTGCCGGTGTTGATGTCGATCGCGACGAGGGCCTCGGTCTGGTTGATGACGATGGAGCCGCCGGACTTGAGCCATACCTTGCTGCGGAGGGCCTTGTTGATCTCTTCAGTGATGCCGAACTGCTCGAAGAGCGGGGTCTCCTTGGTGTAGAGCTTGACGCGGCGGATGAGTGACGGCTGGAAGCGCTGCAGGAAGCGCAGGACGCGCTCGTATTCGCTTTCGGTGTCGACCCAGATGGCCGAGAAGGTATCGGTAACCTGGTCGCGCAGGATGCGCTCGACGAGGTTGAGGTCGTGGTAGATCAGCGCCGGGCTCTTGGATGATTCGGAGCGCTGCTTGATGTCGGCCCAGAGGTTGAGCAGGAAGCGGAGGTCGCTGCGAAGTTCTTCTTCGCTGGCCCCGGAGGCTGCGGTACGGACGATGAATCCGCCCGATGCCTCACCCTTCTCGCTGAGCAGAATCTCTTTGAGGCGACGGCGCTCGCTGTCGGATTCAATCTTGCGGGAGACGCCGGTGTGGTTTACCGTCGGCATGAAGACCAGGAAGCGGCCGGGGAGAGCGATGTGCGATGTGATGCGCGCGCCCTTCTTGGCGATAGGCTCCTTGGCAATCTGGACGAGAATCTCCTGACCGGGCTTGAGCAGCTCGCTGATGGCCGGAAGGTTGGTCGCCTGCATGGAGCTGCGGCCACCGCGACGGTCGCGGCCACCGCTGCGTTCGCGGTCACCTGCTCCGCCGGTGTGGCGGATGCGGTCTCCGCGTCCACGGTCTCCGCGGCGGCCATCGCGACGGCCGTCACGGCGTCCACGGCCACCCTCGCGAGCGCGATCGGGCGATGCGCCATTCTGTTCTGCATCAGCCGTTGTGGTCAGCTCAGCGCCGTCGGCGAACTCATCTGCTGCCAAGCCATCTTCGGAATCTTCCGACTCGTCAATATCGTCGTCCTCATCGGCAACGTCGCCGAAGCTGCGGTCGTCGATTGAGTCTTCCTCTTCGAAATCTTCGTCTTCCTCTTCGCTTTCGATGCCAGGGCTTGTGATCTGGTCGATGGACATCTCACGAAGCATGGTGCCGAGGTCGGCGGCTCCTTCGAGCGTCTCCTCTTCATCAAGGTCGTCGAGTTCTTCGATGGAGCTGGCATGAAGCGTGGTGTGGAAGTCTTCTTCGTCGATGGTCTCTTCTTCCAGTTCGCCGCTGCCGGGAGCAAAGGTGTGAGCGCCATCTTCAACGGCGTTCTCGACAGGATTGAGGACCACGGTCTCGTGCTGGATGGGATCGGCCGGCTCGGTAGTCTCCTGCGGAGTGACCGGGGCTTCCGAGACCATCTCGCCAGTGGCGTGGATGTCGGTGAGCTGGTGAGTTTCAGGCGCGGACTCCGTCTGCCAGTCGAACTTCTCGAACGATGGCGCGGTGGATGGCTGAGATGTATGAAGCTCAGGAACCGGCTCGCCCGGTGCAGGCGTGATGGTATGAACCGGGCTGCTGACGGCGTGCTCGTGAGTTTCTTCGGCAGCGGGTGCGGGCTGCTCTTCTACCGGTGTTTCGATCACAGGCGCGCTCTGGCGAAATTCGCTTGGCGCGATGGGGTCGACGCGGTAGGAAGCAGAGGCATCGGTGGGCTCGTACTCGACGGGTACTGCCGGAGCTTCAATAACAGGATTGACAGGCTCGACTGGCGGAATCAGGGCCTCGGCTACTTCCTCAGGGACAGGAAGAACGCTGACGCCATCGGCTTCGTGAACTACCTCGGCGCGTGGCTCCTGTGGCTGCGGATGATTGCGGAACTCCTGACGCGGTTCCGATTTTGATTCTGTGCGACGATGGCGCGAAAGTGTCTCGCCCGGCAGAATAGCTCCGCCGTCCCAGCCTGCAGGAATCGCATAGCTGGCTACCTGGGGGATGATGACGTTCGCATCGGCTGGCTTCGTCGATGACGCAGAAGATGCGGATGCTGCCGGTTCGTCGCCGCCTTTGCGGTACTTCGAGAGTGACTCGCCGGGAAGCACGATTGGCTCAGGCGCCGAACCATCAGATGCCACGGTCTCATCGTATGCGGGAGTATTGTCTACACCATAAAGCGAAGTCTTGGGAGCGAAGCCGCGGGGAACTCGGGGCGAACGCTGATCGCGGTCGCGTCCACGGCCGCCGCGGTCTCTGCGGTCGCCACGGCTGCGATCATCGCGTCCACCACGATCATTACGGTCGCGGCGTCCGTTGTTCTCCTCGGAAACAGGTGCGGGATAGGCATCTGCGATGGGCGCTGTTGCGTTCGATACGGGCTGTTCGGCTGCGCCATCGATATCGTAGGAATCGTCGTCGCTGTAAACGGGAGCGTCGTTCGGAGTAACCTCCGACTGCGTCTCCGGGCTGGAGACCTGTGTAGACTCGTCGCGCTGGCCACGGCCACGGCGGCGGCCACGACGACCACGCCAGCGGCGGCTGCCGTCTGCACCAGGAGCGCCTTCTCCAATCTCCGAACCATCGTTCGTCGGTGCAACAGTATCTTCAGACGCGAAGGAGATGGGACGGCCAAAGTCTGCCTCACCATTGTTCTCTACAGGCTGAATAATTTCGGTGCCGGGCTGGCGCTCACGGTTGCCGTTGCGGTCGCGACGGTCACGGCGGCCACGGCCACCCCGGTCGCGTCCACGGTCATTGCGGTCGCCGGAACGGTCCTCCGTCGAGGCTACGGTTGTGCTTTCCAGGGTTGGAGCTTCGCGGTTGCCACGGTCGCGGCTATCACGGCGGGGAGCGTGGTCGCCATTACCCGAGGTATCGAAGTCGGCGGAGTCGCCCGCCTCTTCCATAAAGTCGGTGATGTAAAGGAAGGCGTCGCGCTCGAGGCCGATGTCCACGAAGGAGGACTGCATGCCGGGAAGAACGCGGGTTACTTTGCCGTTGTAAATGGAGCCGGCGAGGGTGTATTCGTTCTCGCGTTCGTAATAAATCTCGGCGAGGGCGTCGTTTTCGACGATGGCCAGGCGCGTCTCATGGGGCGTGCTGGATATATATATTTCTTTTGACATTTACTCTGCTCTTTCTGCCCGACCTGGTTGAGGTGCGAGCGGCAGACGAGACAGAGAACAACCGGGAGCTTGCCTAGCTAGGCTAGGTTTGGCTCACCGTGGGTGCGGACAGGGTGCGGGATGCGGAAGCTGTATGAGCTACGTGAGCGATGACTGGTGCAAAATACACCGTGTCCGCGCTCCGTGCGAGCGTGGGCAAGGCGACACAAGTGTGATCGGGAACACGGGGCGTTGCTTCGAGCGACAGCGGGCATCGGGAGTTTGTGACCAAAACAGCGTCAGAATCAAAAAATTGACTCTGAGGCGGGGCCGTTCGCCATCCGGATGCAATCATTCCCTGAAACCTGTCCGGCCAACGGAATCGATAGTCTCTGGCTGGCCGGCCTTTTCTTCTAAAAAGTCTTTGTTGCCGCATACCCGGCGACCTTGCGCCTGGAGTAGCGGGATAAAACACCGGCGGGCATCTACAGCCGTTCGGGTGCTGTATCTAGTATTGCACTAAAGTCGCTGCACAGCCAATGGATGAAATCGGTTCTTTCAAATCAGCAGCTTGGATGAAACCTTCCGAGAGGCTAATTGACGAAGCGACGCATCCTTATATTCATGACGATGCCTAGAGCGAGGAAGCTGAACAGGATCGATGAACCGCCGTAACTCATGAGCGGAAGCGGGATTCCAGTGACCGGCATAAGGCCAACAACCATCCCTATATTCACAGCAATCTGGAAGATCATGACCGCGACGATCCCCATGATTATGAAGGTTCCGGGCAGGTCGGAGGCTGTTTGCGCGTTTTGAATCAGGCGCATAAGAATCAGAAAGTACAGAAGTAAGACTCCGATAGCGCCAATAAAACCGTGCTCCTCACAGAAGGCGGCGAAGATGAAGTCGGTATAGGGAATCGGGAGAAAGTCACCCTGCGTCTGGGTGCCCTTGTTCGCGCCCTTGCCCCATATGCCGCCCGATCCGACCGCAATCAGCGACTGCCGGATCTGGTAGCCCGAACCGCGAGGATCGGAGTCCGGATCCATAAAGCTGGTTAGGCGAGCCTTCTGGTACGGCTTCAGCAGTTTCCCGGTCTTCCAGACTCCGCCAATCAGAAGCAACGCGCTAAGAACAATGACGGCAGCCTGTTTGAACTTGATTCCGCCAAGAAAAAGTCCACAGATCAGAATCGGCAGGTAGGTGAGCGAGGTGCCGAGGTCCGGCTGCTTGAGCACCATCAACATGGGAATGCAGACGAGCGCAAAGGCCTTGCCAATGTCGGTCCACGTCAGTTCCCTGCCCGCCAGACCCCAGAAATAACGTGCCACGACGACGATAAGAACCAGCTTGACCCACTCGGATGGCTGAAAGTGGCCACCGGGAACCTTGATCCAGCGACGCGCTCCAAGAACCTTTGTTCCGAAGCCGAGCACTGCGATCAGCGATAAGATACTGATGCCATAGGCCCAGTGCGCAATGTCGAGGAGACGGTGGTAATCAATCAGCGACATCAGGAACATCAGGAGCACGCCGACCACAAGGAAGCCAATCTGCTTCTGATCGAACCCATGGAACTTGGTGTGAAGCGTGGCCGATTTGATCTCGAGAACGCTGATTAGCGAGAGCAGCATAACGAAACCGAGAAGAACCCAGTCGAAGTCGCGGTAGGAGGAGAGGCGAGGCATGTGATGCCTCTATCTTAGACCGAGTGCACCGACGTTTTGAACCGCGACAGTTGCGGAGTTAACAACGTTCCAGCCCATTGCTGGGCGATTTTTAGTCGCAAACCGCAATGGACTGAATAAAGCCGCATTCCAATCAGTGGCTGGCCGCAGCCTTGGCTCGCCACTTTTCAGTCAACGATTTATCCGCCAATGCCTTTATGAAGACGCCGCCAACTACGCTGCGGGCCTGGAAACCGATCTGCTTTCCGTTCTTCGTGTCATACCAATCGGTCAGGGGCACCCTGGTCGGCGTTTCGTTGGTCCACTTGTAGATAGGATCGACAATCGCGTTGAACTGCTCTGGCGTCGAGGCGAGCGTGGCGGTCCAGATGGACCAATCGAGCTTCGTGTAGTCGGCGCGACTGTCGAGCGGAAGCCCATATAGGTTGAGCTTGGTGAGGTAGAACTTCATCTCGGTTTCGCGAACCGACTTCGGGAAGAGGTTGTAGCCGAGCACGTCGTCCCACACGAGGTTGTACTTCTGGCTCCAGGTATCGGGACTGTTGAAGGCCAATTTGTAATGATCGCCCTCCTGCGCCATCGTGACCCACTTGCCCGCGTAGGATTTTGCCGTCGCCTGATACTCACGGGCTATAGCTTCATGCTTCAACAGGCGGGCAAGATCGGCGTATGCAGCAAGCCCACTGATCGCCTTGATGGAGAGATTCGCGTTATGAGCGACGTGGCCTGCGAAATCATCCGTCGTGAGCTGGTTTTCCGGGTCGAGACCCTTCTCCTTCAGGAACTCGGCCCACTTGCTGAGTTGCGGCCAGAATCGTTCCGCTAGATGCGGATTTCCTTCAGCTCGAGCCAGCGCATCGACAAGGATCAAGAGATTGCCGCTCTCTTCCACTGGCATCTGATCGTCTTCGGTCCTCTCTCCGCCGCCGTACTCCTGCCCGTTCGCCAGCGGATACTGCCCGAGATCATGTGGAGCGAACGGGAACTTCCAGCGAGCCAACGCAGAGTACTCAAGCACAGGCAATATCTGCGCTTCAAGCAGCTTCGGATTCAAGAAGAGGAAGAACGGCGCCGACGGGTACAGAACATCCACGGTAGCAATGTCGCCGTTGGAGAAGTTCTCCTTGGCAAACAGGAAGGGGCTGCCGTCGGTATCGGCGACGAGCTTGTGCGCGGCCATCGCTTGCCGATACGCGAGAATGCAAATCGCGGCATAGTGCTCGCCACCGGCCTTCACCAGATCGGCGGTAAGTTCGGTGTCGAGCGCCGTGCCTCGCGCTTCGAGACTGCCGTAGTCACGCTCCGCATCATCGAGCATCTGTTCAACGGGCATGTTATTCCGCTGCCAATAGGGGCGTAGGTTCCGCTGCAGATACTGGATGGCGTAGCTCTCCGTGTAGGAGACGAGAACGTGACGGCTGACCGGCTGCGTCCCTACACTGCCCAGCGGAAACACCGCGCCAAGATGTGCGCTGAAGTGATCGGCATGCGTAGGCATATCCATCGTGTCGGCATTCGGCAGACTGCCGGTTTCAGCAAAACTCTTCATCAGGTGGGGAGCGATGGCGCTGCTCGATGGCTCATCCTTTGGAATCGAAAGATGAAAATATCCCCAGTCGATGCGGAGATTGTCGCCGGAGCGGCTGAGTACGTTTTGATCTCGCGAGCCGACAGAAAGAACATTTTGAGTCGCCGTCTGGTTCCGCGTGAAGACAACCTGTTGTGAAGGCTCATTGACGGAGATGACAGGATTCACATCGAGAAATAGCGACACATCGTGCGAGGCACCATCAAGAGACTTCGCAGTCCACGTGATGTATGTGACCGGACGCGAAAGAATATCGAGATCGCTGAGTATCGTTGGCGTAAAGAATGTCAGTTGCAGATCGACGCCTGCGGCCTGAAACTCATAGCGCGTATGCGTCGGCGTTACCGTGCTGGAGGTCTGCTCCATCGCAGGCACCTCGCGCGGGTCTTCCCCCATGAAGCGATGCGGCTTGCCGTCGATGCGAACGAGGCCGGTAATTGGCTGAGGACTTCCAGTCCAGTGGCGCGTTGGCGAGGCCGTCAGCAGGTCAGTGTTCGACCAGACGCTGAAATATGGATCGTGCGTGATGAGCGGTGTCGCGGGCGGACGCTGTTGTGCAGTCAGTAAGGTGGAACAGAAAAATACGGGGAAGATCAACAGCGCGCGACGAAATAAATGCATCATGCCAAGCCCTCGATGTAATCGATTACAAAATAATATTCATTTTAGTTTGATTTTGTCTTTCCAAAATCTAATTTGCTGGAGTCTGGTTCTTTCCTTCAGTCGCAGCAGTATCAGGCGGCGCCATTGCCGAAGCAGTATCAGTCGCCTTCGGTGTTTCCGCGATGCGCAAATTATTTTCACGCTTGCGCTGTTTCTCGACGAAGGCATTGATGATCTGCGCGCCAAGTTTGGCCGAGTTCGAACCCCAGTCGCCATTCTGCCAGAGAACCGCAACCACGATATCGGGATTGCGGCGAGGTGCCATACCAACGAACCAGGAGTTGGGCTGGGTCCTGTGGCCGCCGCCGCTGCGGGCAAGCGCATCGTGGCTCATCACCTGGGCCGTACCGGTCTTGCCTGCGAAGTCGATACCTTCAAGATGTGAAGCGCCGGCCGTATTGAATGATCCCGGCGTCGTCGCCTGCGCCATTCCGTCGGTAACGATCTGCCAGTTCTCCGGCGTCAGCGGAATTGTCACATCACCGGAGCCGGGGAAGGTTTCGTGAATGGCTGACAACTCCTGCTCCGGCACTTCGTCCGGAAAGACGATGTGAGGACGGCGAAGAACGCCGCCGGAGGCTATGCCGCTAAGAGCGCGGGCCAGTTGCAAAGGCGTAGCCGTCACAGCTCCCTGGCCAATGCCGACCGAGATGACCTCACCGGCATACCACTTCTCGTGAAAGTTTTTCATCTTCCATGCGGTGGAGGGCATAGTCCCGGTGACCTCATCGGGAAGATCGACGCCGGTCTTCTGCGCAAAGCCGAGTGATGTAGCGTAGTGTGCGATCGTGTCGATGCCGAGCTTGTTGGCGAGAGTATAGAAGTACGTATCGCAGGACCAGGGAATAGCGTTGTGGATATCGACCATGCCATGGTGGTGATCGCAAGCGAAGAAGTGCCCGTAGAACGAAGCGCCGCCATTGCACATCACACGCATCGTCTGGGCTTCGTTCTCCTGCAGGCCTGCCACGGACATGATGATCTTGAACGTGCTGCCGGGCGCGAGCTGTGCCTGTATCGCCTTGTTCAGCAGGGGATGGTCTGGATTGTTGAGGATTTCATTCCAGTAACTCTTGCTCAAGCGCACCGAAAACTGATTGGGATCGAATGTTGGACGCGAAGCCAGCGCAAGAATCTCCCCGGTATGAGGATCCATCGCAACGATAGCTCCAATCTTGCCTTCAAGCGCCTTTTCAGCGGCCATCTGAACATCGAGATCGATGGTCAGCTTCAGGTCCTGTCCCGGCTTGGCGAGCGTCTGGCCGAGATGCCCGATCTCCTTGCCGTGACTGTTCACGATCACGTCACGGCTGCCATCTTCGCCACGCAGAAGAGCGTCATACGTAGCCTCAACGCCGGACTTTCCAACCACATCGCCCGGCTGATAAAACGCGTACTTCGATTTGTTGAGGTCATCTTCCGAAATCTCGCCGACGTAGCCGATCAGATGCGCCGCAAAGCCATCGCGTGGATAGAGGCGGCGCTGTTCATCCAGCGTCTCAAGCTCGGGAAGCTCATTACGATGAGCTTCAATGAAAGCCTGCTCGTCGGGGGTAATGTCCTGTTTCAGCGGAATTGGCTGATACTTCGGCGCGATCTGAAAACGCCGCAGCGTGGCCTGAATCTGGTCGATGGGAATATGCAGCCCCTGCGCAATCAACGGCAGATCCGCGTTGAGGTCTTTGCCCTGTTCTCGCAGCAGATAACAGGAGACTGAAGGGTAATTATCGACCAGCAACCGGCCTTCGCGGTCGAACAGCCGCCCTCGCGGAGCCAGCACCGGAACCTTGCGAATGCGATTCGCCTCAGCAAGCGCGCGGAAGTTGTCTGCGCCGAGAACCTCAAGCCGCCACAGACCGGTAATCAGCACCACCAGCACAAGCGCAATCAGATACTGCGCAGCGTGCAGCTTGCCGGCGGGCAGTTTTTCGGCCTTGCCATTGGGTCCGAAGTCACCCTGTTCGGTTTGTGCAGTCAGTTCCATGTGCGTTTCCAGTTTAGACGGTTGATTGCGGCGTTAGTCGAGGCGTTTCGTATGATCCAGCACCATAAAGATAGGCAGGGCAACAAGCGTATTGACCGCGGCCCGGATCAGCTCATGCACCCACAATATCTGAAAGCCAGGCAATCCCAGCAGGCGATGATTGATCAGAAAAAGCAGGAGGCTGTTCAGGATGGAAAAGCCGAAGTTCATGATCAGCCGTGTCGACATGTTTTCGACATCGACCTGAATGCCGATGCTGGCGGCTACGTAGCCGATTACGGATTTTGCCATACCGTTTACGCCAATGGGCTGGTTGGTCAGCGCGTCCTGGAGCAGGCCGATAGCTGCGGCGGTAAGAGTTCCGGCGACGGGATTGCGACGGGAAACGGCAAAGAAAACCGCCACAATAAGTGGGAGATCCAGGATCGCAAGCTTCGGAAATGGTTTAGGAAGAAGAGCTTGCAGGACGACCGCGGCCAGCGGCACAAGCAGCGCCACGGCGGGTGGAAAGCTATGCTGTTCGAGTTCTCGACGTGAGGTATAGCTATGCGTGGCCATTAGTTGGGCTGGCTCTCGGTCTGGGGCTGAATTTGGGGCTGAGTTTGGGGCTGAGTCTGCGGAGCAGGTTTTGGCGCTTTTTTAGGTGCAGCCGATGGCAAGTTTGTGGTGGGCGATGGCTGATTCGTGGTGTCATCGTCCGCACTATTCCGACGGACAGCGCCGGTGCTGTTCGGTGCTCCGGGCTGGAGCGAGGTCGCCGGAGGAGCCGACCCCGGGGTGTAGCGATCCGGGTGGAGAGTCGGCTGAGGCCTCGGCACTATGCCGCCGACTGGCTTAGGAGTGCTTGGGTCCGGTGCCTTGGTGGCGTCTGCGTCGGGGCTGTTCGGATCGTGAAGGCTTGGCAGGCGGTCAGCCACAATCTGCGCGGCGGACTTCGCTGCGGCCTCTGCAGCGGCCTCGGCTGCCGCGACTCGGGAGGCTTCGGCCTGGGTTTCGGCGGTCGCAGCTCCAACAGCGAGGTCTTTCTTCGTTTGGGCAGGCAGCTCGGATTGCGTCCCGGTGATAACCAAAACCTCCTCAAGCTGGAAGAGGTTCGCGGCGGGACGAAGCGAGATAAGCGTATATGGCTGATGATCGGGATCCGGTGCGATGGACTCGATGGTGCCCACTTTCAAGCCACGCGGATAGACCTGATCGCCCCCTGAAGTAAGGACCTGCTCGCCCGGTTTGATTCGGGAATCTGGCGTCAGGTTATTGATCTGAATGCGCCCCGTGGCGCTTCCACGAAGGATTCCGCGAATGCGGGTAGAAGCCAGCAGGACACCCGCGCCCGAGGTCTGGTCGTTGATCAGCAATACCTGCGATGTGTGCGGAAAGACATCGCGAAGCTTGCCCACGATGCCGTCCGGCGTAATAACGGCCTGGTCAGGCTTGAGCCCATCCTTCGACCCCTTGTCGATGTAGAACACGCGAGAGAGGTCGGTACCGCTGGTCCCAATCACCTGCGCGGCAACTGTCGTTGCAACATAATGCTGCCGAAAGTCCAGAAGCGCCTGCAGCCGGTGACCCTGCATCGCGTCTTCAGCCAGCGCCGCCTGCTCCAGCCGCAGCTGCGCAATCTGGTCCTGCAGGTCGTGGTTTTGCTGCCGGGTGTGCCGCAGATCAACGTAGTTGGACCAGCCGCCGCGCACATTGCGCCCAAATCCGAGGAAAAACCGCTCGAACGGCGTAACGGCAGCTACTACCCAGTACCGAATCAGCATGACCTTGTTGCCCTCGGGAGCGCCTGACTCCACGGGCCGGCGCACCTGGATCGCAAGAGCGATTGTCTGCGCCAAAAGCACCGCTACCAGGACCAGAACGTTCTTAAATCGTGTAAAGAAGGATTCCATGCGCTGTATCTATTATCCGCGAGATCAGGCCATACGCGGAGGTAGCGGGGCTGGTGCGGGGCACTCCGAAACGCATTTTTTTTCGAATTAAGGAAGCATGCTCCTCACCGGCGACGGATAGTCAACAAATTCTGCCGAAGAGGCCTGGCTCCCGTGAGACCCTGAACCCAATCCTTCATGAGGTAAAGCAATGCTGCGTTCGTCGCTATTACTGCTGATTCTTGCCCTTCCCCAACCGAGCTCTCAGCCTTCGTCCCCGGCGACCACGCCTGACGACGCGCCCAGCTACACGACGGATGGCCAGTTGAAGACCCCGGCAAAGTACCGGGAGTGGGTCTTCCTCACTTCCGGCATCGACATGAGCTACAACCCGCAGGCCACCGCAGCCTCGCACTCCATCTTCGATAATGTCTTCGTGAATCCGTCGGCCTACAAGGCGTTTCAGGAGACAGGCAAATGGCCCGACAAGACGATGCTGGTGTTGGAGAGACGCGGCGCAGAGGGCAATAGCTCGATCAACAAGCGAGGGCACACGCAATCCGCCGACATTATGGGTTCGAGGTGCACGTGAAGGACGCATCGCTCGAGGGCGGCTGGGGCTTTTACGCCTTCGACAATGCTGTGAGTGGAAAGCTGATCAAGCGACCGGCAGACTGTTACTCCTGTCACGAGGAACATGCCGCCGTCGATACGACGTTTGTCCAGTTTTATCCGACACTGCTGGGGCTGGCCAAGACCAAAGGAACACTGAGCGCGACATATCTCAAAGAGACCGCCGCGCCCTCCTCACCCGGCAAATAACTGCTAGTAGCGCCAGCTTTTGACGTCCGCTCCTGCCGGTGCCGTTTTGATCATGTGGTCCGTCATCTGCGGCAGAACACGCTGCGCCCAATTGTTTCCGTTCTGCCGCATCGTGTACTCCACAGGACCTCCGGAATAACAGTGCGGCTCGCCGGGTCCGTACTGGAACGTCGCATCGGAGTGCGGGTTGCGCGTCTCCTCAAGCGAGTGCTGTAGCATGTGTACGGCGTTGTTAAGGAAGTAGGTATCGGCATCGCCCACAGCAAAGTGAAGCTTGCCTTCGAGCTTCGGGCCGAGCGTCGGCCAGTCGCGCGCGAGGATCGCGTTGAGGTCGTAGTGATCGTGCCAGTACGCCACAACCTTTTTGTCGATCGTGCCCGTCAGCGGGTCGATAACCTGCGCCGGGTATCCGTCGGGACCGGCAGGTGAATAGACCGCCTGCCAGATGTCCCACTGTTCGCCGGAACGGCCATGCGTCCCGATGACGTACTGGTAGCGGAAGGGACCGGCAGTATCGGCAGTAATAGTGCCGTCAGGCTTGCGCTCCGACGCAATGGGAATCTCCCCGAATGGGCCCTTGCGGACGAACGCGTTCTCGTCTCCGTAGAGATTTACATTCTGGTAGCCATGAAAGTCGACGGGATCGGGACACGCAGCATAGCTGCCGTTGTAGTTATCCGGGTAGAAGACCTGCGTCGCTGCGGCCTCCCATCCTCCAGTCGATCCGCCGTACGTCGCGCGCGCCCAGCCCTGCCCTATACCCCGATATGTCTTTTCGATATGCGGAATCAACTCATCGTTAATCGCCGAGCCATATGGGCCGACATTCGCCGAGTCCACAACGTAAGAATCGTCATAGTAGGGATTGGCATTTTGCACATAAATCACGATTACGCGTGGAAGCACACCCGCTGTCCAGTCCTGATAGAACTTGTAACCGTACTGCGCACGAACCTTCGCATTTCCCTGCAAATTCGCATCTGGCGGAGTGGTGACAAACGGCAGCGGCGCACCAAAGGCCGCATGAAAATGATCCTGGTAGACGACCAGCGGATAGCGCGCATCAGGGTGCTCGTCAAAACCATCGGGCAACAACACCCACGCACCGAGATACATATCGCGACCCCAGAACTTGCTGAGCTTATCGCTCTTGAAGCGAATGTACTTGAGCCACTTCCCTGCAGGACTTTTAGCCGCCATCTGTACCGGATCGTTGTCCGTTCCTTCAATCGCCGGAATCACCTTATCCAGCGTGAGCTTCAGCGGCGTGCTGGACTTGGGATCGACATGCATCTTTATCGGAGCGCTGTATGGATTGCCGGGCTTGCGGTTCCAGTGCTGTCCTTCGCCTTTGTCCGGCGGCAACCAGAGGGTGCGGCCATCGGCGAGATGAAACTGTTCATAGACGTTGAAGACCGCCTGCACAACATAGTCGCCCGCAGGAAGCGCCGAAAGATTCGCAATCGGATAACCGACCGATTTGCTATCGATCACAATCGGTTTGCCTGCCGCCAGATCATCGACATCCACGCCAAAACCCTGGGCAGACTCGTAATCCTCGCGAAGTGCAAAACGCGGTTCCGACGAAGGCCCGTTACCCTGTTTTGAAACCTCTTCCGATGGGCGATCGATCACGAGCACAAGGTGGCCGTGAAGAGGCTCAGTCGATGGAACGGTCATCTCAAATCGAAGCTGCGCCTGTGCAACAGTGGCGGCAGCTAGAGTAGCAGCAAGTAAAACCAATCGGCGCATTCTGGCTCCATGGGAGTTGAAGTTGTTGCAGGAAAAAGGGAGTCTCTCAATCTTACTTGCTTTGGAAGAGTAATGGCGCAAAATGAACCAGGTTGTCACGCCAGACCATCCATGTATGCATTCCCGGCGTCTCGATCTGCGTAACCGGCATGTCCTTGCTCTTGAGGAATGTAACGAATCTGCGGTTCGCATCGATCAATCCGTCCTCTGTTCCGCAGGCGATCCACAGCAGCAGAAGGTTTGCCGTCTTCGGGTCCAGCGAAGCGAGTGGACCATTCTCAAGGTTGAATTTATGTACCGCAGAACTGAAGCCGCCGATCCATGCGAACCTGTCGGTATTGGTAAGCCCAACCGAAAGGCTCTCAAGCCCACCCATCGATAGCCCAACAATGGCGCGATCTTCACGCTTGCGGGAGACGTTGTAGGCCGACTCAACCTGCGGCATCACCTCACCAAGCAACGCTTGCGAAAAGAGATTGGTGTTGTGGTCGATCGTCATCGTCTCCTGCCAGACGTTCCAGCTATGAAGAAACGCCATGTCCCCATAGCCGAGAGGCATGACAACGACCATCGGCTGAATCTTCTTCTGCGCCAACAGATTGTCGAAGATGAAATTTGCCTGCCCCACGGCCGACCAGCCCGAGGCCCCATCACTCCAGCCGTGCAACAGATATAGCACGGGGTAAGGCGTCTTTCCCTTGGGATCGTAGCCGGGCGGGGTGTAGACAAAATAGTCGCTCTGATGATTGTTCAGGCCAAGAACAGTCGCGCTCGTGTAGTTGTGATGGTGAAGGATCCCGTGTGGAACGTTCGTGTCATCCCATGGTTGGGGCGCATCTCCGGGAACGGTGAGTAAATTCGAAATATTGACGAGGTTCAGGGTAAGGTGGATATTCGCCAGGTCGAGGCGTGGTTGTCCATCCACCTCGTAATGGTAGCCATAGATCTCAGGCGCGAGCGGTGCAGTAGTCACAGTCCAGATGCCCGCTGGGTCTTTCGTCATCGGGATCGGTTTCGCCACACCTTCGAGCCCCAGTAGAACCTTTGTGGCTCCATCGTCCTTGTAACGGAAAGTGACGGTGCGGTCTGGGTGAATCTCAGTGGAAGGTGCGTAGGCAGGAACTTGTGCTGGAAGAAGCATCGAACAAGAAAAGAGAGTAACTGCAAGAGCGCCAGGAACTAAAGCTGATTTCATACGCGCCAGTGTAGCCGAGAAGGTTCCCATCGACGACCTGTTTTCAGTTAGGAAAGCATTTGTATCGCTACACCAACCCTTCGGCGACCGCATCGGCGCATAATAAAGATAATGGCTTTTCGCTCAGGTTTCGTCTCCATCATTGGCCGGCCCAACGCCGGCAAGTCCACGCTGCTCAATGCCCTGCTCGGGCAGAAGCTGGCTATCGTCACCCACAAGCCCCAGACGACGCGCACACGCATCCACGGCGTGCTCGAAGTACCGCTCAAAAAGAAGGCCAAGGGAGAGCCCGGCCATCCCGCCGCGCAGGTCATTCTCGTCGACACCCCCGGCGTCCACAAGCCCGACACGCAGCTCGACCGCCGCATGATGCAAGAGGTGCATGATGCCCTCGAATCACGCGATGCCGTTCTCTTTATCGTCGACGTGACGCACCGCCTGCCGAAGCTCTCCGAAGAAGGCGATGCCAAGGGCAAGCCCTTTACCGCCTCGCGCCGAGCCCTCTCCGCAGCCGAAGACGACTTCGCACTCTCGCTCATCAAAAAACTCGAGTGCCCCGTCATCCTCGTGCTCAACAAGATGGACGCCATCCGCAGGGAAGAGCTGCTTCCGCTGATCGCGCACTGGAGCGCACTGCATCCCTTCGCCGATGTCATTCCTATCTCTGCACGAAAGAAGGAAGGGCTCGACCTGTTGCTCGAGAAGATCGTCGGCCAGTTGAAAGAGGGCCAGCGCTATTTCCCGAAACACCAGCTCACCGATCAACCCGAGCGTTTCCTCGTAGCCGAACTCATCCGCGAAAAAATTCTGCTGCTGACCGGTGAAGAGGTTCCATACGCCACCGCCGTCGTCATCGAACGCTACGAAGAACCCGCCTCCATGAAGAAGATGAAGGACGGCAAGCTTCCCGTAACGAAGATCGCCGCGGCTATCTTTTGTGAGCGCACTGGCCAGAAGGCGATCCTCATAGGCAAACAGGGCGAGATGCTCAAGCGCATCGGCACCGCCGCCCGCAAGGACATCGAATCGCTTCTGGGCACACGCGTCTTCCTTGAACTCTTCGTCAAGGTGCAGGAAGAGTGGCGCAGCTCACGCGGCTTCGTCGAAGACCTCGACTGGCGCCGCCAGCTCGATCAAATCGCCGAAAAGCAGGCTGCAGAAGAAAAATAAAGCTGCTACACTTCAGCCCTGCCTATGACTGCCTGAATCACGTGCGACTCGCTGTAGTGCCCTTCCGGAATATTCGTCCGGTTTGCGCCTTCACGTTCTCAAGACACGATTCAGGAGAATCCATCATGTCGCTTCTACAGTGTGACGACATCCTTACGTCACGTCTCGCGCTCATCGCGATCACGCCGGAAACAGTCTGGTCCGAAAAAGCTGGGGATAAGCGTCTCGGCGAATTAATCGGCTGCACGATTCCAAAGAACTGGCCTCATATCGACTGGGAGCCGCACGTATTCGACTTTCTCCTCGCGCAGTTCGATCAGCATCCGGACCAGATCGGCTGGGGTCGCTACGTAGCGCTGCCGTTTTCAGATGGCTCGCGTACGTTGATCGGCACCGTTGGTGCTTTCACGAAATCGGCTGCTCCATACGAGGCAGAGATCGGTTATTCGCTTCTGCCGCAGTTCGAAGGCCGCGGCCTCGCAACCGAAGCCGCTAAGGCTCTGGTTGAGTTTCTTCGCCTCGACGATCGGATCACCAGCATCATCGCCCACACTTTTCCATCAATCCCCGGCTCTATCCGAGTGATGGAAAAATGTGGCATGAGCTACGACGGCGAAGGAGAAGAGACGGGAACAATACGCTATCGCATGCAACTGAGGCCCCCGAAATAGGGGGCCTCAGTATTAGGAACAGCCGCAGCGAAAACTACTCCTTCACGCTGACTCCCAGGGCCTTCATCTTCCTATAAAGATGGCTGCGTTCCAAACCCAACCCTTCCGCGGCTCGGCTCACATTCCCATGAAACTCATCGAGCTTTTTCAGAATGTAGTCGCGCTCATATGCCTCACGCGCCTCCAACAGGCTCGAAAACTCTTCGCTGCGCATGTTGACGCGTCCCGACTCCGTAAGCTTGCCCGGTCCGCGATACACCAGCATCGGCAGGTGTTTCCGGTCCACACGCTGCGTCTTCGGATTGAGAATGACCACGCGCTCCACCAGGTTTCGCAGCTCACGAACATTGCCTGGCCAGTGATACTGCTTCAACGCGGCCAGCGCATCCTCCGTCATCTCCACATTCGGCCGGCCATACTGCTTGCCGAACTGCTCCAGAAATTCCTTCACCAGCAGCGGAATGTCTTCCTTGCGATCGCGTAGCGGCGGCACAAAAAACGGAATGACGTTGAGCCGATAGAAGAGGTCTTCGCGAAAATTTCCGCGCGCAATCTCCTCTTCCAAATCCTTGTTCGTCGCGGCGATCACGCGCACATCGACGTGGACCGGATGCGACGCTCCAACCGGCAGAAACCGCTGCTCATCAAGCGTCCGCAGTACCTTCGCCTGCGTCTTCAGGCTCATATCGCCCACTTCATCGAGAAACAGCGTTCCCCCATCGGCCCGCTCAAACGTCCCACGTTTTTCAAGCGGTGTGCCCGGCCCATTCGATGGCGAAGCTCCATGACGATAACCAAACAGTTCGCTCTCGATGTAGTCCTCGGGAATTGCAGCGCAGTTCAACTCGACAAACGGCCGGTCCTTGCGCAGACTTTCGGCATGCATCGCCCGTCCAATCAGCTCCTTCCCCGTTCCGCTTTCGCCATAGATCAACACACGCCCATTGGTCGGCGCCATCAGCCTGATCTGCTGCCGCAGTGCCTTCATCGCGACGCTGGTTCCGGTCACCGTTCCCCGCACCGAAAGCTGACGGACAAACTCTTCATTATCCTCGCGCATCTGCCGCGCCTTCATCGCGTTCTTCAGCACAATCAGCGTGCGGTCGAGCGACAGCGGCTTTTCGAGAAAGTCATACGCACCCAGCTTCGTCGCCCGCACCGCAGCCTCAATCGTGCCGTGGCCGCTGATGATCACAACCTCCGGAGCGTTCGCTCCCTCAAGCGTTTTAATCTCGCCCAGCGTATCGAGACCATCCCGGTCCGGCAGCCAGATGTCCAGTAGAACAACGTCGTACGCCGCATCGCGCAGCAGTTCCATCGCCTCGGTCGCTGTGGCCGCCGTGGTGACGAGATAACCCTCTTCCCGCAGAATGCTCTCAAGCGAATCGCGAATCTCCGCTTCGTCATCAACGATCAATACATGGTTCAAACCACATCTCCGTTTCCGTTGCCGCCCGTGACTAAAACGCCCGCCTCAGAGTCGCTGTCGAGCGTCGACACCGCTTTTAGTTCAATCGTGAACTTCGCCCCCGCCGGCTCGTTCTTCTCCGCGCGAATCGTCCCCTGATGTTCCTGAATAATCTTTGCAGCAATCGCCAACCCCAGTCCCGTACCTCGCTGCTTGGTCGAGAAATACGGCAAAAACAGCCGTTCACGCATCTCGTCTGTCAGCCCCGAACCCGTATCCGCAATGCTCAGCTCGACCATTCCGTTCTCAAGCAGCGCCGTGCCAATGCGCAGTTCACGCAGCAGACTTTGCTGCATCGCCTCCGCCGCATTGTCGATCAAATTTCCAAGCGCCCGCTTCAAGGCCTCCGGATCAGCCATCACCAGTGGAAGATCGGGGCTCAGGTGCTTCACAACGCGAATCGTCTGCATCCGTCCTGCAAAGAGCGCCAGCGCATTCTCGACGATCGTATTCAGATCAGCAGGCTTCGGACGCGCCGTTGGAAACTCTGCCAGCGCGGCAAACTGATCGACCAGCCCACGCATACTCTCAACCGAACCCGTAATTACTTCGCTGCAACGCTTAATGACCGCGGGAGAAGGCGACTCAATCGAATGCTCCTCCAAGGTATGGGCCAGTCGATTGATATGCCTGTGAATCTGTTCCGCGCTAAGACTAATCGGCGTCAACGGATTCTTGATCTCATGCGCCACTCGCCGCGCCACTTCCTTCCACGCCGACTGCTTCTGCGCACGCAATAGCTCAGTCGCATTCTCCAACACCACAACATAGCCCTGATGCTCCCGTCTCATTCGTTCGGCCACGTTTGAAGTTTCGAGCAGCGCAACCGTCGCCAGCAGGTTCATCGTCCCGCCAAACCTGTCGCTAGCGATCCCCGTAACCTCAATCTCGCTCGATGCCGAACCCATCCTGTGGCTGCGTTTGATCAGCCGATCGATCACCTCCGCAACCTCCGGTGGAAACACATCCTCCATCACGCGCCCCAAAAACGGCCTCTGCCCACCGGGATCCATCATCTCGCTCAACGCCCGGTTCGTCAGCACGATACGCCGATTCGTGTCGAGCGTAGCCACGCCGTTCGGTATGGTCTCGAGCATCGTCTCCAACTCGCCGCGCCTGGCCTCCAGCGCCGCATTGGCCGCACTCAACTGCACCGTCGATTCATCCACCGCCCGTCGGCTGCCTTCAAGATCGGCAGCCATGTGGTTGAAGCTACGCACCAACTCGCCCAGCTCCTCCGTTGCACTCTCCTTGACGCGATGGCCATAGTCTCCTGCCGCAATCGCTTCCATCGCGTCAGCCAGGGCTTCCACAGGCTTCGTCACCTGCTTCGAAAGATGCAGCGCCAGCCAGCTCGACGCAAACAACGCCAGGCTGGTCATCATCAGCAACAACATGGTGTAAAGATTTCTGATCTGCCGCCGCTCGCGAAACAGCTTCCAGTAGGAATCCGCCGAAGCACGCAAACGCATCATCGTCGCGGCCATGCCATACGGCATCGGCAATCCCACCACAACAATTCCGCCGCCCTTCATCGTGGCCGTGCCCAGAGCATAGTCTGTCTGCCCCAGACTGAAGATCGGTTCGTCGCTACGCTGCGCTGCATCCAGAATTGCAGCGTCGGTAAACTCGTTACGAGTTCCGCTCTCCGCTGCATTTTTGCCGGCATCCTTTCCCTCATCATCAGAGGGCTGCTCAGGAAGCCATGGCTTTATCTGCGCCGTCGCCCCATTGGGATGCGGCATCTGAAACGCCGCGAGAACGCGCTTGTTGCGAAATACAATGGCGAATCCATTCTGCAGCGTAATCTCGCGTTGGCGCAGAACACTATAAAGCGCTTCCCTGTTTTGACGAGCAGCGCTTACAACCGGCGCATGACCTGCCTTGTGCTTCGCCGCTGGTGCTGCAGCGCTCTGCTCCACCATCTCCGGAAGGCTCGCCGCAATGGCATCAGCCTCGGCGCGAGCGTTAGCGGTGGTATACCGAGCCAGCTCCAACGCCATACGGTTGGCGTCATCGCGCATCTCCGTCACCGGCTGCGAGAACCACCGGTCGACAGCCCGATTCATCAGCCCCCAGCTGAACGCAAACATGAACGCAATCGGCAGCAGGCTTACCAGCACCGCGCCCCACAACATTCGCGTCCGCAACCGCGTACCCATCACGCGGCTGCGTTGGTCCGCATACAGCTTCAGTACATTGCGAACCAGTAACACCAGCACCGCAACAAACAGAAAAACCCCAACCACCGACAAGCCGGTATACACAAAGATCTGCCCAGTCGTCGCCGGATCCAGAAAGCTTTTATTGAATGCATTGAGCGCAACAAGTCCGGCGAATAGCACTAGCAGACAGGTGCCGAGCGTTATGCTCCACAGCTTTCGCCGGTTCGTCCTGACAGCCATGCCTGCGCCCTCCTCAGTGACCCGATTATAGGCGCGGGCACCCCTCACTCAGCTATTCCACCGCCGTCCACCAGGTCCCCAATCCTTCGCCAATCGCGATTCTGCGCCGCCGCCACCGCACCGTACGTCAGCTCGCCGTTGTACGTATTCACACCTTCAGCGATCCCCTTGTCCTCGGCAATCGCCTCCTTCGCGCCCAGCCGCGCCAGCTTCAAGACATAAGGAAAGGTCGCGTTCGTCAGCGCCAGCGTAGATGTATTCGGCACCGCCGCAGGCATATTCGTCACGCAGTAATGCACAACGCCATCAACCTCATATGAAGGATTGCTGTGCGTCGTCGGATGCGCTGTCTCGATGCATCCGCCTTGGTCGATCGCGACATCCACAATCACCGCACCCTTCTTCATCTTCGAGACCATCGCCTTAGTCACAATCTTCGGCGCCGCCGCTCCCGGAATCAGTACCCCGCCGATCACCAGGTCGGCCTCGCACACCGCGCGCTCAATGTTGTAGCTGTTCGAGGCCATCGTAAACACGCGCCCGTTGAAGATGTCGTCGAGTTCGCGCAACCGGTTCAGATTCAGATCCACCAGCGTAACCTTCGCTCCCATACCCAGCGCAATCTTCGCCGCATTCGTCCCCACAATGCCACCGCCAATAATGCACACATTTCCCGGAGGCACACCCGGAACTCCACCTAGCAGCACGCCACGCCCGCCATGCTCTTTCTCCAAATACGCCGCGCCCACCTGCACGCTCATGCGTCCGGCAACCTCACTCATCGGTGTCAACAGCGGCAGCGCGCCCGTGCGGTCCCGAACCGTCTCGTACGCAATCCCCGTCACTTTATTGGTCAGCAGAGCGTCCGTCAGCTCTGTCAGCGGCGCCAGGTGCAGATAGGTAAACAGCACCAAACCCTCGCGAAAGTGCCGATATTCCTTCTCGACCGGCTCCTTTACTTTGACGACCATATCGGAAAGCCGCCAAACATCATGCGCCCCCCCTACAATCTCGGCCCCCGCTGCCTGATACTCGTCATCCGGCATCGCCGACAGCGCTCCTGCCTTCTGCTCCACCAGAACCTTATGCCCAGCCTCGACCAGCGCCTTCACGCCGGCCGGAGTTACGCCTACGCGGCTCTCGTGGTCTTTTACCTCTTTGGGAACGCCAATGATCATTTCTTCACCTGTCCTGATTTTGATTGTATCCAGAGACACAATTCCCTGTAGTCTGCGTTTATCGCACGCACCTGTGCCAAGCCGTACAATAGATTTGATCTTCTTCCCCGAGGAACGAACCAGCCGAATGTCTTCGAACAGCTTTCAGATGCGTTACTCCCGCATTCACAACATGCGGTCACTCTTCAGTCTCTTCTCAAGCGACCTTGCCATCGATCTTGGCACGGCCAACACGCTCGTCTTCGCGCACGGCAAGGGCATCATTGTTAACGAGCCTTCCATCATCGCCGTCAACAAGGTCACCAACGAGGTCGAAGCCGTCGGCAAAGAGGCCAAGGAAATGCTCGGCCGTACCCCCGGCAACATCGTCGCCATCAAGCCCATGAAAGACGGCGTCATCGCCGACTTCCGCCACACCGAAAAAATGCTCAACTACTTCATCCAGAAGGCCCACAACCGCAAGATGATGGTGCATCCCCGCATCGTCATCGGCGTGCCCTCTGAGATCACCCAGGTAGAAAAGCGCGCCGTCATGGACTCCGCCTACCGCGCCAAGGCCTCCGAAGTTCATCTCGTCGAGCAAGCCATGGTGGCCGCGATCGGCGCCGGTCTGCCTATCACCGAACCCGGCGGCAACATGGTCGTCGACATCGGCGGAGGCACCACCGACATCGCCGTCATCTCGCTCGCCGGCATCGTCTATTCGCGTTCCGTCCGCATGGCCGGCAATCAGATGGACGAGGCCGTCATGACCTACCTCAAGCGCAAATACAACCTGCTCATCGGCGAACGAACCGCCGAACAGATTAAGATTGTGCTCGGGTCGGCCTATCCGCTCGACAAGCCCATCGAGATGGAGGTCAAGGGTCGCAACCTCATCGAGGGCGTCCCCAAGACCATCACCATCGAGGACTCCGAGATCCGCGAGGCCCTCTCCGAGTGCATCGCCACCATCATCAACGCCATTCGCGTCGCCCTTGAGCGCACACCGCCCGAGCTCTCCGCCGACATCTCCGACCGCGGCATCGTCCTCACCGGCGGCGGCGCGCTCATCAAGAACCTCGACAAACGCATCCGTGAAGAGACCGGTCTTCCCGTCTCCATTGCCGACGATCCCCTGGCCTCCGTCGTCCTCGGAACCGGAAAGATGCTCTCCGACTTCAAGCTGCTGAGAAAAATCTCCATCGATTAACAGAAACCCGACTAGCAAAAAGCCCTCGCCAAGAGGGCTTTCGCCTTTTGTAATCGCCACCGTTCACCATGCGCTGTCAATGAACATCTGTGTTTTCACCGTCGCTTACGACTCAGGCCACTACCGCGCCCGAATGGGACGCGGGCCGGACCATCTATATGAGTCTGGCCTGAAACCGCTGCTCACTCGCCTGGGTCACACCTTCAGACACGAAGAGATAACCGTCTCCGATTCGCACCCCGCAGAGATCAAGACCGCTTTCGCCCTATGCCGCACAATCGCAGAACGGGTCAGCGCCAATCAAAGCGAAGGGTATCTCCCCATTTTGCTTTCAGGTAACTGCAACGCAGCGGTCGGTGCTATAAGCGGTTGCGGGAGCCAAAATACCGGTGTTATCTGGCTCGATGCTCACGGCGAATCCACCACACCCGACACCACCAGTTCGGGATTTCTGGACGGCATGGGCATCAGTGTCCTTACCGGCCAGAGCTGGCGCAAACTGGCATTTACCATTCCAGGTTTCAGCCCGGTCCCGGGCGAGCGCATCCTGCTTGTGGGCTCTCGCGATCTCGAAACTGATGAAATCGAGCTTTTGAATCGTGTAGGCGTCACCCGAATAGTCGGAATTGAGGATCAGGGATCGTCGGTGGCGTCATTTGCCCATAAGGTTGACGGCGTTTATTTGCATCTCGATCTGGATGTGCTCGACCCCAGCGAAGCAATTGCAAACCAGTGGACACCAACCGGAGGATTGACCATCGAAGCCGTCAAGCAAATCGTGAAATCGATTCAAAGGAACACGAGAATCAAGGGCTTCGGTATTGCTTCGTACGACCCTGAAGTGGACCGCGATGGCCGAGCACTCAGTGCTGCCTTGGCCATATTCGAGTTGCTGCTCGCTCCCACAATCTGAGCAGTTGACGGTTTGCGCTAGCCGCCATCCCGTAGAAATCCGCTTCTATCGTTGCTCTTGTTTTATATCCCATTCCTTGGACAACAATGATCCTCGAAGTCGCCATCCTGAACGTAATCCCTGGATTCGAAGATGAGTTTGAGGCCGCCTCCAACAAGCCTCCGCCATCATCTCCGCAATGCAAGGCTACGGTTCTCACCAGATTCGCCGGTGCATCGAGCATCGCAACCGGTACATCCTGCTCGTGGAGTGGCAAACACTCGAAGACCATACCATCGGCTTCCGCGAATCCCCTGCCTATCAGCAATGGAAGCAACTACTCCATCATTTTTATGCTCCCTTCCCCCAGGTCGAGCACTATGAAAATCCCCTTTGAGCGCGAAATCTGAAACCAGAATTTCCTTGCGTTTCAAACGCGCACAGCATGTAATCAGGCGCTCGGGGGCCTTTTAATCAATCTGCTGGAGGTATTCGTGTGTCAATCGCCCATGAAGAAGCCGCGGTGTCGCTTCAAGCGAACACCGTCAATGCCCGACAGAAATTACTACCTGCCAATAGTTCTGTAAGCCCCGCCCTAACTAGGCGTTTATCCAGAAAACTGCACTTAATAGTTGGGATATCCGCCTGCCTTACCTCCATCAGCCTCGCTGCCCAAACCATGGTGCCGTGGCTCACCCGCTCCGCCGACAACTCCAGAAGCGGGTGGAATCAGCACGAGACTGTACTCACGCAGGCATCCGTCGGGACGAAAGGCATCGTCCGAGCCACTATCATTCCACTCACCGGCGATGCGCGTGGAATGGAAGCGCAGCCGCTCATCCTGCCAAACGTAAAAACGGGACGAGGAACTCGCGATGTGATGATTCTGCCGTCAATGGCGAACGTCGTACGCGGCGTTGACGCACACGACGGCTCCGGCATCTGGCAGGTCACGCTGGGAACACCTGTAACCGGATCGAGAAACATCGACTCGAAGCTGATCAACGACCACTGGGGCTGTCTATCCACCGGCGTAATCGATCCCGATAATCAGCGTCTCTATCAGGTTTGCTGGGTTTCGCCGGACCAATCCGGCAATCCGCAGACTGCCCGCTACTACATGTTCGTACTCAATGTCGCCGATGGAACCCAGGTCGTTGCGCCCGTGATGATTCAGGGCAAGAGCGGCACGCAGGACTACAACGCCTCCATGCGCAAGCAGCGATCGTCCCTGGTCGAAACCAACATAGGCGGAGTTAAGACCGTCTTCGGCTGCTCGGGAACAGTCTATGAAACATCCACGGGTGCCGCCGGCTACTGCTTTGCATTCGATGTAGCCAGCAACAAACTCAGCACCATCCTTGCACTGACTGCAGGCGAAGGAGCCGGCGTCTGGATGGCCGGTCAAGGCGCAGCCGCGGACCCGCAAGGCAATCTTTACGTCATCACTGGAAACGGCGACTTCGATGCTGTCAGTCAATGGGGCGAGTCATTCCTGAAGCTGAAGTACACCCCTCCTTCCGGAGCAACGCCTGCCAGCCTGAAAGTTGTCGACCACTGGACACCCTGGACCGATCTCGTCCGCGCAGGCCAACAGCGGATGCCAGACATGAAGTTGGCCGGAGTCAGCGCTCCAACCGAAGCCGCCAGACCTGTCGGCGGCGGCATGAACATCTCGCTCAAAGGCGCAAGGCTGGTTTCATCAATCAACGACCAGGGCACTCCGGTCCTCCTCGTCTACCCCAATATGGCTACCGGCAACTGGTCCGATGAAGATTGGGGATCGGCCGGTCCCGCCTGCATCTTTCCAATCGGCGTTTGCGTCGCCGCCGGAAAGGACGGCATCGGCTATCCAATCAAGACGGCGAACATGGGCGGCACCACTCCTGCCGATCTCGCCAATCCCAAGGTGAACTGCGCCAAACTCGCCAGCACTCCCGTCTGGCTCACCATGAGTCCCGGACCCGTCGACCCCTGCCCAACCGACCCCACCACATTGAACTTCTTCCCCTGGGGCGACACCGCGCATCTCCATATGACGCCCGTCCAGTACAACGATCCCGTACTGAAATCGTGGACGATCTTTGTCTGGGGCGAGAACGCGCAGCTGCATAAATGGGCCGTAAGTCCGACCGGAACTTTATCCTATGTTGCTCAAAGCCACGAATACGCGAGCGCAGAAGTTATGCGCGGCGACCCCACGGAACCAACAGGTGGAATGCCCGGTGGCTTTTGTTCCGGATCGAGCAACGGAGCCGACCCCAACTCAGCTCTCCTCGTCTGCACCATCCCCTACGGCGATGCCAATGCTCACATCGTGAGCGGACGCATGCTCGTCTACGATCCCGTGCATCTGGCTGACGACGGATCGTTGAGAGTTCTGTGGGACTCGCAACGCTGGGGCATCCAATTCCTGTACAACAAATTCGATCCGCCGGTGATCGATGGTGGCCAAATCTACGTGCCCAACTATAACGGTGGCGTCGATGTCTACCACCTGACTCAATAGCAAACTCTCAGGCGCTAAGCCCAGCCGATTCAGATGATTACAAAATTAATTCTCGAATTTACCGTAAAAATGCCATGTCAAGTCCCTGATCAAGATAACTCCATGTATATCAATAATATCCCTATTGCAAAGGAGTTATCTCCAATCCACTACAATTGAACTAGAGATCGAAAAAGCCCTGGATTATTCTGGGGCTTTCTTATTAGCCCATAAACCCTTTAGAAAGAGGATTTTACCCGTAACCCTTTTAGAAAGACGATTTTACAAGAATAAAATATCGTAAACTATTGATTATAAATAGCTTTTAAGGTTGATACCTGGGGGGAGCCCTCACCCCTGCGTGGGCAAATGCACCAGGCTCACCCGGATACGGTCGATGCGGCGGTCTGTACTGGCCAGAACCTCCAGGCGCAGACCATCCTCCTCGACAACCTCACCCGGCAGAGGAATATGGCCAGCAATCTCCGATACAAGACCACCGAGCGTCGTGGACTCATAGCTCCCAGAGAGATGCAGCGCAACCGGCTCCTCCCGAACGTCGTACTCCTCAGGCGAATCAGCCGGATGCGGCTCACCCTCGTCGGCGGTGCGGTGGCCTGATGGCGCGATCTGTTCGGCAAACAGATCGCGCAACCGAGAGATCTCGAAGCTGCCCGAGACCACATAGGCTCCATTCGGCTCGCGCACCGGAGCGTCGTCCGCCTCGGCCTCCTCATGCTCATCGGCGATGTTGCCCACGATGGCTTCGAGCAGGTCCTCGATGGTAACCAACCCGGCAACACTGCCGTACTCGTCGATAACCAGGCGCATATGCTGCTTCTCGCGCTGCATCTCGCGCAGCAGCTCGGCGACCTTCTTCATCTCCGGCACAAAGGCCGCCGGACGCTGTATCTGCGCCACTGTCCGCGTGCTCGCGTCGGTGTCGAGCACCTGCAGAAGATCGTGCGCAAACGCGATGCCTGTAATGCTGTCCAGTGAGGTCGAATACACCGGCACCCGCGAAAAGACGCGTTTATTGATCTGCGCCGTAAACTCGCGCAAGCTCATCGTTCCCGGAACCGCGAATATCTCCGGTCGCGGAGTCATCACCTCTCGCACCACCTTGTCGCCGAACTCGACGACCGAACGAACGAGCTCCCGATCCGATTCTTCGAGAATGCCCTCTTCCTCGCCGGCTTCGAGCAGAGCATCCATCGCCTCGGAAGGATGCTCTTCCTCCTCGGTATCTTCAGGCTCTGCAAGCGCCGCAATCGAGAGAAGAAGCTGCAGCAGCATCGTGATCGGAAGAATGAGATAGAACAGAATCTGGATCAGCAGGCGAATCCTCGCGATCCAAAGGCCGCGAGTACGCGTGAACAGGATCTGCGGCAACAACCGATCGAAGATGAGCACCAGCAGAATTAGCTCGAAGGCCGCGCGAATGATCTCCGATGTGCTAGGTGTTCGAGCCAGCGAAGGCAGCAAGCTTGTCTGTGTGTAAAGCCGCAGACCAAAGAACAGCGCAATCGCAGCCACCGTAAGCTGACGCAGAACCGAAGCCGAAAGAGCGATCGACTCGCGTCCCAACCGAAGCCGAGGTTCAACGACCTCTTCCCACGCGTCGATGTTGTCCTGGTACTCGCGAGCCAGAAACTTGCCCATCTCCGAGTACACGCGATCGACGTAAGCAGCCAGCGCCAGAACCGCCAGCAGCACAAACAGCGTAACGAAGTATCCGAGACTCATGCTGTCCGCCTGCGTTTGAGCGAGCCGCGTTGTTTGGGCTGAGACACGCGCTCGATCAGACTATTGGACAAGCCAAGTTCGACCCGAAGCTCAGCCTCACGAGCAGCCATCTCGCCCTCATCGGTCTCGTGGTCGAGCCCGGAGAGATGGAGCAGACCATGAAGCAGCAATATCCGAACCTCGTCGCGCAGCGAGTGACCGTAAGCAGCAGCCTGCCGACTCGCAGTCTCGAGCGAGATGGCAAGATCTCCTGCGTGATCGCCGGCAATCTCGTCAGGAGAAGGAAAGCTGAGAACGTCAGTAGCCTTGTTCTTGCCCCGAAAGGTCTTGTTCAAGCGGCGCAGCGTTGGATCATCGGCCAGCAGAACATCCACATCGCCCTCAAGATCAACTGCAGCGCGGGCGCGGTTGAGGAAGCGTGTCAGGCCTGACTTTGACAGCGAGGATAAGGAAAGACTACTTGGGGGTTCGATGGTGATCATCGGAGAGACGTCAACAGAGGGCTAGAAACGCCCTCTGTTGATGATGGTATCTCATATTGCTCGTTTATTGAGGTTTCGGTATGGTTTTGGCCGGTGAAACCGGAGCGATTGCCGGATCGGGCAGTTGAGCGTCCCCAAGTGTGAGCGGAAGCTGCTGTTGAGCGCGACCATAACTGTCGTAGGCACGGACGATGCGCTGAACGAGATGGTGGCGCACAACGTCGACGTCTTCGAAGTGGCAGAAGCGGATGCCTTCGACACCATCGAGGACGTGCAGGGCTTCGAGCAGACCTGACTTCTTCGGATTGGGAAGATCGGTCTGTGTAAGGTCGCCGGTGATGACGGCCTTGGAGTTGTTGCCGAGCCGGGTGACAAACATCTTCATCTGCTCGGTGGTTGTGTTCTGGGCTTCATCCATGATGATGAAGGCGTCGGAGAGCGTGCGCCCGCGCATGAAGGCCAGTGGAGCGACTTCGATGACGTTGCTCTCGAGCATCTTGTCGACCTTCTGCGGGTCAAGGAGATCGTAGAGCGCGTCGTACAGCGGACGAAGATAGGGGTCGACCTTCTCCTGCAGACTGCCAGGGAGGAAGCCGAGACGCTCGCCAGCTTCGACTGCGGGACGGACAAGGATGATGCGGCTGACCTTCTTCGCCATCAGGGCGGAGACTGCCATCGCAACGGCAAGGTAGGTCTTGCCTGTTCCGGCCGGGCCGAGGCCGAAGACCATGTCGGACTGCTCGATGGATTCGACGTACTTGCGCTGGTTGGGCGAGCGAGGCTGAACCATGCGCTTGACGCCGGCGGAGCGCTGCTTGCCGGATTCGACGAGCGAGCGAAGGCTTACAGCTGGATCGGCGACGACCAGCTTGAGCATGCCGTTGAGCTCGCCGTTGTTGAGGGTGATGCCGGATTTACGGAGGTAGTCGAACTCGGTGAAGACTCGCTCTACGCGGGCTATGCTTTCGGAGTCTCCAGTGACGTGGATGGCATCGGAGCGGAGATCGATCGTGACGTGAAGACCGTCTTCGAGGAGGCGAAGGTTTTCGTCGTGGGTCCCGTACAGGGGCTCAATACCAGGGGTGATTTCCAGGGATTTTTTGATCAAGTAGTGTGCTGACCTCCGTCAGGCGGATCTGGGTTTAGCTGCTTATTAGACACGGAAGAGGATGGATGGGATGCAGGGAGCCGCAGAGAGCGAGGGGCGCGTGGAGTGCGCTTGCTTGCTGCGACCGGGATGGCTGAGGTTGCCAAAGTGTCGAAGATGGGCACAGAGTAGAACTTGCAGCAGGGCGCGTCAAGGGGCAAATCGTGAATTGTTGTGATGGCCGGGAATCTCTGCTGGATCATCATGGAATTACCTTTCTTAGAGTGAAGTTGCGGAGACTGTGGTTGACCCCGAGGCCGGAGTTCCGTAGACTTAGATATTGCAGGGATTGCGGCAGGCTGTGATTTGGCTGGCCTGTTAGCCTGCATCCCATTTCCCCGACACCTTGATGCGGGTTTAGAGAAGAGAGTTTATGGCAAATCATGTTTCCTCGTTGAAGCGCGCACGTCAGACCGAGACCAAGACCGCGGTAAACCGCGCCAACAAGAGCAAGCTGCGTGGCACGCTGCGCTCGCTGCGTGAGGCAATTGCAGCAGGCGATGCGAAGACCCTTGGCGCAGCGTACAGCGCGACCGTTTCGGTTCTCGACAAGAGCGTCCAGAAGGGCATTTTGCACAAGAACACCGCCAGCCGCTACAAGAGCCGTTTGAATGCTCGCGTTAAGGCTGTTGCCGTAAAGAAGGTCGCTTAGTTTTTAGCGGCTTCTGAAGGTCGAGATTGAGAATGGGCTGGCTCGGATACATCGGGCCAGCCTTTCCTTATCTGATCTATTCTCAATTTTCCAGTACCCCCTTCCCCCTATCGATTTTGCAAACTCCTTTGAATCAATGGTTTAGTCCGTGTAAAGTTTGCAAAATATTCATTCTAAATGGTTTACGGGTAAAATAGTCTTTCTAAATGGTTTAAGAGTTTAATAGCAAAAGCCCCGGTTATTGGCCGGGGTTTTTTGTTGTCTCTAGTTCAATTATAGAGGATTGGAGATAACTCTTTCGCAATAGAGATGTCATTGATTCCAGATGGTTTAGTAGAGAACAGGACTTGACAAGGGATTTTACTGGTAAATTTGGGGATATTCGATGTAAGTGATTGATTTTATTTGATTAATGATGACCTGGTGAGAAGAGACCAACGGCAAAAGCAAGGACAGAAACAGATCCTACGGGATGACAAACAAAAGGACAGGCAACGGCAACAGCAAGGACAACGGCAACAGCAAGGACAACGGCAACAAGCAAGGACAACGGCAACAAGCAACAGCCAATAGCAACGGGAGCGGCTACGACGATGCTGATGCGGGGTTCTGGTTGTTTATTGGGGTTGGGTGGTCGGTTGATTTGGCGGTGGGTCGGATGGGGCGTTGTAGAGAGTGGGGGCCTTGCGATAGGGTTCGGGTTGATTGGGGTCAGTATCGCCGGATGAGGGTGCGGGAGCCGATTTCGGCGGGTTGGAGGCTGGATTGGTTGTCGTACTTTGCCCGGGGGCGTTCGCATCATTTGTGGGGCTAGACGGTGGCGGAGCTTGAGGTTGCGGGGCGGAAGCGGGGGCCGGTGTGGGTGGTTCGGAGACGGATTCGGTGGCGGGAGATGTGTTGGTTGTCGATGTGGTGAAGCTGATTGGAGCGTCGTTGGTTGGAGGAGCGGAGGCCTGGGCTTGTTTGACTGCTTCCTTCTCCGGGTTGGTGAGGGGAGGAAGATGGTAGACCTCAATGGCATCGCCGTGGACGATGGCGAGATCCATTCCGTCGGGAGACAGGGAAAAATTTTGCCCGGAGCGCTGGACTGGAAGGGCATCAACATGGAGGATCTGCTTGCCGCTGTCGGTCTGGTAGACCACGATGCTTTGGCCTCCGATCAGCTCGGGGATAAGCATGTCGGATTGAGCGTGAGAGATAAGGCGGCTGAGGGCAAACCTGCCGCTGGAGGGGGCGAAGACGAAGGAGGGCGCGAAGTAGGAGTCGAGGACTGTTTGCTGCCACATCTGTTCGCCACGCATGTTGAAGCCGCTGATGACCTGGAAGTTGTTGGTGCCGTGGCATCCGAAGGCAATAAACTCGCTGCGGCTGACGAAGATGGGGACGGGCCGGCAGGAGGAGTCGAATGGCGAGAGCTCGCTGGTTTTTCCGGAGTAGGAGTTGAAGTCGAAGGCCCAGTGGGAGCGGCCCTGATCGATGATGGCGAGGTAGCCCTCAGCCGTAGCGGGGATTCGGCCTAAGGCGCGGGCGCGAGAGGAACCGGCGACGCGAACGCCGATCTCGTCCGATGAGCTGGAGAGATTGAAGAGACGGAAGAGATTGATCTGGACGGATGTGGGATCGGCTTCGTGCGGGGTAGGTGGACCTGAACTAAAGACGGATGGAAGCGAGGCAGGGTCCGGCTCCTGACGCTTGATGGTTTCAAGGATCATCAGGTCGGCTTCGGGAGACAGGATTACGGCGCCGATGCGGCGGTCGGTAGTGAGGAAGGGGCGCTCACGGAAGGGCTCGGGGGTGGAGAGATTGGCGACAGGGGCGAAGGTGGTGAGGGTGTCGCGGACACGAAGGAGGAAGCGTCCGTGGCCGAGGCTCCAGAGATATTGACCGCGGTCGTGGAGCCGCCACTGGGTGCGGCCAAGGACGTGGCCAGAGGGAAGTTCGAGGAGGACGGCTTCGACGTAGCGGTCCTGGTCTTCGGGGGGCTCGTCGGGGAGACGCTTGAGGAGCCGATGGGTGCTGTAGGTGAGGAGAAGGTGTTTGTCGTCGACGTAGTGGAGCGTATACATGGAGCTGCCGGCAAGCAGGAATTGGGCGGAGAGGTTCTGGAAGCCGATTGGTTCCAACGGGATACGAAGCGCGGGGTCGGGATTGCGGGCGGCCAGAAGAGGAGTGGAGAGGGCGACAAAAAGCGCGAGGAAGCAGATGGGAGTCCGGGGCCTGAACTTTGCGGCAATGGAAGCGGGAACCGGCATAGCTGATTGCGCGTATCTGGCTCTTTGCAGAGCGTACCAATACTGTTTCACAGACGCGTGAAGCTCGCCAATGGATGCTGGCGGCAGTCTGATGATTAGGACTCGTCTAACGTGTGACAGGTGATACAAAGACTGAGGAACCGATAGCAATCAGGAGATTTGCATGTTGAAAGAATGTATGGGAGTGGCGCGAGCCGGGCTTGGCGTAGCAATTGCGCTGGCAACGGCGAGCGTCTGCAACGTTGGATTGGCACAGCAGGGCCAGGCGGCCTCGGGCGATAGCAAAGGGAAGCAGGTCTATCTGCCGATTCCGGGGTTCGATAAGACCTCGCTGGACACGGCGGTCGACCCATGCAACGACTTCTACAAGTTTGCTTGCGGGAAGTTTGAGGGGAACCACCCGATTCCGGCAGACCAGGCTGGCGTCGACCAGTTTTATGCGCTTTACAACGTAAATACACAATCGCTGAGCGGAATTCTGGATAAGGCCGCGACCGGTGGGGCAGGACGGTCGGCCGATGAGCAGAAGATTGGCGACTACTACAAAGCCTGCATGGACACGGACGCGATTGAAGCGAAGGGGCTGACCCCGGTGCAGCCGCTGCTGGATGAGATCGATGCGGTGAATAACAAGAAACAGCTTCCGGCGTTGATTGGAAAGCTGCAGCGGATGGGCATCGATGTGTTCTTCGGCTATGGGGAACAACAGGACTTCAAGGATGCGAGCAAGCAGATTGCGTTTGTCGACCAGGCTGGGCTGGGTTTGCCGGAGCGGGACTACTATCTGCGGACGGGCGCGAAGGATGAGACGCTGCGGAAACAGTATGTCGAGCATGTGACGAAGATGTTGACGCTGGCTGGGATGGCTCCGGAGAAGGCGGCGCAGGAGGCCACCAGCATTATGACTTTTGAGACGGCGCTGGCGAAGGCTTCGATGCCGGTGACGGAGCGGCGCGATCCGGAGAAGACGTATCATCTGCAGCCGATTGCTACGTTTGAGGGGGAGATTCCGGGGGTTGCGTTTGGTGATTTTCAGGATGCGATGCACTCGCCGCGCGTGACGGAACTGAATAACGCTAATCCTGAGTTCTTCCCTGCCCTGATGAAGGAGATTCGCGGAGCCGATCTGGAGACGCTGAAGGCTTATATGCGCTACCACGTTCTGACGACGACGGCGGGCCGATTGCCGAAGCGGTTCGATGCGGAGAACTTCGACTTCTACGGGCGCAAGCTATATGGGCAGCCGGAGCAGGCGGCGCGTTGGAAGCGGTGCTCGAATGCAGTGAACGGCGCGTTGGGTGAGGCGCTGGGCAAGGTTTATGTCGAGCAGTACTTTGCTGGAGATAGCAAGGCGAAGATGCTGGAGATGGTGCACGACATTGAAGCGGCGATGGAGCACGATATCGATCAGCTGGACTGGATGTCGGCGGAGACGAAGGTTCGCGCCAAGGAGAAGCTGCATGCGGTAGCGAACAAGATCGGGTATCCGGAGAAGTGGAGAGATTACTCGAAGCTGGAGGTGAAGGCTGACGATGCGCTGGGCAATACACTGCGGGCGAATGGGTTTGAGAACGATCGGCAGTTGAACAAGATTGGCAAGCCGGTGGACCACAGCGAGTGGGGCATGACGCCGCCTACCGTGAATGCTTATTACGATCCGAGCATGAATGACATCAATTTTCCGGCGGGGATTCTGCAGCCGTCGTTCTATGACCCAAAGCAGGATGATGCGGTGAACTATGGCCACATCGGCGCGGTGATTGGGCATGAGCTGACGCATGGCTTCGATGATGAGGGTAAGAAGTTCGACGCGAAGGGAAACCTGAGCGACTGGTGGACGCCAGAGGATACGAAGAAGTTCGAGAGCCGGACGGATTGCCTGGTGAAGGAGTATGGCGGGTTCACCGCGGTTGACGATGTGAAGGTGAATGGAAAGCTGACGCTGGGTGAGAACACGGCGGATAACGGCGGGCTGGTGCTGGCGTACATGGCTTATTTGGAGCGGGCGAAGGTGAACAAGGTTGATCTGTCGAAGAAGATCGACGGGTTTACACCGGCGCAGCGGTTCTACATCGGCTTCGCGCAGAACTGGTGCGAGAACTCGCGGCCAGAGAGTATACGGGCGCAGGTATTGACTGATCCGCACTCGCCGGACCACTTCCGTGCGAATGGCGCGATTGTGAATCAGCCGGGATTTGCGGCGGCGTTCGGATGCAAGAAGGGCTCGCCGATGGTTCCTGCGGAGAGCTGCAGGGTCTGGTAAAAACTGTCGACTTCGTGACGAGCGGGCGTGGCTTCGGCTGCGCCCGCTTTGTTTTGTGCGAGAGTGGAAGTATGGCCGGTTTGGAGAAGAGACGAGCGCTGGGCTTCGCTGCGTGTGCGCTGGCGGGTTCGCTGTGGGGGTGCGGATTCTTCTTCGGGAAGATTGCACTGGCGGAGATGGGCTTTCCGTTCATGGTGCTGTACCGGTTTTTGTTTGCGATGGTGCCGCTGCTGCCGCTGCTGCTGACACATCGGCCGGGGTTGAATCGCAGGGAGTGGGGAGTGCTGGTTGCGGCTTCGTTTCTGGGTGTGCCGCTGCAGTTTCTGATCCAGTTCCATGGGCTGTCACTGACGACGGTGAGCCATGCCTCGCTGATGGTGGGGACGATGCCGGTGATTCTGGCGGTGGGGGCTACGCTGTTTGCGCATGAGCGGATGGATGCGGTGGGCTGGGTGGCGCTGGCGGCTTCGACGACGGGGGCTGCGCTGATTGCAGCGGGTGGCAGACATCGTGCAGGAGCGGGTGAGGCGACGCTAGCGGGGGATCTGCTGGTGGTGTTGTCGCTGGGGATTGCGCTGTTCTGGATTCTGTTCAATAAGCGGCTGATGGAACGGCACTCCCCTATTGTGGTGACGGCGTATGGGTTGTTGATTGGAACGTTGATGCTGGGGGTTTGGGTTCCGGTTTGGTATGGAGTGCCGCCGGTGGCGGGTGTGTCGCTGAAGGCGTGGCTGGCGTTGGCGGCGAGTGGCGTGCTGTGTACGGCGGCGACTACGCTGCTGTGGAACTGGGGGATGACGCAGGTTCCGGCGTCGCAGGCGGGTGTGCTGCTGAATATGGAACCGCTGATCGGGAGCTTGCTGGGTGTGTTTGTTCTGGGGGAGCGGCTGGGGCCGAGTGCGTGGATTGGCGGGGGGCTGATTCTTACGGCGGCGGTGACGCTGACGACGCGGTCGGAGACTCGTGTGCGAGAACAGATGCCAGTGACGTAAGTGCTCGCGGCGCAGGATCAAACAACCGCAGGCCCTTCGACTCCGCAACTCGCAGACGCGCGAGTTGCTCCGCTCAGGATGGCACTTCTATTTTTCGACCATCATTTTATTTTCGACCGTCTTATTTCGATTATCCGGCTGCGATCATCCATCCAGAATCGCTCTAGACTGAAAAGGTGCGGTTGCTGACGAGATGGGCGGGGGGTTTGCGGAAGCTGCATTGGACGCGAGGGCTCCGTGCAGGTGTGGCCGTGGCAGCGGCGATGGTGGTGTGCCATCTGCTGGGCAGGCCGATGGGATGGGCGGCGCTGGGTGGATTCGAGACGATCCTTGTTGATAACGGTGGGCCTTACCGCAGCCGATTGACGACGATGCTTACGGTGCTGGTGGGCGGGGCTCTGGCCTGTGTAGTGGGTGCCCTGGTGCCTGGGGCGTTGTGGGCGGCGGTTGCGGTGACGGCGCTGTTTTGTTTTGCGGTGACGTTTGCGCGGGTGATCTCGCAGCCGATGGCATCGACGAGCGTGATTGTGTTGGTGATCTACTTTGCGGGGCTTGGCGGATCTGCGCATACGTGGAAGGGCGCGCTGGGGAATGCGGCAGCTTATCTGCTGGGTGGTGCGTGGGCGGCGGTGTTGAGCCTGGGGCTGTGGCCGCTGGATCCGTTTCGTCCGGCGCGGCAGGCAGTGGCGGAGTGCTATGCGATGCTGGCGGAGTTTACAGCAGGGGTGCAGGCGGCGGCTCCGCGTGGTGAGTTACGCGAGGCGCAAAGACTGCGAATCCATGAACTGCAGCGAGCGATGCGACTGAAGATGGAGGCGGCGCGGAGTGCCGTGGGGACGACGGGGGCGAGGGCAACGGCACGGACGGTGCGGGCGCGGAGTTTGACGGTGCTGCTGGAGACCGCTGACATGCTCTTTGCCGAGACGATACGGTGGACTGAACTGGCGGAAGGCGCGGGGGATGCGGCTTCGCAACGAATACTGGCCGAGGCGATGCGGTGGTTGAGCGGAGCAGAGTATGTGATTGCGGAGGGGCTGCGAAATAAGCCGGTGGATGGAGGAGCTTCGTTTGCGCCGGAGGGGTCGCACTCGCTGGAGCATGTGCGGAGGCGGGGACGTCCGGCGGTACTGGAACGGCGGGAGATGCCTGCGGGCTCGCTGATGGCGCACCTTGCGGCGGAGGAGCGGGATGCGCTGCAGAATATCGAGATTGCATTTGAGTCGGTGAGGGCGGTCTGGAGCGGGGTGGAGTTTCGAGGCGCGGCGGAGAGGTGGACGGCGGTTGCGCAGCGAAGCGATGGTGGGGCGAGTGAGAGACGCTGGGTGGATGCACTGCGGGCGAACTGGACGGTGCGGTCGGTGATGATGCGACATGCGCTGCGGGTGGGTGTGGTGGCGGGCGTGGATATTGTGTTGATACGGACGATGAATGTGACGCATGGGTTCTGGCTGGCGATGACTTCGATTATTGTGCTGCAGCCTTATGGGTCGGGTACGTTGCGAAGGAGTGCGCAGCGTGTGGGCGGAACGATTGCCGGGGGCGTGCTTGCGGCGCTGCTGGCGGCGGGGGTCCATACCGAGGCGGGTGTGGTGTCGGTGATTACGGTGACGTCGGTGCTGACGCTGGCGACGTATGCGGTGGACTATGCGTGGTACTGCTTTTTTCTGACTCCTACGTTCGTACTGATGAGCTTGCCGCATCTGCGGGATTGGCACTATGCCGGAGTGCGGATGGGGACGACGGTGCTGGGCGCGCTGGTGTCGGTGCTGGCGATGCGGGTATTGTGGCCGGAGCGCGAACAGATTGAACTGGGGCGGCTGCTTGGACGGGGAGCGGCTGCGGCTGCAGCTTATGTACGGGCGATGATGCAGTTCTGGTCTGCGAGTGAGGCGGAGCGAGTTGTGGCGGAGCGGGAGGTGCTGGCATCAGCGAGGCGGAGGTGCGGGCTCACGATCAACGATGCGGAGGAGACGCTGGACAGATTGATGCTGGAACCCAGGGTGGGACGGGCGAGCCGGTGGGAGGAGGCGCTGACGTTTGTGACGTATCTGCGGCGGTTGACGCGGGTGGTGACGACGCTGGCGGAGGTGGGAGCGGGTGGGGCAGTGGCGGTCGAGAGGATGGCGGCTGTGGTGTCGAGGTTGGATGGGTTGAGTGCGGTGTTGCTGGAAGGGGCGGCTCTGCGGCAGGCTGAGAGTGATACGGCGATGGCAGCGGTTGATGCGGAAAGCGTGGGAGAGCAGCTGATGCGACGGATAGAACGGCAGGTTGGAGTACTGGAGAGAACGACGGCGGAGTTGATGGCGAAGGGTGGGTTCGCGCCTTCGTCGTGATATTCTCCGGCCATCATGAAAAAGTTTGAGATGGTTTTTCTGGCGGCGGCTGGTGTGTGTTTTGTGACGATGGCTTCGGCCCAGACTCCGGCGACGGGGCCGACGATGGCTCCGGTTGAGGCAACGATGGTGAAGGCTGTCGATGGAGAGACGCCGGGTGCTATTGCGCTGCTGGAGAAGATTGTGGATATCAACAGCGGGACGATGAATCTGCCTGGAGTGGTGGCGGTGAAGGATGTGGTGGCTCCACAGATTGAGGCGCTGGGCTTCAAGGTGCTGTGGACGCCGATGCAGAGTACGGTTGGACGGGCCGGGGATCTGGTCGCGGAGCATCCTTGCCCGGCGGGAACGAGGAAGTGTGGGAAACGACTGCTGTTGATTGGGCATATGGATACAGTGTTTGAGCCGAGCAGCAATTTTCAGAAGTACTCGATTGTGCCGGAGACGAATGGCAATGTGGCGACGGGGCCGGGCGTGAATGACATGAAGGGCGGCCTGGTAGTGATGCTGACGGCGTTGAAGGCGATGAAAGCGGCTGGGACGCTGGACAACGCCGAGATCACGATTGTGCTGAGCGGCGATGAAGAACGGCATGGGGAGCCGACGAGCCTGAGCCGGGAGAGAATGATCGCCGCTGGGAAGCGGAGTGATGTGGCGCTGGAGTTTGAGAACAGCTCGAGGATCGATGGGAAGGACATGGTGCGGATTGCGCGGCGGAGCTCGATTACATGGGATCTCGAGACGTCGGGGTTGAGCGGGCATTCGTCGCAGATCTTTCGGGATACCTATGGTTATGGGGCGATCTATGAGCTGGCGAGGATACTGGATGCGTTTCGGAAGGAGCTGCCGGAAGCGGGGCTGACGTTCAATGTGGGACTGATGCTGGGGGGAGCGACGGCGAAGATGAATGAGGCCAAGACTGGTGGAGATGCCACAGGGAAGAGCAATGTGATTCCGCCGGTTGCGCTGGCCAATGGGGATATACGGACTCTGAGCAACGAGCAGACAGAGCGGGTTGAGGCGAAGATGCGGAAGATTGTGGCGGACCATTTGCCGAAGACCGGAGCGACGATTCAGTTTTCGGAGGGGTACCCGGCTATGGCTCCAACGGAGGCTTCGCGGGCGCTGGTGGGTCAGTTGAATGAAGTGAATGCGGCGCTGGGTTTGAAGGAGCAGGAGGTGATGGATCCTATGCTTGGGGGTGCGGGGGATATCGCTTTTGTGGCGCCTTATGTTCCGGGATTGGTGGGGACGGGGGCGATGGGCGATGGGGCTCATGCGGAGGGCGAGACGGTTTATCTAGACTCGATACCTACGCAGGCTAAGCGGATGGCGGTGTTGATGTATCGGTTGTCGAAGAGTAATTAGCGGCTTTTTAGAACAGACAACAGCAACGGCAAGAGATTAGTCGTTACGGCTTCGCCTTCACTCCGGCCTTCGGCAGAGCGGTAGCCGCTTCGCGGTGGCGATTAGACGCGGGGCTAAAGCCCCGCTCTACCTTAGAAGCAAAGGCAACAATAAGAACAACCGCAACGGCAGAAGCAAAAATGCGGGGTTCTTCGCTGTGCTCAGAATGACAAGCAAAAACAACGACGATAACAGCAACTACAACTGCAGATACATACAGGATGACAAACAGAAAAAGCAAAGACAATGACGACTCGCAACGAATGACCAGTCTTGGAATGACCAGTCTTATTGATCGGTAATTTTGGAACCTGTCGTGTCGACGTGTACTGAGTACGATGTGGATCGCAGCTTTTTTGTGGTGCGGTGCCAGACGGTGGTTAGGGCGAGGCCGGCTACGATGAGGCCGGCGCAGAGGCCGAGCCATAGGCCTACAGCTCCATGGTGGAGGCGGAAGGCCAGCACATAGCCGATGGGGAGGCCGATGATCCAGTAGCCGACGATCTGGACGATGAGGCCGGCGTGGGTGTTGCCTGCTCCGCGGAGGGCGCCGGTGGCTGTGATCTGGAGGCCGTCGAAGAACTGGAAGAGCGCGGCGACGAAGAGCAACGGGATGGTTGCGGCGATGACGTTTGCGTCGGGCGTGAAGGCTCGGGCGATGTGGTGAGGAATGAGGAAAAGGACGGCGGAGAAGGTGGCCATACAGGCTGCTCCGAGGAGGATGGCGGTCCAGCCTGCGGCGGCGGCTTCGTGTGGAGCTTTGCGGCCAATGGCCTGACCTACGCGGACAGCTGCGGCGGCCGAGATGGCGAAGGGGACCATGAAGGTGAAGCTGGCGCAGTTGAGGGCGATCTCGTGGCCGGAGAGCGGGAGGGGTCCCATGGTGCCGATGAGGAAGGTTACCAGGGCGAAGATGGAGATCTCGACGAAGATCTGGCCGCCAGCGGGGGCTCCAAGGAGGGCTAGGCGTGTGAGGCGGGTGCTCTCGATGTGGCGGAGCATGGTGCGGAGGCCGTAGTTGTTCTGGTGCTCGACTCGCCATACGGCTACTACCACGAATAAAGCGAGGTAGGCACGGGAGATGGATGTGGAGAGGCCAGAGCCGGTGAGTCCGAGAGCCGGGATGTGGATGGGGCCCCAGGAGTGGCCGTAGATGAGGAGCCAGTTGCCGAAGACGTTGAAGAGGTTGGCGGTTACGAGGGCGACGGCGATGGGGCGCACGTGATTGAAGGCCTGAAGGTAGCGGCGCAGGGTGAAGTAAAGGAAGAGAACCGGGGTTCCCCAGTTGAGGGCGCGGAGGAAAGCAATGGCGCCGAGGAGGACCTGGTGGTCGATGGGCAGGCGCACCATTGCGAAGGGCGCGAGAGCGACAAGGCCCATGAAGATTGAGGCGAGGATAGCGGCGAGGACGAGGCCGTGGAGGAGCCAGCGGTTGGCTTCATCGAATTTGCCGGCACCGTGGGACTGGGAAAGGTAGGTGTCGAGACCGAGGAGGATGCCGGCGATACCGAAGCCGAGAGTGTTGTAGAGGACCTGGCCGAGAGCAGCGGAAGCGATGTTGAGGGCCGGGTTGGCCATGTGGCCGACCATGATGGTGTCGACGATACCCATCGACATCCAGCCGAGTTCGGCAAGAATGAGAGGGAGGGCCAGCGTAAGCATGGGCCGGATCTGCTGGCGTATCGACATGCTGCGTACTCCCCTCCCGGCCGTTAATTGCGCAGAGTATTCAAATAAAACAGTTTAAGTTCGTACTTTAAGTGTGCGCCCTCTGTTCAAGGCAATGGAATCTGATTTGCAAACAAGACAGCCCCGGTGATTGGCCGGGGCGCTTTAATTTCTTTCGTGCTTCCTATTATAGCTGGTTGGGTGAAACTCTCACGCAATTCAAACCCTTGATTGGCAAGGGTTTTGTTCATTCCAAGGTTGACAGGTTTTTTCCACATCAGCTTGTTGGTCGTTGCTAGTTGGGAGGGACGCCGGGGGGAAGGGCGAGGTTGCGATTTTGCAGCCAGTTGAGAGTGATGCTTGCGCTGGGCTTTTTGTTGCGGCCATCGAGGTTGGGCATGAATATCTCGAGGCCAGACTTGGGCGTGATGCGGCTGAAACCGTTGACGAGCTGGGCCTGGTAGTTGACGAGGTCGAGATTGAACCAGGCGTCATCGGAGGCATCGATGAGGGTGAGGTCGGCATTGCGCATGGTGAGTTTGCCGAAGTCGACGGTGCCACCGCTGAGGCGAAGGAAGTTATGCCACTGGGCGAGTTTTGCCTCGTCGGTATCGGAGTTGCCGTAGACGAGGACGAGGTCGGGTTTGGCGAGGGTGACGCTGGTGGGATGGCCGCGAATGTGTGGCGGCGGGAGGAGCTTGGTCGTGTCGAAGAAGAGATCGTTGCCGGAGACCTCAACGCCGGGCATGGGGTCGGCGCCCATGATGTCCTTGATATCGATGTGGAGGCCGCCGAGGAGGGCTTTGACCGGGATTTTGAGGGCGCTGATCTTAGTGACGCTGAGATGGATGCGGCCGTCGGACGTGGAGGAGACGGTAGCGAGCATTTCAACGGGAAGAGGCACGCCTTTGTGCAGGGTGCCGGACATTTTGAGATTGTTGCCTTCGCCGGTGATGGTAACGTTTTTGAGCGGAAAGCTGGATTGAGTGGAAGCGTTGAGGAAGTTGCCGATGTCGCCGAGGTTGGCGTGAATGACGCCTTTCTGGATGAGAAAGAGGAAGGACTCGGGATCATCGAAGGAGGGATTGGTTTCGGGGTGAGTGCGGACCATCTCTCCGCGAAGCCAACGGATGTAGACGCGGAAGACAGGACCTTTGAGCAGGACGAGGTTGTGCGCGTAGACGGTGGTGGTGGTGGAGTCGTTTGTTGGTTTGGCGGAAGAGGTTGAAGGCACGGCTGTGATTTGAGGGGCGCTGTTCTTGCTGCGCGCATGCCAGATAAGCCACACGAGGCAGAGGATTACCGCGACGACTGCAGGGACAAGATAATGTTTTCGGATCACGGCTTAGCTCTGGATGGAATGGTCAACTCAAGGTGAGATGGCGAGTGCTGTTCTTAAGGTTGGTGCATCGAGTGTATTGAATGACATTTGACGGTATGAAAATGGACCCGTATGTATTTCGAAGATTTATTTTTGATTGTGAGCGGGCAGGGATATTCGGAATGCCGTACCGCTTCTGCCCGGGCGGATGCTGCTGCGCATGCGTATTCTGCCGCGGTGGCGATCGATGATTCTTTTCGACAGGGCGAGGCCGAGGCCGGTGCCGCGATCTTCTTTTGTGGTGAAGAAGGGCTTGAAGATCTTGTCGCAATGTTCGTGCGGAATACCGTGGCCGTTGTCGGCGACAAGAAGTTGAACTTCGTTTCCTCTTTTTCTGAGACGAAGACAGAGAATGCCGTCGTCCGGTAAAGCGTCGATGGCGTTGACGATGAGGTTCGAGATGACCTGGAGGATCTCGCCTTTGTAGACGTGGGCGACGGCGCCTTCGGGTAAATCTTTGATGAGGCGTACGTTTTTTTCCTGGATGGTTCGCTGATGGATGCGAAGCGCTGCTTCCGTCAGAACGACGAGTTCCATAGGCTGGGGGGTGTCCGATGCCTTTGCGAATCCGAGTGTCTGCTTGACGATGCGCCTGATGGTGGACATCTGTTCGTCAGCGAGACGCATGTATTCGCGGACTTTGTTTGGCTTGTCTGCTTCGATATCGGCTAGATAGGTGAGATGGCCAAGTGCTTCGATGGGGTTCTTGATCTCGTGCATGATTTCAAGAGCCAACTGACCCTCGAGAGCACGCTCTTCAGCTATCCTCAGCGCTTCGATTGCTGAAGCCAGATCCGGCGGCAAATCGTGATTTGTATGAACGTCCATAGGTGGCTCATTCTCGAATTCTGGAGAGAACGCCAGGTGACGTTTCTATTGGAGCGGCCAGCTTCGCAGACCAGTACATGTGCCTGGTGCGTAGGATGCAACCGGGACTCGGTATGTTGCAAGATGACATAGTGCCGCCAAGCGACATAGCGAGGAAACTCGTTTCGCTTTAGTCCATATTGCCTTGAAATGAATTTGTATTGTCGCTACTGCGGGGTGATGATGCCTCCTACGGGGAGGCTGGTGGGGAGTTTGGGGTCGCCGGGGCGGCGGAGGTGCATCGCTTCGGCGGTCATGTCGGTGTACTTGAGGCCTGCACCGGTGTTGAAAAGGACTACTTTGTCGGTAGGTTTGAGGTCGCCTGAGGCGATGAGCTGGTCGTAGGCGGCGGTGGCGGCGGCTCCTTCGGGTGAGAGGAAGAGGCCTTCGTGCTTGGCCCAGTCGAGGATGCTGGCAAGGATGGCTTCGTCGGTGGCGGCGATGGATTTGCCGCCGGATTTTTCAAGGATATCGAGGATGATGGTATCGCCGTAGGGCTTGGGAACGCGGAGGCCTGCGGCGAAGGTAGCGGCGTTCTGGAAGAACTCGCTGGCGGGCTTGTGCTGGTCGAAGGCCGTGGTGATGGGGGCACAACCGGAGGCCTGGAGAGCGTACATCCTGGGGCGCTTGCCTGACACCCAACCGAGTTGCTCCATCTCTTCGAAGGCCTTCCACATGCCGATGAGGCCAACGCCGCCACCGGTGGGATAGAAGACGGCGTCGGGGTATTGCCAGCCTAGCTGCTCGACCAGCTCGTAGCCCATGGTTTTTTTGCCTTCGACGCGGAAAGGCTCTTTGAGGGTGGAGATGTCGAACCAGACTTGCTCAGTGGGGGTGTTAGCTTCGCGCTGGGCTTTGATGTTTTCGCCGACGAGACGGGCGCAGTCGCTGATGAGGCCGTCGACCATGGTGACGTCGGCTCCGTAGATGATGCCTTCGAGATAGTTGGCGAAGGGGACGTCCTGCGGCATGAAGATGTGGGCCTTGATGTCAGCAGCTGCGGCGTAGGCGGCCAATGCTCCCGCAGCGTTACCTGCTGAAGGCACGGCGAGGTGCTGGAGGCCGTAGTGCTTCGCCATGGTGACGGCGAGGCCGAGGCCGCGGGCCTTGAAGGTGCCGGTGGGGTTTGCGCCTTCTTCCTTGATGTAGAGGCCGGGGTAGCGCCTGCTGTGGAGCATGGGGGTCCAGCCTTCGCCTAGTGTTACTGGCTCAACGTCGGGCAAGACGTCTGCGTAACGCCACATGCCGAGGCTTGCGGATGAGGCGGCGGCCTTTGCGGGTATGTCTTCGCGCTTCGCTGTCTGCTTGAGTTTTTCCATGTCGTAGCGGACGTAAAGCGAGCCGGCGCAGAGGGGGCAGAGGGTCTGCGGGGTATCGGCGGAAACGTGGTTGTGGCAGCGGGAGCACTCAAGGTACGCGATGGAAGGCATACCTCAATGGTACCTAAAGAGACTTGAGCTTTGAGTTATGAGCGATGAAAACGCTAGGGGCGCTGGAGCCAGCGGCGGGCGGAGTATTCGGTTGCGATGCTGGCGGCCAGCAACATGAGACTGATGGCGAAGGCGCTGATGACCCAGCCCAGCTCCATGCGGCCCTTGAGCATGAATCTGTCGAGAAGGGCGAGGACGAGGACGAGCACGGCCGCTTCGGCGAAGAAAGAGGAGCAACGATGCGCGGAGATGGCGATCAGGTCGATGAGGGGTGAAGGACGCTTTTGCGGAGCGCTTCCACCGCCTGAGGGGACGAGGACGAGACGGGCCGGGTTGTTTGGGGTCTGGATCGATCCGGATGTGGCTAGAGGTGAGACATTTGCTGCATTCAAAACATTTTTGTGAAACATAAACAAGCCTTTGTGCTGCCTGTATTAAGTTTGACTGGGGTCGAGGATTAAGTCTAGTTAATTTCCGGTAAACCATTGATAATCATGTATTTACGAATATTTATGCAGTCCGGATGAGAGAATATGCAGTATGAACCGAATGCCGATGCGGATGCTTGCTGTGGATGTGGATGGGACGTTGCTAGGGCCGGATGGTGTGGTGAGCGCGCGGAATGTGGCGGCGTTGAAGGCGGCCGAGGCGGCAGGCGTTGAGGTAGTGGTGGCGACGGGGCGGCGGCACTGCTATGCGATGCGGGTGTTGCGTGGGCTGGAACTGGGCGAGGAGAACGCGGTGATCAGCTCGAATGGAACGGTGGTGCGGACCATTGGTGCTCGGCTGATTGAGCGGACGCTGCTGCCGAAGGAGACGGCGCGTTGGCTTTGCGGGCATGTGGAGGAGTTCAGGAATGCACTGGTGATGACCTTCGACAAGGTGGGGCCGGAGGGTGACGATGCACGCGGAGCGTTGGTAGTGGAGCAGCTGGATGAGCTGACGGCGAGCATCGGCAAGTGGATGAAGGCGAATGAGCCTTATATTGCGCATGTTGTTCCGATTGAGAAGGCGTTGGAAGCGGACGATCCGATCCAGATGATGCTGTGCGGGACGATCGCGAGGATGCGGAGAGCGGAGGCTCGACTGCTGGAACACCCGGGAATTTCGGCTGTGGGCGCGACACCTCTGCGCCAGGATGAGGTGAGGCGGCTGGAGTCTGCAGGGGTTACAGCTGGGGGCATATCGCCGCAGGAGCGGGCGCACGGAGCCGATGCTGCGCTGCATAGAACGGAATATGCCGAACGCGATTTGAGTATTGTGGACATACTTCCGGCGGGGTGCAGCAAAGGGGCGGCGCTGCTGCGGCTGGCAGAACAGCGCGGGGTGAAGGCCGAGGAGATTGTGGCGATTGGAGACAACTGGAACGATGTGTCTATGCTGGAGGTGGCGGGACGGGCAGTGCTGATGGCGAACGCTCCGGAGGATTTGAAGATGGTAGCGGCGGAGCGCGTGTGGATGCTGGGCAAGCGGCATGATGAAGATGGAGTGGCGATTGTCGTGGAGGCTGAACTGGTTGAGAGGGTGCTGGAGTCAACGTACCCGATTGTGGGAGTTTTGTGAGCAGGGCGGCGGTGATAGGCTTTGAGAGTGGCGATGCGATTTAATGCTGTCCGGGTAGGGCTGATAGTGCTGGCGGTGTGCCCGCTGGGACGGGCGGCGGAGCATGTGACGCAGAAGAATGGGTTTGAACTGGATTGTGCGCGACATGAGATTGTGGGCGACAAGGTTCGACTTTATTTTTCGGCTCAGGGTGCTGAGGGAAATTTTCTTGAAGTCGCGGCTGACTCTGTAGTGCGAGTGGAAAAGATTGCTGATGCTCCTGCGGCACCGGTCACGGTTGTACCACCGGTCGCTACTGCTGGGCTGACGAAGGCTGAGATGCAGGAGATGCTGTCTCATGCAGGGGATGTTCACAACATCGACGCGGACCTGCTGGCGAGCGTGGTGCGGGCAGAGAGCGGTGGGCAGGTGAAAGCTGTTTCGCGGACGGGTGCGAAGGGGCTGATGCAGTTGATGCCGGGAACGGCGACGGAGATGGGTGTGGCGGATGCGTTTCGTCCGGAGCAGAATATTGCTGGCGGAACGGCTTATCTGGATGCACTGCTGACGCGGTATCACGACAATGTTGCGCTGGCACTAGCGGCGTATAACGCGGGGCCAGGAGCGGTGGATAAGTATCATGGCGTTCCTCCTTACCGGGAGACGCGGGCTTATGTGGCACGGGTGATTCGCGAGTTCAACCGGCGGAAGCAGATGGCTTTAGTGGCTCGAGCACAATAAAGACGCGCACGACGAATAGTGATGGAGAGCGATGACTAAGCGAAATGCAGTTTTGTGGCTCGTCGTAGTTGCGGTGCTTGTAGCGGGAGTCGTGTTGTTTCGAAACAAGGTGCAGTTTGACTGGGCAATGTTTATGCACCAACTGCGCTTTGTGAGCCTGGGGCATGTGATTGCAGGGACTTTGCTGATCTATCTGGCCTATGTTGTGCGCGCGGCGCGGTGGAGCGTGTTTCTGGCGCCGACCAAGAAGGTGTCTGCGGGGTCGTTGATTGGGTCGCAGTACATCGGATTTGCGGCGGTGGCTCTGTTTGGACGGCTGGCGGATTTGACGCGGCCTTATCTGGTGGCGCGGCGGGTGGGGCTATCGCTGAGCTCGCAGATTGCGGTGTATACGATCGAGCGGATGTTTGACCTGGGCGCGGCGGCGATCATTTTTTCGAGTGCGCTGGCATTTACGCCGAAGGACCTTCCGCATCACGAGATCTTTGTGAAGGCCGGTATGGTGAGCCTGGCGGTGACGCTGGCGATTGCAGTGTTCGCTGGTGTGGTACGGGTTGCAGGCGGAGCGGTGGCGGGGTTTGCTCGTAAGGTGATACGACCGTTGTCGGCAGGTGCGGCGGAGAGTATAGCGTCGAAGATTATTGGTTTCCGCGACGGGTTGAATGTGATCTCGTCGAAGAAAGACTTTGGGATTGTGGTGCTGCTGTCGCTGATTATGTGGGGAATGATCGGCGCGGCATACCAGCAATCGCTGCACTCGTTCACGAATACGCCGGAGCTGGCGACGTTATCGTTCTCGAGGACGATGCTGCTGATGGCGGCGAGCATCGGCGGTTCGCTGCTGCAGCTTCCGATCATTGGATGGTTTACGCAGATTGCGGTGACAGCGGCGGCGATGCATGCGTTCTATGGCGCGCCGATTGAAGCTGCAACGGCTTGCGCGGCCGTGCTTCTGATTGTGACGTGGCTATGCGTGATTCCGCCGGGACTCATCTTTGCGCGGGTGGAACAGGTGAGCCTGAAGAAGGTGGCGACGGAGAGCGAGGCCGCGGGGAAAGAATCCGAGGTTCCCGTGGGCGAGCCTGGGCGGGGGTAAGTTCGGGTGGCTTGGCTCATGTTCAGAATGACAAGCAAAGACAATAGCAAATACAGGGATTCTTCGCTGCGCTCAGAATGACGACCCTAAAACGAGCAATGCCAACGACGACAACATTGGCAGGGCAAGAGCGGAACCAAATGCGCTGCTAGAATCGAAGTATTCCGATGAAGTGTCCCTACTGTGGTTTTGCCCAGGATCGAGTTGTTGATTCACGCGAGAGTAAAGATGCGGATTCGATTCGCCGGCGGCGCGAGTGTGAGGGCTGCAATAAGCGGTTCACGACTTACGAACGGATCGACGAGATTCCTTACATGGTGGTGAAGAAGGATGGGCGCCGGGAAAAGTTTGACCGGCAGAAGGTGCTGAGCGGGTTGCTGCATGCCTGCGAGAAACGGCCCGTGGCAGCGGTGAAGCTGGAACAGATTGTGGATGAGACCGAGGCCTATGTGGTCGATTCGCCGGAGCGTGAGCGATCGACGAGCGAGGTGGGTGAGTTGATTATGTCGCGGCTGAAGGACATCGATACGGTGGCTTATATACGGTTTGCCAGTGTTTATCGGGACTTCAAGGATGTGCGCGAGTTCAAGCAGGAACTCGAAGAGTTATTGAGCGGGAAGGACCCTAAGAAAAGGCGGTAGTGAAAGACGGGATGGCGATGACGACGAAGCGGACACACAAGATTACTTTGATTCCGGGCGATGGTATTGGGCCGGAGGTTACTGGCGCGGTGGTGAACATTCTGGAGACGGCGGGCGGGGCCACGGGAGTGGAGTTCGAGTGGCACCGGTATGCGGCGGGAGCCGAGGCATTTGAGCAGACGCGTGAGTATATTCCGCAGGCTTTGTATGACTCGATTGAACAGAATCGCGTGGCGCTGAAGGGACCGGTAACGACTCCGATTGGCGGTGGATTTGCTTCGATCAACGTTACGCTGCGTAAGAAGTTCGAGTTGTTCGCCAACTTTCGCCCGGTGAAGAACCTGCCGGGGTTGAAGACCAGGTATCCCGGTATCGATTTGATTATTGTTCGCGAGAACATGGAGGATCTGTACGCCGGACTGGAACATGAAGTGGTTCCGGGCGTGGTGCAGGCGTTGAAGATCATCACAGAGAAGGGTTCGACGCGCATCGCTAAATTTGCGTTTGATTATGCACGGAAGCATGGGCGTAAGAAGGTGCATGCGATTCATAAGGCGAACATCATGAAGCTGTCGGATGGACTGTTTCTGCGCTGCTGCAGGCGAGTAGCCGAGGGTTTTCCTGAGGTGACATATGCCGAGCACATTGTAGACAACACATGCATGCAGCTGGTGATGAATCCGTACCAGTACGACATTCTGCTGACGGAGAATTTGTACGGCGACATCCTGAGCGATCTTTGCAGTGCGTTTGTCGGCGGGCTTGGGCTGGTTCCGGGTGCGAACCTGGGGACGGAATGCGCAATCTTTGAAGCCGTGCATGGGTCGGCTCCTGATATCGCCGGAAAAGATTTGGCAAATCCTACTGCCCTGCTGCAAAGCGCGGTGCTGATGTTGCATCACATCAATGAACCGGAGACAGCGGAACGGGTACAGACTGGGCTGGAGCAGGTGTATCGCGAAGGCAAGGTGCTGACGAAGGATGTTGGCGGCACGAGCGGAACGAAGGCGTTTGCAGAGGCCGTGCTGAAGGCGATGGAATCGCCTGTCGCGGTATCGGCGTAAACGAGCAGCTAGAAGAGCACGAAGGAGCTGAGTTCGATGAAGCAGACGTTTGGTTGGATGATGACTGCTGTACTGGCAGGATCTGCATTGATTGGTTTGGTGGGGTGCAAGCCGAGTGAGGCGGTTCGACAGGGCCGCCTGATTGGCAAAGGCACGAAGGAGGAGCCTGCCGTTCCAGCAGCAGCCTCTGTTGCCGCACTGGATCCGGCGACGCTGGGGTCGGTGAGCGGGACGATCCATTTCTCAGGGAAGCCGCCTGCTCGAGTGAAGATAGACATGAGCATGGATCCGGTGTGCTCGATCACGGGCGGGGAGAACTACTCCGAACAATATGTTGTGCATGACGGCAAGCTGGCCAATGTGTATGTCTACATCAAGGACGGTCCAGAAGCAGCGATGTCGGCTCCGATCGTCAGGGCGGATGCGGTGGTGATGGATCAGGTGGGCTGCCGTTACACTCCGCATGTGATTGCAGTAACACGCGGGACTGCAGTTGAGTTCAGAAATTCTGACGCGACGATGCATAACATCCACACGATGCCGACGTTGGTCGGCAATGAGACGGTGGATGTGTCACAGGGTGCCAAGGGCGCGCCGGTGCAGAAGGTGTTCCAGCAGCCGGAGGTTATGATTCCGGTGCGGTGCAATAACCATCCGTGGATGAATGCTTTCGTCAATGTGGCGCCGACGCCGTTTTGGGCGGTGACGGATGCGAATGGACATTTTGAGATCAAGGGATTGCCGGCGGGGACGTATACGCTAGCTGTGGTGCACGAGAAGATGGGCGAGCAGACGACCACAGTGACAATTGCACCGAAGGAAGCAGAAAAGGCTGACTTTACCTATTCGATGAAGCAATAAGGGAGGAATGGCGATGATGATTCTGGCAGCGTTTGCAGCGGGTGGGGCGATGCTTCAGCAGGTTGCGGAACGGGAACTTACACTTTCGCTTGTAATTCATCGTCTTCCCCTCTGGTTTCTGGTCTTCGCACTGTTTCTTCCCCGAGTTGCGCTGGTAGTGGCCTGGTTGCAGGGTGTGCTGCTGCCGTTTCATCTGCAGGGCTTTCTTCCTTTGGTGGTCGCAATTGTCCTACCCCGCGTGCTGGTGCTCTACCTGATCTATCTGGATCAGGGTTTCAGTCTCTGGTTTATGATCCACCTGGTTGTGGCGCTGGTGGTATGGGCCGGTGGCGGAACTCAGATTTCGCGGAGGCGGCGGAGCGACGTAGTGGTGTAGAGGAAGGCTTAACACCAATCTGCACCGATAACACCGATTTATTGCAGCTTTGATGGGCCGACGGTGACGTTGTGGGACGGACCGCGTTATCCTTGAAGGCATGGAACGGCGCAAGGTTGGAATTCTTGGCGCGACCGGCATGGTCGGGCAGCGATTTATTCAGTTATTGAGCAATCATCCGTGGTTTGAGATTGCGTGGCTGGCGGCGAGCGATCGCAGCGCCGGCAAGACGTACGGCGAGGCGTGCCGGTGGAAGCTGGATACGCCTCTGCCGAAGAAGGTTGCGGCCATGACGGTGCAGCCGAATACTCCCGAGGGCTGCAAGGGCGAGCTGCCGAAGATTATCTTTGCCGCGCTCGACGCGGATATTGCTCGGGAGCTGGAGCCGAAGTTTGCGGCGGCTGGCTGTGCGGTGATCTCGAACTCGAGCGCGTTCCGCATGGTCGCGGATGTGCCGCTGGTGGTGCCTGAGGTAAATGCGGACCATCTGGAGCTGCTAGAGACGCAGAGCTGGCGCAAGGCGAATGGCGGCAAGGGCGGCTATATCGTGACGAACCCGAACTGCAGTGCGATTGGGTTGGTGCTTGCCCTGAAGCCGCTGGAAGAGCGGTTCGGGATTGAGAGCATGTTTGTGAGCACGATGCAGGCTGTAAGTGGCGCGGGATACCCGGGCGTGCCTTCGCTGGACATTCTGGGCAATGTGGTTCCGTATATCAAGAACGAAGAAGAGAAGATGCAGGAGGAGGTCGGCAAGTTGTTGGGCCGGCTGGATGGCAACCGGATCGAGATGCTTGATGCCAAGGTGAGCGCGCATTGCAATCGCGTGCCGGTTGAAGATGGGCATACGGAGTGTGTGAGCATCAAGTTCAAGAAGAAAGCGACACGGGAGGAGATTCTTGCGGCGTGGAGCGAGTTCGCTCCTCTGCGGCACTTCGTGCAGGATAAGCATCTGCCGACAGCGCCTGAGCAGCCGGTGGAGTTCGATGAGGCGGTGGATCGTCCTCAACCACGACTGGACAGGATGCGTGGCAATGGTATGGCTGCGACGGTGGGCAGGTTGCGTGAGTGCACACTGCTGGACTGGAAGTTCGTGGTGCTGTCGCACAATACGATTCGCGGGGCGGCTGGGGCGGCGGTGCTCAATGCAGAGTGCCTTGCGTTGCTGGGCAAGCTGGATAAGTTGGGCGTGGCAGCTGTTGGGCAGCCGGTGGCGGTGTCGGCTTGAGCACAGTGCGGGAACAACTGGTGGTGATGAAGTTTGGTGGCACTTCGGTTGAAGATGCCAAGGCGATTGCTCGTACGGCGGCGATTGTCGCTGGGCGGAGGAATCGGGGGCTGGAGACTGTCGTTGTGGTTTCGGCGATGGCGAAGGTGACCGATCAGCTACTGGCTGCGGCTAGCGCTGCTGGACGCGATGATCGTGCGGGATCGCTGGCACTGAGTTCGAGACTGCGGCATCGGCATGTCGATACGGCGGCGGAGCTGCTTGATGCAGACCGGTTCGCAAAGATACAGCCAGTGCTGCACAACGAATTCGACGCGCTGGACGATCTACTGCGGGGTATTGCGGCAGTTGGGGAGCTGACGCCGCGTACGAACGATCTGGTGGTGAGCTTCGGCGAAAGGCTTTCGAGCAGGATTGCGGCGGAAGCGTTCGATCAGCGTGGGCTGAATGGAGCACATGTGGATGCTCGCACCTGCGTGATTACGGACAGCAACTATGGCAAGGCCGCACCGATCGAGAGCGAGATTGAGAAGAAGCTGACGGAGCTTGTTCTGCCGTTGATTGTCGGAGGAAAGACTCCGGTGATGGGCGGGTTTATCGGCTCGAACGTTGAGGGGATTACGACGACGCTGGGGCGCGGTGGCAGTGACTATACCGCGGCGCTGGTTGGTGGTGGACTTCATGCTGGAGCGATTGAGATTTGGACCGACGTCAACGGTATTATGACGACCGATCCACGCATCTGCCCGGATGCGCTGCGGGTGAAGACGATCAGCTTCGAGGAGGCGGCCGAGTTGGCCTACTTCGGAGCGAAGGTACTGCATCCGGCGACAATTCTTCCTGCGGTGCAGAAGAGCATTCCGGTGTGGGTGCTGAATTCGCGCAATGCGGAGAATGAAGGCACGAAGATTACGGCCATGGCCGCCAGATGCGCGAGCCCGTTCAAGAGCATTGCAGCGAAGAAGCGGCTGACGATTATCGATATCGTCGCCAGCCGGATGCTGATGTCGCATGGATATTTGAAGGCGGTCTTCGATGTCTTCGATAAGTACAAGTGCGCGATCGATATGGTTTCGACGAGCGAGGTGAGCATCTCGCTTTCGGTGGACTCGAATGAGCGGCTGCCGGAGATCTGTTCGGAGCTGGCGAAGATTGCCGACGTAAAGATGGAGGGCCACAAGGCTCTGGTGTGCCTGGTAGGCGAGGATATTCGCGGGCACAACGGCATCGCCGGGCGGGTGTTCAGCGCTGTGAGCCATGTGAATCTGCGGATGATCTCGCAGGGTGCGAGCGAGATCAATATGAGCTTCATGATCGATGAAGAGGATGTGGAAGAGGCGGTGCGAAGTTTGCATCGCGAGTTCTTCACCGATCCGGATGCGACGGTGTTTGATGTTGAGGCACGGGTACAGGTAGCAAGCAAGGCTTAGGAAGGGACACGATGCGGGTACTGGTGCTGGGACAGGGCAAGACGGGCAAGCTGGTAGCGGAGGTCGCAGCAGCGCGCGGGCATGGCGTGCATGTTTTAGATGCCAAGGAGAATGCGAATGCGTCTGCATTGACACCGCCGTTTGTCGCGGGATTCGATGTCGTCATCGACTTTACGACGCCGGAAGCAGTGGTGCAGAACATGCGCGCGTGCCTGGCTACCGGCGCGAAGATGGTGGTAGGAACGACGGGGTGGTACGACAGACTGGATAAGGCACGCGAGCTTGTGGACCGTAAGCAGGCAGGTCTGCTGTACGGGACGAACTTTTCTGTCGGCGTGCAGGTAATGCTGCAGTTGGCGGCGAAGATGGGCGAGCTGCTGAAGAGTGCTGGATACCAGTTTTCGATTGAAGAGACGCACCATGTAACGAAGTTAGATTCGCCTTCGGGAACGGCACTTAGCCTGGCTGAGGTGGTGAAGAAGGCTGCGGAGCTGGATGATGTTCCGATCAAGGCTCACCGTGTGGGCGATGCTGCGGGACTGCACGTTCTGGTTGCCAAGAGCGATGCCGACAAGCTGGTGCTGACGCATGATGCACACTCTCGACGCGGTTTTGCCGAGGGTGCCGTGCGTGCGGCGGAGTGGCTTTCGACGCGGACGGGTTGCTACGACTTTCAGGATGTTTATACGCAGATTTAATTGCGTTCGTTGTTGCAAAGGATATCGATATGAGCGTTGCTGAAGCGGTAGTAGCTACGAAGTTTGCGGACCTTTCGTTTGAGGAGAAATTGGACCGGCTGGCCGAAGTTGCGGTGAAGGTTGGCCTGGGATTGCGCGCGGGACAGGAGCTGATCATGTCGGCTCCGATGGAGGCGCTGCCGCTGGTTCGGCGGATTACCGAACACGCCTATAAGGCTGGCGCGTTGCTGGTGACGACTTTCTATTCTGATGATCCGAGCGTGCTTGCGCGGTATGAGTATGGCCCGGATGCGAGCTTCGACTTTGCGCCGACGTGGCTGCAGGATGGGATTGCCGCGGGGTTCAGGAGCGGAGCCGCAAGGCTGGCGATTGCGGGTGCGAATCCGGCGTTGCTGGCCAAGCAGGACCCGGCGAAGGTATCGCGGGCAAATATTGCGATGTCGAAGGCGAGCAAACCGGCGATGGAGTTGATTACACGACACGAGATCAACTGGACGATTGTGGCGTGCGCTACGCCGGAGTGGGCGAAGCTGGTGTTCCCTGATGTACCGGTAGATGTAGCCGTAGCGAAGCTGTGGGAGGCTATCTTTGCTTCGTCGCGTGTGAATGTGGACGATCCGGTTGTGGAGTGGAAGCAGCATGGCGAGCGACTGAAGAAGCGCGTGGATTTTCTGAATGCGAAGCATTATTCGGCGCTGCACTTCAAGAGCCCAGTGACGGACCTTACTGTCGGGCTTGCGGATGACCATCTTTGGGCCGGTGGGGGAACGACTGCGGGGAATGGTGTTTATTGCCAGCCGAATATTCCTACGGAAGAATGCTTTACAACGCCGCATAAAGACCGTGTGAATGGAACGGTTAAGGCGACGAAGCCGCTGTCGCACCAGGGGACGCTGATCGAAAATATCTCCGTGCGGTTTGAGGATGGGAAGATTGTTGAAGCGAAGGCTACGGCGGGCGAGGATGTGCTGAATCGGTTGATCAGCACAGACGATGGAGCACGGCGATTGGGTGAGGTCGCACTGGTTCCGCATGGGTCGCCGATTGCCCAGAGTGGTGTGCTGTTCTGGAACACGCTGTTCGATGAGAATGCTGCGAGCCATATTGCGCTGGGACAGGCTTATTCGACGTGCCTGATTGGCGGCGAGAAGATGGATGCGGCGCAGCTTGCGGCATTGGGTGCAAATGAGAGCCTGATCCACGTGGACTGGATGATCGGCTCGGGCGAGATGGATGTGGATGGCATCGCGGCTGATGGAAGCGCAGAACCGCTGATGCGCAAAGGCGAGTGGGTCTAGCGTCCTAATTACTTACAGCGATGCCCGGTGGTCAATTCCGATCACCGGGCATCGCTGTTTTTGCGGGAAAGTCTTGTCTTTGAACGGGAGGATTGAGCTTGATCTATTGCGCCTATTACATTCTTCAATAATGACGCCCCTTTTAATGACCTAACTTGCTAAAAGCAATGAATTTATCTCGATTTTCCAGTGGATTTGCGATTTTCGCGATAAAACGAAAAATCGCTGTACATTGAAACTGAGTTCGATGCAGATGCGTCTGCATCAATGTTTCCCGAAAAGTTATTGCTGCGAGCGGTTTATTGCTTTGCAAGAAATATGTATCAGGTCCGCAGTTGGTATCCGTCCTCCTGTCGTTGCGTTGTCGCATCTCTACACCTAATCGAAGTCGAGGAGAACTATATGAATTCCCCTATCCACACAGGCGTTTCGCGCAGATCGTTCATGCGCATTCTTGGCGCGGCCTCGGCAGCAGCCACCACGTTTCCAGCGTTTGCGGCGGTGCAGCAAGCTCCGGCAGCAGCACCACAGGGCGGCGGACGTCGCGGCATGTCCGACATGGGCGAGATGCGTCAGCTTTCGCCAGATACCGTCATCATCAGCTCGAACGAAAACCCGCTGGGGCCGGCGCAGTCCGCGCTGACAGCGATATGTACCACCGCCCCACTGGGCGGTCGGTACCACTTCGACGAGACGATGAAGACCCTCACCGTGTTCAACGAGCAGTTTGGCCTGAAGTCTGGCTACTCCGCTCTCTTCCCCGGATCGGGCGGCCCGCTTGATCTGGCACTGATGTCGAACATTGGCCCGGACAAGCCGCTGGTCTACGCGGACCCGAGCTATGAGCAGGGACCTCGCGCGGCCGATACGATGAAGGCCCAGAAATTCCCTGTTCCGCTCACCGCGACCTACGCTCATGATGTGAAGGCGATGCTGAAGGCACATCCTTCGCCTGGCGCCTATTACATTGTGAATCCGAACAATCCGACCGGCACGATGACGCCAAAGGAAGATATCGTCTGGCTGGTGAATAACAAACCTGCGGGGTCGGTTGTCATTATTGACGAGGCTTATCATCATTTCTCGAACGACGATTCGTGCGTCGACCTGGTGGCGCAGGACAAGGACGTCATTGTGATGCGGACCTTCTCGAAGATCTATGGCATGGCCGGTCTGCGCGCGGGTTTTGCCGTTGCGCGGCCTGATCTGATCAAGAAGTTCAACAACGTTGGCGGACCGAGCCGCAGTCTGGCGAGCATTTCGATTACGAGCTCTGCCGGTGCGCGCGCCAGTCTGCAGGATAAGGACTTGGTGCCGCTGCGGAAGAAGATCAACTCGGACATTCGCTCGGAGACGCTGGAGTTTCTGACGAAGAAGGGTTACAAGATCGTTCCGGGCTCGCAGGGCAACATGTTCATGGTTGATGTGAAGCGTCCAGGACATGATTTCCAGCAGGCAATGTTGAAGGAGAATGTTGCGATTGGGCGCTCGTGGGCGGCTATGCCGAATTACGTTCGCGTGACCGTCGGCACAAAACAGGAGATGCAGAAGTTCCAGACTGCTTTTGTGAAGTGCATGGACATGGCGCCGGGGACGGTGAATGGAGCGGCTGAGCTACATCTTCCGCAGTTCCATGTTCCTTCGGAGCTTTATCGCGGCTAGTTCGTTGTGCAATGAAAGAGGCCCTGGCATGGTGCCGGGGCCTCTTTTATTTGATCTTTCGGCAGCAAAGGCAAGAAGGACTGAAATCAACAATCGCGACGCGGTAAACTTGCAGTCATTATGGATTTGATGGGTTGTGGAACGGCGCTGGTAACTCCTTTCCGGAGAGACGGCGGAATTGACGAACCGGCGCTTCAATCGCTGGTGAACTGGCAGATCGAGAGCGGGATCGATTTTCTGATTCCGTGCGGAACTACGGGCGAGGCGGCTACGCTGTCTGAATCGGAGTGGCTTCGGGTGATCGAGGTCGTGGTCGAGACGGCGGCGGGGCGGGTTCCGGTGTTCGCGGGATGTACGCACAATGCCACTTATGAAGCGGTTGCGCGGGTGAAAAAACTACATCGGGTGCGCGGAGTGACAGGCGCCCTGACGGCAAATCCTTATTACAACAAGCCTGGGCAGGAGGGACAGTATCAGCACTTCCGGGCGATTGCGGAGGCGACTGACTTGCCCGTGTTGCTTTACAACATTCCTGGGCGGACGGGCGCGAACCTGGAACCGGCGACGGTACTTCGGCTGGCAGAAGTGAAGAATGTGATCGGAGTGAAGGAGTCGAGTGGGAATATTGCTCAGATTACAGAGTTGATTACGACGGCGCCGTTGGGCTTCAAGGTGTTCGCGGGAGACGATAGCGTGGCTCTGCCGGTGATTGCGCTGGGCGGTGCGGGCTTGGTTTCCGTGGCTTCAAATGTAATTCCAACGCAGATGGCGAAGATGGTGCGGGCAGCGCTTCATAACGATTGGGATGGGGCACGGAAGATCAATCGACAATACTTTCGGCTGATGCAGGCGCACTTCTGGGAGGCGAGTCCGGCTCCGGTGAAGGCTGTGCTGCAGATGATTGGGCGGGGCGAAGATGTGCTTCGTCTGCCTATGGTTCGGGTGTCGGATGCTACTCGGCGCAAGCTGGAAGCGCTGGCTAGCGAACTTGGATTGATGACTGGGATTGCTGCTGGCCGGTCGCAGATAACTAATTGAAAGAAAAGGTGATGTGTGAATTTGCAAGAGCGGATTGAGCATTGGTTTGCGCAGGGTACGGCGGCGGTGGGGAATGGCGAGGCAGAGGCGGCTTTTTTTGAGCTGCGGAAGGCGTTGGAGGCTGGGGAGTTGCGGTCTGCGGAGCCGGATGCTTCATCGCCGCTGGGATGGCGGGTGAATGCGTGGGTAAAACGGGGGATTTTGCTGGGGTTTCGGCTGGGTTCGCTGGTTGAGATGGATTCGGGTGAAGGATTTTCTTTTGTGGATAAGGCTACCTATCCGGCGCGTCGGTTCGCGGCTTCGGATGGGGTGCGGGTGGTGCCGGGCGGGTCGAGCGTGAGGTCTGGAGCCTATGTTTCTAAAGGAGTTGTGGTGATGCCTCCGGCTTATGTGAATGTGGGAGCTTATGTGGATGAGGGGACAATGGTGGACTCTCATGCGCTGGTGGGGAGTTGTGCGCAGATTGGCAAGCGGGTGCATCTGAGTGCGGCGGCGCAGATAGGCGGGGTACTGGAACCGGTGAACGCTAGCCCCGTCATTATTGAGGATGATGTGCTGGTGGGTGGAAATACCGGGGTTTATGAGGGTACGGTGGTGCGGAAGCGCGCGGTTCTTGCAGCTGGGACGGTGTTGACGCGGGGTACACCGGTGTATGACCTGGTGCGCGGGGAAGTTTACAAGGCTACTGCAGAGATGCCGCTGGTGATTCCTGAAGGAGCGGTGGTGGTGCCGGGTTCGCGCGCTGTAAACAAAGGGAAAGGGCAGGAGTGGGGATTGAGTATTTCGGCTCCCGTGATCGTTAAATATCGGGACGAAAAAACAGAGCTTTCCCTGGTGTTAGAGGACATTTTGCGCTGATAGCGGGTGGACAGGACGTGGTAAAAAGCGTGGCAAAGATGGACATGAAAATGTCACTTTTGCCACGCTGATTTTTATGCAGGTTTGCCTACTTTATTTTTCCACAGGCGGGACGGCGGAGAAGAGGAACAAGAAGCCTTCGCTGAGTGTGGGATGGGTGATGACGAGGTCGCGGACGGCGGTGTAGGGCAGGTTGGCGGTCATTGGTTGCTGTCTTGCAAAGCGGAAAATTCGTATCTTCGCCAATGATTTCGCCATTTTTGAGGGGTCTGCGACAATAAATTTGAATTCCTCCAAGGACTCCGACCCCAGTGAACTGCTTTCTGCGTAATCTTTTCTGCCTCTGCCTTGTTCTTTCTCTATCTTCTCTCGTTTTCTCGCAGGAGCTAAATCGATCAACTGTGACACCCTCTTCCGATGCCTCTGATCTCGACGTAGGGGCCGTTCGGCAAAAGCTTGCCACCGCCCGAGCGGCGATCGCAAACATCCTGAAGATCTGGAAAACTATGTCCACCTTGCCTACACGCTCACGGACGCCGGTATCAACGATCAGGCGCGTCAGGAAGTAATGAAAGGTATCGCAGTTGCGCCCCACTCGGCCTTTGCATACAACGCGCAGGCGTGGGTTCTGCACCATAATGTCATAGGCATCGATTACGGCAAGGGTTTCGACTACGAGTCATCCCTGGCCTCCTATCGCAAAGCAATCGAACTCAACCCCAACGATCTGGATCTCCGGCAGAGCCTGGCGAATTTTCTCGAGTTCAATCGAAACGGTATCCGTTATGCCTCCGACTCCAGCCTTACCGAGGCTATCGAGATTTATCGCTACGTCAAAAAACACCAGGGTGCTGTAGAACCGGAGGTCGAAGACAATCTCATCATCGATCTCTTCTACGCCGGCCTATATAGAGAAGCTCTCGCTGAGCTCTCGACTTTGCAAGAATCACCAGTCCGCAACGGTGTTGCTGTTGCCTCCATTGCCGCGTCCCAAGGCCCACCGGCCGCAATCGCCTTTGCCGATCAAATTCATGGCGACGAACAAAAGAAGAAGGATGCTCTCAGTTTCGCCGCAGAGGGACTTTGGAATATGCGGCTCTACGCGCAGGCTGCGGCTATCCTCACTGCCTCACTCTCTGACAACTCCGACTCGAAAACTCTTGTTGGCAAGATTCAGATATTCAGCAACCTTAGACCATATAAAGGCGCTGACCTTCCATCGACAGATCCGCGCAGCCCTGTTCAAAAACTAATCGTCGGCGGCGTGACGAATACTTTGACAGAAGCTGTGATGGTCGCGAATCTATCCCGACACTCCTACGCCAACGACGCAGATTGGAAGCGCGATCTATTGCTAACCAACATACTGTCTGGCCAGTTTAGGAGCCTGTCGAGAAAAACCGGACTTCCGCAAACAGTAATCGAAGACATCGCCCTGGGCAAGATGAAGATCAACATCGTTCCGTCCGATGAACCCGGTTCGCGCATAGTTGTGGAGTTCCTTGGATCGCCTCCGGCGAACTTCTTCGTACTTAGTGAAGACAACTCCTACAAGATCGTCGCAAATGACCACGATCCCAGTGGAGTTGGCAATGAAGCTCTCTACCTCCTTCGGCACCACCAACAGGCCGAGGCGACATCACTTCTGAATTGGAAGCGCGATCTGGTCCAAAAAGAGCAGGGAGATGATCCGCTCGGTGGCTTGCTCTTCGCCCGTTTATGGAGACCCGGACAAAGCGGAGGCCCACAATCGATCGAACTCGCAGCCGCGTCGCTCCTGACCGATAAATCGGGCCTTCTTGCGATTCTCCCGCAAGTGATCACCGCACGCAGGAATGCATCGACGGATAGCGAGCGGGACGATCTTGATTTGCTCCTCGCATCGATCTACCTGTGCGCAGAGGACGCCACAAACGCGAAGCTCGTATCGCAACAGTTGCTCGATCGACAACCCGACTCCACGACTGCAGTGGTTTTGGCAGGCCGTGCTTACCGCCTTAACAAGGACTGGACAGGCTGGAAATCCCTCCTTGATACAAGGCTCCAGAGACGGCACAACGACCGCAACCTTCTGCTGCAAAGCGCGACCGAAGCGGAAGCCGAAGGTGACTTTCCACGTGCCCGTCGCACGCTCCGTATCGTCCTCGACGGGGGTCATGCGGTAGCCGACGACTATAACAAGTACGCCTGGCTTAGCCTCTTCGAAGATAGGGTAGACGACCAGAGTCTCGCAGCAGCTGAGCAGGTTAACTTGCTCAGCAAGAATGGCAACTATGCTTACCTACACACACTCGCGTGCCTAGACGCTACGCGAGGCAAAACTGTCGAGGCACGCCAACTTTTGTTGGAGGCAATGTCGACCGCTAACCTTGAAGAACCCAACAGCGCAATCTGGTATGGGTTCGGTCTTATCTTCGAACAGTATGGTGTATCCGATGCCGCCGTTGCAGCGTACAGACGTGTCGAAAGACCTGATGGCTTCCTCGATCCCACCGATCCATTTGTACTAGCTCAGACCCATCTTAAGGCACTCCACGCAAACTGACACAGCAGCCTAGAGTCGCAACATTCCGTCGGCGACGGTAACGCAGCGGCCAACCAGCCGCACCACTTCACCGTGAACCTCAAGGGTAAGTAAGCTGGGACGCTTCATCTCATATCCCTGTTCGATCTTGATTGTTGCGCCATCCTTGACGATGCCATGCTTGACCAACTGGCAGGCCAGTGGGCCGGCGGCGGTTCCAGTGGCTGCATCCTCGACAATTCCGACCGTCGGATTGAAGAACCTGGCATGAGCGACCGACGATGGGGCAACCGGGTCCAAAGAGTACAGGTAGCAGCCTTCGCCGCCGACGGACTGAAGGACCTTTGCAAGGCGCGGCGCATCGGGATGGGCACGGACAATGGCCGCACGATCGCGAACCGGTACCAGCAGATGTCCAGCGCCGGTAGAGACGACCTGAGCCGGTAGTCCCTGGACTTGCAGATCAGCTTTCTCAAGCCTGAGAGCTTCGGCCAACCCGTCGATGTCCTCGCAGATGTTGCCGAATTTTGGCGGCGACTGGGTCATGGTCACGGAGACGAGCTGTCCGTCTTCGCTATGAACTTCTACGGGCAGAAGAGAGCCGCCGATCTCCTGGGTGAAATGGTTGCGTCCATCGCTTAGCTTCAGCTTGCCCGATTCCGCAAGCCACCACCAGGCTCCGAGAGCGTTGTGTCCAGCGCCAAAGACTTCGTGTCCTGGAGCGGTGAAGGAACGTAACCGCCAATCCGCGGATTGATGGCTCGGGGGCAGGATAAACGTTGTCTCGGCCTGGTTGAATTCTGCGGCAATGCGCTGCATCGATGCATCATCGAGCTTCTCCGCTTGTGAAACTACGGCAAGAGGGTTGCCGGTCAAGGGCTGCTCGGCGAAGACATCGACAAATGCAAACGGGATTTTCATGGTCACCTCTTTCGTTTTGTAAAGCAATTGGGTTCTGAGATGCGGGCCTATCCAATGAGCGCTTGAAGCTGCCACTACGCTCCCTGATCTGGATAAAAACTCTCGGCGATCCATGCCTGACTCCTTCATGCTGGCGGGTTTTGCTCTATTGGAGTAATTATCTTTATGTTAAGATACATAATGTAAAGATATTTTTTTGTCATTGAAATTTAGCGGAAGATTTGTGGGATGGGACAATACACTCCAAGGATGCTGACATGACACGACGAGCCAGAGAAGATGCTGTCGATGTAATTCTTGAGCAGTGGCGACGGGAACGCCCCGATCTGGACGTGACACCAATGGGAATCATCGGACGGATCTCTCGTATCGAACGGCTGATCGATGAGCAGATGAAGGCGGTAAGCTTGAAGTTTGAACTCGAACGCTGGGGGTTCGATGTGCTGGCCTCGCTGAGAAGAGCGGGAAAGCCTTATCAACTGAGTCCGACACAGCTCTTCAGCTCGCTCCTGTTAACTTCTGGCGCGATGACAAATCGGATCGACCGCCTGGAGGAAGCTGGGCTCGTGGAACGGCTTCACGACCCGGCTGATCGTCGAGGCGTGATTGTTTCGCTGACCAAGCGTGGGCTCAGGTTGATTGACCGGGCGGTGACAGCGCACATGGAAGTGGAAGATGCCATGTTGTCGTGTCTTTCTGCCGGGGAGCTGGAGAGGTTTACCGAGCTTTTACGAACTCTTTCGCAGAACCTGGAAACTGCGAAGAGTGGACGCAAGTGATTGAAGGGAGCGGGTCCATAACGACTGCAATTGCTGTTTCTAAAGGGGATATGGCGCAAGTGCTAAAATTGGAGATTCATGGCACAAGATAAATTGAAGATGATTCCCCTGGGGGGCCTCGGCGAGTTCGGAATGAACTGCATGGCTCTCCGCTGGCAGGATGACATTATTGTCATCGATGCCGGTCTGATGTTTCCTGAAGAAGAGTTGCTGGGTGTCGACATTGTGGTTCCGGATATCACCTACTTGACCGAGAACCGCGACAAGGTAAAAGCAATCTTCCTGACGCACGGTCATGAAGACCATATCGGCGGGCTGCCGTGGATTCTGAGTGAGTTGAATGTGCCGGTGTATGGCACGGAGTTTACGCTGGCGCTGGTGGAAGGCAAGCTGGAAGAGCATCGGCTGCTGGAAGATGCAGACCTGAATGAGCTGATTCCGGGGCATCGGGTTACGCTGGGCCCGTTCTCGGTGATGCCGATCCGTGTGACGCACTCGCTGGTGGACTGCGTTGCGCTGGCGGTCCATACGCCGGTGGGCGTGGTGCTGCATACGGGCGACTTCAAGGTGGACCTGTCGCCTCCGGATGGCAAGCCGTTCGATCTGCATGCGTTTGCGGAGCTGGGCAAGCAGGGCGTTCTGGCGCTGTTGCAGGACTCGACCAATGTGGATCGCCGTGGATATACGCCGAGCGAAAAGGCTGTGCGGCCGCGGCTGGATGAGATCTTCGGGCAGGCAAAGAAGAAGCTGTTCTTTAGCTGCTTCTCGTCGTCGATTCATAGGATCAGACTGGCGATGGAGCTGGCGCATAATCATGGACGCAAGATCGCCATTATTGGGCGGTCGCTCGATAACTCGACTGAGATTGCGCAGGACCTTGGGTATCTTGATCTACCGCAGGGATTGATTATCAATCCGGGTCAGATCAAGGAGCATCCGGCGAACAAGGTCTGCATCATGATCAGCGGGACGCAGGGCGAGCCAATGAGCGCGTTGAGCCGGGCCGCGGTGAACAATCACAAGTTTGCGCATATCGATGCCGGGGATACGGTGCTGATGAGCTCGCGTGTGATTCCGGGCAATGAGAAGTCGATCTATCGCGTGATTGATCACCTGGAGCGACGCGATGCGAATGTGATTTATGACGACGGAGCTTCGGGGCTGATTCACGTGAGCGGGCATGGGAGCCAGGAAGAACTGCGTTTGATGATCAACCTGGTGAGGCCGAAGTTTTTTATACCGGTGCACGGAGACTATCGCCACCTGAAGCGGCATATTGAACTGGCCAGCTCGATGGGCGTGGTGGAGAAGGCGCTTCTGCTGGAGGACGGCGACGTTCTGGAGCTGGATAAGACTTCCGCTACGAAGACGGGCAAGGTAACGGTTGGGCGTGTGTGCATCGACTCGGGTGGAGCGGCATCGGATGTGGTCGAAGACCTTGTGATTCGCGATCGCAAGCATTTGAGCGAAGACGGGATTGTGCTGCCGATCATTGCGATCAACAAGCGGACGGGTAAGCCGGAGAATACTCCGGAGATTGTAATGCGAGGGATGGCAATCGACGATCCCGCGATGATCGCCGAAGCGCGGCTGGTGGTGCAACGAACGCTCGATGGGTCGTCGGGCGAGGAGAAGGCCGACTATGGTGTGATCAAGGAGAAGATTCGGACTGATTTGAAACGCTATATCCAGAAGAGCACGAGCCGACGGCCTTTGATCATGCCGGTAATTCTCGAAATCTGACGGCAGTTAATCTTCCGATAAAACGCCTCGCACAACGGGGCGTTTTTTATTGTGAAAAACACCGAATAGGTGCCGTGGAGGTACCGATACGGATACCCGTGGGCGGGTGGGAAGCCATAGCAGGCGTAAGATTTACGTCAAGCAGAAATACCGATAAAAACAGAAATTACCGGCATAAAACAGGCAGTAACGCGGAAACAGAATGTATGTTTGCACGCAAGGTGAAAGCTTATGTTGAATTTTGCATTTTGCCGCCGTGTTGTTCTGGCCCTGGTAGGCTCGGCGGGAGTCATGGGATCTGCGGCAGTTTCACAGGTTGCGCAGCAGACCAAGCCGCCGGTTGATTCTCTTCCAAAGATAGAGCCTCCGGAACGGCCCAGGATTGGACTGGTGTTCGAAGGCGGCGGCGCACTGGGACTGGCCCACATTGGCGTGATCCGGTGGATAGAAGCGCACCATATCCCCGTCGACTATGTCGCCGGAACGAGCATGGGCGGGCTGGTAGGTGGGTTATATGCTTCCGGGCTAAGCACGGATGAGATGAAAGCGTTCGTTGACAAGATCGACTGGCATGTAGTTTTGAGTGGCCAGGTGCCGTTTCAGGCGTTGAGCTTTCGGCGCAAGGAAGACAAGCTGGCGTTTCCGAACCGCCTGGAGTTTGGACTGAAGCATGGCTTCAGTCTGCCGAGCGGGTTGAATTCGGGCGCGGCGGTAGGCCTGTTGTTCGATCGCACACTGCTTCCGTATTACAACCTGAAGAGTTTTGACGATCTGCCGATTCCGTTCCGCTGCGTAGCGACGGAGATCGTTACCGGACAACCGCACGTCTTCAAGGATGGATCACTGGCGCAGGCGATGCGGGCGACGATGTCGATTCCGGGCGTATTCGCTCCAGTACGTCATGGCGATCAGATCTTCTCAGACGGCGCGGTAGTGGACAATCTGCCCGTGGATGTGGCCCGGTCGATGGGCGCCGAGGTAATCATTGCGTCGTATCTGGACTCAGGACCGACCGATCCGGCGAGCCTGACGTCGATGTTAGGCGTTGCAGGCAGGAACGTGTCGATCATGATAGCGGCCAACGTAGCGAGGAGCCTGCAGGACGCCGACATCGTGATCTCTTCGGATGTAAGCAAGTTCGGCTCACTCGAATTTTCGAGAACCGACGACATTATTCCGATTGGAGAGAAGGCAGCGGCGGCGATGTCGGAGCAACTGGAAAAGTATGCGCTGAACGATGCCGACTGGGCCGAGTATGTGAAGCAGCGGCAGGCGCGGCGCAGGACTGAGGTGCCGGTACCGCAGTTCATCGAAGTCTATGGAATTCAGGGATCACAGCAGAGAGATGTAGCGGCAAAGTTCGAGAAGTTCGTGGGTCAACCTATCGATCCGGATCAGTTGGAGCGCGTTATTGCAGACCTCCAGGGCACGTGGATTTACTCGACGATCAACTACAACATTGTGGTGAGGGACGGAACGCCAGGGCTGCTGATACGACCGCGTACTAAGGATCACGGTCCACCCTTCGTCAATCTTGGGTTGACGATTCTGGCGAATGATTCGAACAATGTTCAGTTCGGAGCGGCGCTGCGAGGGACGTTCTTCGATATCGCGGGCCCGGGATCGGAGTTGCGTGTGGATGGAGCGGTGGGTCAGCCGGCACAGCTTACAGGAGAGCTGTACAGGCCGTTTGTGGCGGGATCTCACGCGTTCGTTGCGCCGCATGCCTATCTGATACAACAGACAATTCCCTACTATCAGGGCAACACACAGCTCGATCAGTACAAGCAGAAGACAAATGGGTTTGGAGCGGATGTAGGCTACCAGTTCAATGCACGGACTGAACTGCGGGTTGGCCAGGACTATCAGTGGTACAGCGCGGTTCGAACGATTGGAAACCCTATCGGTAATGAATTTCACCTGCAGCCCTTTGTGTCGGCGGTGAAGTTTCAATACCTGGGACAGGACGACATGATGATTCCGACCCGCGGCACCACTGTGTCGGCAATCTACAACTACTTCACGCAAAGGCCGAACGATTCGGGTGGGTTCTCGCAGATGACGGGTCGGTTGCAACATTTCATTCCGATAAAGTCGCGCGGCATTCTGCTAGGTACCTTGCAGGGTGGGACAAGTTTTGACGCGAGCAACCTGGGCCTCGCAGGCCTACCGCTCGGCGGACCACTCCGATTGAGCGCTTACAGTCGGAATCAGTTATTGGGAACGGATTATTTCCTCGCACAGACAGGGTATCTGTACCGGCTGGCGCGGCTCAATCCAGTGATCGGGGATTCGATCTATGCCGGTGGAATCTTCGAGGTTGGCAAGATGTATGGAGGTAATCCGGGGACACCGTCGCTGCCGTTCGACTTTACCGGTGTGCTGGTGATGAAGACGTTGATTGGACCGTTGATTACCGGGGTGAGCATCGGCGACAACAGCAATTGGAAGTGGTACTTCGGGCTGGGACGGATATTCTAGACTTATCCTGTCGCAAACCACTGCTACTCTTAATTCATCGTCATAGAAGGAAGAGGAGCAATGAGCGAGTTTGTGACGTTGGATGAGATACGGGCTGCGCAGGAGCGGATCGCCGGGGTCGCGGTGCGGACTCCGCTTTATCGAGTGGAGCGCGCGCGGCTTCGGATGGCGAAGATCGTCGAGCCAGATTTCGACCTTTACATCAAGGCCGAGAGCGAGCAGCCGATTGGCAGCTTCAAGCTGCGCGGGGCGTACAACATGGTGGCGCAGCTGTCGCCCGAGGCGTTGCAGCGCGGAGTTATTACTTATTCCAGCGGAAATCATGCGCAGGGTGTGGCTTATGCGGCTCGTGCGCTTGGAGCCAAGGCTGTGATTGTGATGCCGTCGAATGCTCCCGAAGTGAAGAAGGCTGCGACTCTTGCGTTGGGCGCAGAGATTGTCGAGGTGGGGCCTGCATCGCTGGAACGAAAGGCCAAAGCTGAGGAGCTGGTGGAGAAGTTCGGATATGCGATGATTCCGCCGTATGACGCGCAGGAGATTATCGCAGGACAGGCGACGTGCGGGCTGGAGATAGTGGAGCAACTGCCTGGCGTGGAGCTGGTGCTGTCACCGGTGAGTGGCGGCGGTTTGCTGAGCGGCGTTGCTACAGCAGTGAAATTGGCCGCTGAAGCTGGTCTCGCGCTGCCGGGTGTCCAGGTTTGGGGAGCGGAGCCGGAGCTAGCGGCCGATGCCAAGGAAAGCTTTGAGACGAAGACGCTGGTTGAGTGGCCTGCTGCAAAGACGACGCGAACAATTGGCGACGGTCTGCGGACACAGAGCCTGGGCGCGCTGAACTTCAAGCATGTGCTGCGTTTTGTGGACGGCATTGTGACCGTGAGTGAAGATGAGATTCTCTCGGCGATGCGTGTGATGCTGGCGGCGACGAAGCTGGTTCCCGAGCCAAGCGGTGCGGTAACGCTGGCGGCTGCGCTGTATCATGCGCATCAGCTTCCCAAGGCATGCAAGGTTGCTGTCGTGCTGAGTGGAGGAAATCTGGAGCCGGCGTTGCGCGAAAAGCTTGAGAATGAACTGGCTGAACGCGCAGGGTGAGACAGCTTTCAGAAGTATTACCGGAGCGTCTAAATACGATGATGCGGGTTGGATCTACTATGCGTGATTATCGGCTGAAGCAAGTGGGTTGGGGCGCGTTGGTCTTGCTGGCCTCTTGCGGCGTTGGGTTGGCACAAAAGAAAGACAAGTCCAGTTACGATCGCGCGGCACGAGCGACGGTGTTGCATGCGGCGAACGTTTATGTTGCCGCGGATCCGGATTCACAAAGGATTTCGCTTGTAACTCCCGGCCATGAGATCGTCGTTGTAGAAAGAAGCGGACCATGGGTGAAGGTCTTCGCCAATACCGATGTAGAAGAGGACGCCGAACAGAAGCCGGAGTTCAGTGACGACGATAACGTTACGCCCGCCTCGGGATGGATTCGCGATAAGGGCGTCGTAGGTACGACTACTGCCAGTGGGGACGCGATTCTGTTTGGGTCTGCGGCGAATCTTGAGGCAGAAGCGTCCCAGCCTCATGCACCCAAGGGTGCGGCGATGGAAGCGCACCTGCTCTATCGACGGGTTGCGGAATACTTCCCAGACTCGCCGTTGGCTGCGGAGGCAGCATGGCGGTCTGCGGATATTCGCTGGCAGCTTGAGAAGCAGGACATCAGCACGCTGCCGAGCGCGAAGGAACAGGACGCTATGCTGCGGCCTCAGCTCTACGATGGCGAAATGAAGAAGGTCATCAAGCGGTTCCCGGGATCGAAATATGCGGCGTATGCGGCCTACGACTTGCTGGACAACAAGCTTTGCGGTGACTGGCAGGGACTGCCGAAGTGTCCGGAGATGGAGACGGGGCTGTATGAAAAATATGCCCAGCAGTTTCCTGACGGGCCGAGATCCGCAGAGGCCTTGTACAATGCGACGTATCGGCAGGGCGTGGTCGTGACCATGTACACGGTCGAAGAGAACAAGAAGAAAGCGGACGATGCCGCGGCGAAAACGCAGTCTCTGGCGCAGGAGTTGAAGGCGAAATATCCACAGTCAGACTATGCGGCGAGGGCAACAAGCATCGCATTTCGGGTGGCACAGGGGATTCCGATCTACGGGAACGACCGTGATTAGTTCTGCGATTACTGACGCACTGAGTGTTCGAATGATCGAACGAGAGGATGCGAATGCTGTCGCCGAGCTTAGTGTTCAGTTGGGATATGAGGCGTCGCCAACAGAGATTAAAGAGCGGATTGCGGGACTGCTCTCGAACACGGATCAGGTTGCCCTGGTCGCCTGTGCGCGTGGAGAGGTTGTCGGCTGGATCGAGGCTTCGATTGTGCGGCATCTGCAATCGGCTCCGCATGCGCTGATCGGCGGACTGGTGGTGAAAGATGGAGTGCGCGGTCTGGGTGTGGGCAAGCGGCTATGTACCGAGGTGGAGGCGTGGACTAAAAACAAAGGGCTTACGGTTGTACGGGTGACGTCGCGCAGCACGCGGGAGGGCGCGCATCGCTTCTATCTTCGCGAAGGCTATCGGCAAACCAAGACCTCGGCCGTGTTTGAGAAGGTTCTCTCGTGAAGGCTGCACGGTAAATTTACAGAGAGCATTTAGGATGGGGCTATGCCGATTTTCAAAGTAATTGTTCTTGCGATTGTGCAAGGCTTGGCAGAGCTGCTGCCCGTTTCAAGCTCCGCCCACGTTGTGGTTGTGGAAAAGCTGATGGGGCTTGACCCCTCGTCGCCGCAGATGACGCTGCTGCTGGTGATGCTGCATACGGGCACAATGTTTGCCGTGATTGCATACTTCTGGAACCAGTGGAAGAAGACGTTTTTTTCGAGCTCGGACGCATTCAAACGGTTTGCGATCCGCGTGATCTGGGCCACGGTACTCACCGGAGTAATCGGTGAGGTGATTAAAAAAATTATCGAAAAAACGATGTTCAAAGGCGCACCGAAGGCAGAGATCGAACTGCTGTTCGGACGGCTTGATCTGATTGCTCCAGCACTGGCGGCTGTGGGTATTTTGATTCTGCTCGCCGGGCTGATGGAGAAGCGACGTATGGGCTCACATCCCAATGTCTACGGCGACAGCGTGACGATGCGGCAGGCCGGATGGATCGGCGCAATACAAGGATTGTGTCTGCCGTTTCGCGGATTTTCGCGGTCGGGTGCGACGATCTCAACCGGTATGCTGACGGGCGCAAGTAAGGAGCGGGCCGAGCGGTTCAGCTTCGCGTTGGCGGTTGTGCTTACCCCGCCGGTGGTTTTACGAGAGGCGCTGCGACTCGTGAAGGCTTCGCACGAGGCTGCGGCTGCCGGCACTCCAATTGATCTCCATGGCAGCGTAGTGACGAGCCTGCTGGGCGCGGTGTTCGCGTTCTTTGCCGGCCTTGTGGCGTTGAAGTGGCTAAGCAGCTGGCTTGAAGAGGGCCGCTGGTATCTGTTTGGGATTTATTGTTTAGTGGCTTCAGTGGTAGTGTTTGCGCTACATCATGCAGGGTATTAAAACGGCAAGGGCCACTGGAGAAGATCCAATGGCCCTTGGCTGTTAAGGTCGTTACTTCGCTGCAAGAGCGTCGCGATGATTGCGGACGAAATCGTGCGATGTAAGGATATGAGCCTGCTGCTCTGCCAGTAACTGGCGAACAGGCAATGGCAGATCCTGATCGAGAGCATCCTTGTATGCCTTCTTGGCTTCGTCTTCGCCCTGCTCTGCTGTCTCGAGAAGGGTATGATCGCCACCGCCCATCTTGGCTTTGAGATCACCCCATACACGATGAAGCGTTCCGGCGGTCGTGCCGGTTTCTTTTATGTCGTGAACACCATTCTGGTGGAGGACTTCTTCGAGATCTCCGCGAAAGCTGGCGCGCTTGAGGGACTCAGCAAGGAAATAACGTTTGAGAGTTTCATCCTTCAGGTGATCGCCGATGTCGGCGAAGCCCTTCTGGCTGTCCTGAAGTATGTTGACGAGCGATTTTAAAGCGCGCTCCATCTCGTGCTGCTTGCCTGTATCGGTGGACATAGAAACCTCAATGGTGGAATAAATGCTATCGGTTGGGGCAGGGTCCGTCGGCTGGCCGCGATTCTCCTTTGCCAACGGCAAGCCGGAGAAATCGCGAAAATCCCGCTCCCCTGCCAACCGGTTCTAAGGTCCGCCAGGCTTACTATGCCCAGCGGCGAGTGTTATAGGGATAGATGCACGGTAGCGGCGCGGGTTTGCATCCGGATACCCCGACGGGGACGTTTCCACTAATTTCGGTTGCGCTCTGGGATAATCAAGGTGCTCTGGTGGTTTTACGGCCCTGGTACCGTCCGCCCGGTGTGCCGTGGTGGGCACCGATGCGAGAGAGGCCGCGCGTACCCTCGAATGAAGGCTCCCCAATGAAAACACTACGACTTGTTTCGACACCGACGCGCAACCGCCGCTTGAACGAGATCATCGGGATGATCGTGCTGGTAGGCGCAGGCCTGCTGCTGCTGGCGTTGGCGAGCTATACGCCCTCGGATCCTTCGTTCAACACCGTGGGCTCCTATATAAAAGGACGACCCGCACACAATTGGACCGGCATGGTCGGCGCTTATCTCGCCGACGCGACGCTTCAACTGATTGGGATCGCCGCCTTCTTTTTGCCGTTGGTGCTGGGGCGGTTAGGACTTTGCTGGATGCGGTCGCGACCCGCCGGTTCGCCGATGGCCAAGGCGGTTGGACTGATAATGTGGGTGATCTTTGGACCGGCTGCGATTGCGTTGTTGCCTGGACACATGATGTGGCGCCACTCTCTGCCGATTGAAGGAGCGACTGGGCGTCTGCTCGCAGATTTCCTGGTGCATTATCTTAATCTGCCCGGAGCATGCATTGTGCTTGGGCTGATGGTCGCACTGTCGCTCTATCTGGCGACTACGTTTACTTTCAATACGGCGCGCGAGTGGGCGACGATACGGTTCTCGTTCGTGCAGGCGATGTGGGATCGCTGGGTACGGTGGCGCAGCAGGAAGAACGCAGACGCCTCGATTGCCAGTGAAACCTATGGCAGCAAACGAGAACAGGCGGACGCGAAGGCCCGGCGTGTCCGTGAGCTGGCCCAAGCTGCGGAGAGAAAGATTCAGGAGCCAGAGACCACGACGTTGCTGGGTGGGCTGTTCGGTTGGCTGGGACGGAAGAAGAAGATCGAACCAATCTCGCTGGAACCACATGAAGAAAACGCTGCAGGGGAGCAAGGTTCGATGTGGCAGGCCATGCCGCGCACTCTCGTCGATGCCCCTCCCGTGACGCCGATCGGCACGGCTAAAGCGGCAGCGGCTCCCTTTGCAGACGCTCTGGCGAAGGCTGCGGCTCCGATGCATGCGCTCGATGATGCGTCGACCTTCAACGACCGCAGCTTCGACTTTGGTACAGATGGCCGTAAGGAAGCTGCTCCTGTGCGGACTCCTGCAGCGGCACGCACGACGAAGAAGACACTCGAGGAACTCGTAGCTCCAGTTGCAGCGGCGGAGGAGCATATCTCGTTTGGCAGGCGTGCCGATGCGGATATTACGCCCGTAACAATTGTGCCGAAGAGTGTTCGCGGCTATAAGCTGCCTCCATCGTCGCTGCTGCATCGCAGTGAAGAGCAGGCCGCCGTGCGCGAGGATGCACTGCGCGAAGAGGCTCGCGTGCTGGTAGAAAAATGTGCCGAGTTCGATGTCGATGGGCAGGTAACGCATATCAATCCCGGGCCTGTCGTGACCACCTTCGAATTCAAACCTGAGGCCGGCGTGAAGTATGCACGGGTCACCGGACTGGCCGACGATCTTTGTCTCGCGATGGCGGCGGAATCGATCTTGATTGAACGAATGCCGGGCAAAAGTACCGTGGGAATTCAGGTGCCGAACCACGAGCGCGAGACAATCTGGTTGCGCGATGTCGTCGAGTGCGAGAGCTTCGCGACGTCAAAGAGCAAGCTGGCGATTGCGCTGGGCAAGGATATCAACGGGCGCATCGTTACTGCCGATTTGGCGAGCATGCCGCACGTTTTGATTGCCGGATCAACAGGCTCGGGTAAGTCAGTGGCTATCAATGCCATGATTATGAGTGTGCTGTTCAAGAGCACGCCTGAGCAAGTCCGCATGATTCTCGTCGACCCTAAGCGGGTTGAACTGGGGATGTACGAAGGCATTCCGCATCTGTTCACGCCAATCATCACGGAGGCGAAGCTGGCGGCGAACGCTCTTCGCAATGCAGTGCGCGAGATGGAGCGGCGCCTGAAGCTGCTGGCGGCGAATCACGTTCGCAACATCGATCAGTTCAACAAACTCTTCGACCATGGCAGCGAGTATCTGTTCGAGGATGTAAATCAGGAACCGCTGCCTTACATCATCATCATCATCGACGAGCTGGCCGACCTGATGATGCTCGACCGCTCGAACGTAGAAGAATCGATCACGCGGTTGGCGCAGATGGCCCGCGCGGTGGGCATTCACCTGGTGCTGGCGACGCAGCGGCCTTCGGTCGATGTCATCACGGGTTTGATCAAGGCCAACGTACCGACACGTATGAGCTTCCGTCTTGCGACGAAGGTGGACTCGCGCACGATCATCGACTCAAATGGCGCCGAAAGCCTGCTGGGGCGCGGTGACATGCTGTATCTGCCGCCGGGTACAAGCCGGGTGCAGCGCGTTCATGCACCGTTTGTAACTGAGAAGGAAATCTCTGCGGTCGTGGCCTTCTGGAAGGCACAGGGCGAGGCCGAGTACGTCCACGGCTTCCTCGAAGGACCGAAGGAAGAGGCGGGCAGCGGAGCCGAGGGTGGCTCGGATGGCGACGATAACGATCCGATGTACGACGATGCAGTGCGGCTGGTCTTCGAGTTCGGCAAGGCGAGCACTTCTCTGTTGCAGCGACGTCTGCGCGTTGGTTATGGTCGCGCCGCTCACCTGATTGACATGATGTACAACGATGGTCTGGTAGGGCCGGCAGATGGGTCGAAGCCGCGAGAGATTCTCAAGTCTCCCAACTGGATCAAGGAAGTCGACGCAGCGATCCGTTAGCTAACGAGGTAAGCGCTTTGAAGAATGCACGGCCACGACACCGAGGCTGCAGATCACTGCGAGTAGTACGATCCAAAGCAGCTCGGGATGACGTTCAGTGATGGGGCGCGTATCGGGACGAGGTTTGTAGACTGGATTTCGCTGCTCAGAGCCTAGCGCTGCTGTGCGTACGGAGCCAGCGGCTGAGAAGAGACGAGCATAGTCGTACTGGGGAGCGGTGAGATCGGGATCGCCGTAGTAGAGAGTCAGTGGCTCGGATGTGGGCGCGTCGAAGCAGAGTTTGCGTTCGCGCATCTCCAGACGAACTGCAGTGATGGGTAGCGGCGCGTCGTTGCCGTTCTCGACGGCAACTTCGACAGTAGCGGCACTCTGCAGATTGGAACCGATCGTGGCTGGGATGCTGAGTTGCTGCTCGTGAATCTCGCGGCCAGCCTGGGTTAGCTTCACGCGAAGGATTGTGCCTGCAATGTTTTCTCCCGCTGCAGGCGCAGTGCCCGCGGGGCGGTCTGATACACGGACATCGCGACTGAAGTTTGATTTAAATTCAGGCGCGATTGCGAACGAGATGCGCTCTATGGGAACGCGTTCCGGCAATGCAAATGTTGCGATGGTCTTGTGGCCTCGTTGTGTAACAACGTTAGTTTCGAAGGCTCTGGTGTAGAGCGTTTGGGCTTCGCGGCTTGGCGGAACATCGGCTCCCAGAACCATCTGCGGAGTTGCGACGAAGGCAGGATAGCCAGAAGTTGACGATACCGTCAGTTCGATATGCAGGAAGGGAAAACTGGACTCCTGCAAAGGTAGTGTAGTGTTGCTCGAGAGATGCTGTGAGCTGAGATCGAACAGCGTGAATTCTCCAAGACTTGTTGAAGATGCGGCATTCGGGTCGTGTTTTCCGGATACAGCGGCGGTAGCCAAATAATCCTTTCCGGCAAGATCAAGCTGCACCTCGGTGTAGGGTCGAGCAGGCATTGCCAGGTCAAAGACGATGGTGCGACCACGAAGGCCAAGGTTGAGCACGCGAGCGGGCTCGCTGTCGGGCTGCGAAGGCTCGCTAAGGGTTATCGCATAAGGAATTTCGCGGCGCTGCTGATAGAGACGTATATCTTTGAGCGAAGGCGATGCGTTGGGAAATATCTGTGGGGCGATGGCGATGCATGCTTGCCCGGCCCCAGGGGAAAGCGTGATTGTCCGCTGGTAGCGAAAGAACTGCGGATCGGCAACAGCGGTGCTAAGTCCCGGAGAAGCGGCCTGCCAGAGAAGCAGTGCGAGAAGGATGGACTTCACTGGCCTGCCCCCGAGTGCTGGTCTGTATGGCCGGCCGAATCTCGCAGCGCAAGCCAGTCCTTCTGATAAGCGAAGCTGATCGCCATGAGAAGTGCGCCGAGACAGAGAAAGCTGACAACGCGATAGCCCTGGCTAAGGTTGCGCATGTCGTAAAGGAAGGTCTTGGCAATGGTGAAGACGATCAGGATGAGCGCCTGCCAGCGAATGAAGGCCGTACGTCTCCAGAAACCGACGGCAAGCAAAACCCCACCGTAGACCATCAGAAAGGCGGAGACAGCGAGAGCCCGCTGCAGGTCAGCTTCGGAGTTGACAGCGGAACGAGTCCAAAGAGCTTCAATCTCGCGGACGCCCGAGAGCACGGCGATGAGATTAATTGCAATGATTGCAGCCCCGGCGAGAAGTAGCCAACGTGCCGATGCTTCCGCGTTACGGCATGCGCGGATGGCAATCCACGCGGCTATGGCCAGCATAGCGATGCCTACTAACGATGTAGCAAAGTCCGCATTGAAGAAGGGAGTATGCAAAGCCGTATCGAACCATGGGGACAGACTGAACAGACCGATCACTCCGAGTAAAAGAGCTCCTGATGCAAGCCAGCGAAGTACCCAGCTCGAGCGTGCCAGCGAAGATTCTGTGGCGGTGGCGAAGTGGCTGGCAACCCACAGCAGCGCAGCGCCCTCGACGAACCAACCGATTGTAATCCAATGGCCACTGGCCTTCAGGGGAATGGCGATAGTGAGAAACACAATTGCCAGAGAGAGATGCATGGTTGCCGCAACCACGCCCTGAGGCAAGCGCATCAGGCCTAGATAAACGGTGGCCAGGATAACCATAAGCCACGGCAGAAAGGTGTGGAGACCAGAATCCTGAAGCACTGAGTAAAGAGCGAGCGATACAAAGGCGGCATTGACCAGCGGCAGAAATATCTCGACGATGATCACTTTCGATGAGCGATAAGAACTGGCATCTGCTAAATCCACATGGTCACGGGCGTCGATGGGAACACTTGCGAATACGATAAAAAATAACACGATAAAAATCGAGGTAACGAGAAGATCTTCGCGTGCGTAGAACTGCATATACCAGCTGATGAAGTACAAGACCGTCGCGGGAAAGGCCCCCAGCAACAATCGCGGCCAGGGTTTGAGTCGAATCAGTATGACCGTGGCGATATCGATGGCCAGAAGATAGCTGAAGAGAAATAGTTCGTGATTGCCGCCGGTCGACAGCAGCAGTGGTGTCGCGAGGCCTCCGGCAAGAGCGTACACAGCAAGCAACTCGCTGTCCTGGGCCCAGGCCATGTAGGCATTCCAGACCGTGACCAAGATCATAACTCCCAAAGCTGCGCTCGCCGGAAGCAGGTGATAAAGCTGGAAGGCCGCCCATAACGACAGATACAACACACCACTGCCGATCGCCTTGAGCGAGTAAGCAAACGCAGGGAAACCCTTTCGCCGAAAGCGTTCCGACCAGACGATAACTCCAGTTCCGGCAATGAGCCCTGCGACGATGCGTCCAAGCGGGCCAATCCAGTGGTTGTCCATCGCCAGTTTTAGAAACCAGGTTGCGCCAATGAGCAGTGCGACCACACCAATGCGATTGAATATTTGCGCGCCAAGCCGGTTTTCAAACGATGCCGATGACCGAGTTGAAGGCGGAATCGGTGGTGGTGGTGGAACAATCTTTTCAGCCACGACAGAATCTGGTGATAACGGCACCGATGCGATCACAGCAGCAGTCGCAGTCGTCCGATCTTCTTTGCGATCACGGAACGCCGCAAGCTCATGCTCGAGTGCGTCGACACGAGAAGAGAGGGCTGCAAGCTCGGCTGTCAGTTTCGCTTCCTTCTCGTAACGCTCAGCCGGATCGTGAAATTCCTCTTGGCCCATGGCAATTACTGTACCGCCAACAGATAAGGAGTGGAACTCTGCTGTCTCAATTGATACTCTTTGCCAACATGGATAACAACGGTACCCAACCGCGCCTGCTGATGGTGGACGATGACGCTCTAAGCCGAGAGCTGTTCTCTCTGCTACTGCGGCAAAAAGGTTATGCGGTAGAGGCGGTGAGTTCAGGAGAGGCTGCGCTTCGGCATCTGCAGGCGCAACACGCTCTGCCAGAGGTCGTGCTGACCGACATGCAGATGCCGGGAATCGACGGACCCGACCTCGCGATGCAACTCCGCAACCTGTATGGAACGCAGATGATGTTGCTGGCCATGAGCGGAAGCGAACCTAAAAGGATCGACAAGCAGGCATTCGACGGATTTTTGTTGAAGCCATTTACCGTCGATCAACTTGCCGCAACCATCTCCGGCTGTGCACCACGGCCAGAGGCGAAAGCCAGCGGTAGTGAAGATGGAACCATATTCAATCAGGCTGTCTATCAGAAGCTCTCCACTTCAATGAGAAAGGCACAGATGGAGCAGCTTTACACGTTATTCCTCCAAGATATTGCAAAGCGCTTTTCAGCAATGGAGCGAGTAGCTACCGAGGGGGATGATGACGTATATCGAAAAGAAGCGCATGCCATCAAGGGAAGCTCCGGGATGGTCGGCGCAACGGAACTGCAAAAACTTGCAACATCGATGGAAGAGCGGGGCCTCGACGCTACTAATCATGTAGCTACACGCAAGGAATTCATACTAGCCGTGGAACGGCTCCGGCGTATTCTGGTCGGACACGAAATCATAGGTCGGTTCACTCGATCGACAGGAGAACTCGCGCATGATTGAAGCATTGAAGAAGTCTGCCGACACAGCTGTTGCAGTAGCACCCATCCGCATAGTGGTGGCCGATGACCACCCGGTCGTTCGCTTCGGCGTAAAGAACATGCTGGAAAATGAAGCTGGCTTTGAAGTTGTCGGCGAGGCCGAAGACGGTGACGTCGCAATCACGCAGACGCTCGAGCTGGAGCCGGACATTCTTCTGCTCGACCTGTTGATGCCGCGGCTCCCCGGGTTGGAGGCAATGCGCGCGATCATGAGCAAGTCGCCACGAGTCAAAATCATTTTGCTTACCAGCACCATTTCAACGCAGCAAATTATCGAAGCATTGCAGATCGGCGCGAGAGGAATTGTTTTAAAGGATGCCGTAGCCGGTGACCTCGCGATCTCACTGCGCGCCGTACTCTCAGGCGATTATTGGATCGGCGGCGAACGCGTCGCGAATCTTGTAACTGCGCTCAATGCGCTGATGAAAGAAGCCTCGTCCACACCTGAGAAGAAGACCTACGGCCTGACGCCGCGAGAGCTTGAAGTCGTGACATGCATCGTCGAAGGCTGCAGCAACAAGGACGTCGCCAAACAATTCGCCATCAGTGAAGAGACCGTGAAGCGCCACCTCTCGAACATCTTCGACAAGACCGGCGTATCGACCCGGCTGGAACTGGCGCTGTTTGCCATTGCGCATAAGCTGGTGATGCTCGACAGCTAGTTTCATAACCTTCAGTAAGATGGAGGTATGAGTGATGGAGCCGATCGAGCAATAGTCGACTTACTGGTAATAGGCGCGGGACCGACAGGCTTGGCCTGTGCAATTGAGGCGCAACGGGCCGGATTCACGGCTGTGCTGGTAGATAAAGGCTGCCTGTGCAACTCGCTGTTCCACTATCCGGCGAACATGACCTTCTTTACCACACCGGAGCTGCTCGAGATCGGCAACATCCCTTTCTCCAGTCCGAACCAAAAGCCCAATCGCAACGAAGCGCTTGAGTACTATCGCAAGGTCGCCGACCACTACCAACTGGACGTGCGGCAGTATCAAAATGTCGAGCGTGTCGTGGGCCGCGACGGAGACTTTACCGTTCATACGACGGACAGGTTCGGCCGCACACTGGAGCATCGCGCCCGCAAGCTTGTAGTTGCCACCGGATACTACGATCTACCAAACTACCTCGGAATTTCGGGCGAAGATCTTAATAAGGTCCGTCACTACTACGATGAGGCGCATCCGTTTCAAGCGCTGGATGTAGTCGTCATCGGCGGAAAGAATTCTGCTGCTATTGCGGCACTGGACCTCTGGCGACATGGCGCGCGTGTGACGCTTGTCCATCGTGGATCGGAGATGCATCGGCATGTAAAGTATTGGATCCTGCCCGACATCAATAATCGCGTAAAGAACGGCGAGATCAACGCATACTTCAATAGCGTCGTGACACAAATTTCAGAGGATGATGTGACGATCGAAACGCCTCAAGGCGTTATCACGCTTCCGAACCACTTTGTCTTCGCGCTGACGGGCTATCATCCGGACTTCGACTTTATCGAACAGCTGGGAGTAAAACTGGACGAAGCGAATGACCGGGTTCCTATCTGCGATCCCGCAACGCTCGAAAGCAATGTGCCCGGAATTTACCTGGCAGGCGTGATCGTCGCCGGCGAGCGGACAAACGAAATCTTTATCGAGAACGGCCGCTTCCATGGACAGCTCATCGCGGCAGACCTGCGGGAGAAAGCAGCTGGCCGTCTCGCAGTTGCGCTCTAGCCGATTACGCGGCGCATAAAGCCTCGAATCCCGAGCCACGTCAACAGCACGAGGAAGAACACAAGCATCGTGAGAATCAGAAGATGCGGCATATGGGGAAGCTCTGGTGTAAGCGCAGAGCGCAGGCCTTCGCTCATGTAAACGATCGGATTAATCAGCACGCCCATCTGGAGCCAGCGGATGTGGTTCAACGCTGCCCATGGATAGTAGACGCAACCGAGGAACGTGATCGGCATCACTACTACGCCAAAGATGAGGCCAATCTGCTGCGGCTTCACACTCGTGCCAATGGTGAGACCAAGCGCTCCCGATGTGAGGCTCGCCAGAACGAGAACTACGATGAGATAGGGCCAGCTGCTGACGTGCGCGACCACCGGTGTAGTTGGGATGTAGTAGGCCAGCGGAAAGACGACAGCCGCGGCGATCATGCTCTGCACAGCCGAAAAACACATCTTCTCAATCGCCACGGCGGAGACTGGTAGTGGACACATCACGCGGTCGTCAATCTCGCGGGTGATGCCGAACTCCTGCGCAAGCGGCAGAGCAACGGCGGCGATTCCGCTGAACATAATTGCGACCGCCATCAGTCCGGGCAACAACACTGTACTGAAGTTTGCACCGCCCATCGCGGACGTTGGGTTCATTGCGGCGCCTCCACTCATGTGCGGCATGATGAAGGTGAAGACAAAAAGAAACAACAGCGGATTCATGCAGACGCGAATAACAAACGGAAAAAGCTCCCGACGAAGGACATGCAGATCGCGTAGAAAAAGTCCGGCGAAGGCACGGCCGTATTGCATCGTCTTCGAGGTCTCCGGCTGACGACGAATCTCCGGACTACACGCAGGTGTTTCGAGTTGGGCCAATTGGGTCATGAGTTTCTCCCCGTTTTTTTACTCGCGAAGGTCTCTGCCCGTAAGGCGAATGAAGACGGTTTCGAGGCTGGTTTCGGTGATGGTCAAATCGCGCAGGCCATATGGATTGGCAGCATGAACGACCTCGGACAGAAGTCCCTCGGCGCCCTCGGCGAGGATGCGAACACCCTTTACCGTCGCTTCTGCGCTGGCCACGCCGGGCTTCTGCTGTAGCTCTTGCACGAGCTTAGGAACATTCTCTAAGTTGCGAAGATCGAGCTCGTAGACTCGCTGGGCACCAACGGAATTCTTCAACGCGGCAGGGGTATCCTCAACCAGAATCTTGCCATGATCAATAATGGCGACGCGGTCGCAAAGTTCGTCCGCCTCTTCCATGTAGTGCGTTGTAAGAACGACGGTGATCCCCTCTTCACGCAAGCCGCGCACGGCCTCCCACATGGCAATGCGGCTCTGTGGATCGAGCCCGGCACTGGGCTCATCGAGAAACAGTACCTTAGGGTGATGCGCGATAGCTCGTGCAATTTGAACACGCTGCGCCAGACCACCGGAGAGTTGCGCAGGGTAGGAATCGGCTCGTTCGGTCAAGTGAAACTGCGCGAGTAACTGATCTGTTCGCCGCCTGGCATCGGCTCGCGAGAAGCCGAAATACAAGCAATGGAAGTAAATGTTTTCGGAGATGGTGCAGGCCCGGTCGAGCGTGTTGTATTGCGGCACGACACCAATACATCGTCGCGCCATCGACGGCGCGGCAACCACATCGATCCCTGCGATACGCACACTGCCTGCCGTCGGAAGCGCACGCGTGGTGCAGATGCTGATGGTCGTGGTCTTCCCCGCGCCGTTCGGGCCCAGCAGACCATAGAGTTCTCCCTCATGCACATTGAGGTCAATCCCATTCACGGCGACTACCCGCTGCTTGCCGTCATATACCTTCTGCAGGCCTTTTAGCTCAACGATCACCGAAACTCCCTGGCACAACCTTATCGATTATAAGCAGCCGAAGCGCGAGTGGTTAGGTTGCCACCACGCGAATCACGATCTTGCCGAAGTGTGATCCAGATTCCATATATTGAAAGGCCTCGCGAACCTCCTCTAACGTAAAGACACGATCGACGACCGGACGCAGCGTGGCTTTGGTGATCGCCTCGTTCATCTGCTCGAACATCGCACGAGAACCAACATAAATCCCCTGTACCCGAAGCTGCTTATGCAGAATCGGCGTAAGCGCAAGCGCATCTGTGACCGCTCCGCCACCGAGCACGCCAATCTGCGCAATCATGCCACCTACTCGCACCGCACGCAGAGACTGGCCAAGCGTTCCCGCGCCGCCAACCTCAATAATGCGATCCGCACCGACACCGCCAGTCATCTCGGCAACCCACTTCGACCATTCCGGTCTATCCCGATAATTGCATCCCGCGGCCAGTCCCATCGAAAAAGCCCGTGCTAACTTCTCACCGCTTGAAGATGTGCCGATCACTCTTGCACCCAGCAAGTTTGCGAACTGCAACGCGAAGATCGAAACCCCGCCCGTGCCCTGAATCAAAACTGTCTCTCCAGCCGCTACAGGGCGAGCAGGAGTGCCTCCATGCTGCAACGCGTTCCACGCCGTCACGCCCGCACAAGGAAGCGTCGCGGCTTCTTCATACGTCAGGTGCGCAGGAAAGTGGACCACACCATCCTCATGCAGTGCGACATACTCCGCCAACATCCCATCCACATCCCCGCCAAGCGCGGCCTTCGACTTCTCTGCCGTTGGCTCTCCATCGATCCAGTGCTGCATAAAGATGCCACACACACGGTCGCCAACAGCTACGCGAGTAACTCCCTGTCCAATCGCAACGACCTCTCCCGCTCCATCGGAACAGGGAATGCGCGGCAAAACCATCTTCGGGTTATAGATTCCCTTTGCAACCATCAGATCGCGATAGTTCAATGACACCGCATGAACCTTGATCAGCACCGTTCCAGGCTCTGCCTGCGGCATCGGAAGTTCCATAGTTTGTAGATGCTCTAAACCGAATCGTGTCACAGGTATTGCAAGCATGAAGTGTTCTCACTTTGCCTTTAGATGTACGGAAGAATACTCCCCTCTCGCAAATCTATATAGCATTCATCTTCAACAGCGTAGAATGAGTCCATGTCGCGTGGATGGGAGAGTAAATCCGTGGAAGAACAGCAATCGCAGGCAGATGCTCCAAAGCCAACCGCCGCAGAAACAAATGCTGAAGCCGCCAATCGCAAACGGCAGCGTCAGGCGCTCGAACTGCAACGGGAACGCATCCTATCGGAGCGAACCTCAAGCCCGCACCGGCGTTCGGCGTTGGAAAATGCACTCGCCGACGTTGAGGAAAAGCTTGCGGAACTAGGCTGGACGATCCACCTCTAGCTTGAGCTGAGCTGCTTCTAGTTGCCAGCCGAAGCGCTGGCCTGTGCCCGCTTGCAGTTCAAAATTTTGAAGGTCAACCGCAGAAGGCCGCATTACGCGGCCTTCTGCATTTCAACGATCCCTACTGCGGATTTGCTGGAGCAACTACAGCAGAAGCCTCAGGACTGCTCTGGTGTACGCCAATCGCATCACCCGAGACGACCAATTGCACGCGCCGGTTTTGAGATCGCCCACTGGCTATATTGTTATCCGCCACTGGATTGCTCGCGCCGTACCCGGTTGAAGTGATGTTGTCGTGAGGAACACCCTGAGCCAGCAGGAAGTCACGCACCGCATCAGCGCGGTTCTCGGAAAGTTTCTGGTTGTATGCTTCACCACCCACGCTATCGGTATAGCCTTCTACCTGCAATTTCAACCCGGGATACGCCTGCAGAATTCCCGCAACCTTCGCGAGACTGATCTGAGTATTCTGCTTCAAACTGTATTTTCCGGTATCAAATAACACATCCGACATGTTCACAATCAAGCCGCGTGCACTCTCGCTCGTCGCCAGAACGCTGTTTAGCTGATCCCGCAGTTTTTCGCGGACAGCATTCGCATTCTCGGCGCTCTTGCTGGCCTCTGCTGCCCGAGCGCGAGCCGACTCTGCTTCAGCCTCGGCGCGAGCACGTTGAGCATCGGCCTGTGCCTGGGCTGCCTTGGCGCGCTCAGCATCCAGCTCCGATTGTTGCGCCTGTGCCTGGGCCTCGCGCTTTGCATCCTGAGCATTGCGCTGCCGTTCTGCAGCCTGCTGGCGCAACGTTACCAGCCGCGCATCCTCTGCGCGTTGCACTGCCTGGCGGGCATAAGTGATCTCCATCTTGCGATCACCCTTTTTATTGCTGTCGATGTCCGCAGCGTTCTTCAGATCCTCCATCGCCTCGCGCATAATGTCTGGAGCGTATTTATCAGCTCCCGCAGCCTGGGCGATACGCACGGCATTATTGGCCTGATAAAACTCCAGCGGAGATTTTTCGTCGCGTGTAATGGGATTAAGGTTCGACTTCGAACCCTCAGTCTCTGCATAAGCACCGCGAGGCAGAAGTGAATAATGTGCATTAACTTTTTCCAGCACACCATTCGTCTTGTCATTCAGAATCACGTTCTGCAGCACAACAACATCGCTCGGTTGGGTGACAGAAAAATATGGCTCTGCCGTAACGATCATTCCAAACGACTGCAACGCCGTGGTCACATCGATATTGTTCTTCGTGCCCGCTGGCAATACCTCACCGAGATTGTTCGGACGGCCATCTGCTGTAATCGCCCACAGTACATAGGTCAGGTACTCCGGCCCAAAACCATTCGCCGGCGTGAGCCCCTCAAACTTGGCTTCAATGTGAATTCCACCGCGCTCACTGGTAACTTTGGCCTCGCCCTTCGCAGCCGGTAGCAACGTCGTTCCTTTGAAGCCGATCTTTGTCGAACCGCTGCGATGCAGATAGTTCACCGCATCAAGATCGCGCTGCACCACCTTCACGCGGTACAGATAAATTCCGTTGTCCTGCTTGGTTAGTTCAGGATTCTGTGTCGAAGAATTTTGTGAGGTTGGATTCGCTTCTTGAGCGAAGAGTGCGGTTGTTGTTCCAGATAGGCAAAGCCCTGCAAAGACAAGGGAGTATAAGGCTTTCTGACTACGTTTCATGCACGTTCTCCAAATCGTTTGCGCGTGTGAAGTGTGTTCACCGGCTCATTTTGCAACTAATACTTCCGATGCCGTGCATGTGGCAAAGGGTGTCCCATGGAGAGAACAAGCATTTCAAAGGAGATAATCCTTGGGAAACAACAACTCCCCTGTTTCTTGATCCATAGGACCGGAGACAGGGGAGCGCATGAGGACAACTTAAGCGGAGTGTTGTTGTGTGTTCGAGCGATGCACAAAGTGATACGGAGGCCATGGGCCCGAAAGCTGCATGCTGCATTCTTTCAATTGCTGCGTGGCCGAAGTGTACTTGTTCTGATATCGCTCGATAGTTTTGTTGTCGATCAGATGGGCGATATCCAGAAGCATCTTGCCTGAGTCAGTCCGCTTGCACGTGATCTCTTCTGCAAGAGGAAGGAACATGCGGTGCATCTGAACCGAGAGGGCACGGGCTTTGGACTGGCGCTCCCGTTGACGGCTCGCGCTCTCTCGGAGGCTGGTGAGATACTGCTGTCCGACGGTCATGTCGCGGGCAGAGTTGCCCGGGCAGGTATCGTCCACCAGTACTTTGAGGTGCATCTCCGCCTTGCCGCGAAGACGCTCGACGTTAGCCATAAAGTGGCGTTGATTGGACCGGACCGAACGGCGCAGCGCATCGTCGTCCTGAAACGTTGTACCAAAGCGAAAAGGCAAAACCGTAGAGTGCTTGAAGCAATCAGCTATAACGCGGGCGTGGTCCTTTGCAGCCTGCTGGTCCAGTCGGGCATGGTCTTCGGGCGTATGCTCGGAGACGATGATCGCTAGATCGCTCGCTGGGAAAAGGAATGTTTGATTACCGAATAGGCCTGACACCCCGGCAAGGGGCATCGGGCGGCGATGCCGGCAAAGTTCCGGAAAAGCCTGTCTTTCTGCAATGCAATAGGCGTACCATGCCATATTTTTACCTTCCAGAACACGCTGAGGGGTCTAACCGCCCCATCAGGAAGTTTGTTATCGTACTCATACTGATACGGAGTTTGTTTGGAAACGCTTCATTTGCAGTAGTTTCTGTTCTGGCACGCGCGCGATAAGCGAACTGCACCGAACGCGAAACGGATAGTATGCCTATTGGAAGACGATTGGCAATAGTTTATTGGCCAAAAAATTGCATCCAAATTCTGAACGGCGAATCCCTTTGGGAATCTGTAACTTCGCCCAATCCAGCTTAAACTGCGGTACGCCGCCGCTTGCGTTTTATCAACTCAATTTGGTGACACCAAAATCCAGGACCAGTTAGGCTACCGGGGAAGATTCTTGTTTCCGGTCTCCTGCGGGCGCGCCGGATCGTGCGCCACGAGGGCGGATCGTTTACGTCCTGCGATTTCAGAAGTGCATCCTCAGGGCTCGAGAATCCCTACCAGACGCAATACCTTTCCAATCACACGAACAACAGGATGCATAATAATCGTTCCTCGTCATGAGGCTACGCTATTTTTAACGGATGAGCGCCCATCAGGAACTGACGCACGTCCATTCGTGGGGCACCTTGAGCCTCGCAGTCTTGTGCCTTCTTTTAAGCATATTGACCCAACCAGCGACAGCGCAGGAAAAACCTGCTGCGCCGCCCCCCGACGTCGTCATCTTCAAAAACGGAGACCAGCTCACCGGAAAACTGGAGCGTGGCGAAGGCAACAACGTCATCTTCAAAAGCGACCTCGTCGGCGAAGTTACCATCTCGATGGATAAGGTCAAGGAGCTACGCTCCAATGGAAGCTTCACCGTCCTCAAGAAAGACGAGAAGATCACCCGCACTTCCAGGCAGCCCGGCAGCATCACCTTTGCCGACAATAACCTGACCATCACTCACCCGAACGGCTCGCCCGAAACCGTAACGGACAAGGATCTCGCCTACATCATCGATAGCGCGACCTTCAACAGAGAGGTCGTCGAAAATCCCGGCATCTGGTACGGATGGAACGGCTCCATCACAGGCGGAGCCACGGTCCTCCAGTCGACCTCCTTCGGCCAGACATTGACAGCAGGCATCTCCCTGATACGCGCCATCCCCACGGTTCCTTACCTGCCGCCCCGTACCCGTACCACATTCAATCTCGTTGAGACATACGGCAAGCTCACCCAACCTACTACTCCGCAGACCGATCCGCCCACGCCCGACGCCGTTGCGAAGACCCACATCTTCCATACTGACTTTGAGCACGACAAATACATAACCGAACGCGTGTATGGCCTTGTGGGCTTCGGGTTCGATCACAACTTCTCTCAAGGCCTGGACTTAGCGCAGATATACGGCGTAGGTCTCGGCTGGACGGCCATTAAGGATGCGAAGCAGGAACTCGACCTCAAGGTCGACATCCATTACCAGCGGCAGAACTTCACACCGCCCACTGTCAACCTGGACCTGGTCGGTTCTTCTTTCGGCGAAGCCTATACGCGGACTCTACCGGGCAAGATGCTCTTCACCCAGAGCGGAACCTTTATCCAATCCTGGAACGACACCAACGCCTGGTCTGCCATCGCCGCTGCGGGCCTTGCTCTTCCGGTCTACCATCGCTTCAGCCTTAGTGTGAACATACTCAACAACTACCTCAACAATCCCGCCATCGGATTCAAGAACAACAGCTTCCAGTTCGTTTCCGGAATCACATACACGCTCCACTAAATTGAACTAAATAAATAAAAAGAGAGGCATTAGGCCTCTCTTTTTATTGTCGTCGCTACACAACCACCAGGTCTTCGTTACTTCGATCCTTCCGAGTAATGAGCGAGGATCGTTCAACACCTACCCGCTGTGGAATTTCCTACTGACCATTCAAAATGCTGGTCACAGGATCGGGCAACTCCTTATCGGCATTCTTCAGCAACAGGCTCACCTGCCACATCTCCGTATCCGACAACACATGGTTATACGAAGGCATACCGCTCAGCCGAATTCCATTGGCGATCTTCCAATACGTCTCCCCCGCCTCATCGTCACTGACCCCCACCACATTCCCTTTCGCATGTCTCTTCCAAAGCTGCGGAGCCGAAGGATACATATGCTTCGCGTAACCCACATCGCGCCCCGGCGTTCCATGGCAGCTCGCACACTGGGCGCGATAGACATGCGCACCAGCCTCAAAGACATCCTCGCTGGTGCCAAACGGTGCGGCCTTGGACTCGCGTTCAATGCGGGCATTCAACGGCAGCCTCACAATATTCTTCTCAAACGGCAGCGGAGCATCGACCACCGCAACCGGTAGCGGCCCAAATCGCAAATACAGAAACAGTCCCCCCGCCGCCGCTGCAACCCCAAGCACAAAACCCAGAAAAACCTTGCCAAAACCGCCGCCGCTGCCTTTTTTCGCCATTTGTGACGCACTCCTTCGCAAGTTATTGACCTACAGCCGTCCCCGAAACGGCGGCGGATGTTCTAATAAAGGGAATGGCCCGCAGTTCGACCCAGTCGGTCCCCACCGCGGCCCTCGAGTTCCACAATAGCAAAGCTATGCTTGTGCAGGAGTAATCGTTGATGTTCGGTTTCAGGTTGAGTGTGAAGTGTGCAGCTGCAGTGTTGCTGGCAGGTTTCATGGCCAGTGGAGTAAGCGCCGTTGAGGCGCAGTCGACGCATCGAACGCGTCACGAGAACAATGCCAACCGCAAGGCTCGTATTGAAAGAACGATCCAGGATACGTACACCCGCCGCTGGGAAGTCGCCGGCGGTGGCGGCTATCTCCGCTTCCGTTCCGGCCAGAACCTTCAGAGAAATAACGAAGTCACCTTCTGGTCCAACGGAACCTACTTCCTTAACCCCAGGCTCGGCATCACCGGCGACGTCCGCGGAGCCTATGGCAGCGCCAAGGTCGGCAACACCATCTTCAATATCGAGAACCCCCAAATCTCTCAGTACACCTTCATGGGCGGTCCCACCTACCGCGTCTGGGCCAAAGAGAAGACTGCCATCAGCATCTTCGGCTTCGGCGGCGCAGCGCTCGGCAAGTTCGACAGCGGCGCCAAGGGTCTCTCCTCAGCCGACATCCACGTCTGGCAGTCCGGCTACCGCCCCGTCATGAGCGTCGGTGTCAACTTCGACTACAACCTCTACCCCAACCTCGCCTTTCGCGTCACGCCAACCTACCTCGGCACCTTCTTCCGCCTGGCGTCCGACGATCTCAGTCCCGGCTCGCGCGGTTCCATTCAGAACAACCTCGGCGTCAACGTAGGTGTCGTTTACCGCTTCGGCCGCATCAAGTAGCTCTATCCAAAATCCAGACCGAGCCCGTCAATCTTTCTTTGCACGCGGCTCGGTCATATTTTTTGGATCAAGAATCTCTGCAATCTGATCATCAGTTAACAGCTTCTTCTCCCGCGCCAGTTCCACAATCGACCGCCCGCTCGCGACCGACTCCTTCACCAGCGCCGCAGCCTTCGCATACCCGATATAAGGATTCAGCGCCGTAGCCAGCGCAATCGTACTCCCCGCATAAAAGGCCGCCCTCTCACGATTCACCGTAATCCCCCGCACGCAGTGCACGTCCAGCTCCCGCAGCGTGTTCGTCAGAATCGTGATCGATTGCAGCGTATTGTGCGCCATCGCCGGCATCATCACATTCAACTCCAACTGCCCGGCTTGCACCGCCATCGCCACCGCCGCATCGTTGCCCACCACCTGGAACCCCACCATCGCCGTCAACTCCGCCAGCACCGGATTCACCTTGCCCGGCATAATGCTCGACCCCGGCTGCAGACTCGGCAGATGAATCTCATTGAACCCCGTATTCGGCCCCGACGACAGCAGCCGCAGGTCATTCGAGATCCTCACCATCTCGAGCCCGAGTCCCCGCAACGCACCCGACACCTCCGCCATGCACGCACACGACTGCATCGCCCACCGCAGGTCATACGCCGGATGCACCTCCACCCCTGCAATCCGTGCCAGCCTCAGTACCGCCTTCTCCCTGTACGCCGGATGCGTATTCAACCCCGTCCCAACCGCAGACCCACCCAACCCCAGAGCTCTTAGCCCCACCGATCCCCGCCGAATCGCCGCCCCCGACTCTCGCACCGCCACTGCATACGCTGCAAACTCCTGGCCCAGCGTAATCGGCACCGCATCTTGCATGTGCGTACGCCCGGCCTTCAAAACATCTTTAAACTCCTGCGCCTTCGCCGAAAAACTCCCCGCCAAATCATCCAGCACCGGATACAACTCCTCCAGCGCCAGCAGCGCACTTAAACGCATCGCCGTCGGAAACACATCATTGGTCGACTGCCCATAGTTCACATGGTCATTCGGATGCACCTTCGCATACGTCCCCAGCCCCTCTCCCAGAATCTGATTCGCCCGATTCGCCAGCACCTCATTCGCATTCATATGCAGACTCACACCCGCGCCCGCCTGAAACACATCCACCACAAACTGCTCATGATGCTTCCCGTCAAGCACTTCTTGAGCAGCCTGAGCAATCGCCCCACCCTGCTCCTCGGTAATCAACCCCAACTCCCGATTCGCCTCTGCCGCCGCCAGCTTCACCATAACCAGCGCCCGAATCAAAAATGGACTAGTCTTCAATCCACTGATCGGAAAATTCCCCACCGCCCTCACAGTCTGCGCCCCATACAGCGCATCAACGGGAACCTCCACGAATCCAAGCGAATCCTTTTCTTTACGCGTCTTCACAGCCACCCCTCTTCCGCTCCGCTATTCCGCCTGAACCAGCATAGTCTTCAGCAAAAAAATAACGCCACCTGTCGAACTCGCCCTTTGTCGTTCGACGTATAGGTAGAGCAAGATTTCAACCGAAACCGAAACAGGAGAAAAGCAATGAGAGTCATGGTCATCGTGAAAGCCACCAACGAGTCCGAAGCTGGCGGCCTCCCCAGCAAAGAGATGCTCACCCGCATGGGCCAATACAACGAAGAACTCGTCGCAGCCGGCATCATGCTCGCCGCCGAGGGCCTCCGCCCCAGCGCAAAGGGCGCCCGCGTCAAATTCTCCGCCAACCGCCCTAACGTAATCGACGGCCCCTTCGCCGAAACCAAAGAGCTCGTCGCCGGCTTCTGGCTCTGGCGTGTCGACTCCATGCAGCACGCCATCGAATGGCTGGAACGCGCTCCCTTCGACGAAGGCACCGAAGTCGAAATCCGCCAACTCTCCGAGCCCGAAGACTTCGCCGCCGTCTTCACCCCCGAACTCCGCGAACAGGAAGAGCGCATGCGCGTCCAACCTATTCAAACAAATAGTTAGACGTCATCTGTGCCATCATCGATCATTGGCGTACGTAAGCCTTTCTTAAACGCTTCATAGTTCCCCCAACTCGGGTCAGGTGCCGTATAGATTTCGATAGGAAATACGGCACCGGCAAGCCTTGGTTAAGCCGATCCATAAATTCGTCTCGATCCATTCACGCAGACACATCCGCAGGAACCTCAATCGCACCCAACGGATCTGTCTCTGCTCGTGTTTTTGGCATCGCTATCTCTCGGCAACTTTCGACATCGTGGCGTAGTAGCAGGTCAGATCAGTATTAGGCGGCTCAACGCCGAGCGCGCGCAACATCGTAACGATCTGGCCGCGGTGGTAGCTCGTGTGATTGATGACGTGGAGAATAATCTGCAATCGAGGAACACGAAACTCTTCGTCATCCGGCAGTATCGTCAAGATCTCTTCGGTTAGGTCGGGATCGGACGCAGCCTCAAGCCAGTGCCTGTAGCCCTCCCTGAGTACAGGCCACGACTCCACAAGATATTCGAAGCTCCGCTCCGGAGCCGAACCTCGCGGTAGCCGGTCATTATCGATCTCTTCCAGTCGCCGAAGCCAGACCCGCTCGCCATCATGGATATGCCGAAGCGTGCGAAGAATACTCGAGTGCGAAGCACCACAATCGAGATCAAGTTGATCCGAATCAAGAGGAGAGCATGCATTTAGAATCTGGCCGGTGGCCCAGCCCGAGTAGCCGATGTGTCCAAGCAAAAGCTGTTGCAACTGTGCCATAACGCTGAATTATAGTTGTCGTTTACACGCGCCCCAGCCCACCAAAAATAAATTCCATAACCTGTCGATTTCCCCGTCATTCATTCGACAAATAGGCAGAAGGAGAAATCATCATGCTGCCGGAAACGAACTCAATCACCCGCTCGATAGCAACCCTCCTGCTAGCGCTCGCGACCATCAATCTTTCGCAATTCACCGCAGGCCATTCAGAATTTGACCCTGCCAACGGCCTAAGTCTCTATTTCGAGATACACGACTCGCGGCAACCGCTTGTCATCCTCCGCGAGGATGTCAGCGCCCCCTCCATCTCCAGCGAGATCTTCATCTCGCCGCAGGTAGCCCTTCTCGTCAATACCACCTTCAAGACACCCACAACCGGTCAATAAATCCTCCAGGAAAGCCACCGGCCGCCATCCCACTAACGAACGTCGCCATTTTTGATAGCCTTAGCAAACAGGCACCCTTCCGAAAATGGCCACCATCAATCAATCCGACTTCATCCAGTCCGTAGCCGACGCCCTCCAATACATCAGCTACTACCACCCCGAGGACTTCATCACCAACCTCGCCCGCGCCTACGAGCTCGAACAAAGCCACGCAGCCAAAGACGCCATGGCTCAGATCCTCATCAACTCCCGCATGTGCGCCGAAGGCCACCGCCCCATCTGCCAGGACACCGGCATCGTCACCGCCTTCGTCAAAGTCGGCATGGAGACCCGCTGGGACAACGGCACCCAGCCTCTCCTCACCATCCAGCAGATGGTCGACGCCGGAGTCCGCCGCGCCTACCTCGACCCCGACAACAAGCTCCGCGGCTCTATCCTCGCCGACCCTGCTTTCTCGCGGAAGAACACCGGCGACAACACCCCCTCCGTAGTCTCCGTCGAGATGGTTCCCGGCGGCGAAGTCGACATCACCGTCGCAGCCAAGGGCGGAGGCTCCGAGGCCAAATCCAAGTTCGCCATGCTCAACCCCTCCGACTCCATCGTCGACTGGGTCCTCAAAACCGTCCCCACCATGGGCGCCGGCTGGTGCCCCCCCGGTATGCTCGGCATCGGCATCGGCGGCACCGCCGAAAAGGCCATGGTCATGGCCAAAGAATCCCTCATGGACCCCATCGACATGCAGGAGCTCAAAGCCCGAGGCCCGCAAAATAACATCGAAAAACTCCGCATCGAGCTCTACGAAAAGGTCAACCAGCTAGGCATCGGAGCCCAGGGCCTCGGCGGCCTCACCACTGTCCTCGACGTCAAAATCCTCGACTACCCCACCCACGCGGCCAACCTCCCCATCGCCATGATCCCCAACTGCGCCGCCACCCGCCACGCCCACATCCATCTCGACGGCAGCGGCCCCGTCGCGCTCGACCCACCCTCACTCGCCTCCTGGCCCAAGCTCACCTACGACGTCTCCACCGCCCGCCGCGTCAACCTCGACACCGTCACCCACGACGAAGTCCGCACCTGGAAGCCCGGCGAAGTCATCCTCCTCTCGGGCTCGCTCCTCACCGGCCGCGACGCCGCCCACAAACGCATGACCGACATGCTCTCCCGCGGCGAAAAACTCCCCGTCGACTTCCGCAACCGCTTCATCTACTACGTCGGCCCCGTCGACGCCGTCCGCGAAGAGGCCGTAGGCCCCGCCGGCCCCACCACAGCCACCCGCATGGACAAGTTCACCCGCCAGATGCTCGCCGAGACCGGCCTCCTCGGCATGGTCGGCAAAGCCGAACGCGGCCCCGCCGCCATCGAAGCCATCCGCGAGTTCGAAGCCGTCTACCTCATGGCCGTAGGCGGCGCTGCCTACCTCGTCTCCAAAGCCATCAAGAGCAGCCGCGTCCTAGCCTTCGAAGACCTAGGCATGGAAGCCATCTACGAGTTCGACGTAGTAGACATGCCCGTAACCGTAGCCGTCGACTCCAAAGGCACCAGCGTCCACAACACCGGCCCCGCCGAATGGAAAGCCCGCATCGCCGACAACCTCGCCGGAGTCCCCATCCTCCAATAAAATTCACGTGCGACCATTCACAGCGGGACTCCTTCACAGCCGCATATTAATACCTCAATGTGCGGTCTCCAGCGTGTCGAATACCGCGAATGGTGCCCCACTCCCCACAGACGTCATCCTGAGCGAGCGCACCGCGCGAGTCGAAGGATCCCTGTATTTGTTTTTGTCTTTGCCGTTGCTTCTGAGGTAGAGCGGGGCTTCAGCCCGCGTCTAATCGCCGCCGCGAAGCGGTTACCGCTCTGCCGAAGGCTGGAGCAAACGCGAAGCCACTGTTCAAACAGCCCACCCTACGGCTCGCACGGAAAACATCGGTGTTCGTGCTTATTGTGCGAGAATTTTAAAAAGTAAAGAATCGCGGAAGCAGACCAAAAAAATGTTTTGTAGTGCGAAACACAAACTTCATTTCTTTATCGTCTTGGTTTTAAGCATCGTTCTAACACCTCACTGGATAGTTGCACAGCGAGCAAGCGATCCAGCGCAGACCCACGGAAAACAGGCAGTCGATCTGGTTCTCAAACACATCGTCCTTGATCCAAACATCTCCGCGCCGAAGACTGGAAAACAACTTCCCACCGACGGGCATTGGTCGATCGAAAAACAGATGCCCCCAAGCTGTTCACGAGGTACTTCCCAAAGCGCCCAGGCCTGCCTGAGCGTGAACTATCAGGCCTCGGAAGCCGAGGTTTCGTGCCAATGGGTCGTCCTCCTCAAGGAAGATGGCAGTGATGGCACCATCATCGAACAGAATGACGATGCCACCCGGTATTTTTTGCAAAAGCTTTTCCCCGAAGACGCCAAACCTCTGGTGTTGACACGCAAAAGGCCCGTCTTTCCCCCGATCGCCCAGGCCGCGCATGTCAGCGGAGAGGTAAAGTTTCAGATCATCGTCGGGCAGGACGGTAAGCTCACAAAAGCAGCGTTGTTAGGCGGCCCCGAAATGTTCCGTGCCTCAGCGATCGAAGCTCTTAATGCATGGACCTTCAAGCCCCTTATGATCGGAACTCGAGCGGTTCCGTTTCAAACCGAAGTGACATTTAGCTTTGTTTCAAACCGGTTTGGACCTGGCGGATCGATCAGCAGTACTCCGTAGACCCCCGGATACTCCAAATCAGCCCGCGTCAAATCGCTGCCACGAAGCGGCTACCTTTCTGCCGAAGGCCGGAGCCGACTAATTTCGAGTTGCTCAACAGCCTAAAACATCAATTATTCAAAGGTTTACAAATTATCGACTCAAAAACCCCAGCAAATTCCCATGTCAAGCCCCGAAACCAACTAACTCATTCAAAATAAGCAAGATCGCATTTGCTTGGGAGTTTCCCCCAATCCGCTAAAATAGAACTAGAAGATCAAAAAAAGCCCCAGCCAAAAGCTGGGGCTTCCCCATTAAAACCCATAACTCCTTTAGAAAGACGATTTTGCCTATAAGCCCTTTAGAAAGACGATTTTGCAAAGACAAAATAAACTAAACCATTGATTCAATGCCACTTATGGAACGATACCCCCGGGGGGGGGTCATACAATCCGAGAAGGATGTTCCGGCGCAGGAGGAGCAGGCTTCTGCTTCCGGCTAAGCACAAAGCTCCGCTTCTTCCGCCGCTTATCCGAAGCATGGTCGATCTTCTTCCAGAACCCCACAAAGTAATCGACCGCCGAGATAATCGACACCGCAGCCATCCAGTAAATCGCCGTCACCGCGATAAAGTGCACCGCGACGATAAAGCCGCCCCAGTTCCAGTAATCCCACCGATGCGCCAGAATAGCGGCCACCACCGAGACAATCTGGATCACGGTCTTCAGCTTGCCAATCTCGCTCGCCTCAATCGTAAAGCCCTCGGTAGCCGCAATCGACCGCAGTCCCGAGACCAGAAACTCCCGCCCGATCACCAGCACAGCGATCCATGGCGGCACAATTCGAGGGTTATAAGCCACCAGCACGATGTAAGCCGCCGAAATCATCAGCTTGTCGGCCAGCGGATCGAGCAGCATCCCCATCGTGGTGATCTGCCCGCGCCGCCGCGCCAGGTAGCCATCCAGCCCATCGGTAATGCTGGCCATAATAAACACCAGCGACGCGATGATCTCCTGCTCCCCGCCGCGCAGCCCTACAGCGCCGTGGCCGCCCTGAAGCGGAAACGAGGGCGACAGGATCCAGATCAGCAGCGGAACGCATGCAATCCGGCTCATCGTGATGGAATTCGGCAGATTCATCGACGTAAATGCTTGAAATCCGGTAGCTCTGGCACACGCTGAAGGCGCTCGACAAAAGCCGGACAGACAATAGCATTTTGCCACACCGGAGCACCAGCGCGACAGCGCTTCGCTTGCCGTTTGCTACCATGCTCCGATGTTAACCCGCAGGAGTTTCGCCCAACTGATGACCGCAGCCCTCGCGCTTCCATCGAGCAGCCTTGCCCAGCCCGACAAAGGCTTGGCAGCCTCCCAGTTCTCCGTCATGATGTGGGCGCTCAACAAGCAAGGCACCTTCGAGCAGAACCTCGAGCGAGTCGCGCAAGCAGGTTATCGGCACGTACAGCTGGTAGACGAGTTCAAACATTGGTCCGACGAGGACAAGCGCCGAATCCTCGCCCGCATGAAAGCCCTCGGCATCACAGTCGATGCCATGGCCGGCATGACCACAGGTTTCGCCAATCCAACCGGAAGCGAAGCCTTCCTTTCAGAGCTGAAGGCCCTGATCCCGACGGCCCAGCAACTGCAGTGCAAACAAATCATCCTGCTCTCAGGCAAGCGAATCGAAGGCTCTTCGTCCCAACACGAAGCATCAATCGCAACCCTCAAACAAGCCGCTGACATTCTGCGCACCGAGAACATCGTCGGAGTAATCGAACCGATCGATCGCCTCGAAAACCCAACCATCTACCTCGATGGTGTAACCGAAGCCTTCGAAATCACCAAAGCCGTAGCAAGCCCAAACATCAAAGTTCTCTACGACCTCTACCACGAGCAGCGAGGCTTCGGAAACCTCATCGAGAAGCTCGATCGGAACATCGCTGAAGTCGGCCTCATCCACGTAGCCGACGTCCCCGGCCGCCACGAACCCGGCACCGGCGAAGTGAACTACAGCAATATCTACAAAAAGCTCGCGCAGTTGAACTACAAAAACATTATCGCAATGGAGTTCTATCCCACCGGCGATGTCGTAAAGACCCTCCAACGGGCACGCGAAGAAGCAATGCTCTAACAACTGTCCTTTGCAACGAAGAAATTGCGCCTCCTTCTACTCTCTATTCGGCTCGAAATGCCGATAAAGAGATCGTCTGGAGACGGAGCAAACGTTGCGCCAATTATCGATCCGCAAACTTACTCTAAACACGCTCAGCCTCGTTGCGTCGCTTTCGTTCGCCCCGCTATTGGCATCGACACCGATCCCGAGCAGCGTCGTCCTCACGCTCACAACGCCAGCCACAATCTACTTCGGCCAGACCGTAGATGGTTACGCCCAGGTCAACTCAAGCGACGGAAGTAAGCTCACTGGAACCATCACTTTCTACGACAACAACTCCGCCATCTGCGTCATCTCAACGGCCGCAGACGCTAGCTGTCCAGCAAGCGCCGGAGAAAGCTTCGCCGCAGGCCCCCATCTTGTAACCGCTATCTACTCAGGCGACGCAGACCACTCCGCTTCGACCTCGAATACCGCCAGCGTAACTGTACTGCAGGACTCCACCACCACCAGCGTTACCAGCAGTCCCAGCTCCGCCATCTACGGGCAGAACATAACCTTCACCGCGACTGTCCAAGGAGCACATGGAATACCGTCGGGGCAAGTCCGCTTCCTCGATGGAACAACCGTGCTCGGAGCCGGAACCCTAACCTCAGGCGAAATATCGACGCTATCCATCTCGACGCTACCGATAGGAACGCACACGATCACGGCAGTATATGGAGCAACGCCTAACTCCGCATCGTCGACAAGCGCAGTGTTGAACGAAGTAATCCAGCCCGCGACGACAACGACGACAACGACATTAGCATCCAGCGCAAACCCCGCAACCAGCGGACAAACCATAACCTTCGCAGCTACCGTGGTGAAGACCCCACAGTCGTCCCAACCACCAACCGGAACCATCACGTTCCTTGATGGCAGCGTACTCCTGGCGACGAAAGTCCTCGACAACACCGGATCCGCCACCTTCAACACATCCACTCTCGACCCGGGAAGTTACAGCCTTATAGCCAGTTACGCGGGCGACGCAATGACGAAAGGCAGCATCTCTTCAGCAATGGTTGAGGTCGTATCACCATCGCAGACAGCGTCTCCAGCCAGCTTCACGATCAGCGCCGCGCCGGTTGTTGTGAAGGTCGGACAGATGGCGAGCATAATGGTGAAAGTCCTACCTGCAAACGGCTTCAACCAGCAGGTACAACTGGGGTGCACAAATCTGCCGAGCGAATCGTCCTGCACCTTTGGTTCGGCAATGATCCGAGCTGGCGGCGGATCGACCGCGCTGTTATTAAGCACAATGGCCCCACATGATTGCGGTGCATCCACCTCGTATTACGGGAGCCTGCCATACTCCGCACCAATGGCGGCATTGATCCTATTGCTTCTTCCTGGCAGGAGGCGACCTGCGATCAAGCGACTTCTGATGGTGCTAATTGCGTTCTGCGGCCTAACAACGGTGACAGGCTGCGGCAACTGCACAGATCTTGGAACGAAACCAGGAACTTACACTATCAATGTCATCGGAACTGCTCAAGGCGTCACGTCAATGACTGTATCTAAAAAAGTAATGCTTAAAGTTACTTATTAAATCGGATAGCAACGAGAACAACTTATAGGCTGTTCTCGTTGCCTGCGATACACATCGCTAAGCGTAAATACCTCGTTGCTTCGTTGTATAAGCTACACGGTCAATCGCGAGCATGTAAGCGGCTATGCGGTTATTGACATTGTGAGTCGTAGCATAGGAGACGACGTCATTGAAGCTTTCAGTCATAATATTGTCGAGACGCTGATTGACCTCGGCCTCAGTCCAGAAGTATCCCATGCGGTCTTGCACCCATTCGAAGTAACTTGTCGTGACACCGCCTGCATTAGCAAGAATGTCCGGAATAATGAACACTTTTTTGTCGGCGAGAATGTCGTCGGCTACAGTCGTCGTCGGACCATTAGCTCCTTCGCACAGGATGCGGCAGCGAAGTTTGTCGGCGTTGAGACTCGTAATAACGTTTTCGGTTGCTGCTGGAATGAGAATGTCGCAACTGTAGGTGAGCAGTTCATCCTTGTCTGCAGCCTCGGCACCTTTGAAGCCAGTGATCGTTCCAGCGCGTTTGCGGTGTTCGGTAAGCGCATGGATATCGATGCCATCAGTGTTGTAGAGTCCGCCATCGAACTCTGCGATGCCGATAATTGTGTAGCCCTTTTCCGCCAGCAGTTTCGCAGCATTTGAACCGACATTACCAAACCCCTGAACGATAACGCGGCAACCTTCAATGGACATGCCGAGATGCTTCATCGCCTCATCGCAAACAACCGAAATGCCGCGGCCAGTAGCTTCGCGTCGGCCACGCGAGCCGCCAATATTGACAGGCTTGCCTGTAACAACGGCGGTGACGGTCTGGCGCATGTGCATAGAGTACGTATCCATAATCCAGGCCATGGTCTGTTCATCCGTGCCCATATCAGGAGCGGGAACGTCCTTCTCCGGTCCAAGGAATTCAATCAATTCCGCGGTGTAGCGGCGAGTCATGCGCTCGAGTTCGCCCTGAGACATCTTCTTCGGGTCGCAGATGACTCCGCCCTTGGCGCCCCCAAAGGGAATGTTGACGACAGCGCACTTCCACGTCATCCAACTGGCAAGGGCGCGAACCTCATCGAGCGAAACATCGGGAGAGTAGCGAATGCCGCCCTTCGCCGGACCGCGGGCGACCGAGTGTTGAACGCGGTAGCCAGTGAAGACTTCGATAGAGCCGTCATCCATGCCGACGGGAATATGCACAATGATTTCACGGCTTGGCTGGCGAAGAACTTTCCAGATGCCCTGGTCGAGATTGAGTTTCTTTGCGGCAAAGTCGAAGCGGGCCGCCTGGGCTTCCCAGGGGTTGGTCTCCTGCTCGAGCGTTAGGGTTGAGGTGAGTACTGACATTTTGGAGTCCCTTTTTTCTGTTGCTGGTATCAGCGATTCTCCGGCCATCGTTTTGCCCTCAATGAGAGCAGGATACAGCTTGAGCCAGACCGGTCTGTGGCCAAACTGAAGGAGTATAGGCTTCCTGATTGACGATGCGCAAACACCCGCAGTAGGGCCATAAGCTTCAACACCAACGAGTTAGATGCAGGCAAAAATGCGGGAAGCACAGTTATGATGAAGGCAGCCATGCCCGTAGCCAATTCCAATTCCTCGCCTTCCGCCCGCGATTTCATGAAGTTGAGCCGCAAGCACTCGCTGGTGCCCGTATATCGAACAGTGACAGCGGACCTCGAGACGCCCGTCTCGGCCTTTCTCCGTATCGCGGCCGAAGAACCCGAGGCATTTCTGTTGGAATCGGTCGAAGGCGGCGAGCATGTAGGCCGTTATACCTTCATCGGAATACAGCCTTATAAAAAGATGGTCGCGCGCGGTCAGCAAATTACCGTTCAGGAAGGCCGAAAAACGAGTTCTTTTGCTGGCGACATCTTTGAAGAATTGAAGCGTGCATTGAGCGGTCATACACCAGCGCGACTGCCCGGACTTCCTCCATTTACCGCTGGAGCCGTAGGTTTTTTTGCTTACGATGTGGTTCGGCAGATCGAGAAGCTTCCTTCAACAGCGAAGGACGAACTTGGAGTTCCAGATGCCTGCCTCATGTTTTTCGACCAGGTTCTGGCCTTCGATCACGTGAAGAAGGAGATTCATTTGATGGTGACGTCGGATCTCATGCGTGAATCCCGTGAGGGTGCGTATGAGAGAGCCGTGCGAAGACTAAACCGCTTGGAAAAACGTCTTGCCAGTGCATTGCCAATCGCGAGAAAAAAGAAGCCCGAAGGCAAGCTGAAGCTGAAGGCCCGAACCACCAGGGCAACATTCCTGAAATCAGTCGAGAAGACCAAGGAGTACATCGCAGCGGGAGACGTCTTCCAATGCGTACTCTCGCAGCGCTTCGATTGTGAGCCGGCAGTGGACGCGTTCGACATATATCGTGCTCTGCGGATCGTTAACCCCTCCCCTTACATGTACTTTCTGCGCTTCGGCCTGGAAGGCGCCGAAAAGAGGAAGTCGACGGTGTCGCACATTGTCGGATCTTCGCCGGAGTTGCTGGTACGCGTCCATGGGCGAGCGGTGGAATACAGACCAATCGCCGGAACACGCCCTCGCAGCGCCGACGAGGTCGAAGATCGGGCCATTGAAGCCGACCTTCGCTCAGACACAAAGGAAGTAGCCGAACACATCATGCTGGTCGATCTGGGTCGTAATGATGTCGGGCGCGTCAGCGAATTCGGCTCCGTAAAGGTAAAGGATCTGATGTTCGTCGAGCGTTATAGCCACGTCATGCATCTGGTGAGTTCGCTCGAAGGCAACCTGCGCAAAGGGTTGGAGCCCATTGATGCGTTCCGTGCTTGCTTCCCTGCCGGCACGTTGAGCGGCGCCCCAAAGGTTCGGGCAATGGAGATCATCGAGGAACTGGAGCCGGCGCGGCGTGGAGTCTACGGCGGCAGCATCCTCTATGCCGACTTCAACGGGAACCTCGACTCATGCATTGCGATCCGTACCCTCTACATGAACGGCAAACAGGGACACATTCAGGCTGGGGCTGGAATTGTGGCGGATTCAGTGCCAGAGAAAGAGTTCGAAGAATGCGGCAACAAGGCCCGAGCGGTCGTTCGTGCCATTGAGCGAGCGCGTCAACAGTAGCTTGCATGGCGGCGTAGAATCGAAAGTGACATGGTCTTCGTTCTCGATAACTACGATTCCTTCACCTACAACCTCGTGCAGTATATGGGGGAGCTCGGCGCCGAGATGATTGTCCGGCGCAACGATGAATTGACGCCTGCCGAAGTTGAGGCGCTCCATCCCGATCGAATTTTGATCTCGCCCGGCCCATGCACACCGCAGGATGCAGGCATCAGCATGGATCTCATCAAGCACTTCGCAAATTTGGCACGCCGCGTGCCGATTCTGGGAGTCTGCTTGGGCCATCAAGCGATTGGCGCGGTGTTTGGCGGCGAAGTCGTGCGAGCACCAAAGTTGATGCACGGCAAAACAAGCGAAGTCGAGCACGATGGAAAAACAATCTTTGCAGGAATCCCATCGACCATGACCTGCACCCGATACCACTCGCTGATCGTCTCTGAAAAAGGCTTGCCGAAAGAGCTGGAAATCTCCGCCAGAACAGCAGATGGCGAAACGATCATGGGACTTCGTCATCGCGAGTTGCCGATTGAGGGCGTGCAGTTTCATCCCGAGAGTGTCCTGACCGTGCATGGCAAACAGATCATTCAAAATTTCCTGAAGATGTAGGTGGACTTCGTGACGATGCGCCGACTGATGGTGATGATTGCTGTAGTATGTGGCTCGGCCAATGCGCAGCAGCCTATCGGCACCGTTGGCGTGCAGGACGCTACAGTTGCCGGTGCGCTCGAAGTAACAAACGGAAAAGCGGTCCTGGTTGGAAGTACAACGGTGACCGCCAGAGACCATGCCGCAGAGGTGACGCTGAATCGGGGCGGCACCGTACGCGTCTGCGCGACCAGTGGACTGCATGTTACAGCTGGCAAAGGCCCAACACCTGCTCCATTGATGCTGGCACTGGATCGCGGAGCGATTGAGATACAGATGGCCGCAACCACGAATGACGTGGTAATGACTCCCGATCTGCGTTTCGCGATGCGCAGCGAAGGGCCGTTAGATCTGCGGATTCGCGTGACAAAAAACGGCGACACCTGCGTTGAAAACCGAGGCACGAACGCTCCAACGCTGAGCGTCGCGGACCAGTTCGGCGAGGCGACCTACGAGCTGCGAGCTGGCCAGCACGTGCTCTTCGAGCATGGCAGCCTCAAGGAAGTAGTCGACCACGAAAGCTCCGCCTGCGGATGTCCGCCAGTACCCGTGGTTTCGGTAGCGGACGTTGGCGCAACTTCAGCAACGCCAGCAACTCCGGGAAGTGCTGTCGCAGCGAAATCGGCAGCAGACCAGCATCCCTTCCCTGCGGCAGTAAGCGCCGGTCTGGCTTCCCCGCCGCCCGTTCCACAGGCTCCGGCTGGAGTTGTTCATGCCCAGGTATCGACAACGCTAAGCTACGGCGACGCCAGAGGTGATGGAGCAGCCTCGGGAGCCGAAAGCGAACCGGCCACCTCTTCTGCCAGCGGAGCAACTCAGACAAAGCAACCTCCGGCACAAGCCGCGACCGAAACCCAGGCCGCCGGCACGGCCCAGGCTCCACCACCACCGCCCGCCCCTCCGCCTTCCGATATCGTCCATTCCATTGGACATTTCTTCAGACGGCTGTTTGGCGGCAGCTAACATTTGCTGGCGTCCCACTGCGATACAATAGAAGGGTTGTGGGCGATTCGGCAGCGTTGCTGGTACGCCCATCGAACAATTCTCAACACAGCTGAAATTCAGCATAGATCAGGGGTTTTTATGTCGATTCCCGCTACGCAAATGCGCCCGGGCATGGTTATCAAGTACAAGGACGATCTTCACCTCGTCTTCTCGGTAGAACACCGCACGCCCGGCAACCTGCGCGCCTTCATCCAGGCCAAACTGCGCAACGTTCGCACAGGCGCCATGTTCGTCGAGCGCTTCCGCTCGCCCGATCCTATCGATCGCGTCTTCGTGGATGAAGTGAAGATGGAGTATCTCTACAATGATGGCGACGACTACTACTTCATGGACGAAAGCTTCGAGCAGACCATGCTGAAGCGCGAGACCCTTGGCGATGCCGTTGACTATCTTCTTCCCAACCTGACGATTGCTGTCAGTTTCCACGATGGCAAGGCCGTCGGCATCGAGCTGCCTCTGGTCGTCGAAATGACGGTCGTCGAAACCGAACCGGGCATCAAGTCAGCCACCGCATCTTCCGTAACCAAGCCGGCCAAGCTCGAGACTGGCCTTGTTGTCCAGGTTCCTCCCTTCATCAACGAAGGCGAGAAGATTCGTGTGGACACAGCCGAAGGCGCCTACATGAGCAGGGCATAAAGGCTGATGGATTGGACAAAACAGAGGCAGGGCGAACTGGCCTTGCCTCTTTCTATTTCCGCAGCATGGCCGCCTTGCATGGGCATTACGGCTCTGCGACACTGGAGGCTCCATGGTGTGCCATTACCTAGTCAAGGGGCGCGTGCAGGGCGTCGGTTTTCGCTGGTTCGTGCAACGCGAAGCCGCAGAGTTCGGCCTGCGTGGCTGGGTCCGCAATACGGATGACGGCCATGTGGAGATCATTGCGGCAGGCGAACCCGATGTCCTCGCCGAACTGAAAGCTGAGCTGCATAAGGGCTCACGCGGCAGCCGTGTCGATGCCGTACTGGAACATGAACTGGCCGAGAGCGAAGGCGCGCAGCTCGGCCCATTTGAAATTGAAGGAGCTTGGTAAGAAAAGATGACGAAGCCGATCAACTGTGAACCGCTGAAAGAACTTGTACGCACCGTACCCGACTTTCCCAAACCTGGAATTCTGTTCTATGACATCACGACGGTGCTCAAAGACAAGGCCGGATTCGCGCAATTAATTGATGCCTTCGCCTCCTACTACATCGGCAAGGAGATCGATCTGGTCCTCGGCATCGAAGCACGCGGCTTCATCTTCGCGCCAGCCCTCGCCTATCGTCTCAACGCCGGCTTTGTCCCCGTGCGCAAACCGAAAAAGCTCCCTGCTAAAACCGCTCGCGTAAGCTATGACTTGGAGTACGGCACAGATTCACTCGAGATCCATCTCGACGCGATCAAACCTGGCCAACGAGTAATCATCGTCGATGACCTGCTGGCCACCGGCGGCACTATGCAGGCAACCGTCCAGCTCGTCCGGCAACTTGGCGGCGAGATCGCCGGCCTGGGTTTCGCAATTGAGCTCGACTTCCTCAAAGGCCGTGCAAAGTTTCCAGAGTACGACGTATTGAGCCTGCTGCACTACGACGAGTAACTGAAAGCTTTTTGGAGAGTGATCGATGAAGTCTCACGGATACGCCGCGCACGATAAGAAATCACCCTTGGTTCCCTTCAACTTTGACCGCAGAGACCCTGGTCCAAACGACGTTGTGGTCGAGATTGCCTATTGTGGTATCTGTCATTCGGATATCCATCAGGTGCGGGATGAGTGGGGAAACGCAATCTATCCAATGGTGCCTGGCCACGAGATCGTTGGCCACGTCAGCAAAGTAGGCTCGTCTGTCACCAAGTTCAAAGAGGGCGACCTCGCTGGCGTTGGCGTTATGGTCGACTCCTGTCGAGTCTGCGAGAACTGCAAAGCAGAGGCACAGCCCTACTGCGAAAAGGGAATGGTAGGAACGTACAACGCACGGGACTATAACGGTGAACTGACGTTCGGCGGATATGCGAACAACATCGTTGTCGATGAGAAGTACACCTTTACAATTTCGCCAAAGTTGAACCTTGCCGCCGTCGCTCCTCTCCTTTGCGCGGGTATCACAACCTACTCGCCGCTGCGACACTGGAATGCCGGCCCCGGCAAGAAGGTGGGCATCGTAGGACTCGGTGGTCTCGGTCATATGGGGTTGAAGTTTGCCCACGCCATGGGAGCGCACGTCGTGCAGTTCACCACTTCGGCCAGTAAGGCTGAGGATGCAAAGAAACTGGGCGCCGATGAGGTCGTTATCTCAAAGGACGCAGACGCCATGGCTAAGCAGGCTGGCAGCTTCGACTTCATTTTGGACTGCGTCTCCGCACCGCACGACATGAATGCTCTTCTGAGCCTCCTCCGTCTCAACGGCACGCTCTGTTCGGTCGGTCTGCCCGAAGAACCTCTGTCCGTAGCTCCCTTCGCCATCCTCGCAAACCGCCGTTCGCTCTCAGGATCGATGATCGGCGGCATGACCGAAACGCAGGAGATGCTCGACTACTGTGCAGATCACGGCATCGTCTCCGACATCGAGCTGACATCAATCGACAAGCTAGCCGAAGCCTACGACCGTGTGGTCAAGGGCGATGTAAAGTATCGCTTCGTCATCGATATGGCGACCTTGCCAAAGAGCTAGCCACCCTGTGGTCGAGCCACTTCCGTAATGCGGAGGTGGTCGCCTGGGGCCAGATAGCTCTTTCGACGAAACCAGTTCTCCATGCTTGCTTGTAGATGGTCGATCGGAACACGATAACCAGCCTCAAGTAAACCATCGCCGATAGGCAGCGTGTCATCGAAGATGGCGTCATTCGTAAAGTTCCGCATCGAGAAGCTGTCGATCCATTTGATGGGGCAAGGGTACGCCTCGCCTGCTGCATCGATGCGTTCGACAGTGAGCTTGCGGACAAACATGGTCAGGCGAAAAGCGTATACAGAGGGGAATCCACCGGCGCCGTTTGAACTGGCCCCGTAAGCTTGCCGGTAGCAGCATCGCGACGGAAGACAGTCACCGAAGCTGAATCTTGATTACCGCACACCAGCCATTGGGCCGTAGGATCAAGGGTGAAGTGGCGCGGTCCTTTCCCTCCGCAGGAGATACGTTGCACCAACTCAAGATCGCCCTTCTTTGGGCGAATCGAGAAGACAACCAGCGTGTCCTCGCCCCGGTTGCTGGCATAGAGAAAGTTGCCGTCGGGAGAGACCGCAACCTCCGCGGCCGTATTCTTCTCCACGGGAAAATCCTCGGCAATAGTCTTGATGTGGAAGTTCGTGTTCACCACCAGACCCTGGGGGTTTTGAATCGAACTCGTATGCGTCCACAAGAACAGATCAATTGTGGAATCGATTTCGTTGATGCCATAGATCCAACGGCCGTTGGGATGAAAGACGACATGACGCGGGCCTGAGCCATGTCGAACATCGAAAAGATGGGGGTCGCTGGTCGTTAGATGTCCCGTCTCGCTATCGATAACGAAGACCGAGATCGCATCGCTTCCAAGATCGCACACCAACAGAAAGCGATTGTCGGGAGAGACTGTGGCGCAGTGGGGGTGGGGTATGTCCTGTCGAACTGTATTCGGGCCGCGCGAACCGAACTTCTGCTTGTCTTTGAAGTCGATGATATTGACGGGCTGACTGAGAGTGCCATCGGGCTGCACACGATAGGAGGCGACGGTGCTGCCGAAGTAGTTAGCGACGAACACTGCATGGCCAGAAGCATCCACCGAAACATACGCCGGTCCTGCCCCTCCTGATGACACTTGTCCAAGCTGGCTGATTGTTCCACTAGCGGGATTCTGAGAGAAGGTCGTTACCGTCGCCGCCGGATCGTTCACCGCATTCACCGCATAGAGAAAACGCTTCTGTCCGGAGCGCGCGGGCGATAGCGCAAGAAAAGAGGGCCTCGCCGTTGGGGCTACGAGCACAGGTACACTCAACTGGCCTGTCGTGGGATTGAAAGTCGACTGGTAGATTCCCTTGCTGACGCCCTTGTTTGTATCGGTCCCAAAGTAGACAAAGACCGGAGGCGGCGGCGCGACTTTCTTCTTCTTGAAAGGTGACGTGGCGAAGCTGTGAGTCGCAGCAGCAAAGGCCGGAAAGAGCACAAAAAATCGGCGGCGCGTGAACATCGGGGCTCGGACCTCGCAGGTTTTAAGCTGGTTCGCCAGGCAGATGAATCTGCATCTCGTCTTCGGGCCGTATGTCTTCGTTGATGACGGGGAGGCTGGGGAGTTTGTCGGTGTGGCCAGCCTCGCGCACCACGGCGTCGGCATGTTCGAGAACCTCTTCGACAGTCATCGTATACATCTCGCGACCGTTATCGTAACCGGACTTGATGGCATGTTCGAGGTAGCGGCCAGCCGTCTGTGCGGCAAGATAGTCGGTGATGACGTAGCCGGTGCGAAGCTTCTGCTCGACCCAGGCGAGGTTAGGCATGGCGATCCAAACCGGCTTTCCGTTGACGGCAAAGCGGATATCCGTGGCGTCGGCATGGCGCGTCGCGATGGCGACCACGGTTCCCTTCCAGGTGCAGTGAAGCTCTTCGCCGGTCCAGCGGTCGGTCACTTTAAAGTCTTCATACATGATTGATTCCAGCTTAGTTCAGTGGGGACAGATGGGCAACAATGCTCTGTCTGCGAATTGTTTCCATCGGAGTTGTAGCTAGCATCCCCACCGGTACTTTAATGCATAAAGTATTCATTCCATGATGGATAAGCTCGTACTTGCAGCCGTAAGCCATACAGTGCGTCACTGATCGCTCAGTGGGCGAAGAGGGCAAGCGGAATCGCCGTCCCCATGGCACTGTAACCCGCAGGAGACGGATGCAAATGATCACCGGAATCGTACGACGGAAGCAGGCTATCCGGATGGCCGGGGTCGCGCATGACCTTATCGAAGTCCACGATCTCGTCGAAGTGCCCAGGCGTCCGAATCCATTGGTTGACCGCCTGGCGGTCTGCCTCGCTGTTCGGTCCGGGATGATAGTAGTCCGATCCCGTGTAAGGGAGAATCGTTCCTCCTATCACCCTGATGCCATGAGCATGGGCCCGCATGACAATCTGCTGGTACGCCTCTTCGATTCGACGAACCAGCGCCACGTGCTCTGCCGGCGATACCTCGCCACTCCGCGTCAGCCCACCGAGATCGTTGACGCCCTCAAGAACGATCAGGTACCGGACACCGGTCTGGGCCAGCACATCGCGATCAAACCGCGCCAGAGCATTCGGCCCCAGACCATCCGTAAGGAGATGGTTCCCTCCAATTCCCTGGTTCAGCACGCTTACAGTCTGTGTCGCAAGCGAACTCTGGAGCCTGTGCGCAAGAACATCCGTCCAGCGATCGTTGCCGTTCGTCGTCGCTCCGTGCCCGTCTGTAATTGAGTCGCCGAGCGCAACAATAGCCGCCGCATTCAACGGTGCAATCACATCGACGCCCGCTAACTGATACCAATGATCGATCTTCTTCGCATCCGGAAGATCGACGGCCGAGACTAAATCGCCGTGAGCCAGATAAGACGTAGCTCGCGAGCCGGGATGTCCTGTCTGCTGGGCAGGCGGCACGTCGAAATGCATCGTAACCCCCAGATTGGAACCCGCAGCCATTGGATACTCGACCGCATCGGAGACGAACTCCGCACCCGCAGGCACCGTCACATCGTCGTTCCCCGAAAAGCTCAACGCCTTGTCGGTCGTAGGATCGATCTTTGCCGCGCTGGCTGAAATCGGTCGGGCAATATGCACCGAACTGAAGTGCAGCGGCGCTGTTCCAAAGGCGTTCGACAGATGAACGCGAAGCGACGCTCCTCCTACAGACAAGGGAACGATCTGGCGCAGTGTGGCATTGCGAAGATCGTCCGAGGCCAGCGCGTTCTGCAGCTCAGGAATTTGTTGCGAGGCTGCCCATGACCCAACCCAGTTCTGCTGGGTTGTCTGGGCCCTTGCCACTCCCAAAGCTGCGGCTGCCAGCATGAAGCAGTTAAGAACCAGCGGTTTTCTCTGTATCAATCTCATGTCAACGATTTACTATTGGTGCCGAACTAAAACGATTTTTCTTAGCTTATAGCAAAGCCACTGCAGGAGGAGCATCTGTTCAACCATAGTACGGCCCGAGGACTCTCCCGACGTTTCGCCGGTACAGCATTTATCTGCGCCGTCGCTCTCTCTCTCGCAAACGCCCAGAGCACAGCGCTGCCTCCTCCTGTGACATTTACTGCCGATCAGGATCATCAGAACATGATGGATCAGCTCGGCATCAAAGCCCTTCGCCCGGGCCCAAGCGGCAACGAGTCCGCGCCCAACCATGCGAACTACGACGAATCACTCGCGAATCCCTATCCCAATCTGCCGGAGGTATTGACTTTGAAAAACGGCAGGAAAGTCACGACTCCGGAAATATGGCGCAATCAACGTCGCCCCGAGATCATCGAGGATCAGGAACGCGAGGTTTATGGCCGTATTCCGAAAAATACTCCCGAAGTGACCTGGACCGTGGCCATCACGGACAAGGAGATGATCGGTTTTATCCCGGTGATTGCGAAGCAGCTCATAGGGCATGTAGATAACTCTTCTTACCCCGCGATCAACGTCGACATCTCCATGACGCTTGTTGTTCCGGCCAATGCCAAAGGGCAGGTGCCGGTGCTGATGATGTTTGGCCGAAACGGACTTCCTGCGCCGACTCAGCCATCACAGGAAGATGTCGACAAAATCAACGCCAGGCTCAGGGCACTCCTGGCGAAGGATGATCCTGAACTGCAAGCAATCTTCAACCAATACCCCGGCTACAGTGTCGTTCCCGCTCCCACGTTTCCTTTTTTTGGGCCGCGTCCTGCGGGCGATCCACCATCGACGCAGCAGTTGATCGCCGACGGATGGGGCTATGTCACGATCAATCCAGCGAGCATTCAGGCTGACAACGGAGCGGGCATCACCCGAGGCATCATCGGTCTGGTCAACAAAGGCCAGCCGCGCAGGCCGGAAGACTGGGGCGCTCTTCGAGCGTGGGAGTGGGGCGCCGCACGCGGTCTCGACTATCTCGAAACCGATCCCGCCGTCGATGCAAAGCACGTCGGCATCGAAGGAGTCTCGCGCTATGGCAAGGCTGCACTGGTTACATTGGCGTTCGAACCACGTTTCGCCATGGGTTTGATCGGCTCCTCCGGCAAAGGCGGCACAACACTTCTACGCAGAAACTTCGGCGAAGCCGTCGAAAGTCTCACTGGCGGCGAGTACTACTGGATGGCCGGAAACTTCATGAAATATGGAGCCTCGGAAGCCACCTTCGGCAGCAAAAATCCCGGCGACCTGCCGGTGGATTCGCACGAGCTCATCGCCCTCGCCGCACCGCGGCCAGTCTTCATCAGCTACGGCATCCCCGCATCGGGCGATGCCAAGTGGCTCGATCATCAGGGAAGTTACATGGCAGCCGTAGCGGCTGGCCCTGTCTACAAGTTGCTCGGGGCGCGTGACCTCGGAGTTTCAAACGACTATCACACCGCAACGATGCCGTCGGTAAACACGGGCCTGCTCGACGGCGAGTTGGCATGGCGGCAACATGACGGCGGCCACATCGATGCGCCAAACGTGAAGTACTTCATCCAATGGGCCGACAAGCTAATCGGGCACAGCGCTACAGCCACCATGCCACAGTAGTACCGCTCAGACTCCAAGCTCGCCGCGAATTGCATCGGCAATCGCATCGGCATGGTAACGCATCCGCGGCTCGGATTCCGCCTCGATCATGACGCGGGCAAGCGCTTCCGTTCCGCTGTAGCGAATGACCACGCGCCCTGAATCGGCCAACTCATCTTCTGCCGCACGAATCGCCGATGCTACGTTTGGAATGCCCTCCAGCGGCCTCTTCTCGCGCACCTTTACATTGACGATAACCTGCGGAAAGACCTTTAGATCTGCAACAAGTTCACCGAGAGATTTGCCGCTCCGATGAACGATGTCGAGCAGAAGCAGCGCCGTCAGAAGACCGTCGCCGGTGGTGCTGCGGCCGGTAAAGATAATGTGGCCGGACTGTTCGCCGCCAAGCGCCGCGCCTGTCGCAATCATCTGCTCAAGCACATACTTGTCGCCTACATTGGCGCGAAGCATCTTAATTCCGCTGCGCTTGAGAGCAGCTTCAAGGCCCATGTTCGACATAGTCGTTGCAACCACCGTGTCGTTCGCGAGCAGCCCACGAGCCTGCAGATCTCGCGCCGCAAGCAGAAGAACGGCATCGCCATTCACAACGCGGCCTTGCTCATCGGCAAAGAGCGCACGGTCGGCATCGCCATCAAACGTAATGCCGAGATCGGCCTTCTGCGCTGTCACTTCACCAGCTACAACGGTCGGATGCAGTGCGCCGCAGCTCTCATTAATGTTGCGGCCGTTAGGACTGGCGTGGGTAATGATCGCTTCGCCACCCCCATTTCCATTCAACTCGGCGAAGAGCTGTGGCGCAACCGATGATGCAGCTCCATTGGCACAATCGACGACGATGCGCTTGCCATCGAGCGAAAGGCCCGGTACGGCGGCCAGCAGGAACCGCACATAATCGGCGCGATCAGCATCATTCACCTGTGGAGCTACGGTCTGCTGCGGTGGTGCCGTAGAGGAAGCGAGCTGACGGAAGATCTCATCTTCAATCGCCAGCTCAGTCGAGTCGGGCAGCTTGTAACCGTCAGGGCCAAAGATCTTGATGCCGTTATCCTGCCAGGGATTATGCGAAGCCGAAATGACAACGCCGGCCGAGAAGCCATGCGTATGAGTAAGAAATGCAACCGCCGGTGTCGTGATGACGCCAGCGCTTTCAACCGAGGCCCCCCCTTCCATAAGGCCCGCCGTAAGAGTAGTCGCGATCCACTCACCGGATTCACGTGTATCCATGCCGAGCAGGACGCGAGGAGACGCACCGAGATGATGCGCGAGAGCAAGGCCGATTGCGTAGATCGTGGGAGCGTCGAGCGGAGACTGACCGGCAATACCGCGAATGCCGTCCGTCCCAAAAAGCTTCTTCATGAGTTGCGTTTCTCCGATGCATTTATTGCTGTTACCTGAGCTTCAAGCGTGCCTTCTGCAAGTCGCGCACGAATGTTCTGTCCCGCCGCTGTATCCGCAGCAGAGCGTAAAAGAGTTCCATCGGCAGCATAGACAAGGGCATATCCGCGCGAGAGAACAGCGACGGGAGAGAGCGCCTCAAGCCGCACGGCGGCGCGATTCAAACGAGCCTGCCGGGTAGAAATCACCTGTGCCGCGCTACGATACAGCCGTTCGCCGGATTGCTGCAGGCGCCGCTGCGTCGTAGCGATGCGAAGCGACGGATCATGACGGCGCAGCCGCTCCGCCAACACGCCGAGCCGATGAACCGAGATGCGAACGCGTCGACCCGAAGCAGCCTCCAGACGGAAGCGCAATTCGTCGATGCGCTGGTCGCGACGGCTGACAGCATCGCGAAGACGAACAAGCACCGACTCCGCGGAAAGCCGCGCATACCGCTGCCGGGCATGCATCAGATGAAAACGGCCAGCGCGGTATACACGCGCTTCGAGAGCCTTAATACGATCTTCGACCCTATGCTGTGCAGCGGTAACGAGCTCAGCCGCTGCCGAAGGCGTAGGCGCACGTAGATCGGCGACGAAATCCGCAATCGTGAAATCTGTCTCGTGCCCAATAGCAGAGACGATTGGAAGTTTGGATGCCGCGATAATGCGGGCAAGAGCCTCATCATTAAATCCGGCAAGATCTTCCATCGAGCCGCCGCCCCTGGCAAGGATGATGATGTCAACCAGCGATGAATTCTTGTTGAACCAGCGAATACCCGCCGCCACAGAACCCGGGCTGGACGATCCTTGCATCGTCGCCGGATACACCAGCAGGTTGAGCCGCGCATGTCGGCGGCGCACTACATTGACGATGTCGCGAATCACTGCTCCCGTCGGCGACGTTACAACGCCAACGCAGTGAGGAAACGCCGGTAGTTGCCGCTTGCGATCAGCGTCGAAGAGTCCTTCGGCGAGCAATCTCGCCTTGAGCTGTTCGAACGCAAGTTGGAGCGAACCCGCTCCACGAGGCTCTATCGTCTCAGCGATGAGCTGAAGCTGGCCTCTGCTCTCGTACACGGAGATGCGCCCGCGAACCAGCACCGAAAGTCCATCCGCAGGCCGAAAACGAAGCAGCATGGCCTGGCGGCGAAAGAGCACAACGGGAAGCTGCGCCTCGCCATCCTTCAAGGTGAAGTAAATATGACCAGAGGAAGCAGGTCTGCAGTTCGATATCTCGCCTTCAACCCAGATATCCGTATAGCTGCTCTCAACCTGCTGGCGAATGCTGGTGACAAGGCTGCGGACAGTCCAGATGCGGCGTTCGGAGACTACAGTTGCAGGCGGCTTCGGCTCCTGCGGCGAAGCCGGAGCGCTCGGCGCGAAGCTCTCCGGCTCAGGAGGAGTGGCCTCTTCCTCGAAGAAAAACAATTTAGCCTGAGGTGGCGGAGACGTTGCCCGCTTCAAAGAACGAGCCTTTCCGCCTCGAGCTCGAAGGCTCGCCAGGGTCGGTTGATTCTCATCTTTTCCGGGCATCGCCTGAGTCTAGCATCGCGCCCGCAGGTATTTCACTGCTAACGGCGGAAGCGGCTGATCGCCCAGAAGATCAGGCTCAGAATAACGCTCAGCACAATGGAAGTAGCCAGTGGAAACGAGACCGACCATCCTCGGCCGTGCCAGGAAAAATCTCCCGGCAGCCGGCCCAGCGGCACATGGAGCCGTCCCAAAGCGACCAGAATCAAACCGGCCACAACAAGGACAAGCCCAAGCACGATGAGAATACGACCAAAGTCAGGCATGGCAAATCTTCGGTCTAGGCGCTCGCCAGCATATCGTTGACATGGCGCAGAAGTTCTGCCGGCTGGCACGGTTTCGTCAGGATGCCCATAGGCCTGGACATCTTGTTGGCCTGTTCGCGCACGCTCATCAGGTTGGAGTAGAAGCCGGTTAGAACAATAACGCGGCATCCTGGAAACTCAGCCGTTATGTCGAGCGCCAGCGCAAGACCGTCTCTGCCTGGCATCGTCACATCGCACAACAGCAGGTGTGGAATAAACTCGCGCGCACACGCAAGTGCCTCATCGGCAGAGTAAGCGGCTTTGGCATCAAAACCGTTTTTCTCAAAGATCAGAGCCAATGTATCGGCGACCAGTTGATCATCGTCAACTACCAGCACTCGTTGCATGGTGATCTCCTTCTCTGGCATCTCCACACCTAAGAGGTGAGGTCTCAAGATTAAGCCTCATATTTGTCGGGTTGTCTAATGAAAATCAAAAAGTATTCATAGGATCAAAAAAGAAACGAAAACGATTCCTCCTCCTGTGAAAAACCGTATCGGAATGACGCCTCGGATATGCGAAAGTTAGCTCTGATAAGGTTTTAGAAGGCTGCCGTCAAAAGAGCCTTGGAGGGCCATCAGCTTGTATCTCATTGCATTCATTGCCGGAATCATCTGTCTCCTGGGCGTTGCGCTCGACGCCTTTCAGACCATCATTCTCCCGCGGAGGCCAACGGGAAGATTTCGCCTCACTCGTTTCTTTTTTGTGGCCACCTGGGGGCCATGGGCGTCCATGGCGCAGCACACTGGCAACAAGCGGGTTCGAGAACAGATTTATAGCATCTACGGTCCACTCTCCCTGCTTCTTCTCCTGCTTTTGTGGGCCGGATTGTTGATTCTCGGCTTCAGCTTCTTCTTTTACGCGCTCGGCTCCCCTTTCACCGACATTATGGGGGTGCAAACGATGCGCGGCCTTTCACAATATCGAACCGATCTGTATGTCAGCGGAACCACCCTATTCACCCTTGGTTTAGGAGACGTCGTACCGCACAGCCTGGCAGCCCGCACGTTGATCATCTTCGAGTCAGGCGTTGGCCTCGGATTTGTCGCCCTCGTGATCGGCTATCTTCCTGTGCTCTACCAGGCGTTTTCCCGGCGCGAAGTCAGCATCGCTCTGCTCGATGCTCGAGCAGGTTCGCCCCCAACTGCGGTTGAATTGCTGAGACGTCATGGCTTCGAAGGCGGCGAGAAGGCTATTACCACCCTCCTTGCGGAGTGGGAACGATGGTCCGCGGAGATTCTTGAGTCACATATCTCCTATCCGATTCTCTGCTTCTACCGCTCGCAGCACGACAACCAGAGCTGGCTGTCGGCGCTTGTAGCCATGCTGGATACCTGCGCGCTGCTCATCTCGGTAATAGAAGGGACGCCCTCACGACAGGCGCAACTGACGTTCATAATGGCCCGCCACGCTCTCGTGGACCTTGGGCATGTCTTTCATCTGGAGGGGGATGTAGCGGAGCTTCGGCAGCGCAACGAAAACCGCCTGCCGCCAGGAGCCTTTGGGCAGCTGTGCGACAGTCTCGGCGAAGTCCATCTCCGCCTGTGCGGCGACCCGGCTTCGGCCAACCGACTGCACACGATCCGGGCACTGTACGAGCCCGAAGCCATAGCCCTATCAAACTATCTGAGGATGACCTTGCCCGCGTGGAACCCCGAGTTCCGCGAGAAGGACCAGTGGAGGCTGCTCACAAAGCTTCGAACCGAAGCCGAAGGCGTCAGCAGCAACCTCAGCGACCGTGCCCGTACGGCCTTATTGCACCACGACGAGCACGGCCACTAAAAACTTACTGCGCCGCGCCCGGACCAGCCGGAGCAGCAGCAGGATTGAGCTTCTGAGCAGCAAGCTGTCCGGCAGCACCCTTGGCGTCCTTATCCTTCAACTGCGCATAAACCTTCTTCGCCAGATCGGGTTTGCCCTGGTTCTCGTAAAGCTCCGCAAGCTGGAGTTGCGCGAGGCCGGAAGGAACCGTGCTGGACGACTTCGCCGAAAGCTCGTTGTACAGCTCGATCGCCTGGGCATCGCGGCCCGTCTGGCGATACAGCTGCGCCAACGAAAGCTTCGCCAGTGCGGCGAGATCGGCGTTCCATCCGCCGGCAACTTCCTTTAGCGTGCTCTCAGCCGAAGCATTCTGACCAGACTCAACAAAGGTAAGTCCGGCAAAGTAGCGGGCGAGCTTGCCACCGGGCGTCATGTCGTACTTGTCCGCCGTTGCCGAAAACAGCGCATTGGCAGCCTTCGCGCGCTCCGTCGACGACGGAAACGTCTTCACCCCGGGAGGCACAGCCTGACCCGGCTGAGCCAGCGGTGTCTGGTAGGACTGCATCGCCTCGCCAAAGGCAACGTTGGCCTGCTCGGAGCGGTGCTGATAGAAGAGATAGCCGCCAATCAGCACAAAAATCGCAGCGACAACAATGATGCTGAGACGAATAAGTGAGCTGCGGTTCTCCGACGCCCAATTGAGGCCGTGCTGAGTCGTGTCGATGAACTGGTCGTGCTTGAGAGCTTGCTTGGTCTGCTGATCCACGTGGTTGAGTCTTCCTTTTTTGGCTCGCCGCGGTTCTTCCGCTTTGAGAGATCCTGGGCTTGCGCGAATGCACGGCGCAGAACTTTAAGTCTACCAGTCCGCGCATTCGCACTCAATCAACAACACTTAGCACCAATCAGGGCTTGGGCTTGCCCCACACCGAATCCAGGAAAACATACCGCGGCCGGTAAGGATCCGCCTTTGCCTCCGGATTCGCATTCAAGTGCATCACCATCCACTCCGTGGGCCCGGTAGTAGGCCACTTCGGCAGACCGGCGCCATTCGGATCTCCCGTCCGCGCAAAATTCGTCCAGTACTGGCCCATCTGGTCGGACAGCTTCCTATCCTCCGGCCTCCACACCGCCTCAGGCCGCGAGTCCAGCGTGCCAAAGACATACTCAATATCATCCGAGTGGAACGCTCCAAGAATCGCCGGATGATTCTTATCCCCGGGCGACCCCAGGTTGAAGAAGTAACGATACGTCGGCGAGTTCCCCGTCTTCACATGCGCTTCAATCCATCGCCACGTCGAATACGCAATAAAGCTGTCGCCGCCAAAATCCCCAGCCGACACCTTCGCCTCTTCATCCGTGCTCGCCGGATACACCGCAAGGAACTCCTGCGCATGTTCTCCAAACTGCTTCTGCGCCTGCGCCGCAAAGCTCTCCGCCGTCACCGGAGGCTTCGCAAACAGCGCGGCCTCACGACCTTCATCGGCATTCCACCCCGCCAGCAGCGGCACATGAGCCTGCTGACCCGCCGCATAGATATTCGGCACCGAATCAGGCAAAAAATATCCATCCACATTCGGCCCAAACCGCGGAGGCGGCGGTGTCGTCTTCGCCGTTGCCCCCTTCAGAATCTCGTCGCTCGAAAGCTTGCGCAGATCCGCGAGCTTCGATGTTCCAAACGCCGTCTGTGCAAACTCACTGTCTTTCTGCTCACTCACCTCGCGCGCCGGATAGCCAAGCCCGCCGCTATAAAACGCTCCTCCGCTCTCTCCAATCGCCTTCGAGATCAGCCCCTTCGTCAGCGGCGACGCCATCAGCGAGCTCACCGCAAACGATCCCGCCGACTCGCCAAAAATCGTAATGTTCTTCGGGTCTCCGCCAAACGCCGCGATATTGCGCTTCACCCATTCCACCGCCGCGCCCTGGTCCATCAAACCGTAGTTCCCCGAGGCATGATGCGCCGACTCCGCCGTCAGCTCTGGATGAGAGAAAAATCCAAAGATGCCCAGCCTGTAATTCATCGACACAACCACGACGTTGCGATGCGCGAGAAACTGCCCATCCTGGCGATTCTCCGATGTGCTTCCGCTGACAAACCCGCCGCCATAGATCCACACCATCACCGGCAGGCTTCCGTGCTTCGCATCCACCGGCTTCCATACGTTCAGTGTTAGGCAGTCTTCGCTCGGTCCCGCATCGTGAAATATCATGTCGGGATAGCCCGACGACTGAATACAATGCGCTCCAAACTCCTTGGCGGGACGCGCTCCCTTCCACTTCGCCGCGGCCTGCGGCGGCTGCCAGCGCAGATTCCCCACCGGTGGCGCAGCGTACGGAATCCCCTTGAACGCCGCAACCTTTCCATCCGTCGTAAGCGCGCCCTCCACCTTACCCTTGTCGGTCTTAATCGTTGTAGGGCTGGCTGCATGTGCGAACGCAGCGCATGAAATCAGAACGGCAAAGGCAGAGGTTACACGTTTCACTGAAGCGAAAGGCATCCAATTTTCTCCGCTGCCCAACTTATCACAGCAAACGGATACCCGGTCACGAGTCACGCAACCGAGTCCGCGGAAGCAGATGTTTTACGCAGCCGTACCGTCGCCGCTGTTGCCCTTCTTGCTTGTCACCCCGCAGGTATCTGCTGTTGCCACTGCCGTTCAGTTATTCTCCCCATCCCGCCACGAAAGAACGGGTGCCCCATCCATGACGCAGTTTCATCGCGACATGGGTGGGAATGAATACACTCAACCCACCAGCTTTTGCCGCTGTCGTTGCTGTTGCCCTTCTTGTTTGTCATTCCGCGGGGATCTACTGTTACTGTTTGCTTTTACTTCTTGCTTGTCACGAATCACTTAATATCCCGCCAGTTCTGCCCAACCCCCACCTCAGCCACAATCGGCACGCTGAACTCCGCCACATGCTCCATCTCCTGCTTCACCATCTTCTCCAACTCATCGGCCTCTTCCGGAACAACATCGAACAGCAGTTCATCATGAACCTGCAGCGTCATGCGCGACTTCATCTTTCTCTCGCGAATCACCGCGTCAATCTTCAGCATCGCCAACTTGATCAAATCCGCAGCCGTCCCCTGCAGTGGAGTATTCACCGCCGTCCTCTCCGCAAATCCGCGCATATTCGGATTGCGCGATTGAATATCCGGAATAGGCCGCACCCGCCCAAAATAAGTGCGGACCGCCTGTTCGCGGCGAACCGTATCCAGCGTCTCTTCAATAAACCGCTGCACGCCCTTGTACCGATCGAAATACGTCTCGATATATTGCTTCGCGGTCCTCTGGTCGATGCCAAGCTGTGCCGCCAAGCCGAACGGGCTTATGCCATACACGATGCCGAAGTTCACCGCCTTCGCTCTATTGCGCGTCTCCTTATCCATCGTTGCGGCGTCCACGCCAAACACCTCGCTCGCCGTCAGCGTGTGAATATCCTTCCCCATCCTATACGCGTCGAGCAGCAACGGATCCTGTGAGAAATGCGCCATCAGCCTTAGCTCAATCTGCGAGTAGTCCGCCGACATCAGCACATTGCCCGGAGCCGCGATAAACGCAGCACGAATCTCACGCCCAACCGCCGTCCGCACAGGAATATTCTGCAGATTAGGATTCGTGCTCGAAAGCCGACCCGTCGCCGTGCCCACCTGGTTAAACGTCGTATGGATGCGACCCTCAGAATCCGCAAGCGCCGGAAGCTGATCGAGATAAGTCGACTTCAACTTCTGAAGCTGGCGGTGCTCGATCACCAGCGCCGCAATCGGATGATTCTCAGCCAGCTCTTCCAGCACATCCTGCGCCGTCGAAACCACCTTGCCTTTGCCATACTTCATCGGCTTGGGCAGCATCATCTTGTTGAACAGCACATCGCCAAGCTGCTTCGGAGAATTGATATTGAAGCGATGCCCCGAGTCTGTATAGATTCGCTCGGCAAGGTTATCGATCTCCACCGCAAGCCGCGTCGACATCCCGCGAAGAAACTCAGGATCGATGCGCACACCCGCCTGCTCCATACGCAGCAGAACCTCAACCAACGGAAGATCGATCGTCTCGTACACATGCATCAACGGCGAAACTCCCACAGACTTTGTCCCAGCCACGGCAGGCGTCGCAAACAACATCTCCGTCGTCATCGCGCCGCCAAGCGCGGGATCATCCGCAGGAATGTGATGCTCAACCGGTCCTGACTCAGCAATCTGTGCGTGCAGCGCATCAGCCAGACGCACAATCGCGGCCGCAGCTTCAGGCAGCCGATTCGGATCTTTCGGATTATCCTTCGTCACCTGATGAACCAGTGCCCGGCTTGTCGTGCGTGCCGCAATGTCAGGCAGTGTGTGCGAGCCATGCGTCGGATTCACCAGGTAGCTCAGAAGCATCACATCATTTCGTACGCCCCCAAGCTTCACGTTGTGCGGCGCGAGCGCGCGAAGAATCGCCTTCAGATCGTGGACATCCTTTGGAAGTGTCTCATCAGCAAGCGCCTCCTTCACACCCGGAAGATCAAGCGATACCTCAAGCGCAGAAGCACCAGACACAGCGAGCCCCAGCCGACAGGCAGGATCCTCTACTGGACTCGACGCCGAAGCTGCTGCAGCCGAAGGCGAAGGCTCAGGAGCGCCAAAGAGAGACATATTCTCCGCAGGAGGAGGCTCCGGCTCCAAACCATCCTCCACTGGCTCCACCGCAACCTCCTCCGCAATCGCCCGCGCATCTTCAAAGATCGCAATCGCCAACCCCTTAGGTCCTTCCCTCTTCCCTGCCGTTCTTGCCTCCTTCAACAGCTGAGCAACGTCCTTCGGAGTCGGCTTCAGATTGAAGTCGATAACGGTGTTGTCCACCGCAGGCGCAAGCTCCTTCAGCAGCGTCGTGAACTCAAGCTCAGAGAACAGGGCGCGGCACGCCGCAATGTCCGGCGGCTGCGTGCGCATCGCATCCATCGAGTACTCGATAGGAACACTGGTATGAATCGTCACCAATTCCTTCGACAGCAGGATATTGTCGCGGTTATTCTGCAGCGACTCGCGATACGTCTTCCGCTTCACCTCATCCGCATGGTCAAGTGCAGCCTCGACAGAGCCGAACTGCTGGATCAGTTCGACCGATCCCTTATCGCCAATTCCCGGCGCCCCGGGAATGTTGTCGATGGAGTCGCCGCGCAGCGCCATCACGTCAACAACGCGCTCCGGTGGCACCCCCAGCGCCGCTTCGACGCCAGCGGAATCGAGGATCAGGTTGTCCTTGGTCGGATTAAGGATGCTGACGTCCTTGTTGACGAGCTGCATCATGTCCTTATCCGACGACACGACGTAGACCTTATGACCCAGGGCGGCGAGCTTGCACGAAAGCGTGCCGATCACGTCGTCAGCCTCGAACCCCTCGTAGTACAGAATCGGAATCCGAAATGCCTCGAGCGCCCGGCGAATATACGGCTGCTGCTGGATCAGGTCAGGCGGCGTCTCGGTTCGGTTCGCCTTGTAGCCGCCATACTCAATCACTTCAAACTGCTGGGTCTTGATGTTGAACTTCTTGACGTCCTTCATCTGCGTCGCCAGCTCATTGCGATGGAGCGGCGCCCCGACGTCGTAGACAGCCGCCAGGTACTGCGGCGAAAAGTCCTTCCGCAGCTTGTTGATCATATTGACGAAGACATACGTCGCCGCCGTCGGTATACCCGTCCGCGTCGACATAGGCCGCTGCCGCTGCATCGCGTGATACGCACGGAAGATGAAGGCCATGCTGTCGAGCAGGTAAATAGGAGGCTTGGCGTCGTTTGTTGTCGAAGTTGCGGGCGTCGTCGGTGTCTTTGCCATGAATGTTTGATGGTACCGCGTCGGCAAAGACACAGGCGAAGCAGCCTCCCGGTCCTCCCCTCAACTTGAAGATTTCCACAGAAATCTTCAAGCAAACTGCATAAAACTCAGAGGCCGAAAAAGTGCAGTTTGCTAACCACGTTTACCACGCATTTCACCACAGCTTGTGACGAAAAAACCATCAAGTTCCGCCCATTTTTCGCAAAACCCCACCCAAAAACCGCCTCAAAAAATTACACCAAAAGCATGCAATCCCCATACGAAAAAAACCGGTACCTCTCCCGCACAGCATGAGCATAAGCAGCCAGCACTGCCTCCCTGCCTGCAAAAGCACTCACCAGCATCAACAATGTCGATTTCGGCAGATGAAAGTTGGTCAACAACCCGCTGACAACACGGAACTCATAGTCAGGCATGATGAAAATATCCGTCGACCCCGAGTGCGGATGCAGCCGAAACCCAGCATGAGGCTCAAAAGACTCTGCATTCGCAAGCTGCGCACAGTGTTCCAGCGTTCGCGCCGTCGTAGTCCCCACAGCAATGATGCGGCGACCCTCTTTCAGGGCCGCATTAATGGCCTCCGCAGTAGTCGCAGGAAGCGTGTAGCGCTCAGAATGAAGACGAATATCTTCAACCTTCTTCGCCCGCACCGGCTGGAAGGTTCCGAGGCCGACGTGCAGGGTAATCGACTCAATCTGAACGCCTCGAACACGAATGGAATCAAGAATTTCCGGCGTAAAGTGCAGCCCAGCTGTGGGTGCCGCTGCACTGCCCGGCTCATGCGAAAAGACAGTCTGGTAGCGGTCGCGATCCTCCTCCTTATCCTCACGGTGAATGTAAGGAGGCAACGGCATGTGGCCGATCTTATTGAGGATGGAGAGGAAATCCGCCGCAGGAGCGAAGCGAAGTGTCCGCTCGCCAAACTCCGCAGCAGCAACGACTTCAGCTTCCAGAACGAGATCGTTTCCGCGGTGGAAGTGAAGGCGTTCGCCAGGTTGAACCTTGCGGCTGGGGCGAATCAGAGCAGACCACTCATGCTCACTAAGCTGCTGGGTGAGAAGAACTTCGATGCGGCCTGTAGGATCGGGCGAGCTGGTTTGCGTATTGTGACCGCGAGCGCGCGTACCATAGAGCCGCGCTGGAATAACGCGGCTGTCGTTGAGGATAAGCAAATCGCCGGGATGAAGCAGGTGAGGCAAATTGCGGAAGAAGTCATCCCGATATTCGCCCGCCTGTCGATCGAGGACAAGCATACGGCTCGTCCCGCGAACTGGGGGCGGCGACTGAGCGATAAGGTCTTCGGGAAGGTCGAAATGAAAGTCGTCTACACGCACTGCTTGATTTTAGTGCGCCAAGGCACGTCTACGCTTCGCGACTGGACCGGGCCAGTTCCACAGAATGATCGAGTATGGCCTGAACGGCGGCCAGCTCAGGGGCCACCTGGGCGGTCCATGCAATGGTGACACGGGAAAATGGTTTGGGAATGAGGAAGCGATCCCAGGAGCGAAGTTCCCATGCTTTCTCTGGGTGAACGTAGAAGGCGCTCACGGTGGTATCGACCAGTTTGGCCAGTTGGGTAACACCGGGCTTGGCAATCTGAGCGGGACCGCGCGGGCCATCTGCAGTGATAGCGCAATAGTGGCCGGACAAATAGGCTCGCTGGAGGTTACGGAGGCCACTCGCGCCATCGCGGGAGCTGGAACCTCGAATGGCGACGAAGCCAAGGCGCTCTACGGTGCGGGCGATGAGTTCGCCGTCAAAGCTGCGACTTATAAGGATCGTGACACCATTGTTGCGGAAACGCCAGGCGCAGGCGAGAAGGCAACGGTGCCAGAAAGCGTAAATCGCAGGAGGCGGCGTATCGTACCCAGGAAGTGCCTCGGGATCACAGACGTCGCGGTAACGGAGAGTCACGCCGAGGCAGCATATCGCCACGCTCGCCAGTCGAGGAATAACAGCAAGAGCAATGCGCTGCTTCAGGGTAAAAGTCTGGGGCACAAAGATGAGTTTATCGTGACGAGTTGCAGTGGACTCCCCCGCCCTGACGTTGCCTTAAGGTTTCTGTTTGCGAGGGGCAAAAATGGAAAGGATTCCCATAGAAACAGAGGGTATAGAACGCGAAGCTCAAAAAATTGATCACAATGAAATTTTTGCTGTGAATTTGATGCGTTAGTGCGGTGATGAGGGGTCGCTGGCATCATCATCACGGACGTCACCTCTCTGACCGTATTCATCCTGGGTGATTCAGAAAGATCCTTTGTACGAAGTACAGGCCCGCGGCTACGACAACCCCAAGAACAATGGAGAGTAGCAATCTTCTCGTTGAGATGACCATATGGTATCCCTCTGGTGGTGCCCGATGATTTAGCTGTACTTGAGCCAGCGAAGGATCTCGGGAAGGTTCGGTTTCTTGCCGTACATGAGAATACCTACGCGATAGATGCGGCTGGCTACCCAGAGAATAGCGCAGATAGTAGCGATCATGAGGACAATCGAGAGAGCTATCTCCCATACCGGCGGCATGGCCAGCGAGATTCGCAGATACATGATCAGCGGTGTACAGAACGGGATGAGCGAAATGATACGCGCGATCGTGCCGCTAGGATTCGTGATGACAGGCGCGAGGGCGAACATGCAACCAGCCAATGGCATCACAAGAAACATGTTGAGTTGCTGCAGTTCCTGCTCGGAGTTAACCATGGCGCCAAGAGCAGCGGCCACGGAGGAGTAGAGGAGGTAGCCGAGTAGAAAGTAGACGACAAAGAAGATGATCTGCATGGCGTTGAGCGAGACGTGTACCGTGCCACCTCCAACTGCCGAAAGTATGGAGGTGCTGGTAAGGATGACCGCAGTAGCCAGCCAAACTGCGACCTGCGTGAGGCCGACGGAGCCTACACCGATGACCTTCCCGGCCATCATCTCTTCAGGCCGGATGGTCGCGAGCAGGACCTCGAAGACGCGAGAGGTCTTTTCCTCAATGATGGAGCGGGCAACGTTCATGCCATAGAGGAGGATGACCATGTACATGAGGAAGAAGAGCACGTAGATCGCAACGAAGCTCGACGTAGTGTCGGCATTTTTGCCCGCCTGCGTAGTGTTGACATCGACCGGCTGCATAAGAGAATCGACGTCGGAGGCAATCATGCCTTCGTGGCCGAGGCGCTCGCGCATGAGCACGGTACGAAGAGCGGACGTGATGGTTCCTTTAGTACTGATGTCACCGGCCGAACGTGGAGTGTAGGAGAAGCTCGGTCGGGTGCTCGCACTGGAAGCAGGAGTGATCCAGAGGTAGCCGTCCAGCTGTTTGTCGGCAAGCATAGAGTCCAGCGTGGCGCGGGTGGCGCTATTGCCAGGCGAGATAACATCGACGGTCATCTTGCTGTCTTTGCCGTTCTGAAGCTCGGACTGAAGATCGGTGGCAAGCTGCTGATCCTGCGAGACGATGGTGATATGGGAGGTCGATTTCGCCTTGCTGCCGGCGAGGATTGAACCTACGATTCCGCCGCCCATGAGAACTGGGATCAGGATGGTCGAGATGAGGAAGGCCTTGGTGCGAACACGTTCTAGATATTCGCGCTTTGCAATGAGCCAAACGTTATGCATCGACTTTGCCTCCTACGGTTTCGATAAAGATCTCTTCAAGCGTCGGTTCCATAACCTCGAAGCGAGTGATTCGTGCCTTCGTAATGGCTTCGGCGAGGAGCGCCTGCCCATCATTGCCATCGTGGAGCTTGATCTCGGCCATTCCGTTATAGTTCTTTGCGCTTTCGATGGAAGGGTGATTGAGGAAGGACGAGTCGCCGGAGAAGTTGATGAGGACGCGGTTTGCAGGGTAGCGAGATTTGATTTCGCGCATACCGCCAGAGAGAACCAGGCGTCCGCGATGAATGAGGCAGATGGCGTCGCAGAGCTTCTCAACCTGATCCATACGATGGGTAGAAAAAAGGACGGACCGGCCCTGTTTACGGAGGTCGACAAGGGTATCCATGAGAAGCGTAGCGTTGACGGGATCCAGGCCACTGAAGGGCTCGTCCATAATGATGAGTTCTGGCTCGTGGAGCAGCGCGGCAATGAACTGGATCTTCTGCTGCATACCCTTGGAGAGCTCTTCGGTCTTTTTGGGAATGGCCTCAGTGATTTCCATCCGCTCGCACCAGGCGTGGGCCCGCTTCGATGCTGTCGTCGCGTCGAGACCATGGAGCTGACCGAGAAAAATGAGCTGGTCGATGACCTTCATCTTCTTGTAGAGGCCGCGCTCTTCAGGCAGATAGCCGACACGATGAAGGTTCCTGCGATTGAAAGGCTCACCAAAAAGATTTACATTTCCGGAGTCCGGCACCGTGATGCCGATCATCATGCGGATAGATGAAGTTTTGCCGGAGCCGTTCGGCCCCAGAAGGCCGAACATGCTGCCGGGTTCGATGCTGAAGGAGAGATTTTCTACGGCAATTTTGGTGTCGTAGGCCTTGCGGACCTGCTGGAGTTCTACGATGGGCATGTTTGCTCGCGAGGATTGTATTCGAGCCTAGTTTAGCAGGGCGATTTGGAATGACGGCAGAATGACAGCAGTGGTATGGCCGACAAAAAAGCGCAAATATTGCGCAGACCTCCCAAAAGCAGGCGTTTATAGCAGCTGCACTCGTTCTTAGAGATTATTCGAGCTGTTTGTACATCGTCATGAAGTCGAAGTTGTTCCATGACTCGACGATCTTTCCATCTTTGAGCCTAATCATGCTCATTCCGCGAAACGTCACGGGTTTGCCCGTTGAGGGCCTGCCCAGACTATCTCCGGTATGAGTTCCAGTGACAAGACAGCGGGCCGCCATCCTGTCGCCTTCGGTGATAGTCTCTTCCACCTTGATGTGGAGGTCGGAGAATGCCGAACGGAAAGTTTTATGGAAGGATCGGAACGCCGTCATCCCATCAATTTCCTTTCCGTCGTGGCTTTTAAGGCCATGTCCTTTGGCATCGGGAGACATCATCTCATCGATTGCTTCTTCACGTCCCTTGTTCCAGACTTCTTCGAACCAGCGCTCCATGAATGTCATTGTTAAATCCTCCAATGCCAGAAAATTGCTCGCCAGATCAACCGGTGCTTCGAGGGAAGTGATGGAATTATAGGCCCAAATTTCACGCAATAACGGCGATATGGCTAGAGGATCGATAGTTCCTCAGCGATACGAGCATCGCGGTGTTTGCGGTCGAGTCTGGCGGAGATCAGCGCAAGCGTGAGAGTGATAAACGTAACGATGGCGCTGGCTATCGGAAGCTGGCGATAACTAAAGCCCGCTGTCAGCATCATGCCGCCAAGGGAGGCACCGGTGGCGTTACCTAGATTGAAGGCCCCCTGATTGAGCGTAGAGGCCAGATTTGGAGCAGCGGCTGCTTGCTCAACGATGCGCGACTGCAGCGGAGCTCCGGCAGCGAACTGGATCGCTCCCCAAATGAGAATCATCGTTACAGCAGGTATGACGTATGGCAGGGCAAAGTAGAGGGCGATGAGGCTCGCGATCAGCGTGAGCAGCGCGGCGATGAGGAAGGCCATCGGTCGCCAGTCACTAAGGGCGCCGCCGGCGAAGTTGCCCACGGTAATGCCCACTCCGAAGAGCAGCAGTGTAAGGGTGACGGTGTGAGGGGAGACCTGCGTGACGACCAATAAAGTCGGCGCGATATAGGTGAAGACGCAGAAAAGCGCGGCCGAGGTAAGGACGCTCATGGCGAGAACGAGCAGGACCTCAGGCTTGCGGAGTACACGGAACTCGTGAATAAGACTGCCAGTGCCCGCTGGTTGATGATGCACGAAGAAGAAAAGTGCGGCCGCGGCTACGAAGCCAATGGGAACGATGGCCCAGAAAGAGGCTCGCCAACCGAAGGCTTGCCCAAGAGCGGTGCCGGCAGGAACGCCGAGAACGTTGGCCAGAGTAAGGCCGGAAAACATCAACGCAATGGCCTGTGCCCGCTGATTGCGCGGAACGAGATTGGAGGCGACGACGCTGCCGATGCCAAAGAAAGCTCCATGGCAGAGGGCAGTAAGAACGCGCGCGGCAAAGAGCAAATTGTAGGTTGGTGCGATGGCGCAGGCGAGATTGCCAAGGGTAAAGATGCCCATCAATAGCAGAAGCGCCAGCTTACGTTCCAGCTTTGCCGTAGCGATAGCAACGAGGGGCGCGCCGATTGTAACGCTGAGGGCGTATCCGGTAACGAGGGCTCCAGCCTTGGGGATACTGACATGAAAGCTGTCGGCGAGGTTTGGCAGCAGGCCCATGATGATGAACTCAGACGTGCCAATGCCAAATGCTGCCACGGCGAGGGCCGCCAATGGAGGGCTGGTGAGGAGGCTTTGGAGACCGGAATTCGCCGGCCGGCCAACTGGAGAAAGAGCTTCCATGGTTTTGATTGCACCGCATATGCCGTGAAGGCTCAAATTTGGAGTGACTGTTCTTAGATGCTATCGCCTTCTTGATAGCATCACTTTGTGCTGCTGGAACTTTCGACTCCGATCAAGTTTGTAAAGCGCGTGGGGGAACGCGTTGCTGCCGAATTGGCCAAGCGCGGTGTCGAGACCGTCGAAGACCTGTTGTATCACCTTCCGTTTCGATATGAAGACCGGCTGAATCCGCTGCCGATGACCGCGCTGAAAGCTGGAACGATGGCTTCCGTGATCGGCGAAGTCCGGGGAACGGTGCTATTGCAGACGCGTCACATGCCGTTATTTGAGATGACGGTAGGCCAGGGGCTCAATACCGTGAAAGCAATGTGGTTTCGCGGGACGTACCTGCGAGACAAGTTTCAGGTAGGCCAGATGGTAGCTCTGTATGGAAAGCTGGAGGCTTCGCGCAGCAGTGCTGGCAAGTTCAAGATGATTCAGCCGCAGTTTGAAGTGTTGCCTTCCGTAGGAGGCGCTGAGGCTGAACTTGCGATGCTGGAGGTGGGCCGCATTGTCCCCGTGTACGAATCGCTCGGTGGAACGACAGCCTGGGGTGCAAAGCTCGGGTCGAAGTGGCTGCGCCGGGTGATCTGGAGTTTGTTTGAAGAGCTGGGCACAGGTGGCGCCGATGCCGTGCCAGAGACTTTGCCTGAAGCTCTGCGGAAGAGGCTCAGTCTGCCGGGACGGCTTGAGGCATTGAAGGCCGTGCATTTCCCTGAGGCGGGAACTCCGATGACGGAATTGATGTCGGCGGCTGCACCGGGACACCGTCGCCTGATCTTTGAAGAGCTGTTTTATCTGGAGCTGGGACTGGAGCTAAAGCGGCGAAGGATGCGCGAGCGCGAAGGCACAGCCTTTGTAACGAACGTGAAAGTGCGCGAAGCAATCAAGCAGGTGCTGCCGTTTCATCCGACAGTGGCGCAGAAGCGCGTGCTCGGCGAGATTGCAATCGATATGCGCAAGGCTCAGCCTATGCGACGCCTATTGCAGGGAGATGTGGGATCAGGCAAGACGATTGTGGCGATGCAGGCAGCGCTGGTGGCGATTGAAAACGGCTATCAGACAGCCATGATGGCTCCAACAGAGATTCTGGCGACTCAGCATTATCTTTCGGCGAAGAAGCTGTTGGGTGGTGTGGTATCGCCGCGAACTGGCAAACCATATCGAGTGACTTTACTGACGGGATCGCTCGATGTCGCGGCAAAGCGGGAGGCACACGCGCGAATTTTTCGCGGAGAGACAGACCTCGCGATTGGAACTCATGCGCTGATCGAAGACAAGGTCGACTTCGACAACCTGGGGCTGGTCATCGTCGATGAACAACATAGGTTTGGCGTGCAGCAACGGTTCCGCCTAATGAAAAAACCTGGCGCGCTCGATCCCGATGTCTTGGTGATGACGGCTACGCCGATTCCGCGAACTCTCGCTCTGACGTTGTACGGAGACCTCGATGCGAGTGTCATCGATGAGCTTCCACCGGGCCGAACTCCAATTGTCACGCGGCGCACGACTGAGGACCGTGCAGATGATGTATGGGCTTTCGTGAGAAAGCAAGTCGCCGCGGGACGGCAGGCTTATATCGTCTATCCAGTAATCGAAGGGGCTAATGACGATCAGCCGGAGTTGGACTTTCCTCGTGATGAAGAGTTAGACGCTTCGAGTGCTGCAGTTGGAAAGAAGACCGCAGCTCCCTCGAAGGCGCTGAAGAAGAAAACCGTTAAAACAGAGAAGTTGTTTGCTCCTAAGAAGGCGCTCCGTGCGGCTACGGATATGCACGAGGAGTTGCGCGCAGGTGCACTGGCGGGGTTGCGCCTCGGCTTATTGCATGGACGCCTGAGCGCAGATGACAAAGAAGTGACCATGCGACGTTTTCAGCGCGGAGACATCGACGTGCTGATCGCGACCACCGTGATCGAAGTTGGTGTGGATGTGCCGAACGCGTCAGTGATGGTGATTGAACACGCCGAACGATTCGGCCTTGCGCAGATGCATCAACTTCGCGGACGTGTCGGGCGCGGCGTAGCGAAGAGCTTTTGCATACTGATGACGGGCGGCAAAGTAAGCGAGCAAGCCGAAGCCAGACTGGATGCGATGGTACGAACGCAGAATGGATTCGAGCTGGCGGAACTCGATTTGCAACAACGCGGACCCGGGGAATTCTTTGGTACGCGGCAGGCGGGGTTGCCAGAGTTTCGCGTCGCCAATCTAGTGAGAGACCGCGCAATGCTGGAGTTGGCGAAGGTGGAGTCTTCGCGTTTCGCTTCGCAGCCCGATCCCGCTATTCCTCGTGAGGAAATCGATGCGGTGTGGACGCGGCTCAAGCTGCAATGGCAACGGAAGTACGGGCTGGTAGAGGCCTAGCAGTCAGCTCGGCGGAGATTCCTGTCCCATCCATGCAATAAATCCTGATGGATGGGACCAAAACGAAGATTACGACGCCACTGCAGCGGTCATCATGTGATTGTGCTGATGCGCAAAGTGAGCCTTCTTCGGTCCGCGCTTGCGAGCGACGAGTACTCGGATGCGCTCGATCATCTCCGCGGGAGAGCTCGCTCCCTTTGGCAGAAAGACATCGGCGCATGACGCGCGATCGAAGGCGTTGACGGTACCAGAGACGATCATGGCGGGCAGGCCAGGCTGCAGTTGTTTAGCGCGCCGCACAAGCTCATTGCCGTCCATCTGGGGCATGATCAGATCGCAGAGAAGAAGATCGAGGGAGCCCGGAAGGGCCTGCTCCACGACTTCAAGCGCCTGCTGGGAGGATAGCGCTGCAATGACGCGATAGCCTCGGGTTTCGAGGAGAAAAGTCCGGACAGAGAGTACTTGCTCGTTGTCGTCTACGCAGAGAATCGTCTTCTTGGGCCGCAATGCAGTCTCGTTTTCTGCCGGGACACCGCCTTGTGGCGCGCTCCGGCCGATGGGCCATCCCGGCGCATCTGCTGGTTTGCAGACACACTGGTATGGTGTTCAAAAAATTGCCCCTTGGTCCGGCTGGAAGCGTACTCCAGCGCGTGGTGGGTCATTTGCTCCCGGGAGGCAGAAAGAAAAGACAGAGCTCTCCTATCTGCCTCCCGAAGGAACAGTGCCACCGGTCCGGAGCGCAAGGCTGCCGGACCATGGGGTGCGAGAGATGCCGTGTGCCTTGCAGGTTGCCACGCGCGTCTCCAACAGGCGCAAGGGATCGGTCTGCCGCGGATGCAGTGAAGAACGAAGCCACGAAAAGGCGGCTCGACTTCGACTGCGTTTGCAGGCAGCGATGGTGCGCTGGGTGACGTCGCGACTGCAGGCAGTCAAGCGTCTCTCAACTCAGGTTGTCCGTAATACAGGCGAAAGAACTCATCGTCGACAACCGCGCATGTTGCATGCGAAGTCGTCGTCAACGCTTTCCAACAGTACGAATGCACGACCGGATTGGCAATGGCGAAGTTAGAGCGAAGATGGCAAATATTAGAGCTTGCACATCCACCGCCGCACGAAAAGATGCGAATTCATTAGAGATTCATCATGTGCGCCTGTGAATATCGAGTGCATCACGGCAGGAAAAAGCGTCCCATTGCAACAGGAATGGTGCGACCCCCAACGAACACTTCCGAAACATATTCATGTCCGTCGCGTTGACTGAGTGTTGCCGACACATGAATACGGCTCGGACGAAGCATCTCGATTCCCTGTTCGATCACTATGGGTTGGCGACTCGCTGCGAGACCATGGTGCACGAGGTATGAGATAGCACAGCCTGCGGCCGAACCAGTGGCTGGATCTTCACCGCTGTAGAACTGCATCCGTGCATGCCAATCTGCTGTTGAACCAGCATCTGCGCGCGTGATGCAGTAAGCGAATTTTGCATCGGTACGCTCAAGATAAGTACGTGAGGTATGTGGCGGAACTTGCAAGCGTGCAGCGACAGCCATTGACTTGAGGGGAACGATGCACTGAGCCATTCCCGTGGAGACGGTCTGCACCGGCAACGAAGGATCGAGGTCGTCGATGGAAAGCCCAAGCGCCGCAGCAAGAGCGCCACGATCGTGGATCTCGCCGAAGGTAGGATCATTTTGCCGCATCGTCCCGAAGATGCCGGATTCGCCTGGCTTCGCTGGAGTGAAACGCACCGGGATCGGCCCGACGCGAAGATCGAGCGTGATTTGCTCCTCGCCTTTCAGTTCAGGATGATTCCAGTACAGCCAGCTCGCCGTGCCGAGCGTGGGATGACCTGCAAACTGCAGCTCCTCCTCCGTTGTGAAGATGCGGACCTGAACACCGCGATCGCGTTCAACCTCGGGCTCGCGAGGAAGGATGAAGGTAGTCTCTGACAGGTTCGTCTCGCGGGCGAGTGCCTGCATCTCTTCGGTAGAGAGGCCTCGAGCGTCGGTAAAAATCGCGAGCTGGTTGCCCTCAAGCGGGCGCTCGGCAAAGACATCGACCTGGGCGAAGTTGAATGCGGTATGTGCAGTTGTCGGAACTTCCGCAGAGTCTGCAGGCGAGATCTTCAATGGATCGGAATGTTCTTCAGTTGACACGGAAAGCTCCTCGCGACTATGGTTTGGTTAGACCGCAATGGGGCCAACCTGCTTCATGCTAGCTTCTGAGCTAGCCGCGGTACAAAATATTCGATGACGATGACGCCCAACACGAATGCCCCGATGTGCTGCTGTTACTGTAGCCCAGCACGGGTGTGTGGATGAGCGAATCGAGGTAAAGCAGCTTCGAGAAGCACAAAGCCCACCCAAGAGCGAATAGCCGGGTGGGTTTTCTACTTTCCGGCGACGGAAAGTTTTTGACGACGGTTCTCTCATAAAGGGCAGAAACCCGAAAGGCAAATTGACCATGTCACTCCGTATCAACGATGTAGCACCCGATTTCACCGCGGAGACCACGCACGGCACCATTCATTTCCATGAATGGATCGGGGACAACTGGGCCGTCCTGTTCTCTCACCCGAAGGACTTTACCCCTGTTTGCACAACCGAACTGGGCGCTGTTGCGGGCCTCGAGAGCGACTTCGCCAAGCGTGGCGCCAAGGTAATCGGCCTCAGTGTCGACCCGGTCGAGAACCACGGTAAATGGGCCAAGGACATCGAGGAAGTCGGCGGCGTGGCCGTCAACTACCCCATCATTGGCGACACCGAGCTTAACGTCGTCAAGCTGTACGACATGCTACCGGGTGATGCAGGTGATAGTTGCGAGGGCCGCACCCCCGCGGATAACGCCCCTGTGCGAACGGTCTTCGTGATCGGACCAGACAAGCGAATCAAACTGACCCTGGCCTATCCGATGACCACCGGTCGCAACTTCGATGAGATCATCCGCGTGCTGGACTCGATCCAATTGACGGCGAAGCACAAGGTGGCGACCCCGGCGAACTGGAAGCAGGGCGACGATGTCATCATCACCGGCGCCGTCTCCAACGAAGACGCAGACAAGATCTTCCCCGGCTACAAGACGGTGAAGCCCTACCTGCGTACGACGGCGCAGCCGAAGTAATCTAGACTGTAACAAGCACCTCCGCCGTGCAATGCGGCGGAGCAAGGGCACCGATGGCGAAGTGGCTAACGCGCTGGTCTGCAAAACCAGTATTCGAGGGTTCAATTCCCTCTCGGTGCTCCATTCATTCCCAGCTCACTCTATCAACCTGGAAGCGCGGAAGAAGTAGGTTGGAGTGCAGCTCCATGCATGGCAAAAGCTATTGATGTGTACATCGCCATAGGGTGAAAAGTTGGAATCATTCGGGTCATACGCCTCCCAAAAGGTATCCGCTCCTGCTTCAACCATGCCGCCCCAATATTTCCTTATAAGCTGAAGTGCCTCTCTTCGCATGCCACACTCAATCATGGCCTGGGTGACATGGTGATACAGATACGCCGTTGCTGGTTGAATCGAGGTCTTATCCTCAAACACTGCTCGGCGCAAAGCCTCGGAAGCCTCTTCTTTGCTAAGACAGCCAGCCAGTGTCAGCCATGCCTGCGATGCCCATGACACCTGTTTGTCTGGTCCGCTGATGCAAACCTTGAGATCTGAGCTGTAATACTTTTCGTGCGCTACTTTCGTCATCTTGTCCAACAATGCCGAATAGGTTTTTATCTGTGCGGTATTGCCCGTCAACTCCGCAAGCTCGCACAGTCTTCGTCCCGAATAGATGATGACGCCCTGCATGGCCGCACTACGATCAAGCTTTACGTTCCAGTCAATAAACGCCCAGTACCCTTTGGGTATTTGGAACAGCCCTTGCTCATCCACATATTGAAATAGGATCTCAAGCTGGCGATGAGCTACAGGCCATAAATCTCTGGCAGTTGCGATATCGTTCGTCGCTCTGGCGTAATCCAGCACGATCGCTCCATAGAGCGCGGCGTAGTCCAGGATGAAGGTATCGGTCGTACTCGGTGTTGGCTTTTCAAAGACGCATGCCGGTAGAAAGCCATCACTTTCGCGCGGCAACCCGGCAAACAGATAGAGGCAGCGTTTGACCAGATCGTGATTTGGAAACGTGACATAACTCGCCTGAGCCTGAAGCCGAAGATCTCCGATCCACAATCGTTGATCTCGTCGAGGGCCGTCCTCAAACGTCGTCTGCATACAGTCACGGAGTGTCGCCAGTGCGACCTGATCTACGCGCACAATCCAATCAGAAGTACCTGCCGGCAGCATCGCAGGTTGTCCCGGAGCGGATGTAAGTGCAATCGCTTTGACATCGAAGAAGCGAACTTCGAAGTTCGGCGATGTATCGATGACTTCGACCTTCACATAACGAAACGCATACCGGCGCGGCATTCGCACCTTCTGAGGGAGGAAGTCAATCGTTATGATCTCTTCCGGCAGCCACGCGCTACTCAGCTGACCGCGATAAGGATGGAAAGGCTCTGCAACGTCTCCAGGAACTTCACCAAAAGTCAGTTTGAGTCTCACCGGAGAGTCAACGGAACGGCCTTCGCCTACTAGGTGAAACTCAAAGTTCCCTGTCCGATGGCTTTCGAAATCGAGGATGAACTGATCTCCTTTGCAAAGCAGACGCTTTGAAAGATCAGTTCCATTCGCCTCAACATCCATCCGCCAACGCAGAAAGCGGCCGCTGTCGCTGATAGGACGGACAATCGAGACCGGCGATTGAGGAATCGCTTCCAGTTGCGGCTTCAACGATTCTGCGTATTTCACCCAGCGTCTTCTTTGAGTCACTCCAATCCCTGTCGATACTGAAGATTGAGCGGAAGACCCCGGCGACGCCAATAAGGACTTTGACCAGGAGAGCAGAGAAACTCCACCCTTAAGCGGTAAGAGAGCGCCGGTTGCTGCTTTCAAGAGAGTGCGTCGAGTAACCGGCGGCTTCGCAATTTCGGAAGACCTCAACAGAACGACTCCTTTCATCTGACTCACATCTTATCCTGCGCCCCGAGCACTTACTTTTAATATTCGTCAGGAGATAAGAAGCGTCCCGCTACAGGCACAATAATCAAAACGAGGTAATGACCCATGGCATGCAATCCCACAGCATTGAAACAAATCCCACTGTTTGCTTTGTTGGACGATGATGAGTTGGCCGTACTGGCCGCACAGGTCGAACTGAAGCGGTTCGCTGCCCGCCAACGCATCTACAAAATGGGAGAGCCCGGCAAACACGCCTACGTCATGATGTCCGGACAGGTTCGGGTGACGACCGTCGACGAAGACCATCAGGAGGTTCTGGTGGATGAACCCAGAGACGGCGAGTTCTTCGGCTTCGCCTCCATGCTGGAGCAGACTCCGCATCAAACCACTGCGATGGCCATGCAGGAAACCGCCTGCCTCGAGATCAGCCGTGACGACATCATCGTGTTGTTGCAGCGCAAACCAATGGCCGGAATGGACATGCTGACTGTGCTGGGTCGTCAGTTCCATGCATCGCAGGAGTTGGTGCGCGGCCGGGCCAGTCGCAATGTCAACGACATAATCGAAGAGGAGTCTAGCTTCGGCGAGCGCATCGCCGACTCAGTCGCAGGATTCGGCGGATCGTGGACGTTCATCCTGACCTTCCTCAGCGTTCTGGTGATCTACACCGCGCTCAACATCGCCCTGCGCCATAAAGCGTGGGATCCCTATCCCTTCATCCTGCTGAACCTTTTCCTCTCGATGCTCGCAGCTATCCAGGCGCCGGTCATCATGATGAGCCAGAACCGCCAGGACAAGAAGGACCGTGTACGCGGCGAACTCGACTACGATGTCAACCGCCGCGCCGAATCGGAGATTCAGGGCCTGGCCGATAAGTTGAATCTACTGACAGACAAGATCGGTGACGTGGACGATCTGATGCGAGCGCACCTGAAACTCAAAGAAAATTCGGGGAACCCTGCATAGCGCACACAAGATAGATTCAAAATGAATCTTTACAGTGAACTTCGCCAACGGGCATACTGGGCGTCAAATTTTACACGGCGAGGCGCGCATCGTAGATTCCGTCTTCATCCCAGCCAATCATCCAGGCGGGCTTCCGAGAACTGCTCTCGCAATGTGGAACGCGCATCGCCTCGCACTACCGTGGCCACAGAGCTACAATCCCGCGCATCATTGGTTGCTATCGACCGCATGGGCCGCGCTTCCGTTGCTCGTTCTTCTGATCGCCATGGCGGGCTTCCGAATCAAAGGTCATTTCGCCGCGCTCGCGGGAATGACTACGGCTCTGATCATCGCGCTTGCAGTCTTTCACATGCCAGTGCGGCTAGCGTTCCTGGCGACAGGTCTGGGCGCGGCCTATGGTCTCTTCCCCATCTGCTGGATCGTCTTTCCGGTCCTCTTCCTCTATCAGCTAAGCGTCCGCGCAGGAAGATTTGCCCTTCTGCAGGAATGCCTCATCGGCGTAACCGAAGACAGCCGACTACAACTTCTCCTCATCGCCTTTGCGTTCGGCGCTTTCTTCGAAGGCGCGGCAGGATTTGGAACACCCGTCGCCGTCTGCGGCACAATCCTCATCGGTCTTGGCTTCTCTCCTTTACAAGCGGCAGGTCTGGCGCTGCTTGCTAACACGGCGCCCGTAGCATTCGGCGGAATCGGCATTCCCATCGTTGCGCTGCACGGCGTCACTGGCTTGGACACCCTACTGCTCTCACGCGTCATCGGTCGCATCATCGCACCCTTTTGCATCCTGGTTCCGTTCTGGCTTATCTGGGCCTTTGCTGGCTTCACTGCCATGCTGGAGGTATGGCCTGCAATCCTGCTCGCGGGCTCAACCTACGGCCTTACGCTACTTGTGGTTTCCACCTTCCATGGCCCTTGGCTCGTCGATATCGCCGCATCGAGCCTCAGCATCGCTGTCCTCGTTGCTTTCTTCCACGTTTGGAAGCCAGAACGAATTCTCAATGCTGCACGGCAGGACATCACACAAAACTCACGCGCAATCACCACCGATCGTGGCGTAACCATACTTCGTGCCGCAGTCCCCTGGATCATCCTTACGCTTTGCATCATCGTGTGGGGAATGCCCCAGATCTCGCAGCGAATGGACGCCGCCACAAGCGTGAAAATTCCGATCGAAGGCCTGCATCAGATGGTCTTGCGAATGCCTCCGGCCGTCCCCGCACCTACACCTGAAGCCGCCATCTTCAATCTCAATTGGCTCTCAGCGACAGGAACCGGCATTTTCGTCGCTGCGCTGCTTGCAGGCCTTTTCATGGGGCTGAAGCTACGCGACATCTGGCAAGTTTTTGTGCAGTCGGTGATTTCATTTCGCTTCACCGCCGTGACAATCGCCGCGCTAATGGCCATCGGCTTCATCACCCGTTACTGCGGCATGGACGCTACCCTCGGCCTCGCGTTCGCGCGCACCGGAGTTTTCTATCCTTTCTTCGGCACACTGATCGGCTGGCTGGGAACGGCTTCCACCGGATCCGACACATCTTCAAACGTCCTCTTCGGTAGCCTCCAGAAGTTGACCGCGCAACAGCTAGGCATCTCGCCCTATCTGATGACCTCGGCGAACTCAACCGGCGGAGTTATGGGCAAAATGGTTGCACCGCAAAGCATCGTCGTCGCCACCACGGCCACCAACACCTACGGCACCGAGGGCACCATCCTTCGTTTCGTTCTGCTGCACAGCATTGCCCTCGCCTGCCTTATGGGCCTTCTCGTCTCTCTGATGGCATACTGGCCCGCACTCAACCGCATAGTGCTTCGCTAGCGTTAGGGAGCGAGCAGGACTCGCAGATCACGCAGATTATTCCCCGTAGGCCCCGTCACAACCGTATCCCCCAACAAAGCAAGCAGGGAATAAGAATCAAACGCTCGCAGCGCATCGGCAACGGGATTCTTCCTCTGCAAAGCGTGCTCCGCCGTTCTTCCATCCACAACCGCTCCCGCTGCAGGACTGTTGCCATCCACACCATCGCTGCCGCCACTCAGCACAGTGATCTCCTCGCCAGCGATCTGTTCCGCGCACAGCAACGCAAAGTGCTGGTTGCGCCCACCTCTCCCCCTAGCCTGGGCCGGTACTCGCACCGTAATCTCACCAGCAGAGAGCAGGCACACTCGCTCCCCCTTACCTCTCATCTCCCGCAGTCGCTCGACAAGATACCCCGCAGCCTTCTCAGCACTCCAGTCATCGCAGCGATTGTCGATCTCGACCGACCACCCCAGTTCCGCCGCGCGAGCAGCGGCGGCCTCCTCAAGCGACGCACTATCCAGCAGCACGCTCCAATGCGACCGCGCGAAGATCGCATCCCCCGATTTTGGCGTCTCAGTCAGCGATCTGTATCGCAATATTTCCTTGATGGGCGTTGGAAAGCGTTCCATCAGCCCATACTCATCCGCAATCCGATACGCGTCATCCACAGTGCTACGATCCGGCAGCGTTGGCCCTGAAGAGAGAGCATCCAACTCACCCGGCGGCACATCCGAAACAAAGAGTGTCACTTGCTCAGCCGGAGCAGCAGCCGCTGCAAGGCGCCCACCTTTAACTGCCGAGAGATGCTTCCGCACAGCATTCATCGCCGCAATCGGCGCTCCACACCCCACCAGGGTTTTATGCGTCGCAGCAATCGTCTCCAGCGGCAAATCCGACTGCAAAAACTGCTCCAGCATCGCAGAGCCACCACCGCTTATCAGGAAGACAACAAGATCCCTCTCAGTCAACGATCCAAGCGTCCTTAAAACATCTGCCGCCGCCGCAACTGAAGCCTCATTCGGGCTGGGATGTCCCCCCCGATAAACGCGAAACCCTCTCGGTAGAGCCCCTTCCGGCTCTGCACCCACAACGATACCTTCAAACCGTTGCGCATCATTTCCCGCCTGACGTAGAAAAGATGAAACCAGAACGTGAGCAGCCTTGCCAATCGCAACTACAAGACAACGCCCATACTCACGCAGCACATAACTATGGCTATCGATCTCCATCACACCATCGTTGAAGCGCAGCGTCCGCTCCATCGCAGGCTCAACTCGCGAAGTCTCCAACGCATACAGAAATATATCGAGCGCATCCTTGCGAGCGTTATTCATGACCGTAGCCGCTACGATCCCACACCATCGACCGTCATCACCCGTAGTTCAAGCGAGACAATCAGCCTCGCCTCTGTACGCGCCTGAACCTCAGCGACGCTCATACCCTCTGCAACCTCGGTCAACACCAACCCGTCAGACATAACTCGGATCCAGCAAAGCTCCGTAACGATATCGTGCACGACGCTTTTCCCCGTCAGCGGCAGCGTACACTGCTTTAAAATCCTCGACGCACCATCCTTGGTCTGGTGTTCCATCGCAACAATCACCCTTCGAGCCCCGGCCACCAGATCCATCGCGCCGCCCATGCCCTTCACCATCTTGCCCGGAATCGTCCAGTTTGCCAGATTGCCACGCTCATCCACCTGCATCGCGCCAAGCACACTCATATCCATGTGACCCCCACGAATCATCGCGAACGACTCTTCGCTGCCAAAGAATGAGCACCCCGGCAGCTCCGTCACCGGCTGCTTTCCGGCGTTAATCAGATCCGGATCGGCCTGCTCATCAGTCGGCGGCGGTCCTACGCCGAGCATCCCGTTCTCCGACTGAAACATCACATCCATTCCCGCAGGAATGTAAGCCGCAATCATCGTAGGCAATCCAATGCCGAGATTGACGTAGAATCCATCCTTGAACTCCCGTGCAATTCGTCGTGCGATTCGCTCCTTACCAATCACACCGCACCTCCCGACTGGATAAACTTCGACTCAATCGGCTTACGGTACACCGCTCCAACCACAATGCGATTCACATAAATCCCGGGTGTCACAATCAGATCCGGATCGAGCACACCAGGCTCAACCAACTCCTCCACCTCGGCAATCGTCAGTTTCGCCGCGGTCGCCATCACCGGATTGAAATTCCGCGCCGTCTTGCGGTAAACCAGATTCCCATACCGATCCCCACGCCATGCCTTGATCAAGGCAACATCGGCATGGAGCGCTTTCTCCATCACATACTCTCTACCATTGATCTCGCGTGTCTCTTTTCCTTCCGCGACAATTGTGCCCAATCCCGTCGGCACATAGAATGCCGGAATCCCCGCACCGCCCGCACGAATCCGTTCCGCCAGTGTTCCCTGCGGAACCAGTGTCAGATCCAACTCACCACACAACACCAGCGACTCCAGCTTGCGATTCTCTCCCACATAACTGCCAATGTGCGAGGCAATCATTCCCGCCTCCAGCATCAGCCCCATGCCGAAACCGTCGACGCCCATATTGTTGCTGATCGTATGAAGTCCCGTAATCCGCCGCCTCACCAGGGCCGCGATCAGGTTCTCCGGAATGCCGCAAAGCCCAAAGCCGCCAAGCATGATCGTCGAGCCAGAGGCGACATCGGCAACGGCAGCATCCGCGGATGGAACAACTTTATTCATCCTTCGAAAATCCAGAGAACAGGGCCCGGCAAAACACTGCGCGGCGGAAGAAACACACCGCGCAGGCCGTGCGTTTTACTTTGCGTGCGTCGTGAAGGTGAAGGTGGTCGTGCTGTGTCTCGTCTCACCCGGCTTTAACTCCGTCGTCGGGAACGAAGGATGGTTCGGAGAGTCAGGAAAGTGCTGCGTCTCCAAACACAGAGCCGCATTCTTCACAAAACCTTCTTGAGCCTTGCCATATTTCGTCCCATCCAGAAAATTGCCCGAATAGAACTGCACGCCCGGCTCCGTCGTCGTCACCGTCAGTACACGCCCACTGCCCGGCTCATAGACCCGCGCCGCTGTCTTCATCTCACCGTTCTGACCGCGAAGCACCCAGTTATGGTCGTACCCTCCGGCGATCTTCAACTGCTCGTTGTCATCGTTAATACGCTTGCCAATCACCGTCGCTTTACGAAAATCGAATGGCGTTCCCTCGACAGGAGCCAGCACCCCGGTTGGAATCAGTCCAGCATCTACGGGCGTAAATTTGTCAGCAGGAATCATCATCTCGTTATCCAGAATCGTTCCCTTGCCATCGCCCGCGAGGTTGAAATAGGAGTGATTCGTCAAGTTGACGACAGTCGCCTTGTCGGTCGAAACGCTATAGTCGATGCGCAACGCACCATGATGCACCGTATACCGCACATGCGCCGTCAGTGTACCGGGATAGCCCTGATCCCCGTCTTTGCTTACCAGCGTCATCTCTACGCCATCCGCGACCTCATGCGCCTTCCACACCTGCTTGTCGAAGCCAACCGTACCGCCATGCAGCGAGTTCGCGTTATTATTCACCGGCACCTGGTATTGATGCCCGTCGATCGAAAACTTGCCCAGCGCAATGCGATTCCCATACCGGCCAACAATCGCACCAAAGTAGGTCTTGCCGTCGTCGAGATAGCCGTCCAGCGCGCTATACCCCAGAACGACATTGGCCACCTTGCCATCCCGATCCGGCGTCTTGATCGAAACCACCCGCGCGCCGTAGGTCATCACCTGCGCTTCGATACCTTCAGTCTTGAGCGTGTAAATATCCACTGCCGTGCCATCGGAAGTATTTCCGAATGTCGCCTTCGTTACGGTTCCGTGCGCTGCCATTGCAGTTGTCATGGTAAGCAGAATAACCTTTGCCAAACTCATCGTCATTTTTTCTCTGTCCCTTCGCCCCGCTGGATTCGATCCCGAGGCACACTTCGCCGCGAGATAACGCATACCGGAGCAACCTCGCCAATATACTTCAACTGTTGCGCCGCCACGAAACGACGGTAAGATTGTGCGTCAAATCAATCAACTTCAGGACGGTCATGAAACCTCGAGCCCGCGCCCTTCCTCTACTTACTCTCGCACTCTTCTGCCTCTTCTGCCTGCCCCAAAACGTCGTCGCCGCACCGCCCGACCACTGGGTCGGCACCTGGGCGACTTCCCCGGTCGCCATGCCAAACACTGAAGGCATCTTCGGCGCCGCAGACACAACCTACCGCGAGATCGTCCACGTCTCCCTCGGCGGCTCTCGCGTCCGCATCATCCTCTCCAACGAGTTCGGTCTCGACCCCCTCACCATCAACGCCGCCCACATTGCGCTCCGCACAAACGGCAGCGAGATTGACCTCGCCTCCGCCAACGCACTCACCTTCGGCGGACGCCCCTCCATCACTATTCCGCCCGGAGCTCTCGCCGTCAGCGACCCTGCCAACCTCAAGCTCCCTGCCTTCGCCGACGTAGCCGTCAGCCTCTTCGTCCCCGCGCAGCCCATGCAGCAGGTCTCGCATCACAGCTTCGCCGACCAGACCAACTACTCAGTCCCGGGCAACGTCGTCGGCGCCAAATCCCTTGAGTCGCCCACCGAAATCTACCACTGGCCCTTCCTCAAAGGCGTCGACGTCATGGCCGACAGCAAAGCGGCCTCTATCGTAGCCTTCGGCGACAGCATCACCGACGGCGCTCTCAGCACTCGCAACGCCAACGCCCGCTGGCCCGACGTCCTCGCTCGCCGCCTCCAGGCCAACAAGAAGACCGCAAATCTCGGCGTTCTCAACCAGGGCATCGGCGGCGGCCGCATCCTTCACGACGTTACCGGCCCCAGCGCCCTCGCCCGCTTTGACCGCGACGTCCTCGCCCAGGCCGCAGTCAAGTACCTCATCATTCTCGAAAGCATCAACGACATCGGCCACGCCCAGGACCCCGTCAAGCCCTACGACGTCGTCACCGCCGAAGACCTCATCGTCGGCCTCGGTCAGCTCGCCACCCGCGCCCACACCCACGGCATCAAGGTCTACGGTGCCACACTCACACCCTATGTCGGAGCCAAATACTCCTCACCCGCCGGCGAAGCCATTCGCCAGGCCGTTAACAACTGGATCCGTACCACCAACCAGCTCGATGGATTCATCGACTTCGACAAAGCCACCCGCGATCCCGCCAACCCCGCTGTCTTCGCTCCCGCAGCCGACTCCGGCGACCATCTCCACCCCGCCGACCCCGGCTATAAAATCATGGCCGACTCCATCGACCTCAGCCTCTTCACCAGGTAATCAATCCCATGCCAGCTCCGACAGTCCGGCCAGCACAGCTCGACGATGCGAATGCAATCGCAAAGATGTGTGAGTTACTCTGGCCCGACGCAACCGCCGACGAGCATCGCAAAGACATCACCGATCTCCTCACATCCGGCTACTCCGGCACTCTTCCGGCAACAATCTTTGTCGCTCACGATGAGACCGGTAACCTCACTGGCTTCCTTCAGGCAGGTCTCCGCTCCCACGCCGACGGCTGCGATACCGCACATCCCGTTGGCTTCATCGAAGGCTGGTTCGTCTACGAACCTCTCCGTCACCGCGGAATCGGTGGAGCTTTAATGCACGCAGCCGAGCAATGGTCACGCACGCAAGGATGCATCGAAATCGCCTCCGATACCTGGATCGACCACACACTATCGCAAATCGCTCACCAGTCGCTAGGCTTCGAGATTGTCGATCGATGCGTCCACTTCCGCAAACATCTATAACGCGATCCCGTAACGTCCAGAATTACTTGCCTTCTACTCCACTGAAAACTCCGGATCAACAGGAATCTGCAGCGCCGTCGCCAGCGCATTGGTCTCCCCCGCCATCCCCACCACCGCCAGAAACTCCGCATGCTGCTGGTCCGTCAGACCCTTTGCACGAGCCGCAGCAGTATGCGAGTGTACGCAATAACTGCAGCTATTGGCCGTCGATACGGCAATGTAAATCAACTCCTTCGTCAACGGATCAAGCTCCCCCGGCGCGAGCATCACTTCCTTGATGCTCGCCCACGTCCGCTCCAGCAGCGCCGGTTGATTAGCAAGCGCCCTCCAGAAATTGTTCACGAAATCTGATTTACGCGTGGAACGTATATCGTCGAAGACTTTTCTTATGCGCGGATTAGCTGACACTTCTTCGTCTGTCCAAAGCTTTACAGTTGCCATAAGCAAAACCTTTCAAGAGGTGACAATATTTGTTTCGAATCCCCTGTTCACAAGATAAAGCCACGTCTAATCTCCGCGGCACCAATGCTTTCATTGACTATCAAGCACAGTAAAAGGCGTCAAACTCAGGTTCGCCACGTACACCTTATGCGCGCTTGCATTCACAGCAATCGCATATGGATGCTCACCCGCATTCAGTTTCTTAATCACTTGTCGCGTCCGTGCATCGATCACGCTTACAGTACTCTCCTGCGTGCTAGCCACATAGATCAGGCCCTTTCCAGCATCCACAGCGATCGCTTGTGGATGATTCCCAACTGCCACTGTCCCAATCGCTGCGCCACGATGACCATCGATCACCGTCACCGAACCATCGCCATAGTTAGCGACGTATATTTCACCCGTCTCTGCATTCACCGCCAACTCGCACGGCATCGCACCCGTAGCAATTGTCTTCGCTGTTCCCGTCCCTAAATCGATCGCTTCTACTGTGGAGTCCTGTACATGGGTTACATACAGCATCTTTCCGGCTTGTGCGATTCCCCAAAGATGCATTGCTCCCACGGGCATCTTCGTAATCGCGCCGGTCTTTGAATTGAGCACGGTAAGCGAGTCGCTCTCATAACCCAGGAGAAATACCTGCATCCTCTTATCATCCACCACAATTGCATCCGCAGAACCTGTCTTCAAATTGCTGGCGAGGTTCGTTCTGCCATCGATCACCGTAAGCATATTGCTAAACGTGTTCGACACATAAACTTTATTCGCCGACTCATCGACCGCAATGGCATAAGGACGTGCCGCGGTTTTTACTGTTGCAACCACAGCATCATTTCTTCCATCGATCACCGAAACAGACCGGTCGCTCGAATTCGCCACATAAATCTTTCTCATTCGCTCATTCACGGCAATCGCCTCAGGCCCTGCCCCCACCTTCACGCTTTTAACAGCGCCAATCCCATCCACAATCGACACTGCCCCGTGCGTCTTATCGACGACATATACCTTACCCGTACTTCCGCTGTATACAATTGCGGAGCGATTGATCAGCTCCGCAGCAGGTTCATTCGTCTGCGTTCTCGCACGCATACTCACGCTTAATGCGATTAGCGCGACCCCCAGACCATACCGCACAACCTTCTTTGAAGACGCGCGCCTGTTTTTCAAATTCAACATATCAACACCAAACCTCATATTTCACCCGGGGCTTCGTTCACTTATCTTTCGCATCAACACAAACGATTGTCTACAATGGACGCCGACCCATCAGATTGATCTCCACACGATAACGTCGCGCACAGTATCTGGAATAATAACGAAAATCCTTTCAAACGGGACTCGACCTTGAACCTGCACCGCAATCTGCGCCCTTATATCTTCGCAATGCTTTTTGTTCTTCTCCCTGGCACTCCTATCTCTGCGCAGAGCACTCCCAGCACCTTCAAAGTACTCGCGATAGCCGAGCATGGCGGACTGCATCAACCCTTCGTCGATGCCGCGAAACTCTGGCTGCAAAAAGAATCCATTGCCGACAACTTCACTATCGACTACATCGAAGACACAAAGCCTATCGATGCAGCCTATCTCTCTCACTATCAGCTCTTCATCCAGCTAAACTATCCGCCTTACAACTGGACACCAACGGCCGCCTCAGCCTTCACCAAAGCGATTGAAGAAGGATCCATCGGTTGGATCGGTTTCCACCACGCGACGCTTCTTGGCGAGTTCGACGGCTTCCCCATGTGGCCTTGGTTTTCGCAGTTCATGGGCAACATCCGCTTCACCAAGTACATCCCTACCTTCGCCACCGCCACCGTAAATGTCGAGGCGCCGAACCATCCAGCAATGAAAAATCTTCCACACTCCTTCACCATCGAAAACGAGGAGTGGTACACGTGGAACCAGTCGCCACGCAACAATGTGCACGTTCTCGCCAGCGTCGATGAAAACACCTACAACCCAGATAGCACCATCAAGATGGGCGATCATCCTGTCGTCTGGTCGAACGAGCATGTCAAGGCGCGAAACATCTACATCTTCATGGGCCATCATCCAGAACTCTTTCAGAACACTGCCTTCACAACGCTCTTTACCAACTCCATTCTTTGGGCGGCCGGCAAGTGAAACGCATCGTCATCACATTCTTCGTGCTTATAGCGCTTTCTCACGCGACACGCGCACAGCAACAACCCGCATTCCGAGTGCTTGCTTTCTACTCTGAAAATGTTGAGCACGATCACGTCGATTTCGCGCATCAGGCAATCCAGTTCTACATCGCCGCTGCCCAGCGCGATCATTTCGAGTTCGCATCGACAACCAATTGGGACGATCTCAACACAACCAACTTATCCCGCTATCAGCTCATCCTTTGGCTCGATGACTTTCCCCATACGCCGCAGCAACGCAGTGCCTTCGAACAGTACATGACCCACGGCGGAGGCTGGCTCGGTTTCCACATCGCCGCATACAACGACAGCGATACCCACTGGCCATGGTTCGTCGAGTTTCTCGGCGGAGGCGTCTTTTACGGGAACAACTGGCCCCCGCTGCCCGCCACCCTGACTGTCGACGACAAAAGCCACCCCATTGCCAGGCATATCCCCGAGCGTTTTCTCTCTCCAGCAAACGAGTGGTATATCTGGAAACCCTCACCGCGACTAAACAAAGACGTGCAGGTTCTCCTCACGCTTGCGCCGTCCAACTATCCCCTTGGCCTGAAGGATGTCGTATCGAGTGGTGACCTCCCCGTCGTCTGGACGAACAAACGCTACCGCATGCTCTATATGAACATGGGGCATGGCGACAGAATCTTCACCAGCGACCTGCAGAATCGCCTCCTCGAAGACGCTCTTCTTTGGATTGGCCCATCGAAGCCATAACAACGTACTGAGTGGAAAAGATGCAACGCTTTGAGAATATAATTCACTACTTCAATGAAACAGGGGTTCCTTACGAACCGTGAGCACCAAGTTGCGATAAGCTCGTCAGGATCGCGATAGACTCGCCGGCTCTGTCCGTCGTACTGAGGTAGAGCGATGTCCGAGAACCGAACAACGACATCCGGCGGCGGACTGAAGATATGCGGTATCTTCCTCATCATCTTAGGCGTTCTACTCTATGCTCTCCTCGGTGGACCAGACGATAATCCAGCTGGCCTCTTCGGTTCAATCTTCGGGATATTCGGCCTGTTGATGTATTTTCGAGGTCGCCGGAAAGCCGCCCAGTACAAGGCCGCAGATCCGAACAGCCCCATCCACGACTCTAGCCCGGACGTGCTCTATCTGCGGTCTTTTCAAACCGACGCATCAACCACGTTCAAAAAATTGGCATCCGGCCTCACGACAGAAGAAGAACAGCTCGCCGACGTCCTGCGACCATTCGGAGACATGATCGCCATCGGTCGCCCCGGCGAATCGCTTCCCCTCCCCGGCGCCACCCGAATCTATGCAACAGACGCGCAATGGAAAAACGTCGTACTCGATCGCATGCGACTAGCCCCACTTGTCGTCATTAGAGCTGGCACGAGCACGGGCCTCTTCTGGGAGTTCGAACAGGCATTCTCAAATCTGCATCCTGCCAGAATCGTAATCTTCGTCATGAACATCACGAAGCGTGACTACAGCACCTTCGCCGACCAGATGCGAGCCAGCTTCCAACTCGCCATGCCCCACATCGAAACCTTCAGCGTTTTACGCGTCGCCATCAATCCCCGAGATAATCCAACCAAGGTGCTTCCCGGTTTCATCCGCTTCTCAGACGACTGGAGCCCCGAGTTTCTTCCCCTGCCGTCCACCATCATTCAACTTGGCTACAACGACTCCAGGAAGTCGTTCAATCTAGCCCTGCAGCCAGTATTTGAGCGCCATGGCGTTGCCTGGAAACCTTTGGGTCGCTTCCAGGCTTAGTCTTCCCAGCCGGAAACTCCGTCACCCAACCAGCACGCGCTCCAACGGCCCCGGCACCTTCACCGAGGCCATCCCCGCAGCGGTTGCAGACTGGATTCCCATATCCGTATCTTCAAACACCAGGCAAGCCTCAGGAGCCACGCCCAGCCTCTCCGCTGCAATCAGAAACGGCTCAGGATGCGGCTTACTCATCCGGTAATCTCCCGCACAAACCAGCGTCTCAAACTTATCCAGAATCTTCAGCGATGTCAGCGAAGCCACCACCGAATCCCGTGTACTTCCCGACACCACGGCAAATGGAACCTGCCCATGGCTCAGTTCAATATGTTCCAGCACTTCCGGCACAGCCTTTAGCTCCGGCAGCAGCCGGAAATAAAACTCTTCTTTGCGCTTCCGTATCTCTTCCACCGGCATGCTCAGCCCATGCCGCTCGTTCAGCGTCGCTACAATCTCCACCACAGGCATTCCGCCCAGCGAGTAGAACAGCTCCTCGGCAAATTCACAGTTCCACTTCGAAAGCACATGCTTCCATCCCAGATAATGCAATGGCATCGAGTCCGCAATCGTCCCATCGCAGTCAAACAAATATGCCTCAAAGGGCCCTTCCGGCAACTTCAGCTTCATCATCCCTCTCCAGACGCACACCGCGTCAGACAATCAGAGGCGGCAACCAGATCACGAACTCTGATCCTGCGTGCCGCCCCTGGCATTTCTTTTGATGCAGATAATTACTTCAGCTCGTATCCAGCGAAGAAGTAGCCAATCTCAAACGCAGCCGTATCCTCCGCATCCGAACCGTGGATTGCGTTCTCTCCAATCGACGCCGCAAACTTCTTGCGGATCGTTCCCTCTTCCGCTTGTGCAGGATTCGTCGCGCCCATCAGCTTGCGCAGATCGGCAATCGCATTGTCCTTCTCGAGCACCATCGGAAAGATAGGTCCACTCGACATGAACTCCGTCAGCTCGCCGAAGAACGGACGCGCCGCGTGAACGTAGTAGAAGCCCTCGGCCTGAGCCTTCGAGATGGAGACCTTCTTGATGGAAACAATCTTGAATCCCGCCTTTTCAATCTCGGCAAGAATTGCGCCGGCATGGCCCTTCTTGACCGCGTCCGGCTTGATGATGCTGAATGTGCGCTGTGACAACGTAGTTCTCCAATATTCGGTTTTTCTCAGTTTTCAGTGAGAATTGTGTACTTCTAGTCTACCTTTTCGGCGATTTTTGCGGGCGAACCTGCCTCCGTCCGCCTTTAAATCCCGCTAATACCGCCAACTCTTCAAATCCGCCCCAGCCGGAGCCGTCTTCTCAATCCGCTCCATAATCTTCGGCAGATACATCGTGTTGTAGTGCAGCCGCGAATACGCGTTCGGCAACGTCGGATCTCCATTCCAGCAATGCTCCGCGCGCTCGCCATACTTCACCTCGCCCTCATACGGCACACTACCCGGCGTCGAACCAGTCGTCTTCAAAAAGTCTTCCATCAGGTAAACGGCATTGTTCAAAAAGTAAGTATCCGCACTCCCCACATACAGATGCAGCTTGCCCTGCAGCTTCGGTCCCAGCGTCCCCCAGTCGCGCTGTAGCTTCGCATTCAGGTCATAGTGCTCCTTCCAGTACTGAGCCACCTGCGGATCAATCGCACCCGTCGCCTTATCGAAGATCGGTTGCGGATATCCATCCTGACCCACCGGCGAGTACACCGCCTGCCAGATATCGAACTGGTCGCCCGACCGTCCTCGATCCCCCAGAGCCGCCTCATACGTCACGTTGTCCCGCACCGTGATCAGCGTATGTCCCAGGTAGTCGCGCATCGCCGGTTGCTCCACCTCCTTGTTCGCTCCCTGCAGGTAGAACATATTCTTCTGGTCATAAAGATCAGTCGTCATATACGCATGAAAGTCCACCGGATCGGGACAAGCCACAAACGCTCCGTTGTAGTCATCCGGATAAAAGATCTGCGCCGCCAGCGACTCCCACCCGCCCGTCGAGCCACCATAAAGGAACCGCGCCCAGCCCTGCCCAATCCCGCGGAACTGCTTCTCAATCGCAGGCAGCAGCTCCGTCTCAATCGCATCGCCATAAGGCCCAAGATTCGCCGAGTTCACCGCATACGAATCATCGTAATAAGGATTCGCATGTTGAATCTTCACCACCAGAATTCGCGGAAAATTCGCGCTCGTCCACTGCTGATACGTCTTGTACGCCTCCTCCTGCTGAATCCGGTTGTATCCCTTCAGATGAAACCGTTCCGAATAATCCGGCTTCAAATTCGGATCAGGCGGGGTCGTCCGAAAATCATCAAAATCATCCACAAAGTGATCGTGAAAGATCGCCAGCGGATAACGCGCCTCAGGATGCTCATCGAATCCAGACGGCACCAGCACAATCGCACTTAGATAAACCGGCCGCCCCCAGAACTTCGTCAGCAAATCGCTCTGTATCTTGATATGCCGAACATATTTTGTATCAGTCACAGGAGCAATTTGCGGAATCACCTTATCCAGCGTCACCGCAACCGGCGCACTCCCCGGTCCAATATGAATCTTCCTCGGCGTGCTGTACAAATTTCCCGGCGCAATATTCCAATGCTTCCCTTCACCACGATCTGGCGACAACTTCACCGTCTTGCCATCCCCGCGATGGAATGTCTCATACACATCCAGCACCGCCTGCACGGTATAGTCGCCCGCAGGAACATCCTTCAAACTCCGGTACGGATACCCATCCGCCTTATCCCCCACCGCCACCGGTTCGCCCGGCTTCAACCCATCCACCGTCACGCCAAAAACTATCTGCGACCGCGGCGTATCGTCAATCTGCATCCGCGGCTCTTCCGATGGATCGTTCGAGAGCAGTAAAAGCACCCGACCATCCAGCGGCTTAGCCGACTGCGCCGCAGGAAAACTTACAGTGAACGTTGGAGCAACTTGTCCCTGAAGACAAACCGTACCAGAGACCGCACAAAGGGCAGCAGCAGTTAAAAAGAAATGGCGCATAGAGCGAGTATATGACGCCCCATGCGCCTGCCTTCCCAATCTCAGGCATCCAAACAAAGATGCGCAACACCGCATGGCTATGGTTCGCAGGCTGCTTTGCATGGTTCGTGGACGGGCTCATAAGCCTTCGCCTCCACTCCATCCAACACGCCCAGCTTGCCTTCATGGTGGCCTTGGTCTTCCTCGCCGCCGGCTTTTTTTACCGGCGGCAGAAGAAATAGCCTAAGCCTTGCCCAGCACCCGCGCCATCGCCTCGCCAATCTCAGCCGGCGACTTCACCACCGTAATTCCCGCCTCCGTCATCGCCTTCATCTTCTCCGCGGCCGTCCCCTCACCACCGGAGATAATCGCCCCCGCATGTCCCATCCGGCGTCCCGGAGGTGCCGTCTGCCCAGCAATAAACCCGACTACCGGCTTCTTCACATGCTCCTTGATGTACTTCGCCGCCGCCTCTTCTGCCGACCCGCCGATCTCGCCAATCATGATGATCGCCTCAGTCTCCGGATCCTCGTTCAGCAGCTTCAGCGCATCGATATGCGTCGTCCCAATAATCGGATCGCCCCCAATTCCAATCGCCGTCGACTGGCCAATGCCACGCGTCGTCAACTGATACACCGCCTCGTACGTCAGCGTCCCCGACTTCGAAACAATCCCGACGGAACCTTCCTTATGAATCCGCCCCGGCATAATCCCAACCTTCGCTTTACCCGGCGAGATCACGCCCGGGCAGTTCGGCCCAATCAGCCGCGACTTCGAGCTCTTCACAAAATCCCACACCTTCACCATGTCGAGCACCGGAATGCCCTCCGTGATGCAGATCACCAGCGGAACCTCCGCCGCAGCAGCCTCCAGAATCCCATCCGCAGCAAACGGCGGCGGCACAAAGATCACCGTCACATTCGCACCCGTCTCCTTCACCGCCTCTTCGACGGTATTAAAGACCGGCCATCCCTCATGGATCGTGCCACCCTTACCCGGCGTTACTCCACCAACAACCTTCGTCCCATACTCCGCACAACCCTTGGCGTGAAATGTCCCCTCACGCCCCGTAATTCCCTGCACAATCAGCCGCGTATTTTTATCAACCAGAACTGCCATTACTTCACCCCTTTCGCAGCCGCAACGGCAAGATCAGCCGCTTCCTTCATCGTCGTTCCCACTTCAAACTTCAAGCCGGACTCAGCCAGAATCTTCCGCCCCTCTTCAACGTTCGTTCCCTCAAGCCGCAGAATAATCGGCAACGTCACATTCAGCTTCTTCGCTGCCGCCACAACCGCTGTAGCCAGCACATCCACACGCAGAATGCCACCAAAGATATTGATGAAGATCGCCTTCACATTTGGGTCACTCAACAAAATCCCAAACGCATTCTCAATCTGCTCCTGATTCGCTCCACCGCCAACATCCAGAAAGTTCGCCGCAGACCCACCCGCATACTGGATGATGTCCATCGTCGCCATCGCCAATCCCGCACCATTCACCATGCAGGCGATATTCCCATCCAGCTTGATGTAGTTCAGCGCAAACTTGCTCGCCTCCACCTCCAGCGGATCCTCCTCCGCCAGATCGCGTAGCTCCTTCAAATCCTTATGCCGGAACATCGCGTTGTCGTCGAAGTTGATCTTGCAGTCCAACGCCAGCAGCTTGTCATCCTTCGTCGTGATAAACGGATTGATCTCCATCAGCGTCGAATCCGTCTCGATAAACGCCTTATACAGCCCCGTCATAAACTTCACGGCATCGTTGATCTGCGTCGGCTTCAGTCCCAACTTGAACGCCAGCTTCCTTGCCTGATACGGAACAAATCCCACCGCCGGATCGATGTACTCCTTATAAATCTTCTCCGGCGTCGCATGCGCAACCTCTTCAATCTCCATGCCGCCAGACTGCGAAGCCATAAACACCACCTTCGCCGACGCCCGGTCCAGCACCAGCCCCAGGTAAAGCTCGCGCTCAATCGCCGATCCCTCTTCGATCAGCAGTCGCCGCACCTTCTGCCCCGCCGGTCCGGTCTGATGCGTCACCAGCTGCATCCCCAGAATCGCCTTCGACGCCGCATTCGCATCCTGCAGCGTCTTCACTACCTTCACGCCGCCACCCTTGCCGCGCCCACCTGCATGGATCTGCGCCTTCACCACCACAACGGCATTCCCCGCCGCAAACAATGACTTCGCCGCCGTGTCAGCCTCTTCCAGCGTGGTCGCCATCTCGCCGCCAGGAACCGGCACGCCATACTTCCGCAGAATCTCTTTTGCCTGATACTCGTGAATTTTCATAGTGTTCTCTGATTTCCGCCCGCGCGAGAAGTGTAGCGGACGCAAACAAAGCCTCGCAATTCGAAACGCGAACAACGGTGCGGTTATCGTTCGCCTCCTCTCCGCCCTTTGTTCTTGTCATCAAACCTCCTCCCCAGACCACAGGACAACCCGCTTCCCCAGCGACCCATCTGACTGTCTGGTTGCAGCAAGAGAACCGGGGCTTCGACTTACACTGCCGGTCCAGCAGCCACACACTTGCTCTCTCGAGGTCCGCCTATGACACCCACAGCCATTGGTCGTGTTGCACGTCTATTCACGGTCACTTCCCTTCTTTGCCTTACCCTCTCACCCCTGCTTGCGCAGACAGCTCCTGACAACTCCAGGCAGAACAAGAACCACAGCGACACTGCGGACAACCAGTCCAATGCCACGGACGACCGCGCGACCACCGCGAAGATTCGCAAGGCAATCACCTCCGACAAAGATCTCTCCACCTACGCCCACAACGTCAAGATCATCACTGTCAACGGTGCCGTCACCCTCAAAGGCCCGGTGAAATCTGACGACGAGAAACGAAAGATCGCTGCCGATGCCGCAGCCGTCGTCTCCACAGACAAGATCACCAACGACCTGACAGTCAAGCAGTAATTACATATCCCCCTTCCAGCCGCAGCCATAAGGAGTTTCATCATGTCTAGCAAAAACACAGCAGTCTTCGGAATCTACGCCACAGTTGGCACCGCAGAAGCCGCAGTCGACCATCTCCTCGCCCGCGGCTTCCCCAATGCCGCCATCTCCGTTCTTCTTCCCGATGACGAAAGCACCCGTGCCTTCGCCCATGAAAAGAGCACCAAAGCTCCCGAAGGCGCGACCACAGGCGTTGCCACCGGTGGTGTCGTCGGCGGCACCCTCGGTCTTCTCGCAGGCATCGGCGCTCTCGCCATTCCCGGCGTAGGCCCGCTCATCGCAGCCGGGCCCATCATGGCCACGCTCGCCGGCGTCGGCGTCGGTGGTGCTGTCGGCGGAATCGTCGGTGCACTCGTCGGTATGGGTATCCCCGAGTACGAAGCCAAACGGTACGAAGGCGCTGTCAAAGGCGGCGGCACCCTCCTCTCCGTCCACTGTGATACCTCCGAGCAGGTCGACACTGCCAAAAACGCACTCAAAGAGACCGGTGCCCGCGACATCTCATCCAGCAGCGAAGCATCATCCGATCACTCTGCCGCACGTTCCACCTATGGCAACCTCTCCGACGCCGATGCACCCATCCGCACAAATGAGGTCGTCGACGAAATCGATGGCGAAGTCGTCGAACGGCCCGTCGGCACCACACGCTATTAATCGAATCGTGATTCCTGGCTAAGCAAGGGGCCCGCGCCATCGCGGGCCTTTGCTTTCCTCCTCATCTGCTGTGAGGAGCACCTCTGAAACGTCGTATTTCCTTGGTGCCGGGGACTCTCTCTTGCACTACTGGAGCGGGACCATCATCTCCCCACAATCCATCGCAAGCTCGCAACCTTGTTGATCTGCTTTGTCGCAGTCAGCGACAAAGCATAAATCGCAAGGAACATCGCCACTCCAACCAGTAGCGTCAGCGGCCCATTGGGGTCGATTCTCATCCCATTGGGAACCGGCAGATGAGCTGCAGCAATGTAATAGATCTCTATCAAAATCGGATGGATCAGATAGATCCCAAACGTCTCAGCCCTCACATCGATCGACGCCGGGTACAGCCTTCGCCTGCACTTCACGATCATCAGAACTGCCAGCACCGCATATACCTGGTTCGAAATCCTCAGTATGTTCGCCGAATCTCCCCTGTGCATCAGTCGAAGAACATGCGTCTCCACCAGGGCCAGTCCTCCGGCAATCGATGCATACATAATCAATCGCATCCACGAGATTCGGCTCAGCCAGCGACTCAACGCCTCACGATGCTTGTAGGCAAAGCTACCAAGCCAGAGATAAAACACAAATCCCAACAAAGCCGACGTATGTCTGGTTGGAATAATTTCAAGATAGACATTCACCCCATACAACAAGCTCATCGCCAGGTACGTCGCGCCTTGCACATAATCCGGCACCCTTCGATACAGCCCGATAACGATTGCCATGCATACAAAAAAATTCGGCACATACCAGTAAATTGACTGCGTAAAGACGAATCGAACATACTGGCCCGCCACAAGCCGCAATGAAGATCGCAGCGAATCCGCGTGGTTTCCTCCCAGAAAGTCGGACGATACCGCGATCATCAACCACAGAAATCCCCAGAATAGCCATGGAACAAAAACCGAATGGAAGCGACGGTAAAAATATTGGCGAGGACTATCGCGCGTCAGTCCTTCCCCCAGCAAAAACCCTGAGATCAGAAAAAATCCAATCGTGCCGAACTTCATCAGTTGCAGCAGAACTGGTTGAATGTGGTAAACACCATTCGCCGGACGCCCCCAAAGAAACTCGGAATGGACCCAGACAATCGCAACCATCGAAAGAAATCGAACGTTGTTGACGAACGGGTAGTCCGATCTTCGATAGCTCCTTGAATCAGCATGAAGTCTATCGACGGGTACCGGAGACGTCGGCCAAGCCGTTTGTTGGGACGTGGAAGAAAAATCGACCACAGAAGGAAGTGATACCAGTGAGCCCGCGTGCAAGGTTCGCAATAATCGTCCTCGATTCTCATTTTCCGCAAATAACTCTTGAATCGAGCACTATGATCCAGATGCCAGGCATTCAATTTTTCAAAAAAGTCTAACCCACGCCGTCAGCGAACGGCAAACTATTGATGCAAGGCGCGTTTCCCCTTGCCATCACACCCACCTGCTACCCTTAATCCAATGCCCCTCCAGCCCCACCTCAAGCACCTCATCGAAGCCCGCGGCACCCTCACTCGCGAACAAGCCCGCGCCCTCATGCAGGCCATCCTCGCCGGAGAGCTCGCCGACATCGAAATCGCCGCTCTCCTCGGCGCCCTCGCCGCCCGCGGCGAAACCCCCGCCGAAGTCGCCGGCTTCGTCGATACCATGCGCGCTGCCGCCACCCATCTTCCTCTCTCGCCCACCGAGCAGGCCATCCTCGTCGACACTTGCGGTACCGGCGGCGACGGCAGTCGCACCTTCAACATCTCCACCGCCGCCGCCCTCGTCGCCGCCGCCGCCGGAGCCTCCGTCGCCAAACACGGCAACCGCGCCATCACCTCGCAGACCGGCTCAGCCGACGTCCTCGAAGCCCTCGGCATCCCCGTCGGCCTCTCACCCGTCGAAGCCACCGCTGCCCTCCGCCAGCATCGCTTCGCCTTCCTCCACGCGCCGTCGTTGCATCCAGCGATGAAAGCCGTCATGCCCGTTCGCCGAGCCCTCGGCGTCCGCACCGTCTTCAATCTCCTCGGCCCCCTCACCAACCCCGCCGGAGCCTCCGCGCAGGTCATGGGCGTCTACGCCCCCCACGCCGTCCCGCTCGTAGCCGAAGCCATGGCCATCCTCGGCACCCGCCACGCCTTCGTCGTTCACGGCACCGCCGAAACCTCCACCGGTCCCCATCGCGGCCTCGACGAAATCTCCATCAGCGGCCCCACTCACCTCGCCGAAGTCCGCAACGGCATCGTCACCCTCAGCACCATCACCCCAGAGGACGCCGGCCTCGAACGCGCCCCCATCGAAACTCTCATTGGCGGCGACGCCCCCACCAACGCCGCCATCCTCACCGCCATCTTCGCCGGCGAGCGCACCCCCCGCCGCGACATCGTCCTGCTCAATGCCGCCGCCGTCCTTGTCGCCGCAGACCTCGCCCCCGACATCATCATCGGCGTAGCCCTCGCCGCCCACACCATCGACACCGGCGCCGTCACAGCTCTCGTCGCAACCCTCTCCCGCAAAAACTAATCACTTGTTTTTTTGTTTGTCCTTTTGTTTGTCATCCCGCAGGGATCTGCTGTTGCTTGTCTTAACCGTTGCTTTTGCCATTGCCGTAGCCGTAGACATTGTTCTACGACGACATTCTGAGCGAAGCGAAGGATCCGTATTTCGCCTTTGCCTTACCACCCGCCACGGAACATTCCCCCACCACCTGCGTATGCTCATAAGCAACAGGAGCGAACCACCATGTCGACTTATCCGCCACCGCACTTCGCGCTGGACCCAACCCTCATCACCACAGGTCTTGAGATCCCCGGTCATCGCATCCTTCGCAACTACGGCGTCGTTCGCGGTATCGTCGTCCGCTCCCGCAACATCTTCGCCTTGGCTGGAGCAGGCTTTCAAACCCTGGTCGGCGGCGACATCACCATCTTCACCCAGCTCTGCGAAAAGACCCGCCAGGACTCCTTCGCCATGATGGCCTTCCACGCCTCCCAGCTTGGCGCCAACGGCGTCATCGCCGTCCGCTACGACGCCGAGGAACTCATGCGCGGAGTCACCGAAGTCCTCGCCTACGGCACCGCCGTCTTCGTAGAGCGCATTTAGCCTCCAACTCAGACTCCACACACTTACTCCGTCCTCAAAGCCTGCACAGGATCGGTCGAAGCAGCACGCTGCGCCGGTATCAATCCTGCAATGCCTGCCGCAGCCGCAAGAGTCACAATTGCGCCAATCATAACCAGCGGATTCGCACTAGTAACCTCATAAAGCTGTGCCCTCACATACTTCACGCAGAGCAGTGCCACCGGAATCCCGATCATCAGACCAAGCGCCGTCTGGGCGATCGCTCCGCGCATGATCATCGCCACCACGCCCGCGCGATCTGCACCCAGAGCCATCCGTATCCCAATCTCCACGGTCCGTCGCACCACCATGTACGCCGTAACGCCGTACAGCCCAATCGTAGCCAGCAGCAAAGCCAGCACACCAAACAACATCGTCAACCGCGCCAGCATCCGCCCTTCACTAAACCGGTCGCCAATCTGTTGGTCGAACGTCTGAAACTTCACAATTGTCAAATTTGGATTGATGCTTCCCAGCGTCCTCCGCGCCAGCGTCTCCATGTTGTCGATCGGCCTGTCTGTCTCGATCACCATAGCCCCGGCATACAACGACAAATCATCTTCAATCCGCTCTTTAGTATCTACCGGCCGCTGCATCATCGGTACGAAGTACATCATGTGGTTCTTCCATCGCACGCTCTCGTAAACCGTATCTTCCACCACGCCCACAATCTCGAAATCCCCCGACGAATTCGGTTGACCAATGCGATGTCCCAAAGGATTCTTCTTCCCGAAGAACTGCCTCACAAACTCCTTATTCACCACCGTCACTGGCGGCGCTGTCGACATATCCTGCACTCCTATTCCCCGTCCCATCACCACACGCGTCCCCACCGAATCGAAGTAGTCCGCATTCGCTTTTACGAATGAGGCGCCAAGTGTCAGATTCGGTTGTCCCTGCACCTGGATGCCATTGCCCCAGTTGTTGTCCTCCATCGGCGTATACGTGGAAATCCCAACCTTCACCACACCCGGCACCGCATGGAATCGCTCCTCCATCGTGCGATACAACGCCTCCACCTGCGTCGTCGCGTACCCCGCCGCCTGCGGATTGATATGCACAATATAGCGATTCCGCGCATCCAGCTTCATGTCCGTATTCTCGAGCCGGTTCAGGCTCTGCGCAAACAACCCCGCCCCCACCAGCAGCACAAACGACAACCCCGCCTGCAGCACGACCAGCGCACGCTGCAACCGCGAAGCCCCCGTCGATGTCGATCGCAACCCGCTCCGCAAAGCATCCGCAGGCTGAGCCCTCGCCGCAATCCACGCCGGAGCCACTCCAAACAAAACACCCGTCAGCACCGATAACCCAATCGCAAACCCCACCACCACCCCCGAAGGGCTCGCATCAATCGGAACGTTCTGCTCTCCCGGAAACGCCAGCTTCAGTAACATCTGCGTCCCCGCATATGCCACCGCGAGCCCTGCAAGCCCGCCCATGCCCGCCAGCAACACACTCTCCGTCAGCAGTTGCCGCACAATCCTTCCACGTCCCGCACCCAATGCGGTACGCAGCGACATCTCCATCCGCCGCGCCATCCCGCGCACCAGCAGCAGATTCGCAATATTCGCGCACGCAACCAACAACACCAATCCCGCAACCCACATCAACAGATGCAGATGAGCACCATACTCCTCCTGCATCGACTGAATGCCAGCACCGCCCGGCGTCAACACCACATGCGCTCTCGCCAATGCTGCCTTGCCTTCTCCCTCTGAAAAATTTTTCGTCGTAGCAAACTCCTGCCGGGCCGTCGCGCTCAGCTTGTCCTGAAGAGCCGCCACCGACACGCCCGGTTTGATGCGCCCGACCATGTAAAGCCAACTCACATTCGGATCTTGCACATACCGCACGTTCGCCAAAACCATCATCGTCTCAATCGGCAGATAGAAGTCCGGCGGCGTGCTCATCAACCTGTCGCCATAGAACCCCTTCGGCGCAATCCCTACCAACGTCACGGCCTTCGTATTCACCCAGATCGTGCTTCCCACCACCGCAGCATCCCCCGCATAATCCCGTTGCCACGCCGCGTAGCTCATCACCGCTGTCATCGGCGCGCCCTTCACATCGTCGCTGTCCGTCAGCAACCGCCCGGCGCTTGGCCGCAGTCCAAATGTGCGGAAGTAGTTGCCGGAGACAAACTCTCCCATCACCGACCGCGCGTCCGTCTCGCTCGCGCCGCGCACAACAATTGGCCGATACCCAAAACCCGCCTGCATCGCCGCCAGTTCCTCGAACTCTGGCGCATTCTTCTTCATCTGTTCGTACATCTCGGTAGAGAACAGCGAGTAATCGCCGCTATCGTTTGTCCCCGAGTTCACACAGCAATCGTTGCGGTGGCCCACCCGCACCAGCATCTTCGGATCGGCAACCGGCAGACTCTTCAGCAACACCGTATGCACCAGCGTAAAGATCGCCGCGTTCGCACCAATCCCCAACGCCAGCGTCAGCAACACCGTCACTGTAAACGCTGGCGTCTTCCGTAACTGCCGCAGCGCATATCGAGCATCATGAATAAGAGTCGTCATCTTCGTCTCCTTGAAGCCGTCTTCGAGTGGATTGGCAGAAGGTTTTCCCCGAATATAGGAAGCACGCCACCATCCAAACCCCAAATTCTCTAATCCCCTATTTTTCTGATAGTTACAGAATGACTCCCAGCTCTCAGTGTTCATTCACGATCAACGGCGTCCAAAGGTGGACATCTGGTGGACATCTGGGTGCCCATGTCCGGACTCTCGGACATGGGTTCTCCGCGTTTATCGTTACTAATCCTCACCGACAGCACACTGCGGTACTCTTGCTTGTCGCAGATACGACGCGAAGATGAGGAATCAGTATGAGTGCCAGCCAGGCCCATGAGGCTCTTCCGTCACGCTCCGGACCGTCGCACTTCCTTCTGGCAATTTGCCGAGCCGTCGCAGCCGCAATCATGTGGTTCGTGCTCGTCCTGCTCAATCTCTGGGCGGTGGCCGCCATCTATGTGGATTGCCGGATCCCCGCGCTACGGATTCCGCTGGCGGTAATCTATCTCGCCGTATTGATCTTTGTCATAGTCGGAACCCGCCGCTATCGAGCCTTGTCGTTCCTCCTTTGTTTTTGTGTAGTCCTACTATGGTGGCTCAGCCTCAAGCCGTCGGACGAGGGAAACTGGCGAGCCGACGTGGCTAAGAAGGCGTGGGTCGAGACTGCCGGAGACCGCGTCACGGTCCACAATGTCCGCAACTGCGACTATCGCTCCGAGACCGAGTACACAAATTGCTGGAGCGACCGGACATACAATCTTTCAGATCTGCGCGCGGTTGATTTTTTCTTCGTGAACTGGGGCGTCCGCTGGATAGGCCACCCCATTTTGAGCTTTGACTTCGGCAATAACCAACACCTCGCGTTCTCGATTGAGGCCCGCTACAGGCCAGGGCAAACTTACTCTGCGATCCTTGGATTCTTCCGCCAATATGAGCTAATCTTCATCGCCGCTGACGAGCGTGACGTCATTCGACTGCGCACGAACTACCGCAAGGACGAAGAAGTTTACATGTACCGCACCAATGCCCCGGCGAACGTCGCGCGAAAGTTTTTCCTGACGTACGCGGACTATCTGAATCATCTTCGAGATCATCCCGAGTGGTATAACGCCGTAACGAAGAACTGCACGACCGCGCTCAATAGCCAGCTCAACGCGGATCTGCCCAACCCTATGCCCTGGACATACAGACTGCTCTTGAACGGGAGCCTGGATGAGCTGCTCTACGAGCGAGGACGGCTTGTGACCAATGGCCTGCCTTTCCAGGAGCTAAAGCAGCGTGCTCACATCAATCCATTTGCCCATACCGTGGACCAGTCTCCAGACTTCTCCGCGCTCATTCGAGCAGGACGGGTTGGATTCTAGTTTCGCCCGATTCACGGTTCCTGATATTACGATGACTTCGACGACGGTTCCAATCTACTGACTTGAAAAAGCCTCTTCTCGATATACTCGCTTCAACCTCAGGAGTTACCCATGGCCCGAGTAACCGGCATAGGCGGCATCTTCCTTCGCGCCCGCGATCCCAAATCCCTCTCCACCTGGTACGCCCAGCACCTTGGCATTCAACTGGCTGAATATGGCGGTGCCACTCTTCTCTGGACCGACGAGATCCCCGCCACCACTGGCATGACCATCTGGTCCCTCTTCCCCGAAGACACTACCTACTTCGGTCCCGGAGACAAGGAGGGCCCTCAGCAAGCCATGGTCAACTACCGCGTAGACGACCTCGACGCTCTCCTCACCCAACTAGCCGCCGCAGGCGTCCCCATCGACCCCAAACGCGAAGACTCCGACTATGGCCGCTTCGCCTGGATCACCGATCCCGAAGGCAACCGCATCGAACTCTGGCAACCCCTCGTCCAGTCAGACAAGTCCGTATAACGCTATCGCGGCTCTTTGAGTACCGCGTCCACTTCATCGATTTGGCGCTGAACCCGTCGCGGCTGTCGAACGATCAAGATCGTCACGAGCACACAAACCAACACACCGAATGCCGTAACGGAGGGATTCGCACGGAGCCCTCCCTTTTGTGTAAATACCATGCCAATGAAAAAGAGGACCCCGACAAGGCGAACCGACCTTCCAATGCCCGACCGGAGGAAATCACGCTGACGCTCCAACTCCAACTTGCAATAGAGGGTCAAGTCTCCCACGCTATCACTCAAGGCTTGCCGCTTCCGCTGTTGTGACAGTATGACAAACCCCATGTAAATCGAGGTAATAACAAGCACACCACCTGCTATCCGCTGCTGCAGACTGGCCACACCCACAAATCTGATCAAGTTAACGAAGGCCACTATGAACATGGGGCTGGAGCCGCCATTGCCAAGCGACTCTGAAAATCGCCGCGCCCTCTCGGCAACGTCAGCATGCGAAGTCATAGGAGCCCCTCGACGGTCCAGCAAAACTCGCGTACTGCCGAGCGCCCAGCCCAACGCAGCCCAATCGCCATCGATGAACTCAACCTCGCGAGCCAGTCCCTCCGCCCACTCCTTACAGCCGGGCGAGGCATACCGCACCACCACGCCCGATATCTTCATCGCCACTCTGCGAACAAGAGTCATCAGCCCATCACTCCACCGAACACCGGTTCGCCAACAGCTTGTACAGCAGTCGCCCCAACCTGCTCCCGCGCATACCGGAGGCCATCGCGCGTCAGCTTATACAGATGCCGCGGCGGTCGTCCCTCTTCCGCCGTCTCCCAGCTCGTCTCCAGCAGCCGATGCTCCGCCAGACGCATCAGGATCGGATACAGCGTCCCCGATTTCAGGCCCGTGTTCCGGCTGATGTCATATCCGTATCGCCATACCTTCTCGCACTGTAGAAATTCAGCGAGCACGCGCGTCGTTTGCGGAGACCTTCTCATCTTCATGGCGCTAAATCTACATATATTGATTTACCAAGTCAAGTAGCTCCTCTCCAAAATAAATCCAAAAAAACTGCAAAATTTTCGACTACCGAAAACCGTGCATTCGCAATCCATCTTTGCCACGCATTCCACCACACTTTGTCCACAAAAAAACCACGTCCAGCAGTCCGATTTCCGCAAAACCCCAGCAAAAACGTGCTTTCCGCTTCGAGAAAAAATCTGCAAAAGTTTCACCCAAAATATCCACCGGCGAAGCCGTTTAGGATAGGCACATACCCCACAAAGGCTCCCGCGGAAAAATGACCAACCCCATCCCAGGCCGTCTCGAAGTCATCACCGGCCCCATGTTCTCCGGCAAATCCGAGGAACTCATCCGCCGCCTCAAGCGCGCCCGCATCGCTCGCCAGCGCGTCGCCTGCTTCAAGCCCGACATCGACCTCCGCTACCACCGCACCTCCATCGCCAGCCACAGCGACCAGACCCACGAAGCCTGCACCGTAGCCAACGTCGAACGCCTCCGCGAAGCCCTCTTTCCCCTCCTCGAAACCACCGACGTCATAGGCATCGACGAGGTCCAGTTCTTCGACGAATCCGTCATTCCCCTCAGCGTAGAGCTCATCCACCTCGGCAAACGTGTCGTCATGGCGGGCCTCGACACCACCTTCAACGCCGAGCCCTTCGGCCCCGTCCCCGCCCTCATGGCCATCGCCGACGAGGTCACCAAACTCTCTGCCGTCTGCATGGTCTGTGGCCAGCCCGCCATCCACACCCAACGCCTCGGCCAAAGCCAGGAGCTCGTCGTCGTAGGCGCTGCCGGCCTCTACGAAGCCCGCTGCCGCACCCACTTCCAGCCCTTCCTTGATGAGCACCACTCCGAACAGCTCGAGCTCCCCGCCGTCCCATAACCTTCTAGCTTCATCAGGATCGATGGCACGTTCTCCATCTCCATGACGTATTAGCGTGTAGGAATACACCCAAGTACGCTGAGGTCATGGACATGAAGATGAAGTACTTAGCAGCAGCCGTTGCGGCAATTTTGAGTGCCGCCGGCACGGCGAACGCCGCCGCAAAGGAATACAAAGGCCCCATCATCGACGCCCACGCCCATCTGCGTCTCAATCAGGCAGACGGCCTCACACCAACCCAGCCAATCGGCACGGATGCTCTACGCAAACTCGACGAAGCCGCCGGTGTAGGCCAGAGCGCCCTCATCGTCATCGCCCGCCAGGGCCAGCCGGAAAAGACCCGCGAACAGAACGACGCCGTGCTGGCAGCCGCTGCTGCATCCTCCAACAGCTTCTATCCCGTAGTCTCCGTCCATCCAGCCGACAAGGAAGCCGCACTGACCGAACTCGAGAGAGTCGCAAAACTCGGCGCAAAAGAGGTTAAGCTTCACCCCAACACGCAGAACTTCGATGTCTCCGATCCCGACGTCGGGACCGTTGTAGAAAAGTGCGGCGACCTCGGCCTCGTCGTCCTCTTCGACTCCTACAAGCCATGGGACTCCAGCGAAATGGGCAAGTTCCTCCTCCTCGCCGTCCAACATCCCAAAACCAAAATCGTATTGGCCCACATGGGCTTCTCCTACTTCCGCGAAGCCGTCTCCTTCTCCCTGATTCGCAAACTGGGCATGGCCGACAATGTCTGGTTCGATATCTCGGCAATCGCCCCCACCTACGCCGACTCGCCCGTGCAACCCGAATTCATCTGGACCCTGCGCAAAGTCGGAATCAATCACATCCTGTTCGGCTCCGATTGGCCCGTCTACACCCCCGAAGAAGCAGTCAAAGCAGTCCGCAGCCTCGGTCTTACCGATGCCGAACAGAAGCAGGTGTTTTACGACAATGCCCATCAGTTACTCGGATTGAAGGACCAGCCCAACAAGGCAAATTGAACCATCCAACGAAGAATCCATTCAAATCACACTCAGGACCGGCACGTCTGTTCACCGGTCCTGGGCACCCTTGCGGTATGCTTGTCCCTGCACGTTTTCTAGGAGAGAAGCCCATGCGCCTCACCCTCGCCGCCCTCAGCATTTGTCTCCTCGTCACTCCAGCCTTCGCCAAGGCGAAGAAGATCGCCCCGGTAACCGTTCCGCTCAAGACAAGCACCGGCGAAGATGCCGGCACCGCCACCTTCCAGCAGACTAAAAACGACCTCGTCATCAAGGTCAGTCTCAGAAATCTGCCCGTAGGCGAGCATGCCGTTCACATTCACCAAAAGCCTCTCTGCGAGGCCCCCGACTTCAAATCCGCCGGCGGCCACTTCAATCCAGACAACAAGCAGCATGGCACCCAGAACCCCATGGGCCACCACAACGGTGATCTGCCCCAGAACATCACCATCGGCGAAGGCCACGTTGGCCAGGCTACCTTCAAGGTCAACTACCTCTCGCTCGACCCCTCCTCGCCCAACTCCATCCTGGCCAACGGCGGCACCTCCATCATGGTCCACGAGAAGCCGGACGACATGAAAACCGACCCCACCGGCAACGCGGGTAACCGCATCGCCTGCGGCGTTATCATCGAGCCGGCACCCTAGACAGAGCGATTGAACCAGCGGGAACGCCCATGCGTATAGAGATTCATGGGCGTTTTACACATGGCGGTCCCGGTAACGGGCATACGATCCAGCCGAAAACCGGCCTCGCGTCCCCTTGCCCGCTCTGGTACTGCCCAACAGGTACGGCAACAAAGCACCCCACCACCACCCGTCCCACACGGTACACTGCTCCCACAGCAAAATACGCTAGAGGCTAAGTTGGAGCGCACCCCAGAACAGGAAGCAGCACAGGAAGCCGTCGCCAAGCTGGTACGCCAGTGCATGGCTGGTGACGCACAGGCCTGGCAGCAGCTCGTCGTCTCCCAACACCGCCGCATCTACGCCATCTGCTACCGCTTCACGGGTTCCTGTACCGACGCCGAAGACCTTACCCAGGACGTCTTCCTCAAACTCTACAAAAATCTCGCCAGCTTCGACACCCAGAAGGGCAGCTTTCAGACCTGGATCACGACTCTGGCTCGCAATCTCCTCGTCGACCACTTCCGTCGCACCCGCCTCGACCGTGCCAGTGACTCCCTCGACGCCACCTTCGACGGCGATGAGGACGGCCCCACCATGGCCGACCGGTTAGCAGACCCCAGCCCCTCCCAGGAACATCACGTCGCTGGTCTCGAACTCAAAGCCCGTGTCCAGGCCGCACTCAAACAGCTCTCGCCCGAGCTCCGCGAAGCTGTTATTCTTCGTGACCTCGAGGACATGGATTACAAAGAGATCGCCCAGGTGCTCCGCATCCCTGAGGGCACCGTCAAAAGCCGCATCAGTCGCGGCCGTGGGGAACTTGCAAGGCTTTTGCAACGTATAGAAGGGCAGGTGGTTTAAGTGGCGGACATCAACCAATTCGGCAGCGCGAAGCCCCTTCAGTCGGCAGACGCAGAACATTGCGCCCGGTGTGAAGCGATGCTCGCCGACGCACTCGACGGCACACTCTCCGCCGCCGACCAGGCAGCCTTTGAACTTCACATGGTCGGCTGCGAAAGCTGCAGTTCCATGCTCGCAGACGCCCAGCGCGGAGCCGCCTGGATGGAGATGTTGAAGTCTCCCCTGCCCGAACCACCCTTAGGCCTGCTCGAGCGCATTATCGCCCAGACCAGCGGTCAAACCGCCGCTGAGGCCAACCCGCCCATTGTCCTTGGTCCTACTGACTTTCTCCGCCAGCAGCAGTCAAACACTCTACTCGGCCGCCCCATCCTGCACCCGTCCTCTGCACCCGTACCCTATCCTGCAGCGTTCGGACCGGCCAAGGTTCTTCCCTTCCGCGCCCGCGTCGCCTCGGCCTTCAATCTACGCTCCATCGGTCAGACGCTCTTGCAGCCGCGCCTTGCCATGACAGCCGCCATGGCGTTCTTCTCCATCGCGCTCACGCTCAACCTCACCGGCGTTCGCCTCAGCGACTTCCGCATCAGCGACCTCAAGCCTTCGAACCTCATGCGGAGCGCGTACCAGGCAAAGGCTCGCGTCGTCCGCTATTCGGATAACCTCCGCGTCGTCTACGAGCTGGAATCGCGCGTTCGCGATCTCCAACGCGCCTCCGACAACGACAATTCTGCTCCGGCCCCTCAGAGTCCCACGGCCCCATCCAATCAGAACCAAAAGCCATCTGGCACCCTACAGCCCAACGACCAGAAACCCGGAGGTCAAAATCCAGACCAGAAGCAGGCACACCCTCGCCCTAAATCCGGCACCAGCCAGCGTGTAGTCCCGGGCGGCAGTCTGCGGTCCGTCGGTTCGACTACGAATCACGACTCTCACCCTGCACCCATTGAGGCTTTTGTTATCTTTTCACCCAGCAACCTGAAGGACATACAGGAAGGGAGACTCGTATGAACTGCGCCAACCATCCTGATCGCGAGCGTATCGCATTCTGCCAGAACTGCGGCAAACCCCTTTGCCAGGAGTGCACCCGCACCGTCGGTACAGCCGTCTTCTGCGAACCCTGCCTTGCCGCCAAACTTGCCGGAGCCGGCGCTCCACCACCCGACGCCTCTGCGCCCGGCGGTTATACCTATCCCAACGCCGCCGCCTATGCTCCGACCATTCCTCCCATTGGACACGGAGAACCGAACCCTGGCCTGGCTGCTCTTCTCGGCATCATCCCCGGCGTCGGTGCCATGTATAACGGCCAGTACGCCAAGGGAATCGTTCATCTCATCGTCTTCGCCATTTTCATCACTCTGGCCGACGAACACGGCATCTTCGGCATCTTCATCGCTGGCTGGGTAATCTATCAGATTCTCGAAGCGCACCACACCGCAAGAGCCCGTCGTGACGGAACCCCTCTTCCCAACCCTTTCGGCCTGAACGATCTCGGCGAACGCCTTGGCTTCGGCAAGTCCTGGGCGACGACAGGAGCAACTCCCCACCCAACGGAACCTCCCTTCACTTCTGATCCGGTTGTGCCTCCGGCCAGCTCTTATACGCCTCCTCCGCCTGCCGGATACCCTCCGCCACCACAGCCCCCTCCGGCCTGGAGCAACTACAACTACACCTACACTCCGCCGGCGTCTTCCTACGTTCCGCCTATCCCCCCCATCGACCCCAATCTGCCCTATACGAGCAATCGTTTCCCTGCCGGAGCCCTTTGGCTCATCGGTCTCGGAGTCATCTTTCTCATCGGCAACGCCGGCATCTTTCACGGATTCCCCGTTCACAGGCTCGTTCCCTTCTTCCTCATCGGTCTGGGCGTCTGGCTCTTCGTCCACAAGATGACACTCACAGGCAGTGGCCTCGCCGACGACGGCACGACACTCTACCGCATGCGCCTCTTCAGCGCTCTCCGCGGCTCAGTCTGGATCGTTCTCGTCGGAATCATGTTCCTGCTCTCCACCTTCGGCATCCTTTCCTGGGGCAGAAGCTGGCCGCTGTTCATCATCGTTGCCGGTCTTATGACCATCTTCGAGAAGGTTTCCTACAACAACGCAGCAGCTTCCATGCCCGTCTACCCAACGCCGCCTCCAGCTCCTCCCCAGGGTCCCCCCTCTACCTCTATCGTCCCCTCCAATTCGAACGACCAGGAAGGGCGTTGACCCAATGGCAAACTATCCTCCACCGTATCCACCCCCCGGCCCCCCGTACGGCAATGACTGGAAGTACCAGCGCCGCATAATGAAGGAACAGGCCCGTATGCAACGCGATGTGCTCCGCGCCCAGCAGCAGGCCTACCGGCAGCAGCTCCGCGGAATGCGTCGCGGCTCCATCGTCGGCCCCCTTCTGGTCATCGCCATCGGCATCGTCTTTCTGCTCGTGCAGACCGGACACATGTCCGGCCACGATCTCTGGCTCTGGTACGGTCGCTGGTGGCCCGCCCTGCTCGTCGGCACCGGTATCGTCATGTTGCTTGAGTGGGCCTTCGATCAGTACATGCACACCGGTGAGACGCCCTTGCGCCGCCGCAGTATCGGTGGCGGCGTCTTCACCCTTCTTCTCATCTTCGGCCTCGCTGGCATCTTCGTCAGCGGCGTCCGCGATGGCCGCTTCTTCGGCAAGAGCATGAACATCAACCAGGACAATCTGGATGAGTTCATGGGCGACAAACACGAGAGCGACCAGAGCCTCTCCCAGGACTTTCCCGCCGGAACTACTCTCTCGGTCGATAACCCGCGAGGCGACATCTCCGTCTCCGGCACCAGCGATGACAATCAAATCCACGTCTCCGTCCACAAGCAGGTCTTCACCCGTTCCGACTCCGACGCCGACAACAAGGCACAGAAGCTCAGCCCAAATCTAACCAAGGAAGGCACCATGCTGAATCTCAGGCTGCCCTCCGTCGAAGGCGGCCGCGCCGACCTCGTCATCACTGTTCCCGCCGCTGCACCCGCCACGATCTCGGCCAACCACGGCGACGTCCGCATCTCCGAGCTCAAAGCCCCCGTCAGCGTCACCGCCAACCATGGCGACGTCACCTTAAGCGCCATCACCGGCCCCATCGGCGCACACATCAATAACGGCGACTCCTCTTTCTCCGCCCGCACCGTCACCGGTCCCATCAGCCTCGAAGGCCGCAGCCGCGACGTCACTCTCTCCGATGTCTCCGGCCCCGTCAACCTCGACGGCGAATTCTTCGGCACCACTCACCTCGAGCGCATCCAGGGGGTAGCCCGCTTCCACACCAGCCGCACCGATTTCCGCCTCGGCCGCCTCGACGGTGAAGTCGAGATTAGCCCCAACGCCGACCTCTCCGTCGACCAGGCTGCCGGCCCCCTTACCCTCACCACTCGCAATCGCAACATCACCCTCGATCGCATCGCCGGCGACATCTCCGTCACCAACCGCAACGGCTCCGTCGACCTGACCGCCGCCCCTCCGCTCGGCAACATCACCATTGAAAACCGCAACGGCTCCGTCAACGTCACCGTGCCGGAGCAGGCCAGCTTCACCGTTCAGGCCGAAACCACCAACGGCGACGTCGAAAACGACTTCTCCATCCCCACCCAGGACAACGACAACCGCAAAACCTTCGGCGGTACCGTAGGGAAAGGCGGATCACTCATCCGTATCACCACCAGCCAGGGCGATATCGCCCTCAAAAAAGCCTCTGTTGCCCCCCTACCCCCCACACCCCCGCCTCCTCCGCCACTCTCTATTCACGGCTCTGACGGCTCGAACGTCATCATCGGCAAAAACGGCGTCAACATCGCCAGCTCCGATGGCTCAAGCGTCATCGTCAACAAGGACGGCGTCCGCATCTCCACCCGCAACGATGGCGGCCGCACCTACACCGAAAACAACGGAACCACCCTGTCCATCTCGTCCGACGGCACCAAAAACTACACCACCCATCAGGGAGACACCTACGTCTCCCGCCCCGACGGCACCAAAACCTTTGCCGGCCACGACGGTACCCGCATCACCGTCAGCCCCGATGGCACAAAGGTAGGCATCGGCCCCGGCGGCAGAGCCTTATCCAATTCCGACATCGACAGCCAGCTCCGTAGAATCGAAGAAGCAATCACCAGAACCCAGCAGCGCGACGCCCAGCACAGAGGCAACAATTAGTGGCCTACTGTCTCCTTGGAATCACAATCTCCGCACCAGTCATCACCTTGTAAGTCTCCGCAAAGTTCCTCTGGTTGATCCCAATGCTGAGCCGCCCGCGCGAATCGATATAAAGCAGCCCCTTGCCCACCGGCACATCGCTAAACGTCTTCACAAAGGGCAATCGATACGCCTTCCCATCCACCTGCACCGGAACCGTATCCCCCAGCTTGTACCCAAGCTGCGCGAACGTCTCCGCCGGCACGTTCAACACTAGATTCCCAAACGGCCCATCCGTTCCAATCGTCTGTCCCCGCAGACCCGCCGCATCCACCGTCGCATAGTGAATATCCAGCCTCACCAGCTTCGCCACATCCACTGCCGGCCCCGCCGCAGTCCAGTCATCCCCGCGAGCCAGGTGCGCTCCCGCAGGCGAAAAGATATCCCGCCCATGAAACGTCGACGAGGTCTTCGATCCAATCATCCACTCCGGATTCAGAATCTCCCGCGCCCCCACAATCCCATCCCGATCCTGCACCAGCGTCAGCAGCCCATTATCCGGCACCACAAAAAACTGCCCCTTCTTCGACTTCGCGATAATCGCCTTCCGCACACTCCCCACTCCCGGATCGACAACCACGACGAACACAGCATCATCAGGAAAATACGGCGCCGATCCTGCCAGAAATCGCGCCCCTTCCGCGATATCGTACGGTGTCACCTGGTGCGTAATATCCAGAACCCGCACCCCCGGAGCCACTCCATTCATCACAGCCTTGCATATCCCCACCGCATCGTCGCGAACATCGAAGTCCGTCATAAACCCAATCATCCGCAAAGCTTTCGCATCAGTCGAAGCATGCTGCGCTTGCCCAACGGCACTACGAGGACCGACGCAAAACCCAGCCACCAAAGCTCCAAAGAAAAAACTACGGACGATATCGCGAAGTCTCAAGGCAGTCATCTCCTACACAATTTTTCTTAACCATAACCCACACTTAGACTAGGAACCTCAGCAGGCACCGTAGCGTACAACAATGAACGACGAGCTAGCCCACCCTGACGCCAGGCAGCCCAATCTTTCAAAACCCAGTTGGGATCGCGCCGCGCTATGCCTTTCGTATTCCAGATGAAAAGTTCGCTTCAATACCCCGCTTCAGGATTCGGCTATCTGTCATCCCGCGCTGTTATCCTACGATTGATCCACAGCAAAGAGCGTTCATGCTTATGACACGACCGAACATGCAGGGGATTTCACCATTCTTCATCGTCAGCAATGTTGATCAAACTATCGCCTTCTACCGCGATAAGCTTGGTTTTGAGACGAGATTTCAGGAGCCAGACCGAGATCCTTTTTTCGCCATCATCGGCCGTGACGGAGTGCAACTCTTCGTCAAATCCGACAAAGACGTTTTGCCGTTGCCGAACCCCGAGCGTCATCCCTCCATGAGATGGGACGCCTATGTCGATACACCAGACCCCGATGCGCTTGCCGCCGAATTTGCAGATCATGGCGCAGCATTCAGCGAACCGCTTAAGGATACCCACGACGGTTTGCGCGGCTTCGAGATCTGCGATCCTGACGGCTATGTCTTATTCTTCGGACGACCAAGGGCCTTTCCAGTTCGCCGACAATCCGTCAGGAAGGCGTTTGCCACATACACTATATGTTCGAGCCGAAGGCCAGCAGACGGCCGTCGCAATCCTTCACGACAAACTCTCGCAAGTGCCAAGGCGTGTTGCCAAGTTCCCGAGTGAACTCTACACCGTTGGCTGCATACTCGGCATAGAGCGCGTCTGCATCTTCGACCAGGAGATATGCGTCCAGCAGCTCATCCGCATACTTGTCCGGATTGGCTGTTGGAGGCTCGGTGCAACGGAAGTGAATCGCGTGCTGGTCGCGCGCCACGATAGCGTAGGTCGGCGGATCTTGCCATGTCCCCACACACTCGAAGCCAAGCTTGTCCTTGTAATAAGCAAGCGTGCCGGGAATATTGGTGGTAAAGAACTCAGGTGCGATCTGACGGATCATGGAGCAAGTGTAAGGCTACCGACCAAATCACTAGGCACATCTGCTGTCAGGGGCATTTGCCCGCCTCTAATTCGAAGCGGCAGAGCCGAGGGAAGCGCAATTAGAAAGGGCGTTTCCCCGTTCGCTTATGAGACTCAATGCGCGTTTCCATTTCGCTCTTGGATACTTTTAGAATATCTCGCACGGCACCTGTAAAACGAGCGAACTCGGGCGTATTCGGCGGAGTCTTCATAGGGATATAATCGCGCGATAACCTCAGCGCGTATTCGTGAGACCTGATTGGACGTATCGCCCTTGTCATTCTTGGCGGAGTGTAAGGCGGCATCCGTGAATCTTCAGAGATGAGGACACGCTGATGTTCGCCCAAATTCAACCGCCAAAGTAAACAACTGGATTCTCAGAAAGGCTCTCCGAACTCATCCGCTTGACGCTAATCCCCTCGAGAAAACTTTTGCGATGCTGAAAGTCTACATGGATGACAGTGGCTCCCATGACACCTCCCATAACCGTGTGATCGCTGGCTATTGGGGCGAAGTCCGGGAATGGCGTCGTTTCGAGCGAAAGTGGAGTGGCGTAATTGTTGGCTACGGGGTCAAGGAGTTCAAGGCTAACGAGTTTTGGCCGAGAATCTCCGGTGGTCGTAGAAATCCTCCCTACAACGGATGGACTGATGCAAAGGCCGACTCGTACATTGACGACTTATTGAAGGTCATAGAATCTCGACGGGTTTTTCCATTTGCTTTTGGAGTTTTGGGGGAAGAGTGGAATAAGATGCTGCCTCATCACAGGGGCGCACTCACTCTGGGAGCCGTAGAAGACGATCTACAAAAGTCTCTTTTTGTTCCATTAACTCTAGCTATCCTTCGTACTCTTGATTACTGCCATTCTGGAAAATCAATCGACTTCTCATTTGATGATGACCCAAATAATATTCGGCTGAAGCAAGCAATCGTCGCATGCTTTTCGCAAATCAGAGCAAACCTATTGGCGGATGGAGATCCAGCTTACGAAAAAGTGGGGGAGTTCGGGTTTAACGACAGCATTAAAGCAACACCTATACAAGCCGCTGATTTATTGGCATACGAAGCCCACCTATATTCAAAGGAGGCGCGGGGAAATCCGGCTTTTCTTATGCGAGATTCTTACATCCGTGCTACCTCTCGAAGCCGCTCGCCTTTGGATTTCCAACTGGCGGACGACGCAAAATTCGCTTCAATCAAAAGGACCTTTGCCGAAATAGATAGTCAACTCCGCGCAGAACTTGGGACGATCACCACCCCTTGATTTGTGGTGTGTCAAGTATGTTTATGCCTTTTTCGTGAGTTAGACGTTGCTTCATTCCATCGTCGAGTGCCCCCCACAGAACTTGCTTCTCCATCAAAAAACCCAACGCAACCAAAGCTAAATCAATCACCTGCAAATCATCTTCAAAATTCCTGAGCAAAATCGCGTGTCAAGCCCCAAAACGACTTAACACATTGATATAAAACGACATCTAGCTTGCAAAGGAGTTTTACTCAACTAGCTATACTTATATATAGAGATCAAAAGAGATAGCTCCGGCCAACAGCCGGGGCTATCTCTTTTAGAAAGACGATTTTAGCCGTAAACCCCATGGTTGCACGATTTTAGCGGAATCACTTTCGCTATCTGATTGCAACCATTGCACTTTTAAACCGATCCCCCAGGGGGGTACAACCAGAAAACGGAGACCAGACCATGCAGTACGCTCTATGCCGGCACATCAAGACCAATGGCCTTCAATGCCAATCCCCATCCCTCACCGACGGAACGTGGTGCTACTTCCACTCCCGCCTCTATCAGAGCCATCAGGGGTTTCGCTACACCCCGCAAACCCGCGACTATCTCATCCCCGGCCAGCACATCGAGCTCTCCGTCATCGAAGATCCCGAATCCGTCCAGACCGCCCTCTCGGTTGTCATTAACGCCCTGGCCACCGGACGGTTGGACACGAAACAAGCTACCGCCCTCCTCTACGGTCTCCAGCTGGCTGGCTGTAACGCCACTCGCCTCACCGACCCGTCCGCACGCAAAGTCGTCCGCTCCGTCCAATCCACCCCCGATGGCCTGGACATAGCCGAACCCGGAGCCGTCCTGGAACAACACATCTACCGTTACGAAGAAATAGCCGACTACGAAGACGATGACGACGAGGATGAAGATAACGAGGAATTCGACAACTAACACACAGCGAAAAGCGGCTGGATCAAAGCAAAGAGACGCGAAACCAATGCTTCATGAGTCACTAAGCTGCAAACCGACTACATGGGCTAACTATTAAACCAACTCATAACTCACTCAGCCTGAACTAACTATCCCTAAGCTAAGGGGTCCTAAGTAAACCGAGAAACGCAACTTACCAAAGAGCCATCACTTCAAACGAAAAGTAATGGCGAAAAAGCAAAATCATGGAGAGCAAATAATCACTCAGCATCCGACGGAGATAAAAATCCGCACTCGATTGGAGATCTAAACTAAGTCATTCAGCAACTCACGCACATATCATTGAAGATCACAAAACATATAAGAGCACAAACGTAAAAAGCCCCATCCTCGAAAGGATGGGGCTTCTGTATTATGCCGGCGATCACCTAATCTCCCACACACTTACGCGTGCAGTACCATCGGCCCAACGAGGCTTAACTTCCGTGTTCGGGATGGGAACGGGTGTGACCCTCGCGGTAAACTCACCGGCAAACTTTTGAAATTTCGCTCTCGCGATCTTCCACAACTGAATAGATTGAGCAGACATTTACCAAAAACGTATTTAGTTATATCTCGTATAACTACAAAGCTTGTATTGAATGACTCTAGAACAGTGGACTTCACTGCGCAGAGTAAATTCTATGGACAAGCCGAACGGGCGATTAGTACTGGTAAGCTACACGCATTACTGCGCTTCCACCTCCAGCCTATCAACCTAGTGGTCTTCTAGGGCCCTTCATTTCCCTTTTGGGTTGGGAGATCTCATCTTAGAGCGTGCTTCCCGCTTATATGCATTCAGCGGTTATCACAACCGAACTTCGCTACCCAGCCGTGCCCTTGGCAGGACAACTGGAACACAAGAGGTTCGTCCATCCCGGTCCTCTCGTACTAAGGACAGCCCTCCTCAAATCTCCTACGCCCACAGCAGATAGGGACCGAACTGTCTCGCGACGTTCTGAACCCAGCTCACGTACCGCTTTAATAGGCGAACAGCCTAACCCTTGGAACCTTCTACAGCTCCAGGATGCGATGAGCCGACATCGAGGTGCCAAACCGGAGCGTCGATATGAACTCTTGGCTCCGATCAGCCTGTTATCCCCGGCGTACCTTTTATCCGTTGAGCGATGGCCCTTCCATACAGAACCACCGGATCACTAAGGCCTGCTTTCGCATCTGCTCGACTTGTAGGTCTCGCAGTTAACCACACTTATGCCTTTGCACTCGACGGTCGATTTCCAAACGACCTGAGTGTAGCTTCGCGCGCCTCCGTTACAATTTAGGAGGCGACCGCCCCAGTCAAACTACCCGTCTTACTATGTCCCTCTCCCGGATCACGGGAGCAGGTTAGAATCACAACAATCGCAGGGTGGTATCTCACCGTTGGCTCCACCGAACCCAAAAGTCCGGTATCAAAGCCTCCCACCTATCCTGCGCAGCAATTGCCGTAACTCATAGTAAAAGTATAGTAAAGGTGCACGGGGTCTTTTCGTCTAGCTGCGGGTAACCGGCATCTTCACCGGTACTACAAGTTCGCCGAGCAACTCGTTAAGACAGTCGAACGATCGTTACTCCATTCGTGCAGGTCGGAACTTACCCGACAAGGAATTTCGCTACCTTAGGACCGTTATAGTTACGGCCGCCGTTCACCGGGGCTTCAGTTCAAAGCTTCGAGCTTACGCCCTAACCTCTCCCTTTAACCTTCCGGCACCGGGCAGGAGTCAGCCCCTATACGTCGTTTTTGACTTTGCAGAGACCTGTGTTTTTGTTAAACAGTCGCCGTTCGCGTTTCACTGCGGCCCCTCTGGGCTTTCACCCTGAAGGGCGACCCTTCTCCCGAAGTTACGGGTCTAATTTGCCGAGTTCCTTAACAAGCTTTCACTCGAGCGCCTTTGGATATTCTCCTCGTCTACCTGTGTCGGTTTGTGGTACGGTTCCCAATCTCTCTCCTTAGAGGTTTTTCTTGGCAGCATGAAATCAGCAGCTTTCAGCCATTCGGCTTACTGCTTTGCACCTCACTGTTAAGTCTCTCCGGATTTGCCTAGAGAAACCAGCTTACGTGCATCGAACCCCATAGCCATAGGAGGTCCTGCTTATCCTTCTGCGTCACCCCATCGTGATAACGAAAAACTGGGAGGTCCGGAATATTAACCGGATTTCCATCGCTTACGCCTTTCGGCCTCAGCTTAGGGACCGCCTAACCCTGAGCGGATTAACCTTCCTCAGGAAACCTTAGACTTTCGGCGTGAAGGGTTCTCACCTTCATTATCGCTACTTATGCCGGCAGGGTCTCTTCTGTAATGTCCACGTATCTTCCCAGTTACGCTTCATCCACGACAGAATGCTCTCCTACCACGTCTCTTTCGAGACATCCGCAGCTTCGGTATACAGTTTTAGCCCCGTTGTATTGTCGGCACCGGACCTCTTGACCAGTGAGCTATTACGCTTTCTTTAAAGGATGGCTGCTTCTAAGCCAACCTCCTGGCTGTCTGAGAGTTCCGACTTCCTTTCCCACTTAACTGTAATTTTGGGACCTTAGCTGGCGGTCTGGACTGTTTTCCTTTTGACTGTGAAGCTTAGCCCCCACAGTCTGACTCCCGGGCTGGTTGTAATTGGCATTCGAAGTTTGGCTGGATTCAGTAAGCCGGAAAGCCCCCTAGTCCAATCATGTCTCTACCACCAATCCAAATCACCCGAGGCTAGCCCTAAAGCTATTTCGGAGAGAACGAGCTATCACGGAATTTGATTAGCCTTTCACCCCTACCCTCAGCTCATCCGAGCTTTTTTCAACAAACACCGGTTCGGTCCTCCAGTGAGTGTTACCTCACCTTCAACCTGGCCAAGGGTAGATCATCCCGCTTCGCGTCTATTCCTGCCAACTTATCGCCCTATTCAGACTCGCTTTCGCTGCGGCTCGCTCACGCTTAACCTTGCTGACAAGAATAACTAGCCGGCTCATTATGCAATAGGCACGCGGTCAGACATTCCCTTACGGGCATAGTCCTCCCACTGCTTGTAGGCACACGGTTTCAGGTACTTTTCACTCCCCTCAATGGGGTGCTTTTCGCCTTTCCCTCACGGTACTGGTTCACTATCGGTCAGAAACGAGTATTTAGCCTTACGGGATGGTCCCCGTGGATTCAAGCAGGGTTTCTCGTGCCCCGCCTTACTCAGGTACCTGCTTCGAGTCTGGATCAATTTCGCCTACGGGTCTGTCACCCTCTTTGGATCTTCTTTCCAGAAGATTCAGCTATCGACCAGATTGGTAACTCTACTTTTGCAGGCCCTACAACCCCCGATACACCTAAATGCAACGGGTTTGGGCTGTTCCGATTTCGCTCGCCACTACTATCGGAATCGAGGTTTCTTTCTCCTCCTGGAGGTACTGAGATGGTTCACTTCCCTCCGTTCGCCTGTTCCTACCTATGAATTCAGTAGGACATACCTAGGTTTTGCCTAGGTGGGTTTCCCCATTCGGAAATCTCCGGATCAACGCGTGTGTGCCGCTCCCCGAAGCTTATCGCAGCTTGCCGCGTCCTTCATCGCCTGTTTCTGCCAAGGCATCCACCGTGCGCCCTTAGTAGCTTGACCATAGAATTTACTCGCACGCAGCAGAGTGACAACCTCTGCAACATAGAGTTATCTACGTTTGATATAGTCCACGCCTGTGTCGTACAACTTTCATCTCAACTTGCGAGAATCCAGTCGGTAACACGAAAATTATTCTAAAGACACTCAATAACTGACAGCCTTCTTCGGAAACTACCCGAAGACATGCTGCTCAGCCTTGTAGTTATATTTACCCAATCTATTCAGTTGTCAAAAATCATTGAGCGTACCGTATTGCTACGTTGACGCATCGCACCCTAAGGCGGCTTGAGCATTCCTGCTCAAGGTTCAAGCTCCGCACATCGCAGAGACTCAACCTCAAGCAGACTTCGCTTTCTTCCATATCGAACATGCCAATCGAGAAGTATGGTGGAGCTGAACGGGATCGAACCGTTGACCCCCTGCTTGCAAAGCAGGTGCTCTCCCAACTGAGCTACAGCCCCTTGATGATCAGAATAACTGATCGCCGGGATAAAGGTGGTGGGCCTGGGTAGATTCGAACTACCGACCTCACCCTTATCAGGGGTGCGCTCTAACCAACTGAGCTACAGGCCCGACTCTACAGCATCAGATCCGGAGATCCGATGCGCAGGCTGCTCTGTTGTTGATTCCGAAGAATCAAAAATCGAGCTCTCTCGAAAGGTTTCGAGGACACAGTTGAACGTGCAAAGCAGCTACGCCGCTTTTGACCATCGGTGTTGACCGAGTAACGAAATAAAGAAGGTTTAGTTCAGGCTCATCTGTACTTGCTTTCGCTTATACAGATGGTACTCGGCACTACTTCAACTCGGATGGTCGAAAAACCAGATCCGCCTGCATTCGCAGGGCATTGAAATATGCCGAGATGTTCTCTTTAGAAAGGAGGTGATCCAGCCGCAGGTTCTCCTACGGCTACCTTGTTACGACTTCACCCCAATCATGAATTACACCTTGGGCGGCTGCTCCCTTGCGGTTAGCGCACCGACTTCTAGTGCAACCCACTTTCGTGATGTGACGGGCGGTGTGTACAAGGCCCGGGAACGTATTCACCGTGGCATGCTGATCCACGATTACTAGCGATTCCAGCTTCATGGAGTCGAGTTGCAGACTCCAATCCGAACTGAGGCCGGCTTTTTCCGATTAGCTCACCCTCGCGGGGTTGCAGCGGTTTGTACCGGCCATTGTAGCACGTGTGTAGCCCTGGACATAAAGGCCATGAGGACTTGACGTCATCCCCACCTTCCTCCCCGTTATCCGAGGCGGTTTCGTCAGAGTGCTCAACTAAATGGTAGCAACTGAAGATAAGGGTTGCGCTCGTTGCGGGACTTAACCCAACATCTCACGACACGAGCTGACGACAGCCATGCAGCACCTATATAGCGGTCTATTGCTAGACGCCGACGTTTCTGCCGGATTCCACTACATTTCGAGCCCAGGTAAGGTTCTTCGCGTTGCGTCGAATTAAACCACATGCTCCACCGCTTGTGCGGGCCCCCGTCAATTCCTTTGAGTTTCAGCCTTGCGACCGTACTCCCCAGGCGGATTGCTTATCGCGTTAGCTTCGACACGGCAGGATTGGGTACCTGCCACATCAAGCAATCATCGTTTAGGGCTAGGACTACCAGGGTATCTAATCCTGTTTGCTCCCCTAGCTTTCGTGCCTCAGCGTCAGTTATGGTCCAGTGAGCCGCTTTCGCCACAGGTGTTCCTTCCGATATCTACGCATTTCACCGCTACACCGGAAATTCCACTCACCTCTCCCATACTCAAGCCCGGCAGTTTCTTATGCAGGCTTCGGGTTGAGCCCGAAGATTTCACATAAGACTTGCCAAACCGCCTACGCACCCTTTACGCCCAATAAATCCGAACAACGCTTGCCCCCCTCGTATTACCGCGGCTGCTGGCACGAAGTTAGCCGGGGCTTCTTCTATTGGTACCGTCATTATCTTCCCAATCGAAAGGAGTTTACGTACCAAGATACTTCATCCTCCACGCGGCGTTGCTGCGTCAGGGTTT